>Ga0208509_1000007_pt1 | contig 214946 bp, 203 predicted proteins | sample LakWasMeta7_HOW4_2_FD_183857 | JGI IMG/M metagenome (GOLD analysis project Ga0208509, IMG submission 183857) | Freshwater sediment methanotrophic microbial communities from Lake Washington under simulated oxygen tension - Sediment Metagenome... | ecosystem: Environmental > Aquatic > Freshwater...
GGCTCCGCGCCGCCTGCGTGCCGACCGCGATGGCAATCTGTGGATCGTGATGTTCAACGAGTCCGCCATCCTGCGCTACGAGCCCAAGGCAGCCAAGTTCACGAAGTTCGATCTGCCGGTGCAACCCGTGGGCAGCGACACGCCGTATGCCCTCAACGTGGACCGCAAGCGCCACCAGGTCTGGGTTAACGGCACCAACTCCGATGGCGTGCACCGGCTGGACATTGCCACCGGCCAGTGGACCCACTTCCCACTGCCGCGCAAGGCCACCTTCACGCGCGATGTGGAGTTCACCGAAGACGGCCGCGTGCTGCTGTCGAGCGCCAGCTTTCCGTCCTGGCACATTGAAGACTTCCAGCCCACGCTGATCCAGTTGAGCCCCAACGGTGCCACGCGATGATGGGTCGTCTGGGGCCATTCTTCGTTTCGTGCCTGCTGGCCTTCACCGCCGGCCACATGTTCAACTACACCGTCATCCTGTACCTGCAGGAGGCGGTGGGCTCGGACCTGCTGTCGGGCATAGGCTTCGGCCTGGCCTTTGGCAGCAGCATCGTGTTTGGCTGGTTTGCCGGTGTGGTGTGCGACCGCGTGCCGCCCCACCGCGTCATACATGGCGCGCAGGCGCTGTTTCTGGCAGGCCTGGCCTGCCTGTGGTGGGCACACAGTGGTGCGGCTGAACAGACCCGCGTGGCCTGGATATTGATTGGCGCGTTTTGTGGCGGGCTGGCCTGGTCGTTTGTCGGCCCGGCGCGCCTGACCACGCTGGCGCAAATGGCACGCCCCGAAGAACTGCGCCCCGCCACCATCATCTTCAATCTGCAAGTGCTGGTCGGCTTTGGCCTGGCGCCGCTGCTGATCGGCGTGGTGCGCAGCCGCGCCGGCTGGGGGGCGGTCCTGGCGTTGTCGGCTACTGGTTTTGTGCTGGCCTCCATTCTGATTGCCAACTTGCGCACGCAGGCCAACGCCACGCCCAGCGGAAACTCGGTGCTGGCCGACATTGGCGAGGGCTTTCGCGTGGTCGGTGCCGACCCGCTGCTCAAGCAGTTGATGCTGGCCGCTGTGCTGGGCTATGCCATGACTGGGCCGCTGCAAATTTTGTTGCCCAAGCTGGCGCGCGAGGTGCTGCTGTTGAGCGAGCTGCAGCGCGGCGCCTACCTGGGCCTGCTGGCGCTATCGCTGATCGTCGGTGGCGTGACTGCGCTTGCGCTGTCCAAGCGCGTCCACCATGGTCGCGTGATGTTTGGCGGCATCGTGGCGGGCTGTCTGGTGTTTGCATCGCTGAGCCAGATTGGCAGCGTCGCACTCTCGGCCACCGGCCTGGCCTGCGTGGGCATTGCGGGAGGCATGGTCATCAGCCTGGTGGTCTCGGGCATCCAGGCCCAGGCACCTGTCGCCATGCGCGGGCGGGTCATGAGCATGTACTCGATCACTTCGCAGGTCGTGCCTGCCCTGTCGGGTGTGGCGGCGGGGGCGTTGGTGAATGCGGTGGGGGTTGTGTCGGCGATTCAACTCTCGGGATTGACGCTGGCTGGCATCGTGGCGCTAGGGGCCTGGCGGATGGGGCGTCTACGGCGGTATTCAGGGCAGAGTTCATAAGCAAAATCGGCCTGTAGCCCTCGTGGAATAAGCACATACCGCTACTTAACTGATAGCAATGTGGTGCTGCGGGCAGAGATTGGGGCAGGGGCCCGCACCTCATAGTGTCAAACGCCCACAAATCGGCGCGGACCCCTGCCCCAATCTCTGCGGGCTACGATGCTTGACGCCTAGAATTGCCTGAAGCAATTTGCAGACTCTGCAAAGCACATTTGTTAAGCCCAAGAGAATGCTGTCCCTCGACTCCGGGAATTTTGTCCTCCGCCCCTCATCAGATGAAGATGTTCCATCCATCGTAGAGGCCGTACGCGAATCCACAGCTACTGTTGGTGTCTGGATGAATTGGGCAACAACGAGCTACTCGCATACAGAAGCCATTGCATGGATTCGAGCATGCGAGGTCAGCCGCGCCGAAGGCACTGGTTACGAGTTCGGTATTTTCTCATCGGCGACTGGTCGCTTCGTCGGCGCAGCTGGCCTGAACCAGTTCAACAAGGTGAACAACTTCTGCAATCTCGGCTACTGGGTCCGAGAGTCAGCTCAGCGTCAAGGGGGCGCTACTGCTGCCGTCGCTGCACTTCGCAACTACGCGTTCAATGGACTCGGTCTTACGCGGGTTGAGATAGTGGCTGCAGTGAGCAACGAGCCGAGCCTATCGGTCGCACGCAAGGCTGGTGCTACGCTGGAGTGCACGGCCAGAAATCGGTTGCAACTTCAAGGAAGGGCGGTGGATGCTTGCGTGTTCTCCTTCATTCCGACGCCTGGGGCCTGACCCTTTGGTCGCGCTGCTCGCGGAGGCCTCGCATAGAACACATCAGGAGAACCCATGTTTGACCACGTCAAATTCGGAGTCAGCGACTATGCAGCGAGCAAAGCGTTCTTCCTCAGGGCACTCGAACCGCTCGGAGTAACTGTTGTCACGGAGTGGCCGCCGAACGGCGTAGAGCTTAGCCAACCAAAGGGCAAGGTCTCATTGTGCTTGTTCCAAACCGAAGAGAAACCTGCGCATCTTCATTTGGCTTTCACGGCCGAAAGTCGCCAGCAGGTCGACGCCTTCTATCGCGCGGCGCTGGAGGCGGGTGGCACAGACAAGGGTGCACCGGGTCTGCGCCCGCACTACCATGCGAACTACTATGCAGCCTTCGTCATCGGTCCGGACGGGCACAACATCGAAGCGGTTTGCCATGAGCTCACCCCAGGGTCGCGGTGAACAAGTCATTTGCAGATATTCAGGAGCCACCATGCTGATCAACGGCCGCTGCCACTGCGGAAATATTTCGTTCCAACTCACCTGGGAGCCGGAGCCCAAGGAGATTCCGGCACGTGCCTGCGACTGTTCGTTTTGCACCAAGCATGGTGGGGTGTGGACGTCCTGCAGCTCTGGCTCGCTCAAAGTCACCGTAGAAGATCTTTCGCGCGTATCCAGGTACAGCTTCGGCACGAAGACCGCCCAGTTCCATACCTGTTCCCGGTGTGGCGTCGTCCCGGTCGTTACCAGCGAGATTGACGGCCACACCTACGCGGTCGTCAGCGTCAAGGCATTCGAAGGCGTCGACCCTTCGCTTCTCAAGACTGCGTCTGCCTCCTTTGACGCAGAGGATGAGCAGGCGCGCCTCGCACGGCGCAAGAGGAACTGGATTGCCAACGTCGAGTACACCGAACGCGGCGCATAACGTATCAAACTAGCACTGCGAAACGCTGGCCCGCCAGGGCATGCGTTTCGCTGCATCGCTGAAGGGGTCGATGATGGCGGCCCGGGGGCGTTCCATCATGACGCAGGTGGTGCCCCGGCGCAGACGAAAGTGGTCGTTGTCGATGCGCTCTTCGGTCCACGGGCCCGACTCCGCGGCGGCGGCGGCAATCTGCCGTTCGACTGTCATGGGCAGGCGACCATGGAAGGGCGAGCGGTCCGCAAAGCTCGGGGCCACCAGGGGTGCCAGCGCCTGGCGTGACAGGGTCAGATTCAGGGCAGGCGCTGGCGACGTCTGCACTTCAGCCGAAGCGCTCTCGGCTGATGGCGCTGCCACCGCACCATTCTCCGCAGGAAGCGCCAACCCCGCCGCCCGGGAATGTTGCGTGGTGTCACCACGGCGCAGCCGATCCGGCGGGGGCGTCGGCTCAGGCCTCAGCCGCTTCGCATATTCGGTGGACAGTGCCGGCAGTGCTGGCAGCCAGACCGCGACGGAAGGCGCCAGCACGGGGCTTGGGTACGCACGCATGGCGCTGCCCATCGTCCACCAGGCCAACAGACCCATGAGATGCAGGCCCACCACAACCAGGCCGACGCCGGCCTGGCGCCCACGACGCAACAGGCTCACGCCCACGCCCCAGTCTTCTCTGATGACCACCATCTGTACTCGCTCCCTCTTCGCCAAGAGCCCGAAGTATAGGAGGCCGCAATCAGCGTATGAAGCGCCCCTCGCGCGACACCATGGTCAGCTCCACAAAGCGCGATGCGTTCAGGCTGGATTCGTTGAAACTCACGCTGAAGCCGCCCAAGTCCAGGTTCTTGATGGCCCAGGTGCTGTCAATGAAGCTGGCGCGCGTGGGGTTGCGTCCGGTGCGGCGCAGCGCCTCGGCGAAGACGCGGGCGTTGATGTAGCCCTCCAGCGCAAGGTGCGATGGCTCCAGTGGCACCTGGGCAGTTTTCCAGGCCTGTTGAAAATCACGCACCACGGGCATGACCAGGTTGCCGGGCAGCGGCACGATTTGCGAGATGGCCATGCCAGTTGCGTCCGCTCCCAGGGTCTTGATGGTGGCCGCAGCGCCCATGATGGACAGGGCATACAGCGGCATGCCTTTGCGTTCCAGCCGGGACGCCTTCACAAAGTCGATGGTGGGCTTTCCCGCCAGACCGATCAGCACCGCTTCGGGCTCGGACTGCGCGATCTTTTTGGCCGCCGCTGCTGCATCCGAGGAGTTGTTCTCCACCGTGGCCACCATGATGGCCTCCAGCTTGTGCTTGGCCATGGCTTGCTGGGTTGCGGTAAACACTTCCTTGCCAAACGAGTTGTTCTGATAGGCAATGGCGATGCGCTTGATGCCGATAGTGGCCAAGTGCTGCACCAGCTGTTCGGCTTCATCTGCATAGCTGGCGCGGATGTTGAACACGTTGCGGACGTTCCTGGGGCGCACCGACAGCGCGCCGGAGAACGGGGCAAAAAACGGGATGCCCGACTCGATCACCTGGGGCAGCATGGCCTCGACCATGGGTGTCCCCATGCAGTTGAAGAGCGCGAAGTTGCCGCGGTCCTCCAGGAAGCCGTTGACGTTGGCCAGCGCGCGCTTGACATCGTAGCCGTCATCGGCAACGGTGAGTTCAATGGCACGGCCATGCACACCGCCTTTGGCGTTGATGGCGGCAAAGCAGGCCTTGGCACCCTGGTGCACGGCCTGGCCCAGCTCACCCAGCGGTCCACTCAGGGCGATGGACTGCGCGATCCTGATCGGGCCTGTTTCGTCCGCATGGGCGGGCAGATGGCTGGCCAGTGGCAGGGCCGCCAGTGCGCCTAGCACCCGTCGGCGGGACAACTTTGCATTAACAAATGTGGGGGGCATACGGACTCCGGTGCCAAGAGAAAGACGACGATGCTACGCCCGGGATCCACGGCAAAAAGTCTTTGGAACGACATTTGGATGACATTTTTATGGGTACATTCCCTAGGCCGCCAGAGCGACTGTCGAGGGGTTTTTCCTTCTGAAAACGCGCCGCGCAACTGGCTTTCAAGGCCGTTATCGGCTCTTGACGGGTCTACCGCGAAAGGCAATAGTGGTGCATTGCCGGCGTCAGACCGCGCACACAACAAGTACCGTCGTTGACCAGGAGTTTTGCCCCATGCGCAATACCAACACCCAAGCCCAGTCGGTCGCGCGCCGACTGACCCTTCTCTCCATCGGCATCATTGCCGCCATCCTGGTGCTGCTGGCTATTGGCATCGGTCTGGTGGCCGGCCGCACGGCGCGCCAGCAGGTGCAGGACTCGGTGGCCGACAAGGTGCAGAGCATCGCCAATGCCATGGCCGCCACGGACGACACGCAGCGCGACCTGGTGCAGCGCGCCGCCAAGACCTTGCTGCAATCCTTTGAAGCCACCCTGACGCAGGACCCGACCACGGGCGAGATCAAAAGCTATGGCGCCACGGTCAACAACAACTTCAGCGAAGTGGACACCTTTACCGGCAGCACCGGCAACCTGGGCACCGTGTTTGCCAAAAAGGGCGACGACTTTGTACGCATCACCTCGTCGCTGAAAAAACCCGATGGAGAGCGCGACCTGGCCACCACGCTGGAGCGCGTCCACCCCGCCTATAAGCTGGTGCTGGCAGGGCAGCCCTACACCGGGCGCGACGTGATGTTCGGCAAGCCCTATATGGCCCACTACGAGCCCCTGAAGAACGCCGAGGGCAAGGTCATCGGCATCCTGTCGGCGGCGCGGGACCTGACACCACTGCAGGCCGATCTGAACCAGCAGGTGGCTAACGCCAGGTTTTTTGACACCGGTGGTGTGTATGTCATCGATCCCCGCAGCGCGCCGGCGGATGCCGTGTTTCTGGTCCACCCCAGCGCCAGTGGCAAAAAGCTCAGCGATGTCTCGCCGCGGGCCGCGGAGTTTCTGGATGCGCTGGCCGCCGCCGACGACGGCCGGGTGGACGGGGCTGCCGCGCTGCTGCAGGCCGACGCCACGGACCGCTGGGCACTGATGCGCAAGGTCAAGAGCGGCAGCGCCTGGGTGATTGCCGAAGTCTCGCAGCGCGAGTCCACGCGGCGGCACTGGAGCAACATGGCGATGATCTGGGGACTAATGGTGCTGGCCACCGTGCTGCTGGCCGCCGCCATCTACGTGGCCGTGCGCCGCACCGTGGGTCAACCGTTGGGTGAACTCACCACCGTGGTCAAGGCCGTGGCCGACGGCGACCTGACCCACTCCTTCCAGTCCGACCGCAACGATGAAATCGGTGCGCTGGTGCGTGAGGTTGAGGGCATGCGCATGCGCTACCAGACGGCGCTGTCACAGGTGCGCGCATCCGTGGACAGCATTGGCACGGCCAGCGCCGAGATCGCCAGTGGCAACCATGATCTGAGCACGCGCACCGAGCAGACCGCCAGCAACCTGCAGCGCACCGCCTCCAGCATGGAGCAGTTGACCGCCACCGTGCGCCAGTCAGCCGATTCGGCCCGTCAGGCCAACCAGCTGGCCGCATCGGCGGCCGCGGTGGCCGCGCGGGGTGGCGCGGTGGTGGGCCAGGTGGTCACCACCATGGACGACATCAACCACAGCTCGCGCAAGATTGCCGACATCATCAGTGTCATTGACGGCATCGCCTTTCAGACCAACATCCTGGCGCTCAATGCCGCGGTGGAAGCCGCCCGCGCTGGCGAGCAGGGTCGCGGCTTTGCCGTGGTGGCCAGCGAGGTGCGCAGCCTGGCCCAGCGCAGTGCCGAGGCGGCCAAGGAGATCAAGACCCTGATCAACACCTCGGTCGACAAGGTCACATCAGGTAGCGCTCTGGTGCAAAACGCCGGCACCACCATGGACGAGATCGTGCATTCCGTGCAACGGGTCAGCGACATCATTGGCGAGATCAGTTCTGCCGCCAGTGAGCAGTCCGACGGCATTGGCGAGGTCAACAACGCGGTGAACCAGCTCGACCAGATGACCCAACAAAACGCCGCATTGGTGGAAGAATCCGCCGCCGCGGCATCGAGCCTGCAGGAACAGGCCCAGCGCCTGGCGCAAGCCGTGTCGGTGTTCCGGCTCGGCGACTAACGCCGGCTGCGCACCGCCTGGGCCAAGTCTTCCAGCACCGGCACCGTGTCGTCGAAGGCCAGGCAGCCATCGGTGATGCTCTGGCCATAGGTCAGCGCCTGGCCCGGCTGGACGCTTTGCGCACCGGCCACCAAATGGCTCTCCAGCATCACACCGATGATGGCGCGCTGCCCACCGGCAATCTGCCCCGCCACATCGTGCGCGACCTCGGGCTGGCGCTCGAAGCGCTTGCCGCTGTTGGCGTGGCTGCAGTCCACCAGCACGGCGTTGGGGGCGCCGGCCTTTTGCAGCAGCGCGGCCGCCTGGGCGATATGCTCGGCCGCAAAATTCGGCCCGCTGCGGCTGCCCCCGCGCAGCACCAGGTGGCCGTGCGGGTTGCCAGAGGTGGTCAGCACGGCAGGTGCCCCCTCGTGCGTCAGCGACGGAAAGCAATGCGGGTGCTGGGCGGACAGGATGGCGTCCACCGCCACTTGCAGGTCGCCATCGGTGCGGTTCTTGAAACCCACCGGCATGGACAGGCCTGAGGCCAGCTCGCGGTGGATCTGGCTCTCCACCGTGCGCGCGCCAATCGCGCCCCACGACACCAGGTCGGCGTAGTACTGGCCCAGCGTGGTATCCAGAAACTCGGTGGCAATCGGCAGGCCCTCGGCGGTGATGTCCAGCATCAGCTTGCGCGCCAGGCGCAGGCCGCGGTTGATCTGGAAGCTGCCGTCCAGCGCGGGATCGTTGATCAGCCCTTTCCAGCCGACCACGGTGCGGGGCTTCTCGAAATACACCCGCATCACCACCAGCAGGTCGTCGGCCAGGCGTGCCGCCAGCGGCGCCAGCTTGCGCGCATAGTCCAGCGCCGATACAGGGTCATGCACCGAACACGGCCCCACCAGCACCAGCAGCCGGTCGTCCTGCCCCAGAATCACCTGGGCCACCGCGCGGCGGGCCTGCTGGATGGCGAGCGCACCGGCCTCGCCCAGCGGCAGCTCGTCTTCGAGAATGGCGGGCGAAATCAGCGGGCGCACGCTGCGAATGCGAATGTCGGCGGTAGAGGGCATGGGGATGGTGTTGAGGGAGAGAGAGGGTGCGTTGTATTTTAGAGTCCGCGCCGGGCGATGGACTATCATTCGCCGCAGCCCACTCTGTGCCCGGTGAACCTACTTTGCCCACTTCTCCTTCACAGCCGGAACCCGCGCCCCAGCCACAGACCGAGTCTGCGGTTGGCGCCAGCCCATACGACCGCATGCAGGCCGAGGTCAAGGCCCTGCAGCAGCAGGCGCAGTCCACCCAGGCGTCCCTGAAAAAACTGCAGGCACAGGAACCGGTTGATCCCGTGGCGGCCATTGTGTCCGGAGTGCCCGACGTACCCGTAATGGGCGGCGCGGGCCTGGTTGTGGCATCGGTGCTGGCCGTGGCGCTGGCCCTGGTCTGGTGGTATCTGTGGCGCCGCCCCCCAAACCAGCCGGTGGACGCGGGGCACACGAAAATTTCCGAACTGACGGAAGACAGTGCGTACGGGCAAGCGCAGCAGCCCACCAAGCCTGCGGAACAAACCCGTAAGGCCCAGCCTGTCCAGGAAAGCCCCCAGCCAGCGCCCACGCCCGTACCTGCCAGCCCGTTCGCGAAGCCGGAGCCCACGATGGGCTTTGACTCCGAGGCCGCCGCAACCGAGGTGATGCGGGTGCGCAAATCCTTGGCTGAGAAGCGGGAGGCACGCTTCCTGTTGCGCGAGGAGGAGGAGGAGGAGCCAGTGGTCGACGACGTTGCGGTAGAGGCGCCAGCCGACGCGCAGCCTGCGCCGCCCGACCCGTGGAGCATGCCCGAAGAGGGCTCCTACCGAGAGGCCGCCCCCGCGTTCGACATCGATATCCACTTCACACTCCCGGAAAGACCGCCAGTGCCAGAACCCTTACAAGAGCCAGAGCCAGCATTCGAACCCGAACCGGCGGCAGACCGCCAGCCCGTGTCGACCGAGCTGGACATCAATATCGATGAGGCCGAAGACGCCCCGTTTGCAGCCATCGCTGCCGAACCGGACCCCGTATTCAGCGCAGCGGTGGCGCCCGACTACGCCACCACGCTGGCCCTGGCCCAGGTGTCTGAGGAACTGGAACAACTCAACGAAGCACGTGACCTGGCCTACGAGGTCCTGCAGTCCGACGATCCTGCTCTGCAGACCGAGGCGCGTGCCTTGCTTGAACGGCTCAGCGAAGTAGAGTCCGAAATGGGGCCGGAGTCGGTCCGTTGGGACGACTTGCGCTAAACCCGCGGCGCCCACACGGTATCAGCGCAGGCTCAGAAAATCGAAGTCAGTCTCAGGTCCCCGGCCCGGTTCGGGCCTTCGCGTCCGGGTTGGATCTTCCGGTGGCGGTGCAGTGACCGGTGGCACCTTCATCGCTCCCAGTGGCGCTCCAGGCATTTCCAGCCCCAGTTCGGAATCGTCGCTAGCGACGGCAGCTGGACTGCGCATCCAGGCACCCCGGTGTTCCGCGCCAGCGCGATGCACGACGCCACTGGCCACGATGGGATGCGCGTCCTCGCCGGGCGCCGGTGCAGGGGCTTGCGCCGGGATGCGCATCAACTCCGACGCGTGGCTGTCACCGCCGCCGTCGGACCCGCGCACGATGCGCTTGGCAACGGCGTGCAACAGCAACAGGTCGCGGTAGGCCTGCAGGTCGAAGGTCGGGCCATCGGTATCCGTGGCGTGGTGGTAGATGCAGTTTTCGATGTATTCCAGGACACTGGGCTCCGGCCACATGCCAACGATCTGCTTCAGGATCTGCGGGTAGTGCTCCAGCGAATCGCCTTCCTGGCCAAAGGCCGCGAACGGCGGCACGTGGCCCGTGAACCAGGCATTGAACTCGGTGCGCATGAATTCAAATTCGGACTCGCGCCCCAATGCGTGGTAAATCTTCAGCAAATCCAGGCACACCAGGGGACTGGACTCGCCACACTGCGCAATGCGCGTGGTCAGCAAGTCAATGGCCTTCTGGTGTTCGCCCAGTGACACGAAAAAATCGGCTTGCTGGCGCACATCCAGCAGGTCTGCCGAATCGACCGAGCGCAGACCGCCCGAACGGCTGTCCGAGAAATCGCGAGCCGGGGCACGGGGGCTGGCCTTGGATGGTGGCCGATGGGCGGAGGCCAGCGCCGCTGGGACCGATGGTGCTTCCATCAAATCCAGATCAAAGTCCAGCTCGGCCAGGTCTGCAATCGACCCCGTCAAAGCCAGGGTGGGCGCGACATCCGGCGTCCGCGCCGGCGCCGGCGCCTGTTCCTCTGCAACTGCCGCTGCCGCTGCCGCTGCCGGTGGCGGGTAAGGCGCGGGATCGGGAACGGCCGCAACAGACACGGGCGAACGTTCCGGATCGCGCATCTGGTCTGACAGCATGCTGTCACCGGCGTCCCAACCCCGCTGCCAGCTCGGGGCCTGGGTGGTGCGCGCGCGCCGCCAGACCCAGGCCAAGGCCAGCAGACTGGCCAGACACAGTGCCATAAGCGTGTAGACCAGTCCATTGGCATAGCGCTCGGACTCTGCGCGTTGTACCTTGGCCACCAACTCCATCAGGCCCTTCTGGTTTTCCGCGGTAACCGCGTACAAAGACTTCAGGTCTTTCTCCATGCTCTGGGCCTGGGCGGCTTCCTGCAACATGGCTTCGGGTGTGGCGTTCAGCGCGCGCCACTGCGCGGCGGCCTCAGCCCGTTTCTCGGGATTTTCCTGCGGCAGGGTCAGCAGCTCGGGGCTGGCCCGCAAGACCGGGTCGACCTCGACCAGCAGATCCAGCGGATCGAGCTTCAAACGGGATTTGCCTGCCGCCTTGGCCGGCTTGGCACGCGCCGGAGCTGCGGCGGGCGCAGCCGCTGTAGCAGCCACCCGCGCGGGGGGCGCAGCCCTGGCCACTGCCGATGCAGACCCTGCGGCACGCCGTTGTTTTTTGGGGGCCGCTACAGCCAAGTCACCCGACTCTGCAGCGGGCATTGCTGTCGCAGGCTGCGGCTTGGCGCTGGCGCTGGCAGCGGGCACCACGGCCAAGTCGACCGCGGAGCCGGCACGTCGGGCCGGTAGTGGGGCTACCACGGGTTCCACCACATGGGTCGACACCTCGGGAAACAGTGTGTAGCGCTTGGAAGACTTCTGGGCGCATCCCGCGCGCAGGTTGATGGTGACGATGGGCTCGTCAATCAAGGCCGATGCCGTCACCCTGACCGTCGTGCCCCTGGCCGAGCCGGGTGCCGCGGGCTCCACCGCCACACTGACCCGGGCCGCATCCAGCGGTGTTTCGCCATAGAAAACCTCGGCCCCCATGCACACCGACTGGATCTCTTCACTGGCATCCAACAGCAGGTGTACTCGCACATCCAGGGGCTGGCCCACAAACACCGCACCCTGCACCCGCCCCAGACCCAGGCCCGAACTGCCCATGGCGGTGCACAACAGGAGCACCCCCACGACAAGAGAATTGGCCTTCAACGCAGCTTTCATATGCAGCCGATTCTCGCATAGCCTCCCGAAAAATATGCCTGGGTGGCTCTCAAATCAATAGCATCTACTCATCGTCAAGATTGACCGCCTTGTGCGCGGCCATCAGCTGCGTCTGGGTCTGGCTGGGCACCTGTGCATAGTGGGAGAATTCGATGCTGTAGCTGCCCTGCCCTGCCGTCAGCGACTTCAACCGGCCCTGGTAATCGTCCAGCTCGGCCAGCGGAATCTGGCCGTTGATGGCAGCCGTGGCGGCGGGCCGCGGCTGCGTACCGGTGACATGGCCGCGCTTGCTGGACAGGTCGCCGGTCAGGTCGCCAATGGAGGCCTCGGGGGCCAGCACCTCGATGTTGACCATGGGCTCCAGCACAATCGGGTGGGCCTTGCGCACCGCCTCCACTGTGGCCTTGCGCCCGGCCAGCGTGAAGGCGATGTCCTTGCCGTCCACCGCATGGGTCTTGCCGTCATACACGGTGACACGCAGGTCGTGCACCGGGTAGCCGGCCACCACGCCGTCGGAGAGCGCCTGGCGCACGCCCTTCTCCACCGCCGCCATGAAGACACCGGGGATGGCACCACCCTTGACCACGTCGACAAACTCAAAGCCCGCGCCGCGCTCCAGCGGCTCGATGCGCAGCATCACCTCGCCAAACTGGCCGGCCCCGCCGCTTTGCTTCTTGTGGCGGCAGTGGCCTTCCGAAGGCTGGGTAATGGTTTCGCGGTAGGCAATGCGCGGCGGGCTGGTGTCCAGCTCCATCTTGAACTGCTGCTGCATGCGGGCCAGCTTGGTGCGCAAATGCATGTCGCCCAGACCACGGATCACGGTCTCGTTGGTGTGGGGGTGGCGCTCGACCTTGAAGCACGGGTCTTCGAGTTCGAGCTTGTGCAATATTTCAAACAGGCGGTGCTCGTCGCTCTTGCGTTTGGTTTGCACCGCCAGGCCCTGCATGGGCAGCGGAAACTGCAGCGGCTTCAGATGAATGTGGTCTTCGTCGTGCGAGTCGTGCAGCACGCAGTCGAACTCGATCTCGTCGACCTTGGCCACGGCGCCCATATCGCCCGGCACCAGGCTGGACACTTCCACATAGTCCTTGCCCTGCAGGCGGTACAGGTGCGCCACCTTGAACGGCCGCTTGCCGGAGCCTACGAACAGCTGGGCGTCCTTGCGCACCGTGCCCTGGTGCACGCGAAACACGCCCATCTTGCCGATGAACGGATCCATCACCACCTTGAACACATGGGCCAGTACATGCAGCGCGTCATCCGGCTGCGCCGCAAAGGCCTGTGGCTGCGCGCCGGGCTCGCCGCGGTAGAACGGTGGCGGGTTGCCCTCGGCCGGGTTGGGGGCCAGTTGGGCCAGCGCATCGAGCAACTGCGGCACACCCGCGCCGGTCTTGGCCGACACAAACAAAATGGGAATCAGGTGCCCGGCGCGCAGCGCCGCTTCAAACGGCGCGTGCAGCTCGGACGGGCTGGGGTCCACACCGTCCTCCAGGTAGCGCGCCATCAGGGTGTCGTCTTCTTCAATGATCTGGTCGATCAGGGCCCGGTGCGCGGCGGCCACCGACGCGAAGTCGCTGTCGCCGTCCGCGTGGCCCAATAGCTCGACCACCTCCTGGCCATGGTGGGCGGGCACATCCAGCAACAGGCATTCCTTGCCAAAGCGCTCGCGAATCTGGTTGACCAGGGCCTGCAGGTCCACGTTGTCGGCATCGATCTTGTTGATGACGATCATGCGGCACAGTCCGCGCTCGCCAGCCAGGTTGAACATGCGCTCGGTGGCCAGCTCGATACCGGTTTGCGCGTTGATGACCAGCAGCGCCGTGTCCACGCCGGCCAGCGCCGCAATGGCCTGGCCGGCAAAGTCGGGGTAACCTGGGGTGTCGATCAGGTGAATCTGCGCACCGCCCCACTGCAGCGTGGCCAACGCGGTCTGCAGCGAATGGCCGAACTCCTTTTCCAGGGGGTCAAAGTCGCTAGTGGTATTGCCCTTTTCCACAGTACCCCGGCTGGTGATGGCGCCGGTAGCCGCAAGCAGGCTCTCCGCCAGGGTGGTCTTGCCGGCTGCTCCGTGGCCGACCAGGGCAACGGTACGAATGGAGGTGCTAGGGGTTTTGCTCATGACAGTCTTTCGGTAGCGATCCAGCAGACAGCGTGTGCCACAGCGGCAGGCGCTTGTGCGGGGCAATTACGAATCCATCTTACCGTTGCCGCCCTGCGCGTGGTGCAGGTCGCGGCGCCTGATCACGAAAAAATTTGATGCAGGTCAGGCTTTTTGCAACCGCGCAAAAGTCTTGCGGAACTTCGCCACCTTGGGCGCCGCCACCGCCATGCAATAGCCCTGGTGCGGGTTGCGCGCAAAGAAGTCCTGGTGGTAGTCCTCGGCCGGCCAGTAGTTGGCCAGCGGCAGCACCTCGGTCACCAGGGGGCGGCTGTAGACGCCGCTGGCAGCCATCTCGGCCATCACCGCCTGGGCCTCGGCCTGCTGTTCGGGGGTCGAGAAGTAAATGCCGCTGCGGTACTGCGTGCCACTGTCGTTGCCCTGGCGGTTCAGCGTGGTGGGGTCGTGGATGACGAAGAAAATCTCCAGCACCTCGCGCGTGCTTATCTGCGCCGGATCAAACACCAGTTTGACCACCTCGTTGTGGCCGGTGCTGCCCGTGCATACGTCCTCATACGTGGGATGCTGCACATGGCCATTGCTGTAGCCGGATTCCACATCGACCACCCCTCTGACCTGCACATAGACCGCCTCTGTGCACCAGAAGCAGCCCCCGCCCAGGGTGATGGTTTGCAGGGTGTTGGGGGGTGTGGCAGCAGTCATGGGTTTCCTTGGATGGTGCACAAGTGTCGCGCAGGTGCCAGAAATCTTACGCTAGCAGACACATTAGGGAAACAACCACCTACCGGCTGGCAAAAAACCATGCAAGATGGATGCTGTACAAACGGATGCCCCTGCGGCAGTCCGTCGAGTGTTTTTGTGGAGAAAAAAGTGAATCTTTCCGACATCAAAATCAGCGTGAAGCTGGGAGCCGTTTTCCTGATCCTGGTGATATCGACCGCAATGGCCGGTGGCTTTGCGATGTTCGAACTGGCCAAGATCAACGGCAATACCGAGGACATGGCTACCAACTGGCTACCCAGTGTGACGCTGGTGGGCGACTTGCAGATTCACCTCAACACCATCCGCCGCGCGGAAATGCAGCACGTCATCGCCGTGCTGGGTGAAGAAAAATCGCCAGAGGAAGACACCATCAACAAGGCCAAGGCCAAAATTGTCGAGGTCGGCGACAAGTACAAGACCATGGTGACGGGCCCTGAGGAAGAGAAGATGTGGGCGGAATACCAGAAGAATCTGGCCCGCTACTACGAGGCACAAAAGAAGCTGCTGGAACTCTCCAATATCGGACCGGCCGAGGCCATTGCATCGGCCGCCTACATGAACGGGGAATCCCAGGCCGCGTTGCGGGCCCTGTTCAAGACACTCGATGGCCTGATTACGTTCAACAAACAGGGGGCCGAGCAAGCCTACAGCAGCGCCAAGTCCACCTACTCCGTGGCGCGCGGTGGTCTGCTGCTGGTGGTCCTGATTGCCATCGCCCTGGCCGCCGGACTGGGCTTGTGGATCACCCGTCTCATCACCCGCCCTCTGGGATTCGCTGTGCAGGCAGCCCAAGGGTTTGCCAAGGGTGACCTGACGGTGTCACTGGACGCCAACGGCAAGGACGAGATCTCGCTGCTGCTGCACGCCATGGAAGACATGCGAACCAGCCTGGCCGGGGTGGTCTCCAACGTGCGCAGGGGCTCGGAGTCCGTGGCCAATGCCAGCGCAGAAATCGCACAGGGCAACCACGACCTGTCCTCCCGCACCGAACAGCAGGCCAGCGCCCTGGAGCAAACCGCTGCCAGCATGGAAGAGCTGGGCTCCACCGTGCGCGGCAATGCCGAGTCTGCGCTGCACGCCAACCAGCTGGCCGCCGACGCATCCGTCGTCGCGACCCAGGGCGGCGAAGTGGTCAACCAGGTGGTGGAAACCATGAAGGGCATCAACGACAGTTCACGCAAGATTTCCGACATCATCAGCGTCATCGACGGCATTGCCTTCCAAACCAATATTCTGGCGCTCAATGCCGCTGTGGAAGCAGCCCGGGCCGGCGAGCAGGGCCGTGGCTTTGCCGTGGTGGCCAGCGAAGTGCGATCCCTGGCCGGGCGTAGCGCCGAGGCCGCCAAGGAAATCAAGCAGCTGATCAACGCCAGCGTGGAGCGCGTCGAACAGGGCACCACACTCGTGGACAAGGCCGGGGAGACCATGGAGAAGGTCGTCGCGTCGATCAAGCGCGTGACCAACATCATGGTCGAGATCAGCGCTTCCAGCAACGAACAGGCGGCCGGTGTGGCGCAGGTTGGCGAAGCGGTCAGCCATATGGACACCGCCACGCAGCAAAACGCGGCACTGGTGGAACAGATGGCCGCTGCGGCCAGCGGTCTCAAGCAGCAGTCGCAGGAGTTGGTCGACGTGGTGGCCGTGTTCAAGCTTTCTGCCGAACACGAGAGCCCGATCACACGGCAGCAGGCTCCGCGTCCCGCACCGGTCCGTCAGGCGCCTCCACCACCACCCCGATCAGCCAAGCTGTCAACGGCGCCCAGGAAGCCGGCACTGAGAGGCCAACAGCCAAGCCTGGCGCCGCCGGTCAAAGCGCCCGCTGCGCCCAAGGCGTCAGCGGCCAAGGCCACCGCTGGATCTGACGACGATTGGGAAACCTTTTAGTCTTACGGGGCGAGTTTAACGTGGTGTTTAATGCTACAAAATGCATAGCTACCTATGCATATTCCACGAGGGCTGGCGGCCCGTTTTGCTTATAGCCTCTCTCCAACACTGCGCCTGCAATCCCGACCGCCCGCCTTGGGTGGTTTACGTTGGCGCTAGGGTTCAGCGTGAGGCCGAGAGAGTGCGAGTGACATATGCACCTTGCCCTTGAGCCCGAAGTCTGTGCGAATGGCGTGTGGTTGAGTTCCCCAGTCGACAAAGCCAACCGAGCGATAGAGGCGAAGTGCTGGAGCATTGCCTTCTGTGAGCGTCAGGGTTAGGGACAGGATCTCGGGTCTAGCGGAGGCGGCTGCAATGGCGGCGTTCAGGAGTGAGAGACCGACGGCCTTTCCACGCTCCTGCGGCTGGACGTACATGCCCAAGACCAGGGCGGAATGACGTGTCTTGGGCTTGGCCGAGTACTCCAGCGCGACGGTGCCAACCAAACTGCTGCCCTTCCGAGCACCGAACGACGTGGCCAAGCCCTCGGCACTGCCAATGCGCTTGACCCACCATGACCCAGGTTCGGCCTCGCGTTCAGCCGCGGTAGTGGTGAAGGCGTCTGGCGCTTGTTCGTAGGCCTCGAGCATGAGCGCGCGGTAGGCAACAACGTCGGCGGCGGTGAGGGTGGAAATACGCATTCGCTCTGCAGCCTAACGTCGAATCTGCCCGGCACGCAACCCATGCTGCGAAGCGGCAGCCTTCGGTTGCGTGTCCGTGCCGAGCAGCCTGTCAACCTGCGCAGCAAGTGCGGTGAAACGTGGCATGGATTCGACGCCCCGGGTAGTCTCTGCAGTTGGAGTATTCATTACGATAGTAAGCGTCCCAGTAGCTTATGGTTCGCCTTCCGATGGTTTCAAAGTACGCGCGATTGGCGGCGATGAATTCCGTGCAAAGAGCCGTATTCAAGTTCGGAAGCGCTTGCTCTATCAATTTCACGATTGTGACAACGTATTCGCCGACGAGTTGAACAATGAATGGGACTACCCAGGGCTCTTCGATTTCAATCAATCGCTTTACGCATTTTTCCCGCAGGTACCCGTCGTGATGGCGCGTCCCCAAGCAAAGCGCGACTAGCCCCTGAACCCCCGGTCGATTCGCGCAGCTCAGCACTTGACTCTCGCTGTAGTACACACGGTAGGGTATGTCAATTGTCTCTCCTCGCACCTGAACTTGGAAACCGGCTGCAGGTGGATGCCACTGACAATCGGAAAGCTGCGGTAACACGGCTCTGACCTCGTCCGCGAGTGCTGTCGGGAATGCTCGCTCTTCGGCGCTTTCGCTCATAGCTGATTAACTCAATGTCCAGAGCACCCAAAAGTGCTCTGGACCTTGCGCGCTGCTCCATAAGTTGACCATCAAAATCCCCTGAAAGTGGCTTGCAGCCTAGCTTGCGCTGGCTCCACGGTTTGTTAAACGTATATCCATATTCTGGCAGACCGCCGCCAGGCTGGTGGATCGGGTGTTCGGGCGTCGGCCCCATTCGACGTTGCCACAGAGTCGGCACGCCCACCAACGCGTTAACGAACCAAAGCAGGCAAACCAAGCATGCAAGACGGCGAGCGTGGACCAGAGCACGAATACCCGATCCGCCAGCCCCCACACATGCAGGCACAAACTGCTAGCGAATCCGCGGCAACGCCAACATCTGCTCCGGTGTCGTGAAATACGCCGCAGTAGACCCCGCACGCGCCCGCCCCTGGGCCAACTCATGCCGCGCCACGGTGCGCAGATGTACCTCGTCCGGCCCATCCATCAGATGCAAGGCCCGACCCCAGGTCCAGAAGAAGGCTAGCGGCGTATCGGGCGACAGTCCCATGGCGCCAAAAACCTGCATGGCACGGTCCACCACGCGCGACTGCAGGCGCGCGGCCACGACCTTGATGGCGGCAACCTGGGCGCGCAGCGCAGCGGGCGCGACCACGCCAGACGGCTGATCCAGCATCCACGCGACCTGCAGCACCAAGAGGCGCGCCTGGTCGATCTCCATGCGCGACTCGGCGATCCAGTCCTGCACATTGGAAAAGTCCGACAAGTACTTGCCAAAGGCCTGTCGCTCCAACGTGCGCTCGGTGGCCAACTCCAGGGCCAGCTCGCACTGGCCAATGGCGCGCATGCAGTGGTGCACACGGCCCGGCCCCAGGCGGGCCTGCGCCATCGCAAATCCTTCGCCCCACGCACCGAGCAAATGGTCGGCATGCACGCGCACATCGCGCAGCACGATTTCGCAATGGCCTTCGGGGGACTGGTGGTGCACCACGGCGATATTGCGCACCACCTGCACGCCGGGCGTGTCCAGGGGGACCAGCACCATGCTGTGCTGGTGGTGGGCACTGGTGTCGGCGGCGTCTTCCGCGTCCGCCGCGTTGCGGCACATCACGATCAACAGTTTGCACTGCGGATGGGCCACGCCGGTGATGAACCACTTGCGGCCGTTGAGAACCAGTTGCTCGCCATCGCGACGCACCGTGGTCTGCAAATTGGTGGGGTCGCTGGAGGCCACATCGGGCTCGGACATGGCGAAGGCGGAGCGAATGTCACCGTTCAATAGTGGCTCCAGCCACTGCGTGCGCTGCGGCGGGTTGGCAAAGCGGTGCAGCAGTTCCATGTTGCCGGTGTCGGGCGCGCTGCAGTTAAAGACCTCGGGCGCCCAGTGCAGGCGGCCCATGGCCTCGGCCAGCGGGGCGTAGTCCAGGTTGGAGAGAGGGGTGCCAGGCTCGTCCGCGCGCAGCGTGGGCAGGAACAGATTCCACAAGCCTTCTTCACGCGCCAGGGCCTTCAGGTCTTCCAGAAACGGTGGCGGGTAGACACCCTTTTGCACGGATGCGTGCCAGGCCGCGTTGTAGGGCAGCACGTAGCGCTGCAGGAAGGCTTCAAGACGCTGGCGCAGGTCTTGCGCCCGGGGGGAGTGTGCAAAGTCCATGGGCCCATTGTCTGCGTGGCTGCTGCCACCTGTCAGAACGCAGGTGACAGCCAATTCGCACCAAGAGGGAGGCTTCAGACCATCTGCAGGCGTGCGTACCAGTCCACCTTGCGCGTCAGTGCCATGACGATGCCCAACACGATGAACAGGGCAATCGCGCCCACCACCATCGCGGTCTGCTCCAGTTGCAACAGTACATACAACAGCCCATACAAGGCCGCAATGCCACTGGCAAATGGCAGGCCACGCTTCCAGCTGTGCAGTATGTGGCTGGCGTAATAGCCCAGCAGGGCCACGCAGGCACTGGCCGCCGTGGCATAGGCCACGCCAAACGCCAGGTGCTCGGACAGGCTGACCAGCAGCAGAAAGAAAATGCTGATGGCCGCACCCACCAGGAAATACTGAATCGGGTGCACCCGCAGACCGCGCATGAACTCAAACAGCCCCACCGCCACGAAGGTCAGCGCAATGAACAGCAGCCCGTACTTGGTGGCGCGGTCGGACAGCGAATAGGTGTTGATGGGGTCGAAGAAGCCCACGCCCAGGGTCTCCACACACGAGGCCTTGGTCACCGTCGCTGTGCCTTGCGGTCCGTCGTAGTCCTGTGGGCCAACGTTGCCGCTGTTGCACAGCTGGCTGCCTTTCAACACCGCCTGCTGGGCCGAACTGGCCAGGGCCGACACGCGCCAGCTGGCGTCAAAACCCTTGCCACTGACCGTGCGCTCGGACGGCAGAAACTGCCCGTAGAAGCTGGGGTGCGTCCAGTTGGACGTCAACTGTATCTGCGTGGCGCTGCCCAGGGGCACGACGTTCAGGCCCTCGGTACCTACCAGCTCCAGCACAATCTCGGCGCTCATTGCCGCATCCAGGGCGGTGTTGACCGGCAGGCTGGCCTGCACACCGCGGGTGTAGGTGGCGTGTGCAGTGCCGGCCTGCACCGCCAGGGCCTGTCCGTTGACCTTGATATCGGCCTGGCGAATGCCCCGCGCGTCCGACACGGCCAGCAGCAGCACGGGCGGGCTGCACTGCAGCCGGGAGCCCGCATGCATACGCCCGCCACCGTCCAGCGCCCTCAGATCCGTCCACTGGGCGGTGATGCGGGACTTCAGCGTAAAAACCTGCGTGGCATGCAGCCCGCGCGCGCGCGCCTCGACCTGGCTGTTGCCGCTCACCACCAGCATGCTTGGTGCAAGCACGCGGGCGAAGGCGCGCTGCTGGATGCTGGCGGCCTCGTTCCACTCCTCCGTGCAGGCCATTTGCACCAACGGGCCGAGCAGGGTCTGGCTGCCCGCCAGGCTTTGTGAGACGCTGCTTACGGCGTTCATGTGCTGCACCTGGCGCTCGCGCACCAGGGCGGTGATTTGCCCCAGCCCGATCAGCAGCAGCGCGGTGACCAGCAGCAAGCCACCGAGTTTTCCAAAAATGATTTCCTTCATCAGACCCTCCGTGTTGAACAAGGTCCTGAGCGTGCCCGCCCCACGTGAGGGCGGTGTGAAGTCTGTGAAGCGGGTGTGAAGTCTTAATGGATGCGAGCGACAAATGCAACGCCAAAGCGTGTCGCCAGTCCGGCGAGCCGCTTATCGAGCGTCCAAAGAGATGCGCCTGGCGTCATCAACGTGGATGCCAGCAGCGTCATGTCCACCAGACCGCAGCCAAGCCCAAACAACTTCTCCCGATCAACGAAAGCTCTGACCTCGCCCAAGCTGGCCAGATGGGCGGGCCGCAGCAGGTCCATATCACCCAAGGTCTTTTCTCTGGGCTCGGGGGGCGTACCACATGCAAGCTCGCCCACCACCATAGGGTGCGTTAACGCCTGATCCAGCACGATCAATTCCACCAAGATTCCATTGCGCCGGCGAAAGTGATCAGACCACACCGACGTATCAATCAACACGCTCATGGAGCAAGACGCTCAGCGCCGCGCCGGGGAATGTCTTTCATGTCCGGCACTGAGCCGCCCAGTGCTGCCAGGCGTTTAGCGGCCTGCACCCGAATGAAAGTTTTCACCGCCTCTCGGAAAATATCGGCCTTGTCCATTTCCGGGTCTGCAACCTCCAGCGCTTTGGCGTACAGGGCGTCTTCGATGGTTACGGTAGTTCTCATTGCATTCTTTCGATGACAGAATTGATGCAATTATGAACCTATAAATACATCAATACCTAGCCTACGGTCTTCTGCAGGGTTGGAAACCGCAACTCCACCCGCAAACCCGGGTGGGTGTTTTCCACATGCATGCTGCCACCGTGCAGCGCCATGATCTGCTGCACGATGGCCAGGCCCAGGCCAGAGCCCTTGGTCACGCCGTCCGGGCGCACGGTGGAGAAGAACTTCTGCCCCAGCTTGGGCAAGGCGTAGTCCAGCACACCGGGGCCGCCGTCCTGCACCACGATGGTTGAGCCCTGCGCCTGCAGGGTGACGGTGCTGCCGCGCGGCGCGAAGGCAGCCGCGTTGTCCAGCAGATTGCCCAGCGCCAGGGCCAGCAAACCGGGTTCGATGCGGACGACCGCTGGCTGCGAACTTGCTACCAATTCAATAGCTATAGAAGACCTTTCCACGAGGGCTAGAGCCATAAAAGATTCCAAGCATTCTGACAACAACCCAATTTGGGGTTGTTCGAGCTCCTGGCGCTGCTCCAGCTTGCTGAGTTCCAGCAGCCGGTCCACCAGGGACTGCAGGCGCCGGGTCTGCACCAGCACGTCAGCGGCAAACAGTTGCCGGTCGGCCTCGGGCAGGGGCTCCTGCAGCAGCTCACCCGCGCCCCGGATGGCGGCCAGCGGGCTCTTGAGTTCATGCGTCAAGGCGCGCACATAGCCCTCGATGTAGTCACGGCCCTCCACCCGCTGGCGCATGGCCTGCATGGCGCGGGCCAAATCGCCCAGCTCACCGGCAATGCGGGGCAAGGGTAGTTTCTTGCCCGCCTCGGTGGCGTTGGCATAGCGGCGCAACCGGCGAATGCTCAGCACCACCCACAGCGTGACCACCACACCCACCGCCGCCGACAGGCCCAGCAACCACAGGCCGCTGACCAGCATCTTGCGCTCGGCGCGGTCGATAAACGCCTGCACCGTGGACACCGGCTTGGCCACCGTCAGCACGCCAATCACCTGGTCACCGTGTTTGACCGGCGCGGCCACATACAGGACCGAGGTACGGTCATCCTGCTGCACCTCGCGCGTGGCACGGGTGCCGTACTCGCCACGCAGGGTCCGCGCCACGTCGCGCCACTGCGAATAGTCCTGGCCCACGGCCGCGCTGCTGGAGTCAAACACCACCGTGCCACGCACGTCGGTCACATACACCCGAAAGTCCAGCGTCTGCTTGTCCAGCCCCCAGATGCGCGCGTCGATGGGGCGGCGGGCATAGGCGCCCACTTGCCTGGCAAAGCGGCCCTGGGCCATGGTGCCGCTGTGCAAATCATCGGCGGCAACCTCGGCCAGGATGTTGGCCGTGTCCACCATCATGTCTTCCATGACCTCGCGCACGCTGGGTTTGATCTCGGCCACAAAAATGCGCAGCACAAAGAAACCGGCCAACCCGGTGATCAGGAAGAACCCGAACAGAATGCGGATACCCAGGTGCATGCTTCAACCCTGCGCAGACGGCTCGATTGAGATGGAGTAGCCCAGGCCCCGGTGCGTGGTGATGGGATCCAACGCGGGCGTGATCTGCAGCAGCTTGGCGCGCAGGGTCTTGATGTGGGTGTCCACCGTGCGGTCCGTGCTCTCGGACGCATGGCCCCACACGGCGCCCAGCAAGACCTCGCGGCTGCGGATGCGCCCCGGGTGGCGCAACAACTCGGCCAGCAGGCCCAGCTCGCGGCGGGTCAAGTCCAGGGTTTGCCCCTGCCAGGTGGCGCGCTGGCCCTCCACGTCCAGTGTGAAGCCCGCAGGAATCGCCGCTCGGGGAGTCGCCTGAGGAGTTGCCACGGTCGATGCGCGGCGCAGCAGTCCGCGCACCCGTGCCACCAGTTCGCGCGGACTGAAGGGCTTGGTCACGTAGTCATCGGCCCCCAGCTCCAGGCCCACCACCCTATCCACCTCTTCACCGTGGGCGCTGAGCATCAGCACTGGCAGATGGGCGTGTTGCCCGCTGGCGCGCACATGCCTGCAGACGTCCAGGCCCGAACCATCGGGCAGGCCAATGTCGAGCACCAGCGCATCGGGCGACGCGCACGCCAGCTGGCGCAGGGCATCGGCCACCAGCAGGCAGTGCGTTACCCGCAAGCCCGCACGCTCCAAGGCATAGACCACGGTCCTGGCGATGGCCGGGTCGTCTTCGAGCAGGAGGATGTGGGGCAAGGACATGCCCGCGAATGGTACGGTATGTCAGCGCCGACTGGCCGACTCAGCGTGGCACGAAGAAGGTTGACTTCTCGCGCGCCACCCTGCTCTGCGCGCCCTGCAGCGCGGTGATTTCAAACGTGATGGGGTTGGAGCGGCCCTGGTAGGACTCGGTCCCGGTCGGCGGCAGGGTCAGGCGCACGGGCATCATGCCGATGCCGGTGGGTGCCACGTGCAACTGCACCGGCGTGGCAATCGCCAGCCCTGGCAGACCCGACACCGTCACGGTGTAGTCCTGCGCCTGCTCGGTGCCGTTCATGATCTGCAGGCGGTAGACGTTTTCGATATAGCCCTGCTCCACCACCCGCGCCTGCGTGCCACGGTCCTTGAGGACGTCGACGGAGAAGCCCTTGCGCATGGAAATGCTGACCACAAACACCGTGGCAGTGACCAACAACAGCACGCCATAGATCAGCACCCGGGGGCGCACCACACGGCCCACCATTTGCTTGGCGTTCAGATGCTGCTCAATGCCCGCGCCAGAGGAATAGCGGATCAGGCCCTTGGCGTAGCCCATCTTGTCCATGACGTCATCGCAGACGTCAATGCAGGCGGCGCAGGCGATGCACTCGTTTTGCAGACCGTTGCGGATATCGATGCCGGTGGGGCAGACCTGCACGCACAGCGTGCAGTCTATGCAGTCGCCCAGGCCCAGCGCCTTGGGGTCGGCCGAGCGGGAACGCGAGCCGCGAGACTCACCGCGCTCGGCGTCGTAGGCAATGACCAGCGAGTCCATGTCGATCAGCGCGCTCTGGAAGCGGGCATAGGGGCACATGTACTTGCAGATCTGCTCGCGCATGTAGCCGGCGTTGCCATAGGTGGCGCCGGCATAGAACAGCACCCAGAACCACTCCCACGGCGAGAACGACCACTGCACCAGCTCGGCGGCCAGTTGGTGAATCGGCGTGAAATAGCCGACAAAACTGAAACCGGTGACCAGCGCAAAACCAACCCAGGCGAATTGCTTGCCGCCCTTGCGCAACAGCTTGTTGGCGCTCCACGGCGCGGCGTCCAGGCGCATGCGCGCCATGCGGTCGCCTTCGATGCGCCGCTCGAACCACATGAAGATTTCCGTGTACACGGTCTGCGGGCAGGCATAGCCGCACCACAGGCGCCCGGCCACGGCCGTGAAAAAGAACAGCGCCAGTGCGGCGATGACCAGCAGCGCCGCAAGATAGATCAGGTCTTGCGGGTGCAGCACCAGGTTGAAGATGAAGAAGCGCCGCTCATTGAGGTCAAACAGCATGGCCTGGCGGCCATTCCACTGCACCCAGGGCAGGCCGTAGAACACGATCTGCGTCACCCACACCATGACCCAGCGCCAGTTGGCAAACCAGCCCTTGACCGAGCGCGGGTAGATGCGGACCTGCTTCTCGTAGGCGGAGAGAAAGCCTTGGTCTTCGGGCTCGGCGGGCACCGCCTGAATGGGAATCACGCGGGAGGAAGGGGGTTGGGTCATGGGACAGGGGAAACAACTAAACTAAATACATCTTATCTCGACGGACAAACACTGCGCTGGCGCGGGGATTTTCGTCCAGGACTAGGCGCCCGCCAGTATCGCCCGGTTGCGTCCCTGCGCCTTGGCGGTGTACAGCGCGCGGTCAGCGGCGCGGAGCAGGTCGTCCGGCGTGCTGCCCTCAGCCGGATACACCGAGGCCACGCCCACGCTGGCCGTCACACAACCAAAGGCCGACTGGTCGTGTGGCAGCCCCAGCGCCCGCAGTGCGACGCAGACCCGGTGCGCCATGTCCAGCGCATCGGCCCCCGTGGTCGCGGGAGCAATGAAGACAAACTCCTCCCCGCCGTAACGGGCCACCAGATCACCGGTGCGGCAGATGTTGTCCTCCAGCAGACGCGCCACCCGGCGCAGGCAGTCGTCGCCCGCCTGATGGCCGTAATGGTCGTTGTAGGGCTTGAACCAGTCGACATCCATCAAACCAATGGCCAGGGGCTGGCCCAGGCGTGCGGCTCGGGTCCATTCGCTGGCCAGCACGGTGTCGAAACGGCGGCGGTTGGCAACCGCTGTCAAACCATCGGTGGTGCTGATCTCCTCCAGCCTGACATTGAGCAATTGCAGCTCTGCCGTGCGCGCTTCGACCCGGACTTCCAGCAGATGCTCGGAGGCCTGTAGCGTCTTCACCAATTCGCCCTGTGCCTGCAACGCCTGGGCTTGGGCTTCGACCTTTTCGCGGCGGAAGGCGTTGTAGCGATCGGCCAACGCAAAAGACAGCAACAGCATTTCCAGCGCAGAGCCGATCTGGGTGCCGTCGGAGGTGAACACATTGGTGGGCAGAACCCCCAAATTGCGCAAATGCGACAGGGCGACCGCCATCATCATCGTGAAAAAGGCGGCGACAAAAAAGTACGCGCTGCGCTGGCGTCTGGTGGCGCAGACCACGCCGACAAACAGCAGAAACAGCGCGGTGAAGGCGTTGATCACCACGAACACCGGGGCGAATTCCCGAAACCACAGAAGGAGCAGAAAGAACGAGACCGCGTTGACGCCGATGAACCACTGGATCAGCCGGTCGATACGCGGCACCAGCGCGCGCGTGTTGAGCACACGGCGGGCAAAGAACAACATGACCACACCTGCAGCAGCGGCGAGCACGTTGACACCCATCATGGACCATGCCGGTCTATCGCCCCAGAGAAATTCGACCCCCAGGCCCGTGAAGGCGGCCAGCGCCACGGCCACACAGCTGGCAAACACCACATAGAGCAGGTAGCTGAAGTCGCGCAGCGCGAAAAACAGCATCAGGTTGTAGAAGGCTATGGCGAGCACCACGCCAAAGTACAGGGCTTGCAGCGCATAGGAACTGCGCTCATGGCTGTAGAAGGCCTTGGGTTCCCACAAAAGCGCCGGAATGTTCAGCGAGTTGGGAGACTCCACACGCAGGTACACCTGCTGGTCCGCGTGCGCCGGCAGCGTGAAAGGCAGGACGATGAACCGGCTCAGGTGCGGCTGGGCGGCCATCGGGCGGGCATAGCCGACCTGGATGGTCCGGTAGCCTTGGCCCTCCAGCGGCTGATAAAAGTCGACGCGGGCCAGCAGCGCATAGGCGATCTCCAGCACCCGCTCAACCGGTTGATCGCCGGGGTTCTGCACGTGCAGCCGCAGCCACACTGCAGACCGGGTGTAGGAGAACCCGAGTGCCTGGCCGCTGCGCGCCTCAGTGCTGAAGCGCTGCGCGAACTCAGGCCGGGTGACATCGGCCAGGGTCAGCGCCGCACTGGGGTCCTCGAACACCGCAAAGTGGCTGGTCAGGGAAATCGCTTCGGGCCCGACGCGGGTCACGTCCAACACCCGATCGGCCGCGTGGGCCGCGACGCCGGTGGCGCACAGCAGCACGGCGCACAGCCAAAGGCAAAAGGGGCGACGCGGGTTATGGATAACGGATAGACATTTCAACCACATGGGGCGAAGTATCGCGCCTTTGATCAGCCGACGGTCCGTCGAAAGACCCTCACCATTGCCTGCGCGTGCGGCATGGCGGGTGCAGGGCTAGCCCGAGCGAACGCGCGCGCATTTGCGATGCCGTCAGAGGAAAGGCAAATCACTCCTGAATTTATAGCTGCTCAAGCATATCCCACGAGGGATAAGCCGGATATTTTGTGCGCAGGTCGTGCCCGGTAAACCATTCCAAAACGTCTGGCGTGACGGTGAAGTGAACTGGTTAATTCCTCGCTGGGTAGACGCCTTGCAAGGCAATGAAGCAGTTGACAGCCAAATACGGCTGCATGTTATTGACCGGCACACCATTGCCTACCACGCTGGTTTGGGCGGGTGCCATGGTGACGAGACTCGTGGGATCGGCATACAGCGTGGTGCGTGCCTTGGAAGCTGCCACTTTGCCGGCTGGAGAAATAGAGGTGGCGTCGTTGTTGCTGCCCAAAGGCGCAACCGTGTGCGCGTGGGGCGGCAAATTGGAGGTCAACAGCGTCGTGTTTTCGGAACCAGACATTTCACCCACGTCGTGAGGGCTGAGACCAGGGCCCTGGCCCACGCCAATGAGCGCGCGGCCCCGCATGTCTGGCAGCCCGAAGGTGGTTTGCCCATTGCCGCCGAACTGGGTGCCCAACAAAGAAAACAAAGCCGTGTTCTGCGCGATTGACAATAGCTGACCGTCCAATAGCGCCCAGCCCCGTGGCGCGAAGTTGTAACCCGCACACATGATCTGCCCAATGAAGGGTTCGGACTGCGCTACAGCCGGCATGGATTGCATGCCAGCCAGCATTGTCAAAGAAGCGATGGCCAGGGAGTTACGTGAAAATTTCAACATGGTTTTCTCCTGAGGGGTTTGGGTTGCGGTGAAGGTCAGCGGAGCGTGATGAGCAGTGGAAATCAATCAGCTTGTTTGCGGGCGCGCAGGCCCAAAACCAACAAGCCGGCAGCCATCAAGGCGAGGGTGCCAGGTTCGGGAACCGGGTTGTTGCCGCCGTTACCATCATTCAGGGCCAGCACGACATCGTCGATGGCAATCGGCAACAGGCCACCAATACCCAGCGTGGCGTAGTCAAGGGTCACGCTGGAGAAAGCCCCGGCGTCAGAGACCAGGCCAATGAAATAGGCGAAATCACCGAGACCGCTGGTTTGGTAAGGTATCGCGCCGTTAACGACCGAATCAGCACCTATCGTGAGACGCATGTCGCCTGCCTGAACGTCGTGCGAACCAATGACAAAAAGACCAAAGGCTTGTTGGGCGGTGGTGAAATTGAAGGTGAGCGTGTCACCCGCTTCCAGCGCAGAGTCAAAATTATCAAGACCCAGGTAGTTCGCTCCAGACGTGGTCCACAACCCAGTACCGACGGCAGGCAAATTAAACCCATCGCTGCCGCCACCCAGGTTCAATGTGAAGCCGGAACCCGCTGGCCCTGTGTCGGTGGCGTAGGTGGTGCCAGCCGCTAGCCCGTCAAAATTGGTCGCGGAGGTGGACCAGCCAGAAATCGCCGTATTGAAGTCGCTTTGTGACTGGTAGCCAATGATGGCCGCATGCCCGGGCAAGACCAGCAGCAAGCCCATAGCCGCCGCGGACAGGCGTTTGAGGATGTGAATTCCAGCAATTTTCTTCATGGTTGGTCCTTGAATGTTGTGGAGGGTTGGATATTTGACGAGGCTATTGGGTGCGGCCTATCTGCCGAAATTGCAAAACACGAATTTGCTGGCATCTGCCTCGGAGCGCTGGTACACCATGGTGGGCAACACGGGTGAACCCCTGCCCATGCGCAGCGCCAGGGATTGCGTTACAGGCGTTGGCGCGCCTTCGAAACGCGTGAGCTGAATGCCGGGTTGCTGGGGCGCACTGGTGTCTTCGAGGTTGTGTACGGCTTTGCCATCCACCGTGTAAGCGACGTTTTCCCAACGAATCTGCACCACCTCGTCTTCAACACGAAATTCAAAAGCCCCGCTGGCACCGTCGACTTCGAGCGAGCAGGCGCGGCCTGTGGGTGTCAACCCACGATAGACGCCCGACGAGCAGTCAAGACCGACATCGCGCTGCAAAGGGTTTTTCCTGAGCGCTGCGCCAATGTTGCCCAAACAGTTTGAAAGCGCTGGCACATCCGCTGCCGCCACAACCCGTACTGGCGTGACAACCGGTGCCGTGGCAGCAGTTGGCTGGCCACCGCCCCCGCAAGCGGACAAGGCAAGGATCGTGTTGGTCAAAATCAGGCAGACAAGGCGGTGTGTCATGAAAGGATGTCGATAGAACCGCTGCAAAGCAAATATCGCGCCGCGATACGTGGACAGCAAATCTTCTTTTGAAATCAAGCGCTTGGCTTGCGCTTAAAAATTTCGGAAGTCGCGGCTGTAAGTTTTATCGACATCCGCCACGCTCATGTTGATGGGCATGGCTCGCGCACCGCCATGCCCATCAACCGGTCCGCCGCCTGCGCTGACGACGCGCCAAGTCCATAGCGCCCAATGCCGACAACACCAAAGCGATTGAATCGGGTTCAGGTACCGTTGCGTCGCCTTCTACTCCCGGTGGCGTGCCCGACGAGAAAGAAAAGTTGTATGTGTCGTAGTAGACTTGGATGCCGTCCAGGATACTTTGCTTGGTACCGTTTTCGGTAACTACGCAACCGGACGGGTTGCCTTGGATACCGGTGTTGATCTGGTCCTTGCATAGTTTGCCAGAGCCCGTGCCTTCGCCATCAGACCAGAACTCAACAAACAACGACGTTCCGGATCCGTAGTAGGTGCCGCCGGAGTCTGCCAGCAATTGGGTGATGGTCAGGTAGTCACTCACGGCCTGCGTGTCGCCGGATCCACCCTGTTCGCCTATCCAATAGGTGAAGCTGGTGCCGTGATAGCTTTGCTTGTCGTCCAACGTGCCCGCAGTGGGTGCATTGGTATGACCTGGTGCGTTCACGTAGCAACTTACCGATCTGTCTGCATTGGGGGAAGGACAATAGCCGTTTTCCAACTGCTGACCGTCTACGAAGGTCAGGATTTCGCCGGCGACGGTATTCTTGAACATGACATTGAATACGCTGGCCTGCGCCGCCGCTGGCAGGAGAGCGACCAACACCAGGGACAGCATCGCTTTTTTAACAGACAAGCGCCGCAGCGAGGTCGCTGCTGTGGCAGCGTTGGCGGCGGCGCTTGCAGGAATTTGAATTGCATCGACAGTGGTCATTTTTTGCTCCCGTTTGGTCATGAAATGCAGCGTGTGGATTTAGCGTCATCATGGTGCCCTGGCAACGCGAAGTCCACCCACGGATAGCCCACACTTCGCGGCGCACCTGCGCCGTAGAATTCGCTGATGCCAAACAGTGCGTCCGAACCATTTCCCCTGGATCTCGGTGACCAGATGGCCGAGCTGCAGGGGCGATTGACTGCCGAGGCTCCCGACGCACTGGAACGGCTCGCGGTATTGGCCGATGCGGCGCTGGCGGAGGGCAACCTGGCGCTGGCGGCGGCCTGTGCTGGAACGGTCGTGCTGGCCGAACATGTGCAGGCCGCGCGGCACCAGCACACGTCGCACATGCTGGGCGTGCTGGCCACCACCGGGCCAGGCGTTGCGGGCACCGGCATTAACGGTGTTCTGGCCTGGGCCGGCGCCACGGTGGCGCGTGATTACAACGTGCTGTCGGGTTGGCCGCATGCCGACATCGACCTCTTGCTGGAGCGCGCCCAGCGTTCACCTGCAGACATTGCCCTGGCGCTCGGTTGCGCACTGGGCGAGGCCTGCGAGCGCAATGGCCTGGATGCCGAGTTCGCTACCTTGCAGGCACACCTGGCCGGGCGCGAGCTGCAAGCCGATGCGTCGCCGTTCTGGCGCGGCTACTGGGCCATCACCTCTGCCTGGCATCTGTATGCCTTTGGCCGCCCTGCCGAAGCACTGCAACGGCTTGAAATGGCGCAAGCATTGGCAGCGACCCACGCCCTGCGTGGACTGGGGGCCACGGCGGCATTGCAACGCGCCCGCGTGATCGAATCCGAGCGCGACCCGGCTCTGGCGGTACGAATGGCCGACGCGGCGGCAGCACAAGGCGACCCGTCACGCACGCCCCTGTGGTTTGCCGACCAGGCCGATGTCCACTGCCGTATTGCCCTGCGCACTGGGGACTTTCACACCGCCGTGGGACACGCCCGGCGCTCCATTGGCTTCGTCCAGGCGGCCGGGGTCTGGCCCGACTACCAGGCGCCCTATCGCCTGAACGAGGCCTACGCACTGCTGGGCGCCGGTTCGGTCGACGAGGCGCTGGACCGCTTCAATGCGCTCAAGGAAACTGCCCTGCCAGCCTATCTGGTGGAACGCGTGCGCTGCCTGGTCGACCTGGCGGCCTTGTCCCGTACCGATTTACGCGATGACTGGGACGAGTCCACTCTCGCACGACTGGCCGACGTGCTGCGCCGCTTGCGAGAACTGGAGTGGCCCAGCGCGTTGCCGCTTCTGCCCAGGACCATGGCACGGCTGCTGTCGCGCGCCTTGGCCCACGACATCGAAGTCGAATGGGTGTGCGCAACCATTCGCAGCCGCCACTTGGCCGCGCCACACGGCGCGCCGCAAGCCTGGCCCTGGGCTGCAGTCGTCTGCGTGCTCGGCGATTTTCAGGTCAGCACCACTGCAGGGCCTTTGCGCGCCGGAGCGCGCGGGGCCCGCAAGGCGGCGAGCAAGTCACTGGACCTGCTGCGCATCCTGGCGGCACAAGGACACGACGCAACCCCGGTCGATGTGGTGGCCGAGGCCCTGTGGCCGGGTGACGGACGTGAAGGCCGTCGCAAGGCCCTCGAGATCACGGTAACGCGCCTGCGCGACCTGCTGGGCAGCGACAGCACGGTGATCGTGAGCGACCGTCGCGTACACCTCAATCCGCAATGCGTCTGGATCGACGCGCAGGCCTTGATCGATCGTCTGTGCGACTGCGACGCAGCGACCGCCAACAGCAGCGTCTTGACGAACGCACTGGAAGCAGCGCTGGCGCTCTACCGCGGCCCTTGCCTGGCCGACAGCCAGGAGCCCTGGGCCTGCGCAGCGCGCGACCGTCTGAGGTCGCGTCTGGCTGCGTCCCTGCTTCGAGCCCAACGCGAGGCTGGCATTTCGCCATCCAGATGTCGGGAATGGGCGTTGCGTGCTGCAGCGGCCGATCCACTACTCGGCAATCTGATGGACACCTTCTGAAGGCGACTGGGTCGGGCTGCCGGAACCATGGAAAAACAGCGTCGCTGCTACGATGGGTCTGCCGATCCCGGCATGCCTATGAAAATGTCCATGCCCGCTAACAACAACCAGGACCCAGGTGTCATCGAAAACCGCGCCCTGCTGCCACTGATGGTGGTGGTGACCCTGGCGCTGGGCTGGATCCTGCAGCCGTTCTACGGCGCCATCCTGTGGGGCGCCATCATTGCGCTGCTGTTTACGCCGGTGTACCGGCGGCTGCTGGCGCGTCTCAAATGGCGGCGCACGTTGGCGGCCCTGCTGACGCTAGCGCTGATCCTGGTCGTGCTGGTTCTTCCGTTTGCACTGCTGACCGCCGCACTGGCGCAGGAGGTGGCCCACTTCTATCAGCAGGTGCAATCGGGCGAGGTCAATCCAACCCGCTACTTTCGCGGTGTGTTCGATGCTCTTCCGGACTGGCTGACGGCTTTGCTGGATCGCTTTGGCCTGGTCAACTTCTCGGCTTTGCAGCGCCGTATCACTGCGGCACTGGCACAGGGCAGCCAGTATCTCGCCACACAGGCGCTGGGCATCGGGCAGTTGACCGTTGAGTTCGTCACCAGCCTGTTCATCACCCTGTACCTGGCGTTTTTCCTGCTACGCGATGGCGAGAGTCTGGCGCGTGCCCTGCGCAATGCGGTGCCGCTGGCCCCCCAGCACAAAAGGGAGCTGATCAGCAAGTTCACCACCGTGATCCGTGCCACAGTCAAAGGCAATTTGCTGGTGGCTGTTATCCAGGGCGCGCTGGGCGGCCTGGCGTTTTGGGTGCTGGGCGTCGGTGGCGCCTTGCTGTGGGCGGTGCTGATGGCGTTCTTGTCGCTGCTGCCAGCCATTGGCGCGGGACTGGTATGGCTGCCCGTGGCGCTGTACTTTTTTGTAACCGGTGACACCTGGCAAGGCCTTGCACTGTGTGCCTGGGGTGTGCTGGTCATCGGCTTGGTCGACAACCTGTTGCGCCCCATCCTGGTGGGCAAAGACACGCGCATGCCGGACTACGTGGTGATGATCACCACGCTGGGTGGCATGGTGGTGTTTGGCATCAACGGCTTTGTCATCGGCCCAGCCATTGCAGCCATGTTCATGGCGGTCTGGCATATCTACATTGCGACGCGCAAAGACGAACAGGACCCCGTCAGTCATACCGCAGCGTAAAGATCACATCCACCGCGCTCTGCTCCCCGCTTTGCGCACGCAGTGTGAGGCGGCGCGACAGGTCGTAGAAGATGTAGAGCGTGCCCAGCGTGTCGGCCATGCTGCGCTCAAAGCTGACATAAAAATCCCGCGACAGCCGTTTGCCCAGGGTGACGGTGGCGCCCGTGCTGCCGCCGTCTGCGGTGTTGGCGCCGCTGCCCATGGACAGCTCGTCGAGCCCCAGGGACTGCGCCAGGCGGGCCGTGATGCCCGGGCCACTGCCGCCCAGCAAGGCCATGGCGGCCTGCTGCAGCATGGCGGATTCGGCGCCGCCGTTGGCGGCGGAGCGCCCCAACACCAGCCAGGCCAGTTTTTCCGAATCCGGCAGATCGGGGTCGGCGTAGAGCCGCACCACCGGTGCCAGCGCTGTGCCCTGGACCTGTACGCCAACCCGCTGTTGCAGGTTGGGCCGTAGCGCCAAAATGTCCAGTGACGGATTGTCCAAGGGGCCACCAAAGCGCAACACCCCGTCTTCTATGGCCAACTGCTGGCCGTAGGCTTTGTAGGTGCCGCGCACGGTTCGCAGCGAACCCGTGAGGCGCGGCACCTGTTTGGTGTCGGCGTTGCTGCGCAGCTCCAGACTGCCCGCCAGGCGGGTGTTAAGCCCGCGCCCCCGCACTTCAAAGTTGTCACCCAGGTCCAGGGTGATGGCCACATTCGGGATCACCCGCACGCCGGCTGGGGTTGGAGCTGCCGGGGTAGGCGCTGTACTGGCTTGTGGGCCACGCACGCGCACGTCGTCGCCCAGCCGCGGGGTGCTGTCGTCGGGCAGGATGAAGAGCGCCTCCATCGCCTTCAGGGTGCCGCTGATAGCCAGGCGGGCGTCGGCCAGTTGGGCGTTGACCTGGCCCGACACCACCAGACGCCGGTCCGCCCGTGTGCTCATGCGCAGGGATTGGGCCTCGGCCACCAGATCCATGCGGATGCGTGCGGCAGCGCCGGTCGGTGTCGCGGTGGAGCTGGTGGTGCCGGCGGTAACAGGCAACCACGTCACGGAACCCTTGACCACCAGTTGCCCACCACTGGCCCCCCCCGCGCCATGGAGTTTGAATTCCTCGATCTCCAGACGCTGGCCGTCCAGCCTGGCGCGCAGGGAGCCCTGGCTGAAGTCGATGCCATCCACGACGGAGCGCAGGGCCAGGTCTTGCGCCAGCAGCGTGCCGCGCCATTGCGGCGCCGACGCCGTGCCCGACACGGTGGCGTTGGCGTCCAGCGTGCCGCGCATGCGCCAACCCGGTGGAGCCAGCACCGACCACGCGCCCACCGGTGGCAGTTTGGCGCTGACGCTGCCGGCCAGCGGCGCGTCGGCCGGCCAGGTCCAGGTGCCGTTTTGCTGTTGCAGGCGGGTGCTGACATCGGCACGCACCTGCCCTCCCCGTTCACTGTCCCAGCGCAGTTTGGCTTTGACCGTGTCGCCCTGGGCGTTCACTTCCAGACTGGCCTCGCGCAGGCCCACGCTGATCTGGCCGCCGGGGGCCTCAGGCGCTTGCAGTTGCAGGTCTCCCGCGGCGCGCTGCAGTGTGGCGCGCAGCGTGAGCGTGTCGCCACTGTTGGCGTCCCACTGACCCCCAAACAGCACATCACCCTTGAGGCCCAGGTTCGCCACCTGGGTCTGGCCCAGCAGTTCGAGCCAGGCCAGCGGCAGGTCGTGCACGCTGCCCTGGGTTTGCCATTGCGCGGGCACGACCGGTTTGCTCCCCTGTTGCGCCCAGCGCGCCGCTTGCCACTGCAGGCGAGCAGTGCCGGGAACGGGGCCGCTCAGTCGGGCCGCCCCGGCGGACATTTCCAGCACCTGGATGCGCGCGTCTTGCTGCCGCTTGAACTGGACCGGGTCAGTCAGTGCCAGACTCCAGACACCGGTTTTGGTGAGGCCCTGGATCTTGACGCTGGCCGTGTCCAGGCTGGCCTGCCAGGTGGTGTCATTCACACGGCCACCGTGCAGCGTGGACTGCAGGGCCAGCCGCAGCGGGTCCTGGTCGAGCTGCGCGGCGACGGTCAACGTCACCCCCCGGGCTTGGCCTTGTTGTTGCCAGCCGCCTTGCCAACGCGCGCTGAGTTCACCACGGCCCTGGCGCAGGGCCTTGGGCACGGTGACGGGTGCGCCTGGCAGTTGGTCCAGCCACAGCGATACCCGGGCCGCATCCGTGAACTTGGCCGACAGTGCACCGTCGCCGCTGGAGGCGCTCAGGTTTCCGTCCAGCGTCGCCGTGGCTCCGGGCAGAGTAAGGGCCACCCTGCCCTCGGCGGCGCCGCCGAGGGTGTGCCAGGCGGCGGTGCCTTCCAGTTTGGCGTCGGGGGTTGCCACCAGCAGATGGTCGAGTTGCAAGGCGGGGCTCTTCCAGACGCCCTTTGCTTCAACGGTCTGGAGTTTCAGGCCCCGCAGCGTGTCGGACGGTTTGGCCGGGCTCGCCTTGGCGGACCGTTGGTCTGCGGCGCTTTGCAGGCGGGCATCGAAGCGGATACCGCCTGGCGTTTGCTGGGCTGTCAGTTGGCCATCCAGAACCACTGCCTCCAGGCTGGTATCCAGCGCGGCGGGGTTCACGCCCTGCGCCGTCGCCTTCACTTGCCAGGCCGATGCCATGGCCGCACCAGCGCTGGTTCCGCTGGCCTGCCCCTGGGCGGCTATGCGCCCACCTGCACCATGGGCTTGGAGGGACTGAATGACCCATTGCCCATCGGTGAAGACGATCTGCGCATCCAGGCTTTCCAGCGGCAGTCGCTGCTGGTTCCAGGGCCCGCTGCCGCGATTGCGCAGTTGCACAGCAGCCTGCCAACCCGTACCAGCAGGGGTGACATGGGCCGCACCGGCCAAATGGGTTTGCGGGGCTTGCGGCCACAGCGCGGCCAGGTTCACGGCCTGCCATTGGGCCTGGGCGCGGACCAACGGCTGGGCTTGCCAGGGCTGGATATTGGCGGTCAGCGCGGCGTGCGGCGCTTGGTCTGCGCCCGCCGCCAGCTGAGGCCGCAGGTCGGCTTGCAATACCAGCAAGGCGTCGCGCCCCGCCAGCGGCCCGGTGAGTTTGGCGTTGGCCTGGACCGTGAGCGCCTGTTGGCTGTTGGGCACCGTGGTCTGCACGGTGCCGTCAAGTTCTGCCGCCAGCGCCATCGGCGACTGGGCTTGCAGGCGCGCTTTTACGCCATAGGTTCCTGAAGAAATATGCAGCCGGCCCTCGTCCAGGCTGTGGTTAACGCTATCAAACTTGTAGTGACCGGTAACGCCGGTGGCCTGCAACCCCGGCGGGCCGACCCAGACCAGCGTATCAATGGCAAACGCCGCATCCACCCGGAACGGCAATTGCAGGTTGGCCGGGGGCTCGGTGCTGCCGGGTGGGGTGACGGGGCGACGGTCGTCGATGGTCAGCTGCCGCACACCGAGCTTGCCCAGGCGCAATTCACCATCCCACAGCGGCAACAGGCTCCACGCGATGTCGACATCCACGGCTTCGACCGACAAGGCGCCGCGCGTCCAGCGCAACCGGGTGATGTGGCCACCCTGGCGCAGGGAGCCCGTGGCATCGGTCACCTCCAGGGTTTGGTCGGCGGGCAGGTAGCTGGCGGCGCGCGCCAATGCCATGTTCAGCGAGCTGCTGGAGCCACCCCAGACCCAGACGACGCCCGCCAGCACCAGCACGGTCAACAGCGAGGCCGCGAGGGTGTACAGGCCGACACGCAGCGCGTTCATCGTCGCCCCCACGGTCGCTCACTGCGTGTTGCTCCCTGCCCCCCGAGGGGGCCGCAATTCACCTTGGGGCGGCCCGGCGGTGAATTCATCAAAAGCTGAACCCCACGTTCATGTGCAGGCGCAGGAGCTTGACCTCAAGGCCGTAGGCCAGGTCAATCTGCAGCGGTCCCACCGGGCTTTTCCAACGTACGCCGGCACCCACACCGACCTTGGGCCGGAGTTCCGACACGTGGTCGGCCACCGCGCCTGCGTCCATGAAGACGGTGCTCTCCCAGTCGCTCATCTCGCCCTTCATGAGGATGGGGCGCTGCCACTCCACGCTGCCCGTGGCCAGGTAACGCCCGGGCACCACGAGCCCGTTGGCCCGCACGACGCCGATGTCGCGGAAGGTGTAACCGCGCACGCTGTTGTCGCCGCCGGTCAAAAACAATTGGGTGCTGGGCAGGGCGATTCCCTCTTTGGCCAGCACCGCGCCCAGTTCGGCACGCAGCGCCAGGCGCCCGGCAGGCTGGGTCGACGCAGAGCCCCTGGTGTCGCGGTCCAGCGGCAGATAGGTCAGCCCATGGGCTACCACACGGGCATAGGGGTCGGTCTGGCTGCCCAGGGTCGCGCCGCCCCCCACAGCCAAGCCGACACCCCAGCCGCGCGAGGGGAAGGGCGTGCTGTCAAAGTTGCGCAGTGTGACCGCGTAGTTGGCACTCAGCGCCTGCGCCAGCGCGGGCTCGGTGAAGTCGATGCTGGTGGTGTTGGCCCGGTCATATTGGGCGTAGACACTGCGGTCCACGCGCTCCTGGCTTTGGCTGCGGCCCAGCCGCAGGCGCTGGCTGCTGACGGTGGTGCTGCCGGTTTCCTGGTCCTGCCACTGGGCCGAGGTGATCCAGCGCCAGTGGTCCGGGTCCGGCGGCGCGGTCAGTTCGGTACCGATGGTGCGCGTTTCGCGGTCCAATGCGATTTTGGAGACGGCGCGCCAGCCGATGCCCGGCAACTTGTTGTGGGTGTGCTCCAGCGACACACGCGGTCCGGCGTCGGTACTGATACCCACACCGGTTACCAGCTTTTGCAATTTGGCCTCGCGCAACTCCACCAGCACGGGGGCGGCTGCAGGGTCGCCTGCGGTGTCCAGATTCACATAGGCGGAGTCAAAAAAACCACTGTCGGTCAGGCGCTGCTGCGCGGCGACCAAATCGGATTGGGCATAGGGCGTGCCACGCGGCAGCCGCGCCAACCGGGTGACCAGTTCGGTGTCATAGCGCTCCAGGCCGCCCACCACCAAACCACCCAGTTGATAGGCGGGGCCTGAATCCAGCGTCACGCGCAGCTGTGCCACGTGGTTGGGAGCGTCGATGTCCGCCGTCGCGCTACCAATGTGACCGGTGGGGTATCGCACCGTGGTGAGTTGGCGCAGGGCCTGCTGTTTGGCGCTGTCCCAGCGGTCTTGCGAGAACCGCATCCCCGTGCGCAGCGACCAGCTGTCCTGAATCTGCAGTCGCTGCACAGCGGCCAACGGGTCCTGCGCAATGGGGCCGCTGAAGACGACCGTCACTTCGCTGATCAGCGTCGGCTGGCCGGGGTCGACCGTCAACGTGATCACCCGGGATTTTGTGCTCCCATCGCTGGGGCGCTCGATACGGACCACGGGAGAAAAGTAGCCCAGCGTGGCCACCAAGTTCCGGCTGTCCTGGGCGGCAATGGCCATCAACCGCTCCAGCTCGTTGTCGCTGAGGTCGGTCAGCGCGCGGTAGCGTTGCAACTCCAGATGCCGCTCCAGTAGCGTGCGAATGTCGTCGGGTGCCTCGATGCTGAGCTGGAAGGCGGACGGCGCCACCTCGTCCTGTGCCCATGCGCCCGCACACAGCGCGGCCAGCAATACCGCCATCCACGCGCACCTCATGGGCGAACGGACGGCGTGTTGGTTTTTTTCACGGTGTTCATTTCAGCGTTGTGCTGTGGGCGGAGTAACGGATTGAACCCAAGACTACACCAAACCGGGTGGGCTCTATGTGCGGTTGCGCACATGAGGAATGCGCGCCTGGTTGATGGATACGCGCGCATCACTCCGGTTCAGCGCACCGGGTCGCCAAACAGGGCATAGGGGGCCCAGAAAAACGGGTGACGCCATTGGCCTTCGCCCTGGCTGCCGTCGATCATGGCCAACTGGGCCTGGCGCAGGCTCTCGCTGCGCGATACGCCGCCCTTGGCCATGGCCTTGAACGTGGCGGTGCTCAAGGCCGCAGCAGAATCCGATTCAACCGCCCAATGCGTGGCCAGCACCGAGCGGGCACCGGCAAAGAAAAAACCGCGCACCAAACCGGACATGGCTGCGCCGCCCTGCTCCCCCGCAGCCGTGTTGCATGCCGACAGCAACACCCATTGCGCGTTCAGGCGCAGGCCGAGCACGTCGTCCAGGTCGAGCAACGGTGATTCACGCCCGTCGCTGGTAGCGGCCATGGCCAGCGCCGGTTTTGAAACCCCGGGCAACTCGCCCGGCATCAGGCCGTGGGTAGCGAAGGCCACCACGCGGCGGTCCAGCAAATTCGCGTCCAGCACTGCGCGGCGCGTGGCCTGGGCGCCCAGCACCAAATCGCCTTTGGCATCCGCCCCCAGCGCCTCGGCCACAGCCAGCAATTCGGTGCGGGTTTCGGGCAAAGGCGGCATGTTGGCATAGCTGAAACCGAGTTCGGCGTCATACCGGGTGGCGGTCGCAGCAAGCTTGCCGCCCACCAGGCGCGGCGCACCTGGCGCGACGGGCGATGCAAGCATCTGGCCGGGTTCCAGCCTGAAAAGCGGGTCACCAAAACCCAGCAGCGCCTTGGCCGCGGCTGGGGGCGAAGCACCTCGCCGCAATGCCTGTAGCGCGGATGACGACGGCAGTTGGGCGACGGCCATTTGCCGCACCAACCAGGCCGCCTCCCCGTTGCTCTGGGGAGCCTTCGTGAGCAACGCCCCCAGCGGCAGGCTGGCGAGCGGCCCGTCCGTGGCGATGATCAGCGAACGCACGCCCTGCAAGTGGGGCTCCAGGGGTTGCACCAGATCGCGGTAGAGGGCGTACAGACCGCTCGCTGGCAGCGCCGATGTGGAGTCCGGTGGCGCACTCCCCAAGTCAAGTTGTCTGCGCAAATCTGCCACGCGCAGGGCCAGCTCGGTCTGGTTGAGCCTGCTGGCATGAAAACCGCCGCGCCCGCCCGCAACCACCAGCCAGGCCAGGGTGGCGGTGTCCGTGGGTTGAATCACCAGCAGGGCCTCGCCAGCGCCCAGCAGGCTACGCAGCTGCTCCGGCTTCAGCGTGCTGGGCATCACCAGGTCGGCATAGGCCGGGAACTGCTGGGCAATGGCCGTGCGCTGCTGGATCAACGCCGTGCGCGCCGTGGCGACATCCAGCTGCTGCGCCTTGATCTGCTCCCGCACCGCCGCCAGGCGAGCGGCATGGGCTTTGCGCTCGGGCTCGGGCAGGGCCTTGAATTCCGGGGTTTGTGTCTCGCGCCGCAAACGGTCCTCCTGCGCCAGGGTTCCATTGAGCTTGGAAAACAGCGCTGCAACCATCCGCCGCTGGGACTGTTCCTGCTCCAGCAGCGCGCGCAAGGCCGGTGTGGCTGCCAGCATGCGCGCCGTGCTGTCCGTGATGGCCCGCTGCGTGACGCCCAGGCTGGTGCGATCGGCAATCTGCATGGCACGGTCGGTCAACGTGGTGTCGAGGGATTCGCCCTTGAGGGCTTGCTGCGCCACGTAACGCATGAATTCGTCGAACGCAATGCCCAGCACATAACCGCGCACACCGCGCAGATCCAGATCCAGCCAGCCGCCGGGATTGTCCAGCGTGGCGGCAAACAGGGCCTCATAGTCGCCCATGGCGCGCCCGATTTCGCCACGCGCCAGCCGCACCACACCCCGCACGCCCGCGGCCTCCTGCGTTTGCGGGTGATTGGCACCGAACAGACGCAACCGAAAGCGGTGCAAGCGTTCAGCCGTTTCCAGCGCCTCTTCAAGGCGTCCATTCTTTGCCGCCAGCAGCGCAATCAAACGCAGGTCGGACGCGCGCGTGCGCGCCAGCACGTCGGGCGGCATGCTGGCCAGGAACTCGCGGTAAGACTCGTCCGCCTCTTGCCAGCGCTTGAGGCCAATCAGCCCACGCACCACTTCCTGGCGCGCCAGCCAGCGGGTGTGGCTGGCGGGGCTGGAGCCAGCGCGCTGCAGCATGTCGTCGGACAGGCGCGCCGCAGCCAGGCCCGCTTCGAACTGCTGGGTCGCCAACAGGCTGTTGGCCAGACGGTAGTTCCAGCGGGCGCCCAGCGCGTCGGTGATCTGGCCTGCGCGCCACAACGCCAGATTGGCCTGCGCGATGGTGATGGCTTCCTGCTGACGTCCGTGGCGCACAAGGGCATAGGTCAGCATGCCCATTGATCCGTCAAGCTGGCCGTACGCGTCGAGCACTGCAAGATCAGTTGCACTGCCAGCGCGCGCGCGGACGGCTTGCAGGTCGCGCCGGCCCAACCCGACCGCTTCGCGCAGCGTGGCGACCGATGCCGCGTTGTCCCCGGAAAACCGCTCAATCTCGGAGCGCACTTGCAGGCGGTCAATGGCCATGCGCGGCGGTGCAGCCGAGCCCTGTTTCATCACCTGGCCAGCCAGACCATCGGCACGCGACCAGAGGCGGGCCAAGATGGCCCGGTCATTGCCCTGGGCAGCGAAGTAGGCCTGGCGCAATGCTGCCGACGCGCGGGTGCCCAGGGCCAGGGTGGTGTCGCTGACAAACGGCTCGCTGGCCTCCAGCGCCTTGCCCTGGCTGCCCCAGGTGAACTCGGCGTTGAGGTAATGCAAAATCCACTGCTCGCCACCGGGGCGGCCGCGCCCGGCATCCGCAAGCTGGCGCGCAATGTCGACGAACCGGACACGGTCTTCCAGCAGGCGCGCCGCCTGATACTGCCGTTGCAGCACGGCATACCGTGCGTCGGGCGCTTCCGGCAGGACCTGCGCCAGCACACGGGCGGATTCATCGGGCGTGAGTTTTGTGGCGCTGGCATCGGCTTCGTCGGCCTCAGACAGGCTGGTCCCGTCTTCTTCGGCTTGCGCCCATGCCGCCGGGGTAACGCTGGCAAGCATCAGCGCCATCAGGCCGACCACCAGGACATGGGTCATGCCGTATTCGAGGAATCCGCCGACGCGCCCGCGGCGTGGTTGAAGGAGTTGATGCATGGTGGCAATCCTTTGTGCAGCGACCTAAGACCTGCGGGATGCAGGCATCTTGCCACAGTGAAAGCCTGCCTGCCAATTACTCCTGAATTGATAGCTACTCGCGTATATTCCACGAGGGCTACAGGCCTATTTTTCTTACAAGCCTAGCGTCGCAAAGATTCCGTCCATGCGCTGCTGCACCTCGGCATCCATTGTGATGGTGCGGCCCCACTCGCGTTGAGTCTCGCCGGGCCATTTGTTGGTGGCGTCCAGCCCCATCTTGCTGCCCAGGCCGCTGACCGGGGAGGCAAAGTCCAGGTAGTCGATGGGCGTGTTCTCCACCATCATGGTGTCGCGCACCGGGTCCACGCGGGTGGTCAGGGCCCAGATGACTTCCTTCCAGTCACGCACGTTGACATCATCGTCCACCACGACGATGAACTTGGTGTACATGAACTGGCGCAGGTGGCTCCAGACGCCCATCATTACGCGCCGGGCGTGGCCGGGGTAGGCCTTTTTGATCTGCACCAGTGCCATGCGGTAGCTGCAGCCTTCGGGCGGCAAATAGAAATCCGTGATCTCCGGGAACTGGCGCTGCAGCAGCGGCACAAACAATTCATTCAACGCCATGCCCAGCACGGCTGGCTCGTCCGGCGGCTTACCGGTGTAGGTGGAGTGGTAGATGGCGTCCTTGCGCATCGTGATCCGGTCGATGGTGAACACCGGGAACGCTGCCTGCTCGTTGTAGTAGCCGGTGTGGTCGCCATACGGCCCTTCCAGCGCATGCTGGTAGCCGCTGGGGTGCGTGGCGTCTGGATAGATATGGCCTTCGAGCACGATCTCGGCACTGGCCGGCACACGCAGTTCGCTGCCCAGGGCCTTGACCAGCTCGGTGCGGCCGCCGCGCAGCAGACCGGCAAACTGGTATTCCGACAGGCTGTCGGGTACAGGTGTGACCGCGCCCAGAATCGTGGCCGGATCGGCACCAATCGCCACCACCACCGGATAGGGCTGGCCGGGGTTCTTCTGGCCATGCTCGCGGAAATCCAGCGCGCCGCCCCGGTGCGCCAGCCAGCGCATGATGACCTGGTTGCGGTTCAGCACCTGCTGGCGGTAGATGCCCAGGTTCTGCCGCGGCTTGTTCGGGCCTTGCGTGATGACCAGGCCCCAAGTGATCAGCGGCGCCACGTCGCCCGGCCAGCAGTGCTGGATGGGCAGACGGGCCAGATCGACATCATTGCCCTCCCACACCAGTTCCTGGCAGGGTGCCGAACGCAGCTCCTTGGGCGCCATGTTCCACAGCGTCTTCAACAGGCTGCGCATGCCCACCATTTCCTTGAAGCCCTTGGGTGCCTCTGGCTCTTTGAGGGAAGCCAGCAGCTCGCCAAACGGGCGCAGGCCTTTCAAGTCGGAGACGCCCATGGCGCGGGCCACGCGTTCGGGCGTGCCAAACAGATTGCCCAGCACCGGCATGCTGTGGCCGCTGACGTTTTCAAACAGGATGGCCGGGCCGCTGGCGCGCAACACGCGGTCGCACAGGGCGGTCATCTCCAGATGGGGTGACACCGGCTCGGTGATGCGACGCATCTCGCCCGACGCTTCGAGCTGGGCCATGAAGTCGCGCAGGTCGTGATAACTCATTGTTCTTCGTTTCCGTTCCAGCGCGCGGCCAGCGTGTGCGGCACATCCAGCAGATCGAGTGCGCGGGCCACACTGAAGTCCACGATGTCATCCACGCTCTGTGGCCGCAGGTAGAAGGCGGGCATCGGCGGGCAGATGATGGCACCGGCCTCGGTGGCGCTGACCATGTTGCGCAGGTGGATCAAACTCAGCGGCGACTCGCGCACCATCAGCACCAGAAGCCGGCGTTCTTTCAACAGCACATCGGCTGCACGGGTGATCAGGTTGTCGGACAGTCCGTGGGCAATCGCCGCCAACGTGCGCATGGAACATGGCGCCACGACCATGCCACTGCACCGGAAGGAGCCGCTGGCTATCGACGCACCGATGTTGGCGATGTCGTGCACATGGTCGGCCAACGCTTCAATGTCGGCACGCTGCAGGCCGTGTTCCTCCTGCACATTGCGCCAGCCGGCCCCGGACACCACCAGGTGTGACTCCACGCCCGGCGTGTCACGCAGCACCTGCAGCAGGCGCACGCCATACACGGCGCCGCTGGCACCGGAGATGGCGACGATGATGCGCCGCATTGCCGTGGTAGAGGTTGGGTTCATAGAGGTGCGACCGCCAAATCATCCAGCACCTGCTGCAGGACCGTGGCTGCCTGTTCTGGGTCGAAGTCTTCGTGCGGGCGTTTCTTGACGCCGTATTGTTGCAACTGGTAGTGGCGACTGGCAGTGAGGCCATGGCGCGCCAGCGTGCTGGCCACGCAGACCAGCGGGCAGCCATCCAGCGCCACGATGGGTCGACCAGACTGCGCAATCTTCAGAAGGTGGGGCACATCCCCGCCGACGCCGGCTATGCAGGACATCTCGGCCACACCACTGCGGTCCAGCCGCAAGGCAACCTGGTTGGCCAACTGTGCGGCACTGGAGCAGCCCGAGCAGGAATACACCAGCGGTCGGTTGGCTCCCGCACCACTCACATCGGGCCTCCGTGGCCTGTGTGGGGCGCGTGCGAATGGCTGCGCCGGGGCAGGAAACGCGCCAGCACCTTGTCCGGAGTCCACTGCTGCAAGTCGAGCACGGGCAGTTCCAGCGCGTCGATGGCGTTCTTGACGACCAGGCCCAGCTCGGTATCGCCTTCCATGGACAGGCGGCGGTTGAAGAACAGCGTGTCCGGGTCTTCCTGGCGCTGCGCCAGGCGCAAGAAGTCTTGCGCATTGGCGCTGATGGTCAGGTCGGTTGCGTCCTGCTTTTTGGAGGCGACGAAACGCACCCCGGTGCAGGTGAAGTCAAAGGTCAGGCGGGCGTCCGTCACATGGATGCGCAGCTTCTTGCCCAGTAGGTACTGGCGCACATCGGCCGGCAACTCTTTGGCCAGAACCTTGTTCAGCGCGGTGACCAGCAAAAACGATCCCGGGTAGGCCGGCAGGCGCGACAACACGGACCCCACAGGTCCGGGCAATACAAAGGCAGTGGATGGAGTAGTCATGGCAATCCCGTGTGGTTCGGATTCAATCAGGCGACAAAAAAGAGTACGGTAAAAAAGTGGCAGCTGCTGCCACCCAGCACAAACAAATGCCACACGCCGTGGCCGTGGCGGATGCGCTGGTCGGCCACGTAAAAGATGATGCCCACGGTGTACAGCATGCCACCCGCGGCCAGCCACGCAAAACCACGGGGCGTGAGCGCTTCCCACAACGGCATGACCGCCACCAGGGCCAGCCAGCCCATCAGCAGGTAGATGACCAGCGACAGCACCCGCGCACCCTTGGCAAACCAGATCTCCTGCAGGATGCCGACCACGGCCAGCGTCCACACCGCGACCAGCAGGGACCAGCCCCAGGGACCGCGCAGCGACACCAGCGCAAACGGCGTGTAGCTGCCGGCAATCAACAGGTAGATGGAGCAGTGGTCAAACTTTTGCAGGATGGCCTTGGCCCGCCCGCGCACGCTGTGGTACAGCGTGCTGGCCACATACAGCGCGACCAGCATGGCGCCGTAGATGCTGAAGCTGACTATCTTCCACGGATCACCCAGACGCGCGGCGGTGACGATCAGCAGAACAGAACCCAGCACGGCCAGACCGGCCCCCACCAGATGACTGATGCTGTTGAAGCGCTCGCCGTGGTACATGTGGGCTTAGGCGTGCTTAGGCCGGCTCGGCCAAGGCGGCGCAGTCCACCTGGTCCAGCCCGGGCTGGCCGTGCCAGTAGCCGTTGCAGCCGCGGTCCGGCATCAACGGCAGCAGGCGCGCCAGCGCGTCCTTCGGGCTCAGTGTGCGCTTGCGCGCGGCGTCAAACACGGCAATGACTTCGGCCATGTCCTGCGACTGCGGGCTCAGGCGCACCACGTCCACACCTATATCCAGCATGTCATCCAGCGCGTCCACCAGGTTGTAGACCCGGGCCGATTGCGTCTGCGTGCCGTTGAGCACCAAAAATTCTTCATGTTCCCGCGTCTTGAGCATCAGGCCATCGGGATGGTCCAGGCAACTGAAGCGACAATCGTCCTTGGGCAGGTTGCGGTGGCGTGCCGTGAAGCAGCGCGCCGAGAACGCCAATGGCATGCGGCCATAGGAAAACACCTCGGTCTGCAGGCCCGCGGGCAGCCCCTGTTGAATCACAGCCAGATCGCTGCGTTTCATTTCCAGCGGAATGACCCAGCGCGTGGCGCCCAGCCCTGCCATCCATTGCAGCGTCGGCAGGTTGTAGATATTGAGGTGCGGCCCGGTGACAAACGGCACCTTGCCAGCCAGGCATTGCACAGCGCCCATGTCGTTGGCTTCCACCAAAAAGTCGCCATTGCCGGTGATCTTGTGCATGGTGCCCACTTCGGCACCCGACTCCAGCAGCACCTGGGTGGACAGCACCACTTCCTTGCCGGCATCCTTGAGCATCTGGGCCACGTCCAGCCAATCAGACAGGCGCAATTCGTGGCGGCGCGAGCAGACGGCTTCGCCCAGGTAGACGATGTCCACCGGCGTGTGGCTGATGGCTTCGTAAAAATTGAAAGTGGCTTCGCGCGACCAGTAGTACAGCAGCGGACCTAAAGAGAGTTTCATAATTTAAATGGTTGAGGACAGAGCTGGTTCGCTACGCGTAACTGCGGTCTGTCCCGCAAGTAATTTACTTCCAAGGGCGATGGTAGGCGCCCAACGTATGCTGCTGGCCCTCGGCCACTTTGTCCAGCCCGCTCATCCAGACGGGCTTGGGTGCGTAGCGGTGCGGATTGGCCATGCAGTGGTCCATGGCTTCGCGCCAGACCTTGGTGACCTGGGCTACGTAGGCCGGGCTGCGCTGGCGGCCTTCGATCTTGATGGCGCGCACACCCATCTTGTGCAATTGCGGCAGCAACTCCAGCGTGTTCAGGCTGGTGGGCTCCTCGATGGCGTAGTAGTTTTCATCCTCGCCCACGTCAAAGCGGCCCTTGCACAGCGTGGGGTAGCCGGCGTTTTCGCCCGGTGCATAGCGGTCGATCAGCACCCCGTTCAGGCGCGATTCGCGACCCTGCGGTGTCTCCTGCCAGCGTACGGCCTTGGGTGGGGAACACACGCCATGGGTATTGGGGGACTCGCCTGTGACGTAGCTGGACAGCGCACAGCGCCCTTCCACCATCACGCACAGGCTGCCGAAGCCAAACACCTCAATCTCCACCGGGGTCTTTTCAATGACCTGCTGCACCTGGGTCAGCGACAGCACGCGCGGCAGCACCGCACGCACCACGCCAAACTGCTCGCGGTAGAAGTTGATGGCATCGAAGTTGGTAGCAGAGCCCTGGACCGACAGGTGCAGGCGCAGCTTGGGGTGGTGCGTGGCGGCGTACTGCATCAGGCCGGGGTCGGCCAGGATCACGGCGTCCACGCGCAGGTCCACGGCCTTGTCCACCGCGCTTTGCCACAACTGGGGGTTGGCTGCCTGCGGATAGGTGTTGAGCGCCATGAAGACCTTGCAGCCGCGCGCATGGGCGTAGGCGATGCCGTTGGCAATGGCGGCCTCGTCAAAATTGAGGCCGGCGAAGTTGCGGGCATTGGTGGCGTCGCGCAGACCGAGGTAGACGCAACTGGCACCGTTGTCCACGGCGGCTTTCAGGGCCGGCAGGCTGCCGGCGGGACATACCAACTCCATGGGCGGTGGCGCCATGGTGTCGGCATTGGGTTCAAGGTTTTGCATAAAAAAGGTGCCCGAAATGCAAGCCGCACCATGCGATCATTGCGGTGCCGCGGAAGATACGCTGATGCAAACCGGCGTGTGTTGATCAACATCAACCAAGAACCACAATGCCTTACAAATTCAGTCGGACAATCCAGCGTTCGCCGCCTGTATCCCTTTTTCGGCAGTTCGTCATGCACTTTGGTTGGCTTGTCGCCTGAACCTTGACCCGATAGGGGTCCTTACAGTAAACTAATAACCAATCAGTCAGTAACTCTATGTCCTCCTCCTGCCCTTTGTGTGAAATTGCCGCTACGGTGCGCGCCAAGCGCGAACGCCGCAAGGACGCGCGCCCCGGTGAACTGCTGGCGGCGGCTCTGGAGTTGTTCGTCGAAAAGGGTTATGCGGCGACCCGTGCGGAAGAAGTGGCCAAGCGCGCAGGCGTATCCAAAGGCACCTTGTTCCTGTATTTCGCCAGCAAGGAAGAGCTGTTCAAGGCGGTCGTGCGGGAGAATATTTCGGGCCGGTTCGGCGAATGGAATGTCGAATTCGACCACTTCCAGGGCAGCAGCGCCGATATGCTTCGTTATGCCGTGCAGGCCTGGTGGAAACACATCGGTTCCACCAAGGCATCGGGCATCATCAAACTCATGATGAGTGAAGCGGGAAATTTCCCGGAGTTGGCCGCGTTCTACCAGCTGGAAGTTATCCGACCCGGCCATGGACTGTTGCAAAGAATATTGCAGCGCGGGGTGGACAGTGGCGAGTTTCGCGCCATCGATCAGCGGTATGGCGTCTACACCGTTTTGGCGCCCATACTGTTCCTGGCCACGTGGAAAAGCTCCTGGGCAGCATGCCATGACACCGACATGGAGATCGACCCGGATCAGTACATTGCAGTCCAGATAGAAACCATTCTGAATGGGCTCGTCAACCCTGCACCGGCCGGTTCAAACGCACCGGCCAAGTAAAATTGACTACAATTCCGCAACATACCCCATGGAGTATCCGAAAATGAACATCGAAAAAGCCCGTTTCAACATGATCGAGCAGCAAATTCGCCCATGGAATGTGCTGGATGCCTCGGTGCTGGAACTCCTGTCCATCGTCAAACGCGAAGACTTCGTACCCCAGGCCCACAAGGGTCTTGCCTTCGCGGATCTGGAGATTCCCCTCATGGGCTCAGGCGAAGAGGCATTGGCAAACGGTCAGTGCATGCTGGCGCCGCGCCTGGAAGCCAGGCTGCTGCAGGACCTGGCTGTTCAGCCCACCGATGAAGTGCTGGAAATCGGCAGCGGATCGGGTTACATGGCTGCACTACTGGGCAAGAAGGCCCAGCGCGTTGTGACCCTGGAAATCGTGCCAGAGCTGGCCGCGATGGCCCGCGAGAACCTGCGCAATGCCGGCATCCAGAACGTCGAAGTCCGCCAGGCCGACGGCGCAAAAACCACCGCGGCAGACGGCAGCTTTGACGTCATCGTGCTCAGTGGTTCGGTCACCGAAGTGCCCCACAGCCTGCTCAGCCTGCTGAAAGTGGGTGGACGCCTTGGCGCGATCGTGGGTGACGAGCCCGTGATGCGCGCCACCATCGTCACCCGCAACAGTGCAACCGATTTCCGCACCGTGCAAAGCTGGGACACCGCCGCGCCCCGTTTGCGCAATTTTCCTGAGCCTTCGCGCTTCAAGTTCTAAGTCCCACAGCAAGGCATCCATGGTTGCACAAGTTCGTCCTAAAGACCTGGCCCAGTGGCTCAACAGCATGCGCGCCTTTGGCGAGCCCGTGGTGCTGGACGTGCGCGAACCCGATGAACTGCAGACCGCCAGCGTCACCGCCGACGGATTCACGCTGCTGGCCATCCCGATGGGCGTCATTCCACCGCGGCTTGCCGAGCTCGACCCGCAGCGGCCCATCGCCTGCCTCTGCCACCATGGCGGGCGCAGCATGCAGGTTGCGAACTTCCTGAAGAACCGCGGGTTCGAACATGTTGCCAATATCGCGGGGGGCATCCATGCCTGGTCCGCAGAAGTCGACCCCAGCATCGCCCGCTACTGATTTTTATGACACCGAGAAACACCACTATGTCACGCCAACCTTCCGCTTCGAACTTTCGCCTGTTGCCCCTGATGCTGGCATTGGGTGCCGCCTGCTCCATCCCGGCGCAGGCGCAAAGCCTGGTCGATCTGTACACTGCGGCACAGGGCTTTGATGCAACCTACCAGTCCGCCAAGGCGCAATTTGATGCAACCATGGCACGGGCTGACCAGGCCAAGGCCGCCATCCTGCCCACCGCCGGCCTGGCCATTTCGGCCACCAACACCAACCAGGAAGTGCAGCCAACGCCAGCGCGCAGCTATGGCACCCAGACGGGCACCATCAGCGCCTCGCAGCCCCTGTACCGCCCCGCCAACTGGGCCAGCTACGAGCAGGGTAAGAAGTCCGTGGATCTTGCGCAGGCCCAACTGGCCCAGGCCGAGCAGGACCTGATTGTTCGCGTCAGCCAGGCCTACTTTGACGTGCTGGCCTCCTCCGACAGCCTGACGTTTCTGAAGAGCCAGAAGACTGCCGTGGCCGAGCAGCTGGCGTCGGCCAAGCGCAACTTCGAAGTGGGTACCTCCACCATCACCGACTCACGCGAGGCCCAGGCCCGCTATGACCTGGTGCTGGCACAGGAACTGGCCGCTGAAAACGACTTGCTGGTGAAATCCCTGGCCCTGAACCAGCTGGTCGGCCAGCAGAATGTCCAACCCAAACTGCTGAAAGCTCCAGTGGTGCTGAACCCGGTGCAACCGGCCGATGTGGACCAGTGGGTCACCCTGTCACAGACCAACAACCCATCCATCCAGCAGGCCGATGTGGCGCTGGAAGTAGCCCGTCTGGAAACCCAGAAGGCCACCGCCGGCCACAAGCCCACACTGGACCTGGTGGGCAGCTACTCGTCCATCAACAACAGCAGTGGCTCGTCATCCACCATCGGTGACAGCCGCGTGAATGTTGGCACCGTGGGCGTGAATTTGAACTTGCCCCTGTTTGCCGGCTTCTCCACGCAGAACCGCATCAGGGAAACCGTGGCCCTGGAAGAAAAGGCCCGCGCCGACCTGGAAACCGCCCGACGCAGCGTCGCACAGGGCACCCGCACGGCGTACTTTGGCGTGCAGTCCGGCCTGGCGCAGGTCAATGCCCTGCAGGCTGCCGAGGCATCCAGCCAGAGCGCACTGGACGCCAACAAACTCGGGTACCAGGTGGGTGTGCGCATCAACATCGATGTGCTGAACTCGCAAAGCCAGTTGTTTGACACCAAGGCCAAGCTGGCCAAGGCGCGTTACGACGTGCTGGTCGGTGGGCTCAAGCTGCGCCAGGCCAGCGGCACGCTCAAGGCCGACGATCTGCAACCGATCAACAGCCAGTTAGCTCCGTAATCGGGCCCCCACGCTTGTCGCTGCGCGTACTGCGCTGCCCCCCGAGGGGGCGCTAGCCGTCTTGGGGCGGCCCGGCGACGGCTAAAAGCTGCCGAACCGCCAGGGCCGTGCGTTGCGCGGCACCACGGTGGGCCAGGCTCAACGCACGGGCAGCGGCCTGTGCCCTTGCCAGGCCGGATTCCGACTGCACCAGCGACAGCGCAGTCTCGACCGCCTGGGCCATGTCGTCGCGGGTGAACGCAGCCCCCGCCTCCTCGGCCAACTCGGCCGCCTGGGCAAAATTGAAGGTATGCGGTCCCATGACCACCGGGCAGCCACAGGCCGCCGCTTCGATCAGGTTCTGCCCGCCCAGCGGCGCAAAGCTGCCGCCCAGCAAGGCCACGTCCGCCAATCCAAAGTACAACGCCATCTCGCCCAGGGAGTCACCCAGCCAGATATCGGCCGCCGCAGGTGCGCCGTTCCAGGCACTGCGCCGGGACAGGCTGAAACCCTGCTCCTGGCACAGCTGGGCTACCGCGTCAAAGCGTTGCGGGTGGCGGGGCACGATCAGCCATTGAACGCTGGACGCTATGTTTTTAATAGCGATATGCGTAGATTCCACGAGGGCTGGAGCACGATTTTCTTTAAGCACTTGGAGCAGGATTGCCTCTTCGCCCTCGCGCGAACTGGCAAACACCACCACCGGGCGGCCCAACGCAGCGCGCCAGCCCTGCCCCTGCGCCAGCTGCGCCGCGTTGGGGGTGGCGTCGAACTTCACATTGCCGGTGATGCCGACCACCGGCGCGCCCAGTTGGCGCAGGCGCAGGGCGTCGTCTTCGGTCTGGGCCCAAACCGCGCGCAGGCCCTGGTAGGCCGGACGGGCCAGCCAGCCCAGGCGCAGCGACTGGCGCAGCGACTTCTCGTTCATGCGCGCATTGACCAGGCACAGGGGTATGTGGGCGCGGGCGCAGGCCGCCACCATGTTCGGCCAGACTTCGGTCTCCACCAGCAGTCCGATCCGTGGTTGAAAACGCATCAGGAATCGCTGCACGGCGCCCGGTGTGTCCCAGGGCTGCCAGACCTGCACGTCGCCCGTGCGCAGCAGGCTTAGGCCCTGCGCGCGGCCCGTGGCCGTGCCATGGGTCAGCAGCAGGCGCATGCCCGGCAGGGCCGCACGCAGCTGGTCCACCAGCACCTCGGCGGCCCGCGTCTCGCCCAGCGACACGGCGTGCACCCAGACAAAAAAACCAGCAGCCTGCGCCGACGAAGACGGCTCGGCAGGTGTGGTGTCGACGTATACGCCAAAGCGCTCGGCGACATGCTCGCCATAGGCAGGCTCATCCCGCGCACGCCTACGCAGCTTGGCGCGCACCAGCGGCTGCAGCAACCACATCACCACGGAGTACAGCGCACGCACCATCATCTGCACAACACCGGTGTGTCCAGGCTTTCCCAGGCCTGCCAGACCGCCTGCGGGCTGGGTTGCGGGGTCGCAAACACACTGACCTGCTGCACGGCCTTGTCGGCCGCTGGATCAGTGGCCAGCGGCCCGGTGCGCCAGGCGGTGTCAAAGTTGTAGATCTGCACATGGGGCAGGCCCAGCGCCACGGCGATGTGGCTCAGGCCACTGTCCACGCCAATCACCCCGGCGCAGTGCGCCATGGTGTCGGTCAGCGCGTCCAACCCCATGGACGGCCAGACCCAGGCGTCATCCAGTTCGGCTGCGATGGCTTCGCTAGTCGCCTTCTCGGCGGGCGTGCCGTGCGCCAGCGCAACGGAAAAGCCGCTGTGGTTCAGCCGCTGGCCCAGTTCCACCCACGACGACAGCGGCCACTGCTTGTCGGCGCGCGACGTGCCGTGCACCAGGGCCACCCGCGGCTTGCGGGCGGCAAAGCCATTGCCGCCGTAGCCACTATGGCCAGGCTGCACTGGTACATGCGCCGCCAGCAAGCCGGGCACCAGCCCAAAGCGGGCCGGCCCGGTCACGCTGTAGCCAAACACCGCCGCGCACAGCAGGCGCGAACGCTGTACCGCATGCACATGCGGCTCCAGCGCAATCGCCTCGTCGGCCACCCAGCGTGTGGGCGCCTCGTAGCCCGAACCCTCGGTCTGGTTGGCCATCGCAAAACGCCGGCCGTCCGTCGAGGTCCGGGCCAGCCAGGCCACCAGGGCCGATTTGGTCAGACCTTGCAGGTCGATGACGGCGTCATAGGCCTGGGCCTGCAAAGCGGCCTTGAAGGCGCGCCACTCCGTGCGGGTCTGCGAAGCAAAAGGATGCTTGCGCCAGCGGCGCAGCTCGCAGGGGATGACCTGGCCCACGCCTTCGCAGCGCGTGACCAGAGGCGCAAAGGCGCGCTCCACCACCCAATCGATGTGCACACCGGGCAGTTCGGCGCGCAGGTCCTGCACGGCCGGCATGGCATGCACCACATCGCCCAAAGACGACAGCTTGACGATCAAGACCCGGATGTGGCCCCCACGCTTCCCCACTGCGTGTGGGTCGCTGCCCCCCGAGGGGGCCCTCACGCCTTGGGACGGCCCGGCGGCGTTCACCCGCGGCTCACTCAATGCGCGGCCTCGGCAAAGCTCGCATCGGGCTTGACCGAGCGCAGCAGGGCCAGCATGTCGGCCTGGATGCGCTCCAGGGCTTCGGTCGTGTGCCCCTCAAAGCGCAGCACCAGCACCGGTGTGGTGTTGGACGCACGGATCAGGCCAAAACCATCGGGCCAATCCACACGGATGCCGTCGATGGTGTTCACGGTTGCGGGGGCGGCGAAGGAAGCCTTCGCCACCAGTTGGTCCACCAGCCCATGCGGCTCGCCTTCCGCACAGTGCACGTTGAGTTCGGGCGTGGAGAAGCTGGTGGGCAGGGCATTGAGCATGGCGCTGGCGTCGGCCACGCGGCTGACGATCTCCAGCAACCGGCAACCGGCATAGGTGCCGTCGTCAAAGCCGTACCAGCGCTCCTTGAAGAAGATGTGGCCGCTCATCTCGCCACCCAGCGGCGAACCGATCTCGCGCATTTTGGCCTTGATCAGTGAATGGCCGGTCTTGTACATCAGCGGCACGCCACCGGCCGCGGCAATCGTGGGGGCCAGGCGCTGCGAACATTTCACGTCAAAAATGATGGTACCGCCCGGCACGCGCGACAGCACGTCGCGGGCAAACAGCATCATCTGGCGGTCCGGGTAAATGTTGGTGCCATCCTTGGTGACAATGCCCAGGCGGTCGCCGTCGCCATCAAAGGCCAGGCCCAGCTCGGCGTCGCTGGTCTTCAGCGCGGCGATCAGGTCCTTCAGATTCTCGGGTTTGCTGGGGTCGGGGTGGTGGTTGGGGAAGTTGCCATCCACTTCGCTGAACAGCTCGGTCACCTCGCAGCCAATGGCGCGCAGGATGTCGGGAGCCGAGGCGCCGGCCACGCCATTGCCGCAATCCACCACGATCTTGATGGGCCGGGCCAGTTTGATGTCGCCGACGATGCGCGCACGGTAGGCGTCCAGCACATTGGCGCTCTGGCGCGCGCCGCCGGGCTGCAGCTTCCAGGTCTCGGTCTCCATCAGGGCGCGCAGGTTCTGGATGTCATCGCCGTAAATGGCGCGGCCACCGAGCACCATCTTGAAGCCGTTGTAGTCCTTGGGGTTGTGGCTGCCAGTGACCTGGATGCCGCTGCTGCATAGCGTGTTGGCGGCAAAGTAGAGCATGGGCGTGGTGACCATGCCCACATCAATGACGGTAATGCCGGCGTCCTGCAGGCCCGCCATCAGGGCCTCGACCAAGCCGGGGCCGCTCAGGCGCCCGTCGCGCCCAATGGCGACCGTGGTTTCACCCTCGGCCATGGCCACCGTGCCGAACGCACGCCCCAGGCCGCGCGCCATGTCTTCGTTGATGGTGCTGGGTACGATGCCACGGATGTCGTAGGCCTTGAAGATGCTGGGTGAAAGTTGCATGTTTTTTTCCCTGTGCAAGTGGTCGGTGGCAAGGGTTGAATGGCTGGCGCCTTGCCTGTGCGTGGGATTGTAGGTGGGCGGCAAATTAGGACATGGCGTTCCCGCAGGCATCATTTTTAACAATGATGATTTCGATCAGCGCCCACAGCGCGAAGAGTGCAAAGGCCACGATTGCGAATCCTGTGTAGAAGCGCAGGGAGGCGTCTACGGCAAAAGCCATCAGAAAAATTCCAAGCTTGACGGCGCCGCGCACCGTGTGGCCCGCGTAAAAGTTGTGAAAACCCACCCCGCCAAACAACAGGCCAAGAATGATGTACACCCCTCTGTTCCTGGATACGGTGACCACTTCAATCCTCCGCCAGCTCCAGGACCTTGCAAACCGTCCTCCAGTTGCGGTCCGTCATGGCCACGCCCAAAAGCCTCTCGGCACCGGCGGCGAGCTTTGATTTGCCCACGCCTTCCGGTGCGTGCAGGTAGAACACGCCATCGGTCAATTGAAACCGTTCGCTGGCCTTCTTCAGGCTGGTCAGTTTGTCGATATCAGGCCGCTGGGGCTTGGCGGCAAGAAAGCCGAGATGCAGGCTCTTGGGGTCGGCCTCAACCTCCGGAAAGGGGTTGTCGGCGCAGGCTTTTTGGAGTACCTCTAGGCCGAGAACCAGGGTGAACGGCTCGAACCCATGGTGCCTCTTGATCTCGGCGGCCAGCTGGCTGGACAGTTGTGCGGCGTCCTTTTCCGCGCTCTGAAACACTGCGTTGCCGCTCTGGATATACGTCTTGACCTGGCGAGCGCCCATGCCTTCCAGAATCGCAACCAGGCTCTTCATCGGCAATGAATTTTTGCCACCAACGTTGATGGCCCGTAAGAAGGCAATGTAGACATTCATTCGATCAACGCTTGAGAAAATGGGTTCCGAGAGGGAAAGTGCTCTGGACTATAGCCCTTGCCCACAACGCTGAACGCCTGCCAACACCGCCAGGCGCGGGCGGGGCGGATGTTGGGGGCGATTTCGGAACCGCAGGTTCATGAGCCCCCGGCATCTGCCCCGCCCGCGCCTGGCTTGCGCACCGTCCACGTCGAGGGCAAACGCAACGTCAGTCACAGGTCCGAAAACGGCTACTCCGTGCCGCCGCCCTGCGTATGATTCAAACCATGTCCACCGCCACCCCCGATCCAATTGCCACGCCAGACGCCAACAGCAGCGCCAGCGACGCCTGCTACCTGGCGCTGAAGGCGCGCGATGCGCGGTTTGACGGACGCTTTTTCACAGGCGTCACCTCCACCGGCATTTACTGCCGGCCGGTCTGCCGCGTGCGCACGCCGCGGCGGGAAAACTGCCAGTTTTTTACGCTGGCGGCCCAGGCCGAGTCCGCCGGCTACCGCCCCTGCCTGCGCTGCCGGCCCGAACTGGCGCCGAGTGCCACCCCAACCCCGGGCGCACCCACCGGATCCACGCAACCCTGGTCGACCCAGGACGCCGCATCCATCCTGGCGCAGCAGGCCGCCCGCTTGCTGGACGAACCCACGCTGTGGAGCGATGGCGCGCCGTCGATGGCCGATCTGGCGGCGCGGCTGGGCGTCAGCGAACGCCATGTGCGCCGCATTTTCGAGACCCACTGGGGCGTGTCGCCGCTGCAGTACCTGCAAACCCGCCGCCTGCTGATGGCCAAGCGGCTGCTGACCGACACGCAATTGCCAGTGACACAGGTGGCGGCGCTAAGTGGCTTCTCCAGCGTGCGCCGTTTCAACGCCAGCTTTGTCGAGCACTACCGGCTGCAACCGCGCCAACTGCGCCAGGCGCGCGGCCCGACCGACGCGTTGCCGCAGGAGACGGGCATGGTACTCAAGGGCTCGTACCGCCCGCCCTACGACGTGGCGGCCATGCTGGGGTTTTTTGCCACGCGCCAGATCCATGGGGTTGAAGTGGTAGACCTGGAACAGCGGACGCTGGCGCGCACCCTGTCGCTTACGGTGGCAGGGCGCACGCACAGCGGCTGGTTGCAGGCGCGCTTTGTGCCGGACAGCTGCACGGTGGTCTTTCACATCAGCAACAGCCTGGGCGCGGTGCTGCCGCCGGTGCTGGCCCGAGCGCGCGCGCTGCTGGATCTGGACGCCGAGCCCTGGGCCATCAACCCCTGCCTGCAGGACGACTTCCCCGGGCTGGACGGACTGCGCGTACCCGGCTGCCTGGACGGTTTTGAGCTGGGCGTGCGGGCCATCCTGGGCCAGCAGATCACGGTGCGTGCGGCCTGCACACTGGGCGCGCGCCTGGTGGAACGTTTGGGCTCGGATCTGCCCACGCCGGTGGAGGGCCTGCGCCGCCTGTTCCCGACACCGCAGGCGCTGCTGCAGGCCAGCGGTGAAGACCTGGGGCAACTGGGCATCGTGCGCCAGCGCCAGCGGGCCATCCAGGTCCTGGCCCAGGCAGTGGTGAACGGCGACGTGGTGCTGCAACCCGGCGTGGATATCCCCACCACACTGGCCGCGCTGCAGGCCCTGCCCGGCATTGGCCCGTGGACGGCGCAGTACATTGCCATGCGTGCGCTGCGCTGGCCCGACGCCTTTGTCGCCGGTGATGTGGCCCTGCAAAAGGCCCTGGGCGTGCAAGCCGCCAACAACCCCAAACAAGCGGCCCAGGCGGCCGAGGCTGCGTCCCAGCGCTGGAAACCCTGGCGCAGCTACGCCGTGGTCCGCGGTTGGGCCAGTCTGGCGTCGTAGTAGCTATTATTTTGATAGCTGCATATCCATATTTTACGAGGGCTAGCGCCATATTCATCATGAAGCATTTCCCCAAAACCGTTCGTTGCAGCCTCTCCAGCCCCTGGGGGCCCATGACGCTCGCAGTCCATGACGACGCCCTGGTCTGGGCCGGCTTTGATGGCCAGAAGCATGCCGTCGACACCAGCGTCTGGGCACTGGCCCCCACCCACCCCATCCTGCGCATGGCCTGCGACGAGCTGGACCAGTACTTTGCCGGCCAGCGCCGCCACTTCGATGTGCCGCTGGACCTGAGCGGCGGCACCGCTTTCCAGCAAAAGGTGTGGCGCAGTCTGCTGGACATCGCCCCCGGCGCGACCACCAGCTACGGCGCCATCAGCCAGTCCATCGGCCACCCCAGCGCCGTGCGCGCCGTGGGCGGTGCCATTGGGCGCAACCCCATCAGCATCATCGTCCCCTGCCACCGCGTGGTCGGGCGCGACGGCGCCCTGACCGGCTATGCCGGAGGCCTGCCGCGCAAAGTCGCGCTGCTGCAACTGGAGAGCCGCCTGTGAACGCGACACCTGCCGCCATGGTCAACGCCCGTGCCAAACCATGGCTTATCGACTTCGTGCTGCTGGCGGCGATCTGGGGCGCGTCCTTCATGTTCATGCGCATGGGCGTGCGCGAGCTGGGTGCATTCGCGACCGCCGGTGTGCGGGTCGGCATTGCGGCACTCTTTTTGCTGCCCATCCTGCTGTTGCGCGGGCATGGAGCGGCACTGCGCCAGCACTGGAAGCTGACCTTCGTGGTGGGCATTCTGAACTCGGCCATCCCCTTTGCCTGCTTCAGTTATGCCCTGCTGTCGATTTCGACCGGGCTGTCGTCGATCCTGAACGCCACGGTGCCGCTGTTCGGTGCGGTGATTGCCTGGCTCTGGCTCGGGGACCGGCCCACCGGCTCGCGCATGGTGGGACTCGCGGTGGGCTTTGCGGGCGTGGCCCTGCTGGCCTGGGACAAGGCCAGCTTCCAGCCCGATGCCGCGGGCAACGCCAGTGGCTGGGCCGTGCTGGCCTGTCTGCTGGCCACGCTGTGCTATGGCATCGCGGCCAGCTTCACCAAGCGCTACATGGGCGGCCTGCCCTCGCTGGTGTCGGCCACCGGCAGCCAACTGGGAGCGGCCGTCGCGCTGCTGCCGCTGGCCTGGTGGTTCTGGCCCGACCACGCCGTGTCGCTGCACGCTTGGGCTGCCGTGGTGGCGCTGGGCGTGCTGTGCACCGGCGTGGCCTACATCCTGTACTTCCGGCTGATTGAGCGGGCCGGCCCGGCGCGCGCGCTGTCGGTGACCTTCGCCATTCCAGTGTTTGCGCTGGTCTACGGCGTGCTGCTGCTGGGTGAGGTGGTTACGCCGTGGATGCTGCTGTGCGGTTTGGTCATCGTGGCGGGGACCAGCCTGTCCACCGGACTGGTACGCTTCAGCCGCAAGTAGCGCCGCGGGCAGTGGGCAACCGTGGGGGCTTATTGAATAGCGCCAGCCATGACGTTGATGCTCAGCGCCAGCACCAGCATATTGAAGGCGAAGGCCGTCAGGCTGTGTGCCAGCGTCAGGCGGCGCATATGGCGGGCGGTTACCACCACGTCGGACACCTGGGATGTCATGCCCACCACGTGGGCGTAGTACAAAAAATCAAAATAGTCGGGCGGCAACTTGCCGGGAAACTCCAGCCCGGCCCCCTGGGGGTGGTCATGCAACTCGCTCTGGTAGTAGAGGTGTGCATAGCGGAAGGCAAAAATGGTTTGCATCAACAGCCACGACGCCGCCAGGGCCGCCATCGACAAGGCCAGATGTCCCATCCGCTGCGTCGCCGAGAGGTCCTTGACATGCTGCAGCATCAGCACAATCGCACCGGCGCAGGCGAAGACGGACAGCAGCAACAGCATGAAGAGGAAGACGCCGGTCTGGTCCTGCGCCTGCGCCCGCGCACGGGTGCGCTGGGCGTCAAAAGTCACGGCCAGCCACCAGGCCAGTACCAGAAAAGTCACCGTGCCCGCGCACCAGGCCAGCAGCATCTGGGAGGGCCAGGCCACGGGCAGCGGCAGCGCCGCCACCAGAGCGCCCACCGACGCGCCATAGACCAGCCGCTGGTGTCCCGTGGTGCCGGAAAAATGGTTGCGCATGTGGCATTGTCGCGCTTTAAGCGCAGCCGGTTCCCGCGTATAGTGCAGCGAGTGGCTCCACGTCGATAAGACTGACTGTGAAAGGCTTGCGGGATGCGGATTTCGGTTTGGATTGCGCTCACGGGCCTGTTGGCATCAACAGCTGGCACGGCCGACACCGTGGCGGCCGCACGGTGGATTGACCAGGAGTTCAAACCGTCTACCCTGACGCGCGACCAGCAGCAGCACGAACTCCAGTGGTTCATCCAGGCTGCCGAACGCCTGAAGCGCCAGGGCATCCAATCGATCCGGGTGGTGTCCGAGAAGATTGACACCCATGACTACGAGTCCCGCACGCTGAGCCAGGCGTTTACCGACATCACCGGCATCACGGTTCAGCATGACGTCATCCCCGAAGGGGATCTGGTGGACAAGCTGTACGCTGCCATCAAGAGCGGCAAGTCCGAATACGACGGCTGGATTTCGGACTCCGACCTGATTGGCACCCACTACCGCTACGGGTCGGTCGTGCCGCTGTCCGATTTCATGAAGGGCGCCGGCAAGGACTACACCAACCCCGGCCTGGACCTGGCGGATTTCATTGGCACATCCTTCACCACCGCACCCGATGGCAAGATGTACCAGTTGCCCGACCAGCAGTTTGCCAACCTGTACTGGTTTCGTGCCGACTGGTTCGCCCGCAAGGATTTGAAGGACCGTTTCCGCGCCCGGTACGGCTACGAGCTGGGCGTGCCGCTGAACTGGTCGGCCTACGAGGACATTGCCAATTTCTTCAGCAACGATGTCAGGGAACTGGACGGCAGACAAGTCTTCGGTCACATGGACTATGGCAAACGCGACCCGTCACTGGGCTGGCGCTTCACCGATGCCTGGCTGTCCATGGCCGGTGCCGCCGACAAAGGCATTCCCAACGGCTTGCCGGTCGATGAATGGGGCATACGCGTGGCCACCGACCAGTGCACGCCGGTGGGCGCGTCGGTGGAGCGTGGCGGGGCCACCAACTCGCCCGCCGCCGTCTTTGCGCTGACCCAATACGTGCGCTGGCTCAAGCAGTACGCGCCGCCCGAGGCCGTCAACATGACGTTTACCGACGCCGGGCCGGTGCCGGCCCAGGGCCAGATTGCCCAGCAGATTTTCTGGTACACCGCCTTCACCGCGCCCCTGACCCAGCCCGGCACCGCGGCCGTCAACAAGGACGGCAGCCCCAAGTGGCGCATGGCGCCGTCGCCCCACGGCCCGTACTGGAAGACCGGCATGCAAAACGGCTACCAGGATGTGGGCTCCTGGACGTTTCTGAAATCGACACCGCTGCCCAATCTGTCGGCGGCCTGGCTGTATGCGCAGTTCGTCACGTCCAAAACCGTGTCCCTGCGCAAATCGATTGTGGGTCTGACCTTTATCCGCGAGTCCGATATCAAGCACGACTATTTCACCCGCAATGCCAGCCGCTACGGCGGGCTGGTGGAGTTCTACCGCAGCCCGGCGCGCGTGGCCTGGACGCCCACCGGTACCAACGTCCCGGACTACCCCCGCATGGCACGGCTGTGGTGGGCCAACGTCGCCACCGCGATCAATGGAGAGCGAAGCCCGCAGGCCGCCATGGACAACCTGGCCCTGGCCATGGATGAGGTGCTGGCCGACCTGCAGCGCACCGGCATGCAGCACTGCACGCCCAGGCTCAACCCGCGCCGCGATCCGGCGAAACGCCTGACGAGTAAAGGCGCTCCGTGGAAGAAACTCACAGACGAAAAACCCAAGGGCGAAACAATTGCCTATGAGCGGCTGCTGCAGGCCTGGAAAGAGGGTCGCGTGCAATGACGCAGACCGGCATCTCCACAAGCGCGCTGCCGCGCACGCGCTTGGCCTTGCTGCTATTTGTCGTGGCTACCAGCGTCACCATTGCCGTCCAGACCTGGTGGGCGGTCGCACAGGACAAACGGCAAACCCTGGCATCGGAGACCACCAATGGCCTGGTCGCCGTGCGCCTGCTGGAAGAGCACGCCAGCCAGACCCTGCAGGACGCCGTGCACACCCTGGACCGGGTGGCCCGTGCCGTGCGTGCGGCCACGCCGACCAGTGACCCGGACCAGATACGCAAAGTCGTCGCCAGCCATGACATCGGGCACAGCCGCCATCTGAAGGCCCTGCAATATGTGACGCCACAGGGCATGAGCTGGATCAGTTCGCCGGACTACCCCACCCACCCAACGCAAGCGTCCGAGCGCAGCCACATCCAGTACCTGCTCAGCCATCCGCAAGACCATGCGGCGCAAGTCGGCCACCCCTATGCCAGTGCCTATGACAGCCAATGGGTGATTCCCGTGGCCCGCACCCTGTACAGCCCGGCCGACCAGCCGGTGGGCGTGGTGAGCGTGGACATCCGTCTGTCGTATTTTGGAGCGCTGTACTCCCGCGTCGCCAAGGAGAACAATGCCAGCGTCACCCTGCTGTCGGATGAGGGCTTCATCCTCGCCCGCTCCCCGTTCGAGGCGCGCTACGTGAACCGGGACGTGGCAGACGCCCCCCAACTGGTCACCCTGGGTGGCAGCGCCGGGGAAGGATCCTTCAATGACGAGTCGTTCGTGGACGACGACGAAGGCCAGAAGCTCTACACCTACCGGAAGTTGAGTGGCTTCCCGGTCACCACGGTCTACGCGCGGGACTACGAGAGCGTGTTGCTGCCCTGGGAACAGCGCACCACCCAGCGTCTGCTCCTGGCAGCCTTCAGCATTGCACTGGTCATGGTGCTGACCTATTTCCTGCTGTTCTACATCCGCAGCCTGCAACGCACCCAGCGATCCCTGCGTGACAGCGAAGCCAAATTCTTCGGCATGTTCCGCCAGTCTCCGGTTCCCCATACGCTGGTTCGGGACAACGATGGTCAGGTTGCGGAGGTCAATGACGCCTGGCTGCAACTGTTTGGCTACCAGCTTGACGAGGTCGTCGGACACACCGCCCTGGAACTGGGCATTTGGCAGAACCCCGCACAGCGCCGGGAGGTCGTGACCAAAATCTCGACCGTGGGCCGCGTGGACCGCATCGAAGTGGTCCAGGTGCGCCGCGACGGCCAGGCCATGATCTGCCTGATGTCCGGACGCAGCTTTCAGGCGGGTTCGGAAAAGTTGATCCTGTTCAGCCTGATGGACGTTACACGCCAGCGCGAGGCCGAGCTGGAGATTCGCAACATGAACCAGCAGCTTGAGCGACGGGTGCAGGCACGCACCGAGACGCTTGAAATTGCCAACCATGACCTGAGCGAAGCGCTGGCCTCGGTGCGCGCCATGCAAAGCGAATTGCTGAGGTCCGAAAAACTGGCTGCACTGGGGTCGCTGGTGGCCGGTGTGGCCCATGAGCTCAACACCCCCATTGGTAATTGCGTGACCGTAGGCAGCACGCTGCAACACCAAGTGGCCGAGCTGACAAAGGCGTTTGAAAAGGGGGAATTGCGCCGCTCTACGCTGCAGCAATTCACCGACAACGCCAGGCGCGGCACCGAAATCCTGATGCGGGCTCTGACCCGGGCCAGCGAGCTCATTCGCAGCTTCAAACGCGTGGCCGTTGACCAGTCCAGCGACCAGCGCCGCATGTTCGATCTGAAGACCACGTTGCAGGAGGTGTGCCTGACGCTGGAGCCCATGTACAAGAACACGGGCTATCAGTTGCAACTGGCCTTGCCGGACGACGTCGGACTGGACAGCTTTCCCGGCGCATTGGGACAACTCATCACCAACTTTGTCAGCAACGCCCTGCAACACGGGTTTGACGGCCGCGCAACCGGACAGATGCGGCTGTGGGCCGAGGTCCATGCGCCTGACCGGGTGGCACTACATTTTGCCGACGACGGAATCGGCATGCCCGACGACACGCGCAACCGCGTGTTCGATCCGTTCTTCACGACCAAGCTGGGCCAGGGTGGCTCCGGCCTGGGCATGAATATCGTCTACAACATCGTCCGGGATGTATTGGGAGGCGAGATCAGCGTTGCATCCAGTCCCGGCAACGGCACCCACATCACGGTGACCTTGCCGCTGTGTGCGCCCCAATCGGGGTCACCCGATGCCTGACACGCCTACTGGCGGATCACGTCGGCACCGGCCGGTGGTTTGAACTGGAAGCTGGAGGGTTCCAGCGCTGCATTGGCTTGAAAGCCTGTGAACCGCAGGCTGGAGCGCTGGCCAAAACTGTCGACCATTTCCAGCACCGCCAGCTCACCGGACCGAAAGCCCACACGCACGTTTTGCAGCGCGCTGTCCTTGGCCTTCGGAAGCGCCAGCACCCACTCCAGCCCGTCGCTGGCGGCATCCGCAGTCAGAGCAAAATCGGCTTGCAAGGCCTTGAGATCGGCGGCCGACGCAATCAGCGCGGCGGGTGTAGACCCCAGCGCCTGGGTTTGCTTGCGCGCGGTCACCTGGTTCAGGTCCACGTCGTACAGCCACAGCGTCTGGCCGTCGGCCACGATGGTCTGCTCGAACGGCTTTTTGTAGACGAAGCGAAAGCGCCCGGGGCGGGAAAACTCGAACGTGCCGCTGGACGTCTTGGCACGTGCGGCCTGTCCGTCCTTGGCCGGCAGCGTGACCACCTGGGTGAAGTCGGAGCGTCCGGACTTCACCGTCTTGACAAAAGCCTCAAGGCTTTCCATGCCTCCAGCCCTCGCGGATAGTGCACACACAGCTATCAAAATAGTAGCAATTCGTTTCATGGTTTACCCAGTTGAGAACAGAGCTAAAGATCTGTCCCGCAAAATTTTTACTCTGCTCTCGCCGGCACCAGGATGTCGCGCTGGCCGTTGGTGCTCATAGAGCTGACCAGGCCGGCCTTCTCCATGTCTTCCACCAGGCGGGCGGCGCGGTTGTAACCGATCTTCAGGTGGCGCTGCACCAGCGAAATGCTGGCCTTACGGTTCTTCAGCACCACTTCCACAGCCTGGTCGTACATCGGGTCTTTTTCGCCGCCCCCATTGCCATCAACGCCTGGCTCGCCTTCGCCGTCTACAGAGCCGCCCTCCAAAACGCCTTCGATGTAGTTGGGCTCACCCTGGCTCTTGAGGTAATTGACCACGCGGTGCACTTCCTCGTCGCTGACAAAGGCGCCGTGCACGCGGATGGGCAGGCCAGTGCCACTGGGCATGTACAGCATGTCGCCCATGCCCAACAGGGCTTCGGCGCCCATCTGGTCCAGGATGGTGCGGCTGTCGATCTTGCTGCTGACCTGGAAGGCAATGCGGGTCGGGATATTGGCCTTGATCAGGCCGGTGATCACGTCCACGCTGGGGCGCTGCGTGGCCAAAATCAAATGGATGCCGGCGGCACGGGCCTTTTGCGCCAGGCGGGCAATCAGCTCTTCAATCTTCTTACCGATCACCATCATCAGGTCGGCCAGCTCGTCGATGACGACCACGATGTGGGGCAGGCGGTCCAGCGGCTCGGGGGACTCGGGCGTCAGGCTGAACGGGTTGTAGATGAACTCGCCGCGCACCTTGGCTTCGGCAATCTTGACGTTGTAGCCGGCCAGGTTGCGCACGCCCAGTTTGCTCAGCAGCTTGTAGCGCCGCTCCATCTCGGCCACGCACCAGGTCAAGCCATAGGCGGCCTGTTTCATGTCGGTCACGACCGGGGCGATCAGGTGCGGAATGCCTTCGTAGAACGACATTTCCAGCATCTTGGGGTCTATCATCAGGAAGCGCACGTCGCTGGCCTCGGCCTTGTACAGCAGGCTCAGAATCATGGCGTTGATACCCACCGACTTGCCCGAACCGGTGGTACCGGCCACCAGCACGTGGGGCATCTTGCCTAGGTCGGCGACGATGGGGTTGCCCACGATGTCCTTGCCCAGACCCATGGTCAGCATGGACCTGGCTTCGTTGTAGACCTGCGAGCCCAGAATCTCGGATAGGCGAATGCTCTGGCGCTTGGCGTTGGGCAATTCCAGCGCCATATAGTTCTTGCCGGGTATGGTCTCCACCACACGAATGGACACCAGACTGAGCGAACGGGCCAAATCCTTGGCCAGACCCACAATCTGCGAACCCTTGACACCCGTTGCGGGCTCGATCTCGTAGCGGGTGATCACCGGGCCGGGCTGGGCCAGCACCACGCGCACCTCCACGCCAAAGTCCTTGAGCTTTTTCTCGATCATGCGGCTGGTCATTTCCAGCGTCTCGGGGGCTACCGTCTCCTGGCGCGCCAAGGCGCCATCAAGCAGATCAACCTGCGGCAGCTTGCTATCCGGCATCTCGGTAAATAGGGGCTTTTGCCGCTCCTTGGCCACCCGCTCGCTGCGCGGCGGCTCCATGATGACAGGCTCCATGATCACCATGGGTTGCGGGTGGTGCTCCACCGTTTCTTCGCGCTCCTCCAGCAGAATCTCTTCGCGCTCGCGCATGGCTTGTTGGCCCATCACGCGGTCCTGCGCCTGTTCACGCTGTTGCTTGCGCGACTGCACCAGTGCGTCCACCCAGGCGCCAATGCGCTCGGCGACATGCATCCAGGAAAAGCCAAACACCAGGGCGGCACCGATGACGCCCAAGGCAATGGACACCAGACCTGACCCGGAAAACCCCAGCCACTTGACGCTCAAGGCCCCTAGCCAATAGCCCAATGCGCCACCGCTGTGGTCCGGCAACCGGGACTCCAGGCTGTACAAGCGCGCCCATTCCAGCGACGTGCTGGCATACAGCAGCAAAGCCAGGCCCAGCCAGAACACCCATTTTCGGGGAACCGCTGTGTGCGTCGCCTCCCCCCGCAAGCGGTTGGCCAGCAGGGACAGCCACAGCCGAACCCCCACCGCAATACACCACCAGGCCGAAAAACCCATCAGGTAATAGCTGACATCGGCCACCCAGGCCCCCAGGCGCCCCACCCGGTTGACCAGCGGCAACCCGGCGCCCGACGTGGACCATGCCGCATCCTGGGGTGAGTAGGTCAGTAGTGCCGTCAACCAGAGAACCAGAACGACAAATCCGGCAATCAATGCAATTTCGTTGGCAAAACGGCCCATGCCGGTGGGCGCGGGGGCTCTGGTGGGGCTGGACGAATGGAGGGTATTGAGGGAATAGGTCATGGAAAATACAAACAGGCCGGGCAAGCTTACCGCAAGCCCATGGCGGCTGGATCAGCGTGGATGCGCACGCCGCTCGTTCACCCGCACACCACCATTGTCCAGCAGATGGATGAAGCCCTGTTCTTCAAAATCTTTCATGACCCGGCTGACCATTTCGCGCGAGGCCCCCACCATCTTGGCGATGTCCTGGCGGGACACCTTGTCGCGAATCAGCAGTGCTCCGGCATCATCCATCACGGCCGAGTCCAGCAAGACTTTGGCCACCCGGCCATATACGCCCACCAGGGCCAGTGAGCTGATGTTCTGGCTGGCCTTGCGCAGGCGCTGCACCAACCCCCGCATCACCGCGAGGGCCATTTCCGCGTTCTGCGACAGGCACAGCAGGAAGCTGTCACGCCCCAGCACCAGCACGTCAACCTGCTGGTCTGCGACCACCGTCGCCGAGTGCGGTTCGTTGTCTATCAGGCTCATCTCGCCCACGTAGTCGCCCGACTTCAGCGTCGCCAGAATGACCTCACGGCCCTTGCTGTCGGTCATCACCACGCGGGTGCGCCCTGCCAGCACAATATAAAGCGCATCGCTTTTTTTGCCCTGTTCCACGATGACTTCACCGCGCTTGAAGCGCTTCTTGGACACGGTCGCAGCCAACGCCTCCGCTTGCGGCGGCGTCAACATGGTGAAAAGGGAGACCCTGCGAATCAAATCCAGGTTGCTCAGCATTGACATCGAATCAGCTCCGGGAAATACAGCGCGGTGTTTCTTACAATGGGGTTTGCATTGAAATGGCCGGTACTGCCCCGAAATGTACACGGCCCGCATCCCCCCAGACGCAACAAAAGGTAACCCCATGTCCGATCCCAAACACGCCAAAGTCCTGATTCTGGGCTCTGGCCCCGCCGGCTACACCGCCGCCGTCTATGCCGCGCGCGCCAATCTCAACCCGGTGTTGGTCACCGGCATGGCCCAGGGCGGTCAATTGATGACCACCACCGAGGTCGACAACTGGCCCGCTGACGTGCACGGGGTGCAGGGGCCCGAACTGATGCAGCGCTTTCTGGAACATGCCGAGCGCTTCAAGACCGAAATCCTGTTTGACCACATCAGCGCGGTAGACCTGAGCAAGCGCCCCTTCACCCTCACCGGTGACAGCACCTACACCTGCGATTCGCTGATCATCGCCACCGGCGCTTCCGCCAAATACCTGGGCCTGCCAAGCGAGACCGCGTTCATGGGCCGCGGTGTCTCGGGTTGCGCCACCTGCGACGGATTTTTCTACCGTGACCAGATTTGCTGCGTGGTGGGTGGCGGCAACACCGCCGTCGAAGAGGCTCTGTATTTGTCCAATATCGCCAGCAAGGTCTACTTGGTGCACCGCCGCGACAAGTTCAAGGCCGAGCCGATTCTGGTGGACAAGCTGATGGAAAAGGTCGCGGCCGGCAAGATTGAGCTCAAGACCTTCCGCACCCTCGATGAAGTGCTGGGCGACGCATCCGGCGTGACCGGCATCCGGGTCAAGAGCACCAAGGACGGCACCACCGAGGACATCACGCTCACCGGCTGCTTCATCGCCATTGGCCATGCACCGAATACCGAAATCTTCCAGGGCCAGCTGGAGATGGCGGGCGGCTACATCGTCACCCAGGGCGGCCTCAAGGGCTTTGCCACGCAGACGTCGGTGCCCGGCGTGTTTGCCGCCGGCGACGTGCAGGACCATGTATACCGCCAGGCCATCACCAGTGCCGGTACCGGTTGCATGGCGGCGCTGGACGCCCAGCGCTTCCTGGAACAGGACTAGACTGCGCCCCCACGCGAAAATTCGTTATAATCCAAGGCTTTGCTGAATTCTGCCCGTGAGGGCTAGGGCTCAATAGCAAACACCGCCAAGCAATTGACAAGCAATTGGGCGGGGGGTTACCGCCACCCTTTTTCATTGGCGAGGTGAGGCTAGAGCGAGACGCAGACCGCCGGGGGTTTCAAGCAATTGAGCCAGGCAGTTTGGGTCGCCAGTAATAGCCGTTTAAGAAGTATCGGAGTGTCCTTATGGCACGCGTATGTCAAGTCACGGGTAAAGGCCCGATGGTCGGAAACAATGTTTCCCACGCCAACAACAAAACCAAGCGCCGGTTCCTGCCGAACCTGCAATACCGCCGTTTCTGGGTCGAGAGCGAAAACCGTTGGATTCGTCTGCGGATTTCTAACGCAGGTCTGCGTTTGATCGACAAGAACGGTATTGATGTTGTGCTCGCAGATCTGCGCGCACGTGGCCAAGCTTAAGGAGTAGCACCATGGCAACCAAAGGCGGACGCGAAAAAATCAAGCTGGAATCCACAGCCGGTACTGGTCATTTCTACACGACCAGCAAAAACAAGAAACTCATGCCCGAGAAAATGTTGATCAAGAAATTTGATCCCAAAGCTCGCAAGCATGTGGACTACAAGGAAATGAAGCTGAAGTAATTCAGGTTCTGCTTTGTCCGAAAGAGCCCGCCCTGCGCGGGCTTTTTTCCGCCTGTACCTTTGTGCGTGTGCCTTTGTGTATCTCGCCCGCAGCAGGCATGGGGTAGGCCTTTTGCTTCGTGTCCCCCGGGCCCTGCGGGCCCTCCTCCTTGACCTACGCAAAACGCCTACCCCATGCCTGCCGCTGGAGAAATGCACGTGCGAACGGTTTTCAAATTCGATACTGGGGCACCTCCAATCGCCGCCAGATCAGTCGGCCTATGCGTTTTGCGCAGGTCAAGGAGGAGCCCGCGCAGCGGGCGGGGGACACGGAGCAAAACGCATAGGCCGGCTGATCTGGAGCAAGCAAAAAGACCCAGACCTCGGACCGTTCACGCAAAAAAAAGCCCGCTGAAAAACGGGCTTTCCTGACGATGTGAAGAGGCCGCTACACGTGTGCAGCCCGCAGCCGCATCGAGAACTCGCGCAGCGCAGCAATACCGCTTTCTTCCGCGCGATGGCACCAACCCTGCAGATCTTTGGCCAACTGCTCACGCGATACCGAGGTATTGAGCCACATCTGCCGCAGCTCTTCGCGCATGGTCACCATCTTGTCCAGCATCGGGGACGCCGCACGGGCCTTGGCAAGCTCAGTTGCAGCATGCGCGGGCACCTTCTCCACATCCCGGTGCATCCAGCGCTTGGCGGCCTTGATTGCGGCCACGTCCGCGCTGCGCGCACGCATGGCGGCCAGCTCGACCCGTGCAGCCAGACGCATATCCTTGGCATAGGTCGCCATCAACTCGTAGCGGTTGGCAATCAGGGCCTCCAGCGTCTTCTCGTCCGCCACCGGGCGGATGGCGCCAAAGGCAGCCTTGGGTGGCCGCTTCTTGACTTTTGCGAGACCAGTGGCCTGCATCGCGCTGATATACATCCAACCGATGTCGAACTCGTAGGGCTTCACCGACAGCTTGGCTGACGTGGGATAAGTGTGGTGGTTGTTGTGCAGCTCTTCACCGGCAATCAGGATACCCCACGGCGAAATATTGGTGCTGGCGTCCGGCGCCTCGAAATTGCGGTAGCCCCAGTAGTGGGCCGCGCCATTGATGATGCCTGCCGCCATCACCGGCGTCCACATCATTTGTACCGCCCACATCGCCAGACCCGCGGCACCGAACAGTGCCACGTCAATCACCAGCAGGGCGGCGACGCCCAGTGTGGAGAAACGGGCGTACAGATTGCGCTCCAGCCAGTCGTTGGGCGTGCCATGGCCATAGCGGGCCATGGTCTCCGGTTTGGCAGCCTCCGCCCGGTACAGTTCGTAGCCCTGCAGCAGCACGGTCTTGATGCCGTGGACGTGGGGACTGTGCGGGTCTTCGGCCTGCTCACACTTGGCGTGGTGCTTGCGGTGGATGGAGGCCCACTCCTTGGTCACCTGCCCGGTGGTCAGCCACAGCCAGAAGCGGAAGAAATGCGAGGCGATGGGGTGCAGGTCCAGCGCGCGGTGCGCCTGGTGGCGGTGCAAAAACACCGTCACGCTGATCATGGTGACGTGGGTCAACGCCAGCGTCACCAACACCAGCTGCCACCACTGCAAGCGCCACACGCCGTGGGCCAGCCAATCCAGGGCTGCGCTGAATACCGACCATTCCATTCCCTGCATATTCCGATTTCCTTCTCAACGACCTATCGTTATTTCTTTTGCCAGACGGCCGCAAAAAAACCGTCCGTCGCGTGGCGGTGCGGCCACAGGCGCAAATACAGCTGACCATTGTCGCCACCGCTGCACAGGCTGGCCGCGTTCTCGACCTTCAATTCCGCCAACACTTCACCCGCCGACAGGGGCACACAATCCGGATTGGCTGCGGAAAAGGCCTCGGCAATCGCCTCGTTCTCCTGCGGCAACACGCTGCAGGTGGCATAGACCAGGCGGCCGCCCGACTTCAGCATGCGCGACGCGCTTTGCAAAATAGCCGCCTGCTTGACCGCCATCTCTTCCACCGCCTGCAGATTCTGGCGCCATTTCAGGTCCGGGTTGCGCCGCAGCGTGCCCAGCCCGGTACACGGCGCATCCACCAGCACCCGGTCCATCTTGCCGGTCAAGCGCTTGACGCGGTCATCACGCTCGTGCGCAATCGCCGCCGGGTGCACATTCGACAAACCGCTGCGCTTCAGGCGCGACTTGAAGGCATCCAGCCGGTGCGCCGACGTATCAAACGCATACAAACGCCCGGTGCTGCGCATGGCCGCACCAATGGCCAGCGTCTTGCCGCCGGCACCGGCGCAAAAGTCGACCACCATCTCGCCCCGCTTGGCATCCAGCAGCATGGACAGCAACTGCGAGCCTTCGTCCTGCACCTCGAAATCGCCGCGCATGAAGGCTTCATTCTTGTTAAGTGCGGGCTTTCCGGCAATTCGCAAGCCCCACGGCGAATACGGTGTGTTGACGGCCTTGATACCAGCCTTGGCCAGCTCCTTTTGCACATCGGCGCGCTTGGCCTTGAAGGTGTTGACCCGCAGGTCCAGGCCGGCGCCCAGGTTCAGCGTCTCCACCATGGGCCAGAATTCGGCTCCCAACTGGTCTTTGAGTGGCTGCACCAGCCACTCGGGCAGGTTGTGGCGGTGGCGCTCCATCAAATCGTTGGGGCTGACCTTTTCACACTGGTCCAGCCAGTTGGTTTCCTGCTCGGACAGGGCACTGCGTAAAAAATCGCCAGGGCCGTAAAAGCCCAGAATCGCCAGACGCCGCTCCTTGGGGCCGCTGCCGGAAGGCGCCAGGTGGTCAAACAGCAGCTTTTTGCGCAGCACGGTGTACACCGTCTCGGCCATGGTGGCGCGCTCGCGCGGCCCCAGACCCCGGTTGTCGCGGAAAAAACGCGACACGATGGCGTCTGCCGGGTGGTCGAATTTGAGGGTGAGCCTGACGAGTTCGGCGCAGGCGTCTAAAAGAGCTTTTGGATGCATAACCTACCATTGTCCCATGTCTAAAGAAAACCTCCCCACTCTGACCCCAACGCCGCCTGGCCTGTATCGGCACTACAAGGGCAATTTGTACGAAGTGCTGGACACCGTGCGCCACAGTGAAACCCTGGAACCCATGACCCTGTACCGCGCCCTGTATGGCGAACGCGGGCTGTGGGTCCGACCCGCGGCCATGTTCGCCGAAGAGGTGGTGATTGACGGCGTGGCGCAAGCCCGCTTTGCCAGACTCCCGGATCAAGCTGCTGCGCCGACGAACTAAACGGCGCGGATTTACCGGGCATTTACCTCGGTACATGCCGCTGAAACGCAACGCTGTGATAGTGGGACCTTCACCGCCAAAACGCCGCGGTGCCATCGACCATCTGGAGTACTTGCCACCATGAAACCGTATCTGTGGGTGCTGGCCGCCTTTGTCTTCATCTCGTCTTTTCTGCTGGTGCCTGACGTGTACGCCCAATTTGGTGGCGGCGGGGGAATGGGCGGCAGCATGGGTGGTGGACGCAGTGGCGCACCCCCCGGTGAGCGCGGCAAGGCCTGCGACACGGGTGAGCGGGCAGAGGCTGGCAAAGGCCCCATGGGCAACCCACCAGCCCCCATGAGCCGCGAACAGCTGCAGTACCAACTGGACGCCCTACAGGCCGACCTGCGGCTCGCGCCCGAACAGGCGGCCCAGTGGCAGCCGTTCGCCGAAAGGGTGCTGGCCCTGGAAGCCGACCTCAGTCGCCAGCGCAGCCGCAGCATCAGCGCCAGCGACATGGAACCGAAAGGACAGGCTGCTGACGGCATTCGGCAGGTGGCGCGTGCGGTAGATACGGCGCGCAACCGCCTGACGGCGCTGGAAGACATCGAGGCCAGCAACCGCGCGCTGTACCAGAGCCTGCAACCCGATCAAAAAACCATGGCTAACGCGCGCCTGGGTGCCTTCCTGGCACCGCTGCTGCGCGGCTGAGCACCAACAGCGGGGTCAGTGGCTCGGGCAGCAATACCTGGGCGGCACTGGACACCCCACGCACCACCCCCAGGCAAAGACTTCACCCGAGAAACTAGCCGCCAGCCCTCGTGGCATATCAATAGTTTGTTATTTATTTTGTAGCAATCCGGTGATCGCCCGCGGGTAGAGCACATGCTCCTGCGTCAGCACGCGTGCCGCCAGCGTGTCCGCCGTATCACCGGGCAGCACGGGAACCACGGCCTGCGCCAGGATGGGGCCATGGTCCAGCTCAGCGGTGACCTGGTGCACCGTCACACCGGCAAATTTGCAACCCGCATCAATGGCGCGCTGGTGCGTATGCAGCCCCGGGAAGGCCGGCAGCAGCGAGGGGTGGATGTTCAGCAAGCGCCCCGCGTAGCGGCCGACAAAGCCCGGCGTCAGGATGCGCATGAAACCCGCCAGCACCACCAGCACCGGCGTCCCGGGGGCATCAAACCGGTCAATCAGCGCGGCCAGCGCCGCGTCAAATTCCTCGCGCGAGGCAAAGGCCTTGTGGTCCAGCACCTCGGTGGCAATGCCCTGCTCGCGGGCGAAGACCAGGCCCTTGGCGTCCGCCTTGTTGCTGATCACCGCGGCAATCCGGGCACCCAACCGTTCGGCCCATGCCTCGCGCTGGGCCGTCTTTACGATGGCCGCCATGTTGGAGCCGCCGCCTGAGATCAAAATTACGATGTTCTTCATGTCGGCTGGAATTATCGCCGGGGTCGCCCAGCCTGCGTGCGGCATCGCACAGTGCGTTTCACGCCGTGACCGTATGGTGCGGTTCTGGCCTTGAAGGCCACGCTTTCAAAAAAACACCCAAGGATCCCGCCATGAACAATACACGCCGCAACTTTCACAAAATCATGCTGACCACGGCCATCATGCTGTCGGTCGCCACCGTCACGCTGCCCGTGCAGGGCGCAACCGCGGAGGATCTGAACCAGGATGCCGCCCAGGCCTTGCAGACACTGTACAAATCACACCCTGAGGCAGAAAGGCTTTCGAAAGCCGCACGTGCCGTTCTGGTATTCCCCAAAATCATCAAGGCCGGCCTGGTGTTCGGTGGCAGCTACGGTGAAGGCGTCATGACCCGGGGCGGCAGCTTTTCGGGCTACTACAACTCGGTGTCGGCATCGTGGGGCTGGCAAGCCGGCGCCGAGTCCTACGGCTACGTCGTCTTCCTGATGACTGACAAGGCCGTCCAATACCTGGACACGTCCAAAGGCTGGGAATTTGGCGTGGGTCCGAATGTGGTGGTCGTGAACGAGGGCATTGCCAAAAACCTGTCCACATCGACCCTGAAGGACGACGCCTATGCCTACATCTTTGACCAACAAGGCTTGATGGCCAGCCTCAGTATTGAAGGCACCAAGATTTCGCCCATCAAGAAGCGCTAAACCGTGGCGGGGCGAGGACCCGATAATTGCGCAGCATCCGCAATTGAATCTGAAGAGTCCACCATGTCCTCCCTGCCCTCCCCGCAACCCCACCCATCCTTCACACTGACGGCGATTGAAGCCCGCGTACTGGCCACCCTGATGGAGAAGGCCCGCACCGTGCCCGACAGCTACCCGCTGTCGCTGAACACGCTGATGCTGGGCTGCAACCAGAAGAGCAGCCGCGAGCCGCTGATGAATGTGACCGAGGCCGAGATTGCCACGGCACTGGACACGTTGATGCCGCTGAACCTGGTGCGCGAAACCAGTGGCAGCCGCGTGGCCCGCTATGAGCACAACTTCCAGCGCGGCGTGGGCGTGCCCGAGCAGTCCGCCGTGCTGCTGGGTTTGCTGATGCTGCGCGGACCGCAAACCGCCGGTGAACTGCGCCTGAACGCCGAGCGCTGGTACCGCTTTGCCGACATCTCATCGGTCGAGGGCTTTCTGGAGGAAATGCAAGACCGTTCCGTGGAAAAAGGCGGGCCGCTGGTGGTCAAGTTGCCACGTGCCAGTGGTGCCCGTGAACAACGCTGGGCGCACCTGCTGTGTGGGGCGGTGGACACAACGGACACAACGCCCAGCGTTCAGGCCGGCGGTAGCGCCGAACGCCTGGCCCGGCTCGAGGCCGAAGTCGCCCGTCTGCGCGAAACCGTGGACCTCTTGTGCAAAGAACTGGGTATTTCGTCCGTGAATCCGGCGTGAGCCCCCGACCTATTGCAGGCGCCCGTTCACCAAGGGATCCCACAGTTCTTTGCGCTCCAGGGGCGTAGCCTTCGGCAGATAGGGGTTTCGAATGTAGAACATTTTTCGATTGGCCAGACCGGCGTCCGCTATCAAGGGACCAATCCGCTTGGAGAACAAACGGTCGAAACTGTGGTCCTTGATCGCCTGCTCGAAACCATAGGCCATGCGCTCGGCCAGTTCGGGACGGTTTTTGTCAACGAAGAAGTAATAGGCTGTCGGGTAGGCAATCGCCCAGGTCGAAATCACCTTCAGGCCGTGCTGCCGGGCAATCGGTGCTACTTCCACCACACCCAGAGGGAGCAGGTCAAAGCTTCCCATTTTCAGCCGCGGTATGGAAGACGCGACACTGGTGAGGGGCAGCACCTGCAATCCGGCATGGGTCTGGATGGCGTAGTCGGGCCAATCAAATACCTGCCCAAACTTCACCTTGTTAAGTTGCTCACGGGTCTGGATCTGATCGAGTTCGGCGACACGGGCCTCGGAGCCCATTCCGATGCGAATGCCCAGCAAACCTTTGTACAAACAATAGCGAATCGGCAGTCCGGCCTTTTCCCGCGCCTCGCTGGTCATGGACGAAATCAAATCAAGTTGCCCATGCTCCAGCTGGTTGTAGGTTCGGCTCTGGCTCCAGTCCTTCAGGTCCACCTTCTTCATCACATAGGGGCCGTAGCGGGACTTGGACTTTTCCAGAACCAGCGCCAACACCTCGCCCTTGTAGTTCAAGGTTTCCGAGTTTTGATCAACATAGAAATTGTGGCGCACCACCAGCGGCTCGGCCGCAATGGCAGACCGGGAAAAGACCGTGAGCGATGCGCACAACAGGAGCACGCTGAAATTTGGAAATGGAACTCTTGAACCCATCAGCATTTGCAGGATACGCATCAGATCGATCTGTCCATCATAGTCGTTGGGCCTGTCACAACCTGGACAGACAAGAACGAACGACCGTGCTAAAAAGCAGAATGTCTACATGGAGATTTTTCAATGGATCTGGCATTTACCCCTGAAGAGCAGCAATTTCGCGAAGACATTCGCGCCTGGGTGGGAGCCAACCTCCCCGCCGAGATTGCCTACAAAGTGCACAACGCCCTGCACCTGACGCGTGACGACATGCAGCGCTGGGCCAAGATTTTGGGCAAAAAAGGCTGGCTGGGCCATGGCTGGCCCAAGGAATTTGGCGGGCCCGGTTGGAACTCGGTGCAAAAACACCTGTTCGAGGAAGAGTGTGCCCTGGCCGGTGCCCCGCGCGTGGTGCCCTTTGGCCCCGTGATGGTCGCCCCGGTGATCATGGCCTTTGGCACACCCGAGCAGCAAAAGCGCTTCCTGCCCGGCATCGCCAGCGGCGAAGTCTGGTGGAGCCAGGGCTATAGCGAACCCGGCTCGGGTTCTGACCTGGCCTCGGTCAAATGCCGGGCCGAGCGCCAGGGCAACACCTACCTGGTCAACGGCCAGAAGACCTGGACCACGCTGGGCCAGTACGGCGAGTGGATTTTCTGCTTGGTGCGCACCAGCACCGAGGGCAAACCGCAAACCGGCATTTCCTTCCTCCTGATCGACATGAAGTCCCCTGGCGTCACGGTGCGCCCCATCGTACTGCTGGACGGCGAGGCCGAGGTCAATGAAGTGTTCTTCGACAACGTGGTCGTGCCCGCCGAGAACCTGATTGGCGAAGAGAACAAGGGCTGGACCTACGCCAAGCACCTGCTCAGCCACGAGCGCACCAATATTGCCGACGTCAACCGCGCCAAGCGCGAGCTGGAGCGCCTCAAGCGCATCGCCAAGACCGAGGGCCTGTGGGACCCCGCCGCAGGGGGTGCTGCAGCCTTGCGTTTCCGCGACGAGATCGCCAAGCTGGAAGTGGACGTCGTGGCACTGGAAATGATGGTGCTGCGCGTGCTGGCCGCCGAGAAGTCGGGCAAGAACTCACTGGACATTGCCGGGTTGCTCAAGATCCGCGGCAGCGAAATCCAGCAGCGCTATAGCGAGCTGATGATGCTGGCCGCCGGTCCCTTCGCCCTACCCCTGATCCGCGAGGCCATGGAGGCCGGCTGGCAAGGCGACGCCGCCGCAGGTGCCCTCGGCGGATTCCCGGGCGGCGTGGTGGCCAATGCGCCGCTGGCATCGACCTACTTCAACATGCGCAAGACCACCATTTACGGCGGATCGAACGAAGTGCAACGCAACATCGTGTCCCAGGTGGTACTGGGTTAAGGAGACAGACATGGATTTTGATTTTTCTGACGATCAGGTACAACTCGGCGACGCCGTGCGCAAATGGGTGGACAAGGGCTATACCTTTGAGCGCCGCCGCGCCACTGAAAAAGCTGGCGGCTTTGACCGTGCTGCCTGGAATGAACTGGCCGAGCTGGGCCTGTGCGGCCTCTATGTGCCGGAAGACGATGGAGGCTTGGGCATGGGTCCGGTCGAAGGCATGGTGGTCATGGAAGAGTTGGGCCGCGGGATCGTGCTCGAACCGCTGGCACAAAGCCTGATCGCCGGTGGCGTGCTGGCCGGCTATGCCGACGCTGCCACCAAGGCGGCCTGGTTGCCCAAGATTGCCAGCGGCGAAGCGCTGGTGGTGCTGGCCTACCAGGAACGCGCAGCCCGTTACAAGCTCGATGTGTGCGAGGCAAAAGCCACGCAAGCCCCCGGCGGCTATGTATTGAATGCTACAAAAAGTGTAGTACCCGTGGGTGACCACGCCGACGCATTCATCGTGCCGGCCAAGATCAACAGCCAGCTGGCGCTGTTCCTGGTGGAACGCCAGAGCGCTGGTGTGACCACCCGCGGCTACGGTACGCAGGACGGCAGCCGCGCTGCCGAGGTCAACCTCAAAAACGCGCCCGCCACACTGATCACCCAGGACGGCCTGACGGCACTGGAACACGCGGTGGACATCGGCATTGCTGCCGCCTGCGCCGAGGCCGTGGGCGTCATGGACAAGACCATGGCCATCACCGCCGAATACCTGAACACGCGCAAGCAGTTTGGCGTGGTCATCAGCAGCTTCCAGGCCCTGCGCCACCGCGCCGCCGACATGAAAATGCAACTCGAACTGGCCCGCTCCATGAGCTACTACGCCAGCCTCAAGTTGAATGCCCCGGCCCCCGAGCGCCGCGCGGCGCTGGCCCGTGCCAAGTACCAACTGGGCACCAGCATGCGCCTGGTGGGCCAGCAAGCGGTGCAATTGCACGGCGGCATCGGCGTGACGGAGGAATACATTGTCAGCCACTACTTCAAGAAGCTCACCCAGCTGGAGATGACGTTCGGCGACACCCTGCACCACCTGGGTGAAGTATCAAGCCGCATGCAGGACACGGCCGGCGTGTTTGCCTGAACGCACCAGACACCGCGGACGCAGCCGCTGTTTCGAAAAGCCCTTGTGCGTGCAGTGCAAGGGCTCTTTTTTTGCTTGCAAGGAACCCTGCGCAGTCGTGCGTTCATCTTCAGGCGCGCCACGCCCTATTGTTCGACCACCACCGATTTCTGCAACGTGTCTATGGTTTTTTCCTTCTGCATCTGCTGCAGCACAGCTGTCAAACGGGGCACCAGTGCGGCGTGTTTCTTGTGCAAGTAGTGAAAAACCGGGAAGGTGGCCAGGGACGGACTGAGTACCTTGATGTCAGTCAGATTGAGCTCTTTCAGGACGGCCAGCCCGGAGTTCTTGTTCGCCACCACCACGTCCGAACGGCCCATCGTCATCTTCAAAAAGGCCTGGCGCAGCGTGCTGGCAACCTCCACCCGCATGCCCTGGGTGTTTTGTTCGACGATCTTGATGCTCTTCACATAGCCGATGGTGTAGGGGCGCAGGCTTTCCCACCCGTTGACAACAAAGTGCGTGCCCTGCGTGAAGATGACGATCTCGTAGGTCAGCAAGGCCACAGGGACTATCACCAAGTTGGGGTAGTCGCGTTCCATGCCGAGCTTGCGGTACAACTCGCCGTCGGTGTCTCCGCTGTTGGCGCTGCGCAGCGAGCGCTCGCCGGGCAGGTGGCGCACCTGCAGCGAAAGACCCAACCGGCGGTAGGCTTCTGTCACCACGCGCTCGGCAATGCTGGTGGCCGGGTCCTCTTCCAGCAAGGTGGAGACCTGCAGCGTTCGGCCCTCCTGGGCCCAAGCGGTTGCCGCCATGCAGCATGGCAGGGTGGCCAACCCGATCAACGCGCGGCGACGCATGATTTGTCCCTCTATGATGTTGCCATCATGCACCGCAAAACCACCGTGCGCAACACCGGCACCGCTCTTATTCTTCTACTAGCACTGCACAACGCCATGGCCATTGATATCGCCGCACTCTGGAAATACAGCAAGCCCGCAGAAAGTGAAGCACGGTTTCGCGCAGCGATAAATGGCGCGTCACCAGACGAAGCATTCATCCTGCAAACCCAAATCGCGCGCACTTTTGGCCTTCGTCGGCAATTCGATACCGCGCGTGCCACTCTTGCACCACTTGAGCCCCGTTTGGCAACGGTCAGTGCGGAGGCGCAGGTGCGTTACTACCTGGAACTGGGTCGGACTTTTGCATCAGCCACACATCCGCACGACAACCCTGCAGCGAGCCGGGAGACCGCACGCGACCACTTCATGCGGGCCTTCTCGCTGGCGCAAGCGGCGGCCCTCGACAACCTGGCCATCGATGCCTTGCACATGATGCCGACCGTCGACACCGAACACGCACAACAACTCGCATGGAATGAAAAAGCTATTCACTATTTGGAGCAATCCACGCAACCCGACGCCAAGCGCTGGGAAGCCTCACTGCGCAACAACGTAGGCTATGCCAGGCACTTGGCGGGTGACTATGACGAAGCGCTGCGCCAGCACCAACTGTCATTGGCCGCCCACGAACGGGCCGGCAATGCCAGTGGCGCGCGCATCGCACACTGGATGATCGCCAGCACCTACCGCGCGCAAAAGCGCTTTGAGGAGGCCATCGCCATCCAGCTGCGCCTGGAACGCGAATGGGCTGCCGTGGGCGAACCCGACCCCTACGTGTTTGAAGAACTTGAACACCTTTACCGGGCGACCCACGACGCGGAAAAGGCAAACCTCTACCAAGCCAAGCTGAAAGCAACCACCGCGCAGTGATACGATGGTTTTCGGTACGTGAACCGAACACACAGGACACACACTATGGCATCCGGAAAGATTTTGGTCGCCCAGGGTGGCGGCCCCACCGCTGTAATCAACCAGTCACTGGTCGGTGTCGCGCTGGAAGCGCGGCGCTTTCGCGATATCGAACATGTGTACGGAGCACGCCATGGCGTGCGCGGCATCATCAACGAGGACTTTGTCCACCTGACGCAGGAAACCAGCCACAACCTGGAGATGGTGGCCAATACGCCCTCCAGCGCGCTGGGCTCCACGCGGGACAAACCGGACATCGCCTACTGCCAGGAAATTTTCAAGGTGCTGCAGGCGCATGAGATCGGGCACTTCTTCTACATCGGCGGCAACGACTCGTCGGACACCGTGCGCATCGTCAGCGAAGAGGCGCGCAAGGCCAACTATGCGCTGCGCTGCATCCACATTCCCAAGACCATCGACAACGATCTGGTGGGCAATGACCACACACCCGGCTTTCCATCCGCGGCGCGTTTTGTGGCCCAGGCCTTTGCCGGCGCCAACCTCGACAACGCCGCCCTGCCCGGTGTCTACGTGGCCGTGGTCATGGGCCGCCACGCCGGTTTTCTGACGGCGGCCTCTGCCCTGGGCAAGAAGTTTTCCGACGATGGCCCGCACTTGATTTACATGCCGGAGCGCACCTTCGAATTGGAGAAATTCCTGGCCGATGTGAAGGCAACGTATGACCGACTGGGCCGATGCGTGATCGCCGTATCCGAAGGTATCCATGACGCATCCGGAAAGTCCATTGCGGCGCAATTGGCCAAAGACCTGGAACATGATGCCCATGGCAACGTGCAACTATCCGGTAGCGGCGCGCTCGCCGACCTGTTGTGCGAAGAGATCAAAAGCAAGCTGGGCATCAAACGGGTGCGTGGCGACACCCTGGGCTACCTGCAGCGCTCTTTCATCGGCTGTGTTTCGGACGTAGACCAGCGCGAGGCGCGCGAGGTCGGCGAGAAAGCCGTGCAGTTCGCGATGTGGGGCACACGGGACGGGTCGGTGGCCATCAAACGCACCGGTTTCTACTCGGTGGACTACGAACTGCTACCCCTGGACGCGGTGGCTGGCAAAACCCGCGTCATGGAAGACGCCTTCATCACCCCCAACGGCACCGACGTGACCGATGCCTTCCGGCTCTACCTGCGCCCCTTGCTGGGCTCCGGCATGCCGGATGCCTTCAGGCTGCGCACCAACCCGGTGGCCAAGGTGCTGCGGCCCAATTGACATCTGTAAATGGGCCAGTCCCCCCAGGGGGACCGGCCCATTGCCCGCCAGGCGACCCGAGCGGAGCTTGTTCATTTGGGTGCTGGAACAACCACGATTGTTGAGCCACCAGTACCGGTAATACCGGTACTGCCGGTGTTGCCCTTGGCGCCAGTGGCACCTGTGCTACCGGTGCTACCCGTGGCACCGGTGTAGCCCGTGCTGCCCTGAGTGCCGGTGGCGCCAGTGTCACCGGTTGCGCCGGTGGAACCAGTGGAGCCGGTTGCCCCCGTATAGCCGGTGTTGCCCGTGTTGCCTTGGGTTCCCGTCGCACCCGTAGCGCCGGTGTAGCCGGTGTTACCCTGGCGACCCGTGTTGCCGGTATTTCCAGTTGCGCCCTGGGCGCCGGTATAGCCGGTGTCACCGGTGGCACCTTGCGGCCCCATGGGGCCGGTACATGCGCCAAGGCCGAGCAGTGAGACCAGCAAGACAGAAGTTATTGCAATTTTCATGGTAGATCCTCTTTGGTTGTACGCGGCCGTTATCGATCGCATACCCCCACTGTGGGGTCTGACCGTCTGGCGGTCTGTCTGCCAGCACGCTTAGTGAAAATCGCTTGCAGGGAATTTCAGTGCCCCAAATACGTCGATGTCGCGCCGAGCAGCTCGCGCTCTTTGCGTTCGGCAGCAGCGCGCGTGCGCTTGCCGAGGTCTGCCATCGCCTGGCTATGGTCCAGCCCATAACTTTGATGCTGGACGCGCCGTTGCTTGCGCTGGACAAAATACCGGGCCGCCAGTGCAACCACCAACAGCACGACCAAGCCGCCAATGGTGAGTGATTGGGTAGTGATGAGCGTTTCCATGTGCGCCTTGGGAGTGAGTAGAACGACAGCCCATGCTACGCAGGAAGCAATTGGCGTCTGTATGACAGCGCACATTGAAAGAATTTGCCCATGCGTTCGGGGCCCGGGGAGAAACCCATGCAGGTCTCAGCCCGCCAACAACAGGCGCCTGCTAGGCAGCCAATTGCAGATCGTTGCCAACCATGATCTTGTCCAGCGCGCGGCCGACGATGGCTTCGTGATCGAGCACGCGCATGCGGCCCAGACGCAACATGGCCGCCACTTCGCGCTCGGAACGCACAAAGGCATCAAAGCCGTCGCGGTTGGTGAACAGCAGGCGCGTGCGCATGGGGCTAACCCAGCTCAAACGGCTGCGGATGTGGGTACCCTGCTCGATGGTGACGTCGAACCACATGCCACGCTGGAACGACTGGGCCTGGGCATCATAGGTGTCCAGTGCGCCAAACTGGCGCGCCGCGCGGCGCTCGTCGAGCTGCTGCAGGGCCGCCTGCCCTTCGCGGTTCTCCAGCGCGGCCGAACCCGTATCCAGCGGCATGGATTGCGTCAGGCGGATCGCCAGTGTGTGGGTGGAAATCAGCCGGCGGGTGAAGGTGGCGCGGGGCTTGCCGTTCCACTCGATGGTGTCCAGACCGGCGTTGAGCTGGCGCACCATGTCGGGCAGAATGGCCACCAGTTGGCGCCGTTCCTCGGATGAGGTTTTGGGCTGTATGGACCAGATCAACTGCTCCATGGTCTTGACGGCTTGCGCGTAGTTGGCGTCGCGGGTGGTCTCGTCCATCCAGGCACGGGCCATGACTTCGCGCCACTGGGTGGTCAGGAACGGCAGCAAAAAGGGCGACACTTCCTGCTGGGATGACAGCGCCTGGATACGCTCATGGATCAGCTCGTCGGCCTGCTCCAGCGCATGCTCCCAGGACTCGCCCTTGTGCTCCTGTTGTGCAACCGGCTCCACCCGGACCTGCGCCTGCTGCTCGGACTCAAACAGGAACTCGGTGAATTCGCGCAACAGGTCCACAAACAGGGACAGGTCGTCTTCAAATTCGGTCAACACCCGCTGCACCGTGTGCTCGATACGCTGGTAGAGGGGGTCCTCTTCACCCTTTTCCGGGGCCCAGGTCACCGAGGCACCAGCCAGGGTGTCCACCAGTCGACGCGCCGGGTGCTGGTCGGAGAGGAAAAAATCGCGGTCTATCATGGCCGCCTTCAGCACCGGGATCTGCAGGCGTCCGATGATGAACTTCATCTGGATCGGAATGGCCTGGTCGGCAAACACAAAGTCAAACACCTCGGCCAGAGCGTCCACGGTGCCGCGGTCCAGCTCGGGCGCATGGCGGATCTCGTCGCGATCACGCATCTGGCGCAGCACGTTGTGCCCGCCCAGGTCCTGGCCCTCAGACCACTGCTGCGGGGGCGCCACACGGGCTCCGGCCTGCAGATTGCCCAGGTAACCCATCAGCGCCGGACTGGCTTCGGCAAAATTGGGGCGTGTCGGGATTTCGCTGTCATTGTCGGCATCCGCCGGGTCCTGCGGGCTGACGTTGCTGCGTGTACCCAATCCCAGCCGTTGCAAAAACTGTCGTGCGTGCGCGGCCACCGTGCGTCCGGCAGTGTCCAGTGTCGACCAGGCTGAGCGCTGCCCGCCATCGCCCTGCGCCAAGCCTGCCCGGACCGACTCACCCGCGCCCAGGGGCGCCGGTCGGGACTGCAGGGGTGCGCTGCCGCTGTTCCCGGTGGACGCCGGTGTCAACGGTGCATGGGCGCTGTTGCCATGCTTGATGCGCATGGAGCGCTGGGCCGGCACACCGGCCTTGACCAGGGTTTCATTCAACTCGGTATACAGCGGCGCCAGATCCAGCCAGGAGCCGGGAGCCAGTGACTGCACCAGATCCACCGTGGCCTGCGGGTCCAACTCGCATTGGTCCCACGCGCTGGCAAAGGCGCGAAGCAACACCAGGGGCTGAAACGGATTGTCATGGATGGAGCTGGTGTCGCGCCCGAACAGCACGCTCAAACGCTGGGTCAGGGGCTCCAGCGTCGACTCGTACCGCGCACTAAAGCGTTGGGCAATGCGATCCAGCAACAGAACACGCTCGACTTCCCCAACGTCGAGCAAGCTCAAACTCATGCCGCTGAGCGCATCATCATTGGCGTTGGGTCGGGCGGGTCGTAAATGCGATGGCAGGATCGTCACCAGCTCTTCGCCCATTTCATCGGCTAGAGTCTTCTGGAAGGCACGGTTGAACTGGGCCGCGTATTTGCCCAGCAACAGGTGGGCTGAGCGCAGGTTCTGCCCTTGCCCCAGGGCGGGCTTGTCATCCACCAGCGCCATCAAGCGATCGCGCACCAAGGTTAGCGTCTGCGTCTCCCGCTCGGCGAAATAGGCCAGCGTCTGGGCAATCAGCATGCGTGCCAGCCGCACTGCCTGGCTCGGCGGCGCGGTGCCCGTGGGTCTGCCCAGTGGAATGGATTGTTCGCGATTCACGGTAAAACTTGAGAAATTCAGAAAAAAGCCCGCTCGCGCGCACTCGAACACGGGGGATTGGGGTTACCTGAAGATTGTGGTTCATTTATCTTTCAAGACGAACCGCCCCGGCCGCCAACGCGGGTATTTAGACCGCGTTTGGGCTGCAAAAGAAGTAAGGAATTGTAACGGGGCCTGCGGGGCCCGGCGTACTAGACCAGCAGGCGCGAAGACTTCGGCACGTGGGCGATCAGGAACTCCATCTGGTCGGCCAGGATGCGCCGGTTGCGCAGGATGAAATCTTCCCACAGACTGGGCACATACGGCGCGTACAGCAAAGGCATATGCGCCTGCTCGGGCGTGCGGTGGCTTTTGCGGTGGTTGCACGGCTTGCAGGCGGTAACCACATTCATCCAGGTGTCCACACCCTTCTGGGCAAAGGGGATGATGTGCTCGCGCGTCAGGTCATGTTCATGGAAGCGCTGGCCGCAATAGGCGCAGACGTTGCGGTCCCGGTCAAACAACTTGCCATTGGTCAAGCCCGGGCGCAGATTGAACGGATTGATGTTGGGCACCCCACGCGTGCCGATGATGCTGTTGACGCGGATGATGGATTGCAAACCCGTGACCGCGTTGTGTCCGCCATGGAAGACCGCCACTTCGCCACCGGATTCCCAACGCACCTCGTCGGACGCATAGTGAATCACGGCCTGTTCCAGCGAAATCCATGACTGCGGCAGCCCCTGGGCTGACAATTTCAAGACTTTCAAAACACACCCTCCTGAAACGGTTAAAACAACCACCCATCAGAAATGCACATCTCTGCAGCCCAGCGCCAGTTCGGGTCTGGCACGCTGCTACGTCACAATATACCCTCTTTCCGTGACAAATTGGCTTCAGGTGCCGACAACCCGAGCACGGTCTGCTATCAAAAAGATAACAAATCCATGAAAGTTTTTCGCGGCTTCCACCACCCCGGCGTTGCCCCTGCCTGTGCGCTGACGATCGGCAATTTCGACGGCGTACACCGCGGCCACCAGGCCATGCTGGCCTTGCTGCGCGGCGAAGCGCAGCAGCGTGGCGTGCCCAGTTGCGTGCTGACCTTTGAGCCGCACCCGCGCGACTACTTTGCAGAAAAGTTCAAGAAACCGGAGCTGGCGCCCGCGCGCGTGGGCACCTTGCGCGACAAGTTGGACGATCTGGCCAACTGCGGTGTCGACCAGACCGTAGTCCTGCCCTTTGACGCCCGCCTGGCCGCCCAGTCCCCCCAGATTTTTGTCGACGACGTGCTGGTGCGCGGCCTGGGTGCGCGCTATGTACTGGTCGGCGACGATTTCCGCTTTGGCGCCCAGCGCGCCGGCGACTATGCCTTTCTAGACGCCGCGGGTGACGCGGCCGGCTTTGACGTGGCGCGCATGAACAGTTACGAGGTGCATGGCCTGCGGGTCTCCAGCTCCGCCGTGCGCGAGGCACTGGACCAGGGCCGCATGCAGGACGCGGCACGCCTGCTGGGTCGGCCGTATTGCATCTCCGGCCATGTGGTACATGGGCGCAAACTCGGTCGCACCCTGGGCTTCAAGACACTGAATCTGCGTTTTGCGCACTGGAAACCCGCCGCCAGCGGCATTTTTGCCGTGCTGGTGCACGGTCTGGGCGACAAGCCGGTGCAGGGTGTGGCCAACCTGGGCGTGCGCCCCTCGCTGGACCCAAACGATGTGAACGGCGGGCGCGTGTTGCTGGAGACCCACTGCCTGGATTGGCCCGCCGAACTAGGCCCCGAGGGGGCCTACGGTAAAATCATCCGTGTGGAACTGCTGCACAAACTACACGACGAGCGGAAGTACGACGGTCTGGACGCCCTGACACAGGGCATACGCCAGGACTGCGACGACGCGCACGCCTGGTTCGCCGCCCGAATTTGACCGGGCCGACCACCCCGATGGTCAGCGACGCACCTTGCCCCGCGTCACCTCTTCCCACAGGGACATCCGTTCGACTTTGTATCCGGCAGCCCCTGTTCTGCCCGCCAGGCCCCACCCGATTTTCCAGATTGAGCACACCACCATGACTGACTCCACCACCCCCACACCGGTCGATTACCGCAGCACGTTGAATCTGCCTGACACCCCCTTCCCGATGCGCGGCGACCTGCCCAAGCGCGAGCCGGGTTGGGTCAAGACCTGGAACGAAGAAGGTTTATACAAAAGGCTTCGCGACGCCCGTGTCGGTGCGCCACTGTTTGTGCTGCACGACGGCCCGCCCTATGCCAACGGCAAACTGCACATCGGCCACGCGCTGAACAAGGTGCTGAAGGACATGATCGTCAAGTCCAAGCAACTGGGCGGGTTCGACGCGCAGTACATCCCCGGCTGGGACTGCCACGGCTTGCCGATCGAGAACGCCATCGAGAAACTGCACGGCCGCAATTTGAGCCGTGACGATATGCAGGCCAAGAGCCGCGCCTACGCCACCGAGCAAATCGACCAGCAGCGCGAAGACTTCAAACGCCTGGGCGTGCTGGGCGACTGGGAGCGCCCCTACCGCACCATGGACCCGGCCAACGAGGGCGGGCAGATCCGCGCCTTCAAGCGCGTCATCGAACGCGGTTTTGTCTACCGCGGTTTGAAGCCCGTGTACTGGTGCTTTGATTGCGGCTCCAGCCTGGCCGAGTTCGAGATCGAATACGCCGACAAGAAGAGCGACACGCTGGATGTGGCCTTTGAGGCCGCCGACAAACAGGCGTTGCTGCAGGCCTTCTTCCCCGGCGACCTGGCCGACCATCCGTCCGCAGCGCTGGTCGCGTCACGCCTGGAAGCCAAGTCCGCCTTCATCGTCATCTGGACCACGACCGCGTGGACCATCCCCGCCAACCAGGCGCTCAACGCCCATCCGGAACTGATGTACGCCCTCGTCGACACGCCACGCGGTCTGCTGGTGCTGGCCGAGGACCTGGTGCAGAAATGCCTGGAGCGCTATGGCATCACCGGCACCGTGGTGGCCAGCACCACCGGCAAGCAACTGGGCGGCCTGAACTTCAAGCACCCGTTGCACGACGTGGACCCGGGCTATGCCCGTCTGGCACCGATCTATCTGGCCGATTACGTGAGCGCCGTGGACGGCACCGGCATCGTGCACTCGTCGCCCGCCTATGGTGTGGATGACTTCAACAGCTGCGTGGCCCATGGCCTGAAATACGACGACATCCTGAACCCAGTGCAAGGCAATGGCCAGTACGCCGCCGAGCTGCCGCTGTTTGGCGGCCTCAACATCTGGAAAGCCTGCCCCGTCATCCTGACCACGCTGACGGACGCCGGTCGCCTGATGGCCACCAGCCCCATCGTCCACAGCTACCCGCACTGCTGGCGCCACAAGACACCGGTGATCTACCGCGCCGCCGCCCAGTGGTTCATCCGCATGGACGAAGGCCCTGGCGTGTTCACGCAAGACAAGGCGCCCAAGACCCTGCGCCAACTGGCGCTGGACGCCATCGAGCAAACGCAGTTCTACCCCGAGAACGGCAAGACCCGTTTGCGCGACATGATCGCCAACCGGCCTGACTGGTGTATCAGCCGCCAGCGCAGCTGGGGCGTGCCCGTGCCCTTCTTCCTGCACAAAGACAGCGGTGAGTTGCACCCCAACACCATGGCCATCCTGGACCAAGCGGCGGACATCGTGGAGAAAGGCGGTATCGAGGCCTGGAGCCGCGTCACGGTGGAAGAGATCCTCGGCGCGGCCGATGCGCCCCACTACACCAAGAGCACCGACATTCTGGAGGTGTGGTTCGACTCCGGCTCGACCTTCCAGCACGTGCTGCGCGGCAGCCACAAGGATGCCTATGCCCGCCCACCCTTCCACGCCGAAGGCCCCGAGGCCGATCTGTACCTGGAAGGCCACGACCAGCACCGCGGCTGGTTCCACAGTTCGCTGCTACTGGGCTGCGCGCTGTACGACCGCGCACCCTACCGCGGCCTGTTGACCCACGGCTTTGCCACCGACGGCCAGGGCCGCAAGATGAGCAAATCGCTGGGCAACACCGTGGAGCCACAAAGCGTGACCAGCAAGATGGGCGCCGAAATCGTGCGCCTGTGGGTTGCGTCTACCGACTACTCGGGTGACCTGAACATCGACGACAAAATCCTGGCCCGCGTGGTGGACACCTACCGGCGCGTGCGCAACACGCTGAAGTTCTTGCTGGCCAACGTCAGCGACTTTGACCCAACCCAGGACGCGGTGCCGCTGGAGCAGATGCTGGAGATCGACCGCTACGCGCTGAGCCGCGCGGCGCAGTTGCAGGCCGACATCCTGGCGCATTTCAATGTCTACGAGTTCCACCCCGTGGTCTCCAAACTGCAAATCTATTGCAGCGAAGATCTGGGCGCGTTCTACCTCGACATCCTGAAAGATCGGCTCTACACCACCGGTACCAACAGCCTGGCCCGCCGCTCGGCGCAGACCGCGCTGTGGCAGATCACCCAGGCCATGCTGCGCTGGATGGCGCCGTTCCTCAGCTTCACCGCGGAGGAAGCCTGGGCCGTGCTGGGTACTGCCAACAAGACGCCGACGGCCACTGCCGAGTCCATCTTCATGGACACCTATGTGGCGTTTGACGCACCCGACGCCGCGCTGCTGGCCAAATGGAGCCGCATCCGCGAAATCCGCGAGGCCGTGAACAAGGACATCGAGACGCTGCGCTCCGATGGCCAGGTGGGATCAAGCCTGCAGGCCAATGTGGCACTGACGGTGAACACCGAGGACCACGCCCTGCTGTCCAGCCTGGGCCAGGACTTGAAGTTTGTGTTCATCACGTCTGCTATTGATTTGGTAGTGGGTGATGCACTATCGGCGAGGGTTAGCGCATCAAATGCCACCAAGTGCGAGCGCTGCTGGCACTACCGCGACGATGTGGGCGCCGACGCAACGCATCCCACCCTGTGCGGCCGCTGCACCAGCAACCTGTTTGGCGCGGGTGAAGCCCGCGTCTGCGCATGATGAACCGGGAGGCATGAATATGGCCCGTACCTTTGGCAAATCGTCTGGCACGGGCATGCTGCAGTGGCTGGGCCTGGCCTTCATCATCCTGCTGGTGGACCAGTTCACCAAGGTGCTGATCCTGGGCTACTACCAGCTGGGTGACAGCACCTATGTGACCAGCTTCTTTAACGTGGTACGGGTGCACAACACCGGCGCGGCCTTCTCGTTCCTAGCCGGTGCTTCCGGCTGGCAGCGCTGGTTCTTCACGGTGCTGGGGTTTGTGGCGGCGGCCGTCATCATCTACATGCTGCGCTCACACCCGGGGCAGAAGCTGTTCAGTTTTGCAATGGCCTGCATTCTGGGCGGCGCCATTGGCAATGTGATTGACCGCATGGCACATGGCTATGTGATTGACTTTCTGGACTTCCACTGGCGCTGGATGGACCCCGTGTTCCACGGCGGGCACTTCCCCGCCTTCAACGTGGCCGACAGCGCCATCAGCATAGGCGCGGCCTGCCTGATCCTGGACGAGCTGCTGCGCGTCCGGAAGAGCTAAGCTAAAACAGGAAGCCGGCAGACAGCACCTGTTCGCTCATCCAGATCGTCTGGTCTGCCGAACCCTGGTAGACCGGCACACCGCGCAGCGCGCCATAGGCCAGTTTTTGCGTGAGTTCCATGTACATGGATTTGTAGACCCGGTAGCGCACACCCACCTCCACACCGGCCGTCCAGCCGTTGACCTGCCACCAGTCGTTGCTGGAGAAGCAGCACACGTTGTCGTTCTTGGGGCCCACCTGAACCTGGCGGCCCAGGATGGTGTTCTCGGCATGCGGCAGCAGGATGCCGGCACCGGCGCGGCTGATCAACTGCAGATCACCCGCCTGCTGTTGCGGCCCGGCCAGGTGGTGCAGCCACACGGCATTGACCATGATGTGGTTCAGCCCGTTGTGCAGCGCGTAGTCAAAATTCTGCGGGTCCAGAACCATGTTGGCGTTGGTGGGCTGGTTGGCGATGGTCCCGCTGACCGCCGCGACCTGGTTCATGTTGGAGTTGTATTTGGTGTGGTCCAGCGAGAACTCGACGGCAAAGGTCTTCTCGGGGTTCATGAACTTGCCGACCCGCACATTCTCCTGCGGGTTGGTGAAATCCAGCTGGAACAGCGAACGGATCGAATCCGCCGCACTGGAAGGGAAATCGCTGGCGGTGACCTGGCGCACCGTGAAGTCATTGCCCAGACCAGGCTGCGACACATGGATGTCGGACGGCGAGTACTGTTGCCGGCTGTACCCCCACGAGGCATACCAGTTGCCTTCTTCGCGCAGGGCGCGGTCCACTTTTTCCGTGGCGGACGGGGCCGCCGGTGTGGCAGCATTGGACTGTGCAAAGGCGGCTGGCAACAGGAAGAGGCTGGCGGAGCACAGGGCAACAGCGCGCAGGGTAGAGACGGTAGTGGTGGTCATAGGGGGGCAATTTTACCCGCCCCCTGCCACGGCCTTACAGCGTGAGGATCGTACAGCCCGTTGTTTGACGTGCCTCAAGGGCGATATGCGCCTTCTGCACCTCTTCCAGCGCGAAACGTTGCGCGATGTGGATCTGGACTTTCCCGCTACCCACCACGTCAAACAGCTCATCGGCCATGGCCTGCGTGCTCTCACGCGTGGCAATGTGGGTGAACAGCGTCTGGCGGGTCAGGTACAACGAACCCTTGGGGCCGAGAATACCGGGTGCCATGGGCGCCACCGGACCCGATGCGTTGCCAAAGCTGGCCATCAGGCCGAAGGGGGCCAGGCAGTCCAGCGACTTGTCCCAGGTGTCCTTGCCCACCGAGTCATACACCACCTTGACACCCTTGCCACCGGTGATTTCCTTGACCCGGGCCGCAAAGTCACCCGCTGCGTAATTGATAGCAAACTCCGCCCCATTGGCGAGGGCTAGAGCACATTTTTCTTCAGAGCCTGCGGTGCCAATCAGGCGCAGGCCCAGGGCTTTGGCCCACTGGCAGGCAATCAGGCCGACTCCACCAGCAGCGGCGTGGAACAGCACAAAGTCACCAGGGTTCAGGCCACCCTGGGGCAGCGTCTTCTTCAGCAGGTACTGCGCCGTCAGGCCTTTGAGCATCATGGCCGCGCCGGTATCGAAGGAAATGGCGTCGGGCAACTTGCACACGCATTTGGCCGGCATGACCCGCAGGTCGCAGTAGCTGCCCGGTGGCTGGCTGGCGTAAGCCGCGCGGTCGCCGACCTGCAGGTGGGTGACGCCCTCGCCCACCGCCTCCACCACGCCAGCGGCCTCCATGCCGAGCTGCAAGGGCATGGCCATAGGGTAGAGGCCGCTGCGCTGGTAGACATCGATGAAATTCAGACCGACGGCCTTGTGGCGGATGCGGATTTCGCCGGGTCCGGGGTCGCCCACAGTGACCTGCACCAGCTTGAGCTGCTCGGGGCCTCCGTGTTGATCGATACGAATGGCGCGGGATTGATGCTGGCTCATGGTGGTCTCCGTTAACGATGCGTGCCCGACAGGGGCAACGGTCGCCATGGTGCCACGAAATAGCCCCTTCCGCGCACCCGCGGGTATTGCCCTTGGTACAGTCCAGCCATGACCCAACGCCTGACACCCACAGCCGCCGTGCTGCTCATCATTCCGCCCATGCTGTGGGCCGGCAATGCCGTGGTCGGACGCGTGGTCAGCCCGTTGATCTCGCCGATGACGCTCAACCTGTTGCGCTGGACCTTTGCATTTCTGCTGCTGTTGCCGCTGGCGGGTAGCGTGCTGCGACAGGGCAGCCCGCTGTGGCAGCAGTGGCGCCGGTTTGCCTTTCTGGCGCTGCTGAGCACCAGCGGCTACAACGCCCTGCTGTACCTGGCGCTGAACACCTCCACCCCCATCAACGTCACGCTGGTGGGCGCCAGCACACCGGTGTGGATGCTGCTGATCGGGCGCTTCTTTTTTGGCACCCCGGTGTCGGCCCGGCAACTGGTGGGCGCCGTGTTGTCCATTGGCGGCGTGGTGCTGGTGCTGTGCCGGGGCCAATGGACACTGCTGCTGGGTCTGCACCTGGTGGTCGGTGACCTCTATGTGCTGGTCGCCAGCGTGGGCTGGGCCTACTACAGCTGGATGCTGGCCCATCCCACGCCCGAGTCCGCGTCCCTGCGCGCCGACTGGGCCGCGTTCTTGCTGGGCCAGATCGTGTTCGGTCTGGGCTGGTCCCTGCTGTTTGCCAGTGCGGAATGGACGCTTACCGACGCCCGGCTGCACGTCGGCTGGCCGCTGGCCGGTGCTCTGCTGTTCATTGCCGTGGGGCCGGCCGTCATCGCCTACCGGGCCTGGGGCGCCGGCGTGTCGCGTGCAGGGCCGGCAGTGGCCGGCTTCTTCATCAACCTCACACCCCTGTTCACAGCACTGCTGTCATCCGCATTTCTGGGTGAAACGCCCCAACTCTTTCATGCGCTGGCCTTTGTGCTGATTGTGTCGGGCATCGTGTTGTCGTCACACCGCTAGCGGTATCGCCCCCACGCTTCCCCACTACGTGTGGGTCGCTGCCCCCCAAGGGGGCGGTGTTTCACCTTGGGGCGGCCCGGCGGTGAAACCTGCGCTGGCGCCCAGCAGCGCTTCTAGCACCGCAACCGGCTCTGGTCTGGCAAACAGATAGCCCTGGTACAGCTCGCAGCCGTACTGGGCCAGCAGTTCCTTTTGTTCGAGGGTTTCCACACCCTCGGCGATCACCTCCAGGCCCAGGCTGCGGGCCATGCCGATGACGGTTTGCACAATCAGGCCATCGCTGTGGCGTACCCCCAGGTTGCGGACAAACGACTGGTCGATCTTCAACTGGTCCAGCGGCAGGCGGGTCAGATAGGCCAGCGATGAATATCCGGTGCCAAAGTCATCCACCGAAAACTGAACCCCCGTGGCTTTGAGCAGGGTCATTTTGGCGATGCAGTCATCGACGTTGTCGAGCATCAGGGACTCGGTCAGTTCCAGCTTCAGCAGATGACTCGGTACGCCGGTCTCCCGGATCACATCGGCCACCAGTTGCCCAAAGTCGCTCTGGCGAAACTGCCGTGCACTGACGTTGACCGCGAGCTGCAGGGCGCCCAGGCGCGCATCGCCCTGCCAGGCCGCCAATTGCTGGCAAGCGGTGCGCAGCACCCAGGCGCCTATCGGCACGATGAGCTCACTCTCTTCCGCGACGGTGATGAAGTCCCCCGGCGGCACCAGTCCCCGCACCGGATGGCGCCAGCGCAACAGTCCTTCGGCGCCCACTATCCGTCCGTCCAGCGCGAATTGCGGCTGGTAGTGCAGTTCAAACTCGCCCCGCGCCAGCGCCAGACGCAGATCCGCCTCCAGCTGCACCCGGTCACTGATGGCGGCCTGCATCAACGGGTCAAAGAAACACAGGGCGTTGCCGCGCTGGGCCTTGACCTGATACATGGCAATGTCGGCCTGCTTGAGCAGCTCCGATGCTTCCTGCGCATCGGCCCCAAACAGCGTCGCACCCAGGCTGCAGGTGCTGCGATGGGGTTGATCGCCCAACACATAGGGCTGGTTCAGGGTCAGCAGCATCTCCTCTCCGATGTGCTGGGCCACCTGGGCGGCATGCTGTTCGTCGTGGGACAAATCGACGAGCATCACGACAAACTCGTCCCCCCCGAGGCGGGCCACGGTATCCGAGTCCCGCACGCTGGCTTTCAGGCGCTGGGCGACTTGTTGCAGCAACTGGTCACCGACCTCGTGGCCCAGGGTGTCATTGACGCGTTTGAATTGGTCCAGGTCCAGAAACAGCAAGGCACCCAGCTGGCCCGATCGCGCCGCGGTTGCCGTAGCCTGCGACAGCCGGTCCAGCATCAGGCGCCGGTTGGGCAAGCCGGTGAGCGCGTCATAGAAAGCCAGGGTTTCGATCTCGGCGCTGGCCAGGCGCAGGGCTGTCACATCGTGGTAAGTGATCACCATGCCGCCATCGGGCGTTGCGCGCTCCGTGATTTCAATGCGCTGCCCGCTCGGCAGCACTTGCTCGTGGGCCACACCCACAGCGGACTGGGCCCGCAGCCGCTCATCCACCCACAGTTGGTGCTCCAGGTCATCCGCATCCGGAAGGTGGTGCCGGGCCGCGGTTTCCAGCACCGACCGAAAGGGCGTCGATGCTGCAATCGTGCCGGCCATCCACGGGAAAATCTCTTCAAATCGCCGGTTCCATTGCACCACCCGGTGCTGCGCGTCCAGCAGCACAAAGCCGCTGACCATGGACTCCAGCGCCTGGTCCAGCGTGGCCTTGGACTGGTCAATGGCCAACCGGGCCGCCGCGATACGGTGGAGGTAGACCACGACAAAACCACCGGCCAGCACCATCAACAGGCCCAGGGTCACCGCCGCGGCCAGCACGATGTTGCGGTCGGCTCGCCATTCAGCCAGGGCTGCCTCCAGTGGAATACTGGCGGTAATCCAGAGGTCGCGGTACAACACCGGCCGGGCTACCACCAGCGCAGGCGCCTGGGTCAGCCGTGCAAAGGAAGGGGGCGCGCCTTCGGCAGATGCCATCGATGTGTTGAGCGGCGGGGACTGCACCCTGTCCGCGCTGACATCCTGCGTCGGCACGCCCAGCAGCAGCTGTCCGTTGGATCGCTCCAGCGTGACCTGCAGCGCTGCAATGTCGGTGCCCTGCATCAACACCGCGGCGAGCATCGCAATGGGCACTTCGGCTACGGCAAGCAGGTTGGAGCCATCCGCCATCCGGACATAGCGGCCAAAATACAGCACCCGCTCCGAGCTGACAAAACTGACCACCGGTGCGCTGACCACCAGCGTGGATATGGGCTGGGCCAGTACATCCTCGACAAATGGCCTGGGCAGATCCCGCTGCCGCGACGAGCCAAAAGGCTCCGACGAAGCAAAGACCCGGCCCGTGTCATCCACCAGTGCCACAAACCGCACCATCAAATTCTGGCTCGCGGCGTTGCGTAACAGGGCGCTGGCTGCCTCGGCATCGACCCACTCGGGCATGGTTGTCGACAGGCCCAGGAAGGCATCGGTTCCGGCGAGCAGCACATCAATCGCCAGCAGGGAGCGGTTGAGTGCCGCCTCGGCACCCGACAGAAACCGGGCGGCCTGTGCCTGGCTGTCAGCCAGTGCCTTTTGCCGGGCATCCCACACCTGGTAACTGGCACCGGCGGCGATCACCGCCAGGAAAGCGCCAACCAGACCCCAGACTGTGTATTGGATACGCGCCGGTGTAGCCGAACTCATGGTGCCGTCGGGATTGCAATGCTGCGTGCAGGGCCTATCGTCTGGCTCCAGATGTCGTTGCAGCGCGCGCCGCAGCGTTTCAACCAGCGCGGCAAGACCGTCGCTGTAAATATCTCCTGGCGTCGGCGCTCGTCCTGGCCTGACACCGGCACGACCACCATGCTGCCCTTGCGCCCGACCTGACAGGTGGGCAAGCCGGCGTTGCACGCAAAGCCCTCCGCGGTATCACGCTCGGACTCCTCCCAGATGGCTGCTTCCAGCCGCGGCAACTCGCGGCGCAACAGCGCCCGCAAATCCGGCGGCAAGGCCTCCCAGGCGGCCCGGTTTGCGCCAAAGATGGCCAACCCCCAGGTCAGCGGCATGGCAAACACATGGCTGGTCATGGTGTGCAGGCCCAGCGTGTTGCCCGACATGGAGCCGGTGATGGCGCAATCCACATTTCCGTTCTGCAAGCTGGGCACGATCTCGGCAAACGCCGTGTTGACCGGAACACCCCCCAAGGCACCGACAAAATCCGCCTGCCCTGCCGACGACACTCGCACCCGCCGCCCCGTCAGGTCGGCCAGGCCGGACAGCGGCTTCTTGCAAAAGACGACTTGTGCGGGGTAGGTGTAGATCGCCAGCGCTTCGATGCCATGCTGCTCGCGCAGAGTCTTCTCCAGGTAAGGGCGAAAGGCGCTCAGGCTGACCTTCAAACTGGCGATATCAGGGTTCAGGCCGGCCAGATCGGGCGCCGTGTACTGGGGGTACTGTCCCGACAGGGAACTCAGCAACGTCGTGCCGAAGGGAACCACACCGAGCTGTAACAACCGCAACATCTCGACGCCGGGAACCCCGGCACGGTCAAACGGAACGATGTCGGCACTGTACTTGCCACCGCTGAGTTTTTTCAGTTCCTGGGTCCAGAACGGCTCCTCCCACCGCGTGAACTGGCTCACCGCCGCCAAGCCGCCAACCACACGCAGTTTGTACGGTGCAGGCGCGGGCGTCTGCGCCAGGCCCTGTGCAATACCCAGAAAAAAAGCGACGCCCATGAGGAGCAGCGGGCGCAAAAGCCGACAATGGAAAGTCCGCAGGTTGTGCATGGTTCTGGCCATTATTTACCATATCGGGTAGTGTCGGGTGGCAACATACGGTTTCGGCATTGGTGCATGTGCCGATTGAATTGGACCGCAAACCGGTATTGGCCCGATACTGGCACACAATTTGCTGTTAGCAAAACGAATAAATGGAGACGCAAGCATGTTGAACACCAGTCGTTGGAACAGATTACGCCGCGGTGCCGCAATGGCCAGTGGCATGCTACTGATCGGTTTGTCTTCCGTGGCAACGGCAGGGCCTACCCTGGACCACATTCGCCAGAACGGAAGAATCGTGCTGGGCCACCGCGAATCGTCGGTGCCCTTCTCGTATATGGACGCCGACAAACACGCGGTCGGCTACGCAGTGGACCTGTGCCAGAGACTGGCCGAAGCCGTGCGCAAGAAACTCGACATGAAGTCCCTGACCATCGAATACCTGATGGTGACCCCGAGCAACCGGATTGCGCTGGTGGAAGAAGGCAAGGTGGACCTGGAGTGCGGCTCCACCACCAACAATGCCGAGCGGCGCGCCAAGGTCGCCTTTACCGTTCCCCACTACATCACCGGCGCGCGCTTCATGGTGCGTGCAGATGAGAAGGCCACGGATATCGTCGGCCTGGAGGGCAAGCGTGTGGTGTCCACCAAGGGCACAACGCCGCTGAAGGCCATTGAACGCACCAACAAGGAACGCGTGTTGCGCCTCACGATTCAGGAGGCAGCAGACCATGCCCGCGCCGTGGAGATGGTTGAAAAAGGCGAGTCCGACGCCTTTGTCATGGACGATGTGTTGCTCTACGGCCTGATCGCCAGCCGTGCCCAACCTGAAAAACTCAAGGTCATCGGCAAGTTTTTGACCATCGAACCGCTGGCCATCATGCTGCCCAAAAACGACCCCGAGCTCAAGGCCATTCTGGACCAGGAGATGAAGCGCCTGATTGTTTCCAAAGAGGCCTACGCGATCTACGACCGCTGGTTCCTGAAGCCCATTCCCCCGCGCAATACCCCGCTGAACCTGCCGATGAATTACCTGCTGCGCGATTTCTGGAAGTACCCCACGGACCAAGTTCCGGGAGGCTAATACGTGCCGGGGTAAGCGCCGCCGTCGGCCAGCACGTTCTGGCCATTGATGTAACCGGCCTGCATACTGCACAGGAAGGCGCAGATGGCGCCAAACTCGGCCGGCGTGCCAAAGCGCTTGGCGGGAATGCCTTGGCGGCGTGCGTCGGCCAGGGCCTCCACCGTCTGACCGGTCTTCTTGGAGTTCGCGGCCAGCATGGTCTTGATGCGGTCGGTGTCAAACACCCCGGGCAGCAGGTTGTTGATCGTCACGCCCTGGGCTGCCAGGCCACTGCGCGCCACGCCGGCCACAAAGCCGGTTAGCCCGCTGCGTGCGCCGTTGGACAGGCCCAACACGTCAATGGGGGCCTTCACCGAACTGGATGTGATGTTGACGATGCGCCCGAAGCCGCGCCGCGCCATGCCGTCCACCGTGGACTTGATGAGTTCAATGGGCGTGAGCATGTTGGCGTCCACCGCCTGGATCCAGGCGTCGCGGTCCCAGTCACGGAAGTCTCCGGGCGGCGGGCCCCCGGCGTTGGTGACCACGATGTCAAAGTCCGATCGCATCGCAAAGACTGCGGCCCGACCGGCTGCCGTGGTGATGTCTTGTGCACAAAATAGCACGTTAGCCCTCGTGAAATGGCCTTGAATAGCTATCAAATTGGAAGCAGCCAGCTGCAGCTGCTCCGCCCCCCGGGCAACGATCAGCACGTTCACCCCCTCCTGCACCAGCGCCTGCGCACAGCCCAGCCCCAGGCCCTTGCTGGCACCACACACCAAAGCCCATTTACCCGCAATCCCCAAGTCCATACGAAACCTCCAGCAAGAGTGTTGCAAATTGAAACCGATATGGTTGATGATACGCAGGCCATGGCACGAAAACCCCCTCCCCTCCACCCGTCGCTCAAACCGTTTGTCAAAGCGGTTACACCTGCCGAGCAGGCCCTTGCAAGCATTCGCAACGGCGACCACGTGTTTGTGGGGACTGGCTGCGCTGCACCGCGCTCGCTGGTGCAGGCACTGGAGCAGATGCAAAGTCCACCGGCCGATATCGAGTTGTTGCATTTTTTTACCGTCAGTGCCTTTGACCACGATGACGCGGGGCGCAGCACAACACGCTTTCGCCACCGTACTTTCTTCGTGGGCAACGACATGCGCGCAGCGGTCAAGCAGGGCCTGGTGGACTATGTGCCCATGTCGATCGCCCGGGTTCCGGAGATGATCGCGCTGGGCCGCATCGCGGTGGACGTGGCGCTGATCCAGGTGTCTTTACCCGATGCATTTGGCTATGTGAGCCTGGGCGTGTCGGTGGACATCATTCCGGCCGCCATTGCGCGCGCCCGGCTGGTGATTGCCGAGGTCAATCCCCACATGCCGCGTTCCATGGGCGACTCCACGCTGCACATCAGCCGCATCGACCACCTGGTGCCGGTGGACACGCCGGTCACCGAGTTCATCCGCGGCCCGGTTCCGGAGGAAGCCGTGCAGCGCATTGCCCGCTACATCGCCGGCATCATTGACGATGGGTCCACGCTGCAAATTGGCTTGGGACAGGTGGCGCATGAGGCCCTGCAATACCTGACCGACCGCAAGGACCTGGGGGTGCACTCCGACCTGATTTCTGACGCCATCATCCCGCTGCTGGAAAACGGCAGCCTCACCGGCGCCTACAAAACCAGCAAACCGTTCAAGATCGTTGCCAGCATGGCGCTGGGCTCGCGCGCGCTCTATGACCTGATTGATGGCAACCCGCTGTTCTCCATGGAGCCCATGGACGCGGTTTGCAATCCGATGACGATTGCCGCCCAGCACAAGATGGTGGCGATTGCCCAGGCCTACTCCATCGATCTCACCGGCCAGGTCTGCATCGACCAGTTTGGGGGCGAGTTTTTTGGTGGCATTGGCAGCCAGGGCGAGTTCTTGCGCGGTGCATCCCGCTCACCAGGGGGCAAGCCCATTGTGTGCATGACCTCCACCACCTGGGACGGCGCCCAGTCCCGCATCCGTCCGTCGCTGCTGGAAGGCGAGGCCGCCACCGTGGCGCGCGCCGACGTGCACTATGTGGTCACCGAATACGGCATTGCCTACCTGTTTGGCAAGTCCATCCGCGAGCGCGCCACGGCGCTGATTGAGCTGGCGCACCCGAAATTCCGCCCCGAATTGTTTGCCAGGGCACAGGAACTGGGCTATCTGAGCCCCGACCAGACCCTGCAAAACCTGCGCGCCTACCCGGTGGAAGAAGAACTGACCATCACGCTCAAGGATGGACGCACCGTGATGCTGCGCCCCGCGCTGTCCAGCGATGCGCAGGGCATCCGCGACCTGTTCCACCACCTGAGCGAGGCCGATGTCTACACCCGTTTTTTCCGCCATGTGCGCGGCCTGTCCAACGCCGAGGTGCAGCGCCTGTGCAATGTGAACTACGAGAACGAGGTGGCGTTTGTGGCGACCACCGGATCACGCGAAGAGGGGCTGATCGTGGGCCAGTCGTGCTACTTCACCAATCCCACGACCAACCTGGCGGACACCGCGTTCATGGTGCACCCCGATTGGCAGGGCTGTGGCCTGGGCACGGCCCTGCAAAACCGCATGGTGCAACACGCCATGAAACGCGGTCTGCGCGGTTTTGTCGCCGATGTGCTGCCGGGCAACACCCGCATGCTGCAACTGGCCCGCAACGGACCGCCGTCGGTTCAAATGGAAAAAACCAGTGACTCGGTGCACCTGACCCAGCTGTTTGAGCCGGCGCCGCCGAAGGGCCAGACCTGGGAACAGCTGGTGCGCAAGGCTACAGGCTGGTCACATCGACGAACGTCTCAGGACGCGGAAAACGACCCACCATCCAGTGGCGACTGAGCTCCAGCAAGGTGATCACCGGCAACGGCAGGTCACTGACCGCATCGGGACCGGGCTGGGGGTGGTCGGCCAGCAAGGCCGCCAGGTGCAGGACACCGGACAGGGCATCAAAGGGCTGCTCGGCCATGGGGTCGCTGGCGCTTTGCAGCCCGGTGACAATCGCGTCGGGAAAGTTCCAGTGGCGTGCCATAACGGCTGTCACCTGACACTCGTCAAAACCCAGCAAACGCTGTTCTCGCTCCCAGCGCACCGCGGCCTGGTTGGGGTGGACTTCGATCTCGGCCAGTCTTTCGGGTACCCGTTGACCAATCAGCAACTCTCCCAGGCGCGACATCATGCCCGCCAGCCAGGCCTGTTGCGGATCCAGCCCCGCACCGCCGGCCAGCCACTGGGCGTACCCGGCACAAGTCATGCTGAACTTCCAGAACGCGCTACGGTCCAGCCCGGGCACGGTCGGGAACGCCGTACTGATACTGGTGGAGAGAGCCAGCGCACGAATGCGGGACATGCCCAGCAGCGTGATCGCATGGTCCAGCGACAGCACCTGGCGGCTCAGCCCAAACTGTGCGCTGTTGGCCATGCGCAGCAGGTTGGCAGTCAGCGCCGGGTCTTTGGAAATAATGGCGCCCACCTGCGCACCGGTGGCATCCGGGTCATTCAGGGTGCGAACCAGCGAATGTGCCACCTCGGTCATCACGGGCAGCTTGGCGGTCTCAAAAAAAGCAGTCAGCGTCGGCATGGAGTCTCCAAATCGGAAGCAGGTCAAGCATGACGAGTATAGGAAACTGCCCGGCTACAGACAAACACGCCGGCGATCACCAGCACCGTGCCCCCTACCAGCCAGGCGGTAAACGGCTCACCCAGCACCAGCACGCCCATCACCATGGTCGACATGGGGCCAACCATGCCCACCTGCGCCGCCAGCCCCGAGCCGATGCGCTCGATGGCCATCATCACCATCATGACCGGCACCACCGTGCACAGGGTCGCGTTCAGCACCGACAGCCAGACCACCTGCGGCGCCACGGCCAGCGCCGTATCCAGCGGGCGCAGGATGACGAACTGCGCAATGCACAGCAGGCAGGCCACGGACGTGGCCAGACCGACCAGCCGCATAGACCCCAAACGCTGCACCATCTCGCCGCTGTGGAACAGGTACAGCGCGTAGCTCACCGCGCTCAGAAACACCAGCACCGCGCCCAGCGCGACGTCGGCGCCCTGCAGCGTGACTTCGTGGCCAAACACCAGCAACACACCGGCGTAGCTGATGGCCATGCCCATCACCTGGCGCCGCGCGATGCGCCGCCCCACTAGCACCAGCCCCAACAGCAGCACCAGCGTGGGGTTGAGGTACAGAATGAGCCGTTCCAGCAACGCGGTGATGTACTGCAGACCGGCAAAATCAAGAAAGCTGGCCAGGTAGTAGCCGGTCACGCCCAGCCACACAATGCCCAGCACGTCCTTGCGCGTCAGCGCCGGAGGCTGCTGCTTCGGCGTACGGCGACTGGCCCACCAGCTCATGGCCAGAAAGAAGGGCAATGCAAACAACATGCGCAGCATGATCAGTGTGACCGCATCCACACCATGGCGGTAAGCCAGCTTGACGATGATGGCCTTGCCGCTGAACGCAACCGCGCCCAAAGTGGCCAGTGCCAAGCCGACGGCCAGTGATGGGGGAACAGCGGGTTTGGCAGTGGTCGCCATGTATAAATCTCGCGGGTTTGCGGGTGCAGCACAAGACTCTGCAACTCAGGGTCACTTTACAGGACATCCGTAGAAAAACTGGGACTAGAATTCCCCTGCCCGGTGCGCCCCGCCCCAGCAGACCCCAAACGAATAGGCAATGACCGCTGAACCTGGAACAACACCGGACTCCGAGCTGCAAAGACTCACGCGCAGCAGCATGGAACTGTTGGCACTGGCCGTTGAGCAAAGTCCCTTTGGCATCATCGTCATGGACCTCGAAGGGCGGGTTGTGTATTGCAACCAGGGCTTCATCGCCATGTCGGGTTTTTCGCAGGCCGAGATCATTGGCGTTACGCCGCCCCCCTGGAACCCGGCCGAGACGACCAACGCCATCTACCGCAACCTGTTGGCATCCCACAACCAGACCGGGCGCTGGAATGGCGATGTGCAGAGCCGGCGCAAGGATGGCAGTCTGTATTGGGAGCGCCAGGTGGCGTCGACGCTGCGCGGTGCCGATGGCAAAAACTCGCACCTGATCGTTGTCAAGGAAGACGTCAGCGACCGCAAGGTCCGCCGCGCCGACTATGCACAGACCCGGCATTTGCTGGAACGGGCACTGGCCTCCAGCAGCAACGGCATCATGATTACGCGCAGCGATGCCGATGACCATTCCATCGTCTATGTGAACCCGGCTTTCGAGCGCATCACGGGTTACCGTGCGGCCGAAGTCATAGGGCAGGAAGGGCGTTTTCTGGTGCGAGACGATCTGGCTCAACCCGAACTCGACCACATACGCTCCGCCCTGCGCGGCAAGCACGAGGGCCAGGCCACGCTGCGCAACTACCGCAAGGACGGCTCACTGTTCTGGAATGAACTGCACATTGCACCGGTGCGCGATCTTGCCGGTGGCGCCACCACCCACTTTGTCAGCGTCATCAACGAAGTCAGTGAACGCGTTCGCTACCAGCACGCGCTGGAGTACCAGGCCAACCACGACAGCCTGACGGGTCTGGCCAACCGCAACCTGCTCAATGACCGCATTGAGCAGGCCATTGCATGGGCCAAGCGCAACGGGCATGTGATAGGCGTGATGCTGCTGGACCTGGACCACTTCAAGCTCATCAACGACGCCTCCGGGCACAGTGCCGGTGACGCCCTGCTCAAGGAGGTGGCGCGCCGGCTGACCGCCTGTGTGCGCGAGACCGACACCGTGGCGCGCCTGGGTGGCGACGAGTTTGTCATCATCCTCACAGACTTGCCGCAGCCCGGCGACGTCGACCGGATAGCCGAAAAGATCCTGTCGACGCTGTCGCGCCCGACGGAGGTGGTTGGGCGCGATGTGTTTGTGACCGCCAGCATTGGTGTGTCGCTGTATCCGCGCGACGGGGACCATGGCGAGATCCTGCTGCGCTATGCGGATATGGCGATGTACCGCGTGAAAGAACATGGCCGCAACAGCGTGCGCCAGTTTGTTCCCGAGATGGGCTCAACGGCCATCAGCCGGCTGGACATGGAGGCAGCCATGCGCCGGGGACTGGAGCGCGGGGAGTTTGTGCTGCACTACCAGCCCAAGATCGACCTGACAACCCTGAGCATCGTCGGCGCCGAGGCGCTGGTGCGCTGGCAGCATCCGCAAATTGGGCTGGTGCACCCGATAGAGTTCATTCGCATGGCCGAAGAAACCGGGCTGATTTTGCCGCTGGGCGAGTGGGTGCTGGCAGAGGCCTGCCGGCAGCAGGTTCTGTGGCACCAGCAGGGTGTGGCGCCGCTGAAGATCGCCATCAATATGTCGGCACGCCAGTTCCGCCAGGACGAGCTGGCCGAACGCATCGCAGCCATTTTTGCCGCGACCGGCGCCGACCCGACCCAGTTCATTCTGGAACTGACCGAGAGCATGGTCATGCACGATGTGGACGGTACGCTGGTGTCCTTGCGGGCACTCAAGACGTTGGGCGTATCGCTGTCTCTGGATGACTTTGGAACGGGCTATTCCAGCCTGTCGTATCTGCGGCGTTTCCCCATCGACGAGCTGAAGATCGACCGTTCCTTCATCAACGACATCCACACCAACGCGGACGATGCGGCGATCGCCGGTGCCATCGTGGCCATGGCGCGCAGCCTGGGCCTGTCGGTCGTGGCCGAAGGCGTTGAGAAGCAAGAACAATCCGATCTGCTGGCTGCATTGGGCTGCAACCAGGTGCAGGGCTATTTCTATGCACGCCCCATGACGGCCAGTGCCTTTGCCGAGCGCCTGCAGGAATCGCTGGAAAAACGCCCATGAGCAAGCTGTCCTGGCAGGCCATACCCCAAGCCGAGCTGGCCCTGCTACTGGGACAGGCCCGGCTCGACGACTCCCGTGCAATAGGCGCCGCTACCGTTTACCAACTCACCGTGGAAGGCCGCGATGTACTGGCCGTCGCTCTGGCCGACGGGCAGGCCCTGCTCGTGGAGTCGCTGGCCGCACCCAAGCTCAATCGCCGCCAAAACACCCGCCCGAAACTGTAAATCACCGCAAGCGCTGGCGCGCACGCTGCAGAGCCGCCGTGCCCACAAACACCATCGCGCCGGCCACAACGCCGGTCACCGCATCCAGGATCAAGGGCAGAACCGCCTGAACCAGAGAGCCCAGACCACCACCGCCCCACTGGCCCACCAGCGCCTGCACCGCATGGTGCAGCGGTCCCAGGCCATGTACCAGAATACCGCCGCCCACCAGAAACATGGCCGCCGTTCCCACCACTGCCAGCGTCTTCATCAACCAGGGTGCTGCGCCCAGCAGGGCACGGCCCAGCGATTGCTGTGCACCCAGCCAGACCGCGGGACCGGTGCGGCGACTCAGGTAAAGCCCTGCGTCGTCAATCTTCACGATGGCGGCCACAAATCCGTACACGCCAAACGTCATCACCACAGCAATGCCGCTGAGCACGGCCAGTTGGGTCAACCACGGACTGTTTTGGACCGTACCCAATGTGATGGCAATGATCTCTGCGGACAGCACAAAGTCGGTGCGGATGGCGCCCTTCACCTTGTCACGCTCCAGCGCCAGCAGGTCCACCGCGGGATTGGCCAAAGCCTGCAACAGTTCGTCGGCATGGGCCTGGTCTTCAGCCTGGCTGTGCAAGAACTTATGGGCCAGCTTTTCGAACCCTTCAAAACACAGGTAGGCACCCCCCACCATCAACAGCGGCGTCACCGCCCAGGGGATGAAAATGCTGATCAGCAGCGCCGCGGGCACCAGAATGAGCTTATTGACCAGCGAGCCCTTGCACACCGCCCACACCACCGGCAATTCACGGTCAGCGCTGACACCGGCCACCTGCTGTGCGTTGAGCGCCAAGTCATCACCCAACACGCCCGCGGTCTTTTGTGCGGCAACTTTGGAGAGCAGGGCCACGTCATCCAGGATGGTGGCGATGTCGTCAATCAGGGCAAGCAGGCTACTGGACATGGTGCAAGGGCTCAGCGGGAAAATACCCATTGTCGCCGCTGCGGGTGGCGGCAAAAATGCCCCATGAGCCACATCCCGCTTGCACACCCTGCCCCGACGGTACTGGATGTGGAGGCGTCCGGCTTCGGCCGCAACAGCTACCCGATCGAGATCGGTTTTGTACTGCCCAACGGCCACACCTATTGCACGCTGATCCGCCCCGAGGAGCATTGGACGCACTGGGATGTGCAAGCAGAAGCCACCCACCATATTCCCCGTGCCCTGCTGGTAAAACGTGGCGTGGCCGTGCCAGAAGTCGCACGTGCCATCAATGCCCAACTAGCCGGGCAGACGGTGTACACCGACGGCTGGGCCAACGACTACAGCTGGCTGGGCGCGCTGTTTGATGCGGCCGATATGAGCCCGGCCTTTCGACTCGAAAACCTGCGCGCCTTGCTCGATGACCAGCAGGCTGACCTGTGGCACACCGTCAAGGCCCAGGTCAGCAGCGAACGCGGCGTGCAGCGCCACCGCGCCAGCGCGGATGCCCGCCTGTTGCAGCTGACCCTGCTGCGCCTGCGCCACGGCCCGTAGCCAAAACGGAACAACCAGCCAAAGCCATGTCCATCACCATCGATCTCAATCTGGGCTATTCGTTCGACGTCAAGGCCTCCGCGAACGAAGTGTTCGGCGTGCTGGCCGACGTGCCCACATCGGCCAGCTTCTATCCCGGGGTCGACAAGCTGGTGGACCTGGGTGGCGGTGCCTACCGCTGGGAGATGGAAAAAATCGGCCTGGCGCAGGTCAACCTGCAAACGGTCTATGCCTCCCAATACGTCGGCAACAAGGCCAAAGGAACCGTCGTATGGACGCCGATTGCGGGCCAGGGCAATGCCCTGGTGTCGGGTAGCTGGAAGATCAGCAGCCGCAAAAAATCGACTCATGTGGAGCTGACCGTCACAGCCGAATTGACCATCGCCCTGCCCGCCCTGATGAAAATGGTCGTGGCACCGGTAGTGGAGGCCGAATTCGAAAGACTGACAGAGCAATACATCGACAACCTGATCCAGCGCTTTGGTGGCGAGGTGTGAGCGAGGCAGTGACCGCCCCTAAGCCAGGGGTTTGCGCGCGAACAGTTGCAGCGTGTCATACAGCTCGTGGCGCAGCAGAGCCCGGCCCAGCATGGCCTCCATTTCCGGTGCCAGTTGTTGCGCGCGCGGAGCGTCAAAGTGCATGTCATAGGCATTGAACGAGTCCAGGTCCAGATCTGCCAAGCCCGCGCCGCGGGCCAGGGTTAAAAGGTCCTCACCGGCAAATTCAAAGATGTGGCCCATGTGGGTCAGCGTGGGGGCGTTGACCATGGGAGCCAGCCCGTTCTTGAAGCACCAGTAGGTACGTGGACAGAACCGGTTGGTGGTGGTGACCTGCCATAGACCACCCGGCTTGAGCACCCGGGCCATTTCCTGGCAGGCGAAGACGACACCATCCCACGACACCACGCCGTCCGCGCGAACGGTGAACAGATGCTCTACTGTTTCCCAACAGACCACGGCATCGAAGCTGTTGTCTTCATATGGCAGCCGGTCGGTTCGCGCGTCGAAGTAACGGGCCACGTCCGCACCGGGGTTCAGCAGGGTCTCGCCGTTGATGATGTGCCAGTCTGGCGGGGATTCGGTGAACCCGGCCAGCACGGCGTCACGTGCCTGCTTGAACCCACCCACATCCAGCACACGGTCCTGCGGGTCCAACCGGGCCGCCAGGTTGCGAGCCGACATCGCGATGCGCGGCCCACCAATCGTGAAGTAGTCAAAGCCTGGTGCCAGCCCGGCCGCATAGGCCAGAGCACGGGGGAAGTCAAATGGCCGCATGGTATCGAATCAATAGCAACATGTGCTTATTTTACGAGGGCTAGCGCCTGATTCGATCAGAAACTTCTGGCGAGAACTCATTCGGTTTCCCAATCGGTGACACTGCAATTGGTTGCCATAGTCAACCAATTACATGACAATATCCGCCATGAGCAACCAAAATTCTTTGCCCAGCGATCAGCACGTCCAGGCTCTACGGGGCTTCAACCGCTTCTACACCCGGCGCATCGGCGTGCTCAATCCGTACCTGGGCAGCGAGCTGTCGCTGACCGAAGTCCGTGTGTTGTACGAACTGGCGCACCGTGACCAGCCCACGGCCACCGAACTGGCTCAGGACCTGGCACTGGACACCGGCTACCTGAGCCGCATCCTGCGGCGCTTCGAGTCCCGGCTCTGGCTGGAGCGCGTGCCCTCGCCCGCTGACGCGCGCCAGAGTCTGCTGGCACTGACGCCCGCCGGACAAAAGGCCTTCGCACCCCTGCAGAAAAAATCATGTGACGAAGCCGCCGATCTGCTGGCTCCGCTTGCAGATAGCGACCGCCATCAATTGATAGCAGCCATGGACCGCGTGCAGCGATTGCTGGCCCCGGCCGGCGGCAGGGGCAAGCCACCGGTCGCGGTGTTGCGCGACCCGCTGCCCGGCGACATGGGCTGGGTGGTGCAACAGCACGGCGAAATCTATGCCCGCGAATATGGCTGGAACACCGAATTTGAAGGCCTGGTTGCCGACATCGTGGCGCAGTATGTGCGCAACTACCAGGCCGAATGGGAACGCTGCTGGATCGCCGAGCTGGACGGAGACCGCGTGGGCGCGGTCTTTGTGGTGCGCAAGTCCAAAACCGTGGCGCAACTGCGCATGCTGATCCTGGCCCCGAAGGCCCGAGGTCTGGGCCTGGGTGCACGCCTCACCGACGAATGCATTGCCTTTGCCCGCAGCAAGGGCTACAAGAAGATGGTGTTATGGACCAATAGCTGCCTGGGCGTGGCGCGGGACATCTATGCCAAGCGTGGTATCAAATTGGTGAAGAGTGAAGCATACAAAGGCTTCGGGCAAAGCCTGGTGGGGGAAACCTGGGAATTGAAGCTTTGAAGGTCAGGGTGTTGAGCGCATCACAGTGCGCACCACATTTGGTGCTGAGCCGAATGCAGCGATGGGGTCGAACCAGTCGCGGGTGCATTGCGTCTCCATGCCTCTTGTGGGAGGCAACCCGGCGCTTACGCATGCCCGCGGGGTGGTCCAGCATCTGAAGCCTACGCCTAACATCTCGCCTATCCTTGGTCATTTGTGCGCGTTGGGTCGCTGGTGCGATAGCTGGTGCCTTTTAGGCCCGCTACCAGTACTGCAAGCCCCTTGCTGACTTCTCGATCCAACTTGCGCCGTCGCCCTTTATGGCATGAACACTTACCGAGATCGCGCAACAGCTGGATCCCAGCCGCTACGCAATGATCACGATTGCACCCCCTGCTGCAAACGGCCACGGGTGAGCGGTCACAGCTCAGTGCAGCCTGCGACGCGACAAACTCATCCCGGCCAATGCCAAACCGACGAGCGCCAGCGTGGCGGGCTCGGGGATATCCGACTTATTCGCCGTTTGCAGCAACCAGAACGGGTTGTTGTTCAGATTGTCGGTAACCGCAAAGGTAAATGACACGGACTCGCCTGCAAATACCGTTCCACCGTGGAAGTTCAGGTAATCACGGTCAACCTCCTGCCGTGTGTAGGTCGAAAATATGTTTGAGGTGAAATTGCCGGTCAACCCGCTGCCGTCGGCAAAGCTCAGGCCGTCGCCGTTTGTGGACGGGATGTCCAGGATCGACTGGAGTTCAAGCTCAAACGATGTCCAGTCCACACCTGTATCGTTTTTCACCGTCTTGGTGATCCACTTTCCGTAAGTATGGCCGCTGCCGGTCGAGTTACCGATGCCGAGCGGGTCGTTTTTGTTGCCAAAGAACTGCAGGTGGCCATGGGCGCCAGAAAGCATGGTCTCGTCGATCAGCCATGCGTCCGCGAGCGTACCCGCCGCTGATGTGTCGGTCGAATCCACGGTGATGTCGCCCGCCTGAACGGAGATCACCGAGGTCGCCTGTGCGCTGCTTGCCGCCAACGCCACAAATCCAAGCGCAACAAGTACTTGGGAAATCACTTTAGTTTTCATCACTGAGCCTCCTATGGTTACAAAAAATTAACTTAGTCATCCTTAAAGCAATACTCATGCATCGTCCATGCGGGGAAACGAACATGTTCGTGACCAATCAATTGCAGAACCCATTGGGGAAGTGCGTCGCAAGTGACAGCCATCGCGCATGGGCGCGGCGCCACGAAGCGTCGATGGTTCACGGTAAAGATGCCTCATGATCCTGCCAATCTACCCTTTGCTTGTCACGTCGGCAGTACATGTCATCACTGCCGCACTCGTTTCACCAGCATATGAAGAAATCGCGCGAGCTTGAATACCGTGAACAGCTGAAATCCCCTACCCGGATTCCGGTACTCAAGGCAATGCGGTCGTCATAGGTGTTGGCGCAAGACCATTTCCGTGGCCTATCGCAACCATAGTCGACGCCGCATCCCCGCATCGATGTGTTTCGGACTTCAAAGACTAGGCACGGCCTGATCAGCACATAGGCTGCTGGGGCCCTCGACATGTCACCCGCGGTAGGCGCAACAGTGGCAGCTAGGGTCACGACTTGCGCCTGGTGCAAACAGTTTGCTGTCAGAAGCTGACGTCAAATGCCAAACCATGGTGGCGGCAATACGCCAGTTCGCTATCACACACAGTGGCACCGCTTCTGGAAAGTCCGGGCGCATACCAGAAGTGACATTTCTCAACTGCCTGATTCTGTTCTTGATCAAGACTACAGTTTTCGTGGCAACGTCAGCCTGTTATGCATATCAAGAAAGTCTCAATTGGCATTATTTCTGCAGTCGTTGTGCTGCGTTGTGCAGCGCTCACTATTGGGCCGGTTCGCGGGGTGGCACTGATCGGGCATCCGCTTGAGTTGACCATTCCGGTCCATTACGAAGCGCAGCCGGGCACAGAAGCAATCTGCGTAGATGCAGATGTCTATTACGCTGACAACCCGCAAGACCAATCACACATCGAGATTCAACAGCAACCCACCGAATTTGCGGATTCCATGAGGCTACGACTACGATCCAGGTCACCTGTTGATGAACCCGTCGTGACCGTCAACTTACGTGTCGGGTGTGTACAAAAGCTCGTACGTCGCTTTGTACTGTTGGCAGAACTGCCGCTTCCACCGCAGATTCCATTCACCAAGGACGCCTCCGACTCGGCACGAAATCCGGCAACCGCGGTTGCCATCGACTCCACCGCCACACCAACCGCAGCGGTGTTGGCCACCATTCCCGGTGAGCGCCCGGAAGTCACCGCCCCTGTCATAGCCGCACCGAAAGCTCCGGTCGCCTACGCTATTCCCGCCACACGCAGGCCGGCTGGGGTGTGGCCGACGAGCCCACGCACGTCAATCGCAAAACTCAACGCACCCGCAGCTCCACTCAAAGAATCGGGTCCAAAGCATTCTCAGCTGAAGCTTGAGCCAGTGGCATTTCTAATTGAACCCATCAAGACGCATGAACCGGCTGCTGAAGCCCCACCAGCCAACGTGGTGAACAGAGACGCAGAGCGGATCCAGTTGCTGGAGGACGATCTTCATAACCTGCGGGAGCAGACAGCCAAGAACGAAGCAGAACTTCTTGTGCTTCGGAAACGCATTGAAGCGGCAGAGTCGGAGCGGGTATCAACCGAACTTTTCTACGGATTGGTGCTATTTGCTGCTTTGTGCGTCGGAGCCATCGTCGTGCTTTGGCACCGCCGCCGTGTATCCCCGTCCGAGCGCTCCACCCCGGCAAAAGACCAAGACGACGAGGACGAACCCTATGAAGCACAGTTCCTGCGCAAGGCGCCGGAATCGCAAACTGCAAAGATAACTCCCGGTAGGGTGCAAGCATCCATGCCGAGCAGTGCTATGGCTCACGGCCAGGTGGACGTCAACTTGACGGAAATCGACTGATCCCCAAGAGGAGAAACTGGATTGAAGCGGGCAAGGCGCGATACCAGTGATCGCATTTCAGCCCATGCACCAGAAACCTATCGATTCGGGAGAACCTCCCGCAGGGAGTGCTCAATCAGGGTATGCAATCCCCGCATTTATGCCAAAGCACTCTAATCCACTCACAGTGAACCGGTGCAATGGCAACATATGAGGTTGTCGACGCTGCCTACTGCGCATCGCCCTTCTTGATTTCCCCAGCCTTGTTGGCTGCTTTCGCTTCAGCCTTGACGTCGGCGCGGGATTTGCTGGACTTAGCGGCGACAGCAGCGGGTGCCTCGCATTCACCCCGACCAACGGATCCTGCCTTGTTTGCGGCCGTGGCATCAGATTTGACGTCGGCTCTGGACTTGCTCGACTTGCTCTGGGCACCCGCAGGCGCGTCGCAATCGCCTCGCGCGATCTCGCCTGACTTGTTCGCGGCCTTTGCCTCTGCTTTCACATCGGCGCGATTAGCCGGTTTTGATCCCTGGGATGCTTCCTGAGCCTGAGCCAACAAAGAAGCGCTGGCAATCAGCGCAGTGGCAATCAGATTGAGCTTCATACGATTTCCTAACTTTAAGTGTTGATGCAAAAAACAGCTTCTATGGATCGTCCCATCGCTGGCCGAAACCCGCGAGGTCATCTCATCCGATTTCAGTGCGCGAGGACGGTCCATAGGCTTTAATTAGACCCAAGCATTGGGGCGCGCTATTTGAGAAAACGCACGCCATCAACCACTCGACATGCGATTGCCATTCGAGATGGAACTCCATGAACGCAGCTGAGACTGGTAGAAATGGGGCAGCAAAGCCGATGCACAGACAGGCCGCAAATCATTGGGAGCCACCCCGCTTGAAACAAGAGGGTCGGAGCTTGAGGAAAATGCGTCTGTCCCCGTTAGCATTACTGCTTGAGAGAACCGTGTCGACCAGAATGCCATGTCCGTCTGCCAAACGCGCTGTTCGTCGCACCTCGGCGCTGTGAACGATGGCATAGGCGAGGTTGTATCCCGGCGTGTTTGCAGAAAATGGAATGCCTGGAATTACCGAACGCACCGCTTTGCCGGTCAGTGCGTCGGTTTGAGACCCCAGCAAATGCACCAGGTCCTGATGAGCACCAACAATGTGCCCTGTTACATCCAGAGTCAAGGTGAGCCAACTATCGGGCTTGGGAGCAGGTCCGCCAGGCAGTGACGGCTCGGCGTGAAGATGTCTCACGATCGTGCCAAGCATGGCTCGGGGTCTAACTGGCTTTTCATCGAATTGTGTGACGCGTCGCATACTGCCACCTTGCACGATGCCGAACGCTGAGGTCCGCTCCAAGGGCACTTCGATGCAGCCCAACGCTGCGGCGCCCCTGAGTGCATGCAGTTGGAAGGCACGAAGTCAATGAACCTGAATCTTCCACCAAAGTGCACCGCTGGCTTTGCACATTGTTTGGTAAGACCGTGCAATCGCGAGCCATGCCCCCCTGCAAGAACCTGAGCAAGTGTTTGGCGTACCGGTTGATGGCAGTCACCGCTGCTCATGGCTTGAACCTTCCGCTCTGCTGGGGTTGTCCTTTCAAGACAAGTGCCTTTGTGCGAATGTCAACTTTGAGCCCCCGTACGCCCTTAACGCGCTGTGCCAGCCGCTCCACGTGGAATCGGGTCTGGTGCGTGTCCACCTGGCCACTCAAGGTCACCATGCCGCCTACGACTTGCACATCGATGTCGCAGACATTGACCGCAGGAATGCAGTCCAGAACCTCCATCAAATTCGCTTTCAAGTCTTCATCGGATTGTTGGGACATGCTTCCTCCAGTGATTGGCAATGATCTGCAAGTAGCTACCTCTCATTGACCCGGGTGGGTCTGAACCCCTCAACTCCAACCTTGGTCAGGCGTACGGTCAAGAGACCGCTCTTGAAGCCTGCCTTTGCTTTCTCGGCGTCTATAAGCCCCTCTTGCATAAGTTGAGATGAGAGGCCAGATAGTGCGTTCGGCCACTCGATCCTGTATTGACAAATCGCAATTGGCGCGCCAGAGGGCGGGCGGCGCAATGTATGCGCAATGGCCAGCATTGACAAATGTCATTCCCGAAAGTTGCAACCCATTGAGAATCCAGGCTCTGTTAGACCACCTGTTGTCTGCAGACAGAGATGTATCCAGAAGTCGCCCAAATGGAAAGATTGCTCACCAAGCGCAACGCGATAGCTTTTGTAGGCGTATTGACTCTGTGGCGCTTGTACTTGTCTGCGCAATTGCAGCTTCATCCAGATGAGGCTTACTACTGGCTGTGGTCGCGTTCACTTGATATCGGGTACTTTGACCACCCGCCTTTGGTCGCATATTTCATATGGCTCACCACCTTGCTTTCCAAGGCAGAGGTATGGGTGAGACTGTCAGGAACGATTGTTTCGCTTCTGGTGAGTGGCGTGATCTGGCAGCTCTCGCTACAGCTGTTCAGGAGCGAGCGGGTGGCGGCAGGCAGCGTCGCACTCTTCAACGTCTATCCCCAATCCATGCTGGGAATGATCGTCATCTCCCCCGACATCCCGGTCCTGCTCTTCTGGGCGATCAGCATCTATATCTTCTGGCAGATCATCCTTACCCAAAAGACCTGGCTGTGGCTTGCACTGGGATTGACGTTTGGTCTTTCCCTGCTTTCAAAATACACTGCGATTCTGATGGTGCCATGTGCGTTGATCTACCTTCTGCTGACCGAAGACCGCAGATGGCTTAAAACCATCTACCCCTACCTTTCACTGGCGATTGGACTGCTCTGCTTCCTTCCTGTCGTGCTATGGAACAGTCAGCATGAGTGGGTTTCCTTTTCATTCCAGTTGAAGAACGGACTCGGTGGGGAGAGCTACTCGCTGGACAAAGTCGCTGAGTACATCGGTGGACAACTTCTTGTCGTCGGCCCAGTGGTCTGGCCGCTGGGCATCTACGCAGGAATCGTCGGCATCCGTCGCAGAGACAAAGAGACGGCACTCCTGATAGCTGCCGCCCTGCCAGTCATTCTGTTCTTTGGCCTGTCGTCCTTGAAGAAGGCCGCAGGCCCCAACTGGCCGGGATTCGCATACTTTACGTTTTGCATGCTTGTCACCCATTTTTGCCTGGCCGGCAATTCAAGGGTGCGGCGTTCGCTGTGGTCTGCGGCAGTGGTATCAAGTCTGCTTTTGTCGGCTGCTGTAACGCTGCATGCAAGATTCAACCTCATTCCGCTTGACCGCTATTCAAAAGAAATGGCGGCTGCCGACGCGACTAATGCGTTTCACGGATGGAGGGAACTTGCTGCTGAGTTGAAGAAGTACCCGGGCAGGGAATTTGCACTGACACCGTCCCATCAGCTAAGTGCCGAAATCATCTACTACACCGATACAAAACTGGTTGCACAGACCTCCCTCATAACCCGACCGAGCCAGTTCAACATGTGGCGGTCGCCGAAAGATGGTGCTCGCACCGACGGTCTCTACGTCTGGTCTGTGGACGACTACATCGGCCCCGATGGTTCCTTCTTCGCAGCTGCGTCACAGAGTGACTCATTCCAGATCTACCGTGGCGGATTGCCTATTCGCACCTACCACGTCATCTCGGGTCGCAAGGACATAGTGCCCCCATTTCCTGAAGGGTAGCCAGCCAGAGCCAGTGAAGCGGAGGGTCCCGTCTGACCTGCCAACGCCCCAGTTGTTCCCCAGGGAGGTTCTCGTGAAGGTATCGGCATGCGGAATCTGTTGGACTGACTTGCACATCATGGACGGAGGCCTACCACTTCGACATCCCGGCATCGTCCTCGGCCATGAAGTGGTAAGGCACGTTGTCGCCGTCGGGCATGACGCTCCGATGATGGGCATTGGCGAGAGGGTTGGAATCCCATGGCTTGACGGAACGTGTGGAGCCTTCACGTATTGCGCCTCCCACCAGGAGACTCTGTGCGATGGTCCTGTATTCACGGGCTATGAGCGCAACGGCGGCTTTGCACAGCACACCGCAGCAGATGAGCGGTATTGCTTTCGCATTCCACCCCATTGCTATGCGTTGGGCTGATTGGCTACCGTGCCCATCGCCTCGGCGCCGCGACGCTCGCTGGACTGGCCCCTCCAACACGTTCCCACCGCAGCCGTTGGACACTGCCCTCATCTTTGCACCGGTAGGTGACCTGGTGCCTTTGGCTTTGCGTGCGGTACGCAAGGGTGGCTGCGTCGTGTGCGCCGGGATCCATATGTGCAGGGTCCCGGCATTTGACTATGAACTGCTGTGGGGCGAGTGCAGCATACGATCAGTCGCAAACCTGACCCGCAACGTACCAGTGCAAGCTTGGGCAATATTGCGATTTGTCAACGGCCCACGGCGCCAGACCGTCTAATCTGCCCGTCACCGCCCGTTGGGAGCAACGGCGTTCAACCCCGGTTTGGAGGTGTAGATGCAAGGTGCCGACCTGCGAACGTGGATGCTGATCGAAGCCGTTGGAATGCTCGAATCGGCGGAGCGGTTGCAGCGTCAATTCTTTCGCATTGGTTCGTCCGTTGAAGCCCCTAGCTGGGAGCCGCCCGTTGACATGATTGGCGACGACGAGGTACTGGGCATCTGGGTGGCACTCCCCGGTGTTCCCCCAGACCGCTATCAGGTCGCTGTTGAGCAAACCACGCTGATCGTGCAGGGCGAAAGAGCTCTGGCTTCCGCGCTGATTCGTGGCGCTATCCTGCGGCTGGAGATTCCCTACGGTCGCTTTGAACGGCGCATCGTCTTGCCCGGTGATGGGTACCGGGTGGTCGATTCACAACTGGAACACGGCTGTCTCAGACTGCTACTAGAGCGCACCCCATGAATACATCCATCCAACTGCTCGAGAGCAAGGATCCTCAGCCGGAGTCTGCCCCAAACACCGGCACCCCGGATCGGCCAGACAGCGGCACGCCAGGTCCATTGCCCGTTGGGACCTTGGCCATCATCCCGGTGCGCAACATGGTGCTATTCCCGGGTCTGGTGGTACCCATCACCATTGGCCGAACCAGCTCAATCGCAGCCGCTCAGGCCGCCATTAAAGGCGAAAGTGCGGTCGGCATCCTCACACAACTCAATCCGGACACGCAGAACCCGGGCACGGAGGACTTGGCCCCGGTGGGGACCATGGCCGCTATCCTGCGCTATGTCACATCGGCCAGCGGCGAACACCACATCATCTGCCAGGGTCAGCAGCGCTTTCGTGTCACCGGCTACCTCGAGGGCTATCCCTACCTGGTTGCCAGCATCGAGCGCATCGAGGAGCAGTCAGGTGCGGACGACCGGGAAATCGAAGCCCGCTTCCTGCGGCTCAAAGAAACCGCGGTCGAGGTTCTCAATCTGTTGCCGCAGGTGCCTCAGGAGATCGTCAATGCCGTGCAAAACATTGAAGCACCGGGCACGCTGGCCGATCTGGTCGCGGGATACATGGACCTCAAGGTGCAGGACAAACAGACTCTGCTGGAAGAAGTGGACCTTCGCAAGCGCCTGGATAGGCTGCTCGAGGCAATGGTCCACCGCATCGCGGTCTTGCACATCTCCCGCGAGATAGACAAAACCACCAAGGTCGGACTTGAGAAGCGGGAGCGCGAGTTCCTGCTGCGTGAACAGATGAGGGCGATCCAGAAGGAGCTTGGAGAGGACAGTGCCGGCAACACCGCAGAGATCGATGAATTGCGCAAACTGATAGACGAAGCACAGATGCCGGAAGAGGTGCTCAAGCAGGCCCAAAAGGAACTCAAACGACTGCAACGCATGTCCGATGGTTCGTCTGAGTATTCCATGGCGCGCACCTACCTCGACTGGCTGGTCGAGTTGCCATGGAAGACTCCGCAACCCGATGACATTGATGTGGCACGTGCCAGAGAGGTTCTTGAAGCTGATCACTTTGGTTTGGATCAGGTCAAGCGACGCATTCTTGAATTTTTGGCGGTGCGAAAGCTTAAACCGGACGGGCACAGTCCTATCCTGTGCCTGGTCGGACCTCCGGGGGTCGGGAAGACCTCGCTGGGTCAATCCATCGCGAGGGCGATGGGGCGTCAATTTGTGCGTGTCTCCTTGGGCGGGGTCCACGATGAGGCCGAGATTCGCGGGCACAGGCGTACGTATATCGGCGCCCTGCCGGGCAACATCATTCAGGCCCTGAAGAAGGCTGGCACGCGCGGTTGCGTGATGATGCTGGACGAGATTGACAAGCTTGGCACCGGCATCCACGGTGACCCCTCGGCGGCATTGCTGGAGGTGCTTGATCCCGAGCAGAACGGCAGCTTTCGCGACAATTATCTGGCGCTACCCTACGACCTGTCGCGGGTGCTCTTCATCGCCACGGCCAATGTGCTGGACCCTATCCCAGGGCCGCTGCGTGACCGCATGGAGGTATTGACACTCTCTGGCTACACGCACGAGGAAAAGCGGGAGATTGCCCGCAAATACCTGGTTGCGCGCCAGATGGATGAATGCGGACTAAAGCCAGGACAGTTCGAAATCACCGACGCTGCGCTCACCGCCATCGTGCGCGACTACACGCGTGAGGCCGGAGTTCGCAATCTGGAGCGCCAAATCGGCACGGTCTGCCGACGCTCCGCAGTGCGGATTGTGGATGGCGAGGCTCAGGCGGTACACATCGATGAAGCCGATCTTGCCAAGGCCCTTGGCCCGGCCAAATTTGAAAATGAAGTGGCCCTGCGCACGGCGCTGCCCGGCGTTGCCACGGGACTGGCCTGGACGCCGGTGGGCGGTGACATATTGTTCATTGAGGCCACCCGAACCGACGGCAGCGGTCGGCTGATCCTGACGGGGCAACTCGGAGATGTCATGAAGGAGTCAGCCCAGGCCGCGCTGACGCTGGTCAAGTCGCGAGCAGGGGCACTCGGCTTGAGCCCAGGAGCGTTCGAAAAATCCGACGTGCATGTGCACATTCCCGCGGGAGCCATTCCGAAAGACGGACCCAGCGCTGGCGTCGCCATGTTTGTTGCGCTGGCCTCGTTATTCCTGGATCGCCCGGTTGCCAAAGATCTGGCGATGACGGGCGAAATCAGTCTTCGGGGCTTGGTGTTGCCGGTCGGTGGAATCAAGGAAAAAGTGCTTGCAGCCATGGCAGCCGGCGTCAAACGCGTGATGCTGCCGCAGCGCAACCGGAAGGACCTGGACGACGTACCGCAGACCGCCCACGCGCAACTGGAATTCATTTTCCTGAATGACGTGGAGCAGGCGGTCCAGGTGGCAATTAACCAGGAAGCCACCCCGACGTCTGATCCATAGTACTGTAGACAAAGCGACGAGTCACTCGGCCTTCTTCACCATCCCATTTCAACTCAGTGCTACAAGGCCGCAGGTTGGGTCCGTGGTGTTGCATCGTCAATATCCCAGTCCGACAGGCCTGCCACCTCATACCGGGCGCGCCCACCCGATTTGGCACGGTACATCGCTGCGTCTGCCGCGTTAACAATGGATGCAGCATTTCCATTGGCATCCGGCACAAAGCTGGCTACCCCGATGCTCAAAGTGATGAACGCGGCTACCGGGGAGGCTGCGTGCGCAGACGGCAACTCCCGCATCCGCTCAATGCACTGCTGTGCGGTCTCACACGCTTCATCCAGTGCAACCCCCGGCAGCAGAAGTACGAACTCCTCGCCGCCAAAGCGCGCCACAAAATCACCCGCCCGCCGGGCGCAGCCCTGCAGGGTCGCAGCAACCCGTTGCAGGCAACGGTCACCCGCCAGATGGCCATAGTAGTCGTTGTAATTCTTGAAGTGATCAATGTCGATCATCAAGAGACTGAGGGGCGACTGTGTGCGTGCTGCCCTGTTCCACTCAACCGCCAAAACAGCGTCAAAATGGCGGCGATTGGCCAGACTGGTCAAGGCATCTGTTGCCGATTCGCGAGCGAGCCGGTGTACTCGGTCTTCCAGCTCCTGCGTTCTCCGAACAAGGTTTGTTACATCCACGCGGGCCATGGCGGTGTAGCCGGCCGCAGACCGCGCCTCGTACACCAGCGCCCAACGGTTGCCCGCCATGCCCTGCAATGGCGGCGCCTCCGCAACGCCATGCCGAACGGGTTCGTCTGTTCCCTCCCCTAGCCCCTGAAGGTGGTCACTCGTTTGATTCCACACCAGCCGTTGGCCGCGCTCGTCCCATACTGCCAGCCCCACATCCAGCGCGCCCAGGGATTCCAGGGCTCGCTTGTACACCAGTTGCGTTGACTGCTGCTGCGCCCCAGGCACCAGCAGTCTGCCCCGCGACTTCAGCCACTTGATGGACTTGACAATCCATCCGTCACCAACGACGGCGTGCGGTATCGACTCATGGATATTCTTCATACATGCCTCTGGTTTGTACCCGTGATCTGAAGCACCCGGGCACAGTCCGACTGCAACCACGAATTCTGACCAAGAGGTTATCGAAAGTCCGACAGAGGAGATATACCGGGAACGACCAAAAGGGACTACCCTAAATCCGGTAGTTGCGTGCCGTGCCTACAGGTCTACAAGCCCATTGCGTATGGCGTACCGGGTTAACTCGGCCACGTTGTGAAGATCGAGTTTGCGCATGATGTTGCGCCTGTGAACGTCCACGGTGCTGGCCGCAATATGCAGCGCGATACCGATTTGCGGTGAAGTTTCTCCCCGCGCCAACAGCTTCAGTACCGCCGTCTCGCGCTGCCCCAGGCGCTTGTTCTCCGAGGCGCCTGAATCGGGTCGTGCGGTTCTGCGGTTGGATCTGACCAGCAACTCGGTCGCCTCAGAACACAGATACGTCTGCCCTGTTGCTACACGGCTAATGGCTTGAATCAGCTGTTGTGCGGCGGCCGATTTGACCACATAGCCGGTGGCGCCAGCGTCCAACATTTCCACCAGAAACTGCTTATAGTTGAATCCCGACAGCGCAACGACCTTGACCTTCGGATGACTGGCCAGGAGTTTTCGGGTGGCTTCAATGCCATTGACCCTTGGCATGCTGACATCCATGACCACTACGTCCGGTTGAAGCTCTGCCACTGCCTCAGATACGTTTGTCCCGTCACCCAACTCGCCAACGACCTCGATGGATGCTTCCTGGTTCAGCATCTGACGCAAGGCCTCGCGGAACATGGCATGGTCGTCCACCAGCAAAACCTTGATGATCATGGCGAGCTTTCTGGTAGGTGTTGTGCACTGGCACGGGGGTCTGGAACCAATGGCACGGTGACGACAACTGAAGTGCCGTCGCCCGGGACACTGCGCACGGTCAGGCCCCCACCCAGAAAGCCCAAACGCTCACGCAAACTGATGAGGCCATAGCCCCCACGGTCAGCGTTGGTCACTACAGCGCCAGGGTCAAACCCAGCACCGGCATCACTGACGGTCAGACTCAAGGTCTCGTCTGCATTGCGGACCACTGAAACCTCGGCCTCGGCCACCCGGGCGTGCTTGGCTACGTTGATCAACAATTCCCGCACAGCACGAAACAATACAGAACTTGTGGCCCGGTCCATCGGCTTGGGCAAGTCATCATCTTTGACGGTGACTTCAATTTTGTACAGTCGGTTGACTTCATCGGCGAGCCACTCAATGGCGGGGCGCAACCCAAGCTGTTCCAGCATGGGCGGATTGAGCTGCAGGGCCATGCTGCGCAACTTCCGGTTGGCCTGCTCCACTACCGATCCGCACTCAGCAACGGCCTTGCTGACCGAATCCGGTAGGTCCAATTTACTGACCATGGCCACCTTGAGGGCGATGATGGCAAGAATCTGTCCCAAATCGTCATGCAGGTCCTGCGCGAGCAAACGCCGCTCGCGGTCTTCGGCCGTAACCAACGCAGCTGACAACTCACGAATCCTGTCTAGCGCCTCGCCCGATTCCATCAGGTCGGTGCGACAGGCGCTTTCGGCATCAAGGGCGATGTGGCGTTCGGTAACGTCGGTGTAGGTCGCAATGACGCCACAGATCCTGTGCGCCGCATCCAGGTATGGCAGGGTACGTCGCACGTACCAACGGCCGCTTTCAATCTGAAATTCCCGGTCCAGCTCAATCTGGCCGGCCAGAACCGCCCGTCCCGCGGGGATCAGGCTCATGTCCCCAATGGCGTACAACATGTCGCTGATGGGCCGTCCCACGTCACCTGGCAGAAAATTGAACAGCCTTCGTGTGGCGGGGGCGAACCACTTGATGCGCAGCGATTCGTCCAGGCAGATCGTTGCGATGTCACTGCTGCTTAAGAGATTGGCCTGGTCACTATTGGCTGCCTCCAGCTCGTGCACCTTGGCTTCCAGCTGCTGGTTGACGGTGGTCAACTCTTCATTGAGTGACTGCAATTCCTCTTTGGAACTTTCCAGCTCTTCGTTCAGCGAACGCAGTTCTTCATTGGTCGACACCACCTCCTCGTTGGAAACGCGCAAGTCCTCGGTGGTGACGTCAAAACTCTCGATGGTGCTCTGCAGATCGTCACGTGTAGCCTTCAACTCTTCTTCCAGATGGCGCACCAGGGCATGATCGTCCGTCTGGTCGCTGGACACCAGAACGGGCTGGCTATCGCGGCGGAACACCACCAGGAAAAGCCGCCCCGTGTCCGCTGTGCCGCTGGGTACGACGGTGATCTGCACAGGAACAAAAACACCGTCGTGCTTCATGCGCGCACCGTCGACGTTGACCGTCAACTCACTGCGGGCCGCCTCCTTTAGCGCCGAACGCAGGCGCGAGCGCAGACCCTCACGCACCATCAGCATCAGGTCGTTGCTGGGTGCCCCGCGAGGGCGCGTCAGGAATTCATCGGTAGGGCCACAAAAATAGAGAGCCTGGTGGTGGGCATTGACCATCACCGCGGCCGGTGAAAAACGGTCCAGAATCAGCCGCTGGGCACAACTGGCAGCCAGACTCGGCGCAGCCATCATCCGTGGCTGCACCGTGTCGGAAGCACCCCGCGCGCTGGGTACCGCCAGTGGCGTCGGCAAGGTCTCAACTCGCGTTGATCCTTCGCGTTGAAAGAGCCGAAACTTCTTTGACAGCGGCCGAAAAAGATCGTCACGACCACCATTGAACTCTGCGCTGCCCAAAAAGAGATAACCGCCCTGGCGCAACGCAAAATGAAAAATACTCAAAACGCGCTTCTGCACTTCGGACTCGAGATAGATCAGGACGTTGCGGCAACTGATAAGGTCAACCCTGCCAAACGGGGGATCTGCAAACAGGTTCTGCGTGCCAAACACAACGCACTTGCGCAACTCTTCCTTCACTGTGAAGTACTGTTGCTCGGATGCCGCTGAAAAATAACGGCGCAGTCGGGTCGGCGAGACGTTTGCCGCAATGCCGATTGGGTATCGTCCCGCACGCCCGATTTCAAGCGCTTCGTTATTGGTATCGGTTGCAAATATCTGAACGGGGCAATGTTTGCGGGCACGCCGCACGTGGTCCAGCACCACCATCGCCATGGTGTAGGCCTCCTCACCGGTTGAACACCCAGGAATCCAGATCCGAATGGGTTCCTCACGCTGCTTGCCTGCGACGAGGGGAGCAACAACGTGCGTTTCAAGAGCCTTCCAGGCTTCGCCATCTCGAAAATACCCGGTCACGCCTATAAGAAGATCCTTGAACAGCGCGTCCACCTCTAGGGGACTGTTTCTCAGCATGGTGACGTAATCGGCGTGTTGCAGCACACCGCGCAAACCCATGCGTCGTTCAATTCGCCTCACCAGGGTGCCCGACTTGTAGCCGGCAAAGTCATAGCCGCGCCGGACTTTGACAATCTGGATCACGTCCCGGATTGCGCCCTCAGGCGCGCCGGGAGCATCCAGAACACCCATGGAGGCCGCATAGGGGTGGCGCGCGTAGCCGGCAATCACCGCAGGCATTTGCGCAACCGGAAGAACATGGTTGGCTACACCCGTTGCGATGGCGCTATTGGGCATGCCGTCGAATTCGGCAGTCTCAGGCTGCTGGACCAGCACAACGCCACCCCGAAGCGAGATCTCCTTTGCGCCCGACGCCCCGTCACTTCCGGTACCGGAGAGTATGACGCCAATGGCGCGTGCGCCAAAAGTCAGCCCCAGGGTGGTGAAGAATCGGTCGATCGGCAATCGGATGCTCATCACATCGCTGCGCGGGATCAGGCACAACCGTCCGTCAACCACCTCAACATCTTTGTCCGACGGTGCGGTGTAGACATGGTTGGCCTCGACCAATGCGCCGTCGGCTATTTCGCTGACCGGCATAGCCGTGAACCGTGAAAATATTTCCGCAGCCATGCTGACGTGGGACGGAGCCAGGTGCTGAACAATGACAACCGCCACGCCACTGTCGAGCGGCATGGCCTGCAGGAAAATTCGAATGGCCCCCAACCCCCCAGCGGATGCTCCAATGCCGACAACACACATGGGTGTCGACTCCGCCACAGGTGCAGCGATCAAGGCTTTGGGCTTTCGTTTGGGGGCGGACTTGGTTGTCAAAGCAGAATCTCCGGGGATGCCAGGGGCCAATTGGTGCTAACAGTCTACACAGTTCCCACCACAGGTCGATCGATCAATGAACGCTGTCCCGCTGTGGAAGTACACCGACATTTCTGGAGACGGAAGGACTCAGAAACAGTTCATGGTCGTGGACCCGCCGAATGGCATCCACCAAGTGCATCCCCGTATCCATCTTGAGCACAAATCCGCTGGCTCCAGTTGCGAACATCGTACGAACAACAACGGGGTCGTCATGGATCGACAAGCCAATCACTCGGGCCTGCGGAAAGTGATGCAGCAGCCGCCGCGTGGTCTCAATGCCAGCGAGCGCCGGGACACGCATGTCCACACAGACCACATCGACCGGCATGAGGCGCATGACCGCAAGTGCCGCCTGATCGCTGCCGACTACCGCGACAATTTCAATATCCGGATTTCGCTGCAGCGCCGTGCACAAGGCAGCGCAGTACTGTTGATGCGCATCAGCGAGCAGCACGCGGACATTCATAACGCGTCCCTTCAGTCTACTTAACGCCACCTCAGTGCCAGAGTCCCCGGACACCGCCCCGGGGCCCATGAGGGACTATTGAATCGCCAGTCGCTTGGAGGACACTGATGCTTTCTTCGGCAGGTCCAACGTCAGGACACCATGGTCCAGCTTGGCGGTCGCCTTGGACTCGTCCACATCCTGCGCGACGGAAAAGACGCGAGACATCACACCCTGGTAGCGCTCGCTGCGCAAGACTTTTCCTTCGGCATCCTTGGTCTCTTTGGCCCGTTTGACCTCAGCGTCAATCTGCACGATGTTTCCGTCAATGCGCACACTGACATCCTCTTTCTTGACGCCCGGCAAATCCGCCTGGACCTTGTAGTGACCGTCAGCTTCACTGACATCGATGCGGATGTCCAATGCGCCATTTTCCATCTCTAGTCGCATGGGTTCCAGGAACCGTTTGAACATCGAATCAAACGAGTCGCCCAATCCGCGTTCAAACAGACGCGGCTGAAATACGCTCAAGTTGCCCATGACATGTACCTCCGTTGGTTAGCAATCCCCACCCACTGCAATCAGCATTCGCAGGCTTCCTTGTCACTCCAGACGAATCGGCTCAATGCCGTGAGGTCCGGAATGCTGATATCGCGACGCCCCCGCTCATTGAAAGCAATGACACCGCAACGGGCCAACTTGGCCAGCGCCCGACTCACGGATTCCAGCCGAATACCCAGATAGGCACCAATCTCGGAGCGGCTCATGTGCACATTGATTTCATCGGTGCGACGCCCGCGCTCGGCCAAAGAACTGGCCCACATCACGAGGAAATCTGCAACCCGCGCCTCTGCAGAGAGGGTTCCAATGGATAGAGCGGTATCCCGGTTGCGTGCCAATTGGGCGCTGATGGCGGCCAGGACATGGTGCAGAAGTGACGGGTTTTTGGCGGCAGCCGTCATCAGGCTGTCGTAAGGCACGGCCCAGATTTCACCGTATTCCAGCGCAACCGCCATGCAACTGTGCTGACCTGTAGGGATGCCGTCGAAGCCCAGCCAGTCTCCGGCGAAGACAAAGTCGGCACTGCGCTCGCGACCGTCTGGCGACAAACTCACGACCTTGAATATGCCCGAATTGATTAAATGCAGTGTCTCAAACGGGAGCCCGAATGAATAGAGTTCGTCATGCGTCCTGATCAGGCGTTTGGTGAACGGGACATTGCGCTCGATCATGTCCAGAGACGCACGCCAGTTGGTGCGAATTTGCGACAAGTCCGCCACCCTGCTGGAATGCCAGAAGTACGTTTCGGGGTCATCCGTATTACGCATAGCTGTGGCCGCCCAACCCACCTGATGTGTGGCCGGCGCAACCCAATCAGCAACTTCGGACAACTGCGGGGAGTACGGTAGAACGTTCATGCCTATTCCTTAGCGATGCGAACAATCTAAGCGTATCTAACCAGAGGGCATTCACGAATACCCAAATAGACTGAAACCCGCTACCGGGAAACAGGTATTTGGTTGTCCTGGCCGGCACATCAAGCGTCGCATCGGATGCGTCTTGCGCCTGTAACGGGCGGGCCAGACGGGCCGTGTGTGATCACTAGCTGCAATGGCCGCTGCGCCACCAACGCCCGTTACACCGCGTAGAAGCGCAGCACGAGTGAATCCATGTAGTCTGTTGATTTCGGAAACTAACCGAGCCAACGACAACCGTTAGTGCAGTGGCATTGCTGCACGCAATCCTGCGCAACCCAGCCTAATCACTCCAGACCGTCTCAACCAGTTGGCCAATCTCCAACGGCTTCCCGTTGCGAGTCACCTTCTGCCACTCGGGCGGCGATGGTGCCACGCGCCTGGATTCTTTGCCGTCCCACGTCGCCACTTTTAGGGCGAACACGACCGGCCCCTCGGTAACGTCGAACGGCTGGATGGCTTTGACGCTCTGCGTGATGTGCTTCCTGATTTCCAGATCCAACAGCGCGTCAAAGTCCAGCCATACCTTGGACTTCTGGCCCGGCCGGACAGCCAGCACGATAAAACCGCCCACGGCTTGCGTGGCGCCACTGGCGAGCACGGCTTCGCGCGATGCTGCCTCCACCGCCTTGATGTAGTCCGCCATGGCATCAATGTTGGTCACGCGCCTCTCCATGATGGCGCTGGGTTGCAGCAGAACCACATTGAAGTTGGTGATGGGCTCGGATGCGTGGGCGCACACGGCGGCCAAAAGGAACAAAACAGTGAGGGCCAGAGAACGCATGGTGTTCTGAGCTGCCTATCAGACGAAATCCGCATCCAGCACCACCCGGTAGCGCGCCTTGCCCGAGCGCAGATGGTCCAGCGCGTAGTTCATCTTGCTCATCGGGAAATGTTCCACCTGCGGCGCAATGCCGTGGCGGGCACAGAACTCCATCATCTTGTTCAGCACCACCGGTGACGGAGTGGGCGATGCCGAGATGCTGCGCTGCCAGGACAGCAGGCCGCCGGTGCGCACCTTCATGGCCTCGGTCACCACGCCTACCATGTGCAGGCGGCCCTTGGGGGCCAGCGTGTTGATCAGTGCGTCCCATTCCAGGCTGGCGCCAACCGTGACCAACAAGAAGTCCAGCGTGCCGGCAATCGCCTTCAGCTCTTTCACATCGACACTGCTGACCGTTTGGTGCGCGCCCAGCAGCAGGGCCTCTTCGCGTTTGGATGGGGTGGACGTGAACGCGGTCACATCGCAGCCCCAGGCGCGGGCAAACTTCACCGCCAGGTGGCCCAGGCCGCCGATGCCGACGACACCCACCCTGTCGGTGGGTTTGATACCGTGGATCACAAAGGGTAAAAAGGCCGTGCCGCCGCCGCACATCAACGGGCCGGCGCTGGCCGGGTCCACGCCATCGGGTATCGGCAACGCCCAGCCCCAGTGCGCGCGCACCTTGTCGGCAAAGCCGCCGTGGCGGCCAACGATGGTGGGTTGGCGCTTGGCGCACAGGTTTTGCTCGCCGCCCATGCAGAAGTTGCAGTGGCAGCAGCTCTTGCTGTGCCAGCCAATGCCCACGCGCTGGCCCACGCGGATGCCCTTGGCCTGGTCGCCTACTGCAACCACCGTACCTACGATTTCGTGGCCCGGCACCAGCGGGTAGGTGGCGGGGAACCACTCACTGTCGACCATGGCTAGGTCGGAATGGCAGACGCCACAGTACTCCACGGCGATTTCCACGTCTTCGGGGTGCAGCGTGCCGGGGTCGTAATCCAGGCGCTCCAGGGGGCTGCCAGTGCGGGTGGCGGCCCAGGCACGGAATAGGGTCATGGCAAATCCTCTTAGTCAGTTGAGGACAGAGCTGAAGGTCTGTCCCGCAAGGTTTCATAACTCTGCGAGGTTAGCCGCTTTCAGGACCGGGTTTCCCCTCGCCATGTAACGGCGGCGACTGCGCCGTGGCTGCCGAAACCCGGCGCATAATCAGCGCGGCATCGGATTTGCCGACACAACCCTTTACAAAAGCTCCTTACTATGCACCGCGTCGCCATCAGCAGCACAGGCATCTTTACGCCACCCGAAATCATTACCAATGAGGAATTGGTGACCGCCTTCAACGCCTACGCCGCACTCGAAAACGCCAAATACGCCAACGAGATTGCCGCAGGCACCCGCACCGCCATCACCGACTCGAATGTCGAGTTCATCGAAAAGGCCTCCGGCATCAAACGCCGCTACGTGATGAACAAATCCGGCGTGCTGGACCCGCGGCGCATGCGCCCGGAGTTCAAGGCCCGCCCCGATACCGAAATTTCCATGATGGCCGAGATCGCCGTCAAGGCCGCACAGGACGCCCTGGCCAACGCCGGCAAGACCGCCGCCGACGTGGATGGCGTGTATTGCGCTGCCGCCAATATGCAGCGCGCCTACCCCGCCATGGGCGTGGAGATCCAGACCGCGCTGGGCATCAACGGCTATGCGTTTGACATGAACGTGGCCTGCTCGTCGGCCACCTTTGCGCTGGAAATGGCGTTCAACGCGGTGCGCTCGGGCGCGGCCCGCGCCATTCTGGTGGTCAACCCGGAAATCACCTCGGCCCACCTGGCCTGGATGGACCGCGATTGCCACTTCATCTTTGGCGATGTCTGCACCGCCATCCTGGTGGAGCGGTTGGACCTGGCACCCGAAGGCGCATTCGAGATTCTTGGCACGCGCCTGCAGACCACGTTTTCCAACGCGATCCGCAACAACGCTGGGTTTATGTCCCGTGCCGAAGACCGCAACCCCGAAGACCGCGACCAGCTCTTTAGACAAGAGGGCCGCAGAGTGTTCAAGGAAGTCTGCCCCATGGCGGCCGAGCATATTTCCAGCCACCTGGCGTCTCACGAACTGGTGCCCACGCAGATGCGCCGCTTCTGGCTGCATCAGGCCAACCTGGCGATGAACCAGTTCATCACCCGCAGGCTGCTGGGGCGCGACGCCACACCCGATGAAGCACCGGTGATCCTGGACGAGTTTGCCAACACCGCATCGGCCGGATCGATCATCGCCTTCCACCGCCACAAGGCCGACTTTCAGCCGGGTGACGTGGGCGTGATCTGTTCGTTTGGCGCGGGCTACTCGATTGGCAGCGCCATCGTCAAAAGGACCTGAGCCAGCAGGCCAATTGCGCGCGCATTCAACGTACCTTCGTGTATCGGTGCATGATTGGCCAACTCTGCTATCAGCTTTAAAAAAGGTGGGCCATGCAAGCTGCGGATCTGCCAGTAAACGAGTCGGATCGCCTGACTACACTCAGGGCGCTCGACATTTTGGACAGCGGCCCCGAAGAAGAATTTGATGCCCTGATCAAGGTAGCCTCTTTGGTGTGCGGTGTGCCGGTTTCCCTGATCAGCCTGATCGACACCGAGCGCCAATGGTTCAAGGCCAACATCGGGTTGCCCGGCGTTACCGAGACGCCACGTGATATTGCATTCTGTGCGCATGCGATATTGGATGACGGCCTGTTCGAAGTACCGGATGCGTCGCTGGACGCCCGATTCGCCGATAACCCCTTGGTACTCTCGCAGCCCGACATCCGGTTCTATGCCGGTGCACCCATTGTGATGGCTGATGGCAGCCGTATTGGCACGTTGTGTGTGATTGATCGCAAGCCACGCGAACTCGACGATACCAAGCGGGAAATTCTCAAGGACCTGGCCATTGCCGCTGCGCATGCCCTGGAAGGAAGACGCGCGATTCGCGCATTTCAAAAAATTACAGAAAACCTGGCCGCCAACGAGGTCCTTCTCAAGGAAGCCCGCGACAGCGCACAGGCAGCAAACATCGCAAAGAGCCGTTTTCTGGCCACCATGAGCCATGAGATTCGTACGCCCATGAATGGTGTGTTGGGTATGGCCCAGCTACTGATCATGCCCAATCTGGCAGAAAAGGAGCGCCTGGAGTATGCACACACCATACTCAATAGCGGACACACGCTGATGGCTTTGCTCAACGACATTCTGGATCTGTCAAAAATTGAAGCGGGGAAGTTCCAGTTCGACGCGACTGAGTTCGAGCCTGCGCAATTGTTAGCCGAAGTTTGCAAGCTGTTTTCCGGTTCGGCAAAGGCAAAAGGTTTGGGACTCGACTCCACATGGATTGGCGCATCGGCACAGCATTTCGTGAGCGACTCCCACCGCTTGCGCCAGATGCTCTCAAATCTGGTTGGCAATGCCATCAAATTCACGCACAGCGGCCACGTGCATATCGAATGCAAGGCCATCGAATCGGGCAAGACAGCCGCACTATTGGAGTTCTCCGTCAGCGATTCGGGAATCGGGATCCCGATCGAAAAACAAGGCTTGCTGTTCAAGCCGTTCTCACAAGCTGACGACTCCACCACCCGTGAGTTTGGTGGTTCGGGGTTGGGGCTATCGCTCGTCAGCAACCTCGCAAAGGCCATGGGTGGGTCGGTCGGTGTGACCAGCGAGCCCGGACACGGCGCAAGATTCTGGTTCCGCGTGCCAGCAAAGCCGTTGGACGCAACACAAGTCGGTACACAAGCCGAAGTTCATTCGGCTGTGCAGGGAGCAGCCGGCGCCCAGTTGGGCCAATTGCAGGGGCATGTACTTGTCGCAGAGGACAACCCGGTCAATGCCATCGTGATCCGCTCATTGCTCGCAAGGCTGGGAGTCACAATGACACTGGCCGCTAATGGAAAAAGTGCGGTCGACGCGATCATCGGGGCGGCCGATTCCGATCAACCCGATTTGATCCTGATGGATGTGCACATGCCGTTGATGGACGGGTATGCGGCCACCCGGGGCGTACGCCAGTGGGAGGCTGAGCAACGGAGGATGCGCCTGCCCATCATCGCGCTGACGGCCGATGCCTTTGAGGAAGACCGTCAGCTCTGCCTGTCCGCGGGCATGGATGACTTCCTGACCAAACCAATTGCCTTCGACGTGCTGTACTCCGTATTGGCAAAATGGCTCAAGTCATCCTCGTAATCGGATCGACCGGAACCAGCGCACACGGGGCTGTTTCGATTAGCTCAGAGCCCGCTTCAAACGAATTTCTTCGACCCGCGCCGTGCCAATGGGCACGGTCTTGGCGCTGCTGGGTTCGCGTTTGAAGCCGGCCAGCTCGTGGAAGCGCAGCGCACGGTCATTGGAGATGGGTATCCACACCGTGACGTGGGTGCAGCCCTCTTCCATCAGCCCTTCGCGCGCGGCATCCCACAGCGCCAGGCCGGCGCCCTGGCCCACGTGGCTGGATGCCACATAGATGGACCAGATTTCACCCATGGTTTGTGGCGTGCCCTTATCGCGCGAGCGATCGAATCCGACAAAGCCGACGATGGTGTCGCCATCCATTGCCACCTGCACCTGGGGTTCTGCGTATTCGATGGCTTCGCGCCAATGGGACTGGGGTTTTTCCAGCGCGGCCACGGGCACGGGTGCATTGGGCGTGGCGGATTTGAAGGCCTCGCACACCGACGCGTTGTGCAGTTCAGTGATGGCCTTGGCGTCGCGCAGTGTGGCGGGTCGAACCGTGAAAGTAGTCGTAGGGGACATGTCTAAGCGTTAACCTGAAGCAAAAATTGGGGAAATAAGGGGACCGATTGTCGCTGCAAACGTCGGGCGCCCCAAAAACGGGTTCAACTCATTACGTCACCTAGGGTCAACACCGTTGCCACTGCGGGGCTGCGCTCACAGAATGCATCCATGACCGCACCCATTACCGTATCCGCCGCCGACCTGCCCCTGCAATGCCTGTACCGCTGGGAGCGGGAGCGCGCCCAGGCTGTCTACCTGACGCAGCCGGTCGGCGCCGGCGCCGTGCAGGACATCACCTGGGCCGAGGCGGCCGACCAGGTGCGCCGCATGGCCACATGGATGCAGGCGCAGGGCTGGCCCGCGGGCAGCCGGGTGGCCATCATCGGCAAGAACAGCGCCCACTGGATACTGGCCGATCTGGCCATTTTCATGGCCGGCCACATCTCCATCCCCATCTACCCGACCTTCAATGGCGAAGCCCTGGCCTACATCCTGGCACACAGTGAAGCGCGGGCCTGCTTCGTCGGCAAGATGGATGAGACCAGCAATCTGCAAGCCGGCATACCCGACGGCTTGCCGCTGATTGCGTTGCCGCTGGCGCCCAGGATCAAAGCCCTGGCCTGGACCGACCTTCTGGCAACCAATGCCCCCCTGCAGGGTACGCCTGCGCCGCCCATGGACGCAGTGGCCACCATCATCTACACCTCGGGCACCACCGGCAAACCCAAGGGTGTGGTGCAAACTTTCCAGTCCATGGCCTGGGGCGTGACCAGTGCCACACGGCGCGTGCGCATGGACGCCAACGACCGCTACATCTCCTACCTGCCGCTGGCCCATGTGGCCGAGCGCATGCTGATCGAGCAGGGTGCCCTGCGTTACGGCGGGCACATCTTCTTTGCCGAGGCACTTGACACCTTTGTGCAAGATTTGCAGCGGGCCAGGCCCACGATATTTTTCTCGGTGCCACGGTTGTGGGTCAAGTTCCAGCAGGGTGTGCATACCAAGATGCCGGCGCAAAAGCTCAAGCGCCTGATGGGCATACCGCTGATCGGGCGCCTGGTGCGCCGCAAGATCCTCAAGGGTCTGGGACTGGACCAGTGCCGGCTGGCCGCCGGTGGCGCCGCGCCCATGCCGGCCGACGTGCTGCAGTGGTACCGCGATCTGGGTCTGGACCTGATAGAGGTCTATGGCATGACGGAGAACTGCGGCGTGTCGCACTCCACCTTGCCGGGCTCCCGCCAGACTGGCTCAGTGGGTTTACCCTATGACCTGGTCGACAGCCGCATTGACCCCATCACCGGCGAAATCCAGATGCGTAGCGCAGCACTGATGCAAGGCTACTACCGGGACCCCGTGGCCACCGCCGACGCCATAACCACAGACGGCTGGCTGCGCACCGGTGACAAGGGCCAGATCGATGCCAAAGGCTTTCTCAGCATCACGGGCCGGGTCAAGGACATCTTCAAAACCAGCAAGGGCAAATACGTGGCGCCCGCGCCGATTGAAGAGCTGCTGGTACTGCACCCCGACATCGAGGCTTGCGCGGTCACCGGCGCCAACCTGGACCAGCCCCTGGCCCTGGTCATGCTGTCACCGGACGCGGTGGCCCGCTGCGCCGCCCCTGACGCGAAACAGGCCCTGACCGAATCGTTGGCCCGCCACCTGGAGACGGTCAACGCCCGACTGGAGCCGCACGAGAAGCTGGGCTTTCTGGTGGTCATCGCCACCGCATGGACGCCCGAGAATGGCTTTGTCACGCCGACCTTCAAAGTCAAGCGCATGCAGATCGAAGCGACGTATGGCAGCCAGTACGCAGCCTGGCAGGGCCAGCGTCAACCGGTGGTGTGGGCGAGCCACTGACGGGCGCCGCGACAGGGAAGGAGCGGCTCAGGCCGCCAACGCAATGCTTTGTCCGACCATCTGCAGCAGCGTGGCGTGGTTGCGAACGACAAGACCATTTTTCTGGATGCGAATCACATGGTCCCGCTCCAGGGATTTGAGTTCCATGTTGACCCGCTGGCGGGACGCGCCCAGCAACTGCGCCAGACTTTCCTGCGCCAGATGGATGCCAATGCGCACTTCATGCGGGTGGCCCAATGCAGGCAGGCCGTGGCGACGCACCAGATGCAGCAACTGCTTGGCCAGGCGCACCCGCAGTGGCAGCGTGTTCAGGTCTTCCAGTCGGCCATAGAGTGCGCGTATCTGTTGGGCATTGCGGCGCAGCAGCGCCTCGCAGAGTTCCACATGCTGCGCCAGTATGCGTTTGAAGTCCGCCTTGCCCACACACACGACCGTGCTGACGCCGTGGGCATAGACATCGTGGGTGTGGCGGTCGCCATCCAGAATGGAGACGTCACCAAACCACGCACCAGGCTCCAGATAGCGCAGCGTGCTGTGCTTGCCCGACGAGTGGCTGGAGCCCACGCGCAAGGCCCCTTTGGCACAGCCCAGCCAAGCCTCGGGCCGTTCACCGTGCGCAGCGACCAGTTCGCCATCGCGGTAGCGCTCAACATAGGCGCAACGCAGGATGTCGTGCTTCAGCGGCGCGGACAGCGCGGAGAACCAGCGCCCGCTATTGATGGCGGTGCGCTCGTCTAAGCTGAGAAAAGGCGTGTTCATGGTTTCTCGGAAGGGTTGGGTTGGTCAATGGCAGCGTCGATGAAACCCATCAAAGCGTTGCCTATGCGTTGAGCCTGTGCGTCGTCCAGCTTGGTCTGGTCATACAGCAGGTGCAGATGCAGGCCGCCGGCATACCCGGCGACCGTGACACAGACCGGGTGCTGTGGTGGTGGCGACACCATGAACGCCAGCGACCGGATGCGCGCGCCATTGCGCAGCGTGACCGGCTGCTGGTTGCCGATATTCGTCAGCATCGAAGCCGGGGGGCCCAATGCGGCGGCGGCTTGCACCAGGCGGGCGCTGTGGCGTGAGGTGGGGAGCAAAGAGGCCCGCGGATAGAAGGAGTGGATCAGATTGGCATCGCCACTGTGGAGCAGCGACGACAGCTCGGACTTGATGCTTTTCGCCAGCTGCCACAGATCCGGCTGGACCGCCACCGCGTGGACCGTGGTCAGGGTGGCGATGTAGAGCCCCAGGTCGTCGGCGCTCAAGTTGTCGCGCAGGACGCCACGTAAATCGGCCAACGAGTTCAGGGCCAGGTGGCGCTCTTCGGGCGTGCCACATTCACTGTTGATCGCCAGGATCTGGGCCGCCCCCAGGACGCCATGCATGGTTGTGTCATGGGCCCGACACGCCGCCAGCAGGGCTCGCCCCTTTTCCCTGGACAGGGTGTAGGGAATGGCCTTGATGCTGCGCTGGGCTTTCAGCTGCGGGTCATAGCCGGGCAACTGGCGGGCAAACTTCAGCGTCGCCCGGCCCTGCCCCAACCAGAACCCGACCTTCTGCACCGTGCTCTCCACCATCCCCTTGGCGTTGATGGGGTCCAGATCCTGGGCACTGGGGCGGGCGGCCCGCAAGGCGAGCGGCAGGTCTTCGCCGCCGGCGCGCCGCAGCACTTCCAGCAGCACCTGGGCGCCGGACTTGCCGTCCGCGATGGCATGGTGAAACACCATGGCCGCGACCGACTGGCCACCGCGGCCGCCAAACCAGAAGAACCGGACCAACGGTGCCACATCGGCAAACGGTGTGTCCAGCTGTTCGGCCAGGCGCAAGCGCCAATTGCGCAGGGATTGGACCTGGGCCACCAGTGGAGCCTGTTCCATGGACACGGCCTCGAAAAACGGATGACCGTCCACCTGCGCAATGCGCGCACGCAGCAGCGGTTTTTCCTGCTGCGTTGCGTGTAGGGCGTGGTTTAGACGGGTCAGTTCCAGCGCCCCGCCCACCTCCGCGAAGACCACAAAGTTCAGGCAGTACAGCGAGTCCAGCAGGTAGTAAATGGCCTCGGTAGCCCCCAGATGCCGGTTCATCACTGTGCCGGACGCTGCGTCCCTATACTTCCGAATGATCTTCGTGTCCAAATTGCCCGCCTGATGGTCAGTCGCCCCAAAAGTCCCATGATGCAAGCGCCGGTGGAGGAGTTAAATCCCCCGATCGGGGGGCGCACGGCCGAGCAGGCGGCCCCGCTGCTGGGCGTCAAGATCCGGCCGCCCTGGCGTGCGCGCGGCGTCATTCCACGCGCGCGGCTGGACGCCTACCTCGACGTCATCCGCCACCGGAGTTTGACGCTGCTGGTGGCGCCGCCGGGCTACGGCAAGACCACGGCGGCCGTGTCCTGGGTGGACGCGCTGGCCGGCACCGGTGCCTGCGTGGCCTGGCTGTCGCTAGGCCCCGAGGACGATGAGCCCGAGCGCTTTCTGGACTACGTGGACGCAGCCATCGCCCAGGCCCTGGGCAAGGCCGCGCAGAGCACCTCCGGCGCACTGTCGGCCACCTTTTCGGTTCCGATGGAAACCCGGTTGGGCTGGTTGCTCGAAGAACTGGGCGGCTTGCCGCAAGCGGTGTATTTGTTTCTGGACGACTTCCACCTGGTGTCCCATGCGCAAATCCTCGCCGCGATGGATTTCCTGTTGCGCTACGCACCGGAAAACCTGCACGTGCTGCTGCTGTCGCGCGAGACCATTGCACTCAACCTGGCCACGCTGCGCGCCCGTGATGGCGTGTTTGAAGTCCCGGCCAGTGCGCTGCTGTTTGATGTGGGCGAGACCGACCAGTTGCTACAAAAAGGCGAGTTCGTGCACTCTCTGTCGGACCAGGCGCCGGCACTGCACACGCTGACCGGCGGCTGGATTGCAGCCCTGCGCGCGGCCATCGCCACGCTGCGCAGCCACGGGCGACCCGAGCAATACCTGGGCAAACTGCCCGCTACCCTGCGCCCGATTTCCAGCCTGTTTTCCGATTTGATGGAGCGCCTGGACTCCGCGTTGGTGGATTTTCTGGAGCACGTATGCATCACCGACCGGCACTGCGCGGCGCTGGTAGAGGCCCTGGGCGCATGTGCCAATGGCCAGGCCATGTTGGAGCGCATCGAGCACCTGCAATTGTTCATCAGCCGCCAGGACGACCGCGGCAGCTGGTTTGTACTGCATCCCCTGTTTCGGGAGTTTCTGGAGCAGCGCGCCCGCACCCGGGCGGGTCTGGATGTGACCGATCTGCACCGGCGGGCCGCACATTGGTTTGCCACACAGTCGCTGTGGTCCGAGGCCATTCACCACGCGCTGGCGGCGCACGACGTGGGCCGGGCCCTGGCCTGGATCGAGTCGCGCGCCATGGTGCTGGTGGGCGACGGCGACATCCTGACCCTGCTGTCCTGGGAGCGGCAGCTGCGGGCGCACCTGGTGGCCCGGCCGATACGCCTGCGCCTGGCATTCGCGTGGGCGCTGTGCCTGGCCATGGCCAGTGAGCGGGCGCTGGCCATGGTGGACAGTGTGGAGGCCGAGCTTACCGCACTGGACCGCCCCACGTCCCGCAACAAGCTGCTGAGCGAATGCACGGCGCTGCGTGCCGTGCTGCTGGCGGAAAAGGGCGACTACGACGCCGCCAGTGTGCTGGCCCATCAGTATCTGCGCGCGCCGGTGGCACAACCCTGGGTGCCCAATGCCATTCTGAATGTCATTGCCAGCGCGCATCTGCAGGCCGGGCGCTGGGAGCAGCTCCAGGTGGTACCGCCGATGGCGCAAGACTCCCACGAGCAGCGCGTGCCCGACCGCACCTCCATGGTCTACCGCCTGAGCATTCTCGGTCTGGCAGAGTACCGCCAGGGGCATCTGGAGGACGCCGCGCGCTATCTGGAGGAAGGCATGGCCCTGGGGGCCGCCATTGGCACGCGGGGCCATGTGCTGCAGGCTCTGCCCGCCCCCACGCTGGCGCTGGTGCGCTACGAGCAGGACCGGCTGGTGGATGCGCAGCGCATCAATGCGGAACACTTCGAGGTCAACCGTCGTGTCGGTCCGATCGACGGCCTGTCGGGCTGCTACCGCATTGCCGCGCGCACCGCGCACATGCAAGGGCAGCTGGTGCTGGCCCGCACCCTGCTGGATGATGCGGAGCGCATCGCCACGGCGCGCGGCTGGAAGCCCGTGCAGGCGGCCGTCTGCATGGAGCGGGTCCGCTACGCGCTGCTCGATGGCCGCATGACGGACGCGCGCGCCAGCACCGAGCGGCTGGAGATACTGGCCGCAACCGTCGACAGCACGGGTAACGCGTATGCCGACCTGCAGCGTAGCGTCGCGCTGTCCAGTGCCTGGCGGTATTTGGCCGAAGGCGCCGATGCCGCGACGGCCGCCAGCCTGGAGCAACTACTCGGTTCGGCACGCGCCAACGGCAAGCTGCTGGACCAGTTCAACATCGGAACCGCGCTGTCCCTGGCCTGGTTGACACTGGGGCGGCGAGAAGAGAGTCTGGACTTGTTCCTTGACCTGTGCCGACAGGCGCAGGCTGTGGGTGCCGTGCGTTCTATTCTGGATCAACCGGTTGCAACCTGTGCATTGATTCGCATGGCCACCGAGCACGCACATGACAGGGCGCAGCCCGCGATGGTTCTGGCATTTCTGCAGCGCCTGCAGACGGCGAGTGGCACGGTTGCGGGCACAACCCCTGCGGGCCCCTACCCCGTCGCAGCGTCAACCAGTCTGAGTCCGCGCGAGCATGGCATCCTGGTGCTGATTGCCCAGGGCCTGTCCAACAAGGAGATTGCCCGCAACCTGGGGCTCACCGCCGAGACCGTGAAGTCCCACCTCAAGAAGATCTACCCCAAGCTCGGGGTGCAAAACAGGGCCCAGGCGGCGGCCAAACGCCTGGGGTAGACCCGTTTCCAATCTTACGGATTGGTGATGCGTGCGGCGTCCAGTGTGACGGCAGTTTGGGCCAGGACCCGCCCTGTCACAACGGCTCCCGTGCCCAAAGAAATCAGGGTCTGGCTCAGCAGGTTTCCCTTGAAATCAGACGCGGTTCCCAGGGTTGCCTTGCCCGACACTTGCCAGAAGATGTTCTTGGCCTGTGCGCCGCCGCTCAGGGTCACGATGGCACTGTTGGCCACGGTGAGGTCTTGTCCAATCTGGAAAATCCAGACGGCGTTGGGGCCACCCGACAGCGTGACGCCGGCACCCGTCACCAGCACCCCGGTTCCCCATTTGTAGAGCCCCGGCGCCAGTGTCAGTCCACTGATATTGCCCGCGCCCAGTTCCGTGAAGTCCGGAATGCTCCGGCCAGCCGCATCAGTGAAAGCCGTTTGCATGTCGCTGATGGCCGTGGTCATGTAGGTGGGTGACGGTGGTGCGTAGTTGGCGGCATAGACCTTGCCCGTCACCAGCGACGAGGTTGCAAAGGTGTTTGTCGCGTCCGCAACCAATCCGAATCCGGTGATAAAGCTCGCGGCGGCCGGGCTGACCCCGATGTCACCGACGATGGCCGTGGTTCCGGTGGTCGAGATGCCGGTCTTTGCCAAAGCGACAAAGTTTCCGGCAGATCCCAGACCGACGGGTAGCCGGCCCGCGGCGGCTGACACGATCAGTGTCGCAGAGCCCGACTTTCCGTTGGATGTTGCGGTAATCAGTGTGGAGCCCGCGGTGAGTGCCGTGGCGACCCCTGAGGTTGACACCACGGTCGCCACCGCCGGGGCGGCAGACGCCCAAGATGCGGCGGAGCTAACGTTGGCGATGGAGCCATCGGAGTAGGTGCCGGTGGCAACGAAGGCTTTGTTGTCCCCAATCTGCGCCGTGGCGCTAACCGGCGTTACTCCAATCGACACCAGGGTGACAGCGGGTACCGTCACCATGGCCGAGGCGGACTTGCCGCCGGACGTGGCGGTGATGACCGCAGAACCCGCAGCCACCCCTGTGACGATGCCCGTATTGGAGACCACTGTCGCGACCAGTGGCGTGTTTGACGACCAGACCGCTGCCGTAGTCACGTCAACCACACTGCCGTCGGAATACGTCGCCTGGGCCAGCAAGGCTCGCGCCACGCCCATAGGCACAACGGCAGTAGCAGGTGTGACTGCAACCGACACCAGAGTCGCGGAAGTCACATTCAGGGTCATCGCGCTGGTCTTGCCGAAGAAGCTGGCATTGATCACGGCCGACCCACTGGCCACTCCGGAAGCCAAGCCGGTGACCGGCGAGACCGCGGCAACTGCAGGGGTCGCGGATGTCCAGCCCGCAAACGCGGTCACGTCGCGGCTTGAGCCGTCACTGTAGACCGCTGTCGCCGTCAATGCCTGGCTGCCATTGATGGGAACAGAGGCGGCAGACGGTGTCGTAGTGATGGAGACCAGGGTCGCAGATGTCACCGTCAGATTCACCGCGCTGGTCTTGCCCGCGAAACTGGCCGTGATCACCGATGTGCCACTGGCAAGGCCGGTGACGACACCTGTGGTTTGAACGACCGTGCTGACCGCAGGGGTGCCGGAGGACCAGCTGGAGGATGCCGTCACGTCACGGGTGGACCCGTTGCTGTAGGTCGCCGTCGCCGTGAAGGGCTGGACGCTACTGGTCGGTATGGCGCCGGCCGCGGGCGTTACGGCCAGCGATACGACCACCGGGGCGTCCACCTTCGGCGCGTCCACACTGGTATCCGATCCACCGCCGCAGGCGGCCAGCAGAAAGCCAGCGCCCAAGGCCAGAAGCCAGGGCAGGGCCCTGCGGTAGCTGTCAAATTTTTTCATGATTTTTCCTTGGTCATTCATCAACGGAAATCGCTGTTGTCGACCGATCCGGGACAACACTCGCACCCCGCGCTGCACATCCGCCCAAGGGGACCTGCGTCGCGGAATGAAGTATTGCGACCTGCTTGAAAAATCACCGTGCGCTGGCCAACACTGGTGGCAATGGGGCATGGCGCCGCGGGCGCACCCTGACTGGGCTTTAGGTCCGCAGCGTGCGGTCAAACAGGCTGAACAGCCGCTCCCAGTGCCGCTCGGCGGCGGCGCGGTTGTAGATGGCGCCGCGCTGCGGGAATACAAAGCCGTGTTCCACGGCCGCGTACCATTCGACGCGGTGCGGTGTGCCGGCGGCTTCCAGGGCGCTTTGCAGTTTCTGGATGTCGGCCGCTGGTGCCCAGCGGTCGATCTCCGCACAGGCAAAGTAGCTCTCGCAGCGGATGCGGCCTACCACGCGGTGCGGGGAGTCCGGCGCGTCCGTCGCCATGTTCGCACCGTGGATGGACGCGATGGCACGCAGGCGCTCGGGGAACTGCGCGGCGGCCCAGACCACAAACGGGCCGCTCATGCAGTAGCCCACCGCACCGATGTGGCTGGTTTTGGCTTGCGGTTGGGCGTCCACAAAGGTCAGCATCGCAGCCGTGTCTACCGCCGTGGTGCGGGCGGTCAGCGATGCCATGTGCTCGAACATCGTTGCCATCATGGCCTCGCTACGCTCGGTCAGCTGGAAGTCACGGGTGCGTCGGTAGTACAGGTTTGGCAGGACCACGTAATACCCCACCGAAGCCAGGCGCCGGGCCATGTCGTGCAACTCCTCGCGCTTACCCGGTGCATCCATGTAGAACAGCACCACCGGGTGGGGGCCGCCTTCGTCGGGGTACACCACAAAGCTATTCATGGTGCCGTCGGCGGTGGGGAGGTCGAGGTTCTCTTCGATCATTTTTGCTACTGTATTGATAGCGATATCTGCTTGTTTTACGAGGGCTAGAGGCACTTTTTATCACAAACTTCTTTCGAAGTGCCATAAAACAACCCAATATGGGTATAAATGTCCCAAAGCCACGCCTACGCCTACCGTACTCTGCTCCAGTGGAAGGAGCCGCTAATATGGACCCATGCGAACCCTACTGCACTTCTTCACCGCCGGTCTCGTGCTGGCGCTGGCGGCCTGCGCCAACCTGGAGCCGACCGGTCCGGCCAGGGACAAGACCTATGCCATCACCATCCTGCATACCAACGACCACCACGGCCGTTTCTGGCAGAACAGTGACGGTGAATACGGCATGGCGGCGCGCAAAACCGTGGTCGATGGCATCCGCGCCGAAGTCGCCGCCAGTGGCGGCTACAGCCTGCTGCTCGATGGCGGCGACGTCAACACCGGTGTGCCCGAGTCGGACCTGCAGGATGCTGTGCCCGACTTCAAGGGCATGAACCTGCTGGGCTACGACGCCATGGCGGTCGGCAACCACGAGTTTGACAAGAGTCCGGCGGTGCTGGCCATGCAGCGCAAACTGGCCACCTTCCCCATGCTGTCGGCCAACATCTACCGCGGCGGTGAACGCATTTTTGCGCCATACAAGCTCTTCAACCTGGGTGGGGTGCGGATTGCGGTCATGGGCCTCACCACCGAAGACACCCAGAAGCTGGGCAATCCGGACAATATGCGTGCCCTTGAGTTTCGCAGCCCCATTCAGGAGGCCGCCAAACTGGTCCCCGAGTTGCGCGCGCGCGCCGACGTGGTGATCGCGGCAACCCACATGGGCCACTACGCCAACGGCCAGCATGGTATCCAGGCCCCGGGTGATGTGGAAATGGCACGTGCCGTCACCGGCCTAGACCTGGTGGTGGGCGGCCACACGCAGAACCCGGCCTGCATGAAGGCCGAGAACGTGCTGGACACCGCCTACGTGCCCGGCACGCCCTGCCAGCCGGACCGGCAAAACGGCACCTGGATCGTGCAGGCCCACGAGTGGGGCAAGTACGTGGGGCGGGCCGACTTCCAGTACCGCAACGGCGTATTCACGCTGGTCAAATATGCGCTGATTCCCGTCAACCTGAAGCACACCACACCCATTGCCGAAGACCCGCAGATGCTGGCCCTGCTCCAGCCCTACCAGGCCTTCGGCCAGAGCAAGCTCCTCGTGAACGTGGGCAGTGCTGATGAAAGGCTGGAAGGGGACCGCTCTGTCGTGCGCAAAGCTCCAACCAACCTGGGGATGCTGATCGGCCAGGCGATGATGGATAAAACCCGCTCCGATTTCGCCGTCGTCAATGCGGGCGGCATCCGCGACTCGCTGCCCGCCGGCCCCATCACCTACAAGGACATCCTGAAGGTGCAACCCTTTGGCAACACGCTGGCAACCCTCAGACTCACCGGGCGTGAAGTGCTGGACTACCTGCAGGTAGCAGCCCGCATGAGCCCGGGCGCGGGGGGCTTCCCCCATTTGTCGGGGGTGGAGGTGACCACGGCAGCCGGTACCATCGCCGAGGTCCGGGTCCGGGGTGCGGCCCTGGATCCGGCCGGGACCTACCAGATGGTGATCAATAACTTCATGGCCGTCGGTGGTGACGGCTACCCGGTCATGACAGCGCATGCCGGCTATGTGGACACCGGCTTTGTCGACGCCGACGTGCTGCGCAGCTTTATCGCAGCCCACAGCCCCCTGCAGGCGGCGCGCTATGCGCCCGGTACTCGCATCACTGCCCCATGAACACTCCTTACCGCCGGAAAAAATTCCGCGTCGTTCCGAATCCGGCTCTCCCGGGCAGCCGGCCGGACCACGATGAGCAGGGCCTGATCGTGGACGGCTATGCGCCGTCGCAAATGATCGAGGACCTGCGCAAGTACCAGGCCGAACTGGAAGTCCAGAACAAGGCCCTGCGCTACAGCCAGCAGGAAGCCGAGGGCGCGTCCGAGCGCTTCGCCACGCTGTTCTCCAACGTGCCGCTGGCCCTGATGGTGGTGGACGAAGAGGGCCTGGTCATGGCCAGCAATGCCATGGCGCTGCGCCTCTTTCAGCCGGTGGAGAGCGATCCGCCGCTGCATTTCTTGCTGCCTTTTGTCGGCCCCACGCATACCGATGAAGTGGCCGTCGCCTTTCTGAGTGCCAAGTCGCGCAGCACCAGCGAGGTCAGCGAGGTGGTCTTTCTGGCCGGCTCACAGGGCACCTTTACCGGTGACCTGCACATTGCCCGCATCGAGAATCCGCAGGGCGACCTGGCGCACTTCATCTGCGCCATCATCGACCAGGGGCCGCTGCTGGCACAGCGCCATGCCCTGCAAAAGAGCGCGGCGGTATTGCAGCAGCGCAACGAAGACCTGCTGCTCAGCGAAAACCGCATGGCCGCCATCATCAACTCGTCTCTGGACGCCATTCTGTGCATCGACGAGCAGCAGGGCATTACGGTGTTCAACCCGGCGGCCACGGCCCTCTTCCAGTGCCCCGCTGAACAGGCCCTGGGCAGCCGCCTGGAGCGGTTCTTGCCCCAGGTGGCGGCCACGCTGGCGACCGGGACCGTTGCTGCACAGGCCACCCTCGGCGAGTTTGCCGCCACCACCCTGCAGGGCCACGAAATCTTTGTCGAGATCAGCGTCTCGCTGGAGCGCCGGCTGACACCGCGTGTGACCACGCGCCTGCCGATCTCCGAATTCATTGCCCGTCGGGGCATGCAAGGTCCGCACGGGGAGATCACGACGATTTTTGCCCGTGACCTGACGGCCAGCAAATTGGCAGAGGCCCGCCGGGTTACGCTGGAAACCCAGTTGCGCGAATCCCAGAAGATGCAGGCCATGGGAACCATGGCAGGCGGCATTGCCCACGATTTCAACAACATCCTGAGTGCGATCCTCGGCAATGTCGACCTGGCCAAGCAGGACACGGCGGCCAGTTCCCCGGCACTGACCAGCCTCCAGGAAATCGAAAAGGCCGGTCGCCGCGCACGCGATCTGGTGCGCCAGATTTTGACCTTCAGCCGCAACGAAGTGCCCAAGCGCACGCCCATTCAGCTCGACGATGCGGTCCATGAAGCGGCGCGCCTGGTCCGGGTGGCACTGCCCCCGCTGGTGGACCTGCAAGTCAGGATCACACCGCATACCGCGGCCATCCTGGCCGACACCACCCAGGTCGAGCAGGCTCTGCTGAACCTGTGTACCAATGCCTTGCTGGCCATTGGCAGCCACAAGGGTTCGCTCACCATAGAACTCTCCAGTGCGGAAGTGGGCCAGCCCCTGGTCGGACGTCTCGGTTTGCAGAGTGGCCGCTACGTGACCGTCTCGGTGCGCGATACCGGCAGCGGCATGTCGCCCGAGACCCTGGGGCGCATCTTCGAGCCATTTTTCACCACCCGCGAGGTAGGCCAGGGCACGGGACTGGGCCTGTCCGTGGTGCACGGCATCATGCAGGGCCACCAGGGCGCCATCGACGTGCAAAGCGTGCCCGGTGAAGGCAGTGTGTTCACGCTGTACTTCCCGCCGACCTTTGAGCAGGCCGTTGCGCCGCCCGCAGAGGTAGCCCCCGTGGAGCCCGTCGTCGGCCGGGGCCGCCACGTCATGTATGTCGATGACGACCAGGCCCTGGTGTTCCTGATTGCGCGGGTCCTCAAGCGCAAGGGTTTTACGGTCACCGCCTTCACCGACCCGCACGAGGCGTTGCGCGCCTTTGAAGCCAAGCCAAAGGCCTTTGATCTGCTGGTGACCGACTACAACATGCCGGGCTTCAGCGGCATCGACCTGCTGCGCCAGGTCAAGCGGATTCGCCCCGACGTGCCCGTGGCGCTGGCCTCGGGCTACATCACACCGGAGCTGGAGCAGAGCGCCATGGTGGAAGGCGCCAGCGCCCTGATTTACAAGCCGGACGACGTCAGCGAGTTCTGCGAAACCGTGCAACGCCTGATTGCGGGCAATGATGCCCGCTAGAACTCTTGCCCCCACGGTCGCCCACTCCGTGTGGCTCCCTGCCCCCCAAGGGGGCGCATTTCACCTTGGGGCGGCCCCGCGGTGAAACCAGCCTCTGACACCCCGCTGTGCGTGGTGTATGTAGACGATGCGATTGTGGTGCTGGACAAGCCGTCCGGGCTGCTGTCGGTGCCCGGGCGGGGCCCGGACAAGCAGGACTGTCTGAGCCTGCGGGTGCAGGGCCAGTACCCGGATGCGCTGGTGGTGCACCGGCTGGACATGGCGACGTCGGGCCTGATCGTCATGGCGCGCGGGATGCAGGCCCAGCGCACCCTCAGCGAGGCCTTTGCCAACCGCCTGGTGCACAAGCGCTATGAGGCGGTGGTGCACGGCGTGGTGGAGGCACCCTCGGGCAACGACTGGCGCACCATTGATCTGCCGATCGGCGTGGATTGGCCGAACCGGCCCCGGCGGAAGATCGACCCGCACGCCGGCAAGGCCAGCCAGACCCGCGTGCAGCTGCTGCATGTCGATGCCCAGCGTCAGATCAGCCATGTGTTGCTGGAGCCGCTGACCGGCCGTACCCACCAGCTGCGGCTGCACCTGCAGGCCATTGGCCACCCCATTCTGGGCGACGCCCTGTACGCGCCACCGGCGGTGGTCGCCATGGCCCCACGGCTGCTGCTGCACGCCCGCGACCTGGCATTTGCCCACCCCGTCAGTGGCCGCGCCCTGCAGTTCAGCCGCGAGAACCTGAAGCATTGCGGGACAGATCTTCAGCTCTGTCCTCAACTGACTAAAATGCGTGAGTGACACCTATACAAAACGCTGACCTGCACTGCCACTCCACGGTTTCGGACGGCACGCTTGCGCCCGAGGCGCTGGCCGCGCGGGCCAGCGCCAACGGCGTGGAATTGTGGGCCCTGACCGACCATGACGAGATCGGCGGCCAGCAACGGGCCCTGGCCGCGGCCAAGGATTGCGGCATGCGCTACCTGACCGGTACCGAGATTTCCATCACCTTCATTGGCAAAACCGTGCACATCGTGGGGCTGGGTTTTGATGCCACCAACCCTGACCTGATTGCAGGACTGCGTCGTACCCGGGGTGGCCGCGACGTTCGGGCCATGGAAATGTCCGATGGTCTGGCCAAGGTCGGAATCAAGGGCGCGTACGAGGGAGCCCTGAAGTTTGTCGGCAACCCGGAGCTGATTTCGCGCACCCATTTCGCCCGCTTCCTGATCGAAACCGGGGTCTGCCGTGATACCAACGAAGTGTTCAGAAAGTTTCTGATCGAAGGCAAGCCCGGCTATGTGCCACACAGCTGGGCGACACTGAAGGACGCCGTAACCTGGATCACCGGTGCCGGCGGCATGGCCGTCATTGCACACCCGGCGCGCTACAAGTTCACGCCCAATGAAGAGTTCGCGCTGTTCACCGAGTTCAAGAGCCACGGCGGCCAGGGCGTGGAAGTGGTGACCGGCAGCCACTCAGTGCCCGAGTACGGTATCTACGCCGAAACGGCCCGCGAATTCGGTCTGGCGGCCTCGCGCGGCAGCGATTTCCACAGCCCCAATGAAAGCCACACCGAACTCGGCACCCTGCCCTTTTTGCCCGCAAATCTGACACCCGTCTGGGAAGCTCTGGCATCCCGCATCCAATAGACGCATGGCCCAATACTTCGAAGTTCACCCCGAAAACCCCCAGGTACGGCTGCTCAGGCAGGCCGTGGCGCTGCTGGAAAAAGGGGGCGTTCTGGCCGTCCCCACGGACTCCAGCTATGCCCTGGTCTGCCATCTCGACGACAAGGCCGCCGTGGACAACTTGCGGCGGATCCGGGGCGTGGACGACAAACACCACCTCACGCTGCTGTGCCGCGACCTGAGCGAGCTGGCCAGCTACGCGCGGGTCGACAACGCCCAGTACCGCCTGCTCAAGTCCGCAACGCCCGGCCCTTACACCTTCATCCTGGAAGCCAGCAAGGAGGTGCCACGCCGGGTCAGCCACCCGTCCCGCAAGACGATTGGTCTGCGTGTGCCTGAACACACCGCCCTGCAGGCCCTGTTGGCGTTACACGACGGTGCCTTGCTCGCAACCACGCTGATCGCACCCGGCGAAACCCATCCCATGAACGACGCCAACGCCATTCGGGATCGCTTTGAAAAACTGATCGCCGGTGTCATCGATGCCGGGGCCTGCGCGCAGGAACCCACCACCGTCATCGACCTGACCGGGGCGGAGCCCCAACTCATCCGCCAGGGCCGGGGCGATCTGGCCCGCCTGGGCCTGTAAGACCAACCTGGAAACTTCATTCTGTGGACATCGCAAACCTGATTCAAACCGTCGCCCTGTACGCGTTGCCGGTGCTCTTTGCCATCACCGTGCACGAGGCGGCCCATGGCTATGCGGCGCGGCATTTTGGCGACAACACCGCCTGGATGCTGGGCCGCGTCACGCTCAATCCGATGAAGCACATCGACCCCGTGGGCACCATCCTGATGCCGCTGATTCTTTACTTCGCCACCTCGGGGGCTTTTCTGTTTGGCTATGCCAAACCCGTCCCTGTGCGTTTTGGCAACCTGCGCCACCCCAAAAGAGACATGGTCTGGGTAGCGCTGGCCGGACCTGGCGCAAACCTGGCCATGGCCTTGCTGTGGGGCATCACCCTCTACCTGCTGCACGCAGCGGGTGTGACGGAACCTTTTTTCCTCAAGATGTGCAATGGTGGTGTGTTGGTCAACGTTGTGATGTTTGCCTTCAATATGTTTCCGCTGCCGCCCCTGGATGGTGGGCGCATTCTGGTCGGCTTGCTGCCGCACCGCCAGGCAGAGTTGGTGTCACGGGTTGAGCCCTGGGGATTTTTCATCGTCATGGCGCTGGTCGTCATGAACGTCATCAGCACGCTGTGGATGCAGCCGGTGATGGCGCTGACCTTTGGCCTGCTCAACATCCTGCTATCTCCTCTGGCAGCGCTGGTGTCGTAAGCACCAGCCGCACACGCCTGCCCATTTCCTTGATTGAATCCTCTGCAATGCCCTCCACACGCTTTCTCACCGGCATCACCACCTCGGGCACGCCCCACCTCGGCAACTATGTCGGTTCCATACGGCCGTCTGTGCGGGCCAGCCTGTCGCCGGACGTGGAGAGCTACTACTTCCTGGCCGACTACCACGCGCTCATCAAGATCGACGAGCCGGCACGCATACAGCGCTCCACACTGGAGATTGCCGCCAGCTGGCTGGCTGCGGGCCTAGACCCCGAGCGTGTGGTCTTCTACCGCCAGTCCGATGTTCCCGAGATCCCCGAACTCACCTGGCTGCTGACCTGCGTCACCGGCAAAGGCGTCCTCAACCGCGCCCACGCCTACAAGGCCGCAGTCGACAAGAACACGGCGACCGACCAGGACCCGGATATGGATGTGACCGCGGGGCTGTTCATGTACCCGGTACTGATGGGGGCCGACATTCTGATGTTCAACGCCCACAAGGTGCCCGTGGGGCGCGACCAGGTTCAGCACATCGAGATGGCCCGCGACATGGCCAACAGCTTCAACCACCGCTATGGAGAGCACTTTGTGCCACCGCAGGCCGTCATCGAAGAGTCCGTGGCAACGCTGCCCGGGCTGGATGGCCGCAAGATGAGCAAGAGCTACGACAACACCATCCCGCTGTTTGCGCCGCGCGAGCAGCTCAAAAAACTGATCGCCGGCATCGTCACCGATTCGCGCGCGCCCAAGGAGCCCAAGGACACCGAAGGCTCGGCGCTGTTCCAGATCTACCAGGCTTTTGCCAGCGAAGACGAGTCCCAGGCCCTGCGCCAAGCCTATGCCGACGGCATCGCCTGGGGCGACGCCAAGCAGATACTGTTTGAACGCATTGACCGTGAAATCGCTCCCATGCGCGAGGCGTATCTGGACCTGATCAACCACCCGGCCAAAATCGAGGCGATCCTGCTCGCTGGTGCGGTCAAGGCCCGCCAGCGGGCCACCCCTTTCATGGCGGAGTTGCGCCACGCCGTGGGCCTGCGCAAGCTGGGCGACCCGGTCCAGGCCGCCACCCAGAAAGTGGCCAAGACGGCCCTGCCCAGCTTCAAACAATACCGCGAGGCCGACGGCCAGTTCCGCTTCAAACTGGTGGACGCACAAGGCCATGTGTTGTTGCAGAGCCTGGGCTTTGCGTCACCCAAGCAGGCGGGCCAGGCCATTGCCACGCTGCAGCGTGAAGGCTCGGCAGCCCTGGCAGCACTGGCGGATCAGCTGGAGCCGATGGCGGTCGATACCGCCATGGTGGCTGCCGCCTTGCAGCAACTGGCAACGGGAACTTAACACCAAACGCTGTATCACAGCAGACGCCTCCTCACTGGCCTCTTTTGCCAGCGTTTCCATAACCCCAACCGACTGCCTTGATATGACCCCACGCTCACTACTGATTCCACTCTCCCTGTCGCTGCTTGCCTTCAGCGCGCACGCAGCCTCTGCTCCAGCAGTCGCGACCGAAACCCTGCCCTCCGGGGTGATGGTCATGCACACCGTGGTGGGCACGGGCGCAATGCCCAATGCCGTCGACCGTGTGAAGGTGCACTACCGCGGCACGCTGGCCGACGGTACGGAATTTGACAGTTCGTACAAACGCAATGAGCCTGCAGTCTTTCCGCTGAATAGGGTCGTGCCCTGCTGGACACAAGGCCTGCAGAAGATCAAGGTCGGTGGCAAGGCCACGCTGACCTGCCCACCGGCGACCGCCTACGGCGAGCGTGGTGCGCCGGGTGCGGTGCCACCGAACGCCACACTGACCTTTGAGGTGGAACTCCTCGCCATCGAGCGATAGTCCTGCGCGCGGGCCTAGTGCGACCCGTAGCTGGCCAGACGGCGCACGTCCAGAATACGAATTTCACGCCGGGCAATCTCAATCAGCCCTTCGCTCTCCAGCTGGTGCAACACCCGGGAAAAATACTCGGGTGTGAGGGACAGCCGCGAGGCAACCGTGGCCTTGCTGACGGGCAGCGACACGGTGACGATGCCAAGGTCACCTTCATGGTCCAGCTCCACGTCGCGCAGCAGGTAGCCAATCAGACGCTGCATGCCGCTGTGCAGGGCGTAGCCCTCGACATCCAGCAGCAGGCGGTGCAGCCAATGGGAAATGCCGGATAGCATGTGCATCGAAAACCGAGGGTCCCGCTCGATTTCGCTGAACACGGCCTGCTTGCTCACGGTCATGATCAGGCTATCGCTCAGGGTTTGCGCGTTGAGCATGTAGGGCTTGGGCAAAAACATCATCGCCTCGGCAAAACTGTGACCCGGTCCCACAATTTCGATGACTTTTTCAACCCCGGTGGAAGAAGCAACAAAGAGTTTGATCTGTCCTGACACGACAAAGTGAAAAGACTCGCATTGCTCGCCGGCCCTGAACACCATGGCGCCACGTGTGAATTGGCGCAATCTGCAGCCACGGGCAATGTTTTCGCGCTCGGGCTCCGACAAATTGCTGAACATGGGAAGTGTCCCCAGGTGACGGGGCATATCGAATCGACCGATGGATGTTTGGCTCATTTTCCAGCTCAAAAAGTTGACTTGGTTCAACTTTAGACCCCCATTTGACGCCGCGCCGGCCGCAAAAGGAGTAGAGCCACGCCTCTTTGGAACTAGTCGTTAACACCCTCTATAGTTCTAAAGAACTAGCCACGACACCATTTGATTTTCATTTGATATGGGTCAATTCCACTATGAAAACATGGACCTCAAAATAGACCGATTTCCGTCGCCATGACTGCGGCATGGACCCGCGTGCTGACCTGCATTTTTCGCAGCAAATTCTGCACATGCACCTTGACCGTGGTTTCAGCAATACCCAGTTCACGCCCAATTTCCTTGTTGCTGGCACCGCGCGCAATGCCCCGAAGAATCTCCATTTCACGCGATGACAAGGCAGCTACGATGGGCGATAAGGGGGGGGGCGCAGATACAGCGGGCGTGGTCCCCAAATACGCGGCGACCATCTTGCTGGTCATCTCCGGTGCAATCACGTTTTCACCCTTGACCACACGTTCCAAAGCGCCGATCAAGGCGTCGCCCTCAGTGGTTTTGAGCAAGTACCCTGCTGCGCCGTTGCGCAACGCGGCAATCAGATCAGCTTCATCTTCACTGACAGTCAGCATCAGGATGCGTGCATGCGGAACGGCCTCTTGCAGTGCGACCACCGCATCCACACCGCGTACGCCGGGAAGGTGGTTATCCAGCAGGATCACGTCCGGCTGCAGCTCTTGTGCGCGGCGCTGCGCCTCGCCGGCGTCCGCGGCATCGCCCACGACGAGCACGCGCGCATCGCGGGACAGCAATGCGGTCAGCCCCCGTCGAAACAGGGTGTGATCGTCCACCACCAAAACACGGATAGCAGGCACATTCATGTCGGTATAGGCTTTCAATGCGAGTCAGTTGGATTACAAGGCTATCGGGACATTGTCGGTCGCAGGCGAGATGTGTGCGCCTGCCAGAGTCAAACGCACGCAGCATCCGCCACCGGGCAATGCACGGACCGACAATGCCGCGCCCAAGCGCTGCGCGCGTTCGGTCATGATTTGCAAGCCCACATGTGTTTCATCAGCTACACCATTGCCCGCGGCAAAACCGATACCATCGTCACGCACTTCAAAGACCCATGCGGGCTGCTGTTCCACGCGCAGCCAGACCTGCGATGCGCGGGCGTGCTTGCGCACGTTGGAGAGTGCTTCCTGCACGATGTGCAACACCTGAATCTGCACATCCGGCGTCAGGGGTAGCCCGTGTCCGCTGATCTCCAGGGAAGTGGCCAAGCCCGTCTGGAGCTCAAACTTGCGCAGTGTGGTCGCCAGGGCCGGTTCAATATCTTCCGCATTCGCACGCGTACGAAAGTGCACCAGCAGTTCGCGAACATCGCCATAGCACTCGCGTACGCCCGTATCGATTTCCTCGAGCACGCCGCGCATCACCGCCTGGTCCTGGGTTTGCATCGCGTCACGCATCAACTGCACCTGAATCTTGAGAAAAGCCAGGGACTGGGCGATGGAGTCGTGCAGTTCACGGGACAGATGGTGCCGTTCCCCTGACACCGCGGCCTCCCGCGCCAGCGCACTGAGCCGCAAGTTCTCCATGGCGCTGGCGAGATGGCTGGTGAGCGCTTCCAGCAGTGAGCGCTCGGCGTCGCTGGGCGACACCTTGGCGTAAAAGAACAGACTCACCTCCCCCATCACACGCTCTTGCACGCAGATGGGAACATTGACGACCGTCTCGAAGCCCGCTTTTGCACAGTGTTTGAGAGACTCCTGCGGCAGAGAGCGGATGGGAATCACCACCAGCGCGTTGTCGGGCGTGGGTGAACCACAGAAACAGTCGCCCGCGCTCAGGCACTGCTCTGCGTCCACCAGCTCGACGGGCAGCCCGCTGGTTGCCAGCATCAGGTAGCGCTGCTGGGCCTGGCCCGACCAACGCAACGCCACCCCGTCGGCCTTGGCGATGGACATGATGCGTTTGGAGAAATCCTTCGCCAAATCCTCGAGCGACGTGGCACGGGCGACCAAAGCCGTCACCTCGTAGAGTGACTCCAGGCGTTCGCGCTTTTCTTCCAGCTCCAGGGTTTTTTCAGCCACTTTGCTGGCCAGGTTCCCGTACAAGGACTGGAGGTGCGCCGCCATACCGTTAAAGCCCTCGGCCAGGGTTCCAAACTCGTCCGACCCGACCCGCTTGACCCGAAAACCAAAGTCTCCACCCTGGATCTTCTGAATGGCCTGCTTGAGCAAATTGACAGGTTCCAGCACAAACAGATAGCCCGCAAACAACAGCGTCACCGCACCCAGCAACGCCACAATGAGGACCCCGATCTGCAGCAGGTGCAACGTGGCCGTCCAGCCCGCCATGTTCGATTCAATGCTGTTGACCAGCAGGTCGATGTCCGCAGCAAAGGTGACCGTATCCGAGGTCAAGCGGTCCAGATTGCCGGGTCTTTGCGCCAGCCAATGGGTATGAAACTGGGCCCAGTCCCTCTCGACGGCCACAAAGTGTTGCCGCGCAGCGCCGTCCCATGGAACCTGAAGTGGGCGCGCGGGATCGCCATTGCGCAACAGTGCAAGGCTTTGGTTGAAGTTCTCGATGTGCGACGGCAACTCCTGTGCGCCGGAGCCCGTCGGACTGGCCACCGTCAGTGCGATCCGGTAGGCCTGCATGCGCATGCGCCCGGCCTCATTGACCGCCGCAGCCCCCCCATTGAGTTGCCACGAAACCCACAGGTTGACCGTGGTCGAGATCAACGCCAATAGTAGGAATGGTGAAACGGCGAAGGCCAGCTTACGACTCAGACTCCATCGCGTGTGTATGACTGTCATGGGCCAAATCTTACTGCGCTGCAGTGGCCCTGCCGGCTCAGGTCAATTTTTGAGTTGCGGAGGCACGGCCCCCAGAGCCGCCGCCCAATTGAAGACACTGTTCACGCGCACTTTGAAAGCCTGGGCTTGGGCCTGAACCCTGATGCCGGCGCAATCCTTGCCATACTGCGTGATCGCATAGTGCGTGCATGTGACCTGTTTGCCGGGCCCCAGACTGGCGACTTCGCGCGATGCACGCACAGTGCCATGGGCTTCGAGCTTGGCCAGGCGGTTGCGGGTGGATATCTCGGGGGCACTCACTTCACGCGCCACATCCTTGACCGCTACGGGCGCTGATTGCGCAGCCAGATGGCGCAATATCTCCAGGGATTCGGGCCACTGCTCGACTGGAATGTTTCGATTGGAGTGTTTGCTCATACAGCCGCCTTTAGTTTGCGTTAACAAATAAAGGGCGACGCAACATCGAAATCCTGGTGCACATCTCGATGGCAGCCCCGCTGGCAAATGACCTTGGTCATGTAGCCCGGAAGCTTTGCGTCCTTGACTTTCGTCAAGTTTGCCCCTGCCAGATTTGCTCTTGCGAGCCGCCTCGCTGGCTGCGAGCGAGAGCACCGCACACTGCGTTACACCATCGCTAGCACGGATATTACATACGCCAGCGCTTATTTGCAAGCAAATGCTTCGAAGAGTTTCCGGGCGCTACTTCAGAACAGTGGCCCCGGACTCAGTTAACAGGTCCCGCAGAATCGAGCGGTGGCAGTGGGCCTCCTCCTGACAATAGCAGCCCAGGGAGAAATTGGCGCCCTGGGACAGTCTGGCCAACAGCTCCAGAGTCCGGGCGGCATCGGGCTGCTTCATCTCGTTGCGGTAGCGCCTGGCAAAGGCACTCCATTTCGCGTCGGTGTCGGCCTCCTGGCCTTGCTTCATCGTTTCAGCGCTGGGGGCCAGGTTGGGGTACCAGACGTCGTACCAGTTCTGGCTGGCGAACTCAGTCTTGGGAACACCCCGCGGCGGGCGCCGCACGGTGCCGATCCGTATGCCCTCATCCGGAGCCCGGTCCGTGCCGAGTCTGACAATGCGAATGCCCATTACATATCCTCCAGGTCGGGGGTTTCAGGTCGTCGTGGCAACGGCGCGCGGAACTGCCGCAACCACCCGGGAAAGTCCGCGGCCGGCATCGGCCGTCCAATGAAATAACCCTGCGCGAAATCACACCCCAACGCCGCCAGCTGATCCCAGTTCTCCTGGGTTTCAACCCCTTCGGCTACGACCATGCGTCCAAGATCATGGGCGAGCTCAATGGTGGAACGCACGATCACGGACGAATCCTTGCTAACCAGCATGCCACGTACAAACGACTGGTCAATCTTGATGTACTCCACCGGCAGCTTGAGCAAATAACTGAGCGAGGAGTAGCCGGTGCCAAAGTCATCGATGTACAGCGGTATGCCTTGCGCACGCAGGCCGTGCAGTACCCGCAGGGCGAATTCCGCATCCTCCATCACCGTGCTCTCCGTGATCTCCAGTTCCAGCAGACCGTTGGGCACGCCCCAGGTCGCCTGCAGCTGGCGAATCTTCTCCAGGAGGCCTTCGTCGTGCAGATTGCGTGCGGACAGGTTGACCGCAATGGGCAACGCACAGTCCTGCTGCATCCAGCCATGGTTCAGGCGCAAAGCAGTTTCGATTACCCACTCGGTAAGCGGCTTGATGAGGCCTGTGTGTTCGGCAAGCTCGATAAACTCACCAGGAAAAATCAAACCACGCTCGGCGTGCCTCCAGCGCACCAGTCCCTCGGCCCCGCAGACGCGGCCAGTTGCCATCTCGACCTTGGGCTGCAGGTAGAGCGACAAATCACCCCCTTCAATGGCGCGCCGCAGCTCACCGGCCAGATTCAAGTGGCGCGACGGATTCTGGTCCTGAACGGGATCAAAGACGACACACCCCAAGCCTTTCTTCTTGGCCAGTTGCACTGCCATATCCATATGTCGAAACAGGTCGTGGGCGGTAGATCCGTGCTCCGGGAACACGACGACGCCGGCTTTCGCCGACATTTCCAGCGAAATATCAGCAATCGGGAACGGTTGTGCCAACACACCGACCAGGCGTTGCATCAGTGCGAACGCCGCGCTGGCGTCACTATTGGGTAGCAGAATCGCAAACTCGTCGCCGCGCAGGCGCGCGACAACAGCGGGCACTGGTGCCACTGCACACAGGCGCGAGCCGAACTCCCGCAACATCTGATCGCCATAGTTGAAACCCAAGGCATCGTTGATCTCGTTCAGTCGCTCAATATCGGTTTGCATCACGACGAACGGCTGCCGGAGTCTGTGTCCAAGGTCTATCGCCGCGGCGAGCAACTCGGTAAATCGGGTTTCATTGGGCAAACCGGTCAACGAATCGCAATGGGTCATGCGGTGCATGGTCTCCTGGATCTTCTGCTTTTCGGCGCCCGCACGCAGCGTGGCGATGCCAAAGGCCAGGTCGTCTGTTGACTCCGCCAGCAACGCCACCTCCTCGGCACTGACGGAATCCTGCTCCACCCCATAAATAGCCAGGGCACCGATGATCTCGGAACCCACACGCAGCGGGCACGCCACCGCACACGTATTGCTGCGCAGATACGGTTGCCAGGCAGCGTACCGCGGGTCTGTGAACATGTCGCGGACCACACTGGGCTGACCGGTGCGGATGGCAGTGGCACCCACACCTTGCCCGTGCTCGTTGTCGGCCCAGCTCACAGTCAGCTGGTCCAGGGCAAATTGACCACCCGGATAGCCGCGCTGCGCCTTGGGCTTCACGGATTGGCTGTCATTGTCTTCGCAGTACCACACTACAGCGGTCGGATAGCCCCCCTCTTCCACAATGGCACGGCACATGCTCGCCAGCAACCCCTGCTCATCCTTCGCCCGCAGCATCGTGCGGTTGCCAGCGCTCAAGGTTCTCAACGCCCGGCTCACCTGCTCCAGATTGCGCACCTGCCGCGCCAGGTCTGCGTTGAGCATCTGAATGGTTTCCTCGGAGCGCTTGCGTGCAGTGATGTCCCTACCCAAAACGTAATACCCAACAACCCGTTGCTGGGCATCCCGCTTGGGGAAGTAGTCAACGCTCTGCCACATCTCGGGAAAGGGCTGCCAGTCGTAGCTTTGCGGCTCTCCCTGCAGGGCCCGTGCGATCACTGGAGCCGCGATGGCATAGCGCTCGTCACCCAGAATTTCGCGCACGGTACACCCGGCAATGTCGGCCCGTTCGGGTGCAAAGCGCTCCCGGTATTGATTGTTGACATACACATAGCGCTGCTCGGCATCCACATAGGCGATCAAGGCCGGCACATTGCTGATCACACTGCGCAGGTGGTCTTGTGTGGTGTGCAGCTGCGATGTCCTTTCCTGAACCCTTTGTTCCAGCAGTTGGTTAGCGTCACTGATCGCCCGCTGCGCCTGCCGCTCCACCGACACTTCCCTAAAAACGAGGACCACACCGTGCATGTGCCCTGTGGAGTCGCAAATAGGGGCCGCGCTGTCGGAGATGGGGCACTCACTGCCATCACGCGCCAGCAGCGCGGTGTGGTTGGCAAGTTCCTGAACTGCGCCGGTTTCCAGTACTTTGGCCACGGGCACCACGGCTGGCATGCGCGTCTGCTCGTTGATGATGCAAAACACCTCGTCAACAGGTCGGCCTCGTGCCTCGGCCACCGACCAGCCGGTGAGCCGCTCCGCCACTGGATTCATGCGCGTGATACGCCCCCTGAGATCAGTTGCCAGCACTGCGTCGCCGATGGAGTGCAGCGTGGTGGACAGGCTTTCCTCGCTGTCAGCCAGCGCTCGTCGACTGGCCTCGGTCTCCCGCAGTTGGCGCCGGACCAGCCCATAGGTCGCGGTCAGCAGTGCAAAGAGCGACAGCGCGACCAGCGCACCAGTGGTCAGCAAGGAGTGCTGGGCTTGCAGCTGCTCGGCACTGCGACTCTCAAGCGATCTGCGCTCCGCGGCATCCATCTCGCCCAACCAGCGGTAGGTGCGCTGGCGCGTTTCCTGCAAAGGAGCGCTGGCTACAAACGCGTTCGCGGCCTCCTGGCCCTGGGTCTTTCGCAAGAACTCCACGCGTCGCGAAATGACCATGCGCTCGTTGACAACCTCACGCAGTTGCGCCCATCGTTCCAGTTGGACCGTGTTGTCACTGACAAGCTGCTGGATCCGGCCGAGCAAGGTCTCCCGGTCCGCTATGGCCGCATCGCGGTCGACCAGCCGCGCCGGGTCCCCCGAGATTCTGAAGCTTTGGGTGGCATATTCGACTTGCAGCGTATCGGACTTGGTCCTGGCCAGGCTATCGAGCACTTCGTGGGAGTGCGCAACCCAGCGCGCTGCCTCGGAAGCGTCATATGCGACCTTCCATGTTGTGGCCGTGATTCCCGCCACCACCAGCACGGCAATCGTGAATGCGACCAATACCTTGGTCTCGAAACCAGAGTAGGTTTTCAACACATCCTCCCCGCGCCTAGTCTGGCGCTTGCCCACGCACCATAGCCGAAATAAGCCAGGCAATCAAATGGGGTCCGGCATCACCGCTGGGCGGTGCTGAAGTGCGCAGGGTATCACGCAGTGTGCGCAGAAACCAAAAAGCCCATGCGAAACATGGGCTTTTGGCGGAGTGGGTGGGATTCGAACCCACGGTACCTTGCGGTACGCTTGATTTCGAGTCAAGTACATTCGACCACTCTGCCACCACTCCTGAATAGTTGCTTCGATTGGACGAAGCGCAGATTCTATCAGGGTCGCAGGGTCACCATTCCGCCCAGGTAGGGTCGCAGGGCTTCCGGGATGGTCACCGAGCCGTCAGCGTTCTGGTAATTCTCCAGCACGGCCACCAGCGTGCGGCCCACTGCCAAGCCGGAGCCGTTCAGCGTGTGTACCAACTCGTTCTTGCCTTGGGCATTCTTGAAGCGGGCCTGCAGGCGGCGCGACTGGAAGGCCTCGCAGTTGGAGACCGAACTGATCTCGCGGAAAGTGTTCTGCGCAGGCAGCCACACCTCTAGGTCATAGGTCTTCGTGGCGCCAAAACCCATGTCGCCGGTGCACAGGCTCACCACGCGGTAGGGCAGGCCTAGCTTTTGCAGAATGGCCTCGGCGTGGGTGACCATGGTCTCCAGCGCCTCGTAGCTTTTCTCGGGATGCACGATCTGCACCATCTCCACCTTGTCGAACTGGTGCTGGCGGATCAGGCCACGCGTGTCGCGCCCGGCGCTGCCCGCTTCGGAGCGGAAACACGGGGTGTGGGCGGTGAGCTTGATCGGCAAATCGGCTTCGGCCACGATCTCGTCGCGCACAAAGTTGGTCAGCGGCACTTCGCTGGTGGGGATCAGGTACAGCGCGGTGTGGTCGGGTTGCTCTTCGCCCTCCTGGCCGCCCTTCTTGGCAGCGAACAAGTCGCCTTCGAACTTGGGCAACTGGCCCGTGCCCTTGAGTGACTCGCCGTTGACGGCATAGGGCACATAGCACTCGGTGTAGCCGTGTTCCTGGGTCTGCACGTCCAACATGAACTGGCTGAGTGCGCGGTGCAGGCGGGCAACGGGGCCTTTCATCACCGTAAAGCGCGAGCCGGAGAGCTTGACGCCCATCTCGAAGTCCAGCCCCAACGGCGTACCGACGTCCACGTGGTCTTTGATCTCGAACGCCATGGCAGCCGGTGTGCCCCAGCGGCGCACCTCCACATTGCCGTGTTCGTCCTCGCCCACGGGGACCGACTCGTGCGGCAGGTTGGGCACGGCCAACAGCAGGGTCTGCATGTCCAGCTGGATCACGTCCAGGCGCGTGGCGGAGCTTTCCAGTTCGGTCTTCAGGCCGGCCACCTCAGCCATGACGGCATCGACCTCGGTCGGTGTGCCCTTGGCCTTCAGCATGCCGATCTGCTTGGACAGCGTGTTGCGCTTGCTTTGCAGTTCTTCGGTGCGCATCTGAATCGTCTTGCGCTCGGCTTCCAGCGCCGTGAAGGCGTCCACGTCCAGGAAGGCCTGCGGGTTCTTGCGGGTTTGCAGGCGGGTGATGACCGAGGCCAGGTCTTTGCGCAGCAGGGTGATGTCTAACATGGTGATTCTCCAAATCAGTCGGGGTCAGAGCACATTTGCTATGCAAAGTGGTCCGACCCACAAAGTCTCAGTATGAAATAGGGCTCTAGCCCTCGATTTTATTGCGTGATTCGCTATGCTTTTAATAGCTGACCGGGTGGGATTCAGGCGTCCAGCTTCAGCCCCTTGGGCAGCGGAAACTTCACCGTCTCTTCAATGCCGTCCATCTTGCGCACCGACACCGCGCCTAAAGCGCGGATGCGGTCTATCACCTCGCGCACCAGCACCTCGGGTGCCGAAGCACCGGCCGTCAGCCCGACGCGGCTCTTGCCTTCAAACCATGCGGTCTGCAGTTCGGCGGCGTTGTCCACCATGTAGCTGGTGACGCCGAGCTTGCGCGCCAGCTCGGCCAAACGGTTGCTGTTGGAGCTGGTGGGGCTGCCGACCACGATCATGATGTCCACCTGCGGCGACATGATCTTGACGGCGTCCTGGCGGTTTTGGGTGGCGTAGCAGATGTCCTGCTGCTTGGGCGACTGCACGGAGGGAAACCGGGCCATGACGGCGGCGGAGATGTCGGCGGCGTCGTCCACGCTCAGCGTGGTCTGCGTCACCAGCGCCAGCTTGGCGGTCTGGCGCGGAGCGATGCGCGCCACGTCGGCCACGTCCTCCACCAGGTGGATGCTGCCGTCGTCGAGCTGGCCCATGGTTCCCTCCACCTCGGGGTGGCCCTTGTGGCCGATCATGATGAACTCGAAACCCTCTTTGTGCAGTTTGGCGACCTCGACGTGCACCTTGCTGACCAGCGGGCAGGTGGCGTCGAAGATGCGAAAGCCCCGGCGCGTGGCCTCCTTCTGGATGGCCTGGCTCACCCCGTGGGCGGAGAACACCAACGTGGCGCCGGGTGGCACCTCGTCCAGCTCTTCAATGAAGATGGCGCCACGGTTCTTGAGGTCGTTGACCACATAGGTGTTGTGCACGATCTCGTGGCGCACGTAAATGGGCCGGCCAAACTTTTGCAACGCGCGCTCGACGATCTCAATCGCGCGGTCCACGCCGGCGCAAAACCCGCGTGGTTCGGCTAAAAGAATTTCCTGCGGAATGCTTGGCTGGGTCATAGGATGCCAATCACCTGCACTTCAAACGTCACCGGCTGGCCGGCCAGCGGGTGGTTGAAGTCGAACAGCACGCCACGGCCTTCGGCCACCTGCAGCACCACCCCGGCAAACTGGCCCTTGTCGTCGGGCGTGGGGAACTGCACCACATCACCCACGCTGTATTCCTCGCTGGGGTCACCCATCTGCGTCAGCACCTTGCGGGCCAGCCACTGTTGCATGGCGGGGTTACGCTCCCCAAAGGCGGCGCCAGCGGGCAGCTCAAAGGTCTTGCGCGCGCCCTCCTCCAGGCCGATCAGGCAAGCCTCGACCGCGGGTGACAGCTCGCCCGTACCCAGGGTCAGCGTGGCGGGCTTGCCGTCAAAGGTGTTGATCACATCCCCGGACGGGCCGCTCAGGCGGTAATGCAGGGTGAGGAAAGAGCCTGGTTCAACGCAGGTTGGCGTGGCGGTCATAAAAGTCCCTATAAACTGGCCTCTATTGTAGAAACCCCGGCCAAACCCCTGCGCACCTGCCGGGCAGCCCCCCACCCAGACCATGCCCCTCAAAGACCTACCCCCCGACGCCCGGCCGCGTGAAAAGCTGCTGGCGCGCGGCGCCGCGGCGCTCAGTGACGCCGAACTGCTGGCCCTGCTGCTGCGCACCGGCATCCAGGGCAAGGGCGTGCTGCAAATGGCCGACGAGCTACTGCACATCAAAAAAGATAGCACCTCAGGCAATGGCGACGAGGGCTTCGACGGTATTTCAGGCTTGCTGCATGCCACGGCCGAGGATTTGAAGCGGGTCAAGGGTCTGGGCCCGGCCAAGCGCGCCGAGCTGATTGCCGTGCTGGAGCTGGCCCGCCGCGCCATGGCCCAGCAGCTCAAGGAACGCACGGTGTTTGCCGACCCCGACACCATCAAGCACTACCTGAAGCTGCACCTGGCCGCCAAAAACCACGAAGTGTTTGCCGTGCTGTTTCTTGACACCCAGAACCGCCTGCTGGCCATGGAGGAGCTGTTTCGCGGCACGCTGACGCAGACCAGCGTCTACCCGCGTGAAGTGGCGCTGCGCGCCCTGCACCACCAGGCCAGCGCCGTGGTGCTGGCGCACAACCACCCCAGCGGCACGGTGCAGCCGTCCCGCGCCGACGAGGCTCTGACGCAAACCCTGAAGGCGGCGCTGGCGCTGCTGGACGTGCGGGTGCTGGACCACATCATCGTCGGGCCGGGGCAAGCACTGTCCATGGCCGAGAAAGGCCTGCTGTGACCGCCACCGCGTCCAAAGCGGCATCGGCGAAGGCCAAGCCGATGAAGGTGGGCTCGCTCGCCGACCTGAAGCAGGTCAAGAAGGAAATTGCCGCGCAGGCCGAGCGTGCGGCCCAGGCCGCGGCGCAGCAGGCGCTGGAGGCCAGGCGCGTGCGCGAGCACCGCAGCCTGTTCCAGGCTGCCGTGGGCGCCGTCCAGCGCCTGCCCGCGCACGGTACGGCCAACCTCAAGCCCGCCGCCCCGCCACCCTTGCCCATGCAGCACCTGCTGGACGAAGCCGCCGCACTACAGGAGGCCATCAGCGACGAGGTGGACGTCACCACCCTGCTCGATACCGACGAACGCCTGAGCTTTCGCCGCCCGGGCGTCGGACCCGACGTGGCCCAGAAGCTGCGCAAGGGCCAATGGTCCATCCAGCGCCAGATCGACCTGCACGGCCTGCGCAGCGACGACGCGCGCGAGGCGCTGGGTGCTTTCATCCGCGAGGCGCACAAGCAGGGCATACGCTGCGTCCGCGTGGTCACCGGCAAGGGACTGGGCTCGCCGGGCAAGGCGCCGGTGCTGAAGGACAAGGTGCACCGCTGGCTGGTGCAGCGCTCCGAAGTGGTGGCCTTTGTGCAGGCCCCACCGGCACAGGGCGGAGCCGGGGCGCTGGTGGTGCTGCTGCAGCCTTTACGGGCGCCGTGAACCGCTGATCCAGGCTGGATCGGCCTGCCAGGCCGCCGCCCAGGCAGGCAATTGATCAGCGGGCATGGGGCGGGCAATGCCGTAGCCCTGCGCCAGCTCACAACCCAGTTGCAGCAGCAGGCTGCCGTGGGCCACGGTCTCCACGCCTTCGGCAATCACCTGGCGCTTGAAGGCTGCGGCCAGTCCTATCACGCCTTGCAAAATCGCCAGGTCATCCGGGTCTTCGAGCATGTTGCGTACAAAGCTCTGGTCGATTTTGAGCAGGGTGACGTGCAGGCGCTTCAAGTAGGTCAGCGACGAGTAACCGGTGCCAAAGTCATCCAGCGCAAACATCACCCCCATCTGCGCACAGGCGGCTATCACCTGGGACACCTGGGCAATGTCTTCCAGCGCGCTGGTCTCCAGCACCTCCAGCTCCAGGCAATGCGCAGGCACCTGCGGGTGTGCCGCCAGAATGGCGCGCAGGCGATCCACAAAATCGCTTTGCTGCAACTGGTGCGCGCCGATGTTGACACTGACCGGCATTTCGAGCCCCGCGGCATGCCATCGCTCCATCTGGCGCAGTGCGGTGTCAATCACCCACTCGCCAATGGTGACGGCCAGTGCATGGTCCTCGATCACCGGCAGGAACGTGCCCGGCAACAGCAAGCCGCGTTCGGGATGCAGCCAGCGGATCAGGGCCTCGGCCCCTACGACCTGGCCCGTGCGCATGTTGACCTTGGGCTGGTAATGCAGCACGAATTCGCGTTGCGCCAGCGCCAGGCGGATGCGCTCCAGGCTTTCGTGGTGGCCGCGGATGCTGCTGTCCTGCTCGGCATCGAACACATGGTAACGGTTCTTACCAGCCACCTTGGCCTGGTACATGGCCTGGTCGGCCTGGCGCAGCAGTTGATCGGCATCGATGTCTTGCGCCTGCGGGCAGAAGGTCACCCCCAGGCTGGCCGAGACCTGGACCGTCAACTCCCCGACCTGAACCGGCTGTGCCACGGCGGCCAACAGTCGGCTGAGCATGGGCAGACAGGCGGCCGTATCGACCAGGTCGATCAGCACGACCACAAACTCGTCGCCACCCAGGCGGGCCAGCGTGTCCTCTTCGCGCAGCGCCTCTTTCATGCGCTGCGCCAGGATGACCAGCACCTGGTCACCCACTTCGTGGCCATGGCGATCATTGATGGTCTTGAAGCCATCCAGGTCCAGGTAGGCCACCGCTAGTTGCCGGCCACGCCGTTGTACCTGTGCCATGGCTTGCTGCAGCCGGTCAGCCAGCAGCACCCGGTTGGGCAGATTCGTCAGCGCGTCAAAATGGGCAATGTGCTCCAGCTGGCTCTGGTGCGTCTTGATCGCGGAGATGTCCGAGAACAGCGCCACATACTGCAGCACCTGCCCCTGCGCGTCGCGCACCGCGCTGATGGTCAGGAGCTCGGCATACACCTCGCCACTCTTGCGCCGGTTCCATATCTCACCACTCCAGTGGCCCTGCTCCCGCAGGGCGCGCCACAGCGTGGCGTAAAACGCGGCGTCCTGCCGGCCGGAGCTGAGCATGCGCGGGTTCTGGCCCAGAGCCTCCTGGCGGCTGTAGCCGGTGATGCGGGTAAACGCATCGTTGACGTCAATGATGGTGCCACCCGCGTCGGTGATCACGATGCCTTCGCGGGCATGGCCAAACACGCTGGCGGCAAGTTGCAACTTTTCTTCGGCCAGCTTGCGGTAGGTGACGTCGCGCACGACAAAGACCAAGTGCGTGGGCTCGTTGTGGGCATCCCGGACGAAATCCGCATTGGCTTCCAAAAACACCACACTGCCATCGCTGCGCAGCGCCTGGTATTGGGAGGGCCCGGTCATGACGCCCTGAAACATCAGCGCAATGTTGGCCTCTGCACGCCCTCTATCGTGTGGCGCCAAAAAATCGCCCACCGCGTGGCCGATCAGCTCCTGTTCGGTCTGGCTGTTCATCAGCCGCACGCCAGCAGGTGAAATCATCTGGATGCGGGTCTGCAGATCGGTGATCAAAATGGCGTCGGGTGTGGCCTGCAGGATGGAACGGTAACGGGCATCACTGGCGCGCAACGCCTCTTCCCGCTGCCCATAACTTTCCAGCAGGCGGTTGAAGCCCCCAATCAGCTCCCCGATTTCGTCCTTTTGGGCGACCGGCAGAGCCTGTGCCGGCTGACCGGCAGCGGCCTGGGTGGTCAAGGCCCGTGAGGCCATCAGCATGGGCGCCAGCTCGCGTTGCAACATCCGCGAGATCAACCACCAGGTCAGCGCACCGGCCAGCACCGTAAACAGTACCGCAGCCAGCAGCAGACGCTGCATCAGATGGTCTATCGGTGCAAATGCTTCTTGCGCCGGCAGCGTGGCCACCACAAACCAGCCGGCTGCGGGTATGCCTTTGGCGGCCGACAACTCCGGTACGCCGCGCGAACTGACGGCAAGCCCAAAGCCTTCGTATCCCTGCATGTACCGGTCATGCATGGCGTTGACCCCGGGCGCAGGCACCGGCTGCATGACGCGGCTCTTGTCGGTGGAAGTGACGATCAGCCCGTGCTGCGGATCTATCAACAAGTAGCCACCGGTCTTGCCGTAGGAGTTCTGGGCGATCTTGTCCAGGAAGTTGGGCTTGTCCAGGTCGGTCACCCCCGACAGGACGCCAATGACAGCGCCCTGCGCATCACGAATTGGCACGGCCATGGGCACGAGTGGAGTTTGCCGCTTGATGCCGATAACGGAGCGGCCGATGGCGGCCGTGCCATCCTTGAGGACCGTCGCGATCAAATGAGAGCTGATGAAATTGGTACCCAGGCGCTGCGCGTTGCGGGGCACGTCGGCAATGGCCGTGCCATCCAGACCGGCCGCCCAGGTGCCACCACTGAACAGCGGTTGCAACAAAGGGCGCTGTTCCAGCAGGGCCTGCAGCTTCGCCGGCTGGCTCAGCATGGCCGGGGTCACCTCACGGGCGATGATCTGCAATGCCTGCATGCGGTCGTTCAGGCCGTCATTCAGGTCACGGGCCATCGCGGATGTTGTTGCAAACTGCTGCTCGCCCAGCACGCGCTGCATGTCTTCGCGCAGGATGCGGCTGGCGTACAGCGACAGCGACCAGATACCGACGATGAAAATCGCCAGCGTGAACAGGGTCACACGGGTTTTGAGCGAGCGCGAGCGGAAGAACCTCAATTTCATGGGCTATTCTGGGCGAGACAGTGCGAATTGAATTTGACTTGCATCAAGTCTACGCCGTCGCAAAAATCTCCGCTGGTGTGGCTGCCCGACCAGCCCCGTACACTGAAGGAACGCAACGGGCGTTGTCCCCGTCGGCAGATGGTTGAGGTTCATATGGCAAGAGAATCGATGTTCACATCATGGGAGATGCCTGATGTTGCGTGAGTTTATTGGCGCCGAGACCATCCGTCTGGCCGTGCTGGCTCTGCTCGTCGTGGCCCTGGGTAGCGCCGTGGCACTGGTGCTGGCCCCCTTCGTCGTCTCCATGCTGTGGGCCGGCATTCTGGCATTTGCAACCTGGCCCCTGTATGTCCGCCTGCTGCGCCTGAGCGGCGCGCGTGCATGGCCCAGTGCCTTTGGCATGACGCTGCTGGTTGCTGCACTCGTGGTATTGCCCACTCTGTGGCTGTTGTACCTGCTGCGCACAGAAGTCGGTGTCCTGGCGGACTACCTGGCCGTGGAGCTCGAAGCCGGACGCCTGCACCCTCCCCTCTTTATTGCCACGTTGCCCCTGGTGGGGCCCGAACTGATGGCCTGGTTCAATACCCTGCTGGCCGAGCCCCTGCGCTGGAAAACCGAACTCAAAGCACTGATTGGCAATCTGGACAACGAAGCCTGGTCGCTGCTGGGCGGCGTGGGCAAGAACATCGTCAAACTGGGTTTTTCCCTGTTCACGCTGTTTTTTGTCTACCTGCATGGCATGAGCCTGCTGGAGCAGGCGCGCAGCATCCTCAGGGGCTTGCTGCGGGAACGCGCGGATGGCTACCTGGACGCGGTGGCCAACACCACGCGCGCCGTGGTCTACGGCATCGTGCTGACCGCACTGGTGCAAGGCCTGGTCGCCGGCTTGGGCTACTGGGTGGCCGGAGTGCCGGCACCGGCCACGCTGTCGGCCGTCACGGTACTGGTCGCCTTGATTCCCTTTGGCACGCCATTCGTGTGGGGTAGCGCGGCACTGTGGCTTCTGTTCAGCGGGCAGACCACGGCCGGCCTGGGCCTGCTGCTTTGGGGTGTGCTGGTCGTGTCCTGGATCGACAACATCGTGCGCCCCATGGTGCTGTCCCGCGGCAGCAACATTCCGTTTGTGCTGGCCCTGTTCGGCGTGCTCGGCGGCCTTTCCGCGTTTGGTCTGGTAGGGCTTTTCCTGGGGCCCGTCATTCTGGCAGTGGCACTGGCGGTGTGGCGGGAGTGGTTGTAATCAGCCCTCACGAACAACGCCAGGGCTGTTAACCAAACTTGAACAACACCCCGTGCCCGCCGCGCGGGTATTCCCAGTTCACGTTGGTGTGCTCGCTGCAGATGATGCGGCAACTGCCGCACTCCAGGCAGCCGTCGGTGATCAAAGTCACCTCGCCATTGCCTTCCATCTTGTAGCAGGATGCCGGGCAGACAAAGGTGCAGCTTTTGACCACACACACATTGGTGCAAACATCGGCGTCCTTGATCTGGATGTGTGGGCGCCCGGCGTCCACCTTGTAGCGGTTCTGGAACAGCTTCTCTTCAACGTTGACGGTGATGGTGTTCATCGGATGGCCTTCCAGAGTTTGTACGCGTCACCCACAAGGCCCGAGAGCTTGCGGGTGTGACGAAAGTGGGCGAAGATTTCGCGTTCCTTGGTCTTTTTGTCGACCCCGTCCACGGTGATCATGGTGCGGGCGGCCTTGGCCACCATGTCGGGGTAGGCGGTGAAGAACTGCGGGCTCTTGTGCAACACCTTGGGCATGTCCCGGTACTTGTGCAAGTCCTTCATCACAAAGCTGGCGTCCAGCGCCGTCTTGTAGGGTTTGAGTGATGCGGCGCGAAAGCCATTGCCCGCCGCTTTGGCCGCGATGGCAGTCTCGGCGGCCAGCCGTCCGGTGGTCATGGCCAGGTTGGAGCCTTCGCGGTGCACGGCGTTCACGAAGCCACCCGAGTCGCCCACGATCATCCAGCCGTTGCCGTAGACCCGGGGAATGGCGTGGAAGCCGCCTTCGGGGATCAGGTGGGCGGTGTATTCCTTCATCTCGCCGCCCTCGATCAGCGGGGCGATGGAGGGGTGGCGCTTCATCTGCTCCAGCAAGGCATACGGCGTCGTGCGGTTGGGGTTGTTCTTGAAATCCCCCAGCATGCAGCCCACGCCGATGGCGATGGATTCCTTGTTGGTGTACAGAAAGCCGGTGCCCATCATGCCATCGGTGATGCGCCCCACCATCTCCATGACCACACCCGATTCTTCGCCCACATTGAAGCGCTGGCGGATGGTCTCTTCCGGCATGAACAGGATTTCCTTCACGGCCAGCGCCACATTGCCAGCTGGAATTTCTCCATGGAAACCCGCCTTGCGGGCCAGTGTTGAATTGACTCCGTCGGCCAGGATCACGACGTCGGCGAAGACCTCGCCCTGCAAGCGGTCGCAGCTCACGCCGACCACCTGGTCGCCGTCCATGATCAGGTGGTTGACTGTGGTCTCGCAGATCAGCAGGGCACCGGCTTCGCGCACCTTGGAACTGAACCATTTGTCGAATTGCGCGCGGATGATGGTGTAGCGGTTGTACGGCGGCTTGTTGTACTCCTCGCTGCGGATGTGGGTGCCAACGAAGGACGTGTCATCGAGCAGCCACATGCGTTGCTCGATGATGTGGCGCTCCAGCGGCGCATCATCGCGGAAGTCGGGAATGATCTCCTCCAGCGCCTTGGCGTACAGGATGGCTCCCTGCACGTTCTTGCTGCCCGGGTATTCGCCGCGCTCAATCTGCAACACCTTGAGTCCGGCCTTGGCCAGGGTGTAGGCGCAGGCGTTGCCGGACGGACCGGCGCCGACCACGATGGCATCGAATTGGGATGGTTTTTTCATCACGTTCTCCTGTAAGCGGATCAGGCAACCTGGCGGCTGCGCAGCGCCAGGTGGGCGGCGAAGGCCTGTGTCAGCGCGGGCAGCACCTGCATGGCGTTGCCGACGATGCCGTAGTGCGCGTATTCGAAGATGGGTGCATTGGGGTCGGTGTTGATGGCCACGATCACGTCAGAGCCCTCACAGCCGACCCGGTGCTGGATGGCCCCGGATACGCCGGCGGCGATGTAGAGCTTGGGCCGCACCGTCTTGCCGGTCTGCCCCACCTGCCTCTCGGCATCCACCCAGCCAGCCTGCACGCAGGGGCGTGTGGCACCCACCTCGCCGCCGAGCACACGGGCCAGCTCGAACACCAGCTTGAAGTTCTCGGGGTTCTTCAAGCCCTTGCCGCCGCTGACGATGACGTCGGCATACGGCAGGTTGATCTTGTTGCTGTTGGCGTCGGCAATGAAGTCCAGCAGCTTGGTGACGATCTCGGTCTCGACCATGCCCAGCGTGTCCTGGACGATCTCGCCTGCGCGGCTGCTATCTGCAGGCGGCATCAGCATGACGCGGGGGCGCACGGTGGCCATTTGCGGTCTGTAGGCCAGCGTCATGATGGTGCAGTACAGCGAGCCGCCAAAGGTCGGACGCGTGGCCGCCAGGGCTTTGGATACGGGGTCGATGCGCAGCTCGGTGCAATCCGCGGTCAAACCGGTCAGCAGCGTGGTGGCCACCGAGCCCGCCAGATCGCGGCCCATGGATGTGGCACCCAGTAGCAAAATCTCGGGCTGGTATTTGTTGACCAGGTCGGTCAGGCCCTTGGTGAAGGGCTCGTTGCGGTAGCCCTTGAGCACCGGGTCGTGCACGATGTAGGCCTTGTCCGCGCCGTAGGTGAAGGCTTCGGCCGCGAACTTTTCCAGCGCCTCATCAACCCCGCCCAGCACCACGACACTGACCGTGCTGCCCAGCGTATCGGCAAGCTTGCGGGCCTCGCCCACCAGCTCCCACGAGACACTGTGCACGTGGCCCCGATCGTGTTCGAGGAACACCCAGACGCCCTTGTACGCCTTCAGGTGTTCGGGCAGTTCCGTGTTGCGACCACGCCCGGCCGGGCGCTTGGCGGGCGCCGCAGTGGCGGCATTGGGGGTGGGAGCTTCACTCATGACATTTCCTTCATTAGAAGATCGGATTCCAGCGTCGGGTGGCGCGTGAAGACTTTTTGCAGCAGGTTGAGCGACACGTCGCGCAGCGTGGAGGTTTCCAGGTCGAGTATTTCGACTTTCTCCGTGCGCGGTGTTGGGCCAAAGACCTTGCTGACCACGGTGGGCGAGCCCTTCAGGCCGATCTTTTCCAGATCCTCGATGCCGGCCTGCTCCTTGCTCCACTTGCGCACCGGGTAGGCGGCGGCGTGGATCATGGCGGGCAGGTTGGCAAAGCGCATCTCGTTGGTGTTCTCCAGCATTGTGATCAGGCAGGGCAACGCCGTCTTCAGCACCTGCACGCCGCCCTCGGCGCGACGCTCGACGGTAATCGTGCGCGCTTCCTCATCGACCTCCACAATGCGTGACACATAGGTCAGCAACTGCAGGCCCATGCGCTTGGCGATGCCGGGCCCGACCTGGGCGGTGTCCCCATCAATCGTCTGCTTGCCGGTGAACACAATGTCCACCGCTTGCTCCTTGGCAATCTGGCGCACGCCGGCGGCCAGTGCATAAGATGTGGCCAGGGTGTCGGCGCCGGCAAAGGCGCGGTCGGTCACCAGCACTGCGTCGTCGGCACCAAAGCTGATGCACTTTCGCAAGGCTTCTTCGGCCTGGGGCGGGCCCATGCACAGCATGGTGACCTTGCCGCCAAATTTGTCCTTCAGGCGCAACGCCTCTTCCAGCGAGAACAGGTCATACGGGTTGACGATGGCCGGCACCCCCTGGCGCATGATGGTGTTGGTGACCGGGTGGACGCGAATCTGCGCCGAGTCCGGAACCTGCTTGATACAAACGACGATGTGCATGGAGAAATCCTTTCAGCGGGCTTGAGTGGGCGATGGCGTTATCCAGCACACGCCGTGGAACTGGCTTTGCCAGGCCACTGGTGTGGTCCCCCTTTCAAGGGGGGAAGACGCGGAGCGGCTCAGGGGGGTCATGCTGCAACGCGTTGCGGTAGCGACGCCTTCAGGCTGTCCAGCGTCACGTGCTGGCGGCCGTTGGTGTCCTGAAACACCTTGAACACCTTCTCTTGCGCCGGTGTCGATTTGACAAAATCGCCATAGGCCTTGACCAGCTGTGCGCGGTACTGCGTAAACAGGCCAATCTCGTCCGTCTGCGCCAGCAGGTTCTCCTGGCGGATGTACTGGAAGAAGCGCTTGAGGATGTGCAGGCGGCTGACGTTGACCACATGCTGGTCAAACGGCACGCCAAAGTACTGCAGGAAATCCTCGGCGGAGGACAGTGCCTTGAGTTGTTGAAGAAAAGTTTCCATGGTGGCTACTCCAGGGTTGCTGTGGGAACGAGGGGGCGCTTGAAGCCGGACTCCGTGCAGTGGTCATCGCAGGCGCCACAGGGCGCATCGGGCATTGCAACGGGAGCGATATTTGTCTGGGCGAGTTCGAGCTGGGCGACGCGGTCCAACAGGCAGGCAATGGCCTTGCCCACCGGGTCCGGAATCAAGTGGTGGTCCAGGTCAAAGCCATGGGTGGAGCGCCGGCTGGGTGCCACCACACGGCCGGGAATACCGACCACGGTGGTATCCGCGGGGACCGCGTCAATCACCACCGAGTTGGCGGCAATGCGCGCCCGGTCACCCACGGTGATAGGCCCCAAAATCTTGGCGCCCGCCCCCACCACCACCTGGTTGCCCAGCGTGGGGTGGCGCTTGCCGGCGCGCCAGCTGGTGCCGCCCAGCGTGACACCGTGATACAGCGTGACGTCGTCACCAACCACGGCGGTCTCGCCAATCACGATACCGGCGCCATGGTCGATGAAGAAGCGGGGGCCGATCTGGGCTCCGGGGTGGATGTCCACATGGGTCAGCCAGCGGTTTAAGAAGGAAATCCAGCGTGGCAGGTAGCGCCAGCCGCGCATCCACAACGCGTGGGACAGGCGGTGCAAGGCGATGGCGTGCACACCGGGGTAAATGGTCCAGGCTTCCAGCAGATTGCGGGCCGCTGGATCCCGGTCAAGCACACAGTGCACGTCGCCATGGACCAGCGACCACCAGGAGGACGGCGCAACGAATTGCGGCGATGCCGTCACAGGCGCCATCGCAGGTGCCGGTGTGGGCAGGCCGGTATCTGTCGCGTCCATGTCCGGCCTCATGCCACCAGGGCCCCGCTGTGGGCGAGCGGGCGCTCCAGGGACGCGAACAAAAAACTGCGCAGTTCGTCCGGCGTGGCCTCTTGCTTGACGCGCATCGCGTGGTCGCGGATGCGGGCCAACACGCGGCCGGTGAGGGCATCGTCGTCCAGCACAATGCCCATCAGACTGTAGGCCTGGCGCACCGCCTGTGAGCCCGAGTGCTTGCCCAGCACCGTGCGCCGCTGACGGCCCAGCTCGGAGGGGTCAAAGCTCTCATACGTGGAGGCGTTCTTCAGCAGGCCATCGATGTGGATGCCCGACTCGTGGGTGAACACGGCCTCGCCCACAATGCTTTTGTTGAATGCCACCTGGCGCCCGGATGCGCGTGCCACCAGGCGAGAGATCGGCACCAGCGCTTGGGTGTCCACACCGGTGTCGCCGTGGTGCAGGTGGCGCACACCCATCACCACCTCTTCCAGTGCCGCATTGCCGGCGCGCTCACCCAGGCCGTTGACCGTGGTGTTGGCGTGGGTGGCGCCGCCGCGCAAGGCGGCCAGCGTGTTGGCCGTGGCTAGGCCCAGATCGTTGTGGGCGTGGATTTCAATCTCGATGTCCACCACGTCCCGCAGGCGCGCAACCGCCTCGTAGGTGGTGAACGGGTCCAGCACACCCAGGGTGTCCGCCAAGCGCACGCGGCTGGCGCCACAGGCCTGCGCACGGCGGGCCACCAGGGCCAGAAAACCAGCATCTGCACGCGACGCATCCTCGGCACCCAGCGAAATCTTGCGCCCGCTGGCCACGGCCTTTTCAATCACGCGGGTCACTTGCTCCAGCACCCATTCGCGCGACTGGCGCAGCTTGTATTGCAGGTGGATGTCCGACACCGGGATGGACAGGTGAATGATGTCTGCCTGGCAGCGCAGCGCGCTCGCCAGATCGGCGTCGGTCAGTCGCCCCCAGACCATCAGTGCTGCGGGCAACTCCAGCGCCGCAATAGCGTTGATGCAGGCAATCTCTTCCTCGCCCATGGCGGGTATGCCAATTTCCATCTCAGGCACACCGGCTGCTGCCAGCGCGCAGGCAATGGCGCACTTCTCATCCACCGTAAACGCCACGCCAGCCGTCTGTTCGCCATCGCGTAGCGTGGTGTCGTTGATGGTGAGGTGCAGTGACATGGTGTAGCGTCCTTTGCTACCCACATTGCAAGGTGCATGCCACCGGCTTCGGAGGCTTTTCAGCCCGTTTGGACAGCCCGCCCGGCGGGTTTGTCGGGTCTTGGTCGGGTGGCCCGTTCAGGCCCTGCACTCCCGTTGTCGGGAATGTGTTGTTTCGGACAGCGGCTAGGTCTGGTCCTTGTCCACCCACTTGTGCATGCTGGGTGCCTGGTAACGTGCGAAGCCATCCAGCAGCGCGGCCGGCTCCTGCTCAACGCTCAGGATGGAGCGATGCAGCGGCTTGACGAACTGCTCCGCGACCGTGTGGTTCAGAAACGCAACCAGCCCATCGTAGTAGCCCGCCACGTTGAGCAGCCCGCAAGGTTTGCTGTGAAAGCCCAGCTGGGCCCAGGTCCAGATCTCGAAGATTTCTTCCAGCGTGCCGATGCCGCCCGGCAGAGCAATGAAGCCGTCCGACAGCTCCGCCATCAGGGTCTTGCGCGCATGCATGGACGGGGTGACGTGCAGCTCGGTCAAGCCCTTGTGCGCCAGCTCCTTCTGTGCCAGCGCCTCGGGGATGACTCCCACTACCCGCCCGCCAAGCTGCAATACGCTGTCCGCCACCAACCCCATGAGCCCGACGCTGGCGCCACCATAGACCAGGCCCAGGTCACGGTCCACCAGCGCTTGGGCCAGCGCCCGTGCTGTGTCGGAATAGGCCTCCAGCCGTCCGGGGCTGGAGCCGCAGTAAACGCAAATATTTTTCATCCGGGTGTCCGTTTCAGAGGGAGTGGGGTCGCCACCGGTGCGGCGAGCGGGCTCCATGATACGGTGGAAGAATAGCCACTATGCAATTGATAGCGGACTATGTCCAATCCACGAGGGCTAGCGGCCAATTTCTCATATGAACTTTGCCCCTCAATGCTCCCGCGCATGGTTGCGCGTGTGCTTGGGAAACTCCACCGTGATGTCGGCATCCTTGAGCCGCACGCAGCAGGCCAGGCGCGACTGGGCTTCCAGGCCCCAGGCGTGGTCGAGCTGGTCGTTCTCTTCGTCATCGGGCTCGGCCAGCGAGGCGCCGCCTTCGCGCACGTAGACATGGCAGGTGGAGCACGCGGCCACCATCTCGCAGGCATGCTCGATGGCTACGCCATGCTTGAGCAGGCTTTCGCACAGCGACGCGCCGCGCTTGACCTCCAGGTCGCGGCCCTCGGGGCACAGGTCAGGGTGGGGCAGCAGGTGGATGCGTGGCATGGTGGCGTCCTAACCCAGGCTGTCCATGGTGCGACCGGCCAGCGCCTTGCTGATGGATGCGTTCATGCGCCGTGCGGCAAATTCATCGGTGACAGCGCCCAGCGCCTGCGTGGCCTTGCGTAGCTCGTCCAGCGTCGCATCGGTCTCCAGCATGTCGGCCACGCGGAACATGGATTTGCGAATGGCACTGGCCTCCTGCGGTGACAGCAGCTTTGCGTCCTGCACCAGCGCGGCCTCGGTAGCGTCCAGCATGCGCCGCGCGTCCACCTGGGCCTCGCGCAGGGAGCGCAGCAGCATGTCGGTTTTGGAGGAGCCAATCGCGTCCTGCAGCATGGCCGAAATCTGGGTGTCGGCCAGGCCATAGGTGGGCTTGACCTCGATGTGGGCCTCGACCCCGGTGCCTTGCTCGCGCGCCGTGACGGACAGCAGGCCATCGGCATCGATCTGGAAACTCACGCGGATGTGCACCGAACCCGCCACGGCGGCGGGAATGCCGCGCAACTCGAAGCGGGCCAATGAGCGGCAATCGGCCACGGCCTCGCGCTCGCCCTGCACCACGTGCAGCGACATGGCAGTCTGCCCGTCCTTGAAGGTGGTGAATTCCTGCGCCCGCGCAATCGGCAGCGTGGAGTTGCGCGGGATGATTTTTTCTACCAGGCCGCCCATGGTCTCGATGCCCAGCGACAGCGGGCACACGTCCAGCAGCAACCAGTCGTCACCACTGCCGTTACCGGCCAGAACATTGGCCTGCAAGGCCGCGCCGATGGCGACCACCTGGTCGGGGTCGATGTCCACCAGCGGTTCGCGCTTGAAGAAGTCGCGCACCGCGTCGCGTGCCAACAGCATGCGGGTGGAGCCACCCACCAGCACCACGCCGGTGATGTCGTCAATCGTCAGCTTGGCGGCGCGTAGCCACCATGGTGCGTCCGACCAGCGGGGCGCCCAGTTCGGCAAACTGTGCGCGCGACAGAATGGCTCGTCGTGCCCCGCCGTCGGTGTGCGCAAGGGACAGGGCCGACGTCTCGTGTGTAGATAGCCCCTCTTTGGCCTTGCGGGCCGCGGCCAGCAGGCTGCGCTGGGCGCCAGGCGGCAAAGCGGCCAACCCGGCAATGCCGTGCTGTGCACAAAACCACTCCGCAATCCCGTGGTCAAAATCGTCGCCGCCCAGAGCTGAGTCGCCGCCGGTGGACAGCACCTCGAACACACCGCGCGTCAGGCGCAGGATGGAGATGTCAAACGTGCCGCCACCCAGGTCATAAATCGCAAACGTGCCCTCGGCCGCCTTGTCCAGACCGTAGGCGATGGCCGCAGCCGTGGGCTCGTTGAGCAGGCGCAACACGGTTAGCCCAGCCAGCCGTGCGGCGTCCTTGGTGCCCTGGCGCTGCGCATCGTCAAAATAGGCGGGCACCGTGATCACGACGCCGGCCAGCGGGCCACCCAGCGAGGCTTCGGCGCGCTCGCGCAAGGCGGTCAAAATTTCCGCCGACACCTGCACCGGCGAACGCTCACCGCACACGGTGGAGATGCCAACCATGCCAGGGCCATCGGTAAAGCGATAGGGCAGACCGGCGGCCTCTTTCACATCAATGAGACTGCGCCCCATGAAGCGCTTGACCGAGACGATGGTGTTCTCGGGGTCATCGGCTTGGGCTTGTTGCGCCTCGCGGCCCACCACAATGCCATTGCCCGGCAGGTAGCGCACCACCGACGGCAGCAGCAGCGCGCCGTCATCATCGGGGAGCGCCCGCGCCACGGCGCTTTGCACGGTGGCAATCAGCGAGTTGGTGGTGCCCAGGTCAATGCCCGCGGCCAGCCGGTGCTGGTGCGGCGCGGCGCTTTGACCGGGTTCGGATATTTGCAGTAGAGCCATGTGTTCAGACCGCGAAGCTCTCGCCGCAGCCGCAGTTTGCTTTCGCGTTGGGGTTGTTGAATTTGAAACCTTCGTTCAGGCCTTCGCGCACAAAGTCCAGCTCGGTGCCGGCCAGCATGCCCAGGCTGCGCGGGTCGACGATGACCTTGACGCCGTGGGTCTCGAAGCATTCATCTTCGGCGTTGGCGGCATCCACGAATTCCAGCGCGTAGGCAAAGCCGTTGCAGCCGCTGGTCTTGACCGCCAGGCGCAGGCCTATGCCACTGCCCCGTTTGGCCAGGGATTTCGCGACGTGGCGCGCGGCGGCGGGGGTCAGTGACACAGTCATGGCGAGACTCCTTAGACCGAGAACGAACTACCGCAACCGCAGGTGGTCTGCGCGTTGGGGTTGTGGATGACAAAGCGCGAGCCTTCCAGGCCATCCTCAAAGTCGACGCGTGCACCCAGCACGTATTGCAGGCTCATCGCGTCCACCACCAGGGCCACGCCCGCTGTGACGATTAGCGTGTCGTCCTCGGCCACCGCATCGTCAAAGGCAAAACCGTAGGAGAAGCCCGAACAACCACCACCGGTCACGTAAAGGCGCAACTTCAACTCCGGGTTGCCTTCCTCGACGATCAGCTCGGCCACCTTGGCGGCGGCGGCGGGGGTGAATTCCAGTTGGCTGGGCATGACGCCAGGCAGACTGGTGCTATCGACGGACTGAGCTGCTTGCATGGTGATTCCTTGGTTGTGCGGGTGAAAGGGGCCGTGGTTGGGGGCGAATGAAGTTCAGGCTCAGCGCGTGCTGGAAGCGCAAGCGGGCTGCTCGGAGACCAGCGTCGCGGCACCCACCGGGTGGCGCGATCGGAAGTCGGCCACGGCTGCCTTGATCGCGTCCTCGGCGAGGATGGAGCAGTGGATCTTGACCGGCGGCAGGGCGAGCTCCTCGGAGATGTCCGAGTTCTTGATCGCCAGGGCTTCGTCCAGCGTGCGCCCGCGCACCCATTCGGTGACCAGCGAGCTGGACGCGATGGCCGAGCCGCAGCCATAGGTCTTGAACTTGGCGTCCTCGATGACGCCCTCGGCATTGACACGAATCTGCAAACGCATCACGTCGCCGCAGGCCGGCGCGCCCACCATGCCGGTTCCCACGTTCTCGTCGGCTGCATCAAAGGCGCCGACGTTGCGGGGGTTCTCGTAGTGGTCTACGACCTTTTCGCTGTAAGCCATATGTGTTCTCCAGTTTTCAGTGTTCGGACCATTGGATGCTGGCGAGGTCAACGCCCGCCTGCACCATGTCCCACAGCGGGCTCATGGCGCGCAGCTTGGTCACCACCTGGGTAACCTGCGCAATCGTGAAATCAATCTCTTCGACCGTGGTGAAGCGGCCGATGGAAAAGCGCACCGAGCTGTGGGCCAGCTCGTCGCTGCGGCCCATGGCGCGCAGCACATAACTGGGCTCCAGGCTGGCCGAGGTGCAGGCCGAGCCCGACGACACCGCCACGCCCTTGATGCCCATCAGCAACGACTCGCCTTCGACGTAGTTGAAGCTCACGTTCAGGTACTGCACGGCGCGGCTTTTTTCGTCGCCATTGAGCACCACGGCATCCATCTTCTGGAAGCCGGCCCACAGCCGGTTGCGCAGAGACAGGATGCGGGCGTTGTCGGACTCCATGCACTCGCGGGCCAGCCAAAAGGCCTCGCCCATGCCGACGATCTGGTGTGTGGGCAGCGTGCCCGAACGCATGCCGCGCTCATGCCCGCCGCCGTGCATTTGCGCCTCGATGCGCACGCGGGGTTTGCGGCGCACATACAGCGCACCAACGCCCTTGGGTCCATACATCTTGTGGGCCGACAAAGACATCATGTCGATCGGCAATTGACTTAGATCAATTGCAACCTTGCCCGCTGCCTGTGCTGCGTCCACATGGAACAGCACCCCTTTGGCGCGGCACAGCGCACCAAGAGCGGCCACATCCTGGATGACACCGGTTTCGTTGTTCACAAACATGACGGATGCCAGCACCGTATCGGGGCGCAGCGCCGCTCCAAACACGGCCAGGTCCAGCAATCCGCTGGGCAGCACGGGCAGCACGGTCACTTCAAAGCCTTCGCGCTCCAGTTCGCGCATGCTGTCCAGCACCGCCTTGTGCTCGGTGGCCACGGTGATCAGGTGCTTGCCTTTGCTTTTGTAGAAATGCGCGGCGCCCTTGATGGCTAGGTTGTTGGATTCGGTGGCGCCCGATGTCCAGACCATTTCGCGCGGGTCGGCGTTGACCAGGGCGCTGACCTGTTCGCGGGCCAGCTCCACGGCCTCGTCCGCCGCCCAGCCATAGGCGTGGGATCGGCTGGCCGGGTTGCCATACAAGTCCGTCAGATAGGGAATCATCTTGCGCGCCACGCGATGGTCCACGGGCGTGGTGGCTGCGTAGTCAAGGTACACAGGCCGTGCGGCACTGGAGATGGCGTTGTCGCGGCTGGGGTCTGACATGGCTGGCTCCTGGAATGTGTTGACACCGACCTATTCGCAATTTCGGTGCCATGCAAACGGCCGCGTTTTCAGTGTTTTTTGCGCATCGATTGTTGCGTTTGTATGCACATCGCAGTGGTCCGCATGACCGCCTTGTCTTGTTTGTCGCGAATTGACCGGTCGCATCGCCGCCGTGTTCGATGGCACCGGATTTCTGGTGTGATTCTTGCGTGGCTCTTGTCAGTGACCGTTGCGCTTGCAATACGTCGCACTAACCGGAGATCAACATGGTGAACACACAAGCGATGGAATCCCGGCGTGAACTCAATGCGATATACGAAGTCAGCAAGACGCTGGCAACGTCGTTGGATGTCGCCAAGACGTTTCGTGAAGCATTGAATTATTTGCTGCACGCTTTTGACTGGCGGCGCGCCTTTGTCGTGCTGGCCGAGCCCGAAGGGCGCTTGCGCGGACTGTGCGCCGTGGGCCTCACACGCGAAGAACATCAGCGCCTGCAGTTTCAATCCGGCGAAGGCATTGTGGGTCGCGTCTATGCCACCGGCATCCAGGTCATCGTGCCCGACGTCAGTGCCGAGCCCCTGTTTCTCAATCGCACCGGTGGTGCCGACCAGAGCCCGGGTGTTGCGGTCGCCATGCTGGTGACCCCGATACGCGCCGACCGCCGCACCCTGGGCGTGCTGGCCATTGACTGCCTGAACCCGGATCAGAGCCGGGCCTTTGGCAACGACTTGCAATTGCTCAAGATGGTGGCCACGCTGATGGGCCAGGCCCTGCTGTTGCACCGCAGCGTCAGCGCTGCACACGACGTGATGCAGGACGAGGCGCGGCGCATGCACAAGGCACTCAAGCCCATCAAGCAGATTGACCAGGTGGTCGGCATTTCAGCACCCATGCAGCAGGTGTTCGCCCAAGTGCACCAGGTCGCGCCCGCGCGCACCACGGTGCTGTTGCGCGGAGAAAGCGGCACCGGCAAGGAAGTGATTGCGCGCGCCCTGCACAACCTGTCACCCCGCAAACGCGAAGCCTTTGTCAGCGTCAACTGCGCAGCGCTCACCGAGTCGCTGCTGGAGAGCGAATTGTTCGGCCACGAAAAAGGTTCTTTCACCGGCGCGCAAGGTCAACGCAAGGGCCGCTTTGAGATGTCCCATGGCGGCACGCTGTTTCTGGATGAAATTGGCGACATCTCGGCATCCTTCCAGGCCAAGCTGCTGCGTGTGCTGCAAGAGCGCGAGTTTGAGCGCGTGGGTGGCACGTCTGTCGTCAAGGTGGACGTGCGGCTGATCCTGGCGACCAACCGCAACCTGGAACGCATGGTGCAGGCGGGCGAATTCCGCGCCGATTTGTATTACCGCATCAACGTGGTCAGCATCCAGCTACCGCCCTTGCGTGAGCGCCGCGACGATATTCCGGTGATGGCGCAACATTTTCTGGACCGCTTCAACCTGGAGAATGCGCGCGCCACCCAGTTCAGCCCCGCGGCCATGCGCGTGCTGAGCACTTGCTACTGGCCCGGCAACGTGCGGGAGCTGGAGAACTGCGTGGAACGCACCGCCACCATGGCGCACGACACTGTCATCACCGACCTGGCCTTTCCGTGCAAAGAAAACCGCTGCCTGACCCAGGTGCTGCACCACATCGAACGCGAAGACGCGGTGAAGCCAGGTGGTCGACTGGCCGACATACCCATCGTCGAAGTGCCGATGTCGCAACCACCCGCGACATCACCCACGGCGGCCTCGGCCGAAGGAGATAGCCCCACTGACGCTGCGGCCCTGGCGGCCCCACACGATGACCCGGCGACTGCTGCCTCTGACGGCAAACCGGAAGGCGAGCGCGAGCGCCTGGTCTGGGCCATGGAGCGCTGCGGCTGGGTGCAGGCCAAGGCTGCGCGTTTGCTGAAGATATCGCCGCGGCAGATGGGGTATGCGTTGCAGAAGAATGGGATTGAGGTCAGGAAGTTCTGAAATACCGAAATCCCCTTTGGGTGCGCGGCAAGTGGCAGTTGTATGTGAATCGTCCGGGGATGAAGCCCGCCCGGACTGGTTGCGGTTCGCGGTAGGATAGGTTGAGAAGACCCGTCCACAACGCAATTTCAATACCGAAAGTGAGCTTCCATGTTTTCAACAATCCGAAGTCGCCTGATGCTGGGGTTTGGTGTGATGCTGCTATTGCTTGCAGTCGTCGCTGGCGTGGGCCAGTTGCAGCTTGCGAAGATTCAGCATTTCAATACCGAGTTGGACGAGAGAGCCTATCGACTTTCCCTGGCGTCTGAATGGGCGGTACTGGTCAAAATCGCGGTTGTCACCAAAGCATCTGTCCCTGCACTGGACACTGAGCAAATCAGGAAGTTGGGCACACTCACGCAAGCGGAAGAGGAGAAGCGTGCTCTGGGTTCGGCGCTGTCGTCCCACACGGGCACACCAGAGGCACACATGCAGGCGGTCGATCAGCTGGCAGGCAAGCTGGTAGCGCTGCAGATTGCAGACAGCGGCCAGCTGCAATCTGCCTTGACCCGTGCAGTCACATTGAACTGGGGCGTTCTCTTCATTGGCGTTGTACTGGGAATCGGAATCGCGTTACGGATTTCCAAAAGCATTGTCGGCCCCATGAAGCTTGCGTCGGTTGTGACCGAGCGCATTGCCCATGGCGACTTGTCCACCATGGTTCCGGTTGGTGGCCAGGATGAGGTTGGTGGAATGTTGACTTCGTTGGCTCTGATGCAAGCCAATCTGGTCAAACTGGTTTCGAACGTGCGGCAGGGATCCGAAGGCGTAGCCACCGCATCGTCAGAGATTGCCCAGGGAAACAATGACTTGTCCACACGGACCGAGCAGCAAGCCAGCGCATTGGAACAAACGGCTGCCAGCATGGAGGAGCTGGGCTCCACGGTCAAGCAGAACGCCGACAGTGCCCGCCAGGCCAACCAGCTCGCCATGAGCGCCTCCACCGTGGCGATACAAGGCGGAGATGTGGTCGGCGAAGTGGTTGAAACCATGAAGGGGATCAATGAGGCATCGCGCAGGATTTCTGACATCATTGGTGTCATCGACGGCATCGCGTTCCAGACCAATATCCTGGCACTGAACGCGGCAGTTGAGGCAGCCCGGGCAGGAGAGCAGGGACGGGGCTTTGCGGTGGTAGCGTCTGAAGTGCGCTCACTGGCTGGGCGCAGTGCTGACGCCGCCAAAGAAATCAAGAGCCTGATCAACGCGAGCGTGGAACGGGTTGAAAACGGAACGTCACTCGTGGACAAAGCCGGCGAAACCATGACGGAAGTTGTCAGTTCCATCAAACGCGTAACCGACATCATGGGTGAAATCAGCGCAGCCAGTGCCGAGCAGTCTGCGGGCGTAGCCCAGGTGGGTGAGGCGGTGCGCCATATGGACAACGCGACCCAACAGAACGCTGCCTTGGTGGAAGAAATGGCAGCGGCTGCGAGCAGTCTCAATGGCCAAGCACAGGATTTGGTTCAGGTGGTCTCCGTATTCAAACTATCGCCCGGCGATGCGACTGCATCCCGCAGCAGCACTGCGGCGACCACCAAGCGGCCACACAGTGCGTCGCTGGCAACGACGACTGGGAGACGTTTTGAACAACAGGCATAGCAAAATCGGGTTGCGCCATGGCTGACTATTTTTCAATGGCGGAGATGACTGAGAACAGCTTGGCGGTTCGGTTGGGCATTGACAACACGCCGAGCCTCGCGGCGATTCGCAACCTGGGTTTTACGGTCACCGGCCTGGAGAAAATCAGAGCCCTCTTTGGACTCCCCATCCATGTCAGTAGCGGTTACCGATGCGAAGCGTTGGAGCGGATCTATAGCGAGCAGGACTACAGGCGCTGGTGTGTGGATCATGGGGCACCCGTTGATGAGACGTCGTGGAAGTCCTATTTCGCGAAAAAGGCCCACCCCAAGGGGTATGCGGCAGACTTTACGTGCGCGCAGTTCGGTTCCCACAAGGACGTATTCAATACGATCACACAGTCCGGCATCGCCTTTGACCAGTGCATATTGGAGGGCACGTGGGTGCACATCAGCTTTGATCCCCGAATGCGGCGGAAAATCCTGACAAAAGACTTTGACGTGGTGCCCTCTCCCGCGATTGCAGCGCGCAAGTGAAGGAGAGCAGCAGGTCGGTAGTACCAAGCCCCTGTGTCATCTTTGTCGCATCACTGACAGTCCCCGAAGACAAGCAGGACGCATCGGCGCACCCTGTGTGCCACATCCTACAAATCCCGGGGCAAAACAGCAGTTTTCGGGTGGCATGGATTTAGCTATTGAACCCTTATGCGGCCATTGTCGGACGCGAGAAGGGTTTCCATGCAAGCTAGCGCGCAAGCCGGGGCAATGCCCGCCAAGACCTACGTCAGCATTGGTCAAATCAAGCCTCTGGGCGCCAAACTGGATGTGCCAGAAACCGGTGGCGGTTGCGACACCAATGGCGCAGAGGGCAAGGCCAGTTGTGGCTCGTCCGACGGCCCGGACGACATGCCCCAGGCGATCTGGGACAAAGTCAAGAACCACCCCTGCTATTCCGAAGAAGCCCACCACCACTTTGCCCGCATGCACGTGGCCGTGGCCCCGGCCTGCAACATCCAGTGCAACTACTGCAACCGCAAGTACGATTGTTCTAACGAATCCCGCCCCGGCGTAGTCTCGCAAAAGCTGACGCCCGAGCAGGCGGTGCGCAAGGTCGTCGCTGTGGCCAGCGAGATTCCGCAGATGACGGTGCTGGGCATTGCCGGCCCCGGCGATGCGCTGGCCAACCCGGCCAAGACGTTCCAGACCTTTCGCATGCTGCAGGAGCAGGCGCCCGACTTGAAGCTGTGCATTTCCACCAACGGCCTGGCCCTACCCGACCACGTGGACGAGATCTGCAAATACAACGTGGACCACGTGACCATCACCATCAATATGGTGGACCCGGCCGTGGGCGAAAAAATTTACCCCTGGATCTTCTGGCAGCACAAGCGCGTCACCGGCATCGAGGCCGCCACCATCCTGCACGAACGCCAGATGCTGGGCCTGGAAATGCTCACCGCGCGCGGCGTGCTGACCAAGATCAACTCGGTGCTGATCCCCGGCGTCAACGACGAGCACCTGATTGAAGTCAACCGCGAAGTGAAGAAGCGCGGTGCCTTCCTGCACAACATCATGCCGCTGATCTCCGAGGCCGAGCACGGCACGGTGTTCGGCCTGACCGGCCAGCGTGGCCCCACCGCCTCTGAATTGAAGGCCGTTCAGGACGCCTGCATGGGCGGCGCCAACCTGATGCGCCACTGCCGCCAATGCCGCGCGGATGCGGTTGGTTTGCTGGGTGAAGACCGCAGCGAAGAATTCACGCTGGATAAGCTGGAACAGATGGATGTGGTCTACGACTTGGACAAGCGCAAGTCGTACCAGGACAAGGTTGAAGTGGAGCGCGCTGCGCAGCAAGCAGCCAAACAGCAGGCACTCGTCGCATCCAGCGCCATCAAAGTCGCCGAAGACCTCAAAGTCCTGGTGGCAGTCGCCACCAAGGGCGGTGGTCGCGTCAACGAACACTTTGGCCACGTGACCGAGTTCCAGGTGTTTGAAGTGTCTGCGGCAGAAGCCCTGTTCGTGGGCCACCGCCGGGTGGACCAGTATTGCGAAGGTGGCGCTGGCAACGACGAGCAACTGCCATCCGTCGTGCGCGCCATCAACGACTGCCACGCCGTGCTGGTGGCCAAGATTGGCGCCTGCCCCAAGGACGAACTGACTGCCGCCGGTGTGGAACCGGTCGACCAGTACGTGGGCGAGTTCATTGAGAAAGCCGCGCTGGACTGGTTCAACGACTACCGTGCCCGCATTGCCAGTGGCGCAGTGGTGCACCAAGCCCGCGGCGACGCGCAGATCCGCCAGGGCGCCTATACCAATCTTGCAGGCGGCGTTGCGCTGGCTGCCTGAGTTCCCCCAGCTATTCCCACATAACCCAACAGGAGAGTCACCATGGCCCACAAAATCATCATTTCGACCTGCACCGCATGCTCTGCCTGCGAGCCCGAATGCCCCAACGTCGCCATCCGCGAAAAGAACGGCACCTACGTCATCGACCCCAAGAAATGCACCGACTGCGATGGCCACTTTGATACGCCCCAGTGCGTGGCCGTTTGCCCGGTGGACGGCTGCATCGTGAAGGTCTGATCATCATGTTGCCCAACGTCACCATTACACCCGCCGCTGCCAAGTTCATCAACCGCATCTTGCGCTTCTCGGGTCTGCCCGTGGGCGCTGGCCTGCGCCTGGCGGTCACCCCGGGCGGTTGCTCCGGCTACTCGTCCGAGTTCAGCGCCGAGGCCGCTCCCGCTGCTGGCGAGCAATTGCTGGAAGTCGGTGGCGTGCGCCTGTTTCTGGCTGCGGAAAGCCGGCTGATGCTCAACGGCATCACCGTCGATTTTGTCGAGACCGCCACCACGTCGGGATTGAGCTTCATTGACCCCAACAAGGAAGCTTGCGCCTGCAGCAGCGCCGAGACGGCTCCCAAGGTGGGCGTGACCAAGATCGAAATCAGCTCCATCGGGCGTGGCCGACCAGCCGCCCCCGTGGTGGCGCACTGACGCGGCGGACAACACCATGCCTGCGGACAGTCTCCGGTTTGCCAATGACCTGGCGGCGTTTGCCGACGGGGCCATAGGCGGGGGCTTAAGTCCGCAGGTCAATGCACTGATCGCCCAGGCGGGCGAGTTGCGGCATCTGCCGCAGCAGGCACTGCCTTTGCTGGAGCAGGCCCGTGCGGCCGCGCCACGGCACCCGGCACCGCTGATCGCGCTGTACCGTTTCTATTTCTACGGCCACCAACTGGCCGAAGCGCGCGCTGTGGGTGAAGACGCGCTGGCGATTGCCCGCACCGCGCTAGGCCCCAACTTTGGCGACACGCCGCCCAGTGACGACGAAGCGCGACACGACGCGGCCGTGCGCTTCTATCTGTTCACACTCAAGGGCCTGGCCTACCTGAACATGCGCCTGGCTGCCATGGACGAGGCACGCACGATGCTCAACGCCCTGCGCCGCCTGGACCCGCAAGACCGCGTGGGTGGCGCCCTGTTGTTTCACGTGCTGACGCGCTTTGAGAAGGGCGAGACTGGCGAATCACCGGCCGCCTACCCGGTGCGCGGATGGGGCGCGGTGAGCCTATGAACGACATACCGGCGCAGCACTGGCAAGGCGGACGCATCCGCTGTGGTGACTGCGACTACGCCAATTTGCGCGCGCTGGACGGCGAGCAGGGGTGTGAACCCGGACACGCCTGCATGCAAGACGTGTATGCCCGCCGCATTGACCGCTTCTTCCGCTGGCACCCCACGCTGAGTGACGAGCAGCTGACCCATTCCTATTTTGAAGTGCGTGCCATCGCCGCGCGCCGCGCCAGCCTGTTCCGCCCGCCCGCCCTGATGGACGACCCGGACGAGACCGTGCGCCTGCAGGTGGCTCTGCGCCTGCCGCAGGCCCAACTGGTTCGCATGGCACATGACCCGCATCGCGAGGTGCGCATCCGCGTGGTCCAGCGCCTGGCGCCCGCCGAACTGGGTGCCCTGCGCAACGACCCCGACTACGGTGTGCGCGAGCTGGTGGCACAACGCCTGGCACTGGCGATTTTGCCGACCATGGCCAACGACCCGGATCGGGCCGTGCGCTTGCGCGTGGCGCAGCGGCTGGAGATGCCCGCACTCCTGCGCATGGCCGACGATTCCGAGCCCGAAGTGCGCCGCGTGGTGGCCGAGCGTTTGCCGGTTGCGCTGCTGTCCCGTCTGTCCCGAGACATCGACTGGCGCGTGCGCTGGGAGGTGGCGCAACGCGCCGATGCCGCCACACTGGAAAGCATGCGCGACGACGAGGAGCCTGAAGTACAGCAGACCGTGCGCGCGCAACTGGCGCGCGAGGTCAGCACCCTAGGAGCGGACCATGGCTGATATCAACCGCGACGATGCAGAAATTGAACTGGCCTTTCCACCGCGCTTTAGCTACGGCGAGCGGGTGATTGCCCGCTCCGTGGTGCGCAACGACGGCACCTACAACGGCCGCGACATCGGCGAGGTGCTGGTCAACAAGGGCGAGATTGGCTATGTGATCAACATCAACACCTTCTTGCAGCAGTTCTACATCTACGCCGTGGACTTTGTCGATTCCGGCCACCGCGTGGGCATGCGGGCCAAGGAGTTGTGCACGCTGGACAACCTGCCCGACGAGGTGCTGGAGCAACTGGGTGCGAAGGCCGCCGTTCTGCAGACGCTGGGGTCTGCCAAGCAGTCTGACGAAGCCGTTTTGTCCTCAACCGACTAAGGTCCCTATGAACACTAACGCCACCCCTCTTGCGACTGCAAACGTGAACGCCAGCGCCATGCCCGGCATCGAGCCGCGTGAGCCGGCCTACGCCTGGGGCCAGCGTGTCATTGCGCTGGACGATCTGGTCAACGACGGCAGCTACCCGGATCGTCCGCTGGACGCGTTGCTGGCCGCACGCGGCTCGCTCGGCGAGATCGTCAACATTGGCCATGCGCCCGAGTTGAACGAGCCGGTCTACCTCGTGCAGTTCGAGGGTTGCGTGGTGGGCTGCCTGGAGATCGAGCTGGTTCCGGCGCCACGCGGACTGCTGCCCGAGACCGAGGAAGCGGTGTGAACATGACCGCCGCCATCATGGCCCCGGTCAGCGCCCAAGTGGTGGACCTGATGGTGCGCCGCATGGAGCGGGCCCTGCGCGAACGCGTGCGCTACCGCTATGTGCAGCCCCAGGTGCTGCGCGAGGACGACAGCTATCGCATCCAGAGCCCCTGTTGTTCGCGCAAGGTGGACCCGACCGGCGGCTTGATTGATATTGCGCTGCTGGTTCCCCATGACAACGGCCACTGGTGCCTGTGTTCGCGTGACCACGCCAACAACACCTGGGAGCCACGGCACCAGGATGCCTCGCTGGACGTATTGCTGGACCTGCTGTGCGTCGATAGCGAACGCCAGTTCTGGGCCTAAAGCACCAACCACCACAGCGGCCACTACACGCCATGATTTACCTGGACCACAACGCCACCACGCCGCCCGCACCCGCGGTCATTGCGGCCATGCTTCCGGTGCTGTCTGGCATGTGGGCCAACACCTCATCCCAGCATGGCCCGGGGCAAGACGCCAAGCGCGCTCTGGGCGCGGCGCGCGCCACCGTGGCCCGGGTGCTGGGCTGCAAGCCAGTGGAAGTGGTCTTTACCAGCGGCGCGACCGAGGCCAACCACTTGGCGGTGCGTGGCCTGCTGGCGGCAGCCGCGCCGGGCCGCAACCGCGTCGGCTTCAGCAGCGTGGAGCATGCGGGCCACTTGCGCCTGGCGCGTGCGCTGGCGCAAGCCGGTGTTCCGGTGGACTTCATTCCGGTGCGATCCAACGGCACACTGGACCTGGCCGCCGCCGCCACGTTGATTGCGCCCGACGTCGCGCTGGTCTCGCTAATGGCCGCCAACAATGAAACCGGCGTGCTGATGCCGGTGGCCGAGGTGGCTGCTCTCACGCATGCCGCGGGCGCTGTGCTGCATGTGGACGCCACGCAGTTCATCGGCAAGCAGCCATTCAATTTTTCCAGCTGTGGTGCGGATGCGGTGTCGCTATCGGCCCACAAGTTTCAAGGCCCCAAGGGCGTGGGCGCCCTGCTGCTGCGCCAGGGTGTGGCACTCGTGCCGCAAACGCTGGGCAGCCAGGAGCGGGGCCGCCGTGGCGGCACCGAAAACCTGGCGGGCATCGTGGGCATGGCCGCCGCGCTGGACCTTTTGGGCGATGTCGCCACACAGGCCATTCGCCTGGCCACCTTGCGCGACGTGCTGGAAACGGGCCTGAAGCAGGCGCTGCCCGAAACCCATGTCTGGTGCCAGACCGTGCCACGCTTGCCGGGCACCAGCTATCTGCGCTTTGGCCAACTGTCGGTGGACGTGGTGTTGCAGCGCCTGGACCGCCTGGGCGTGGCCGCCTCCAGTGGTGCGGCGTGTTCGTCGGGCGGCAGCGAGCCCTCGCATGTGCTGACGGCCATGGGCGCGCCCGCCGAGGAAGCGCTGGCCGCCGTGCGCTTTTCATTGGGCGCCACGAGCACCCCGGCCGACGTGAACCATTTATTGCAGGCACTGCCGCCATTGCTGGCGCCGCTATTGCGTGAAGAACTACTGACCGCTCCTTAAAGCCAATCCTTGCAACCCCACTTACTCCAGGAGCCGACGATGAAACTGATGATCCGCAAAGACAGCAAAGGCGTGCTGACCGGCTACGTGCCAAAAAAAGACCTGGAGGAGCCGATTGTTTCCGTGGCCAACCCCGGCATGTGGGGCGGGCTGGTCACGCTGGCCAACGGCTGGCAGTTTGACCTGCCCGAGATGCCCGCCGACACCCCGTTGCCAATCACCGTCGAAGCCCGTCGCCTCGCGCTGACGGAAGAGTCAGGAGACTGACATGGCCATGACCGCTGACTACCTGCGCAGCGCCAGCGAAGTGATTGGCGCCGCGCCCTCGTTGCGTGACGCCGCCGCCATCTGGCGCGCACGCGACCCGGCGATCCGCGTCGTGCTGGTGGACGCCATGGACATGCGCGATGAAACACCCGCACTGCTGCTGGGCCATAGGCGCGTCTACCTGGCAACCTCCAACGGCCATTGCTGGTCTGTCACCGAGCAGCCCGATGAGGCCACGGCGCTGATCCTGACGGAAGAACAATTATGACCCCCACGCTTGTCACTTTGTGTACTGCGCTGCCCCCCGAGGGGGTGGTGCTTGCTTGGGGCGGCCCGGCGCGGCGCACTTAGCCATGGAAGTCGATGTCATTTCCCTGTTCGAACCCGAATGCGGTGCGCGCGAGATCCAGCTCGTCAGCGCCGTGCTGCAGTCCGCTCGCTGGGGCGACGGGCCCATGGTCAAATCCTTCGAGCAGGCCTTTGCTGGCTGGGTCGGGCGCAAGCACGCCGTGGCCGTGGGCAGTGGCACGCTAGGCACCTGGATCGCCTTGCGGGCGCTGGGCATTGGCCCGGGCGACGAGGTGATCTGCACCTCGCACACCTGGCACCAGGTGGCGCAGGCCATCACTCTGGCGGGCGCCGCACCGGTGTTTGCCGACATCAACTACTGGACCGGCAGCCTGAGCCCCGAAAAAGCCGCGCTCAAGATCACCCCCAAGACCCGCGCCATGCTGGCTGGCAACACCAATGGCCACCCTGCCGCTTGGGAGCCGTTGCGCGCGCTGGCGCAAGCCCACGGCCTGGTGCTGATCGAGGACAGCACCGAGGCATTGGGTTCGCGCTACAAGGGCCAGACCGTGGGCACGTTTGGCGATGTGTCGGTGTTCGACTTCTCCGCACCGTCGGCCCTGTGCACGGGCGAAGGCGGCATGCTGGTCACCGACGATGACGACCTGGTGCACGAGCTGCGTTACCTGCGCCAGCGCCGTCTGGCCGACCGGGCATCGGTTTCCGTGGGCTGGCGCGTGCCGTTGCAAGCGGGCATGAGCGAACTCACCGCCGCTCTGGGCTTGGCGCAATTGGCGGGACTCGATGACCGCCTGGCCGCACGCAAACAGGTGGTGGCCTGGTACCACGACAACATGCAGAGCTTTGAGGGCGTCAAGCCCCCCTACATCGGCGAGGGCGTGGACGAGATCCACTGGATGCTCTACGTGGTGCACCTGGGCAAGCGTTTCTCGGGCAGTGCCCGTGCGCAGATGATTGACGACCTGCTGTCCTGCGGCATCGAGACCGCAGCCTACAGCCATCCATTGCACCAGCAGTTCTATTACATGCAGGCCGGCGAGGCCATTGGCCGCCAGCGCGGCGTGCTGCTGGACACCGACCGCATTGGCGACCGCGCACTGGCGCTGCCACTGCACACGCTGCTGGATGAAGGACAAGTCCAGTACATCATCAAAACGCTGAAAGACACCGCCACGAATGTGGGCGCGGGCGCTGCTATTTACTAAGGAAAAACCATGACCGATTTGATTCAAACCATTGCCCATCGTCTTGACACGGGCGCGGTCATTCCCTACCTGGGGCCGGACATGCTGTCCCTGTGCAATGACGTTGCCGTGCCCGCCACACCACTGGCATTGGCCGAGAGCATGACCGCCAAGGTCAGCGTGCCGCACAAGATCCGCAAGCGCCTCACCCAGGCTGCGCAGTTCATCGAGAACTTCAAGCACCGCAAGTCGGTGGTGCACCTGATGAACGAAGCCTTTGCCAACTCTCCCACGCCATCGCCATTGCATGTGGCCTTGGCCGCAAGTGCTGCCGGGCTGTGGGTGGACACTTGGTACGACGACACCATGGCCGCCGCGCTGGCGCTGGTGGGCCCCAGGGGCAGTTGGGCGCAGATGCAGGGCCTGTCGCAATCCGAACATTTTGGCCACTGGACCGGTGGCTACGCCGACGACGGCTCCCTGTTGCCCGAGCTTCCAAAAGGCATCGCGAGACTGCTGTACAAGCCCTGGGGCAGCCACAGCCCGGCAGGCAACTACCTGGTCTCCGACAGCGACTATGTGGAAGTATTGACCGAGATTGACATTCAGACGCCTATTCCCGCAGCTGTGCAGGCCTGGCGCACGGGGCGCAATTTCCTGTTCCTGGGCTGCCGCTTTGACGACCAACTCACGCGCTGCTTTGCGCGCCAGATCATGAAGCGCTCCAGCGACCAGCACTGGGCCGTGCTGCCTGAAGAGCCGACCCGCATGGAGGCGCGCTTTCTGCAGGAACAGAACATCACCCGCATTGCCATGCCGCTGGCGCAGTTTGCGCAGAGCTTTACGTCAGCCTTGCAAGCCACGCAGGCGACCGTCGCCGCCTGAGCCAATTTTTCGTTCCCTGATTTCTTAACCACCCATCGGGCCTGAGCCCGCTTTCACCATGACCACACTGACCGTTCTCCCTTCTGGCAAATCCTACGAAGTCGCCGCTGGCACCAGCCTGCTCAAGGCCCTGCAATCCGTGGGCGAGCCCATCATCAGCAAATGTGGCGGCGAAGCCAAGTGCGAGTCTTGCCACGTTGCAGTGCCGGTGGGCAAGAAGAGCCTGTCCAAAATCCAGCGCGTCGAGAACGAAAAGCTCGACGGCATTGTCGGCATCGGCTCCAACTCGCGCCTGGCCTGCCAGGCCATCTTGGGCGAAGAAGCCGTCACCGTGCAACTACTCTAAACCTGGGCGCACGCCATGGCCGAGCCGGTGCCTTTCACTCCGCCCAATCCCGTCGCCCCTGTGGTGGACATTGCCATCGTCGGCGCCGGCCTGTGCGGGCTGGCGCTGGCGCGCACATTGACCGGCCGTGGCCTGCGGGTGCAGGTGATGGAAGCACGTGATCGCCTGGGCGGGCGCATGCTGAGTGCGCAGTGCCAGGCCACCGGCCAGGCGCTGGACCTGGGCCCCACCTGGTTCTGGAACGAAACCGAACCCCGCATCACCGCGCTATTGGCCGAGCTCGGTCTCGCCAGCCAGGCCCAACATGACCCCGGTGACGCCCTGTGGCTCACCGACCCCAACCGTGAACCCGAACGCCGCCTGGAGAGCGGCGGCGTGCACGTCGGCGCGCGGCGCATCACCGGTGGCGCGGCCCGGCTGGTGGATGCGCTGGCGGCAGCGCTGCCCAAGGGCTGCATACGCTTGGGGCAGGCGGTGACCGGCTTGCGCGACCGCGGCGCCTTCATCGAACTGCTGCTGGATGCCGGCCACCCCTTGCGGGCACGCCAGGTGGTGTTGGCCCTGCCCCCGCGCCTGGTGCTGGAGCGCATGCAATGCGACCCCGCGCTGCCCGACGCCGTGCTGAATGCGATGGCCGCCACGCCGACCTGGATGGCGGCACAGGCCAAGTCGGTTACCACTTTTGCCAGTCCGTTCTGGCACGCGGCGGGCCATTCCGGCAACGCCTTTGTACGCCACCCCCAGGCCGTACTGGGCGAGGTCTTCGACGCCAGTGCTTCGGAGCGTGGCGGTGCCCTGGGCGGCTTTGTCGCCCTGAACGCCGCACAGCGTGACAACTTCCAGCGCGGCCTGCCGCTGCTGATCGCCAGCCAGCTGGGCCAACTCTTTGGTCCACAGGCGCAGGACGGACAGCCCTTCCTGCAGGACTGGGCCACCGAACCCTGGACCTGTAGCGCCATGGACCGCGCCAGTCCACCAGAGGCGCCGCAAAACGACCCGCTGTTGCGCCAGCCGCTGTGGGCGGGTCGCGTGTTTCTGGGTGGCAGCGAGGTAGCGGCCCATGGGGCCGGCCACATGGAAGGGGCGCTGGAAGCTGCCGACCGCATTGCCCACGCCGTATGCCGACCCAATGCAACGGTTCGCAATGCCACGCAGCAGGCTGCCCTACAGGCGCTGCCCGCGACCGACGACACGCGCCCCACCCGTGCCACGGCCCTGGGAACATTTTCCGCCGGCGTGTTGGCGTTGCGGGGCATGGCACCGGAGCGCTACCGCCTGCACCTGACCCGGCTGCTGTCAGCCCAACAGTCTGAGCAGCTCACGCAGCGCGCCCTGTTGGCCACGGCCGATCAGGGCTACAGCGAGACTCTGGCACGGCTGGACCAGCTGCTGCCCGCACTGGACGCAGCCAACGCCGACGTGGTCAATGGCCGCCATGCACTGACCGCTGCGCTGCTGGCACCGTTTGACGGCTGGAACAAGGGCCTGCTGGACGCGGCGCTGAGCTTTAACGGCACGTCCTGTGCGCTGTCGAACTTCCCGCAGGAGCACCGGCCCGACGGCGAGATGCTGCGCGCCATCACGCTGGACCTGGCCGCCGCCTGGCGCGAATTTGTGCTCGAACTCAATGCGCGGTTGCTGGTGGCCGCTGCGGAAGCAGTGAACGTCTAAGGCGCCATGGCCCAGATCATCAACGGAGCCCTGCTGGGTCTGATCGAGCAGGCGGGCACGGCCATCGCGACCCTGATCGAGGGGCTGGAGCAGGACGAATTGCTGCGCTCACGCCTGACCCGCCAAGAGGTGCTGAGCCAGCTCAAGACCCTGGCCGACAGTGCGGCGCAAATGGGAGCCCCTGCGCGGGACGCCATGCCCGAGCTGGATTGGTCCGGCTGGGACAGCATGCGCGCCCGTTTTGATGCCCCACCCGGCGAGGCATTGGATGCGGCCCTGTGGTTTGCCTGCGAATCACTGGTGCCCGCCACCCTGCTGTGGCTGCGTGTCTACCAGCAAGGCCAGCCGGAGCTGTTTCGCATGGCACCGTAAAGGGTCGGTGTCCGTGCAATAGCCTCAGCCAAAGCTGGCCTGCAGGTCCAGCGTGCCACGCTGCCCAATGGCCGACGCGTGCTGTGCCAGCCAATCGCCACCCCGCATGCGCCCCTGTTCGCGCAGCAGTTCCAGAAACGGCCCGTGGGCCAGCAGCTTGGTGTCGCTGCGTTCCAGGTTGACCAGGCCGCTGGAGTCAACCATGTGAAAGCGCATGGCGTGCAGCCTGCGCTCCAGCCGCCCCCAGCGGATGAAGGGGCGCGCTGCAAATGCCGTGGCGTGTGCAAACATGCGCATCTCGCGCATGAAGTGCGCGCTGAAGCCCAGCTCGGCAATGCGCGTCTCAATGTCCTGCACGGTGCGCGGCGTGCCTTCGCGTTTGAGCGGGCTCAGCAGCACCAGCATCACGTCGCGCGACGCGCAGTCGTAAAACAGCGGAAACACCGCCGGGTTGGCGCAATAGCCGCCATCCCAATAGGACTCGCCATCAATCTCGACCGAATGGTGGATCTTGGGCAGGCAGGCCGAGGCCAGCAGCATATCCACGGTGAGTTCACTCTCGCGAAAGACCCGCAGCTTGCCGGTGTTGGCCTGCGTGGCGCCCACGAACAGCTTGAAGGGGCTGCGCCGGCGAAGTTCCTCGAAATCGATCTGGCGCAGCAGCATGTCGCGCAACGGATTCAGCGCAAAGGGGTTGAGCTGCGTGGGAGAAAAATAGCCGGCCCACTGGGCCATCAGCTTGGTGGCGGGAGACAGGTTGACCGCATCGTTCTCGCCGCGGGTCATGGGCGCCCAGGGCATTTGGCGCCCGACTTCGGACCAAAATTCTGTCAGCGCCTGGCCCGCGCCTTGGCGCCCACCCTTCATCCAGCCGTCGGCAAACACCACGGCGTTCATCGCGCCCGCGCTGCTGCCGCTCAAGCCTTCAAACTCCAGCTCTGGCTGTTGCAGCAAGGCGTCCAGTACGCCCCAGGTGAAGGCCCCGTGCGCACCCCCGCCTTGCAGCGCCAGATTGAGCCGGGGCGGATGGGGGCGCAGCAGGCGCGTGAACTGCGCCCAGCCAGCGGCCATGGTCGGAAGGGTGTCACCAGTCGTTGCCAAACGGTCGCTCATGGGTACGCTTTCTCGGCGCGAGAGGCGCCTCAAGGGGACAGTATGGCCGACTGTGTTGGCTCCAACCGCTTGAAAAGCCCCCGCACAGCCCAAGCTTGAAGGCAACATGAACATCAAGCTGAGTTTGAAGCGCCCGCTTTTCTATATCCTGATTCCGATTCTGCTGGTCTTGGCGTTCGTTGGTTTTCCGCCCCCGTTTGCACCCTCGCTGCGGATCAAGCCGGGCCAAGAGCAGTCCATACCCGCCGAGAAGACCAACAAGGCCATCCGCAGTTAGTGGTTGCACGTTGCTATCAATAAAATAGTGAACTATCCAGCATTGACGAGGGCTAGCGCTATAGTGCAAACTCCGCACTACCCTGCACAACCAACCCACCCGCCGCCATGCATCCCGACAAAGTTGACCGCACACGCCTTCGCGTGCTGACCGACCTTCCCAACATTGGCCCCGCCAGCGCCAAGGACCTGCAGTTACTGGGCATTCACACGCCTGGCCAACTCGTCGGTCGAAACCCGTTTGAGATGTACGAGACACTGTGCGCCAAGACCGCCACGCGACATGATCCCTGCGTCATCGATGTGTTTATGTCCGTGACCCGCTTCATGGCGGGCGAGGCGCCGCGCCCGTGGTGGGACTACACAGCGGAGCGCAAACAGCACCTCGCGCGCAGTTAGCCAATCAACGCCACCGCCTTGATCTGCACCCAGACCGCCTTGCCTGGCACCAGGCACAGCCCCGTTGACGAGCGCTGTGTCAGCCGCGCCAGCAGCGGCGATGGCCCCACGCGCAGGCGCAGCAGCGCTAACGCCGGGTGGTGGTCGCCCGCCATTTGTTCCACCGTGGCGGAGAGGCAGTTCTGGATGCTGGTGCCGCTGACGGGTTGCAGCGCGATGCTGACGTCGCGTGCCAGGATGCGCACACGCACCGGGTCGCCTATGGCCTGCCCGCCATCGCGCACCCACAGGCTGCCGCCAGGGAATTCGACGCGGGCCAGGTGCCATTGCGCATCGCGCTCGGCCACCACGGCGTCCAGCACCACGCCCACGTCTTCGCCGAGTTGGATGGGCAGGTCCAGCCGGGCCAGGGTTTCGGTGAGTGGACCGGTTGCCACGGCACGCCCTGCCTCCAGCACTACGATGTGGTCGGCCAGCCGCGCCACCTCGTCCGGTGCGTGGCTCACGTAGAGCACGGGGATGTCCAGCGCGCGGTGCAGCCGCTCCAGGTAGGGCAGGATTTCCTGTTTGCGTTTCACGTCCAACGCGGCCAGTGGCTCATCCATCAGCAGCAGGCGCGGGCGCAGGGCCAAAGCGCGCGCCATGCTGACGCGCTGGCGCTCACCGCCGGACAGCCGGTCGGGTTTGCGCTCCAGCAGGGGGCGGATGCCCAGCAGTTGGATGGCCGCGTCCAGGTCGGTGTTCGCGCTATTGGGTTGCACCCCTGCCAGGCGCTTAAGCCCATAGCGCAGATTGCCCAGCACCGTGAGGTGCGGGAACAGGCTGGCCTCCTGGAACACATAACCCAGCGGGCGTTGGTGCGTGGGCAGCCAGTGGCCACCGCCGTGCCGGCCCTTGTGTTCATCGTCTTGCCAGACCGCACCATTGACCGTGAGGCGGCCGCGCGGCGCGCGCTCCAGCCCGGCGATGCAGCGCAACAGCGTGGTCTTTCCCGAGCCGGAGTGGCCGAACAGCGCGGTCACGCCGCGCGCGGGCAGGTCCAGGTCCACGTCGAGTGCAAAGCCCGGCCAGTCGAGCTTAAAACGGGCTTGAATACCGCCCATCTCAAGCCCCCCTCACCGGTTGGGGCCGCCAGACATACAGCGCCAGCAGCACGACAAAAGAGAAGACCAGCATCACGGCCGAGAGGCGGTGCGCCTGTAAATACTCCAGGGCTTCCACGTGGTCGTAGATTTGCACCGAGGCGACGCGGGTCACGCCTGGGATATTGCCGCCAATCATCAGCACCACGCCAAACTCGCCCACCGTGTGTGCAAAGGTCAGGATGGATGCGGTCAGAAATCCGGGCAGTGCCAGCGGCACGGCCACGGTGAAGAAGGCGTCCAGCGGCGAGGCCCTTAAGGTGGCAGCCACTTCCAGCGGGCGCTCGCCAACGGACTCGAAGGCGGTCTGCAAGGGCTGCACCATGAAGGGCAGCGAGTAAAACACGGAGCCAATCACCAGGCCCCAGAAGGTGAAGGGCAACAGCCCGATGCCCAGCGCTGTGGTGAGCTGCCCCACCGGGCCGTTCGGCCCCATGGCCAGCAGCAGATAAAAGCCCAAGACGGAGGGCGGCAGCACCAGCGGCATGGCGACCACGGCGCCTACCGGCCCCTTCCACCACGCCTTGCTGCGTGCCAGCCACCACGCGATGGGCGTGCCGACCATCAGCAGGATCAGCGTGACGATGCCGGCCAGGCGCACGGTGAGCCAGATGGCTTGCAGATCACTGTCGTTCAAAAACATGCCGCGATCTTACTTGTGCATTGCCATCGGCTACACCTCGGGCGCAAAGCATTTGGCGTGGTCCGCACATTCGCTACACGACGGCGCGGGGCACACGTAGATGCCTTCCTTGGAGCAGTAGTGGCGGTAGATGAATTTTTTCCACTTCATGTCGCCCACGTTCAGGGCCGCCAGCGTGGGGAAGGCCACGGTCATCAGGGTAGAGAGTTCGCCCCGGTTGGCCAGTCCCAGGTCTTGCCACAGGTGGTTGCGCCCGCAACAGCTGTAGGCCACGGTGTGGGCCAACCAGACCTCGGATTGGCGCAGTCCGGCGCGGTACTCCAGCAGCAGTTGCAGCAGGTCGTCCAGCTCCGCAATGTCTTCGCCGGGGCCGTCCTGCAAATGCAGGTGGGCGCCGGGAAAGTAGCGATTCCACAACGCCAAAAAATCCGCCTCCGACAGCCCCAGCATGGCGGGCAGCACGCCCTGGTTCAGCGAGCGGCCCACCAGCAGGCTGGCCAGCACCGGGCGCAGCGGGTCGGCACCGGCCTGCGGGGACGCGGGGCGGCCCAGCAGTTCGGCCTGCAACAGTTCGCGGCAATCGTGGGAGGGGTTCATGCCGGTGCCGTCTTTCAATGGCGCGAGAACACGTCGCGCAGCTTGCACAGCGTGGTGGTCACATCGAAGCGCGTATCGGCCAACGCCTCGCCGGCCAGGATCTTGACCAGGGCCACGTAGGGATCGGTCTCGCCGGTCAGCAGCACGGTGGCGCCCCACTTCTGCATGTGGCGCAGGTAGCCGTCGCCGGCGCTGGCGGCGACCATGATCTCCACGCCGTGCAGGGGGTGCGGCCCATCGTCCTGGAAGTGGTGGGGCAGCTGCTCCTTGCTGAGCTGGATGCGCTGTGGCGTTGGCGTGGGCTGCTCGGGCTGGCAGTCAAACAGCAGCCAGTCGCGGGTCTGGCCGGCGTGGCCGGACACGGCGGTCCAGTCGTATTTGGTGGCTACAGCAATCTTCATGGTGAAGCACCTAGCCAGTTCCGTGCCTGCTAGGGCAGCGCGTAGCCAAAAGACCGGATGACGGCTTTGGCCTTGTCGGATTTCAGGTACTTCATCAGGGCCTCGACCGCCGGCTTGCCCTTGCCCTTTTCCAGGATGACCGCGTCCTGGCGGATCGGGGTATACAGCGTAGCCGGCACAATCCAGGCCGAGCCTTCGATCTTTCCATCCTTCAACACCTGCGACAGTGCCACAAAGCCCAGCAGCGCATTGCCGGTGCTGATGAACTGGTGGGTCTGCGCGATGCTTTCCCCGGTGACGATCTTGGGCTGAATCGACTCAACCACGCCAAGCCCCTTCATCACCTCCACGGCGGCCGCACCATAGGGCGCGAGCTTGGGGTTGGCAATGGCCAGGTGGTCAAAGCCACCGTTCTTCAACACCGCGCCAGCGCCGTCCACGATGGCGGGCTTGGCCGACCACAGCACCAGCTTGCCAATGGCGTAGGTGAACTGGCTGCCCGCCACAGCGGCGTTGTCCTTGATCAGCCTGGCCGGGGTTTCCTCGTCGGCAGTCAACAGGACTTCAAACGGCGCGCCATTCTTGATCTGGGCGTAGAACTTGCCCGTGGCGCCATAGGCGGCTTGCACCCTGTGCCCGGTTTCCTTCTCGAACCCGGCGGCAATGGCTTGCATGGGCGCGGTGAAGTTGGCGGCGACGGCCACCGATATCTCGTCGGCACGCACGCTGGATGCGGCTACCCCCTGGGAAGCGATCAGCAGCGCGATCAGACGGACACGGGTTTGCATGGACATTCTCCTTAACACTGTCGAAAGCCGTTCCTGACGCGGACGCCGCTTTGTTGCATTCGCTACACAAAACAGGGATGGGGTCCGACTATCCCGACAAGACCAAAGCGGTCAGTATCGCCGCACAGGCCGTGCAAATAGCGTGCCGTCAGCCATATCAAATGTTCTTCTTGCCCTGCAGCAGCTTGGCCTTGTCGGACGGACTGTAATGGTCGAAATGACCCTGGGCTGCCGCGACGCGGCGGTGTGCCATGCGGATGCCTTCGATCTTGCCAGCCGGCGAAATGCGGGAGAGGCACTTCTCCAGCGCCGTACTCTGGCACTGTGGACAAACTGGTGTGTCGCCCGTACGCACCAGGGTTTCGAAGTCGTGGCCACAGGTCTGGCAGTGGTAGTCAAAAAGGGGCATAGAAGGCTCCGCAGGACGGGGATTCAGGTAGGCTGGGGTGGATGCAGGGTTCGTGCCAGCGCCAACAGGCCGCTGGTCTGGGCGGTGATGGCCCGCACGGTGTCGGGCTGCAGGCGGTGCAACCAGCGCTGCAGCAGGCGGGCAGCGCCGCAGCGCGCACCGGCCAGCATGCCGACCAGGGCGCCCGTGGTGTCGGCATCGTCGCCCTGGTTCACGGTGGCGACCAGCGCGTCCTCAAAGTCGTCGTGCAGCGTCCAGTAGTGCAGCACGGTTTGCACAGTGTCCACCACATAGGCGGTGGCGCGGCCCCGGTAGGGGGTGAAGCCAAAGGCCGGGTTGTCGCTCACCCACTGCGCGATCCACAGCCGCGCCGCGACGGGGTCCGTCCCTGCCAGCAACAGGCCCAGCAGCCGGCCCATGCCCAGCGTGGCCGCGTCGGACAAAGGGTGGTGGTGGGTCAGGCGCGCCTGTGCGATGGACAGGCGCTCAAAGGCTGCGTCATCACCCAGCGTGGCCAACACGGCGGGCAGGTTGCGCATCAGTGCGCCGTTGCCGCCGTCGCCGGGGTTGAAGCTGCCTTCCAGCGTGCCTTCATGCAGGTAACGCAGGATGCCGCGGCGGCAGGTGTTGCCGCAGTCCACGGGTTTGCCTTTGAACCACTGCACGTAGGTATCGCCAATGCGGCGCACCAGGGTGTCGTCGCCTTGGGCATGGCGCATCAATGCGGCGCTACCGCCCTGCAACAAGGCAGTACCCAGCGCCAGGCTCATGGTGGTGTCATCCGTCACCTGGCCGCTGGCCAGCTTGAGCCAACCGCCGCCAATGATCTCGCGGTGCACGCCGTATTGCTGGGCAATCTCGCGCGGTCGCATGAACTCCACCGTGGCACCCAGCGCGTCGCCGATGGCAAACCCAAGGTAAGCCCCAAGGGCGCGATCATGCAGGTCGTACGGTTCAAGCGGCTCAGGCATAGCGGGCCATCACGTCAAAATCGCCACCCAGCGCCAGCACTTCCTGCTCGCCCTGCAAAACCTGGCCGGGCAGCAGGCCAGGAAAAACCACGACTTTGCACAGAGGCACTTGCACCTCAAACACCCAGTCGCCAAAGCAGGACGCCGCTTCCTGCGACAGGCTGAAGGAAACCAGGTTGTTCAGTCGCACGGTGCAGCGCCGGTCTTGCAGTGTGCCGGCGCTGATCTGCTCCTCAAAGCGGTTGCTGCCCCGCCACAGCCGCAGGTGCGCTGGAGATTGGCCATCGCCGACCAGAGGCGGATACCTGCGCAATGCCCATTGGCAGTATTCGTACAGCAGATCCAGCTGCTGGTGGATGTTGTTGCTGTGGTGGCGACTGGCGGCCTTCTCCTGCAAATAGGTCACCCACGCATCGGATGGAAAGCGCGCCAGCGCTGCCTTGTGAAAGCTGGGCACCATGCCGAATCGGCTCTCCACCCAGCCCTTCAGCACGGCACCCGCGGTGCCATTGGAGTCCATGCCCCAGCCCTGCAGCAGCTTGCGCCAGCTGCTGCGCCAGCGCCGCTGCTCCGCCGGGCCCAGGCTGGGCAGTTCGTGTCTGGCAGGTTTGCGCAAGCCAAATGCGATGAGCAGGTAGTGGGCAAACATGTCCCGCGCCTCATTCAGGTCAGGGCTGCCGTTGAGCAGGTTGAACAAGCCCGGGTGTGTCTCACATGCACCCGCAATGGACAGCGGGACCGGGTTGGCGTTGAATGCGGTGCTGGCCAGCACGTGCGTTGGCACACCGACCAGATTGGTCCCGTACCAGCGTTGTGGCTGGTCCGCATCATCATCGCGCGCCACGGCCCGAGGTGAACCGCTTCAGACCGGGCGGTTTTCGTTGGGATTGCGTACCGGGCCCATCAGCGCCAGGCCCTCTGCGTAGGTGATGGTGTCAAAGGTGATGTCAAACTTGAGCGCGGCATCGGCCACCGAGTCGAGCTTGCCAGCGGTGTCCTTCTTCTTCAGATCGTTCTTTTCCAGGTAGAACAGATCGAGCAGTTCGTTGTAGACCGTGGACTCGTCGATGGGCAGCACATAGAACATGGCACCCTTGTACGGCACTTGGTACTTCTTGGACAGGTCGATGTTGTTGCAGAACAGAAAGTACTTGCCACCGGCGCTCAAGGTGTCGCCCAATACCTCGGCCACATCCTTCAGGTACTCAAAGCTCAGCAGGTAGCCGGCAAAAAAAGGCAGGTGCTTTTCACCGACGTTGGCCACGGCAAAGGTCTGGCCGCACAGCAGCTCGGGGGGGCGGGCTTCGTCGGCCAGCTTGGGGGCAAAGCGCAGCGCCATTTCGCCGCGAAAGCCGAAGCGCCCGGCCTTGGTGGTCCGGTCCTTGAGCAAAGGGTTGAGCAGTCGCCCCTCGCTCTCCAGTCGCGCAAAGGCGGTTTCGTCGATGGTCTTCTGGGCCAATGTTGCTGTCATGGGGATTCCTTGGTTACGGTTGAGGTTGGGGTTGGAATGGTTGCGGGAGGTGCAGGGTTGGCGCCGGTGTTGCGCAGGAAGTCGGCCGTTTTGAAAAAGGAAACCATCAGGGCGGTGTGCAGCGTGGGCTCGGCGCCTACGTCGGTCAGTGCGGCATCCATGCAGGCCAGCCAGGCGTCGCGCTCCGGCGCACCAATCGCAAAGGCGGCGTGGCGCATGCGCAGCCGCGGGTGCCCGTGCTGCGCCGAGTAGGCCTTAGGGCCCCCAAACCATTCGCACAGATAGCGCACCAGCAAGGCCTTGGTGGAAGCCAGGTCCGGCGCGTGCATGGCACGGATAACGCCGGTGTCGGCCCGCGCATCCATGTGGCGGTAGAAGGAATCTACCAACTGAACTACCACCGCCTCGCCACCGAGCTGCGCGAAGTGCGGAGACTGCAGCAGGCCGGGTAACGCTATGGCGGCGGTAGTGGGTGTCGCGGTGTTCATGCCCCTTCTATGAGCAATGACCGTACCAACCTATAAGTGGGGCTGGCGACCTGCAAACGCGACACAAAACCCTTCGACGACGGCGCGGCCGGGGATTTTTGCGACAGGGTTTTTGGTTTTGTCGGGAAGCCAACAAACGAAAAATGCCCTCCCCATTTCTTTCTCACAACCCTGGTTTTCACTGGGGAATCGCCTCAAAAGTACATCAAACAAAACGCTGATTCAAGCATGGCACGGAAGCTGCAATACCGAAGCTGCGCGGACACCAGTCCGGCCGACGTGAACCTAGACAAAGAAGACCAACAGGCACGAAAGCTGACACAAGTCGCGGCAACGCAAGCTTGGTTTTTAACTTTCTCTTTTATTGGAGTATTGAAATGGCAAAACTTCGGCAAATCGCCTTCTACGGCAAAGGTGGTATCGGCAAATCGACCACCTCCCAGAACACCCTGGCAGCCCTGTCTGACCTGGGCCAGAAAATCCTGATCGTCGGCTGCGACCCCAAAGCCGACTCCACCCGCTTGATCCTGCACGCAAAGGCACAGGACACCATCCTGTCGCTCGCTGCGGAGGCCGGATCCGTCGAGGATCTGGAGCTCGAAGACGTGATGAAGATTGGTTACAAGAACATCCGCTGCGTGGAGTCCGGTGGCCCTGAGCCAGGCGTTGGCTGTGCTGGCCGCGGTGTGATCACCTCGATCAACTTCCTGGAAGAAAACGGCGCGTATGACGGCGTGGACTATGTTTCCTACGACGTGTTGGGTGACGTGGTGTGCGGTGGATTTGCCATGCCCATCCGCGAAAACAAGGCGCAGGAAATCTACATCGTCATGTCTGGCGAAATGATGGCCATGTACGCCGCCAACAACATCTCCAAGGGTATTCTGAAGTATGCCAACTCGGGTGGCGTGCGTCTGGGTGGCCTGGTGTGTAACGAGCGCCAGACCGACAAGGAACTGGAACTGGCTGACGCCCTGGCAGGCATGCTGGGTACCAAGCTGATCCACTTTGTGCCGCGCGACAACATCGTGCAACACGCTGAACTGCGCCGCATGACCGTGATCGAGTACGCACCCGATTCCAAGCAGGCGGCTGAATACCGCACGCTGGCCAGCAAGGTCCACAACAACGCCGGCAACGGCACCATCCCCACCCCCATCACCATGGACCAGCTGGAAGACATGCTGATGGAGTTCGGGATCATGGACACCATCGACGAAACGCAAGTCGGAAAGACCGCCGCCGTACTGGCGGCCTGACCGGACCCACCCCCGTTGCTTGCTCACCGCGTGTTGCTGTGAGCAAGCAACCTCAAATATTTAATCACTGGAGTTCCCCCCATGACCGCCACCGTTGAAGAGCGCAAGGCCACAAACAAGGCCCTGATCGAAGAAGTGCTGAAGGCCTATCCCGAAAAGATGGCCAAGAGGCGCGCCAAGCACCTGGGCTCGTTTGAAGAAGGCAAGCCCGACTGCGGCGTCAAGTCCAATATCAAGTCATTACCTGGCGTAATGACCATTCGCGGTTGCGCCTACGCTGGCTCCAAAGGCGTGGTGTGGGGCCCCATCAAGGACATGGTGCACATCAGCCATGGTCCGGTCGGCTGCGGCCAGTATTCCTGGGCTGCGCGGCGCAACTATTACATCGGCACCACCGGCATCGACACCTTTGTGACCATGCAGTTCACCTCCGATTTCCAGGAGAAGGACATCGTCTTCGGTGGCGACAAGAAGCTCGACAAGATCATTGACGAAATTCAGGAGTTGTTCCCGCTGAACAAGGGCATCTCCATCCAGTCCGAGTGCCCTATCGGCCTGATTGGTGACGACATCGAAGCGGTGTCGAAGAAGAAAAGCAAAGAGCTCGAAGGCCACACCATCGTGCCCGTGCGCTGCGAAGGTTTCCGTGGCGTGAGCCAGTCGCTGGGTCACCATTTGGCCAACGACGCCATCCGCGATTGGGTGTTTGACCGCACCGACCCCAACAAGCATTCCGAATTTGTATCCACCCCCTACGACGTGGCCATCATTGGCGACTACAACATCGGTGGCGACGCCTGGTCCAGCCGCATCTTGCTCGAAGAAATGGGCTTGCGCGTGATTTCGCAGTGGTCCGGTGACGGCACGATTGCTGAAATCGAGAACACGCCCAAGGCCAAGCTCAATGTGCTGCACTGCTACCGCTCGATGAACTACATCAGCCGGCACATGGAAGAGAAGTACGGTATTCCATGGGTGGAGTACAACTTCTTCGGCCCCACCATGATCGAAAAGAGCCTGCGCGAAATCGCCAGCCACTTCGACGAGACCATCAAGGCCAAAGCAGAAGAGGTGATTGCCAAGTACAAGCCGCTGATGCAGGCCGTGGTGGACAAGTTCAAGCCGCGCCTGGAAGGCAAGACCGTGATGCTGTACATCGGCGGCCTGCGCCCCCGTCACGTGATTGGTGCCTACGAAGATTTAGGCATGGTCGTGGTCGGCACCGGCTACGAATTCGGTCACAACGACGACTACCAGCGCACCACCCACTACATCAAGGACGCCACGCTGATTTATGACGACGTGACCGGCTACGAGTTCGAACACTTTGTCGACAAGGTCAAGCCTGACCTGGTGGGCTCTGGCATCAAGGAAAAGTACGTGTTCCAGAAGATGGGCGTGCCCTTCCGCCAGATGCACAGCTGGGACTACTCCGGCCCCTACCACGGCTACGACGGCTTTGCCATCTTTGCCCGTGACATGGACATGGCCATCAGCTCGCCAATCTGGGGCCTCACTAAAGCCCCCTGGAAGTCCTGATCCGCACACTACCGATTAACCGCACACTATTGGAGCCAGCCATGTCTCAATCCGCCGACAAAGTCATAGACCACGAAATGCTGTTTCGTGAGCCCGAGTATCAAACGATGCTCGCCAACAAGAAGGAATTCGAGTTCAACCACGCCGACGACAAGATCAAATCCATCGTCGAGTGGACCAAGACCGAAGACTACAAGCAAAAGAACTTCGCCCGTGATTCCCTCGCGGTGAATCCCGCCAAGGCTTGCCAGCCGCTGGGCGCGGTGTATGTGGCCAACGGCTTTGCCAAGACCTTGAGCTTTGTGCACGGCAGCCAGGGCTGCGTGGCCTACTACCGTTCGCACTTCAGCCGCCATTTCAAGGAGCCAACCTCCTGCGTCAGCTCGTCGATGACGGAAGACGCAGCCGTGTTCGGCGGCCTGAACAACATGGTGGACGGCCTGGCCAATGCCTACAGCCTGTACAAGCCCGACATGATTGCCGTGTCAACCACCTGCATGGCCGAGGTGATTGGTGACGACGTCGACGCCTTCATCAAGACCAGCAAGCAAAAGGGCAGCATCCCCGAAGAGTTCGACGTGCCGTTTGCCCACACACCGGCCTTTGTCGGCAGCCACATCACCGGTTACGACAACGCGCTGATGGGTGTGCTGCGCCACTTCTGGGATGGCAAGGCCAAGACCACCGAGCCCCTGGTGCGCGTGCCCGATGAGAGCATCAACTTCATTGGCGGCTTTGACGGCTTTGTGGTTGGCAACATGAAGGAAATCCGCCGGATTTTTGATCTGTTCGGCGTCAAGGTGAACATCATCTGCGACCCATCCGGCAACTGGAACACACCGACCGATGGCGAGTTCCGCATGTATGCGGGCGGCACCACCAAGGAAGAAGTGATTGCGGCCCTGCACGCCAAAGCAACAATAGTGTTCCAGGAATTCTGCTGCGAGAAGACCAGCAAGTTCATCGCCGAGCACGGCCAGGAAGTGGTGGTCCTCAACGCACCAGTCGGTGTAACGGGAACCGACAAGTTCCTGATGGAAATCTCGCGCCTGACCGGCAAGCCCATCCCTGCGCAGCTGGAAAAAGAGCGTGGCGAACTGGTCGATGCCATGGCCGACAGCCAGGCCCATCTGCACGGCAAACGCTATGCCCTGTACGGTGACCCCGACCAGATGCTGGGCTACGCCGGTTTCCTGTTGGAGCTGGGTGCGGAGCCATCCCACGTGCTGTCCACCAATGGCGGCAAGGAATGGGAAGTCAAAATGAACGCGCTGTTTTCTTCATCTCCCTATGGCGCTGGCTGCAAGGCCTACCCCAAGCGCGACCTGTGGCACCTGCGCTCGTTGCTGTTCACCGAGCCGGTGGACTTCATGATCGGCAACACGTATGGCAAGTTCCTGGAGCGCGACACCAAGACGCCGCTGGTGCGCATGGTGTTCCCGATCTTCGACCGCCACCACTACCACCGCTACCCCACCTGGGGTTACGACGGCGCCATGCGTGTGCTGGTGATGCTGCTCGACGAGTTCTTTGAAGCGCTCGACGGCAACACCATGGAAATCGCCAAGACGGACTACAGCTACGACATCATCCGTTAAGTGGCCATCGGGGTCGGCGCTCACACGTCGGCCCTGTTTTTTGTTACTCCCTCATCCCATTCAAGTACACCATGCCAAACGTAACCTTTAGTTCTCCCGCAATGAAGAAAGACGTCACGGTTTATGCCGTCGCTGGAGACACCAAGACGCTGCTCGGAATCGCCAAGGCCAACAAGATTCCTGTGGAGCATGAATGCGAAAACGGCGAGTGCGGATCCTGCCAGGTGCAGGTGTCCGTGCTGGCCAAGCACACGCCCATCGGCGTGGCCATGACCGAAAAAGAGAAGACAGTACTGAAGCTCGCCGGCAAGATTACTGCCGAGCAGATTGCCAAAGCCGAGACCAGTGATCTGCCCTCACCCTGGCGACTCGCCTGCCAGATGGTGTTGCGCGATGAGGACGTTCTCGTCAGGTTTTAGCCATGTCCGCCGCCTATATCAAGACCACACTGGATGGTCGCAAGATTGAGGTGATCAATGGCTGGGTCTGCCTGGGCGGCGTGCGCGAGGCGGACAGCCTGATCCCCATGGACGAGCACCCGAACCGCCTGGCCATCGCAAAGGCCGTTCCCGGTGCCACCCACGCGGCCGGGCGGTTGCCCTTCACACTGGCCGAAGCGGCCATGGCGCAAAGCGCCCTGTCTGCCGCCCAGCGTGTGTTTGATGCCAGCGCTGCGGGCATCACCCAGCGCCTGCGCCGGGCGGTGTGGGTCAAGGCCACGAACGAAGGCGTGGAGTAAGCCGTGATCTATGTCGTGGAACTCCCAGCCTTAGGCTATCCACGGGCCTGGTTCGCCTATGACAAGGCAGACTTTGCTCAGAAGATGGTGACGCTGGCCACCCCTGACGGTGAGCGCTATGTCTATTGGGACGAGGCCGAAGCCGTTGCCGCGTTTGAGGGACGGGACCCGCTGATCGCTGACAAATCCATGTGGCGTGCCCGCCATGCGCTGCACGAGCAATTGGTGGCGCTGGACGTGCTGACGGACGACTGAGACGGGTCTTGTGCATGCTGACCCGAATGCAATACGACATCTTGCAGGCTTGCGGGAAAAATGTTGCCGTGCTGCTGGCCGAAATGCAAGGCGAAAACGAGTTGTTTGCCAGCGCCAACACACTCCAGCGGGTAGAAGCCAACCTGTTGGCCATCGCCCAGACGCTGGCCCATTTACCCGAGCCGCTGCGCCAGCGTCTGCTGCAGATTGACTGGCATGGCTGGGAGTGTTTGCAGCAACTGCTGGAGCGTGACGCCCAGCCGCGCCGCGCTGAGGTCTGGTATGGCACCCAGGCCTTGGCGCCGGCCACGCTGGAACTCATCGCAAAGCTTCGCCGACAGGAACCAACCTGGTTTGAAATCGGCTATTGACGACAAAGGAATCCCCATGCAATCCGTAGAAGAATTTTTGGCCCACACCATCCAGCTGGAACAGGAGGCAGCCTTGCGGTTTGGCCAGCTGGCCGATGCCATGACCACGGCGGGCAACAAAGAAGTCGGGCGGCTGTTTCGGCGCCTGGCCGACTACTCGCTGCTGCACCTGGGCGACGCCCGGGCTCGCGCGGGTTTTCGCAATCTGCCGGAGATGAGCAGCAGCGACTACCGTTGGCCCGACATCGAGAGCCCCGAGGCCGCCGCGATCTGGGCGGCCGACCCATTTATTGGTATCGATCAGGCGCTGCAGGTGGCACTGGATGCCGAGCGCGCAGGGCTGGACTTCTACGCTGACATTCTGGCGACTACAGAGGACCCCGAGATCAAGGTGCTGGCCAAGGAATTTGTCGAGGAAGAAGGCGAGCATGTAGCCGAACTGGAGCGTTGGATTGCGCTGCACAAAAGCGGGCTAGCCTTGCCCACTGCGGGATGATATTGCGCTGCATCAATATTTGTTGCTGTCACTGCATGGCAGCGGTGGTTCAAACCTAGAATCCGCCGATGAATCAAACCACCATCTTTTGGCCCATGCTGGCGCTCATGGGCTGGACGTTTCTCGTGCTTGTGCAGGTTCCTATCCGTCGATTTCGCGCTGCCTTTGCGGGACGCGTCGAAGCCATCGACTTTCAGTACGGCGAGTCGGCCCGTGTTCCAGCGGATGTCGCACTTCCCAACCGGCTCTTCATGAATCTCGTGGAAGTGCCGGTCCTGTTCTACACCGTTGGTGTCATCTTCTTTGTGACCACCCGCGTGGATACTACCGTAGTCGGGCTGGCGTGGCTGTATTTTGGTCTCCGCGTGGTCCACAGCTTCATCTACCTCACCTACAACCACGTGGTCCATCGGTTCTTCGTATTCGCGACGAGCAATGTGGTCGTTGTGGCCTTGCTCATCTATCTGGCGATAGCGCTGGCCCGGTAAGCTTCCCAAGATACCAGGGCGCTGTAGTGCCGGTTTGCTACGATGTGCGCAGCAGAACGCTCCCGTTTTAGGAAACCAAGAAACACCCCATGGACACCAATGCCGCTTACAAGGAATTGGGCCTGAACCCCGACGCCAGTGATGTGCAGATCAAGGCCAGCTGGCGGCGGCTTGTCGCTACCTGGCACCCGGATCGCAACGCCGCGCCCGATGCTGGCAAACGCATGCAGCGTATCAACAAGGCCTACCAGTACATCCGTCAGCTGCGCGATGGTGAGGGCGACGACTCCACTGCCACTCCAACTCCCGAACCGGACAGTCCCAAACAAACGCATGTCCGCAAGGTGCGACTGACTCTGGAAGAAGCGATCCTGGGCTGCACCCGCACGCTGCGCGGCCACTTTACACACACCTGTGACGCCTGCGTTGGCAAGGGGCAGCGTGTGCTGGCGAAGGCTTGCAGCACCTGCCGTGGCAGCGGTGCTGTGAAAAAAGCGGCCCTGTTCGGCTGGTTGTGGAGCGAAGAGGCGTGCGCGGATTGCGGCGGCGACGGACGCCAGCGCGCGCCCTGTGAAGCCTGCGACGGACGTGGTGAACGGGCCGTGCCGTATCGACGTCAGGTCCGTTTTCCAGCCGGTGTGCGTGATGGCCATATGCTGAGCCTGCCAGCGTCGCGCCATGATGACAAAGAGTTCAGCCTGGAGCTGCAAGTGGAAATCGAGCCCCACCCGATTTTCACGTTGGATGGCGACGGCCTGCTGCGCTGTGAGATGCCGGTCAATGGGTATGCATGGATGACGGGCCGCTGGGTGGACGTGCCGACACCAGACGGCGTGCAGCAGATGCGCCTGAACCGCGATGCCCTGATCTACCGACTGCGCGGCAAGGGCTTTCCGGGCGCACCGCGCGGCCCCAGGGGTGACTACCTGGTGAAAGTGCTGCCAACGTTTCCCCCCAAGGAAGACCCGGCGCTGGAAGCGCTGCTGGACCAATTGATCGCACGGTCCACCCGTGCTACGGAAGCCGATCGCTCGCAGCCGCTGGGGCAATGGCAGCGGCGCATGAAACAGTGGAAGTCCCGCAAGAAAGATCCGGCGCAAGGCCAATGACCAAGTTCTAGTCGGGTGGCAGAGTGGTTGCAAGCCTTTTCAGGCTGTAGACCTCGTGGAATATACTTTATACGCTCCTTATTTCGTAGCACATCACGTTTTTGGAGGTAGAGTTTGGGGCATTGGCCCCCGCCTCATACTGTCAAACGCCCAGAAATCGGCGGGGACCAATACCCCAAACCCTGGGGGTGGCGTGGTGGCTGGCGAGGCGGGATGCACGGTTGTGTTTTGGGTCGCAGTGGGGCGTTAGCCGACAGCTACGAATGCCAGCTTCCAGGTGGGCCAATTTCATGAGAAGGGCGTTCACGTCACAGCACTGCGTCGCAATCCATTGATGTCGCGTTTGGGCGTCACGCCGAAGAGACGACTGTACTCACGGCTGAACTGCGAGGGACTCTCGTAACCGACATTGAACGCAGCGCTCGCCGCGTCGAGGTGCTCATTCAGCATCAAACGCTTCGCTTCGTTCAAGCGCAGCCATTTCTGGTACTGCAAGGGACTCATCGCTGTGAGCAAGCGAAAGTGGTGGTGCAGGGTCGATGGGCTCATTTGCACATGTTCCGCCAGTTCATCAATGCGAAGTGGCTGGGCATAATTTGCCCTGAGCCAGTCAACGGCCCTGACGATCCGGTGGCTCTGGCTGCCCACCGATGCCATCCGCCAAAGACGCCCGGCGAGGTCACTGGTCAGCAACCGAAAGTGAATCTCCCGCTCAATCAGTGGCGCGAGAACCGCAATGGCATCAGGCTCATGCAGCAACGCCAACAAGCGATGAACCGGCTCCAACAAAGCAGGCGTGACGGTGCAGATTGCCGTGCTGCCATCGGCGGCACGTTCACGCGGTGGCGGCATGCCACTTTGCGCGATGATGTCTGCCATGACTCGCAGGTCCAGCCTGAGCATCAAGCCCAGGCAGGGTCGATCCGGGCTTGCCTCAAGGACCTGCGAACTGGCGGGCAGATCAAGTGAGTTGAGCAGGAAATGCTCGGTGTCGTAGGCAAACGATTGCTCGCCAATCAGCAACTGCTTTGCACCCTGCACAACAAACAGGACGCTGGGCTCGACCGTGCAGGCACAAGGTTCAGTGGGCACCTCACGCCGGAAAAAAAACAGACTTCGGACTGGGGTTGAGCAGTCTTCCTTGCCCACCGTCCAGCGTCCGATGACCTCGGCCAAGTCCGCGTTGATGGCGCTGAGCGTCCGGTCAGTGCATCGCTTGACCAGGTCATGAACAGCCATAGGTATGTCCCGAAATTTTCTATGAATCGATGATACGCCGCGTGTTACCCAAGAGGTACGTGGTATTCCACAGCGCCGGAGGATCGGGCAAGAAACACACCGGATCTTGCTATCGAAAAGCCACGTGAGACGAGAGAATCATGTTCACTCTCGCTGCCTCAGGTCGAACGACTTCTCTGAGAAAACGACGATGAAAACCCTGCTACGAGCCCCAACGGAGAAATTTCCATGAGCCAACTCAATGAAACTGGTACCGCAATCGGCCATCAAGATGCTCCCCATATGGGACGCCGCGACGTGTTGAGGATCAGTGGCAGCAGCATCGCCGCTTTGAGCGTCGGGATGGTCGCCACAGACCCAGTCTTCGCGCAGTCACCCCTTCCACTCGGCACGACATGGGACAAGACCTTCGCCAAAAGCGACAAGGTTGACCACAAAAAGGTCAGCTTCACAAACCGCTTCGGCATTAGCTTGGCGGCAGACCTGTACCAGCCGAAATATACCAGCGGCAAACTGGCAGCCATCGCCATCGGCGGTCCGTTTGGCGCGGTGAAGGAGCAGTCGTCAGGGCTCTACGCGCAGACCATGGCGGAGCGCGGATTCATCACGCTGGCTTTCGATCCATCCTTCACAGGGGAAAGCGGCGGTGCGCCACGCCATGTCGCCTCGCCGGACATCAATACCGAAGATTTCAGCGCAGCGGTTGATTTTCTGGGGTTGCAATCTTCCGTGGATCGCGAGCGCATCGGCATCATCGGCATTTGCGGCTGGGGCGGCATCGCATTGAATGCCGTCGCGGTGGACAAGCGCGTCAAGGCTGTTGCGGTTAGCACCATGTACGACATGGCGCGCGTCATGTCCAAGGGCTACAACGATAGCGTGACCGCCGAACAGCGCGCACAGACGCTGGAGCAGTTGGGCCAACAGCGTTGGAAGGATGCAGATAACGGTCGCCCGGCAATGCTCCCGATGTTCAACGTACTCAAGGGCGGCGAGCCGCAATTCATGGTGGATTACGCCGACTACTACAAATCCCGCAAGCGCGGCTTCCACCTAAGAGCCATCAACTCGAACGGTTCCTGGACGATCACCAGCGGCCTGCCGTTCATGAACGCGCCGCTGATGACCCACATCGCGGAAATTTCGCCACGCCCCATCCTGTTGATCCACGGCGAAAAAGCGCATTCGCGCTACTTTGCCGAAACCGCCTACGCGGCGGCTGCGCAGCCCAAGGAACTCATGATCATCCCGGGTGCCGTCCACACCGATCTGTATGACCGCGTGGACGTGATTCCGTTCGACAAGCTGACGACCTTCTTCCGGACCCACCTCAAGTAGAGCGCACCATGCGGCTTGTCAGCCTAAGGGAAGAAGGCGCGCCAGCCACCGATGCCGGTGCCGTTGGCGACATCGCCTATTACGCCCCGTGGGGGAATATCGCGTTTTATCGCGGGCAAGGTCCTGACGCGTCGGGTGTCATCAAGATAGCAAGGATCACGTCCGGTATGGAGGCGCTTCGACAAACCGGCCAAGTCCGCGTGACGATCTCACGCACCAAGTAGGGAGGGGGCAGCTTCCCTATGCACATACGCTGCCTGAGTCACAGAGTAGATCGATGTTCAGAATAAAGAAGCCACTGCGAATGATCTTGAGCGGTTTGGCCGCCTTGGGGGCGTTCGTGCTGCTGGGGGCATTTGCCTATCCAGCAGGCCGAGTTCGGTGCCGACCGAGAAGGCAGTTTTGAAAGTCGACGGTCGGCTTAGGGTCTTGGATTCAACCGGTCGATGCAACACCTTAAATTCTGCATGTGCAGAAGGAGTGTTGCAGATGAAGCAAAGAACAAGGATTTACTATTCGGACAGCCAGAAGGCGTTAATGTGGGAGCGCTGGAAG
>Ga0208509_1000008_pt1 | contig 193605 bp, 165 predicted proteins | sample LakWasMeta7_HOW4_2_FD_183857 | JGI IMG/M metagenome (GOLD analysis project Ga0208509, IMG submission 183857) | Freshwater sediment methanotrophic microbial communities from Lake Washington under simulated oxygen tension - Sediment Metagenome... | ecosystem: Environmental > Aquatic > Freshwater...
CCGGAATACCGACTTTAGATTTATAGTTATCCACAGTCAGCATTGAAACTGCTGGCAATAGCTCCTGGTCAAAATTCAATCGGCACAGGTGGTCAATATTGGATCGGCGCCGACACCCCGAATGAAGCAACGCGTCTTCTACTCCGGCCAGTGGACTGTCCACAAACAAATGTGAAATTCGCAGGTCCCCATAGGCCAGTTTTTGGATGGCATCGACCAGTTTTGGGAAAGGATACTGCGCGTTTTCACCTTTCAAATACGTACGTCCCCCGTCGGATTTTCCGACCCAGTGCCCTGTCAAGGCGTCCCGTGGCTCCTCTTCCACATTGCACAGGCTGCATTGTTGCCGGAAGGTGTAGCGGTACGAGTGGTAGTCAAGCCGGTAGTCCGTAAGCCCAATCGAACTGAGGTAACGGCCATACCATTTCCCGGCAGCATTAGAAAAAACGCCGTTTGTGTTCTCGTTGCGCAGCGAGGGGAACAACCGTTTATGGGCGGCGCGAGCCATTTTTGCGGCATGCAGCAGGAAGCCGCATCGGATGAGTGAATCGTGCAACGGAACACGGCGGAAGCTTCCGTCATTTTTCAGTTTTTGGTCGTCGTCTAGGTCACAAATGCGGATGCACCAGGTTCCGTTGATGCGCTGGACGTCTTCAACCCGCAACTGGCTCCGCTCCTCGATGCGGGCACCTACAAAGGGGCCCATGAGGGGAAGCCAATACGCGGCTTCGACCAACTGCCCTTTGGCTTCGTAGCCACCGGTGTAGAGCGGACTCGCATACAAAGTGTTGAGCTCGGCGATTTCGTAGGCACGGCGATTCTTCTTGCGGCGGATGCCGACGCCACCGGTGACCCCGATTTTTTCAAACGGATTGCGCGGAAGTTCCTCGACGATTTCGACCATGCCGTGGCGCACCAGAGTCGACAGGAACCCCAACTTGTTTTCGACGGTGCCCTTGGAGAGTCCTCTTTCAATCAGCAGGTCCCGGTAGTCGCGCGCGTGTTGGCGTGTGATGGACTCGACTGCCAGGGACCCGTGGATTTCGCGGAATTCGTGCACGGTTTTCAGAACAGTATTCAAGGTCCGCTCGCGGGTTTGTTTCAGTTTCCAGCCCTCATACAGGTGCAACAGAGTTGGCTTGCGTGCGCCGTACGTGGAGTCGGTGGAAATCGTAGGCGCCACCCTTGCCTGCGGCGCCTGGCCCTGTACGGAGCCCGGGAATGGCGTTTTCACGGGCTGGTGCGCCGGCGACGTGGCCAGTTGCTGTGCTCCGGGAATAAGCGCGCGGAGTTGCTGCAGGCTTTCTTCGATATTGCGCACCAGCATCAGATGCGCTTGTTGTTCCGTTGGCATCGACGCGTTCGCGGGCGGTGTCAGTTGCAGGTTCTGCAGTTCGGATGCACGCTGAGGTACACCGGCAGCCGCTGCCGCTTGAAGCCGGCGATGCTTCGCCACGGCAAATTCAAACTCACTGACTTCTACGGCAAGCATGACCTTGGCCTTCTCCAGCAAAGATGTACCCAAGGCTTTCCACATCTGACTTCGGCCATCACCCAGCGCATGTCGAAGGTCCGCAGGGATTTTGCGTTTAAAGTAATAAAACCGTCCTCGCCGGTGCAAGTACCTTGGCATCTTGGCGTTCGTGTGTACGGGTGACGATGCAACCGATGGCGAGGGTTGCGGTACTGCGTACAGGGGTGATGGCGCCAATGACGCCGATGCAGGTGTGCCGGGGGATGTTTGCGTGTGACGCATAGGATGCTCCTGAACAGGTTCAACGGAACCACCTGGAGCAACTGCATGGATATGGGCTATCAACGTGCTCAAAGCCCGTCCGATACGTTTCATGTGCTGCTACCCCAGGTGGTCAACGGGGTAGCACCAGCGAAACGTAAGACGGGTAGCACGGAAATGAAAAAACCGTTGCAGCCCAAGGGCTTACAACGGTTTTCCATGACTATGGCGGAGTGGACGGGACTCGAACCCGCGACCCCCGGCGTGACAGGCCGGTATTCTAACCAACTGAACTACCACTCCTGGTAGCGGTAACCATTCGCTCTTTCGAGCCAAGTCGCCTTCTTGCGAAAGCTGTTACCAACTTGTGCTTTGATCATCTTGCGATGAATCTTGGCGACCCCACGGGGATTCGAACCCCGGTACCTACCGTGAAAGGGTAGTGTCCTAGGCCTCTAGACGATGGGGTCAAAACCTTGGACTAATCCGCTCTCGAAAACTTTGGTGGAGGTAAGCGGGATCGAACCGCTGACCTCTTGCATGCCATGCAAGCGCTCTCCCAGCTGAGCTATACCCCCTAAATCCTAAGATTACTGCCTGATTTCTCTGCAGTAACCTGAGAAAGCTTTTTAAAGCATTCTCAATTTCCGAGCCTCAAATTATAGCGTCATATTTCATGCTTTGCCAAGTCGGGCAATGACTTTTTCTCGACCGCAGATTTCCAGCACGGAATCGAGTGATGGCGTCTGCGCAGTGCCCATCACCAAAACCCGCACCGGCATGGCCAATTGCGGCATCTTCATCGCATGCGCTGCCAGCACTTCCTTGATGACCGCAGCGATGGAAGCCTTGTCCCATGCACACGTTGCCAGCTTCTCGGCCAACAGCAGCAGCGCCGGGCGTACCGCATCGGTCACGTGCTGCGCCTGCTCTGTGGCATCGGGCGTCACATCGCCATAAAACTTGGCGGCCCAGGTGGCCAGCGCAACAGTGGTGTCACAGCGGTCCTTGAGCAAGGCGCAGACCAGCGGCAGATGGGTGGCAATGGTGTCTGCTTCCAGCGTGATACCCAGCTTGAACAATTGTTGTGCAACCAAACTAGCCAAGCGGTTGTTGTCGGCCTGCTTGATGTACTGCGCATTGACCCACAACAGCTTGAGCGGATCCCACTGCGCGGGGCTCTTGTTCAGATGGGTTCCATCGAACCATTCCACCAGTTGTTCACGGCTGAACAGCTCTTCGTCACCATGGCTCCAGCCCAGACGGGCCAGGTAGTTCAGCATGGCCTCGGGCAGGTAACCGCCCTCTTCATACGCAGTGACGCTGACGGCGCCACGGCGCTTGGAGAGCTTCTGCCCATCGTCACCCAAAATCACCGGGCAATGGCCAAACTGCGGCAGCGGCGCACCCAGCGCATTGAAGATGTTGATCTGCCACGGCGTGTTGTTGATGTGCTCGTCACCACGGAACACATGGCTGATCTGCATGTCCCAATCGTCGACCACCACGGCGAAGTTGTAGGTGGGCACACCGTCGGTGCGCGCGATGATCAGGTCGTCAATCTCGTGGTTGCTGATGGTGATGGGACCCTTGACCAGATCGTCCCAGGTGACGTCGCCATCCGGCGGATTGCAGAAACGCACCACCGGTTGCACGCCTTCGGGAATGGCCGGCAAAGTCTTGCCCGGTGCCGGACGCCAGCGACCGTCGTACAAGGTCTTCTCGCCCTTGGCGCGTTTTGCCTCGCGTGTTGCCTCCAGCTCTTCGGGTGTGCTGTAGCAGTGGTAGGCCTTGCCCTCGGCAATCAATTGATCTATCACGGTCTTGTAGCGATCGAGTCGTTGCATCTGGTAGATCGGACCCTCGTCGTAGTCGAGACCGAGCCAGCGCATCGATTCCAGGATCTGGTCCACGGAATCCTGCGTGGAACGGGCCACATCGGTGTCTTCGATGCGCAGCACAAATTCGCCACCAAAGTGGCGGGCATAGGCCCACGAATACAGCGCTGTGCGGGCCGTGCCCAGGTGCAGAAAACCGGTGGGTGACGGGGCGATGCGGGTACGAATTTTTTTAACGGTCATTTCAGGGTATCCAGGCCGCGCAAGAGGTCGGTCTTTATGTCTTCAATATGCTCCAGGCCGACAGCCACGCGGATCAAGCCCTGGCCGATGCCGGCCGCCTGGCGCTGCGCCTCGGTCATGCGCCCGTGCGAGGTGCTGGCCGGGTGCGCGGCCATGGTTTTGGTGTCACCCAGATTGGTGGCCAGGGAGATGACCTGCATGGCGTCCAGCACATGGAAAGCCCGATGGCGTGCTTCGTCGGAGTTGCTGGCCTTGACAGCGAACGACAGCACCGCGCCACCGAGCCCGCCCTGTTGTGCCATAGCGAGGTCATGTTGCGGATGGCTGGCAAGTCCGGGGTAGAAAACGCGGTCCACGGCGGGGTGGCCTTCCAGCCACTCACCCAACGCCAGTGCCTGTGCTGATTGGGCACGCATGCGGATGCCCAGCGTCTCCAAGCCCTTGAGCACAACCCAGGCATTGAAGGGCGCCAGCGTCATGCCACCACTCTTGAGCACGGGCAGGAATTTCTCGGTGACCATCTGCTGGCTGGCACACAGGGCGCCCGCCATGACGCGGCCCTGGCCATCCAGGAACTTGGTGCCCGAGTGCATGATGATGTCGGCGCCCAGCTCCACCGGCCGCTGCAGGGCGGGTGTGGCAAAACAGTTGTCCACCGCCAGCAAAGCACCTGCTTTGTGCGCGATGTCGGCCAAGGCGCCAATGTCACACACTTCGGTCAACGGGTTGGTCGGTGTCTCGGCAAACAGTAATTTGGTGTTGGGGCGCACGGCCGCACGCCACGCATCCACATCGGTCTGCGGCACAAAGCTGGACTGCACGCCAAACTTGGCCAGGTCGGAACCGATGAGCTTGATGGTGGAGCCAAACATCGACTGCGAGCAGACCACGTGGTCACCCGATTGCAGCAAGCCCATGCACATCATCAGGATGGCCGACATGCCGGAGGCCGTGGATATGGCGGCCTCGGTGCCCTCCATGCTGGCCAGGCGCTGCTCGAAACTGCTGACCGTCGGGTTGCCATAACGCCCGTAAGTAAAGCCTTCTTCGTCGCCGGCAAAGCGGCGTGCCGCGGCCTCGGCCGTGGGCTGCACGTAGCCACTGGTCAGGTACAAGGCCTCGGAGTTTTCACCGTACTGGCTGCGGTCGGCGGCGGCGCGAATGGCCAGCGTGTCCGGGTGCAGGCCTTCGGGTAATGTCTTGTGTGTCATAGCGATGTCAATCTTCATTCCGCGGGATTGGGCAACGCCAACCGGGAGGTGTCCTCCTGGGCTTCTTCCCCACCGACACGGCTGGCGTTCAGACGGTCGATGTCGTCCGAGGTGATGTCACCGGTCACGTAGACACCGTCAAAACACGAGGCATCAAAGCCTTTGATTTTTGAATTGAGCGAGCCTATGGCCTTCTTCATTGCGTCCACGTCCTGGTAAATCAGCGCGTCGCAACCAATGATCTGGCGGATTTCTTCCACCGAGCGGTTGTGCGCCACCAGCTCGCTGCTCGTGGGCATGTCGATGCCGTAGACGTTGGGGTAGCGCACGGGTGGTGCAGCGCTGGCCAGGTAGACCTTGCGGGCACCGGCGTCGCGCGCCATCTGCACGATTTCCTTGGACGTGGTGCCGCGCACGATGGAGTCGTCGACCAGCAGCACATTGCGTCCCTTGAATTCGCTGGCAATGGCATTGAGCTTCTGGCGCACCGATTTCTTGCGCACCGATTGGCCCGGCATGATGAAGGTGCGGCCGACATAGCGGTTCTTCACAAAGCCTTCGCGGTACGGCAGACCCAGCAGTTGCGCCAGCTGCGCGGCGCTGGGCCGGCTGGACTCAGGGATGGGGATGACCACATCAATCTCATTGGGCGGTACCGTGGAGATCACGCGCTTGGCCAGGGTCTCGCCCAGGTTCAGGCGTGCCTGGTAGACCGAGATGTTGTCCATCACCGAGTCCGGGCGGGCCAGGTAGACAAATTCAAAAATGCAGGGGTTGAGCTGGGGGTTATCGGCGCACTGTTGCGCGTGGACCGTGCCGTCCAAGGCGATGAAGACCGCTTCGCCGGGGTCCACATTGCGCTCGAACTGGTAGCCCGTGCCTTCCAGTGCCACGGACTCGCTGGCCAAGATGGATCCATCAGCACTCTTGCCCAGGCACAGCGGGCGGATGCCAAACGGATCGCGGAACGCCAGCACACCGTGCCCGGCAATCAGCGCAATCACCGCGTAAGAGCCCTTGACGCGGCGGTGCACATTGCGCACGGCGGCAAACAGGTCCTGCGGCTGCAAGGGCAGGCCGCGCGTGGTTTTTTCAATCTCGTGCGCCAGCACGTTGAGCAGGACTTCGGAATCGCTCTCGGTATTGATGTGGCGGTGGTCGGTGTTGAACAGCTCGGCCTTCAGCGCGTGCGCGTTGGTCAGGTTGCCGTTGTGCACCAGCACGATGCCAAAGGGGGCATTCACATAGAAGGGCTGGGCCTCTTCCTCGCTGAAGGCATTGCCCGCCGTCGGGTAGCGCACCTGGCCCAGGCCGCAGTTGCCGGGCAGCGAGCGCATGTTGCGGGTGCGGAACACATCGCGCACCATGCCCTTGGCCTTGTGCATGAAGAACTTGCGCTCCTGCTGCGTCACAATCCCGGCCGCGTCCTGGCCACGGTGCTGCAACAGCAGCAGCGCGTCATAGATCAGCTGGTTGACCGGGGCATTACTGACTACGCCAACGATTCCACACATAGATTTTTTCTCATTTAAGGTAAATACTTTCCAAATTCCTGGGGCATCAGGGGTTTGAGGCCCTGCAAGACCACGGTAGCAATCCTGGCGCCGGTGGACTCTTGCCACCAAGACCCGGCTTTCATGGGCGTCATGCCCACCACCACGGTAAATGCCAGCAGCACCACCGCCCCGCGCACCACGCCAAACGCGGCACCCAGCACACGGTCCACAGGGCGCAAGCCCATCGCCGCCACCAGCTTGCGTATCAAAAATGCCAGCAGGCCACCCACAAACAAGGCGGCAACAAACACCACAACAAATCCGGCCAGAAAACGCACCACCTCGGTGGCGCCGGCCAGTGGCAACCACTCGGCGGCAGCAGGCCCAAACCATTGCGCCAGCACAAAGGCCGCCATCCAGTTGGCCAGCGACAACATTTCGTAGACCAGCCCGCGCCACGCGCCCACCACCATCGAGACCAGCAGCACGGCCAAAAAGATCCAGTCCAGCGTGGCCATGGTGGTCAGCACGGGCGCCTAAAGCTCCAGGATCGCAGCGGGCAGGTCCAGCTTCCGGATTTTTTCGGCCACCTTGTCGGCCTCGCCCTTGGATTCAAAGGGGCCCACACGGACCCGTATGCGCTTGCCTTCTTTGGGCTGCACGACCTGGGTATAGGTTTTCAGACCCGCCTTTTCCAGCTTGACACGGGCTTCATGCGCCTTGGCAACGTCTGAAAACGCGCCAATCTGCACGACGAACCGGCCGGTGACCGCCGCTGCAGGCGCAGACGCCGCTTTCACCGCCTCTTTGCCTTCGAGCAGCGCGCGCGCCTTGGCGCCATCATCCGAAGGCGCTGCAGGCGGTTTGTCGGCCGGCTTGTCCGCTGGCTTGGACGCGGTCTTTTCCGGTGGTTTCACCACGGGCTTTTCTGCCGGCTTGGGCTCGGCTTTGGCAACCGCCACCGAACCCGTGGCGACACGCGAGGCCGGCACGGCGGGCGCAGGGCTCACATGTTCCTTGCCGGCGTCGGACTCGACCACGACGTCGGCTGCAGGCTTGGCCGGTTTGACGGGCACGCTGCTGCCCAGTGGTTTGACAGTGTTTTTGTCGGGGATCTCGATGGCAATATCCACCGCAATCGGACGCGGCTGGCTGTCAAACAGCAGCGGAAAGCCGATCACGCCCACCACCACCAGCACCGAGGCGCCAATCAGCCGGTGCCGGGCCCGCGTGCGCATGGCCTCCACGCTTTCGGGCGCCGGAGCGGGGGCGGCATGCTCGTCGCCACCTTTGCGAAATTTGAAAAAGGCCATGGATGAGGTGATTCAGGAGTTCAGATGTTTGGCCAGCAGCCGGGGTACGCCGTGTGCAAGGATGCCACCCACGGTGTAGAACGATCCAAAGACGACGATTCTATCAGCGGGGTCCGCCGCAGCGATGGCTGCCTCCAGCGCCTGCATGGGGTCGGCATGGGTACTGGCGGCCGTGTCCTTGCGGGTATTTTGGGCCTGCCACTGGGCCAGCAACGCGTCGGCCCGGGCCGCGCGGGTGGTGGGCAGATCGGTGAAATACCAGCGGTCCAGCACGGGATTGACCTTGGCAAACATGGGGCCAAGGTCCTTGTCGGCCATGGCGCCAAACACGGCGTGCGTGGTCGGGAAGTAGCCCATGGCATCCAGATTGGCCGCCAGCGCCGCCACCGAATGCGGGTTGTGCGCCACATCCAGCACCAGCGTGGGCTGGCCCGGAATGATCTGGAAACGCCCCGGCAGCTCGACAAAGGCCAGGCCATTGCGCACCGCCTGGGCCGTGACGGGCAGGCGCTGGCGCAGCGCAGTGAGTGCGGCCAGTACACCGGCCGCATTGACCAGCTGGTTTGCGCCCCGCAGTGCCGGGTAGGCCAGGCCGCTGTAGCGCCGCCCGCGCCCGGCCCAGCCCCACTGCTGTTGATCGCCAGCCACATTGAAATCTGCACCCACGCGCCACAGGTCGGCGCCCACTTCCAGCGCATGGTCGATGACGCTTTGCGGCGGCATGGGGTCGCTGACAATGACCGGACGGCCGGTGCGCATGATGCCGGCCTTTTCGCGGCCAATGCTCTCGCGGTCCGGGCCCAGGATTTCCATGTGGTCCAGGTCGATGCTGGTGATGATGGCGCAGTCGGCGTCAATGATGTTGGTGGAGTCCAGCCGGCCACCCAGCCCCACCTCCAGGATCACCACATCCAGGCCGCTGCGCATCATGACGTCGAAGATGGCCAGCATCGAGAACTCGAAGTAGCTGAGCGAAATCACTTCGCCATTTTGGGTCCTGGCCCTCTCCACGGCTGCGAAGCCTGCTACCAAATCCGCAGCATCCACGGACTGGCCGAGCAAGCGCAGGCGCTCCTCGAAATGCACCAGGTGCGGCGATGTGAACAGGCCAGTGCGGTAGCCGGCCTGCCCCAGGATGGACTCCAGCATGGCGCAGGTGGAGCCCTTGCCGTTGGTGCCGGCCACGGTGATCACCGGGCAGTCAAAGCGAATCGCCATGCGCTGGGCTACGGTGCGCACGCGCTCCAGGCCCATGTCGATGGCGGTGGGGTGCAGGCGCTCGCAGTGGGCTAGCCAGTCTTCAAGGGTGTTCAGGGTTTCCATACTGCCGCTGATTGTCGCAGGGCTCTGGTTTTGCTTGGCTTGTGTCTTACTTCGGGATCAGGTGGGTCGGGCGTTTTGCTCCGTGTCCCCCGCCCGCTGTGCGGGCTCCTCCTTGACCTGCGCAAAACGCCCAACCCACCTGATCCGCCACTGCGGTTGGTGCACATGCAGACAAAATACGAGAAACGAGAACAAATCGTCCCTTCGCAGCAGAAGGGGTGGGGTGGACGCCAAAGTGAGGTCAAGGAGGAGCCCGCACAGCGGGCGGGGGACACGAACGGCGGCGTTCGCCCCAGCCCTTCTGCGGGCTCAGCGAAGACGTTAGCGCGCAACGTCTGCAATGACCCGCTACCAAAACAGTAGCGCCTCACGTAATCCGCACGAGGGCTACAGACCAATTTCGCTCAAGAGAAGTGCAGCCCGGACACCCTTACCCAGGGCATGCACCAACCGCCAGTGTCGATGCGCTCGGTGCTGACGGCCACCACATCACGCAGCATCTGCGCCACGTTGCCATTGATCATGGTTTCGGACAGGGCCGTCCCCACAACGCCGCCATCAATGGCAAAGCTGTTCTTGATGATGCCGGAGAAGTCACCATTGGCGGCCGGGTTGCCCATGGACAAACGCCCGACAACCGCTCCGCGTGGCACACCGCGTACGATGTCGACCAGCGGTGTGGTGCCCGCAGCCAGCTCCCAGCCGCCGCTGGCGGTAGGCACATGGGCTAGACCGGTCTTGCGGCTGCCGTACAGGCTAGGGGTTAGTGCTTGCAAACGCCCGGCTTGCAGTAGCTGCAGCGGTGGCGTGACAAAGCCGTCGCCCGACACGGCCGCGATGCCGGGTGCGTCGAAGCGGCTGGCCAGGTTCAGCAAAGGTGAGGCCACGACCTCGCCCACTTTGTCGCGGTACATGGAGCTGCCCGAGATCAGCGCCATGTCGCCCACCTGGCCCTGCAGCCAGCCCAGCAGGGTGGCAACGGCGCTGGGTGTCAGCACCACATCGCCGACAAACTTGCCACCAAAGCAGTCCGCCACGCCCTGCGTAACGACGGAGCGGGTCAGCTCCTGCATCATGTCGGCGATGCCAAAGCGGCTGTGGGCCGGGGTACCGCGCAGGTCTTCAGTCTCGCCACCGGTGTAGTGGAAGGAGCTGGTACGCATCTGGCCATCCGGGCCGGGGTCGCGCGCTGTGCCGAACACGCTGACGCCATACCAGCCCAGCGTGCTCTGCAGATGGCTGCCGCCGCTGGTCAGCGTCTGGGTGTCGGCACGGGTGTGGCTGGCGGCCCCCTCTTCGATGTTCATCGTCGGGGTGGCCTTGGCGCGAAAGTCCAGCACGTCGTGCGCCGCGTCGGCCAGCGCCGTCAGGTCTGCGTCCATCGGGCCGCGGGTGATGGCGGTGTGCTGGCCGCTGGAAACGGCGTGGGCCGTGTCTTGCGGTGCGGCGGCAGCATCACCTCGCAGGGCGCGGGCAGCGGCAACCAAACTTTCGGGCGACAGGTCCGACAGATCGGTACTGGCTTTGCGGCCATCCCAGATGCCGACCAGGCTGAGCCTGTGGCTTTGCGTGCTGCGCAGCAGGCTGGGTTCGCTGTGGGTGATGTTGAGTTCGGTCAGCGCGCTGGTGCTGACGGTGGCCTGGGAGGCATCGGCACCTTCGCTTCTCAAAGCGGCCAGGGCTTGTTCGGCAATGTGTTGCAGGTTCATGGTTGTATTCTTTTTCTTGTGAGCGGTTTTACTGGCCACCCATGTGTGCGCGCGTCCGCAGCGCGGGGCCGCCCATGGCTACGACCATCACCTGCTTTTTGCCACAGTAACCACCACCCTCCCAATGCATGTCATCCGACACGGCGTCCACACTTTGCAGCACCTTGATGGCCGAGCCGGACACGGTGGTGTCGCGGATCGCAGAGCCCAGCTTGCCGTTCTTGATCTCATAGGCCAGCGTCACGCTGAACATGAATTCGGTGGTGCTGTCGGCCTGGCCGTTGCCGGTCTTGGCCAACAGGTAGCCGTCTTCTACACCCGCAATCATGTCCTGCAGCTTGGACGTGCCGGGCAGGATGACGGTATTGCGCATACGCACCAGCGGCTCGTCACCCGGCGCATAGGCGCGGGCGCTGCCGGTGGGCGCCTGGCCCAGGCGCTCGGCCGTTTCGCGGCTGTGCATGAAGCCGGAGAGGATGCCTTTGTCGATCAGCACCGCGTCGCGCGCAGGTGTGCCTTCATCGTCCACGTAGACCGGCATCAGCGCCTCCTCACCCGCCCAGGTGTGGGCGATGTCGACCATGCTGACCAGATCACTAGCCACGCGCTGGCCGACCAGGCCGGAGGTGACGGCACCACCCAATACGATGTCGCCCTCGCAGGGGTGGCCCATGGCCTCGTGCGCGAGCATGCCAGCCAGTGCGGGCGCCAGCACCACGGTCTGCATGCCGCCACGGGCGGGTACGGCGTGGCGCTTTGCCTGCAGGTGCTGGTAGAGCTGGTCGATCTGGGGGGCCAGGTGTTCGGGCGACAAATCGCCATCCGCCGCGCTGCCCTTCCACGAGAGGGGGTGGCTCAGCTCAATCGGGCTGCCATCGTCGGCGTTGCTCATCAGCGTGATGTAACACAGCCCGCGCTGGATGCTGGACAACGAATCGCCGCCGCGGCTGGTGGTCAGCCACTTGCTGTGGTGCTCGTCGGACAGCAGAAAGCGGGTGCTGCGCACGTCCGGATAACGCCGTTTGCAGAAGCTGTGCAGTGCCTGCAGGCGCTCGTTACATTCGGCGGCGGTCAGCTCCGCTTTGCCTTTGAAACTGTGCTGACCCACATAACTCTCACCCGGCAGCGCCAATGTGGAGCGGGAGCCGAAACGGCCCATGGCCTGAGCGTTGCTGCGCGCTTGCTGCACAACTTTGGCCACTTGATCTTGACTTGCGGCTCCGGGCAAGGCCGAAAAGCCCCAATAGCCGCCGTGGTGGGCGCGGGCGCTGATGCCGGCCTCGGTGCTGCGCAGGTTGGTGGTCAGGTTGCCGTCCACCATCAACATGCGCATCTTGCGCAGCTCGTGGCGGCGGGTTTCCAGGTAGTCGGTCGCGGCGGTGGCAGTTGTAACGCTCTGTGGCATGGTTGTGTCTCCCTTGTAAGGTGAACGGGCATTCTAGAGAAGAAGGCGTTGCGGCCCAGGGCAAAATACCCCCATGATTACCCTCTACGGCATCCCCAACTGCGACACCGTCAAAAAAGCCCGCACCTGGCTGACGGACCACGGCATCAACTACACCTTCCACGATTTCAAGAAACAGGGCGTGCCCGAAGCCCAGCTCGACCACTGGCTCAAGACGGTGGGCTGGGAAACAGTCGTCAACCGCAAGGGCACGATGTGGCGCGGCCTGGACGATGCCACCAAGGCATCGGTAGTGGATACCGCCAGCGCACGCGCCGTGGTGCTGGGCGCGCCCAGCGTCGTCAAACGCCCGGTAGTGGTGTGGGCGGATGGCACAGTCACCGTGGGATTCAAGCCTGAGTTGTTTGCCGGGAGGATTCCATGAACTGGCTCATTCTTGTTGTTGCCGGCCTGTTTGAGGTGGGCTGGGCCATTGGCCTGAAATACACCGATGGTTTTACTCGCCTGTGGCCGTCGGTGGGCACCGTGCTGGCCATGTTGGTCAGCGTGGTGCTGCTGGGCATTGCCATGAAGACCCTGCCGGTGGGCACCGCCTACGCGGTGTGGGTGGGCATTGGCGCGGTGGGTACGGCCATCTTGGGCATGGTGCTGCTGGGCGACGCGGCCAACGCCGGGCGCATCGTCAGCCTGACGCTGATCGTGGCGGGCGTGGTGGGCCTGAAGCTGGCTACACCGGCCTAAGCTGGGCGCTATGTGGGCATGGCCTAAAATCGCAGGCTGACCCGACCTGGCGCGCACTTCGTACGTAGTACGTAGTTTGCGCCAGCACCCTCCCTCTCAGACCGCAGCAAGCACCAATATCATGACCACGACCACCCAGATCCCCAACGTCACCGTCACCACCCAGGCCAATGTGTACTTTGACGGCAAATGTGTAAGCCACGGCATCACCTTTGCAGACGGCACCAAGAAATCGGTTGGCGTGATCCTGCCGTCCACCCTGACCTTCAACACCGGCGCACCCGAGATCATGGAATGTGTGGCCGGTAGCTGCGAATACAAACTGGCCGGTACCGATGCGTGGGTCAAGAGCAGCGCGGGCGAGCAATTCAGCGTGCCGGGCAATGCCAAGTTCGAGATTCGTGTGGCTGAGGCTTACCACTACATCTGCCACTTCGGCTAAACCTACCGTCATTCGCTACACTTTTAATAGCTGCTCACGCATATTTTGCGGGGGCTAGAGGCCAAAAATGTCAAACACTATTCTGCAAAACACCCCCGTCGGCCAAAAGGTCGGCATCGCCTTCTCCGGCGGCCTGGACACCAGCGCGGCCCTGCACTGGATGAAGCTCAAGGGCGCCTTGCCCTACGCCTACACCGCCAACCTGGGCCAGCCCGACGAGGCCGACTACGACGAAATCCCGCGCAAGGCCATGGAATACGGCGCCGAGAAAGCCCGCCTGGTGGACTGCCGCCCGCAGCTGGCCGCCGAAGGCATTGCCGCGCTGCAAAGCGGCGCCTTCCACATCAGCACCGCCGGTGTCACCTACTTCAACACCACGCCACTGGGCCGCGCAGTCACTGGCACCATGCTGGTGTCGGCCATGAAGCAGGACGACGTCAACATCTGGGGCGACGGCAGCACCTTCAAGGGCAACGACATCGAGCGCTTCTACCGCTACGGTCTGTTGACCAACCCCGCGCTGAAGATCTACAAGCCCTGGCTGGACCAGGCCTTCATCGACGAACTGGGTGGCCGCGCCGAGATGTCGGCGTTCATGACCCAGCACGGCTTTGGCTACAAGATGAGTGCCGAAAAGGCCTACAGCACCGACAGCAACATGCTGGGCGCCACGCACGAGGCCAAGGACTTGGAGTTTTTGAACAGCGGCATGAAGATCGTCAACCCCATCATGGGCGTGCCGTTCTGGAAGGACGACTGCGTGGTCAAGGCCGAAGAGGTGTCGGTGCGCTTTGAAGAAGGCCGCCCCGTCGCCCTGAACGGCGTCGAATACCCCGACCTGGTCAGCCTGATCCTGGAAGCCAACCGCATTGGCGGGCGCCACGGTCTGGGCATGAGCGACCAGATCGAGAACCGCATCATAGAAGCCAAGAGCCGCGGCATCTACGAAGCGCCCGGCCTGGCGCTGCTGTTTATCGCCTACGAGCGCCTGGTCACCGGCATCCACAACGAAGACACCATCGAGCAGTACCGCGACAACGGCCGCAAGCTGGGCCGACTGCTGTACCAGGGCCGCTGGTTCGACAGCCAGGCCATCATGCTGCGTGAGACCGCCCAACGCTGGATCGCCAGCGCCATCACCGGCACCGTGACGCTGGAACTGCGCCGGGGCAACGACTACTCGCTGCTGAACACCGAGTCCCCCAATCTGACGTATGCGCCCGAGCGTTTGAGCATGGAGAAGGTGGAAGATGCGCCGTTCTCGCCGCTGGATCGGATTGGGCAGCTGACGATGCGCAATCTGGACATTATGGATACGCGGGCCAAGCTGCAGGTTTATTCCAACGCGGGGATGCTGGAGTTGGGCAAGGGGGATGACTTCTTGAAGCTGGGCAAGTAAGCCTCGCCTGAAACCCCAATGACAACGCCCGCCGAGTGGAAACTTGGCGGGCTTTGTCTTTTGTAGATGACCTCAACCCCGCAACACACTGAACTTGCGGAACAACTCAGCTGTCAGCGGCTGCTCAAGCCGCCAGGTAATGGAAATCGGCCGGTCGCCTTCATGCGATACCAACGAAACTGGCCCCAACGCACAGTAGGCCGCGTCGCGATCTTCGCGAACAAAGAGTTGGAACTTCCAACCGTTCGTCGAGCATTCTGTATACCTACGCCCTGAGTTGTTATTCGGTCCTGCACGGTTTTGTGTTTGCCAGTGGAAAAGCTCAGGGCTAATGGCGTAGTCCTTGTACTGAACGCGCTCTTGAAAGCCCTCGCTCTTGTCCAGGGTTACGAACAGTAGTTCAATCTTTTCTTCAGCCAAGGGCAAACAGCCGCTGTCGGAAAGCGGGCGAGCCGTGGGCGTTTGGTAACCGACCGCAGACAGGATTTCCGAGCGGGAATAGCGCCCGTGAAAAGCGAGTGTCCAACTATGGGGCGCTCCGGCTAATGCCAGCGGCGCCAGCAAGCTGCGCTCCTGCAATATGCCGATGATCTCCTGCAACTCGGCGTGCGCGGTCGGGTTAGCTGACACGAGCGCAAGAAACGCGACCGGCGATAGAAGCTCGGTACGTGTTGGCAGCAATTGGTAGGCCAACATCTGTACACGTCGCTCATCCACCTGCCCGCCAGCCAGCGCGACATGCCACGCTGCCAGTAGTACCGGATCGTTGGCGTGCAACAGACTATATATCCGTCGGATAAGGTCTGCCTCACGTTCACCCAATGGGGCAAGCTCCAGGTTCACTCGGCGCTTCAGGCTGGTCCATGACCGGGCATTGGCACCACCGGTATAGATGTCACTCAGCTCCAATTGGCTATCCATTAGGAAGTTACGCAGCTGCAAAGAGGCTCCGTTTTGCAGTGCTGCCCACGACGCCAACTCCGCGCACAATCGAATCACATTCAAATTCAGTGCCTGTTTCAGGTTGTCCAGCACGCGGCCACGCGCGACCCGATCAAACTGAATATGCACGCCTGCCGGCAACGTGCTGAACCCATTGGCTACCGCATCGGAAATTTGCCGTCGGCTGTTGCCGGTAATCGACCGCAGCAAAACATCAAAGCGAAATTGATTGCTGTACAGACCGACAAAGTCCAACACTAGGCAGGCATCTTTTCCCCTGGCGAGCCGCAGGCCTCGGCCAATCTGCTGCTGAAAAATCACCGGGCTTTGGGTTGGACGCAGCAGAAGAATGGCATTCGCATCAGGAATATCAACGCCTTCATTGAATACATCACAGCTGCAAATCATCTTCAGTTCACCACGACTGAGTTTTTGTACCGCGGCCGTGCGCGCTTCCTGGGAGTCCGTGCCCGTAAGTGCGACGGATGGCAAGCCGGAACGATTGAAGAAATCCGCCATGAAGCTGGCATGCGCCACACTCACGCAAAAGGCCAAACCCTTTAGAGCATCCAAGTCGGCCACGTAGGTCTGTAGGGTATGGACCACCGTTCCAGCACGCACGGTGTTACCCGTCACGATGTTGGAAAGCTGCGCCACCTCAGAACCTCGCCCCCACTCCACGGTAGTCATATCGGTGTCGTCTGCCGTGGCGTAATACTCAAACGGGGTGAGCAATTGCTGGTCGAGCGCATCCCACAGGCGCAGCGAAACGGCGGGTGAGCCGTCCGGTCGGCTGTCAAAGTAATGCGTTAGGCTTTGACCGTCAGAGCGCTCAGGTGTGGCTGTCAGCCCTAGCAGGTAATGTGGCCGTACCGCGTTGATGAATTGGTCGAAAGTCGTGGCGGGCAAATGGTGCGCCTCGTCCACAATGACCATGCGCCAGAAGTGACTGCCCAGTTGCTCAACCAAGCGACGGCTGTGTACCGTGTTGATCGTGGCGAAGATGTGCTCGTACTGTGAAGGTGTGTTGTCGCCATCCAGCAGCCCACCGAAAGCGGGGTCTCTAAGAACTTGCCGAAAAGTCGACAACGCCTGCGCAAGAATTTGCGAACGGTGCGCGATAAACAACAATCTGGGTGCTACGCCCTCTTCCCCACGCAACCGCAAGTAGTCAAACGCCGCGACCACGGTCTTGCCTGTGCCCGTTGCGGCCACCACCAGGTTGCGGCGGCGTCCCAACCTGCGCTCGGCGGCCAATTGGTCGAGCATTTCCTGTTGGTAGGACTTAGGACGCAAATCAAACCAAGTCTGCAGTGCAACTACGGTCCCGCTTGAGGCGGCGCGGTTTCCCCCACGGCCACGTTCGCTCGCCAGAGCGCGCGTCAATGCCTCACGATGATGGTCATTTTGAGGGTCATAGGGCTGAAATTCGCGGTCGTTCCACAGGGTCTCAAAATTTGCTACCGCAGCAGCAAACAAGGGCGAATCGCTGGCTTGAGCAAACTTCACTGTCCACTCGATGCCTCCAATCAATGCGGACTCCGACAGATTGGCACTACCAACGAAAGCAGTCCCATAGTTGGTGACACGATGAAAAATCCAAGCCTTGGCATGCAGCCTCGTGCGGCGTCCGTCAAGCGAAATCCGTAACTCGACCCCAGGTAGCTTTGCGAACGCATCAACTGCACGCACTTCAGTAGCGCCGATGTAGGTGGTCGTCAGTATCCTGAATTTTGTCTTCGGGCGGCCATGGGCATCGAGCGCAGTAACTTGCTCCAACACATCTAGCAATTTACGAACTCCGCTCCATGTGATGAAGCTGACCAGAATGTCCACCCGATCTACAGCGCGAAGTTCGGAACGCAACTCATTGAGGAGTGACGGGTCCGCTCTGGCCGACGTGAATAGCCATGGGTGGCGTAGACCCGTAGCTGGCATGGTTACATCCGCATGGGGTGCGTGAACCGACCTGAGCAACTGGGGCGGCATCGCCAGCAAACGACGATCCTGTTCGCCCGGCCGCAACTGAATCAACAGTTGTCGGATCAAATCAATCTCGGCCCTAGCCCTTTCGCTGGCATCCGGCTGCCCAGCAGAAGCTGCATCCAACAGCTCGGGCAGGCGGTCAACCAACTCGGCAACAAACTGCTCGCGCCTTTGGTGCGCAGTTGGCGTAGTTACCAACGCTCGGTGTTGACCCGACAGACTGGCGATCTCACCAACCTCGTCTTCGTAAATCAATCGGTCGTAAAGGCCTTTAGGCAGTGTCATTAAAGTTCTCTGGGAACAGCTTGGGGTTCTTACCGAAGTGTTGGTTGAAGAGGGAAGAGGGAAGCCGCCCTCGAAATTCTTATTCAGCCAGCAACGCAATGTACGCTGAGTAGCTGTAACTGCGGTTTTTCTTCTGCCCCGTCAGCTCGGTAACGATGCCCAAATCTTCAAGCACCTTCACCGCCGCAGTGGCGGTGGGAAAGCTGGTAGCCAGCCTCTGGCGCACCTGGTCGATCCTGAAGCGCGGCATCATCGGCAGCATTTCAAACAACCGGTAGCTGCTAGGCCCGGCCTTGGGCGTAGCCAGTAGACTGCGGCGGTCGGTAGCCAGCAGCGTGGCGATGGCCACAATGTTGCGCTCGGCATCCTGCGCGGCCATGGCCACGCCTTCCAGAAAAAACGCCACCCAGCCCTCCCAGTCGCCCTCAGTGCGCACGTTGGACAGGCGGCGGTAATACTCTGCCTGGTGTTGCTTCAGGTAGCCACTCAAGTACATCAGCGGCTCTGGCAACAAGCGCCATTGCTCCAGCAGCGCGGCAATCAGCAGGCGCCCGATACGGCCATTGCCATCCAGAAACGGATGGATCGTCTCAAACTGCAGGTGGATCAGCGCCGTCTTCACCAGCGGCGGCAAGGGCTGCGCAGTGTCATGGATGAAGCGCTCCAGGTCTGCCAGCAACGCAGGCATCCGCTCGGGCGGTGGCGGCACAAACACCGCATTGCCAGGCCGCGTGCCACCAATCCAGTTTTGCGAGCGGCGCAGCTCGCCCGGCTGCTTGCCGTTGCCCCGGGCGCCGACCATCAGCAGGCGGTGTGCATCACACAGCAAACGCACGCTTAAAGGGAGCCCCGCCGGGTCACGCAGTTGCGACTGCACTAGCCGGAAGGCACGCAGGTAGTTGGTAACTTCTTCCACATCGTCGGTGTTGCTCACCGCGAAGCCCGCTTCTTCGTCAAACAAGTCGGCCAGCGTGGCTTGGGTGCCCTCGATCTGCGAGGTCAGAAGCGCCTCTTTGCGGACGGCGCTGTAGAGCAGCCAATCCACCGAGGGCACCAGCCCGGCCACCCCAGACAACCGCGCCAGCGCCAGCTCGGCCACGCGGTTGGCTTCCACATAGCTCTCTGGTGCCAGCGCGGGCTTGGCGGGCGGCAGTGCATGGGGCACGAATGCCTGCACCAATTCGCCCATAGTGGTGGAAGGTGCGTAGGTACCGGTGGTGCGCATGGTGTGAAAGACTTCTTTAATTTAGATGAATCACATTAAATCATTCTTTAATACTGGGCACAAGTATGAAAGCAGGCTTGACCAGAGTATCAGGTGGGTTGGCAAGCTGGTTTGGCGGCATCTCTTAGGTTAAATTGGCCTGTAGCCCCGAGAAATGGTCTTAAGATGCTATTGAAAACATAGTAACTGTAGAGCGCCTGAGGTCAGGCAATCCATCAATCGGAGATTTGCGCCAGATACGCCACCGCCTGCAACGGATGCATAACCTCAATCTCTTCACGCAGGGTGTAGCTGCGCTCCACCACGCGGGTTTCTCCGCTTGGCCACGTCCGCACCAGATAGGCCTCGGCACGGTAGGAGGTGCTATGGAATCAAGTTCGGGGGCAATGAATCGCGTTGACATCCGTGCAATACCTCCACTAAATGGAACAATTGCACGGTTAAATTTCTCAGGAGCGCGGCAACACGGCCCTATTCTTTCTGGGTGCCGTCGTCACGGTCGCGCGCCGGCAGTGCATCGCGAAACGCCTCAAACGTCTTCCAAGCCGGGACCGGCGAAACATAGTTGGCTCTGGGCGCATACGTGGAGTACTCGGTGAGCTGCATTTTGTGAATGTTCCGGGGACAGTTCGGGAAGATCAAGCTGGCGGTAACACGGACGATGAATACCGATCCGGGAAACTCAGCGCATAACGGATCATCCGCAGCGACCTGCGCGACGCCATTCACGCGGAGGCGCTTGGGCACTTCAAAGTCCAGAAACAACAAGGCCACTGCCGAATTGACCAGCACATTGCCCAGGAGCGATACATTCCGTTGCCGTCATAGTCAGGAAACGCCAGCGTTCGGTCATCCAGCACGCGCACAAACCCAGGCAAACCGCCCTTGTAAGAGCACTCTGGACGACCCTGAGCATCCGCCGTTGCGACAAACAGCATAGGCCGACTCGTAATGAAGGCCTTATCCTCAGCGGTAAATGCGGAACGCACCGTTACTTGTTCAAGCCGGTCCGCGAGTTGCCGGGTTTCGCGAATGTCCTGAAGTTTCCGCATCCCTTCGTGATACATGGCGTGGTCAGTCATGTCGCTCTCCAATGGTTTGGTGCGCTACGCTACCTTCACTATAGTCATCAAGCCGAGAAATCCTACCGCGATTGGGCGCGCTACTTCATTCTTCAACCCCGTGCAAGCAGGCCTTCAAACGCAGCATTCCCCGACAGGTGCACGCGGCCCGCGAGGCTCTTCCACAGGTCGGTGTGCAACAAGCGGTCCTGCACCGGGCCCTTGACTTCAGCCAAGTGAAGCTCGATGCCGCGTGCCCGCAGGTCTTGCTGGATTTCGGTGAGGGCTTCGAGCGCGGTCAGGTCCACGCTGTTGACCGCACTCATGATGAGCACCACGTCGTGGGCGTCGGGCAGCTTGGCGATTTCGGCCATCAGCCGCGACTCGACGGCGCGCAGGTTGCCAAAGAAGATGCTTTCGTCGATGCGCAGGAACAGCACGCCCGGCAGCGTTTCGACACCATGGCGCTCCACGTTGCGGAAGTGCTCCGTGCCCACGATGCGCCCGACCACGGCGATGTGGGGCGTGCTGGCGCGGTACAGCAAGGTCGCCAGCGACAAGCCGACGCCCAGCGCAATGCCCAGTTGCAGGCCCAGCACCAACACACCCATCGCGGTGCCCACAAAGGCAACGGCATCGGCGCGGTCATAGGCCCAGGCGCGCCGCAACTCCGCCACATCGATCATGCTGATGGCGGCGACCACGATGCTGGCCGCCAATATCGCCAGAGGAATACGGGCAAACCACGCCGTGCCGAGCAGCACGATGCACAGCATGCACACTGCGGACACGATGCTGGCCAACGGCGTTTGGGCACCCGATGCCACGTTGACTGCGGAACGCGACAGGCCGCCACCCACCGGCATGCCGCCGAAAAATGCGGCAACGATATTGGACAGCCCCAAGCCGACCAGCTCCTGGTTGGCGTCCACCCGCTCATGCCGCTTCATGGCCAGGGCCTGGGCCATGGTGATGTTCTGCACGGTACCAATAAAGGCCAGCACCAGCGCGGGAACTGCCAGCAGGCCCAGTTCGGAAAAGCCCGGCAGACTGAGCGCCAGGTCGGGCAGCCCGTTTTGTACAGGCCCCACCACGGCCACCCCGTAGCGCAGGTCCAGATCCAGCGCCACGACCACCAGGGTTGCGGCGACCACCACCAGCAAGGGCGCTAGGCGCGCGACCATCTCGGCCCGTGCACGCAACACACCCCAGTGCATCAGCACGCGGGCCAGCACACTGCGTGACAGCCACAGCAGTCCGATCCCCACGCCACCGAGCAACAGCGTGGTGGTGTTGGCGTGCGGCAGTTGCTCCAGCGTTGCGCGCAACTGCCCCCAGGTGCTGGCAGCATGCACCGGCACGCCCAGCAGCAGCCGGGTCTGGCTGAGCAGAATCAGTAGGGCCGAGCCGGAGATAAACCCGCTCACCACAGGGCGGCTCAGCAGGTTGGACAAAAAGCCCAGCCGCAGCATGCCAAACCCCAGCACCAGCAATCCGGACAGCAGGGCCAGCACGGCGGCCAGCGCGATGTAGTGCGGGCTGCCCGGCGCAGCCAGCGGGCTCAGTACCGAAAAAGTCATGATGGCCGTGATGGCCACCGGCCCCACCGCCTGCGTCATGCTGCTGCCCACCAGCGCATACGCCAGCACCGGCAGGATGCTCACATACAGCCCGGCCTGCGGCGGCAGGCCCGCCAGCATCGCGTACGCCAGGCTTTGCGGCAGCACCAATACGGTGACGACCAGGCCGGCCAACAGGTCTGCACCGAAGTGCTGTCGCGGATAGTGGCGCGCCCAGAGGGGGAAAAAGTTTTTCATCGCGTGCGGGCTGACTGCATAGGGCTGGACTTTACCGCAGCGCGTTGCCAAGAGCACGACCCTTGGCAGGGGATCTGCGATCCGCTAACCTCGCCGCATGACAACCCTGACCTTCACCCCCGCCCATCCGGCAACCCATCGCGATGCCCTGCTGGAATTGAACGTGGAGTACCTGCAATGGGTGGTCTCCGGGTTCGGCAAGATTACCGGCGCCTCGGCACAGGACATGCTCGGAATGGACGTTCCCGCGTACGTGGCCAGTGTCATCGACAAGGTCTGCGGCGATCCGCCGCCGCGGGGCAACTTCTATCTGGTGGAGTCGGATGGTGTGCTGGCCGGCATGGGTGGATTGCGCTGGCTGCGTGACGGCGTGGCCGAGGTCAAACGCATCTATGTGCGCCCGGCCCACCGGGGCCAGCACCTGGGGGAATCGATACTGCAGCGCGTCCTGGACGACGCCACGGCCTTTGGCTACCGTGCCATGTGGCTGGACTCGGCGCCCTTCATGCAGCCCGCCCAACGCATCTACGAGCGGTTCGGTTTTGTCGACCGGAGTCCCTACGATGAAACGGAAGCCCCCAAGGAGCTACACCCCATCGTGCGCTTCATGGAAAAGTCTTTGACGGTGTAGCCGCCGTCACCCCAGCAGGACACCTTCAAATACCGGGTGCAGCGCGTCCAGCCAGGTGTCGACCTCTTCCTCGCTCACCGACAGGCAGGCCAGGCAGGCGGGGCCGTACAGGGCCCACTCCCGCTGCTCGGCCGCGCCTTCGTGCCGCGTGACCAGATGTTCAGCCACCAGACCCATGGCCACCAGCGTGCGCACGTCGGTGGCCACGTTGGTGTCCCGCAGGATCGTGAAATCGTGGTGCAGGCGCACGGCCTGGTAGATGGGTGTGGGCAGGCGCCAGGTGCGCGCCACCAGAGCGCCCACCACCGCGTGGTCGGTCTTGTGGGCGGCGTTTTCGGTTTCAGTAAAGCTGCGGTCCTGGCGGGCCAGCGCCTCGGTCAGGGTGCCGGCATAGCCGCGCACACCCTGCATCAGGATGGGGATGCCGACGTGGCAAAACAGGCCGCAGGTGTAGGCCACTTCGGCGTCCACACCATAGAGCTGGCGAGCGATGTGGGCCATGGCCATTGCGCGGCGGGTGGAGGTATCCCAAAAATGCTCCAGCAGCGGCGAGCTGACCCGAATGGAATTGCGCGTCAGGAATGCGGTCAGCAATTTCTCGGTCATGCGCAGGCCCAGCAGGCCTAGGGCTTCGGTGACCGACGTGACCGGACGGGAACGTGCGTAGTAGGGGCTGTTGGCCGTGCGGATCAGCGATGCGGACATGGCCACATCGCGGCCCGCAATGCCGGCCACCACCTGCGGGTCGGGGTCTTCCTTGTCCATCTCGGCGCGCAGCGCGATGAGCAGCTCGGGACAGGGTGGGATGACGATGTCACGCAGCGGTCCGGATGCCAGGGCCCGGTCAAGCTCCCGGTCCGTGGGTGATGCAGTGGCGCTTGGGGCTGCGGTGGTTGTCATACCATTTTCCGGTCAAAGTGATGGGCAACACCCATTATTGCCGGGTTCTCCCGTCCCGCATGCGAGGGGCACCCAGGCCCTGCCCATCAGGCGCTGACCGGCACCAAGAACTCGCGGCTGATATGCGCACCCAGGTCATTCACCCTGTCCAGGAACTGCGTCAGGTAGGCGTGCAGCCCGGTGGCCAGGATCTCGTCGATGCGGCCGTATTGCAGCTCGGCGCGCAACTTGCCGGCGCGGCGCAGGGTCTCGCTGGCGGGGTCGCTGGCGACCAGTTGCAGGTTGCTGACCACGCCGTTCAGGCTGGCGTGCATGGAGCGTGGCATGTCGGGACGCAAAATCAGCAATTCGCCCACGCGCTCGGGTTTGATGACGTCACGGTAGACCTTGCGGTACACCTCGAAGCCCGAGACGCTGCGCAGGATCGCACTCCAGTGGTAGAAGTCGTACTCTTGGTCCTTCTCGTTGGCCGTGCCGTAAAAATCGCTCTGCAAGGCATGGAACTTCACGTCCACCAGGCGCGCCGTGTTGTCGGCCCGCTCAAGGAAGGTGCCCAAGCGCATGAAGTGCAGGGCTTCGTCAATCAGCATGGTGCCTACGGTGACGCCGCGTGACAGGTGCGAGCGGAACTTGACCCACTCGAAAAACTGCGATGGGTCGCGTTCGAACTCGCCCGCCTTGAGCATGCGCTTGACCTCCAGCCAGGTGGTGTTTTGGGTTTCCCATACCTCGGTGGTCAGCGCGCCGCGCACGGCGCGGGCGTTCTCGCGAGCGGCGCCCAGGCAAGACAGGATGCTGGAGGGATTGCTCTCGTCCTTGACCATGAAGTCCATGACCTCGCGGGCCTGGATGGCGCCATATTTCTCGGTGTAGGTGGACAGCAGCTCGCTGATGGACAGCAGACCCTGCCAGCCGACCAGGGCCACGCCGTCGGATTGCGGCAGCAGCGAGGTCTGGTAATTCACATCCAGCATGCGGGCTGTGTTCTCGGCCCGCTCGGTGTAGCGGGACATCCAGAAGAGATGGTCGGCGGTGCGTGACAGCATAAAAGTTCTCCTTCAGTTCAGGATTGGGCTTGCGTGGCAGTGCTGTTTGCTGCTTCTGTACTGGCAACCGTGGCGGCGGTCGCAGCGGCGCTGGTGTCGTCTTCCAGAATCCAGGTGTCCTTGGTGCCGCCACCCTGGCTGCTGTTGACAACCAGTGAGCCGTCCTTGAGGGCCACGCGGGTCAGGCCGCCGGGCACCATCTGCACGGTCTTGCCACTCAGCACGTAGGGCCGCAGGTCGATGTGGCGCGGCGCGATGCCACTCTCCACAAAGGTCGGGCAGCTCGAGAGGCTCAGCGTGGGCTGGGCGATGTAGCCACTGGGGTTGGCCAGGATGGCCTTGCGGAAGTCCTCGATCTCGGCCTTGGTCGCGGCCGGGCCCACCAGCATGCCGTAGCCACCGGCGCCATGCACTTCCTTAACCACCAGGTCTTTGAGGTTGGCCAGCGTGTAGGCCAGGTCGTCCTTGTTGCGGCACATGAAGGTGGGCACGTTGTTCAGGATGGGTTTCTCGCCGAGGTAGAACTCGATCATCTGGGGCACATAGGGGTAAATGGACTTGTCGTCCGCCACACCGGTGCCCACGCCATTGCAAATGGTCACATGGCCGGCGCGGTAGGCGTTGAGCAGCCCGGCGCAGCCCAGCGTGGACGTGGGCCTGAAGGCCGTGGGGTCCAGAAAATCATCATCCACCCGGCGGTAGATCACGTCGACCCGGCGCGGCCCGCGCGTGGTGCGCATGTACACGAAGTTGTCCTTGACGAACAGGTCTTGTCCCTCCACCAACTCCACGCCCATTTGCTGGGCCAGGAAGGCGTGTTCGAAGTAGGCGCTGTTGTACATGCCCGGCGTCAGCACCACCACGGTGGGCTCGGCCGTGGTGGCCGGGCTGCTGGCGCGCAGGGTCTCCAGCAACAGGTCGGGGTAATGCGCGATGGGAGCCACGCGGTGGGCGTTGAACAGCTCGGGGAAGAGCCGCATCATCATCTTGCGATCTTCCAGCATGTAGGACACGCCGCTGGGCACGCGCAGGTTGTCTTCGAGCACATAGTACTCGCCGTTGCCGGCGGCATCCGGCGCGCGCACGATGTCGATGCCCGAGATTTGCGAATAGATGTTGTTGGTGACTTCCACGCCCATCATTTCGGGGCGGAACTGGGCGTTGTTTTCGATCTGGTCCCGCGGCACAATACCGGCCTTGATGATCTCCTGCTCGTGGTAGACGTCGTGGATGAAGCGGTTCAGGGCCGTGACACGCTGCACCAAGCCCTTCTCCATGCTGGACCACTCGTGCGCCGGGATGATGCGGGGAATCAGATCGAAGGGGATCAGCCGCTCGGTGCCAGCGCCGTCCTCGTCTTTTTCACCATACACGGCAAACGTGATGCCGACACGGCGGAAGATCATCTCCGCCTCTTCGCGCCGCTTGGCCATCATGTCGCCGGGTTGGCGGGCCAGCCAGGCGTCGTAGATTTTGTAGTGGTCCCGCACTTGTTCGCCCTTGCTGAAAAACGCGTAGGGCAAGCTGGTGTACATCTCGTCAAATTTCTGCATGAAAGACCTCTCTGGTTACAGCATAGCAAGGTTAGTGCCATCACACCCATGCACAGCGGCGGGGACTTGGTTCTGGTTATGGCACATGATGGTGCCAATAGCGTAGCCCCTGCAAACGCGTGCATGCACCATTCTGGGGTTGCCAGGATTGCCAGGTATACGCCCCACAATGGGGCGAATCCACCACGCGGATCTGTCGCGCCACCAGGCGTGCCGACACGACCGGTGCCGGGTGGCCAAAGCGGTTGCGGTAGCCCGATTGCACGATGGCCAGACGCGGTGCCACAGCGTCCAGGAATTCTGCGCTGCTGGATGTCTTGCTGCCGTGGTGCGGCACCAGCAAGACATCCGCCTTGAGCATGCTGGCCCCCACGCCTGCTACCAAGCCCGCTTCCTGCGGCTGTTCGATATCACCCACCAGCAAGGCGGTCTGCTCACCGTTAGAGATGCGCAGCACGCAGGACATGGCATTGGGCTTGGCGGCGGCCGCGTCGTAGTCGGCCGCTTGCGGATGCAGGATGTCAAACTGCACGCCATCCCACTCCCAGTGCTGCCCGGTCACACAGCGCTGGGCGGGGCGCAGGGCCTGCAGCGGGTTGCTGGTTTCCATCGAACTGAGCAACTCGGCCTGCGGCTGCATGGTCAGCACGGCCGGGGCGCCACCCACGTGGTCCATGTCGCGGTGGCTGAGGATCAGCGTGTCCAGCCGCGTGTGCAGGGCCTGCAGCAGCGGCACCAGCACCCGGTGGCCGGCGTCACTCTCCAGGCTGAAGCGCGGACCTGCGTCATACAGCAGCGCATGGTTGGCGGTACGCACCAGCACCGCATTGCCCTGGCCGATATCGGCGGCCAGCAGCTCGAACTGCCCTGCCGCTGGCAACGGCGCGCGCCACAGCACGACCGGCAACAGCAGGGGCACGCCCAACGCACGCACCGACCACTGCCATGGCATGACCAGCACCGCGCCACCCAGCACACCCGCGGCTCCTGCCCACAGCGGCGGCACCGCCACCGTGATGACGGCCCAGGGCCAAGCGGCCAGCCACTGCAGGTAGGCATATAGCCAGCCGATGGCACCGGCGGCCACGTCCCACAGACCGGGCACCAGCACGCCCAGCATGGCCAGCGGCGTGACCACCAGTGTGATCCAGGGAATGGCCAGCGCATTGGCCACCAGCCCCACCACCGACACCTGGCCAAATAGCAGCAGGGTCAAAGGCGTCAACGCCACGGTAATCACCCACTGTTCGCGCAGACCGGAAAGAACTTTGCCTCTCAGGCCGCTAGCCCTCGTGGAATCTGCATGACCCGCTCCTGAATCTGTAGCAAACAGAACCCCCACCGCCACAAAGCTCAACCAGAACCCGGCTTGCAGCAAGGCCCAGGGGTCCACCGCCACCACCACCGCACAGGCCAGCATCCACACATGGGGCCAGGGCCAGCGCGCGCCCGACAGGCGCAGTAGCGCCACGGTGGCCAGCATCAGGCAGGTGCGCCGCGCAGGCACGCCCCAGCCGCTGAACACCGCATAGGCCGTGGCCAGCAGCACACCGCCCATCAGCGCCGCACTAGGAGCCGGCAGCGCGATGCACAGACGACCCGAACGCCGCCACAGCCAGCCCACCAGCCATGCGGCGCCCCAGGCGAACATCGTGATATGCAAGCCGGAGATGGAGACCAGGTGGGCTACGCCTGTGGACCGGAACACATCCCAGTCCACGCGATCAATGGCCGCCTGGTCCCCCACCACCAGGGCGGCGATCATGCCGGCGAACGGACGTTCCTGCACCTGCTGGTAGATACGGGCTCGCACCGTCTGGCGCGCCAGCACCACGGGGTGGCGCCAGGTTTGCGCCAGGCGCACCGGCACCGGGTCGCGCGCCGTGGCGCGCACGTAACCGGTGGCCTGCACGCCCTGCTCCCACAGCCACAGTTCGTAGTCAAACCCGTGGGGGTTGCGGCTGCCATGGGGCGCCTTGAGCCGCAGGGTCATGTCCCAGCGCTCGCCGGCCTGCACATCGGCCGGCAGGCGGTTCAGTGCCACCACGGAGGCCGCGTCGCCCACCACCGCCGGCCCGGCCGAAAACGCACCGCCATACCAGCCCACATCCATCAGCGGCGGCACGTGCACCGCTTGCCCATCCAGCACGGCGGCCTCCACTTCCAGCCGAAACCGCAACCCGGACTCGTTGCGCTGCGGCAGATTGGCCACCACGCCCGTAACCCGCACATCGCGCCCTTCCAGCGAGGGGGTCAGCGTGTCACCCAGATACACCGTGGCACGCCAGCCGGTGGCCCCAAAGCCCAACAGCCCCAGCGCCACCACTGCCAGACCCATGCGCAAACCGTACGCTATGTTTTTAGTAGCTACAAAGGCATATAACACGAGGTCTAGCAACACAATGGATGCATACGCCTGCCACGAAAACAGCGCCGCCTGCTGTAACTGCAACCCCGCGCCCAGCACAAAGCCCAGCAGCGCCGCGAACAGCACCTGGGCCAGGCGATGGGATGGGTAAGGCTGGGACTGCACCCGTCCATGCTAACCCGTGAAATTGCCCCAAACGTCCCCGCATGCAAGGTGGCTCGGGAATTGCTTGCTACCATGTCAGCCAAGCGCTTCATTCGGCCTTGGCCCGATTTCCGAGAACCACCGAGACACCTATGTCCATCCACGCAGCACTCAACCACGTTACCCACTACACCTATGACCGCCTCGTGGCGCTAGGCCCCCAGGTGGTGCGCCTGCGCCCCGCGCCGCATTGCCGCAGCAAGATCATTTCGTATTCGCTGAAAGTCGAGCCCGCCGAGGGCCACTTCATGAACTGGCAGCAGGACCCGTTTGCCAACTACCAGGCACGCCTGGTGTTCCCCAACAAGACGCGCGAGTTCAAGGTCACGGTGGATCTGGTCGTCGAGATGGCGGTCTACAACCCGTTTGACTTTTTCCTGGAGCCGGAGGCCGAGGAATTTCCGTTCAAGTACGCCCCCCAGTTGCAGGAAGAGCTGCTGCCCTACCTGATGGCGGATGAGCGCACCGCGCTGATGAACGACTACCTGGCCAAGATCGACTACACCAAACGCCGCACGGTGATTTTTCTGGTCGACCTCAACACCATGGTGCACAACAGCGTCAAATACACGATCCGCATGGAGCCGGGTGTGCAGACGCCGGATGAAACCCTGGCAATCGGATCGGGTTCGTGCCGCGACTCGGCCTGGCTGATGGTGCAGCTGCTGCGCCATTGCGGCCTGGCGGCGCGCTTTGTGTCGGGTTACCTGATCCAGTTGAAGTCGGACGTGAAAGCGCTGGACGGCCCCAGTGGCACCGAGGTCGATTTCACCGACCTGCACGCCTGGTGCGAGGTCTATTTGCCGGGCGCCGGCTGGATCGGCCTGGACGCCACCTCGGGCCTGCTGGCCGGTGAAGGCCATATCCCGCTGGCCTGCACACCCCAGCCGTCCGGCGCGGCGCCCATCGAAGGCGGAGTGGACGAGAGCGAGGTGGAATTCAGCCACCACATGCAGGTCACGCGTATTTACGAATCGCCCCGCGTCACCCTGCCCTATACCGACGAGCAGTGGGCCGACGTCATGGCACTGGGCGCAGAGGTCGACAAGGAACTGATCGCTGGCGACGTGCGCCTGACCATGGGCGGCGAGCCCACCTTTGTGGCGGTGAGCGACCGCGACGCCGCCGAGTGGAACACCGACGCCCTGGGCCCCACCAAGCGCGGCTTTGCCACCGCGCTGGTGCACAAGCTGCGGGCCGAATACGGCCAGGGCGGCTTCCTGCACTTTGGCCAGGGCAAGTGGTACCCCGGCGAGCAGTTGCCGCGCTGGGCGCTCAACATCTACTGGCGTGCCGACAAACAACCGGTGTGGGCCGACCCCGCGCTGTTCACCGACGAGCGCGACCCCACGCACTACACCAGCGAAGACGCCCAGCGCTTCACCAAGGCGTTGAGCAAAAACCTGGGCCTGAGCGACCAGTACATTCAGCCCGCCTACGAGGACTCCTGGTACTACCTGTGGCGCGAGCGCCGCCTGCCGGTCAACGTGGACCCGTTCAACTCCAAGCTGGACGACGAGATGGAGCGCGCCCGCCTGCGCCGCGTGTTCGAGCAAAAGCTCGACACCGCCGTCGGTTATGTGCTGCCGGTCAAGGCCGTCGAGAAGCCCGGCCTGTCCGCGCCCAAATGGACCACCGGCCCCTGGTTCCTGCGCGACGAGCGCATGTACCTGATGCCGGGCGACTCCCCGATGGGCCTGCGCCTGCCGCTGGACTCGCTGCCCTGGGTCAGCAAGGCCGATTTCCCTTACATGATCGAGACCGATCCCAGCGCGCCACGCGGCGCATTGCCTGCGCACGGTGCGCTGGCTGCGCGTTACGCCAGCGGGCCGACTGCGGCTGGAAGCACGGCAGTACCGGTGACCGGCGCGGGGCCAACCACGGTAGGCAGTGCCATCCCCACGGCGCGTGCCGATGTGCCCTACCTGAGCAGCCCGGTCAGCCCGCAGGAAGCCGCACGCAAATTCCAGCACGCGTTGAACGGCAAGACTGATACGGCGACGACAGCAGTACCCGCCTACACCGGCACCAGCACCACGCTCGCCGACATGGCCGCCCGCCGTGCGTCGCAAGCCGAACCGCAAGACTATGTCCGCGTACCTGAGCGCGGCGAATCGGCCCACTGGGTGACCCGCACGGCGCTGTGCGTCGAGGTACGCGACCCACGCCGCGCCAGCGGCCCCAAGGCCGAAGCCGTCGGCACCAAGTCCGGTGTGCTCTACATCTTCATGCCGCCGCTGGAAAAGCTGGAAGACTATCTGGACCTGCTGGCCGCCATCGAAGCCACCGCCAAAGAATTGAGCATGAAGCTGGTGCTGGAGGGCTACCCGCCCCCGCGCGATCCACGCCTGAAGTTGCTGCAAGTCACACCCGACCCCGGCGTCATCGAGGTCAACATCCACCCGGTCAACAACTGGAAGGAACTGGTCGCCAACACCGAGTTTTTGTACAACGCCGCGTTCGAATCGCGCCTGTCGGCCGAGAAGTTCATGACCGACGGCCGCCACACCGGCACCGGTGGCGGCAACCACTTCGTGATGGGCGGCGCCACCCCGGCAGACAGCCCCTTCCTGCGCAAACCCGAGCTGCTGGCCAGCCTGCTGCTGTACTGGCACAACCACCCGTCCCTGAGCTACCTGTTCAGCGGCATGTTTGTCGGCCCCACCAGCCAGGCCCCACGCGTGGACGAGGCACGCAACGACCAGTTGTACGAACTGGAAATTGCCATCGAGCAGATCTATGCCAACCGCGAGCTGTATGGACAATCCATGCCGCCATGGATCGTGGACCGCACGCTGCGCAACATCCTGATCGACGCCACCGGCAACACCCACCGCAGCGAGTTTTCCATCGACAAGATGTACTCGCCCGACTCGGCCACCGGCCGCCTGGGCCTGCTGGAACTGCGTGCCTTCGAGATGCCGCCGCACCCGCGCATGAGCATCGTGCAGCAGCTGCTGCTGCGTGCGCTGGTATCGCGCTTCTGGAAAGCGCCGTACAAAGCACCGGTGACCCGCTGGGGCACGGAGTTGCATGACCGCTTCATGCTGCCCACCTTCATCAAGATGGATTTCGACGACGTGGTGGAAGACATGCGTTTAGCAGGTTATCCGTTTGACCCGAGCTGGTTTGCACCGCACGTCGAGTTCCGCTTCCCGCTGGTCGGCGCCGTGCAATCGGCCGGCATCGACCTGACCCTGCGCTGCGCGCTGGAGCCCTGGCATGTGATGGGCGAGGAAGGCGCGCCCGGCGGCACCGCACGTTATGTGGACTCGTCGCTCGAACGCATGGAAGTGCATGTCAAGGGCCTCAACGAGAGCCGTTATGTGATCACCTGCAACGGCAAAGCCCTGCCCATGCAAAGCACCGGCACGGTCGGCGAATACGTGGCCGGTGTGCGCTTCAAAGCCTGGAACCCACCCAGCAGCCTGCACCCCACGATCGGCGTGCACGCACCGCTGACCTTTGACATCGTGGACACCTGGATGAAGCGCTCGCTGGGCGGCTGCCAGTACCACGTTGCCCACCCGGGTGGACTGAGCTACGAGAGCTTCCCCGTCAACTCCTTCGAGGCCGAAAGCCGCCGCCTGACCCGCTTCACCGCGGCCGGGCATACGCCGGGCGTGATGCATGTGCCGCCGGCCACCATCAACGTGGCGGCCAGCAAGGAGTTTCCGTTTACGCGGGACTTGCGACGCAACACGTGAGGGTCAATGGGGTCGGATCACCGTTCGCGCAGCGAATGCGTGCCCTGACCCCGTTTGCCAGCCATCTTGGGAGAATGTTGTTCGTTATATTGGCCTGTAGCCCTCGTGAAATATGGGTTTGTTGCTACTTATTTGGTAGCAAGCATGGTTCGGACTAACGGCCCAAGCTATGGGGGTGGGATGTTGGACGAACCGGCAACTGAAGTCAGTTCTGGGGGGCGGGAGCTGGCATCCGTCTGCCCAAAATACTCACAAACTGGGAAAGTTGAAGGGGAATCCAATTTTGTTGCCCGTTGGACTTAATTCTCAGTAGGATGGAAGCGCGACCCGTGCAGGAGATCCGGCCATCCCGGCGGCCCGGCACGGGCGCATCACCTCAGGAGAAGCAACATGGGATTTTTCAGCAAAATTCTGGACAAACTGGGTTTCGATGCCGGTAACAGCAAGGTCGAGGAGATGTTGCGCGCACCGGTTCCATCGGCAAGTACTGCGGCAACGCCGGCCGCCCCCTCGGCCGCACCGGTAACGCCCATGCGCGAGGTCGACGTGGTCGCGCAGCTCGAGCAGAAGGCTGCCGCCAACCCGCAGAAGCTGAACTGGCGCACCTCGATTGTGGATCTGCTGAAACTGCTGGACATCGACAGCAGTCTGAATGCACGCAAGGAGTTGGCCACTGAGCTCGGCTGCCCGGCAAACCTGATGGGTGATTCGGCCCAGATGAACATGTGGCTGCACAAGACCGTGCTGGCCAAGCTCGCCGCCAACGGTGGTAATGTGCCCAAAGAACTACTCGACTGACCGGAGAGACAACCATGAACCTCACCGACATCCTGGCCCAGGCGGGTGGCCTGCAATCGGTCGCGCGCGACCTGGGTCTGAGCGAAGGTCAGGCAGCCGCCGGCGCTGAGGCACTACTGCCCGCCATCCTGGGCGGCATGAAAAATCAGGCGCAGGCCCAGCCCGGGGGACTGGAGGGCCTTGGCGGACTGCTTGGGCAGTTGGGCGGCGGCGGACTGCTCGACCAGGTGCTGAGTCCGCAGCCTACGGACCCGAGTCAGGGCAACGAAGTGCTGGGCCAGATTTTCGGCTCCAAGGACGTGAGTCGCGCAGTGGCTGACAATGCCGCCTCGCAATCCGGCCTCGACGCAAGCGTGCTGCGCAAGATGCTGCCGCTACTGGCGATGCTGGTTACTGGCTTCATCGCCAAGCAAGCCGGGGGCGCTGGGCAGACGCAGGAAAGCGGCGGCGGACTGGGCGGCCTCGGTGGCCTGATCGGCAGCCTGGGCGGCATGTTTGGAGGCTCTAGCGGGGGTACGGCAGGTACCACCAGCGCGGGAGGGTTGGGCGCATTGGGCGGTCTTGGCTCCATGCTCGACATGAACGGCGACGGCAATGCGCTGGACGACATCCTGCGCATGGTTGACAAGGCAAGAGGCTAGCCAAAGGCTTGCGCAGCATTTAGGAACTTACTTCCTGCCACGCCCTGGTGACCGGTGCGGCGGTACGCCCCCACGGCGAGCGTCGGTCCGAAACAGAACCGCCTGAGAACTGCCATGGTGAGGGGCAGGGATGCGTCTGTACCAGTGTGTCGGGTCAATTCGGCGAGAGAGCCGGATCAGCCACCGATTCGGTAGATAACACCCGCAGATCGCTGTTAAACACCACGGTAAAGATTTTGGTGTCCGAGGTGTTGGGGCCGTCCATGTAGCGCCAGTCGTAGTGCCAGACCTTCTTCAACTCAAACGGCGTGATCTTCATGGGCTTGCCCAGCATTTTGCGTACTGTTTCCATGGGCATGCCGGGTACTATCTTGGCGAAAACATGGGGTGCCAACACCTGGCGCAGTGAACTCATTTTTCCATCCGGCCCAATGGTAATCATGTAGTTCTTGGCGCCAGCGGGTTGGCGGTTGTACTCAAAAATACGGGCACCGTTTTCGCCGTCCCAAACCTTCTCTGGTTCGCCGAATTTCATTCGGACATCGCCTTCGCTGGCTACGCCCTCCTCCAGCTCGGCGATGCGCTGGCTATCGCAGGCGGTTGTGAACAGTGCAGCGACAGACACCGTCAAGCAGAGGCTCAGTCGGCCGATGGACGGAAGATAGGGGCGGAGTAAAGTCTTCACGACAAACACCTCTCAAAGGAGACACTGACTGGCAATAGGGGCGACTGCTCCCGACACATGGGGCCGAGTATGGCATTTACACGGTGCGATACTTGACAGACCCCGGCGGGCACGCGCTCGGCTACTTCACCTTGGGCATCAAGAATATGAACCACCACGATCAACGCCCACCGCTGGCCGTGGCGCACATCGTTCTGGAAACCGACCGCATGGAGGAATCCGCTCGCTTCATGCGGACCATTGGCATGCGTCCGATATTTCAGGGTCCAGAGGTCAGCGTTTTCGAACTGCGCGGCGGAACGCATCTCCTGCTGATGCTGAAAAGCCAAATCGCCGTGGGAGACGCCCCATTCGACCTCATGGTTGACGACCTGCATGCAACGCACCAGCGATTTACGTCCCTGGGGCTTTCGCCATCACCAGTCGAAGCCCGGCCAGCCATTGGTCATGAGGTATTCACTGTCCGCGAACCGGCAGGACACAGGATCACGTTCTACTCGAGCCACATTTCTGGCCATCCGGTATAAGACGGTTTTTGGAAGTACCACCATCAGGAGCCACACCATGACCACACCGCGCGAGTTGCTGAAGGCTGAAGCGATTGAAGCCATGCAGGGGCAGTGGAAAACCCATGACCTGAACGACAACGCCGTCCGGTCCGCCAAGTTTCTGGGTGCTGCGACTGGCCTGGTGAATCTGGGGTTTGAATTGATGACGGTGATGCCGGGCCGCGAGGCGAGCGAATACCACCGGCATCTGTATGAAGAAGAGTGCTACTACATCCTGGGTGGCAACGGCGAGGTGGAAATCGATGGAGTGGCTCACGCCGTAGGCGCAGGAGATTTTCTGGGTTTTCCCGCCAACGGCCTGGCCCACGTGCTGCGGAACACCGGCGACGCGCCGCTGACTTTCCTGGCCGCGCGCCATATGCTGGTGCAGGACGTCTGCGACTATCCCAAGAAGGGTCTGCGGCTCTACATGAACGGCCCGCAAGAGGCCTTCGTCAATTTCAGCGAGGTCATAGGGCTGAAGACGCCCTAGCCACCCCCGCATGGTCGGTCGCACCGCGATCGTTCGCCACTCACCGACTCCTGTCCGTCATTCGCCGAAAAGGAAGAGACAAAGCCGGTGTGGCCCGATATCGTGGCAACATCCCAACTCAATCAGGACTTGACCATGCGTTTCAACCACCATCCGCGCGACCTTTTGACCCGTCACCGTGACAACCCGCGCAAGCGTCTGCTGTGGGGCGCATCGCTGGTGGTGATGGGAACCCTGTTTCTGCTGGACCGCCTGGCTGTACTGGATCTCACGCAGTACCTGAGCCCGCAGACGCACTGGTGGCACCTCCTGCCCTTGCTGATGGCGCTGGGCGGGGTCATCTCGGTGGTCAGCGCGCAGTCCGTGCCGCAGTTCCTCAATGGCCTGGAAGACATTGCGCTGGGCGTCTGGGTATATGCCTGCCTGGAGAACCTGTGGGGTTTGACCTTTGCCAACAGCTGGCCGATTGTGCTGATCGTGTTTGGCGTGCAAATGCTGCTGCGTGGCTGGTTTGGCATGGGCCGCAACGCAACCCATGAGGTGGCGCAATGAGCCCGCGCCGCGACCATACGCGCATGGTGCTGGGCGGGTTTGCCGTGCTGATCGGCGCGTTGGCCCTGGCCGACAACCTGCTGCAGATCAACACCCGCCAGGTACTGCAGTTCTGGCCCGTGGTGTTTATGCTCATCGGCGCCATCAAGCTCAGCCAGACGCGCCGTGCCTCGGGCTATGTTGTCGGTGCCGTCTTCCTGTCGCTGGGCGTGCTGCTGACTCTGCACAATCTGGAGCTGATTTCCTTTCGCCTGCGCGACTGGTGGCCTTTGCTGGTGATTGGCGCCGGCGTGGCCATGATCGCCAAGGCGCCGTTGCGCCGGCACATGGAGAATCTGCAACAGAACGCCCAAGCGTCCGGCGTGCTAGGTGCCGAACTCAGTGCAACGGCAGTGATGAGCGGCAACAACCTCAGCGTGGTTTCAAAGGACTTCCGCCAGGGCGAAGCGACGGCTCTCATGGGAGGGGTCGAGATCGACTTTCGCCAGGCTTCCATGCAGTCGGAAGCGACGCTGCGGGTGCTGGCGGTCATGGGCGGGATCGAGATCAAGGTACCGCCAGACTGGGGCGTGGAATGCCGCGCCACGGCGTTCCTGGGTGCAGTGGAAGACAAAACCGTGCCGCCTGCACAAGCCACCAAGCGATTGATCATCGAAGGCTTTGTGATGATGGGCGGCGTGGAGGTCAGGAATTGATGTTGCCTGCGCAACCATGACCCCGGTCACCTCCAACGCGCGCCGTCTCATGGCTTACCTGGGCGTGTGGCTGCTCGCCGGTCTGGCGCTTTCGGGAGCACTCGTCAACGCCGCATGGGCAGCGTGGTTGCCGGCACTCGTGTTGGTGCTTCCCATGGCGGTGTGCCTGGGCTTTGTTGCCGCCTCGGCCTACTACGTGTGCCGTTCGGTGGAGCTGACGCGGCGCGGCGGGTTCCAGACCATCGCGGTATTTGGTGCCGCCGCGGCGTTGTCGGGTGGTCTGTGGGCGCTGTTGTGCCTTGGCTGGAATGCGCTGGGTGCGAGCCTGCTCGCCCTGGCTGGCGCGGAGCCTGCTGCCCCGGAGCCGTCTGCAGGCGGTTTCCTGGTGGCCATGCCCAGCGGCGCGTTGATCATGCTTATCCTGCTCGCCGGCGGGCTGTATCTGATCTCACTGCTGATCCACGACATCTGGCTGGCAGCCGACCAGGTGCGCGCGGCCCAAAGGCGCGAAGCGCAGTCCTTGCTGCAGGCCCGCGATGCACAGCTGCAGATGTTGCGCACGCAGATCAACCCGCACTTCCTGTTCAACAGCCTGAATTCCATCAGCGCGCTCACCTCCCAGAATGCGGCGGCCGCGCGCGCCATGACCCTGGAGCTGGCGGCCTTCTTTCGGCAGACACTGGCACTGGCCGGGAAAGAGCGGATCCCGATGGAGGATGAAGTCGCCTTGTGCGAACACTTTCTGGCGGTTGAGAAAATCCGCTTTGGTGACAAGCTGCGCATTGACATCCGCGTGTCCGATGCCGCCCGTGCCGTGCTGATCCCGCCCATGCTGTTGCAGCCCTGCATCGAGAACGCCATCAAGCATGGCGTGCAGCATGTGGTGGAAGGCGGCTGTGTGGCAGTGCGCGCCTTTGTACAGGAGCCCTGGCTGTATGTGACGGTTGAAAATCCGGTGGATCCGGACGCGCCACCGGGCACTGGCACGGGAACGGGCCTGGTCAACATCCGGAATCGTCTGGCCGCGCTGTATGGTGAGCGTGCACGGATAGGCTGGACGCGCCACCCCGACAGTTTCTCGCTGGAGATGGTGTTGCCCACAACGGTTGCTGCGCCATGACACCCTTGCGCATTTTGATTGTTGATGACGAACCGCTGGCGCGGGGCCTGATTCGGGAGTACCTGGTACAGCACCCCGACCTCAGCATCGTCGGCGAGTCTGAACACGGTTTGCAGGCGGTGCATGACATCACCGAGCTGGCCCCGGACCTGATTTTTCTGGACATTCAAATGCCCAAGCTCAGTGGACTGGAAGTGCTGGAGCTGACCGGCCGCAGGTCGGGTGTGATTTTCACCACGGCCGATGACCAGCACGCCCTGAAGGCGTTTGATCTGCACGCAGTGGACTACCTGCTGAAGCCGTTTTCTCAGGAGCGCTTTGACGACGCCCTGGCCCGTGCGCGGCGCGCGTTGGCACAGGTACAGCCCGAGGTGCAGAATTTGCTGGCGGATGCTGGCCAGCGTCCTGCCCGCATTCTGATTCGTGACCGCAACCAGGTGCATGTGATTGCGGTGGAGACGATTGAGTACGTGCAGGCGCAAGACGACTACATCAGCATCCACAGCGCCGGGCGCGAGTATCTGAAGACGCAGTCTTTGGCAGAGTTGGCCACGCAACTGGACCCGGCGCAGTTTGTACGCGTGCACCGCTCGTATCTGCTCAACCTGCAATTCCTGCAAAGCCTGGAGCGCGCCACGAAAGACAATTCTGTCGCGGTGCTGCGCAATGGCCAGCACATACCTGTCAGCCGCTCAGGGTACGAACGTTTGGGTGGCTTGATCGATGGCCGCTAAGGCGCAGAGGGTGAAGTTTGGCGGGGCCGTTGGACCGGATGTCCCTTCTCTGGCCCACGCGCGTGGACATAGGCTTTAGGCTGGCCAAGGTTGTTGCGTCAAGACCGTGGGAGGACCGCCTACTCTGCAGCAACCACGAATGGGGCCGACGAAAGGACACCCGGCCCACCGACCTTGCGATGCGTGGTGTTGATAGCTACAAAATACATAGCAACCTATGCATATTCCACGATGGCTAGCGGCCCGTTTCGCTTATAACCTTTCCTCAGATCTGAGCCCCAACACCTCGCCCCCAAGGCGGGTGGTGTGGCGGGCGGGCACAGGCCGCACTTGCGGTTGCTACAGAACAGGCACACCCACCACCGCGTTAACGCAGCAGCAGTGAACAACCCACCAAAGCCGCCCGCGACGCGAGCCGGAAAACGCCTGTCACGCCGCCCGCCGTGCGCAGTCGTTCCGTGCGCCACAAAAGCGGTGGCATCCGCAGGTCCAATGGACAATCCCGGATAATCCCCTTATGTCTGCGTCCATGACCTCGGCGGTATTGGCCTTTGGCACCCAACTTGCTTGACTCCCCATCAAGCCCAACCAACGGAAATTCCAAAAATGTCTTCCCCCCGCTCCACAGACAGCGAAACCCCAGCGCAATCCAAAATCCATTTGATCGGTGGCGAGAAAGGCGGCGTGGGCAAGTCCATGGTAGCCCGCCTGCTGGCCCAATATTTCATCGACCAGGATATTCCTTTTGTCGGCTTTGACACCGACCGATCGCACGGTGCCTTGCTGCGCTTTTATGCCGACTACGCATCGCCCGTGCTGATTGACCGCTACGAGGCGCTGGACCACATCGTGGAAGCGGCCGTCGAGTTGCCCGGGGTACGGGTGCTGGTTGATCTGGCGGCGCAAACCCATGAACCACTGGTGCGCTGGATCGACGATTCGGGTGTGCTGAACATGGCCAGTGACACCGGCTTCACGCTGCACTACTGGCACGTCATGGACGCGGGCCGTGACTCGGTGGACCTGCTGACGCGGCTGCTGGACCGCTATGGTGACCAGCTGAACTACGTGTTGGTGCGCAACCAGTTGCGTGGCGACGACTTCGGCCTGCTGGAACGCTCGGGCCAGCTGGAGCGCGCACTCGAAATGGGTGCCAAGGTCATCTCCATCAAACACCTGGCGGACGCCGTGATGCAGAAGATCGATGCCAGCAACAGCAGCTTCTGGGCCGCCAAAACCGCGTCAACCGTGACCGGCTCCAGCCTGCGCCTGATGGAGCGCCAGCGCCTGGCCATGTGGCTGCAGCACGCCTACGAGGAATTGGCCAAGGCCGACGCGTAGGGCTGCGTGTGGTTGGCATCGGTGGATAGCGCATCAAAGCAGTGGTGCGGCAACACCGTGCCCAGCGCCGGGTCCACCACCGCCCAGGCCCGCATCACCGGTGCGTGCGCCTGCACATTGCCGAAGATGGTGGCAAAGGCCACATCGGCCGCATCGCGCCCGGTGCCAAAACGCACCAGTCCCATGGGAATGGCGGTGCCCGATGGATCAAAGATGTACCAGCGGTCGCCCACGTAGGCTTCCACATAGGCATGAAAGTCCGGCGGGCCCAGGATGGGGTCCGCACCATAGTCGGTGCCTGTCGTGAAGCGCGCCGGAATGTTGACCGCGCGGCACAGCGCCACCATCAGGTGGGCAAAATCCCGGCAAATACCGACCTGCCCGATCAGCGTGTCAACCGCTGAGGTGTTGCTGGTCGAACTGTTGGATGTGAAGGCCACATGGCGATGGACCCAGTCCCGGATGGCCTGCACCCGGCTGTAGCCCTGGGGCAGGTTCCCGAATTCATTGCTGGCCAATTTGAGCAGGCGGTCCGACTGGCAATAGCGGCTGGGGTAGATGTAGCCCATCACCTCGGGTGGCAGGCAACGCACCGGCACTTCGGCAATCTGGCCCGGATCTGCAAAGTGGTGCGTCAGGTCCACCGTGGCGGCGTAGGCAACGTTGAGCTCACCGGGCAAGGCCCGCAGGCGCATGTAGCGGTTGCCGCTGATGGGGTCGGTGTGGATCTGCGGTGTTATGGCCTGGCTGATTGACAGGTTCTCGAACACAATTTTCTGGCTCGCCGTTTGCGCGGCGTGGATGTTGAACACAAAGTCCGCCCCCTGCGGGTCGATCTGGTAGTTCAACGCAATTTGCAATTCAATTCGTATCATGGTGCCCTCGAGTGTGGGGCGCGCCCGGAGCCCCGTCTGTGGGCTGGCGAACCTATCACATGCTGCCAGGCCAGGCGTGGAGTGGTTCAGCCCGCGCTGGCGTGGATCATGTCCCGCACGCGGGGGTAGATCACCTGGTTCCAGCGCTTGCCGCTGAACACCCCGTAATGGCCGACGCCGGTCTGCACATGGTGGGTCTTGCGGTGGGGGTGAATGCTGGTGCACAGGTCCTGTGCCGCCACCGTCTGGCCCACGGCGCAGATGTCGTCGCGCTCGCCCTCCACGGTCATCAGCGCCGTACGCCGGATCGCCGCCGGATTGACGGTACGGCCCCGGTACTGCAGCTTGCCCAGTGGCAGGTCATAGGTCTGAAACACCTTCTCTACGGTCTCCAGGTAGAACTCCGCAGGCAGGTCATTGACGGCCAGGTATTCGTCGTAGAACAGGCGAATCACATTGGCCTTATCGACTTCACCGTTCGCCAGGTGCTGGTACATGTCCTTAAAGGATTGCTTGTGTCGATCCAGGTTCATGCTCAGGAAGGCGCTGACCTGCACGAAGCCGGGATACACCCGGCGCATATAGCCCTTGTGCGGCAGCGGCACGTGGCTGATCAGGTTCTGCTCGAACCACGCGATGGGCTTGCTGACCGCCAGTTTGTTGACCTCCGTCGGATTCACGCGGCAGTCCACCGGACCCGCCATCAGGGTCAGGCTCAGCGGCTGGGCCGGGTCATCGTCCTCGGCCATGATGGCCGCAGCCGCCAGCGCTGCCACGCAGGGCTGGCACACCGCCACCACGTGGGTACCAGGCCCGATGGTCTGGGTGAACCGGATCATGTGGTCGATGTAGTCGTCCAGTGAAAACGCCCCATGCGCCAACGACACGTCACGCGCGTTGTGCCAGTCGGTGATGTAGACATCGTGGTCCTGCAGCAGGGTCTTGGCGGTTTCGCGCAACAGCGTGGCGAAATGCCCGGACAGCGGTGCCACCAGCAGCACAGGCGGCTGGTACGGCAGGTCACTGGCACCCTCTTTGCGAAAGCGCAGCAGGGTACCAAAGGGCATGCGCAACACCGACTCCTCGGTTACCGCAAACGCGCGGTCGCCCACCTGCACGCTGTGGATGTTGTAGGCCGGACGGGAATGGGTCAGACGCAGGCGCGAGAACACGTCCATCGACGCCGAGAATTTGCGCCAGACACCGGCTTCGGGCTGGCTGGACCAGAGGGCCGCGCTGGCGCCCTGTGCCAGCAACCGCAACGGAGACATCACATCGGACTGGTTTTGATAGGCCTGGTACAGCATGGTGATCCTCACAAGGGACAGGCGGAGCCTGGATAGCGGTAACACAGGCAAGTTACGGGCCAGCTTGGCACAACCCTTGCAATGGATAGAGAGCAAACCAATGCGACCTCAGGAGCACATCCATGGCAAAGACGGTATTGACCATCAGCAGCAAAAACTATGGCGCCTGGTCTCTGCGGGGTTGGTTGACCGCCAAACTGGCAGGCCTGCACTTCGCGGAGGAAGTCATTTCCACTGACGACCCCGCCATGAAGGCCGAAATGCTGTTGCTCTCCAGCAGCATGCTGGTGCCCTCGCTGCAGCACAACGGCATCAGGGTCTGGGACACGCTGGCGATTGCCGAATACCTACACGAAATCAAACCCAAGGCCCAGCTGCTGCCGGCAGATGCCAGGGCGCGCGCGCACTGCCGTTCCATCTGCGGCGAAATGCATTCGGGCTTTGCCTCGCTGCGCGCGTCGCTGCCGATGAACATCAAGGCACGCTTTCCGGGCTTCAAGGTCTGGTCGCGGGCGCAGGCCGACATTGACCGCGTGCTGGAGATCTGGACCGACTGCCTGACCACCTATGGCGGGCCCTACCTGTTTGGCAAGCGGCCCTGCATGGCCGACGCCATGTATGCGCCGGTGGTCACGCGCTTTCTGACCTACGACGTCGCCATCAGTCCGGCCTGTGCCGCCTATGGCCAACGCATCATGGACATGCCCGCCATGCAGGAGTGGGTGGCGCAGGCCCGGCTGGAGCCCAACGAGATCGATGAGCTGGACGCCGAGTTTTGAACGGACTGCGCACACTTACCGTGCCCGCTCCGCCCGGGACCGGTGCACGCTCGCCCTGGCGTGCACCCGCCAGGCGCTGACGCACGCGGCGTAAACGGTTTACGGCATACTTGGAACCCGTGCGCCATCCTTCCGAATCCCCAGCCCCAGCAGACGCCGGACACGCGTCAGCGCTGGACCACGCGCTGGCGTCGCTGCGTGCTGCACCCGGCCATTTCGACGAACTGCGCGAGCGCATGTCCACCGGCTGTCTGCCGCCACAAGACGCGGCCGATGCGGACGCCGGCAACAACGCCATGGCGCACGACTGGCAGGAATTCTTTCGCCTGGCCGAGGCGGATGGCCTGGGCGACATGAACCTGCGCGCCGACACACTGGCGCGCCAGATCCGCGACAACGGCGTCACCTACAACGTGTATGCCGACGAGGGCGGTCCCCAGCGCCCCTGGTCGCTGGGCCTTTTCCCCCTGATCATTTCGCCCGACAGCTGGCAGCACATCGAGGCCGGAATCACGCAGCGGGTGCGGCTGCTGGACCGGGTCATGGCCGATGTCTACGGCGCGCAGGATTTGCTGGCGCAGGGGCTTTTGCCGCCCGCACTGGTGCAGGGCCATCCCGGCTATTTGCGGGCGATGCACGGCGTCAAGCCGGTGGGTGGTTCGCACCTGCATGTGGCCGCCTTTGACCTTGCCCGCGGGCCGGATGGCAATTGGTGGGTGGTGTCGCAGCGCACGCAGGCGCCATCCGGCCTGGGCTACCTGCTGGAGAACCGCCTGGCGGTTTCACGTCTCTTCCCCCAGGCGTTTGCCAGCCTGCAGGTGCAGCGCTTGGCCAGCACCTACCGCGCGCTGGTCGACAGCATGAAGGCCATGAGCCCGGCCGGGTCGGATGCACACATTGCACTGCTGACACCAGGGCCCTACAACGAAACCTATTTCGAGCACGCCTACCTGGCGCGCTACCTGGGGCTGACGCTGGTGGAGGGCAACGACCTGATCGTGCGCGACCAGCGCCTGTTCCTGAAGACGCTGCGCGGCCTCGTTCCCGTGCACGGCCTGCTCAAGCGCCTGGACGACCAGTTCCTGGACCCACTGGAGCTGCGCGCCGACTCCACGCTGGGCGTGCCCGGCCTGCTGCAGGTCATTCGCGCCGGCAATGTGCTGGTAGCCAACGCGCCGGGGTCCGCCTTTTTGGAGTCACCGGCACTGCTGGGCTTCATGCCGGCACTTTCCCAACACTTGCTAGGTGAAGAGTTGCTGCTGCCGGCACTGCCCACCTGGTGGTGCGGTGAGCGCTCGGCCATGGAAGCCGTGCTACCCCGTCTGCGCGAATTCGCGATCAAACCCACCTACCCCGGCTCCACGCTGCATGGCAACTTCGACGCCGTGCTGGGGCGCACTCTGTCGCCGCGTGAACTCGACGAATGGGCCGGGCGCATCGCACTGCATGCCGACGACCACACCGTGCAGGCCTATCTGCCGGTGTCCCAGATGCCGACCTGGCAGACCAAGGGGCCCGACGCCGGCGTCGTGCCGCGCTCGGTCATGCTGCGCGTATTTGCGGTATCGCAGGGGGCCCAGTCGTGGCGCATACTGCCGGGCGGCCTGGCCCGCGTCGCCGGCGGCAGTGCCGACGTGGCGTCGATGCAGCGGGGCGGCAGTAGTGCCGATGTATGGGCCATGACCACCGGTGAGGTTGACCAGACCACCTTGTTGCAGCCACCGCTCACACCATCGGACCTGGCCCAACGCAAGCGGCAGGTCACCAGCCGGGCCGCCGAAAACCTGTTCTGGCTGGGCCGCTACACCGAACGTGCAGAGAATTCGGCGCGCCTGGCGCGCCTGACACTGGAGTGCCTGGCCGGCGAGGACCAGACGTCAGAGCCGCTGTTGCGCTGGCTGGGCCTGCTTGCGCTGCGCAACACCCTGGTGCTGCCAGGCGTGCCGGCCCTGACCCCGGCACCGCAGGCGCGCCGGGTGTTCGAGCGCTCGCTGATCGCCAGCCTGGGCAGCAGCCAGCAGGCCACCAGCGTGGGCTACAACCTGCGCGCGGTGCGCCTGGCCGGTGCCGCCGTTCGCGAGCGTCTGTCGCAGGAACACTGGAGCCTGATGCAACGGGCCGAAGACAGCTTCTTTGAGGCCAGTGCCCGGGCACTGACAGGTGCCGATTACTCGTCGCTGCAGGCGCTCGGCGCACTCCAGTCGGCCAGCGACCACCTGGCCGCCATCACCGGCCTGCAAACCGATCGCATGACGCGCGATGACGGCTGGCGCCTGCTCAGCATTGGCCGCCATATTGAGCGCCTGGTATTTTTGTCCGCGGCTCTGCAGGCTGGCTTTGAGACCGGTAGCGTCCACCACAACGGCGGCTTCGAGGCCATGGTGGCGCTGTTCGACAGCACCATCACCTTCCATGCGCAGTACCAGCAAAGTCACGACATCGCAGCCCTGATCGACTTGCTGGTGCTGGACCGGGACAACCCGCGCTCCCTGGCCTGGGTGGTGCATACCCTGCGCGGACGCCTGGCCAAGCTGGCCGGCAGTGCGCCCGACCAGCTCAGCCTGTTGTCGCACAGCGTGCCCGACCCCAGCCAATGGCAACTGGAACTGCTGTGTGAACCGGGTTCGGGCGCGGGCTACGACTTGCTGGTCGACCTGCTGCAGGGCTGCACGGAGGCGGCCTACCATGTGTCGGAAGAAATAGGTGCCACCTACTTCACCCACTCCGGTGAGGCCGGGCAAAGCCTGGGGGCCTAGAGCGCCCGGACGCGAGTTACCCATGTTGCTGCACATCACCCACGCGACCTGCTATGACTATGCTCCGGCGGTCACCATTGCCCAGCACATGGCGTACCTCAAGCCGCTGAACACGACCACCCAGCAACTGCTGAGCCACAGCCTGGAGATCACGCCCGAGCCCGCGCAGCAAACGGCCATGCAGGATGTCTATGGCAACACCCGGCTGTTTTTTTCGCTGCAGAGCGCGCACAGCCAGCTGCAGGTCGTGGCCCGCAGCATGGTCTCCACCCTCGCACCACCCCGGTTTGACAGTGTGATGGCCTGGGACGCCGTGCGCGAGCACTTCCGCTACAGCGCCAAGCACGCGTACGATGCGGCGGCCGAATTTGTCTTTGCGTCGCCCTATGTACCACGCCACGCCGATTTCGCCGCCTATGCGCGACCGAGTTTCGCCGACGGCACGCCCCTGCTGCTGGCCGCGCGCGACCTGATGCAGCGCATCCACCACGACTTCACCTACGAGAGCCAGAGCACCCAGGTCAACACACCGGCCCTGGATGCCCTGGCCCAGCGCAAGGGGGTCTGCCAGGACTTTGCCCACATCATGATCGCCTGCCTTCGCGCATGCGGCCTGCCCGCACGCTATGTCAGCGGCTACCTGCTGACCCATCCGGCACCGGGGCAGGAGCGGCTGGTAGGCAGTGATGCCTCGCACGCATGGGTATCGGTTTACCTGCCCGACGGCCCCGACACGCCGGCGGGCGCCCGCTGGCATGATTTCGACCCGACCAACAACCGGGACGGTTGGGGCACGCCGGGCGAAGACTATGTCACGCTGGCGATAGGCCGCGACTACGCCGACGTATCGCCGGTTCGCGGCGTGATACATGGCGGGGCCCACCACACGTTGCGGGTGGCCGTGACGGTGGAGCCCGTAGCGGCGACGGGCTGGAGCAGCCAGAGCCAGGGTTCGGGCCAGAATCAGTCACAATCACAATCCCAGTCCCAGTCCCCTGCAAAATCTTCGGATGCTATGCTATAGATAGCTGCATCCGCTTATTTCACGAGGGCTAGAGGCATATTTCACTACTTGCACCGCAACCGAGACACGTACCATGAGCATTTACGACACCCTCACCCGCTTGGGTATCACGCTGCCCCCCGTCGCCATTCCAGCCGCCGCCTATGTGCCTTTTGTACAGACCGGCAACCTGGTCTTCCTGAGCGGCCACATCGCCAAAAAGGACGGCAAGCCCTGGGTCGGACAGTTGGGCAAGAACATGGCCACGGAAGAGGGCAAGGCCGCCGCACGCGCTATCGCCATTGACCTGATGGGCACGCTGCACGCCGCGGTCGGTGACCTGAACCGCGTCAAGCGCATCGTCAAGCTGATGTCGCTGGTCAACTCCACCGGCGACTTTACCGAGCAGCATCTGGTCACCAATGGTGCCAGCGAATTGTTCGGCGAAGTCTTTGGTGACAAGGGCGCGCACGCCCGCAGCGCCTTTGGTGTGGCACAAATCCCCATGGGTGCCTGCGTGGAAATCGAGCTGATCGCCGAACTGGCGTGATGCAGGGACCGTGCACCGGCTTGGACCATGCACCTGAAGTCCCTTGCGCTGTTGGTCTGGGCCCTGGCCTTGGCGTTGCTGGCCCCCGTGGCAATGGGAGCCCCGTCGACAGCGGACGCCAGCTTTCCTGTTCTTGAGCTGAGCCGCAGCAGCGCGGGACGCGTCGAGGTGGGGGCCGGCATGGGCGTGCTGGTGGATCCATCGGGATCACTGAACCTGGAACAGGTCCGCTCCGACGGGCAGGCCTGGCAGGCGATCACCCGGCAGTCACCCAATTTCGGATTCACCCAGGACGCGCACTGGTTCCGGTTCCGTATCGACAACCGGGAAACGCAGGTGCTCTCGCGCTTCATTGAGCTGCCCATTCCGTTTCTGGACGACGTGCGCCTCTACCACTACGCGGGCAACGTGCTGCAGGTGCAGTACGCACTGGGTGACGAGCAGCCCTTTGCGCAACGCGTGGTGCGCCACCGCAACTTCATCATGCCGCTGATGCTGGCGCCTGGCACCAACGATATCTACCTGCGCCTGGCCTCGACCGGCACCATCGAGGCCCCGCTACGGATCTGGGATCCGGTCCAGTTCCATGCCGCCAGCAACGATGAACACCTGGTCCAGGGTGCCGTGGTCGGCATCCTGCTGGTCATGGTCATCTACAACCTGTTTGTGTTCTTCTCCACGCAGGACGTCAACTACCTGTACTACATCGGCTTTGTCGCCAGCTACCTGCTGTTTCACCTGACCCTCACGGGCTATATGTTTGCCTATGTGTGGCCCAACGCGGTGCGCTGGAACAGCTTCGCCATCTCCACATTTGTCGCCAGCTCCGGCTTCTTCACCTGCCTGTTCACGACCAGTTTCCTCAAGCTGCGCCGCTTTTCCAGTCCGGCTTTTTACTGGGTCCGTTCGCTGATGCTCCTCAGCGCAGCGCTCTGCGTGTTGACCTTCGTGCTGCCGTACGCGACCACCATCCGTATCGGGGCGTCCATTTCCATGCCCATTGCGATCACGGCACTGGCCACAGGCTACTGGCGCTGGTGGAAGGGGGCCAAGTTTGCGCGCTTCTACTGTCTGGCCTGGTCGGCCATCCTGGTCGGCGTGTCGGTGCTCAATGCCAGCAAGCTGGGTTGGCTGCCGATCAACGTATGGACCGAGAACGCCTCGCAGATCGGCATCGTCATGCTGGTGGTGCTGCTGTCGTTCACGCTGGCCGACCGGATCAACACCGACCGCACGCTGCGGATCAATGCCCAGGCCGTTGCCCTGGGTCATGAGCGCAAGGCCCGCGCCAGCCAGCACGCCCTCATTGCGGCCAAGGAGCGCGCCAACCGGGAGCTCGAAGCCCGCGTAGAGTCCCGCACCACGGACCTCAACAGCACACTGGCGCAACTCAAGATCGCCAACGACCAGTTGCTGGCGCTGTCAACCACGGACGGGCTGACGCAGATCGGCAACCGGACCTGCTTTGACGCTGCCGTGGTCGTGGAGTTGCGTCGTGCCCAACGGCTGCACATGCCATTGACCGTCATCCTGTTCGACATCGACCACTTCAAACGCATCAACGACACCTATGGCCACCCGGCCGGTGACGCCTGTCTGCGCGCCCTGGCCGAACGCCTGCGCCCGCGCATCCACCGCGCGGGCGACATTCTTGCGCGCTACGGCGGTGAGGAATTTGTCATTGCCCTGATTGGTGTCGATGCCGTGAATTCGGCTGCGCTGGCGGAAGAGTTGCGCGCCAGCATCCAATCCCTGGTGGTCATGTTTGACAACCAGACCATCCGCTTCACTGCCAGTTTTGGCGTGGTGTCCGCTGTGCCGTTGGCCGACAGCCAGGTACTGGACTATGTATCTGCCGCCGACCGGGCCCTGTATGCGGCCAAGAACGATGGGCGCAACTGCGTGCGCACCGGCACGCTGACGGTCGCAGCGGTCTAAACCCGCAACGGTTCAAGCCCGGTGGTGGTGGTCCGCCACCTGGAACACCGCCACCGCTTCTTTCATGCGGTCTGCCTGCTCCCGCAGGCTCTCGGCGGCCGCGGCGCTTTCCTCGACCAGCGCGGCGTTTTGCTGCGTCATCTGGTCCAGGTCACCAATGGCCTGGTTCACACCGGCAATTCCAGTGCTCTGTTCATTGGCGGCGGCTGTGATCTCGCCAATGACATCGGCCACCCGGCGCACCGACTGGACAATCTCTTCCATGGTGGCACCGGCATCGGTCACCAGCCGGGTACCGGATTCAACCTTTTCCACCGAGGTGTCGATCAGCCCCTTGATCTCCTTGGCCGCCGCCGCACTGCGCTGCGCCAGGCTGCGCACCTCGCTCGCCACTACCGCAAAACCCCGGCCCTGCTCGCCAGCCCGCGCGGCCTCAACGGCCGCATTGAGGGCCAGGATGTTGGTCTGGAACGCGATGCCATCAATGACCCCGATGATGTCGGCAATCTTCTTGCTGCTGGCATCGATCTCCTGCATGGTGGCCACCACCTGGGTCACCACGCTGCCGCCCCGCTGCGCCACCGTGGAGGCGCTGGCGGCCAGAGCACTGGCCTGGCGGGAGTTTTCGGTGCTGTGCTGCACGGTAACGGTCAGCGCGTCCATGCTGGACGCCGTGGACTGCAGGTTGCTGGAGGTTTGCTCGGTGCGTTGCGCCAGGTCATTGTTGCCCTGGGCGATCTCGGCACTGGCCGTGGCAATGTTGTCGGTGCTCATGCGCACCTGGGCCACCATGCGCCCCAGCGAATCATTCATGGTCGCCAGGGAACGCAGCAGGCTGCCGAATTCGTCTTCACGCTGGGTGCTGATATTCGTGCTCAAGTCGCCCTGCGCGATGCGTGCGGCCAATTCGTTGGCCTGGTCCAGCGGGTCGCGTATGGAGCGCACCAGCCAACCCGTGCCCACCGTGATCAGCACGACCACAACTACCAGTCCCACGACAATGCCAACACTGTTGCTCTGGCGACGGCTTTCGGTCTCGGCCTGGACATCGACGACGCGCTGCTCCTGCATCTTGACCAGTTCCTTCTGCGAAGCAATGTACAAGCCCATGGCCGGCAGGTACTGCGTGTTCATGATCTTCAGGGCCTCCTCCACGTTGCCGTCCGCGCGGGCTTTTCGGGCCTTGTCACGCAGCTCAATCACAGGTTTGCGGAAATCGGCAATTTTGGCCAGCTGGGAACGATCCGCTTCCGTAATGGGCAGGGACTCCAGCTTCTTTTGCAGCACGGTGATCTGGTCACTGGTGGCGGTCACTGCGTCCTTGAACGCGGCGGCAACGCCCGGCTCACCGCTCAGGATGATGGCCTGGTTACGCACCGCATTGGTCTCGGTCAGTCCATTCCACTGGGTGGCGACGTGCACCAGTTGCAGGGCGATGTCCTGTCGTGCGCGCCCCTCCGCCAGAATGCCGGCGCTGCGCACCAGGCCCACACCGGCAATGGCGGTCAGCAAAGCCAGCACCAGAACGATGAAAACCCACAGCTTGGTGGCAATTTTTAAACTACTGAGTGGTCCCATGCGTGTTCTCCGGTGTTGTCCCAGCCAGGCTGGTTTATTTCCCCAAGAATAGCACCGTGCGCTGTACCCACACAAGCACTAAAGCAGCTTCACGACACCTTGCTCCAGAACATCGCGCAGGCAGGCGGCAGGCACCCGTTGGGGTGCAACCTCAGCCAACGGAACCAGCACAAAGGCCCGTTGCCACATCCGTGGGTGGGGAATGGTCAGCGCCGCACTGCTGATCTGCCCGTCACCGTACAACAGGATGTCCAGGTCCAGCGTGCGGGGCGCATTGCGGTAGGGCCGCTCACGACCGGCAGCCCATTCAATGCCATGCAAACAGCGCAGGAGATCGGGCGCCGTCAGGTGGGTTTGCAGTGCAACGACCGCATTGATGTAATCCGGCCCGCTGGAATCAACCGGTGCTGAGCGATACAGCGATGACCGGCCCGTGAGCGCGACCCCCTGCGACAGACCCAGTTGGCGCATGGCCTGCGTCAGCGTGCCAGCGGCGTCCCCCAGATTGGCGCCCAGGCCGACATAGGCGGTCACCGGCTCGCGCAGCGTCACTGTCAACGGCCAGACTCGCCCGCACCGTCCGGGTTGCCAGCTGCCCCCTTGGCCGCACCACTGCGCCTGCGCCGGCGGCGTTTGCGCGGGGCACCCGCGTCACCCTCGCCCGGCACTGCGGCAAAGTCTTCTGCCGCATTCGTATGGGGCGCATCCGGTGCAGTCACCGGCACGGAACTGTCTGCTCCAGGCGCCTCGGCCCGCGGCGCGCGCGCAACCCGCGGCGCGCGCTGGCGTTTGTGTTGTTCTTCGCGCACCTGGTCCACCAGGTCCTGACGCAGGGTGTCGTCGGCCATGCTGAACTCCTGCCACCAGTCGGCCAGCATCTCGTCCACCTCGCCAATGTCGGCACGCAGGCGCATGAAGTCAAACGCCGCCCGAAACCGTGGCTGGTCCACCATGCCAAACGGCGTGCTGCCCACGCGCTTCTCGAAGCGCGGCTGCATGACCCAGATCTCGCGCATGTCGCCGGCCAGCTTGCCGCCGCCCGAGACATCACCAATGCGCGCATGGAACACGTCGTCAATCGCATCCATCAGCGCGGGATGCGAATGCTGACGCTGCTCCAGGCGACGGGCCCAGCCGTCGCGCACATCGGCCCACAACACGCAGGCCAGCAGGAAGCTCGGTGCCACCGGCTTGCCCTCGCCGACGCGGCGATCCGTGTCCTTGAGTGCCGCATTCACAAAGGGCTGGTCGGCACGCTCCACCACCACGTCCAGCAACGGATAGATGCCGCGGGCCATGCCCAGCTTCTTCAGTTGTTCAATGGATGCAAGGGAGTGACCGGTCTGCAGCAGCTTGAGCATTTCGTCAAACAGGCGGCTCTGCGGCACATCGGCCAGCAGCTCCTGCGACTTGATCAGCGGCGCGGCCGTCTTGGCCTCCAGCGCAAAGCCCAGCGGGCTGAGCTTGGCGGCAAAGCGCACGGCACGGATGATGCGCACCGGGTCTTCACGGTAGCGCGTGGCCGGGTCGCCAATCATGCGGATGACGCGGTTCTTCACATCCTTGAACCCATTGTGGTAGTCCACCACCACCTGCGTTTGCGGGTCGTAGTACATGGCGTTGATGGTGAAGTCGCGGCGCACCGCGTCTTCTTCCTGCGGGCCCCAGACGTTGTCGCGCAGCACGCGTCCGGTCGAGTCCACAGCGTGTTTCATGCCAGCGAGTTCGCTGCGGCTGGTTTTCTCGTTGCCCGCCACCTGCTCGGCGGCGGCATTGTCCAGGTAGGCGCGGAAGGTGGAGACCTCAATGACCTCATGCTCGCGGCCGCGGCCATAGACCACGTGCACGATGCGAAAGCGCCGGCCAATGATGAAGGCACGCCGGAACAGACCCTTGACCTGCTCGGGCGTGGCGTTGGTGGCCACGTCAAAGTCCTTGGGCCGCAGGCCGACCAGCAGATCACGCACCGCGCCACCCACCACATAGGCTTCAAAGCCCGCTGCGTGCAGCGTGCGTACCACGTTGATGGCCCGTTCGTCCACCAGGTTGGGGTCTATGCCGTGCACTTCGACCGGCACATCCACCCGTTTGCCAAATTTGGGTTGTTTGCGGGCGAGGGCGGCTGGCGATTTGCCCAGTAGTTTGTCTATAAATTTTTTGATCATGGAAACTCAGCTAAACAGGTCAAGTATGCGCCATCCACGCTCCCGCGCCAGCGCGCGCAAACGGGCATCCGGGTTGGTGGCCACTGCCACGTTGGCCCGCTCCAGCAGCGGCAGGTCATTCATGGAGTCGGAATAGAAGGTAATCTGCACACCTTCCCAATCCAGGCCACGCATTTTCAACCACTGTTCGACCCGCGTGACCTTGCCTTCACGAAACGAGGGCACACCGCGTATGCCGCCCGTGAACCAGCCCGTCCCCCCCACGGAGCCGTCACGCTCCAGCTCTACGGCAATCAGTTCGTCAACGCCAAACGCCTGGGCAATCGGGCGGGTGACAAACTCATTGGTGGCGGTGACGATGGCCACCACATCACCTGCCTGCTGGTGCTGACGGACCAGCTCCAGCGCCTGGGGTTGTATGGCTTTCTGGACGGTAGCCCTCATGAAATCTGCATGTGCCGCTATCGATTCAGTAGCGCCGTGTTTGCAGACGGCCTCTGTGGCAAAGCGCACGTAGTCGTGCACGTCGAGCGTGCCGGCCTGGTACTGGGCGTAAAACGCATCGTTCTGGCGTTTGAAAGCCACCGGGTCCACCCAGCCGCGCTGTATGGTGAATTCGCCCCAGGCGTAGTCTGAATCGATTGGGATCAGCGTATGGTCCAGATCAAACAGAGCAATGTTGACCCCCACGCTTGTCGCTGCGCGTACTACGCTGCCCCCCGAGGGGGCCCTCGCGCCTAAGGGCGGCCTGTCGGCGCTCAAGTTGGCGGTCGCTTTCTTCTTCTCTGTCATCAATTGTTTTCCATCATGGATTTGATCAGCGGTATCGTGATGGCCCGCTTGGTCTGCAGGGCATAGCCGTCGAGCAGCTCCAGCAGCTCCATCAGGTGGCCCAGGTCCCGGCTGAAGCGGGTGAGCATGAAGTCCATGACGTCGTCGCCGAGAAAAACCCCGCGCGCATCGGCGGCCTGGCGCAAGACGGCGCGGCGTTCGGGCTCACTCAGGGGCTGCAGGCTGAATACATGGCCCCATCCCAGGCGCGTGCGCAAGTCGTCACGCAACTGCAGCTCCACCGGCGCATAGGCACCGGCCGCCAGTACCGGACGCTGGTGGGTCTGGGCATTGACAAACCAGTTGAACGCCGTGTGCTGCTGGGCGGCTGTGTACAGATGCACGTCATCGAGCACCACGGCGGCCCACGACTCGTTGAACTCCGGCGCCTCGTGTACCGACGCGTCCAGCCAGCCCACGCGGCCACCCTGCTCCCGCAGCGCCTCGCGGGCGGCTTTGAGCAAGTGGCTTTTGCCACTGCCCGTCGGACCCCAGAAATAGGTGGGCACGGGCGAACGCGTCGCCACATGGTTGCTGGTGTTGGACTTGGCGCCTACCCACATTTCCATGTGGCGCAGCGCCGCGGTATTCGGGCCGGCACAAAAGTTCGCAAGCGTGGGGCCAGCGGACAGACCAATGTCGAGCGCAATCTGTTTCATGCTTTTGCCATCATCCCTGGTAGAGACGACTGGACAGATACCCCGTCCGGACGCGGCGCACCGCGACGAGCAAAACAGCACTGACGGGCAAGGCAATCAGCACCCCCACAAACCCGAACAGTTGTCCAAAGGCCAGCAAGGCGAAAATGACAGCCAGCGGGTGCAGACCAATGCGCTCGCCCACCAGGCGCGGGGTCAGGAAAAAACTCTCGACCACCTGGCCCAGGCCATACACCGCAGCCACCATGGCAACCGTATAACCCAGCCCCGATTCGGCGGAGAACTCCAGAAGGCCCGCCAGCGCGGCCAGGACCATGCCGACCCCAAACCCCAGATAGGGGACAAAAATCGCCATGCCGGTAAAGATGCCGATCGGCAGCGCCAGGTCCAGCCCAAACAGGCCCAGCCCGACGCTGTAGAAGACCGCCAGAATCAGCATCACCAGCAGCTGGCCCCGCAGGTACTGCCCCAACACCCCATCGGCTTCGACCATGAAGCTATCGGTTGCGGCGCGCAGACGCGGTGGAATCAGATGGCGCAATTGCTCAACGAAGTGATCCCATTCCATCAACAGGTAAAAAAGCGCTACGGGAATCAGAATCGCGTTGCCTATCAGTGACAACGCGACACTGCCGCCCAATTTGAGCGATGCAAGGACCGAGCCGGCGATGTCTTCCATGTTGCCACTGAGGTGTGTCACCGCGAAGGCTTTGACACTGGCGACGTTCAGCGTGATGTGAATTCCCCATTGCGCCAGCCAGGGCTTGAGCGAGGTGTTCACACCCTCCAGCAGCAGCGGCAGTTGCTCCCGCAACAGCGGCAGCTCTTTGGCCATGATGGGAACCATCAACAGCAGTATGGCCAATACCACTACCAGAAACAGCAACTCCACCAGCACCACGGCCAACAGTCGCGGAATCCGCCCGCGTCCGACATCGTCGAGCCAGTCCACCAGGGGCGTCAGGGCATAGGCCAGCACGGCCGCCACGACAAACGGCGTCAGCACCGGCGCGAGCAGCCACAACACACCGGCCAGCAGGATAGCGATCAGGCTCCAGGCAACAAAAGTTTTTTGGGGAGGGGTGAATTGCATACAGAAACGCGAGGGCGAACCCTTAAAATCTAGGCAAATTCTATCGGGCTCAGCTATAGGGCTCCGCCAAGTCAGCCTTCGCACCCCAATTCACATGACCCAATCCAGCTCCCCCACCCCCCTGTCCTACAAAGATGCCGGTGTCGATATCGTTGCCGGCGATGCACTGGTCGAACGCATCAAGCCCCTTGCCAAGAAGACCATGCGCGAGGGCGTACTGGCCGGCATTGGCGGTTTTGGTGCGCTGTTCGAGGTCCCCAAGCGCTACAAGGAACCCGTGCTGGTCAGCGGCACCGACGGCGTGGGCACCAAGCTCAAGCTGGCGTTTGAATGGAACATGCACGACACCGTGGGCATCGACCTGGTGGCCATGAGCGTCAACGATGTGCTGGTGCAGGGTGCCGAGCCGCTGTTCTTTCTGGACTACTTCGCCTGCGGCAAGCTGGACGTGGATACCGCGGCAGCCGTCATCGGCGGTATCGCCAAGGGCTGCGAACTATCGGGCTGCGCGCTGATTGGCGGTGAAACCGCAGAAATGCCGGGCATGTACCCCGCCGGTGAATACGACCTGGCCGGTTTTGCCGTCGGTGCCGTCGAAAAGTCCAAGATCCTGACCGGCGCGAGCGTAAAACCCGGCGACGTGGTGCTCGGCCTGGCCAGCCACGGCGTGCACTCCAATGGCTTCAGCCTGGTGCGCAAATGCATTGAACGTGCTGAATCCGCTGGCACGGTGCCCGCCACGCTGGACGGCAAGCCCTTCAAGCAGGCCATCATGGAACCGACCCGCCTGTACGTGAAAAACGTGCTGGCCGCACTGGCGCAGCACCCCATCAAGGCCCTGGCCCACATCACCGGTGGCGGCCTGCTGGAAAACATTCCCCGCGTGCTGCCAGAGGGCATGGCCGCCCACCTGACCAAGGGCAGCTGGCCGCAGACCGAGCTGTTTGCCTGGCTGCAAAAAACCGCCGGCATCGACGACATCGAAATGAACCGCACCTTCAACAACGGCATCGGCATGGTGGTGGTGGTGGACGCCGCCAGCGCCACCGCCTGCGCGGACACGCTGCGCGCCGCAGGCGAGACGGTGTACACCATCGGCGTGATTGCCCCCTTGGGCAGCACGTCGGCCGTGGTCGTGGCCTGAGCGGCCGGTAGCGCCGGCGTCGGCCCCGGCCGACGGCACGCAATGATGTCCTAAATTGATCGACTCTGGTCTGCATTTGAGTCGACAGCACAGCTGGCACAGTGAAAAATCAGGGCTACCAAGCATTAACATGGAGTCCTAAAATGAACACTGCCCTGATCGTCATCGATGTCCAGGAATCCTTCCGACACCGTCCGTTCTTTACTGAACAGGACCTGCCGGCCTATCTGGCTGCCCAAAACGCACTGATTGAAGGCTGCGTACAGCGTGGTATGCCGGTGGTGCGCATTTTTCACACCAGCGGCCCCCGTGCAACCGACAACCCGTTTGCCCCCGAATCCGACCTGATCCGCCCCCTGCAGGGCCTGGTGGACTTTGACGCCACCGCCACTTTCACCAAGAACCGCCACAGCGCGCTGGTGGGCACAGGACTGGATGTCTGGCTGACCAGCAACGGCATACAGCGCCTCATCATCAGCGGCATCCGCACCGAACAATGCTGCGAGACCACGACCCGCCACGCCTCGGACCTGGGCTGGAGCGTGGACTTTGTGACCGAAGCCACCCTGACCTTTGACATGGTGCAGCCCGATGGCCGCACCCTGGCCGCCACCGACATCGTGGCCCGCACCGCTACCGTGCTGCAGGGACGCTTTGCCACCTTGTGCAGCGTGCCACAGGCACTGGAACGCGCATGCACCAGCCCCTGATTCGCGTTGCGTTTGTTCTGCTCCCCAACAGCCTGGCACTGGACTGGGCAGGCCCGGCCGAAGCCCTGCGCATCGCCAACCAGGTGCTGCACAGCCAGGGCCAGCCCGAGCGCTTTGCACTCGAATTTGTCGGGCCCAACCCCCAGGCCATGAGTTCGGTCGGCCTGCAGTTAACCGGTCTGCTGCCGTTACCCACACCGCCCAACCAGCCGCGGGCTCCCGATCTGCGGTCGCTGTGGGTGGTGCTGGTCGGCATGCCCGGCCAACGGATTTCCATTGACGACGCCTCCACCCAGGCCCTGCTGAACTGGCTGCGCGGCGTGCGCCTGGTTGCCGGACAGGTGGAACTGCTCACCATCTGCGCCGGATCGGTGCTGGCAGCGCACGCCGGCCAGTTGGCCGGGCGGCGTGCCACCACCCACCACCAGCATCTGGACGAGTTGCAGCAGGTGGAGCCGTGCTGCGACGTGGTGGCCAACCGCGTGTTTGTGGAGGATGCCCCGGTGTACAGCAGTGCGGGTGTGACGACCGGCATTGATCTGGTCTTGCACCGCATTAGCGCCGTGTGTGGCCCGGCGCTGGCGGCACAGGTGGCGCAGACCATGGTGGTGGCGCTGCGCCGTGGACCAAACGACCCGGAGCTGTCCCCTTTTCTGGCCTACCGCGCCCACCTGCACCCAGCCCTGCACCGGGTACAGGACGCCGTCAGCCATTCACCGGATACCGCCTGGACGGTTCCCGCCATGGCCGAGGTCGCCCACACCTCGCCACGCCACCTGACCCGCCTGTTTCTGGAGCACGCAGGCCTTGCCCCCTTGCAATACCTGCGCCGCATCCGGCTGGCGGTGGCCCAGACCGCCCTGCAATCCGGCCGCAACGTGACCCAGGCCGCCGAGATGGCCGGATTCAGTTCGGACACCCAGCTGCGCCGGGCCTGGCACCAGTTCGCGCAGCGCGGTACGCCATCCGATCCACACGCTGTCCAGTAGGGCAGACACACCACCTGTCCCGCGATAGACACCGTATTTCCCGCCCAGCTGCCATTCGTCGCAATGCAGATGAAATTTGCGCAGGCATTGCCTACATTTCATGCATCGGACCGCTGTGGACCGTAACCGGAGAAGACCATGCTGCACAACTACCATACCCAGTTCAAGCTTGCCGCCCTCGCCTTTGCCGTCCTCATGACCCTGGCCGTCAACGGCTCCGTGTTGCTGCGTTTCGATGCCATGGCCCGGGGGTCGGTGATGCAGATCACGTTGCCCACCGTCACCGTCTACGGACGCTAGAAAAGATGCCAACGATGACGTTTGGCATGCATTCCGTCCTGCGGATTGCCGCCGGTCTTTCGGCCGCGCTGTTAGCCTGCGTGCTGGGGTTGGCTGGGGTCCCGGCCCACGCATGGGACCTTGTGGGCAACACGAACGTCGTCGGCTCCGGCCACGCCAACAACGTGAAACGCGAGCTGGCCCCATTCCACCAGATCGCGGTCGACCTGCCCTGCAAAGTCGAGTTGGTCCAGGGCACCAGCGAAGCGGTTTTGATAGCGGCCGACGACAACCTCTTGCCGCTGATTGAAACCGTGGTCAGAAATGGCCAGCTCACGATCAGGTCCGCCAAAGGCGTGAATCTGTCCAGCAGTAGCAGCATCCAGATCACGGTGCACGCCCGCACCGTCGATGGCTTGTTGCTGGCAGGCTCCGCTGACCTGCTGGCGGCGCGCCTACAGTCTCCCAAACTCGCGGGCAGTATTGCCGGCTCGGGCAGTATGACCATCAAGGATTTGCAGAGCGACAGCCTGTCGGTGTCGATCGCCGGTAGCGGCCGCTTTGAAGCCCAGGGAGTGGCGGCTGTCATGGATGTCAGCATTGCCGGGTCCGGCGATGTCAATGCCCCCCGCCTGTCAGCCCAGGAGGTCAACGTCAACATTGCCGGATCGGGAGACGCGACCGTCTGGGCACGCAAAGCCCTGTCGGTCAGCATCGTCGGTTCGGGCAACGTCCGCTACTACGGCGACGCCACGCGGGGAAATTCCTCCACCGTGGGCTCGGGCCGCGTCAAACAACTGGGCAGCAGCCCGCCCGTCTAGACTTCGCCGCGCACCATGGCCAACAGGCGTCCCAAAACGGCTGCGCCGTCGGCGCGCAACCCATTGTGTTCATACTCATTGGTGACCCACAGTTTCACGTTCGGGACCAGGGCCGCCGTCTCCTCTGAAAACTCGCGGTGCACGTACATGTCGTCGGAGTAGACGGCCGCTGCCACCGGCACGGTGTTGTGCTGCAGTCGGGCCACATCATAGAGAGCAGGCCATGCATCGGTCGCAGCCAGCAGTTCGGCGGCTGCCTTGAGCGGTTGCAATTGCGCGTAAGCATCAAACATCCACGGGTAAATCATCTCGCCGGTGAAGAGCACCGCGTCGCGGCCCTCCAGAGCGAACTCCTCAAACTCCACCAGCAAACGCTGGGCCGACCACTGGCTGGCGGTCCCCTGGGTGTAGCAGGCCTCGTGCAGCAACGAGTAAATCGGGTTCGTATCAAAGGTTTGCATGTGTTCCAGGTGGAACAGGAAGTTCCACTGCAGGTCGGTGCGCCCGTCACTCCCGAAAACAAAAGCTTCTTCCAGCAAATAGTGAACGGACTCAAAACCATCGCTCATGCCAAACTGCAGCCCCAGTTGCAGAAACCGCCGCGCGGTCAATTGCGCGCCCCCAGGCAGGCGCACGTCGTAGCTCAGCAGGTGGTCCACGATCTGGCGAACCCGCGCCACGTCACCGGGATAGCGCTGGTAGTACAGGCGATTCTTGGCCACGACGCGCCGGTAGGTGGCGCGGTACACATCGTCCGCCGGGCGAAACAGCGACGGAATACCGCCGGTTATCAGCACCTCTCTGAGCCCCTCGGGCGCCGCGCTTAGGTAGTGCATGGCGCAGAATCCCCCGTAACTTTGCCCCAGAATGCTCCACGGGTTCTGGCCGATGATCTGCTCGCGGATGGCCTCCGCGTCGCGCACGATGTTGTCGGCGCGAAAGTGCATCAGGTAGTCCGCCTGGGCCTGTGCGTCGCCAAGGCCGGCCAGCGCCCGTATGGTCACCGGCGTGGACCGCCCGGTTCCGCGCTGGTCCAGCAACAGCACCCGGTAGTCTTGCAAGGCGCGCCCCAACCAGCCGCTGTTGCTGGTGGGTCGTGGCGCGCCTGACCCCGGCCCCCCCTGGAAGTACACCAAATAGGGTTGGTTCGCGTTTTCCTTGCCCGGCGCGATCACTTCGCGGGCGTAGACGCTGAGGGTCCGCCCCGGCCGGGCGTAGTCCAGCGGCAGTTCAAAACTGTGGTCGCGCAGGACCAATCCGGGGATGCGGTGTGTGGCTTCCAGCATGCCCTAGTGTCCCGTGATTTCCTTGAAGAAAGCATCAGGCGACGGCTTGCGCTGCAAGAAGGCCTCCACCAGCTCGGACGGTGCCCGCTCGCCACCGCGCTCCAGTATCAGCGTGCGATAGCGCCTGCCCACCTGCGGATCCATCACGTTGGCGCCATAGGCCGAACGCATGTCCAGCGCGAGGACTTCTGACCACATATAGCCGTAATACCCAGCCTGGTAGCCACCCATCACATGGCCAAAGGCGGCTGGCACCAATGTTCCGGCCTCATAGCCCAGCGGAGTCTTGCCTTCGAGTTCGATCCAGGTCTGCATGGGGTCCACCAAAACTGGCGTGTGCAAGGCCATGTCCCACGCGGCATACAGGCGCTGACGCCCGTACTGAATGCCCTTTCCAAATGCACGCGACGCATTCATGCGCTCAATCAGCTTGGCGTCAATCGGCTTGCAGCTCGGGCACACCTGGGCAAACAAGGCCAGTGATTCAGGCCGGCGGGACCACTCTTCATACATCTGCGAAGGCGCCTCGACAAAGTCGCGCTTGACGCCCGTGCCGGCGTTGAGCACATAGCGGGTGCGCGACAGCACGCCATGCATGATGTGCCCGAACTCGTGGAACAGGGTTTCAAGCTCGTTCTGATCAAATCCGTCACGGCTGAAGTTCGTCACCAGAACAGACACCGGCGTGCGTCCACCCGCCAAAGACCCGCCTCGAACAGGAAATGCAGCGGCGTGCTTGTATTTGCCATCGCGTGGAAACAGGTCCAGATAGAAACTCGACAGGTACTTGCCACTGGCACTGTCAAACACATCGTAGCCACGCACATCGGCCTGCCACACCGGCAAAGCCTTGTTCGGCTTGAACTGCACCCCGTACAGGGTGCTGGTGACTTGCATCATCCAGTCAATCGTGGGATCGGTGGGAAACTGCATGCGCACCGCATTCTGGTCCACGCTATAACGCTGCTTTTTCAGGCTCTGCTGGTAAAACAAGACATCCCAGCGCTTGAGGGTCGCATCCTTCTCGGCGGTGAAAGCCACTTTCTCGGCGCGCAATTCGTCGAGCTCCTTGCGTTCCAATGCCTCTACCTTGCCCTGCACTTCGTCGAGGAATCGCGTCACCGCAGCGGCCGAGCCCGCCATCTTGCGCTTGATCGCCCATTCGGCAAAGCTGGTGTCCCCCATCAGCTGGGCCAGCTCCAGCCGCAACCCTACAGCTTCCTGCAGCAATGCCAGATTGGCCTGACCGCCACGACTCTGGAACGCGCTCCAGTAGGCCTTGCGGGTGCCCTCCACCTGCACATTGCCCATGATGGCTTCGTATTCCGGGTAGTCCAGGCCAAACAGGTAGTTGCCTTCGCCGTCGCGCGCCCGGTTGCTGAGCGCACCCGGCTGCACACCTTGCAATGCGGCCTCTGAAAATGCCAGCTTGGTGGTGACGTCGCGGACGTTGCGAGAGAAGTCCTGTGAAAGCTTGTCCAGTCGCTCAAAGATGGCCTTAGCCCGCTCGCGCTTGACCGCTGGCAGGCTTACGCCGCGCTCTTCAAAGTCATCCAGAATGCTCTGCCGCGCCATGGTGTCAATCGGATCGCTCGTGCGCAGCGCCTTGACCCGTTGAAACAGCGCCTCGCTTTGCAGGTATTCGTTGGGCAGCGCCGACAGCAACAGGTCACAGGCCTCCGCCGCCTTGCGCACCTCGGGGTCGGGACTGGTTTCGGACAGCAGTCCGATGGGCCCACCAATGTCCTGCAATCCCATATCGAGTTCATTCCATGCATGCAACACCGTCTTCACGTTGACGCGCCGCAGCGGCAAGGCTTTGATCTTGTCCACGCGCTGACGTGCCTGGGCAATGCTCTTGTCGCATAGTTGGGGAATCTCTGCTGCGGTGGGCTGCGCGATCACGCCGCGCGGAGCGGCCAGGGCATGGGGAAGGAAACATGCTGCGAGGGCCGCGAGCACCGTGGTGTGAAGCTTCATTGGCAATCCTGAAATCGGGTTGAGTGTGGACTGTCCGGGGTTGACCCGGCACGTCCGCGACAGCCTTTTGGGTGCGCGGGCTGCGGGATTATAGGCACCACCCCTACGCCCTCAAGACCGCCGCAACGCGTCCACCCAGTCGGCAATGGCATCCAGATTGACACGGTCATCGGCGTGCACCAGGTAGCACTCCAGATCCGCCAGCGCCTGCTCGATATGACCCAACTCGGCGTGGGCGAGTCCACGGTCGCGGTACTCCGGCCACGATTTGGGCAACAGCACGACGAGGCGCTCCTGCACTGCCAGCAGGCGCTCCCAGTCGTTCTGCGACTTGTGGATTTCCTTCAGGTTGCGCAGCATGCGGGCAATGATGTCGCGCGACGGTGCCGTTTGCAGATAAAGACCCAACGGCGTCTCGAGCTCGTCCACCAGACCGCTGCGCTTGCGGTAGGGCTCCAGCCGCTCGGACAACTCTTCACGGCTCAGCGACTTGCCGCTCAACGGGTCAATCACCACCTGCCCCATCGGCAGGTTCACCTTGACCAGAAAATGCCCGGGGAACCCCACACCCCGCACCGCCAGCCCCAGGCCCTGGGCCAGCTCCATCCACAGCACCGCCAGTGCGATGGGTATGCCCCGGCGACTTTGTAGCAGACGGTGGATGAAACTGTTGTCCGGGTCGTAAAAGTCGTTGACGTTGCCGGCAAAGCCCAGATCCTGGAAGAAAAACTGGTTCAGGATGCGCAACTTTTGCACCGGCCCGCTATCGGCCGCCAAGCGCCGGCGCACGCGCTCCAGCAGTTGGTCCACCTCGCCCAACACCGTCTGCACGTCCATTTCGGGGTACTCGTCCTGGCCCAGGCTGACGGCGGCTTCAAACAGCGCAAATTCACCGTCGCTCTCCACCAGGGACGCAAAGTACTCCAGGGGTGTGGGCTGGTCAAAGGACAGTTTCATGGTGTCAGGTCTTCCCAATCTAACGCCGGATCAACTGTCTCAAATTCACGCCGGCAGCCCAGATCGCTCCAAAATAGATAGCAATAGCACTAGATACGAAGAGGGCTAGAAGCCCAATACGCTTGAGCTTCTCGGCCTTGAGGGCGAGCCAGGGAAACGCAGCATTGGCCCACATCAGAAACACGGCCAACAGGGCACTCGCCGCAATCACCTGCAGCGCAAAGCGTGCCCAACCGGGAAGGGGCACATAGGTGCCACTGCGCACCAGCCCCACCAGCAGCCACACGGCATTGACCATGGCACCCACTCCAATGGCCAGGGCCAGGCCTGCATGGGCCAGCATCGGCACGAACAGCAGGTTCAAGCCTTGGGTGATGACCAGCACCGCGATCCCGATCAAGGCCGGCGTGCGGATATTCTGGCTGGCGAAGTAGCCTGGAGTCAATACCTTGATGGCCACCAGGCCCAACAGGCCCGCACCGTAGCCCATCAACGCGGCGCTGGTCTGCACCACGTCCGCATCGGCGTACTTGCCGTTGTGGAAGATCACCGCCACCAGGGGCTGTGCAAAGGTGACCAGGGCCACAGCACTGGGCACCGCCATCAGCACCACCAAGCGCAAGCCCCAGTCAATCATTTCGGAAAATCTGGCTGCGTCCTGGGACGCCTTGGCGGCAGCGAGTTGCGGCATCAGCACCACGCCCAGCGCAACACCCAGCATGGCAGTGGGGAACTCCATCAACAGGCCTGCATTGTTGAGCCAGGTCACCGAACCGGTGGTCAGATGGGAGGCAATCTGTGTGTTGATCAGCAATGAGATCTGTGCCACGCTGACCCCCAGCAATGCAGGCCCCATCAAATGCACTATTCTTTTTGTAGCGGGTTGTGACCATGCTGCGCGGGCCGCAGCCAAACTCAGACGAATTGCGGGGGCCAAACCCATGCGGTAGAGCGCCCACCAAATGGCACCCAACTGCAGTACCCCCCCCGCCATCACGCCCGCAGCCATGGCATAGATCGGTTCGATGCCCAGCTGCTTGAACCAGGGCGCACCCAGCCAGGCGGCCGTAATCATGGCGACGTTGAGCAAAACCGGCGTGGCCGCCGGAATGGCAAACTTTTTCCAGGTATTGAGAACGCCAGCCCCCAAGGCGACCAGCGACATGCAGGCGATATAGGGGAACATCCAGCGCGTCATGACCGTCGCGGCCTCAAAACCCTCAGGCGACAGCCCGCTGGCCAGCATGTAGACAAGGATCGGTGCACCAACAATGCCCGCCACACAGGTCACCACCAGAACCAGGGTCAGCAAAGTGGCGACGGCACTGATGAGCGCATGGGTGGCGGCATCGCCGTCCTGCTCCTTGCTTGCCGCCAGCACCGGCACAAAGGCCTGGCTGAAGGCGCCCTCGGCGAACATGCGGCGCAGCATATTGGGGATGCGAAAAGCCACCCAGAACGCATCCGTCATGGCATTCACGCCAAAAATCGAGGCCATCAGCAGATCGCGCACCAAGCCAGTGATGCGCGACGCCAGGGTCAGAATCGATACGATGGAGGCAGATTTGATGAGGCTCACGGGTCAAGTGTAGCCCGCGGCGGGGCAAAATGGTACAATCGCGGGCTTTGCTGGCATCATCCTCAGACACAAGGAACTATTACTATGGCATCTGGAAAACCCAAGAAAAAGAACCCGCGCCTCGCGTCGGGCCGTAAGCGCGTCCGTCAGGACGTCAAAATCAATGCAGCAAACACATCTTTGCGTTCCAAGTACCGCACCGCGGTCAAGAACGTAGAGAAGGCAGTTCTGGCCGGTGACAAGACCAAGGCCACTGAACTGTTTGCGAAGATGCAGGCCGTGGTGGACACCGTGGCTGACAAGGGCATCTTCCACAAAAACAAGGCAGCTCGCGACAAGAGCCGTCTGTCGACCAAGGTGAAAGCCCTGGCTGTCGCAGCTTCACCTGCAGCCTAAAACTTAGGCACATCGCACAGACCTTTCGGGGTCTGCCGTTTGCACCGGGTGCGCTGCCAGCAAAGCAAAAAAGCCGTTCAGTTGAACGGCTTTTTTGTTGGCCTCAGGAGTGCGAATGCCGGTGGTGAATGTCCGGAAAGTGCGCATGCCGGTGTCGCAGTTGCCCGTGCTGGTGCACATGCGCATGCGGCTGTGATCCGTCCCAGTCGAAGTCGTGGCCGTGCTGGTGGTGGGCGTCATGGCTGTGCATGTGGCCGTGGGACAGGGCCATGTGCTCATGGTCATGCGCATGGTGTTCGGTGAGGTGCAGCCAGACGCCGGCCGCCATCAACCCGGTGGCAACCCAGAACGCTGCGTTGGTAGACTCCCCGAACAACGCCACCGAAATAGCCACCCCCACAAATGGCGCCGTCGAGAAGTACGCGCCGGTACGCGCCGCACCCAACCCACGCAGGGCGAGAACAAACAACACCAGGCTCAGGCCATAGCCCACGAAACCAATCAGCAGGGCCGATGACACCCACTCCATGGCGGGCCAGACCGCGCCCATCGCCCATCCCAGCCCGGTGTTGACACATCCGGCGACCAGACCCTTGCTGCCCGCGATAAACAAGGCGTCGGAGGCCGACACCTTGCGGGTCAAATTGTTGTCCATCGCCCACGCCAAGCAGGCGCCTGCCAAGGCCAGGGGGCCGATGCCCGACGCAGAAACGGTTTGTTCCGACCACGCCAACACGACCCCGCCGGCAACGATCAGCACCATGCCCGCGACGATACGGCGGTCCGTGGCCTCCCGAAAGACCAGCCAGGCCAGGACCGCGGTCAGGACCGATTCAAGATTGAGAAACAGCGAAGCCGTGGCCGCCGCCGTGTGCGACAGGCCCACCATCAGCAGCACAGGGCCCAGAACACCCCCGCAGGCGATGGCTCCCAGCAACCAGGGCCACTCCTGCCTAGCCAGTCCGGCCGGTTTCCAGCCCCGGTCACGCACCATCCGCAGGACGGTCAGGCCCAGGCCACTGCCCAGGTACAACAGCCCTGCCAGCAGAAAGGGCGAAGACGTGGCAAGGCCGTCACCCAGGAGTTGCTTGGCGAACGGCGTGCTGGCCCCAAACAGGACAGCCGCCCCCAGCGCGGGCCACGCCGCACGGTGAAATTTGCTTTGCAAAAGGAACTCCTATCGATTGTCAGGGCTGATCACCATCGAAGCCGGTGTGGCAACCCGGATACCAAGCTTGCAGAATTGTAATTTTCACGTCATGGTATTGATCCTTGCCAGAGCGCAGACTCAACGTCCATGCACCACTGTGTGCCCATGCACACTGACGGATTAGGCAATGGCCCATACCCTGCACTTGCGCTCATTCTGAGGCACAACCATCATCGCCAGCCTTTCTGGTCTTTTCCTTGAGGAGTTCGCCATGGACCACGCCATGCAAACCGGGCACCATGCACACCCGGCAACTGCGCCAGCAGCCGGACCACCACCGGTTAGCACGGTCTACACCTGCCCCATGCATCCCGAGATCCGCCAGGATCACCCCGGCAATTGCCCCAAGTGCGGCATGACGCTGGAGCCCGTGATGCCCACGCTGGAGGATGATGACAACGCCGAGTTGCGCGACTTCCAGCGCCGCTTCTGGTGGACACTGCCGCTGACCGCGGTTGTTTTTGTGCTGGCCATGGTGGGCCACCGCCTGCAGTGGATGGACATGGCGGTGCAAAGCTGGGTGGAGTTTGCGCTGGCCACGCCCATCGTCGTCTGGGCCGGTTGGTCCTTCTTTGTGCGCGGGGCGCAATCCATCATCCACCGCAGCCCCAATATGTGGACCCTCATCGGTCTGGGCACGGGTGCGGCCTATGTGTACAGCGTGGTGGCAACCATCGCGCCGGGCGTGTTTCCCGCATCATTTGTTTCCATGGGTCGGGTGGCGGTGTACTTTGAGGCGGCCGCAGTCATCATTTCGCTGACCCTGCTCGGCCAGATGCTGGAACTCAAGGCACGTTCACAAACTTCTGCGGCCATCAAGTCACTGCTGGGGCTGGCCCCCAAGACGGCACGGCGCGTCAAACCCGATGGCTCGGAAGAAGATGTGGAACTGGCCCATGTGCACATCGGCGATCTGTTGCGCGTGCGTCCCGGTGAGAAGGTGCCAACCGATGGAGTGGTGACGGAAGGCAGCAGTGCCGTGGACGAATCGATGTTGACCGGCGAGCCACTCCCCGTGAGCAAGCGCGTGGGCGACAAGGTGATTGGTGCCACCCTGAACACCAGTGGCGCACTGGTCATGAAGTCCGAGAAGGTCGGCTCCACTACCGTGTTGTCGCAGATCGTGCAGATGGTGGCGCAGGCCCAGCGATCCCGCGCGCCCATGCAGCGCATGGCCGACGTGGTGGCGGGCTACTTTGTGGCCACCGTCGTAGCCGTTGCGCTGTTGACTTTCTTCTTCTGGGGCGTGTTCGGCCCCGAGCCCCGTTGGGTCTATGGCCTGATCAACGCGGTGTCGGTGCTGATCATCGCCTGCCCCTGCGCCCTTGGTCTGGCCACGCCCATGTCCATCATGGTGGCCACCGGCAAGGGGGCCACGCACGGTGTGCTGTTCCGGGACGCCGCAGCCATTGAAAACCTGCGCAAGGTGGACACACTCATCATCGACAAAACCGGCACGCTGACCGAAGGTCGTCCGGTATTTGACCGCGCAATTCCTGCCGCGGGGTTGGACGCGGACGAAGTGCTGCGTATGGCGGCCAGTCTGGACCAGGGCAGTGAACACCCCCTGGCCGCCGCCATCGTGGCGGCCGCGCGGGAGCGCAAGCTCGAGCTGGACAAACCAGAGAACTTTGAATCCGGTTCCGGCATCGGTGTGCAAGGTCAGGTGGGTAGTCGCCATCTGGCCTTGGGCAACACGACCTGGATGCAACAACTGAAAGTCTCGGTCGATGCCTTGAAACCACAGGCAGAAAGCCTGCGCCTTGAGGGCGCCAGCGTGATGCACCTGGCGGTGGATGGCCAACTGGCCGGGCTGCTGGCCGTGTCCGACCCCATCAAGGCCAGTACCCTGGAAGCGCTGACCACCCTCAAAGCGGCAGGCTTGCGCATCGTCATGGCCACTGGCGACGGTCTGACCACGGCCAAGGCGGTCGGTACCAAGCTGGGCATTGACGAAGTGCACGGCGAGGTCAAACCGCAAGACAAGCTCGACCTGGTCGAGAAACTGCAAAAGGAAGGCCGTATCGTCGCCATGGCGGGCGACGGCATCAACGATGCACCCGCACTGGCCAAGGCCGACGTGGGCATCGCCATGGGGACCGGCACCGACGTCGCCATGAACAGCGCCCAGCTCACCCTGGTAAAGGGCGATTTACGCGGGATTACCGTGGCGCGCCTGTTGTCCGAAGCCACCGTGGGCAATATGAAACAAAACCTGATGTTCGCCTTCCTGTACAACGCGCTGGGTATCCCCATTGCGGCGGGAGTGCTCTACCCCATGACGGGATGGTTGCTCTCACCGATGATCGCGGCGCTTGCCATGAGTTTCAGCTCTGCGTCGGTGATTGGTAACGCGCTAAGACTTCGTCGGTCTTCGATAACATGGGGCCAAACCTCATCCAGTCCACAATGACCATGAAAACCTCATCCACCGCCGTCTGCACCCTGCTCCTGCTGACTGGAGGGCACCTGCCCGGCACTGCCTGGGCCAGCGGCAACCACGCGGGCGGTCACACCCATGGTGCACAGGCGGCCATCGGCAAGCCCGGGATTGAAAAGCAGGCCAGCCGAACCGTCACCATTGACATGACCGACGACATGCGCTTTTCCCCTGCCGAAGTCACGGTCCAGAAGGGTGAAACCATCCGCTTTACCGTCCACAACAGCGGCCAGCTCAAACACGAGTTCGTTTTAGGCACCGAAAAGGCGCTGAAGGAACATGCCGAACTGATGAAAAAATTTCCGGGCATGGAGCACGCGGAGGACAACATGGTCAGCGTGGCACCGGGCCAGAGCGGGGATGTGATCTGGCAATTCACCCAGTCAGGCAAGGTGTTGTTTGCCTGCCTGCAGCCCGGTCACTACGACGCGGGCATGAAAGGCTTCGTGGCCGTGGACCGCAAAAAGCTCAAGCCGGCGACTGCGGCCGCGTCTCGCTGACCTGCAATTCGTTGTCTTTGGCGAAGTTCAGGCAAAAGTCCCAGGCCATCACGTCGTACTCGCGCAGATCGCTGTGCACGATCACGCATTTCACGTTCCCGATGGAGGTCGGCACGCACCACGGGGAATAGGCCAGATGGCTTCCCGGCTGCGGCCCACCCGGACGGAACTGGCTCATGACCCCGGCCAAGCGCTCCGCCCAGTCACTGGGGCGAAACGTCTTGCCGCTTCGGGTTACTCCCAGGATGTAGATTTCTTTAAAGGACGTCAAAGGCATGGTCTTGGAGGGAACGCGAGAATTCTATCTGAGCCGGGCCATCGGTTTGCTGACACGCCATCGCATCACTGTGATGCCAAATTGTCAAAGATGCGCCACGGGGCACCGCCTAAAATTGCGGCTCAACGGACCACACTACCCTGGAGCCCCTACATGACCACTGCCCCTGCCGCGCCCTCTTCACCCCACGTGATGAACACCTATGGCCGCCTGCCCATCGCCCTGAGCCATGGCCGAGGCTGCCGCGTGTGGGACGTGAACGGCCGCGAGTACCTGGACGCGCTCGGTGGCATCGCCGTCAACACGCTGGGCCACAACCACCCCAAGCTGGTCGCCGCCTTGCAAGACCAGGTGACCAAGCTGATCCACACCTCCAACTACTACCACGTGCCGCTGCAGGAGGAACTGGCCAAGCTGCTGGTGGAACGCTCGGGCATGACCAATGTGTTCTTCTGCTCCACCGGCCTGGAGGCCAACGAGGCGGCCTTGAAGCTGGCGCGCAAGTTCGGCCACGACAAGGGCATTGAGCGACCTGAAGTCGTGGTCTACGAGAAGGCCTTCCATGGCCGCTCCATTGCCACATTGAGTGCCACCGGCAACCCCAAGGTGCAGGCCGGCTTTGGCCCGCTGGTGGAAGGTTTCATCCGCGTGCCCATCAACAACATCGAGCAATTGAAAGCCGCCACGGCCAACAACCCCAACGTGGTGGCCGTGTTCTTCGAGGCCATACAGGGCGAAGGCGGCGTCAACCCCATGCACATGGACTACCTGCGCGATGTGCGCGCCCTGTGCGATGAGCGCGACTGGCTGCTGATGATCGACGAAGTGCAGTGCGGCATGGGCCGTACCGGCAAATGGTTCGCCCACCAGTGGGCCGGCATCAAGCCCGACGTCATGCCGCTGGCCAAGGGCCTGGGCTCCGGCGTGCCGGTGGGCGCGGTGGTGGCCGGCCCCAAGGCTGCCACTATCTTTGCGCCGGGCAACCACGGCAGCACCTTTGGCGGTAACCCGCTGGCCATGCGCGCCGGGGTCGAAACCATCCGCATCATGGAAGAACAGGGCCTGCTGGCCAATGCCGCCACGGTGGGCGCCCACCTCAAGGCCGGCCTGGAGCGCGCACTGGCGGCTGAACTGGCCAGCGGCGCCGTCAGGGAAATCCGCGGTCAGGGGTTGATGCTGGGCATTGACCTGTCCAAGCCCTGCGGCGCCCTGGTGCAGCGCGCGGCCGATGCCGGCCTGTTGATCAGCGTGACGGCCGACTCCGTGGTGCGCCTGGTGCCGTCGCTGATACTGACGGCGGCTGACGCCGACCAGATCGTCGCCATCCTGTGCCCACTGATCTCTGCCTTGCTCAAGGAGACTACATGAACGCCCAAGCCCTCGCCAGCACTCTGCCTCAGGGTGCGCCACCCGTTCGGCACTACCTGCAGTTTGCCGACTTCGCGGCCGATGAATACCACTACCTGTTCACCCGTGCGGCGCTGATCAAGCAGAAGTTCAAGACCTTCACCAAGCACCACACCCTGGTGGACCGTACGCTGGCTATGATTTTTGAGAAGGCATCCACCCGCACGCGCGTGAGCTTCGAGGCCGGCATGTACCAGATGGGCGGCAGCGTGGTGCATCTGACCACCGGCGACAGCCAGCTGGGCCGCGCCGAGCCGATCGAGGACAGCGCCAAGGTCATCAGCCGCATGACCGACATCGTGATGATCCGCACCTTCGAGCAGACCAAGATCGAGCGCTTTGCCGCCAACTCGCGCGTGCCGGTCATCAACGGCCTAACCAACGAGTTTCACCCCTGCCAGATCCTGGCCGACCTGTTCACACTGCTGGAACACCGCGGTACCGACGCCAACGGAAATTTGGACCCTAACCACCTGCAGGGCAAGACCGTGACCTGGGTGGGCGATGGCAACAACATGGCCAACACCTGGCTACAGGCAGCGGCCACGCTGGGCTTTCATTTGCGGGTGAGCACCCCCAGTGGCTATGAGCTGGACGAGAAAGTGGCCGTTACCCCTCGTGGAATGGGCGCAGGTAGCTACAAAACTTATAGCAACCCGCTGGAGGCTTGCGCCGGCGCCGACCTGGTCACCACCGATGTCTGGACCAGCATGGGCTATGAGGCCGAGAACGAAGCCCGCCGCACAGCCTTCGCAGCCTGGTGTGTGGACTCCCGGATGATGGCCGCCGCCAAGCCCGACGCGCTGTTCATGCACTGCCTGCCCGCCCACCGCGGCGAAGAAGTGCAGGCCGACGTGATAGATGGACCACAATCGGTGGTGTGGGACGAGGCAGAGAACCGCATGCATGTGCAAAAGGCACTGATGGAGTACCTGCTGCTGGGCCGCCAGAACTAAGCCATCTACCGGAGCGTGCGCATGAAGAAAACCCCAAAAGACGAGCCAAAAGTCTGGGTCACCGCTGTCAAGCTGGTGATTGGCGTGGTCGTGATTGTGGGTGGCGTCGGCCTTGCGCTGTGGTATGCCAAAGACCTGGACAACGGAATGCCCAAGCCCCCGGGGGGCGACTCGTGGGGCATCTCCAAGGACTCCCCGTCGCGCATGAAACGCTAGGCGTCCGTCTTCCCGGCGGCAATGCGCTCCCGCGCAAACGCATAGGCTGCCAGCACCGCCTGCTCTTCGCTGGGGTAGTCATTGGGCACGCGGTGGGGTGTCGTGGCATGGCCTTTCAACCGGGCATAGTCCGCTCCGCGTTCAAAGTGCACCCAGGCCATCCAGCGCCCGGTGGCCTCCCTTTTGGTTGTTACCGAGGCGCATTCGCCATCTTGTTCGATCACGGGATAGCCGGACATTTTCAACTCCTTAAAAAGAGCAGTCACGGTGTAACCTTAGTAAACCCGCGGTGGGTTTGCAAATCTCTATAAGCGCACGCGGCTACCGGGAATACACACCGCTGGCGATGTAGGCGCCACCCCATAGCTCCGCGCTCGCCTGCATCTCGCCGATGTACTCGGCCAGCACGCTCCAGGGCCGGTCCAGACCGTCCAGCGACGTCACCGAATGCAGGGCCGCCCCCATCACGCAGCAGTTGACGGCCCAGTTCCAGGGCGAGGCCCATTGCAGCCCCGCCGCAACGACCATGGCGCCCGGCTTGAGGTGGTCCACCACATTGCAGACGGCGTTCGGGTTGCGCACGATGTCGTGCGTGAAGTGAAACAGCGCGGCATCGACCCGGCACGGAATCTGCACGGTTTCCACGGCCGCCTGCAGCAGCGTCACATTGGTCCACCCGGCGCGCGCGACCCGGGCGCGGGCCTGGTCCAGCATTTGCGGGCATTGCTCAATGGCGATGATGCGCCCCCGCCGGCCAATGGCCTGCTGCAACCCATCGAAGCTGAGGCCGGTACCGCAACCCACATCCAGCACCGCGTCGCCACGCTTGAGTTTCAGCAGGGCGATGGCACTGCGGCGGATGGGCTCAAACGCCGCCAGTTCCAGGTCATAGACGCTGGCGCGCCGGCGGTATTGGTCCAGCGCGTCATTCATTGCGAATCCCCAGGCGTGCAATAACCCCACCCAATAGCATGGCATCCGCTCGCATGCGATGGGCCAGCCCCTCGGGCGACGAACCCACCACCTGCCAACCCTGGTTGAACAGGCGTTGGCGCATGTCCGCCGCGCGCACGGTCTCGCTGATCAAGGCCGCGAGTTGGACGATGACAGCTTGGGGCAGGCTGGCCGGCGCGGCCATGGCATTCCAGATCTCCAGCTCAAAGCGCTCCATGCCCAGCGCCGCCAGACTGGCCAACTCCGGCACCAACGCACTGCGCCCGGCGGAGGTGACGCCAATAGCCTTGAGGCGGCCGGCGCGCACCTGCGCCATGGCCAGGCCCGGCGGCAACAGCGCCAGCTGAATCTGGCCGCCCAGCAAGGCATTGATGACCTGCGGGTTGCCGGGATAGGGCACGTGCACCGGCGCCAAGCCGGTCTGGGCCTTCAACAGTTCCATGCCCAGGTGCGCAACCGTGCCCAGCCCCGGCGAGCCATAGCTCCAGGTGTTGCCCGAGCGCAGGCCGGTCGCCACAAAATCCTGGGCGGAACCGGTGTAGCTGACAGGCACGGTCAGCACCAACGGGGCGGTGCCGATCAGCGACACCGGCGCCAGGTCCTTCAGCGGATCGTAGGGCGTCCTGGGGTTCAACTGCCGTGCGATCGTCAGGTTGCCGTTGATCATCAGACCCAGTGTGTGGTCGTCGCTGGCCTTGGCCACCAGGTCTGCGGCAATGTTGCCGCTGGCTCCGGGCCGGTTGTCGACGATGACCGGCTGGCCCAACGCCCGGGACAAAGGCTCGGCCAGCGCCCGCGCGGTGAGGTCCGGGCTGGAGCCACCAGGAAACCCCACCAGGATGCGCACCGGTTTGCGGGGCCAAGGCGCCACGGCCGCCGATGCAGCCGATGCCGCCAACCCGCCCCACACCAGAAACTTGCGTCGTATCAGCATATTTTTAAAAACGGTACAGCCAGGGCACATCCAGCAGGCGTTCACCCAGCAGGCGCATGGACTGGTCACGGCCCCAGCGCACCAGCCCCTGGGCGTGGAAGATCTGCCCGTTGCGGATCGAGCGGGCCTGCACCCGTGCGTTGCGCTTCCAGCGCTCTTTGGCATAGCGCTCCAGCCGCTTGGCCATGCTCAGATCGGGCACTGCCAACAGGCGCTCCAGGCAAGCCGCGTCCTCAATCGCCATGCCGGCGCCTTGCGCCATGTACGGGCGCATGGGGTGCGCGGCGTCCCCCAGCAGGGCCACCCGCCCGCGGGCCTGCTCCTGGGCGCCGCCCATGGGCGGGCGGTCGCACAGGGCCCACAGGCGCCAGTTATGAATCGCACTGATCAGGTCCTGCAGGCGGTCACAGGTTTTGCCCATGGCAACCCGCAAATCGCCGGCGTGCGTGGCATGGTCCCAGTCGTCCACCTCCCCCGTGACCGCACCGTGCACAATGGCCACCACATTGAGCCAATGGCCTTTGCGCACCGGGTACTGCACCACATGCAGATTCGGCCCCAGCCACACCGTGACCTGCTGGCTGCTCAGATGGGCGGGCAGGTCCCGCTGTGCGACCAACGCCCGGTAGGCCAGGTGCCCGGTCACCCGGGGTTCGGCGTCCTGCAACAGGTGGTGGCGCACGGTGCTCCACAAGCCGTCTGCACCAATCAGGGCCTGCCCCTCCAGTGCCGAGCCATCCAGTGTTTGCGCCTGCACGCCACTGCCGGTGTCCACAAAGGATTCCAGCCATTGACCCAGCACCAGTTTCACGTCGCTGCGCTGCTGCACGGCCTTGTGCAACAGCGTGTGCAGGTCGGCCCGGTGAATCGTGGCATAGGGCGCGCCATAGCGCGTGCGCATGCGTTCACCCAGGCGCAGCCGCGCCAATTCCTCGCCATTGGCGGCCGAGCGGACCCGCAGCAGTTCGGGAAACGCCACCACCTCCTTGAGCTCCTGCTCCAGCCCCCAGGCAATCAGGCGCCGCATCACATTGGGGCCCATCTGTATGCCGGCCCCCACCTCGCCAAACTCATGGGTGCGCTCCAGCAGCGTGACCGGCCAGCCCGCGCGGGAACAGGCCAGCGCGGCCGACAGCCCGCCAATGCCGCCACCGGCTATCAGAATCTGTTTTTCCATGGCGCTATTGTCTTCCGATTGGGGCGGCATTGCCGCTGGTGAACGGGTGCGGGACAATATGGGGCATGAGCCCCAAATCCCCCGAATTATTACTACCCGCCGGATCGCTGGACAAAATGCGCGCCGCCTTTGACTTTGGCGCCGACGCCATCTACGCCGGCCAGCCCCGCTACTCCCTGCGCGCGCGCAACAACGAATTCAAGCTGGAGCAGATCCAGACCGGCATTGAAGAAGCCCACGCCCGCGGCAAGAAGTTCTTTGTCACCAGCAACCTGCTGCCGCACAACGACAAGGTGCGCACCTACCTGCGCGACATTGAACCCGTCATTGCGCTGAAACCCGACGCGCTGATCATGGCCGACCCCGGCCTGATCATGATGGTGCGCGAAGGCATGGACAGAGGCAATTTCAATGACGTGCCCATCCACTTGTCGGTGCAGGCCAATACGGTCAACTACGCGGCGGTGAAATTCTGGCAGAAAGTCGGCGTCCAGCGGATCATTCTGTCGCGCGAGCTGAGCCTGGACGAGATCGAAAAAATCCGCCAGGAATGTCCGGACATGGAGCTGGAAGTGTTTGTGCACGGCGCGCTGTGCATTGCGTATTCGGGTCGCTGCCTGCTGTCGGGCTACTTCAACCGGCGCGACCCGAATCAGGGCACCTGCACCAACGCCTGCCGCTGGAACTACAGCACCCAGGACAGCGCCATGGACCCCAACACCGGCGAAGCCATCGCCATCAAGATGGAGGCCGGTTTCAATTTCAACGAAGCACAAGAGGAAGCCGAGCAGTCCTTCGCCGCCTGCGGTGGCAGTGCCCGCCACCCGGCGGCTGATAACGTCTACCTGCTGGAAGAGGCCGGTCGCCCGGGCCAGCTGATGCCAATCATGGAAGACGAGCACGGCACCTACATCATGAACAGCAAGGACCTGCGCGCCGTGGAGCACGTGGAGCGCCTGGTCAAGATCGGCGTGGACTCTCTGAAGATCGAGGGCCGCACCAAGAGCCTGTACTACGTGGCCCGCACCGCGCAGACCTACCGCCGTGCCATTGACGACGCCGTGGCCGGGCGGCCGTTCAACCCCAAGCTGATCACCGAACTCGAAGGCCTGTCCAACCGGGGGTTCACCAGCGGCTTTCTGGAGCGCCGCCCGTCACAGGACTACCAGAACTACGAAACCGGCCACTCCGAGATCGGCCATAGCCATTTTGTCGGTGAGGTGCGCACCGTGGCGGACGGCTGGGCCGAAGTGGAGGTGAAAAACAAGTTTCTGGTCGGTGACCAGATCGAGGTGATTCACCCCAGCGGCAACCACACTGTCACCTTGGAGCAGATGCGCAATCTGGACGGCGAATCCATCACCGTAGCGCCGGGCAGCCCGCTGCAGGTGCGCATTCCGCTGGAGGCGCGCTACGCGGGCGCACTGCTGGCGCGCGTGATACCGGCTTGACGCCGGCGGCGCGCTCGATCATGCCCGGGGCGCGCTATTTCTTGTCCTTTGTGATCTCGCCCTTTGCGATCTCGCCCTTTTTGTTGGCGGCAGCGGCTTCAGCCTTGACCGTCGCGCGCACGGCTACCATTTCTTCCTTGCTGAGTTTGGCTTGCGCCTTGGCTCCCAAGCCGTCAACTTCGCCATGGGCCACGTCGCCTTTCTTGTTGGCGGCGCTGCCCTCCGCCTTGACCATGGAGCGCAGGGCTACCATTTCTTCCATGCTGAGCTTGGCTTCTACTTTGGCCATCATGTCACTTTCGCCACGGACCACGTCACCCTTCTTGTTGGCGACACTTGCATCAGACTTGACGTCAACACGGGCCTTGTTGGAATCATCGGCCGCATAGACACACACTGCGGACAGACTCGCGAGCAGGGCAATAAGAACTTTATTCATAAAAAACTCCGAAATAGTGGAATGGACGAAGGGCCACGACGCGACCCATGGACCCATATTGGCCACCGATGGGCGCCCCGTCTGTTGGCCAGCACACAGTCCGCAACCTATTGGCGAGGCTTGCGCGTAGTTGCGGCGGTCCCAATGTTGGAGAATCAGGGCCTATTCACGTATTTCAGAAAAGCGAACCATGAGCGAACCCATCCCCACGCCCGCACTGCCAGACCGGCTTTCCACCGATGCGCGCAGCCCCCACTACAACGCCGCCGTTTTTGAGCACGAAATCGGAATCCGCCTGAATGACAAAGAACGCAACGATGTCGCCGAGTACTGCATCAGCGAGGGCTGGGTCAAGGTGCCCGCAGGCAAAACGGTGGACCGCAAGGGTCAGCCGATGATGATCAAACTGAAAGGCAAAGTGGAGGCCTTTTACCGCTAACGGCCACCGCTGCGCGGGTCTCAGTAGGTGATGCTCAGCGCGTCCGCGTCCACATTGATCACCTGCTTGCCGAGCACGGCGCTGGCGGCCTGGGCAAAGGCCAGCGCCCACTGGGCGTCTGCAAATTTGGCCGGGCCTGCGGCCTGGGCTACTACCACCACGCGGTCGGCCATCAGCAGCTTGCCGGTGGCACGCAGGGGCTCGCACTCCATGGTGGTGAACTGGTCGTCCAGCCATTTGCGGGCGGCATCGCGGTCCAGCGCCTGCTCGGGGCTGAGTTCGACGCGAACGGGTGCGGTGTTTTTGAAGCTGACGCTGACTTGGCTACGCATGGTTTTCTCCTGTTGTTGCCATGATAAAACCAATTGGCAAGAGTCGTGCTGAAATAGGCCCCTGATCTCCTACCGTTTGACCTGCAGCAAAGGGCACCACCATGCGAAGCGCGTTTGTCAAGGCATTGATGGCCGCCACTGCCGTGGCGTGCCTGGCACCCATGGCCGCAGGGGCCCAGGCCTCCAGCCGTGTCACGGTGCGCGCGGTCGTACACGACCTGACCGTCGAGCTGCGCCAGATAAAGGACGGCGAGCAGGACAACCCGAACGCTTCGTCCGGCGCCTACACCGTGGGCACCGCCAACCGGGCGGTGGACTTTGCGCCCCAGCAGGTGCGTGTGCGCAGCGGCGAAAAAGCCAGCCTGCAGATCAACCAGTCCATGCCCATGCAATGGGTGCAAAAGATCGAATCACAAAATGCCACCCTCAGTGCGGCCGGCACTTCGGCCAGCAGCCAGACCGGTGGCGTGACGCAGGCCGTTACCTGGATGGAGTCCGGCCAGAGCTTCACCGTCACCCCGCACTGGGCCGGTGGCAAGAAGCCGGTCAAACTGGAGATTGACGTGCAATCGTCGGCCGTGGACGAGCGCACCAGCTCTGACCTCCCGGCCACAGCGCGCCAGCGCTACAGCACCACGGTGAGTGCGCCGTTGAACCAGTGGGTCACGATAGCCACCAGTGGCCGCTCCGCCCCTGCGGGCAGCTACAGCAGCAGCGGAACATCGGACGCGCGCCGCCTGCTGCAGATCCGCGTTACCGCGGATTGATACTAGCCGGCCGCAGCACGGCGAACACGCCCATCGCCACTAGCGACAGCAGCGCTGCCAGACCAAACGCCAGCTCGGGCGAAACCGTCCACAACGCCCCGGCGACCAGAGACGCGGGCAGGTACAGCAAGCCGGTCACAAAGTTATAGACCCCCATGGCGGTGGCGCGGCGGTCATGCTCCAGGTCGGCAATCAGGGCCTTGCTCTGCGAGTCTTCCACGGCGTAGAACAGGCCGTAGCACGCAAACACGGCGATGATTTCCCACTGGCTGCTGGCAAACACCAGCGCCAGGTTGATAGAGCCGTATAGCGCGTAGCCCAGCACCACCACACGGCTGCGCCCCACCGCGTCGCCCAGCTTTCCGGCCAGCGGCGCGACCACCACGCAGGTGGCGTTGAACAGCGCATACAGCAGCACGATCTGGCTGGCACTGAAGCCCGCCGCATGCGCCTTCAGCAGCAGGAAGCCCAGGCTGAAATAGCCCAGCGCAAAGATGCCCGCCGGCAGCAGAAAGCGCTTGAACCCCGGGCTGAGCAACTTCCAGTTCTCGCCCACGCTTTCGTGCTCGCGGCTGATGCCGGGTTTGTCCTCGATGAAACCCAGCACCACCACGGCCAGCACCGCCGGCACAAAGGCCACCCAGAACAGCATGCGGTAGCCCTCGGGCGTTTCGCCCAGCCATTGCAGCAGTGCATAGGCCACCAGCGGGCCCAGCACCGCCCCGGCCTTGTCCAGCGCCTTGTGCACGCCAAAGGCATAGCCGCGCGTTTTTTGGGGCGCAATGGCCGACAGCCAGGCATCGCGCGGCGGACCACGAAAACCCTTGCCCAGGCGCTCAATCACCCGAAACAGGCTCAGGCCCACCACCGACGTGCTGACCAGCAAAATCGTCTTGGCCAGCGTGGAGAATCCATAGCCCAGCAGCACGAACACCTTGCGTTTGCCGCCACGGTCCGACAGCCAGCCTGCCAGGTAGTTCAGCGAAGATGCCGAGAAATCGGCCAGGCCCTCGATCAGCCCCAGCAGCGACGCTGAGGCACCGGCCACCGTGGTGAAAAAGATCGCAAAGACCGAGAACACCATCTCCGAACTCAGATCGGTCAAAAAGCTGACCAGGCCAAGCTTGAGGATGTCGGGGTGCAGCCGTGTACGCTGCGAAGAGCCCTGCTCGCGCGGCGTGGTCATGCGGCCAGCTCCAACCGGTAATGCAGGCTGGGCACAGCACCATTCTGGGCAGCCAGTTCGCCCACGTGCCGCATGCCCAGCTTTTCCAGCACCCGGATCGAAGCCGGGTTGGCCTCCAGCACCATGGAATGGACCTCGCGCAGACCGCTCGCCGTGGCGGCATGGCGCAGCACCCACCCGGAAAACTCCGTCGCATAGCCCTGGCCCCAGACCTCGGGCGCGAAGCGGTACCACAGGTTGGGATGGCGCGCGCCATCGAAATCCCGCCAGCTCAGCCCGCCAAAGCCGATCACCGCATCGGGTCCGTGCGCAGCAGCAATGGCCCAGGTTCCCCAGCCGTATTCACGCCAGTGGGCAGTCCACGCCTCCAGCATTGTGCAGGCTGCAGCGGCGGTCGTCAGCGGTGCGAGCGGACTGCGCGCGCTGGTACGTACATCGCTATAGATGCGCAGCACGGTATCGGCATCAGAATGCAAGGGCTCCCGGCAGAGCAGACGGTGGGTACGCAGGGTCACGCAATAAACCTCCAGATGGGCACGGTGTACGACCACATTGTGCGGCGGAAACCGGAGTCACCTGTGTTCTGGACAAGACTTTCATGAAATGCGTCAATGCACACCTCTACCGTTATGACCCATGAGGAGCCCATGCCAGACACCACCACCCACCACCGCATCTGCCCCCTGTGCGAAGCCTGCTGCGGGCTGGAAATCAAGGTCCAGCAGGGCAAGGTCATCAGCATCCGCGGGCACGAGGCTGACGTCTTCAGCGCAGGCTACATCTGCCCCAAGGGCGTGGCGCTGAGAGACCTGCACGAGGACCCGGACCGCCTGCGCACGCCGCTGATCAGGCGCAACGGCGTGTTCGAGGAAGCGAGCTGGGATGAGGCCTATGCCGAGATCGCGCGCCGCCTGCCGCCACTGATGGCGCAGCACGGCCGCAACGCCACAGCCGTGGTGGTGGGCAACCCGTCGGCCCACAAGATCGGCCTGCTCACCTACTTTGGCAAGCTGGCCCGCGCACTGGGCACCAAGAATGTGTTTTCCGCCTCCACGCTGGACCAAATGCCCAAGCAGCTTTCCAGCGGCCTGATGTTTGGCCACTGGCTGTCGGTCGCCCTGCCCGACATCACCCGCACTGACTACCTGTTGGTGCTGGGTGCCAATCCGCTGGTCAGCAACGGCAGCATGTGGACCGTGCCCGACTTCCGCGGCAAGGCCAAGGCACTTCAGGCGCGCGGTGGCAGGATGGTCGTCATCGACCCGCGCCGCACCGAGACCGCCGCCGTGGCCGATGCCCACCACTTCATCCGTCCGAATTCCGATGTGTTCCTGCTGGCAGCCATGGTCAACACGCTGTTTGCTGAAGGATTGGTCAAGCTGGGCAACGTCGCTGACTGGGTCAATGGAGTGACCGAGGTGCAACAGGCCATTGCGCCCTTCACACCCGAGGCGGTGGCCGCGCGCTGCGGCATCAGCGCCGACACCATCCGCACCCTGACGCGCGAACTGGCGGCTGCCCCACGTGCCGCTGTCTATGCGCGCATCGGCACCTGCACGCAGGAATACGGCACGCTGGCTAGTTGGCTGGTCGATGTGCTCAACACGCTGACCGGCAACCTGGACCGTGAAGGCGGCGTACTGTTCGCCAAGTCGGCCGCGTTTGCCTCCAACACCGCCGGCAAGCCCGGCACTGGAAAAGGCGTGACCACCGGGCGCCACCACGCCCGCGTCAGCGGCGCGCCCGAGGTGTATGGCGAGCTACCCATCACCTGCATGGCCGAAGAGATTGAGACACCTGGCGAGGGCCAGATCCGCGCCCTGTTCACGGTGGCCACCAACTCGGTGCTGTCCAGCCCCAATGGTCCCCGTCTGGCCAAGGCGCTGGACACGCTGGAATTCATGGTCAGTATGGACATCTACCTGAACGAGACCACGCGCCATGCGGACGTGATCCTGCCCGGCGTGTCGCCGCTGGAAGACTTCCACTACGACGTGGCCTTTCCCCAGCTCTCCTGGCGCAACCACGCGCGCTACAGCCCTCCGGTGCTGAGCGCCGCGCCCGGCCAGCCCGAGGAATGGCAGACGCTGCTCAAGCTCGCAGCCATCGCCCAAGGCAAGGGCGCCGACATTGACGCCAACACACTGGACGATGCCCAGTTTGCCGAAGACGCGCAGCGCCTGTTTGGCGAACACGCCGCCGCCGTGATCGCGGCGACCCAGGGTTTGAAGGGTCCGCAGCGTACGCTGGAAGTGGCATTGCGCACCGGCCCCTATGGCGACCAGTTCGGCCGTAAGCCTGATGGGCTGACGCTCGCCAAGGTGCAGGCCTCCAACGCAGCAGGCGGCATCGACCTGGGCGAACTGCAGCCCCGCATCCCCGAAATGCTGCGCACGCCCAGCGGCAAGGTGGAGCTTGCGCCGCCCTCTTTGCTACAAGATTTGGAGCGCGCTGTTCAGGATCTGCGAGGGCCAGCGCCCGATTTGGTCATCATCGGCCGGCGCGATGTGCGCACCAACAACAGCTGGATGCACAACCTCCCGATTCTGGCCAAAGGCCCGTTTCGCTGTACCGCGCTGGTCCACCCGCAGGACGCCCAGCGCCTGGGCTTGCAAGACGGTGCGCTGGCTGACATCCGCAGCGCCAGCGGCCAGGTGCGCGCGCAGGTCCACGTCAGCGAGGAAATGATGCCCGGCGTCGTCAGCCTGCCCCACGGCTGGGGCCACGACGCACCCGGCGCCCAACTGCGCGTAGCGGCCGAACGCCCCGGCGCCAATGTGAATGCGCTCCTGGATGACCAGCGGCGTGATCCGCTATCGGGCAATGCGGTGCTGGGTGGGGTGGCGATCACGATGCAGGCTGCGGTGGCCTGATTCCGGGACGACAGGGTTTGGGATCGGGGCCGAATCAACACACCGCAGGACCGTCAAACTGGTAACCGTCTGCGGGGTGCAGTTCCCATGCGCCTGCGCCCGCCAGCCGCAAGACATGCGTGTGGTGGCGCAGCACGGCGGGGCGGTGGGCGATGCTGATGACGGTGGTGCCGGCGCTGCGCAGGCGTTCGTACAGCGCGTTTTCGTTGCTGCTGTCCAGTGCGCTGGTAGCTTCGTCCAGGATGACAATGCTGGGTTGGCGCACGAGCACACGCCCAAAGGCCAGGCGCTGCTGCTCCCCAACTGACAGCAGCTTCTCCCAGTCCTGCACGGCATCCAGCCCGCCCACGCGCTCGGCCAGTTCCTCCATGTGCACCTGGTCCAGTATTTCGAGCAACTGCTCATCGCCAAGGCTGGTCTCCAGGCTGGGGTAGATGAGTTGGCTGCGCAAGGAACCGACCTGCATATAGGGCTGCTGCGGCAGGAAAAAGACGTCTTCCAGCGGTGGCTGGCGGATCACGCCGGTGCCAGACTGCCACAAGCCCGCGATAGCCCTCAATAGCGAACTCTTGCCACAACCGCTGTCACCGGTGATCAGCAGCCCATCCCCCGGCTTCAATGCCAGGGTCAGCTCCTTGATCAGCATGCGTTCATATTGGGGCGTATACAGGGTGAGCGCGTCCAGGACGAGATGCTCACCAACAGCAGTCTGGATCTTCGGGTGCTGGTCGTCGTCGGGTGCGGGCTGCGACACCGTGTCGGTCAGCACCAGTTTCGACAAGGCTTGCAGCCGGTCTATGCCTGCCACGAACCGGCTCAAGCTCTCGAAGTTATCGACAATTAGCGCCACCGCACCGAGCACCGCGACAAACGCACCGGTCGCCTGCACGGCCCGGCCGACTTCCATCTCGCCCGACAGCACCGCATTGGCCAGAATCACGCTGGGCAACACGATCGTGAGTTGGTTGAAGCCGCGTTGAAAGATATTGAGCGCGCGCTGCTGTTTGATCAGTCGCGCAAAGTTGGTGAACACCTTGCCAAATTTGCTGTCGATCTGTGCGCGCTCTTGTGCCTCACCGCGGTAGAACGCGATGGACTCCGCGTTTTCCCGCAGGCGCATCAAACCGAAGCGGAAGTCCGCTTCGCGCCGCAGTTGCCAGAAATTCAACTGGATCAGCGGCTTGCCAAAGAGGTACAGCGCGACGAAGGTGCCCAGGAACGCATACACCGCCAGCACCGCGACCAACAGGTGCGAGATCGACCACAGCACCGTGCTAAAGGCCACCAGCTGCATCAAAGAGCCCAGAAATATCAGCAGGAAGTGGATAGACCGGCCGGTGAAGGTGTTGATGTCTTCGCTGATGCGCTGGTCCGGGTTGTCGATCTCACCCACGGAGCCCAACGCGTAGTATTTGCGGTCGCGCAGATAGCCGTCCAGAAAGCGGCCGGTGAGCCAGCGCCGCCACTGGTTGGCGAACGCGTCGCGCATGTAGTAGTAGAAGGCGTAGATCGGCACCGCGAACGCCAATATGCCCAGACAGGCGTACACCGAATGCCAGAAACGATCCGCCTCCTGGCCCGCGAGTGCAGACGCCATTTCACCGCTCTGGTCGTTGAGCATCACCGCAAATTTCGTCTCGGCCAGCATCAGGACGATCAGCAGCGCCAGCAATGTCCATGCGGCTTTCTTCTGGTCGCCCAACCAGTAGGGCTTGGCCACATGGACGAATTGCTTCCAGGCTGCCAAAGAGAACGGGGATGGGCGCCGCATGGCAACGGGGTCGTCTTTTCCTTTCATGGCGCTGCCAGCCCCGCCAGGTGCACATCCAGCGCCTGGGCACCCACGGCCTCCAGGTCGAAGGACTCGGGGTTGAGCAGCCAGTTGTGCATCAGGCCGTCGATCAGGGCGTGCAGCCCGATGGCGGCCAGGCCCACCGGGGTGCGCGGGGCCAACTGGCCGCGCGCCACGGCCAGGGCCAACAGGCGGTCCAGGTCACCCATGCACGCGTCGCGCTCGGCAATGTGGCGCTCGCGCAGGGCCTGCATCTCGTCCACGTACTCCACCTTGTGCGAGGCAATCTCGAACACCCGGCGCACCTGCTGGTCGTGCACGGTCTGGTGAAAGGCAGTCGCCACATTGCGCCGCAGGTGCTGCAGCGGCTCGGCGGCCTCTGCTTCAGGCGGGCTCTTCAGATTGGCAACCATGGGCAGGGTCACGCGCTGCAGCATGGCGTCGAACACATCCGCCTTGTTGTCAAAATGCCAGTAAATGGCGCCGCGCGTCAACCCCGCCTCTTGCGCAATCTCCTGCAGGGAGGTGCGCGACACGCCACGGCGCTGGAACACCCGCTCGGCGGCGTCCAGCAGCAGGTCGCGGGTGGCCAGGGCGTCTTCTTTGGTTCGTCGGGCCATGGTTTACCGGGACTTCACACAGAGCTTGCACATACATTCATACATGTATGTATACTAAATCAAATTCGCCGATATGCCAGCTTTAGTTGTGTTTGCCGCAACCGCTGACAACCCCTTTGTTTCCACCGCTCACCGCAAGGATTTTCCATGTCCTCACCACGCTCCGGCCTGTTCGCCCTCCTCCCCCTTGTCGCTGCTCTGGTCACTGGCTTGGCCGCCTGCGGCGCCAAGGATGCAGCACCCGGTGCAGGTGGTGGAGGTGGAGCAGGCGGCCCGCCCCCCGCCACCGTCGGTGTGGTCACCGTGGCCAATGAAGCCGTGGCCCTGCAGACCGAGCTGCCCGGCCGCGTCAGCGCCGTGCGTGTGGCCCAGGTCCGCGCCCGCGTCAATGGCGTGGTGCAAAAGCGGCTGTTCCGCGAGGGCAGCGAGGTCAAGGCCGGCCAGTTGCTGTACCAGATCGACCCCGCACCCTACAAGGCCGCGCTGGACAGCGCCCAGGCCAGCCTCGCCAAGGGCCAGGCCAATCTGGCCCAGGCCACTGCCCAGGTCGAGCGCTACAAGCCGCTGGTGGAGGCCAATGCGGTCAGCAAGCAGGAATTCACCACGCTGGTGACGGCCGAGAAGCAGGCACAGGCCGATGTGGCCACCGCCAAGGCCGCCGTGCAGACCGCCCAGATCAACCTGGACTACGCGGCTGTCAGCGCCCCCATCTCCGGCCGCATTGGCCAGGCGCTGGTGACCGAAGGCGCACTGGTCAGCGCGGCCGAGGCCACGCAGCTGGCCGTCATCCAGCAGACCGGCACCATGTATGTGAACTTCACGCAATCCAGCACCGATGTGCTGCGCCTGCGCAAGGCCCTGGCCGCCAAGCAGGTGCGCGCCTCCGGCGACGGCTCGGTGCCCGTGCGTGTGGTGCTGGAAGACGGCACCGAGCTGCCCAAGCCCGGCCGGCTGCTGTTCACCGATCTGACGGTGGACGCCACCTCCGGCCAGATCACGTTGCGCGCCGAGGTGCCCAACCCCGACGGCCTGCTGCTGCCCGGCCAGTACGTGCGCGTACGCCTGTCGCAGGCCGAGCTGCCATCGGGCATGCTGCTGCCACAACAGGCCGTGACCCGCACCAACCAGGGCGACACCGTGCTGGTGGTGGGTGCCGACGGCAAACCCGGCCCCCGCCCGGTCAAGATCGGCAATGCCCAGGGCAACCAGTGGTTGATCCTGGACGGCCTCAAGCCCGGCGAGCAGGTCATCGTCGACGGCTTTCAGAAGATGATGGTGCCCGGCGCACCGGTCAAGACCGTGCCGTGGACACCCGGTGGTGCAGCAGCCCCCACAGCCCCGGCCAGTGCGCCTGGCGCGCCGGCATCCGCAGCCTCTGCTGCCGCCAGCAAATAAGGGGCTCGACACATGGCCCAGTTCTTTATCAACCGCCCCATCTTTGCATGGGTGATTGCACTCTTTATTCTGGTGATGGGCGGCGTGGCCATCACGCAGCTGCCCATTGCGCAATACCCGCCAGTGGCGCCGCCCTCCATCGTCATCACGGCGGGCTACCCCGGTGCCTCGGCCCAGATCCTTGAAGACAGCGTGCTCTCCGTGATCGAGCGCGAAATGAACGGTTCGCCCGGCATGATCTACATGGAATCGGTGGCACAAGCCAATGGCACCGGCACCATCACCATCAGCTTTGAGCCCGGCACCAGCCCCGATCTGGCCCAGGTGGATGTGCAAAACCGCCTCTCGCGTGCGGCACCCCGCCTGCCGGCTGCCGTCACCCAGTCGGGCGTGCGGGTCGACAAGGCCAGGTCCAATTTCCTGCTGTTCACCATGCTGTCGTCGGACAACCCGGACTTCGACATCGTGGCCCTGGGCGACTACGCCTCGCGCAACGTGCTGCCCGAAATCCAGCGCCTGCCCGGCATTGGCCAGGCCCAGCTGTTCGGTACCGAGCGCGCCATGCGCATCTGGATAGACCCGGCCAAGCTCAACGGCTACAACCTGTCCGCCGCCGAGGTGAACGCCGCCATCCGCTCACAAAACGCCCAGGTGTCCCCCGGCTCCATTGGCGAGCTGCCCAACATTGCCGGCCAGACCGTTGCCGCCACCGTGGTGGTGGACGGCCAGCTCAGCGACACCACGCAGTTTGGCGACATCGTGCTGCGCGCCAATACCGATGGCTCCACCGTGCGGCTCAAGGATGTGGCGCGCATTGAACTCGGCGCCCAGACCTATGCCACGTCCGCCCGCCTGAATGGCAAACCGGCCGCCGGCATTGGCGTTCAGCTCGCGCCCAGCGGCAATGCGCTGGCGGCGGCCCAGGCCGTGCGTGAGCGCATGGCCGAGCTGCAGCCCTACTTCCCCAAGGGTGTGAAGTGGACCATTCCGTACGACGCCTCGCGCTTCGTCAAGATCTCGATCTCGCAGGTGGCCGAGACCCTGGTCATCGCCGTGATTCTGGTGTTCCTGGTGATGTTCCTGTTCCTGCAGAACTTCCGCTACACCATCATCCCCACCATCGTCGTTCCGGTGGCCCTGCTGGGCACGTTCGCCATGCTGCTGGCGCTGGGTTTTTCCATCAACGTGCTGACCATGTTCGGCATGGTGCTGGTGATCGGCATTGTGGTGGACGACGCCATCGTCGTCGTCGAGAACGTGGAACGCATCATGAGCGAAGAGGGCCTGCCGCCCTTGCAGGCCACGCGCAAGGCTATGGGCCAGATCTCGGGCGCCATCATCGGCGTGACCGTGGTGCTGATCGCCGTGTTTGTGCCGCTGGCGTTCTTCAAGGGCTCGGTCGGCAATATCTACCGCCAGTTTTCGGCGGTCATGGTGTGCTCGATTGGCTTCTCGGCCTTCATGGCGCTGTCCCTGACGCCCGCACTGTGCGCCACCCTGCTGAAACAGGTGGAGGCCGGGCACCACCATGCCAAGACCGGCTTCTTTGGCTGGTTCAACCGGGGCTTCTCCAGCACCGCCAAGAACTACGAAAGCCTGGTGGCCCGCATCCTCAAGCGCGCCGGCCGCTACCTGATCATCTATGGCGCCATCATTGCCGTGGTCGGCGTGATGTATATGCGTCTGCCCACGTCCTTCCTGCCCAATGAAGACCAGGGCACCATGCTGGTCAATATCCAGCTGCCCCCCGGCGCCACCCGCGAACGCACGCAAAACGTCATGGAACAGGTGGAGGCCTTTATCCTGAAGCAGCCCGAAGTGCAGAGCATGGTGGGCGTGATGGGCTTCAGCTTCTCGGGCCAGGGACAGAATGCCGCACTGGCCTTTGTGACGCTGAAAGACTGGTCCGAGCGCGCGGGTGAGGAGCACTCCGCCCAGGCACTGGCGGGTCGCGCCTTTGGCGGGTTGATGGGCATACGCGATGCCTTCATCTTCCCGCTGAGTCCGCCCTCCATTCCTGAGCTGGGTACCGCCTCGGGCTTCACCTTCCGCCTGCAGGACCGCGGTGGCAAGGGGCACGACGCCCTGGTAGCGGCGCGCAACCAGCTGATGGGCATGGCCTCCAAGAGCAAGGTGCTGACCCAGGTGCGCCCCGACGGCCTGGAAGACGCCCCGCAGTTGCAGATTGACATCGACCGCGACAAGGCCAGCGCCCTGTCGGTGAACTTTGATTCCATCAACAGCACCATTTCCACGGCGCTGGGCTCGACCTACATCAACGACTTCCCCAACCAGGGCCGCCTGCAGCGCGTGGTGGTGCAGGCCGACGCCACGGCACGCATGCAACCCGATGATATTTTGAAGCTCACCACCCCCAACGCGCGGGGCGTGCCGGTGCCACTGTCCGCCTTTGCCAGCACGCGCTGGATCAAGGGCGCCATGCAGACCGTGCGCTACAACGGCTACCCCGCCATGCGCATAGGCGGCAGTGCGGCGACGGGCTATAGCACCGGGGACGCCATGCTTGAAATGGAAAAACTCGCGGCCCAATTGCCCGAAGGCTTTGCCTTTGAGTGGACCGGCCTCTCGCGCGAAGAAAAACTCGCCGGCTCCCAGGCCATGGTGCTGTATGGCTTTGCCATCCTGGCGGTGTTCCTGTGCCTGGCCGCGCTGTACGAGAGCTGGTCGATCCCCATGGCCGTGATCCTGGTGGTGCCGGTGGGTGTGCTGGGCGTGCTGCTGGCCACCGTGCTGCGCGGCTACTCCAATGACGTGTACTTTCAGGTCGGCCTGATCACCATCATCGGCCTGTCCGCCAAGAACGCGATTCTGATCATCGAGTTTGCCAAGGACCTGCAGGCCCAGGGCAAGACTGCCGTGGAAGCAGCACTGGCGGCGGCGCACATGCGCTTTCGCCCCATCCTGATGACCTCCATGGCCTTCATGCTGGGTGTGCTGCCGCTGGCCATATCCAGCGGCGCGGGCTCGGCCAGCCAGCGCGCCATCGGCACCGGCGTGATCGGCGGCAGCATGGTGGGAACCATCCTCGCCGTCTTCTTCGTGCCCATCTTCTTCGTGATCGTGCGCAGCCTCTTCAAGGGCAGCGAACGCCAGCACCAGTTTGATGCCGAGCACGGCCACCAGATCGGAGTCGATAGCCATGAATAAGCGGCACATGAAACCACCACGCAGTTTTCACCTGACCAGCCTCGCGGCCCTGCTGGCCTCAGTGGCCTTGAGCGGCTGCAGCTTCATCCCCACCTATGAACGCCCCGCCGCGCCGGTAGCCGCCGCCTTTGCGCCCGGTTTGACCACTGCGGCAACCGGCGAAGGCACAGGCCTTGCTGCTGCAGACCTGGAATGGCAAGCGTTCTTCACGGACGCGCGCCTGAAGCGCCTGATTGCGCTGTCGCTGCAGAACAACCGCGATCTGCGCGTGGCGGTGCTCGCCATTGAGCAAACCCGCGCACAGTTGCAGGTGCGCCGCGCCGATGAGCTGCCCACGCTGAATGCGGGTATCACCGGCACCCGTGGTCCGGCCAGCTCGGGGGCCATCACCAGCACCTACTCCGCGGGCCTGAGCGTGACCGCCTACGAGCTGGATTTCTTTGGCCGCGTCCGCGCCCTGAGCCAGGCCGCCCAGGCGCAGTTGCTGGGTTCTGAAGAAGCCCGCAAGACGGTCCAGATCAGCCTGATTGCGTCGGTGGCCAACACCTACCTCAGCCTGCTGGCCAATGACGAACTGTTGCGGGTGGCGCGCGAAGCGCTGGCTACGCGACAGGAGTCTCTGCGCCTGACGCAGCTCAAATTTGACAACGATGCCGCGTCCAAACTGGACCTGAGCCAGGCCCAATCGCTGCTGGAAGGGGCCAAGGTTGCGCTGGCACAGAGCACGCGCCAGCGCGCGCAGGATGAAAACGCACTGGTGCTGCTGCTGGGTCAACCCCTGCCGGCAGACCTGCCCGATGGCCTGCCCCTGGGCAGCCAGACCCTGATGCCGGACGTACCCGCCGGCGTGCCCTCCGAGCTATTGACCCGTAGACCCGACATCCGCCAGGCCGAACAAGTGCTGTTGGCCAACAACGCCAACATTGGCGCCGCCCGGGCTGCATTCTTCCCTCGCATCACGCTGACTGGAAGCGCCGGTGTGGTCAGCAACGACCTGGACACGCTGTTCAGCAACGGCACGACGGCGTGGACCTTTGTGCCCCAGTTGCTGCTGCCCATCTTTGACTATGGGCGCAACCAGGCCAATCTGGAGTCGGCAAAGCTGGCCCGCGACATCGCCGTCGCCCAGTATGAGAAAGCCATTCAAACCGGTTTTCGCGAGGTAGCCGACGCACTGGCCGGCCGCGCCACGCTGGGTGAACAACTGCGCGCACAAAATGCCCAGCTGGCCGCCGAGCAATCCCGCATGCAGCTGATCGACCTGCGCTTCAAGCACGGCGCGTCCAACGCCTTTGATGTGCTGGATGCCCAGCGCTCGCTGTTTGCCACACAGCAGGCCGCGGTGCAGGTGCAGGTCCAGCAGGCCCAGAACCTGGTGACGCTGTACAAGGTGCTGGGCGGGGGCTGGAAGCAGTAGCTCAAAGAGTCGTTGAGGCCCGCAACGGCGTGCGGGACAGCGCCTCCAGAAAGAGAAAGGCGTTGTCAAAGGTATTGGCCTCGGGCGATCGCGGCCAGAGATGCGCGGGCGGCAGCGCACCAAAATAGGTCAGGTAGTCCGCCTCCAGCAGGCGCACCTTGTCACGCATCTTCTCAGCGGAGCGTATCTGCGCCTCAATGTCGCCGCTGGCCACCTCGGGCACGTGGTGGATAAACCCGCCGGTCAGGTCGTGGCAAAACCGCGCATAGTCTTTGGTAAACAGAATGAAGGTGTGCCACAGTTCATCCACTTGGCCGCCCGTCGCATACGTCTTCTCGGGGTGCAAGGCACACAGGGTGAACCAGCGCTGGAGTTCCAGCAAAGTCTCTGCGGCTACCTGCGGCGACAGGCCGCTGTCCTTGATGTACCGGTCCAAGACCTTTCCAAAGTCAAACCGGGAAATCTTGTCGAACAATAGTTGAGACTGTTCGGTGGCAGGGCTGGTCGCTGACGTCATGGCGCGTATCGGTGGAGAGCTTGAACGGTGGTCAGGCATCTTACGCTGCCCAATGCATGCGCGGCAGTCGGCGCGAAGCCGGATCTTTTATCGCCAGATACAACTTGTAACGCGGGCTATAGAATCCGCCGTGGACTGAAAGTCTTCTCCCCTCTATACCAATCAAAGGAATTGCCATGTCGAAACTCTTGGGTTACCTCAATCTCCTGGACACAGACTCCGCGGCACGCGCAGCGCACGCAGCGGACCCCAAAGCGGCAATGACGCAATTTGGCTTGAGCGATGACGAACATGAAGCCGTGTTGTCCGGCGACAAGGCGGCGATCGGAAAGCTGGCGGGCGTGGATGTGAAGGACGGGCTCGCTACGCAGGGTACCTGTATCGAAGAGACAAAGTGAGATAAGGCTCAAACGAATGCGATGGTGATGGGCAAGCGCATCAGGGCCGTTGCCTTGCTGGTGTGCGCGCTGGGCTGCTGCAGCCTGGCGCGTGCTGACGCGCCAAACGCAGTGGACGCATTGCTGGATGAATCGTTTTCAGTGATTCGTTCGACGCCGGAAAAGGCGTCGGTTCCGCTCGCCAAACTGCAGGCACTGCGCGGCACCTTCACACCGGCGCAGAACCAGCGCTACCACGCCCTGTATGCAAAGTACCTGGGCTTCCAGGGCCGGCATGAAGAGCGCATCGAATTGGTGCAGTCCATCATCGGCCAGGTAACAAAACCGTCAAACCGGGCCGCCCTGCTTTACGACCTGGTCGATGGCAACCGCGCGTTGGGCCACTACGAAAGCGCACTGCAGGCGATGAATGAATCCATTCTCCTGCTGCCTTCCATCGACGGTATCAGCGCAAAAGCGCTGGTGCTACTCGGTGCCGTATCCTTGTTGAACACGTTGCGCGCATATGACGAGGCACTGGTATTTGCGGAACGCCTTACCGCCCTGGAACCGGACAAGACTGGAACCCGCACTCAGTGCCACGGTCTAGCCAATAAAGCAGAACTGAATTTCAAGCTGGGCAATCGCCAATTAGCGCAGTCCTTGGTGCCGCAAGCCGTGCAGGCCTGCGATGCCAGCAAGGAACATATGACGGCCTTGATCGCGAAAACCTACGCGGCCATTGATTTGATCGATTCGGAGCAATACGCAAAAGGCATCACCACCAGCCTGCCGCTGGTGCAGCAATTTCAAACCGTGGGCACGGGTTCCAACTGGCTGGCCGCACTCGAAGAGGCGCTGGCCCGCGCCTACCTGAAGACAGGCGACATGGAGCGCGCAGAGTACTTTGGCACCAAGGCCTACCAGCGTGCGCAGGTGGCCAAGGATCTGGACTGGCAGGAAAAGACCAGCGAAACCATGGCGGCGGTCAAACGCGCCCAGGGTCAATTGACTGCGGCCATTGGTTACTACGAGATCAATCTGGCATTCAAGAAGAAAGCCTTTGACGACCAGCAGCAGAAGAATCTGGCCTACCAACGCGTCAAATTCGAGAACCAGGACAAGGCCAATCAGATGGCCCTGCTGGAACAAAAGAACAAGAATCTCAATACCGAGAAAGCGCTGCAACACGGCAAGTACCAGAACCTGGTGCTGCTGCTGACGCTGGGTCTGGTCGCCTTGACCATACTCGGTGCGAGCCTGGTCCGAACGCTGCGGCAGAAAAACCGCTTCCGCAAATCCGCGCAAATCGACGGTTTGACCCAGGTGAGCAACCGGGCGCACTTTACCGAGTGTGCGCAGAAGGCGTTCAACAACAAGGACAGCGTGGTGAGCCTGGTCCTGTTTGACATGGATTTCTTCAAGAAAATCAACGACACCTATGGCCATGCGACAGGCGATTGGGTGCTGAAGACCGTCTGCCATACGGTCCAGCGCCGGCTACCCAAGGACGCCTGTATGGGTCGCATGGGCGGTGAAGAGTTCGCCATCTGCCTGCCCACATTTTCAGCCGAGGAAACCCGGGCCGTTGCGGAGCGCTGCCGCAAAGCCATCGCCACGGTGGACAGCCGCCACAGTGGCTTCAACTTTCAGATGACCGCAAGCTTTGGCATCGCGACGCGCGACGCCAATGGGTCATTCAGCTTTGAGCAAGCGCTGGCCGCCGCAGACAAGGCTTTGTATTTCTCCAAGAACGAAGGACGCAACCGCGTCACCGTGTACCAACATTCGGATGCTTTCGGCCATGACGCAACCCAAGCACGGTAAATTGATCTGCGTGGGCACCGGCATGCGCATGGCCGGCCAACTGACGCCTTTGGCGCGCAGCTATATCGAGACGGCTGACGTGGTCGTGGCCGCAGTGCCCAATCGCTTTGCACGCAAATGGCTGCAAGACATTTCCAAGGAATACATATGCCTGCTGGACTACTACGCCGATTGCGATATTGAGGGCAAGAATCGCCACGATACCTATCGACGCATGTCTGCCACGATCCTGGAAGAAGTTCGATCGGGCAAAACGGTCTGCGCCGCCTTTTATGGGCACCCGGGCATCTTTGCCTGCATTGCGCACATGGCGATCAAGGCCGCGCGCGCCGAAGGCTACTACGCGGAAATGTTGCCCGGCATCTCGGCCGAGGATTGCCTGGTGGCCGACATCGGCATTGACCCCGGTGCCACCGGCATGCAGTCCATGGAAGCCACGCAGTTCATGATGTTCGAGCGCAAGCTCGATCCGACCGCATTGCTGGTTCTGTGGCAACCCTATATCGCCGGTGACCTGACCCGCAAGCGTTTTGACACCACGTCCGCCCGGCTGCAGGTACTGGTGGACAAGCTGGCGCGCGACTACCCGCTGGACCACCAAGTCATCCTGTACGAAGCGGCGACCAATCCGCTGGAAACAGCACGCATGGACACCATCCCGCTGCGCAACCTGCCCACCGCCGTGTTGAACGGTATCACCACGCTGGTGATCCCGGCGGCCTATACCTTGAAGCGGGATCAGGCCATTGTTGATCTGTTGAATGCGTTGCCGGAAGCTTCAGCTGCGATGCTGCAGGATGCCTGATCGTCTGGCATCGGCGGCCGCCCCCTTGGCGCGCATCGCAATTCGTCCCGTGGAAAAGTTTCCTGAGCCGGAGTTCAGTCGGCTACAGCACAGCGTATTCGCGGACATTCAGGAATATTCCGATGCCTTGGCTGCGATCATTTCCGCTGAGCGAGAGACGGCTGCCGCGGCATCGGCCAGTGCCACGCCTGTGCAGGCACCCATGCACCGGCTGGGCGCCTACGATGGCGACGACCTGGTGGGTTGGTCCTGCGGCTGGATGGAGCGTGGCGGAACTTTTTACATGGCCAACAGTGGCGTCATCGCCTCACATCGGCGCTTGGGCATCTACACGATGCTGCTCGAAAGCGTGCGGAACCTGGCACGCACGCTGGGCGCTTTCACCCTGCGATCGCAGCACTCCGTGTTGAACAACCCGGTGTTGATCGCCAAGCTGCGCCATGGGTTCCATATCTCGGGTCTGTCCCATTCGGCCCAGATGGGCACGCTGGTTGAACTCAGCTACCACTGCACGCCGCAGAGGCAGGCGCTCTTGCGTTCGCGCGTGATTCCGTTCGCAGTTCCGCCGGTGGATGGTGCCGTTCCTGGGGTTTGAGACACGCCAAGCCAGCAAGACCCAAGTGCTGGTGTCATCTTTGCTGGCGTTACCTTCCAATGCTATTGAATATATAGCTGCATATTCATATTCCACGAGAGCTAGCGGCCTGTTTTACGATAGACCAAGCAGGCGCTGCGCCTCGGCCACGCAGCGATTTGCCGCAGCGACGAGGTCCGGCACGAAGCCGTGGCCACTGCGCAAAGCACTTGCCAGAACGGGAATGTCCGCGGGCGCGCTCAAGCGAGAAATTCGAGGCGGGCGGCAAGTGCTTCAGCGACCTTCATAACCGAACGCCTTCCGCAAGCGCCACGCTGTGAATCGGTAAATGCAAAAGGTTTGGGGCTTTCACAATCACGTCCACCTTGCGCCCGAACATCGCACGCGATACCTGTGCGGCTAGGCGAGCGGCAAGCTGGGCGGGCTCCAGAACGGCATCATCAAGCTCTAACAACAAGTCCACATCGCCTCCACGCAGGTCGTCGTGCACGCGCGAGCCAAACAACCAGACGCGAGCCGCATCGCCCGCCAAGTCAATGGCGCCTTGGCGTATGACCTGAATCTGTCGTGGAGTAAGGCGCATGGGCTAATTCTAAGCTTGCCTGTTGTATGGTCAATATGCTATCAAATTGATAGCGCTTAATGCCTATTCCACGGGGGCTGGAGGCCTATTTCACCAACAGTTTTCTCCGCCGGGCCGCCCCAAGGTAAAACGCGGCCCCCTCGGGGGGCAGGGAGCTACACGGAGTGAGCGACCGTGGGGGCCAGTCTTTACTCAACCCGCGTCACACTATTGGGCTTGAAGCCCAAATCCGCCGCCTTGCCCTTACGCCCTCGCGCGGCGCGGGCGTTGTTCAGGCTGCGAATCTCCAGCGTTTCTTCGCGATCTTTGCCACCACGGCCAATGCCGGCGATGCGCACGCTGCGGGTATAAGCGGCCGCACCGGCCAGCGTGTCCTTGGCTTCCAGATCGATCAGCATCAGGCCGCGGCCGCCATTGGCCATGGACTTGAGTTCGGTGATCTCAAAGGTCAGGATGCGGCCACCGGTGGAGGCGCAGGCCACGTGGGTAGCAGGCGCGACCAGCACGCCCGGCGTACCGGCCGTGACCACACGCGCCTGCGCGCCCAGCACCAGGGACGGGCAGCACAGCGTCTCGCCGTCGTTGACCGAGACAAAGGCCTTACCCGCCTTCTGGCGTGACACCATGTTGTCCACGGTCGCCATGAAGCCATAACCTGCGGTGCTGCTCAGCAGCAAGGTGGCGGCTGCCGGACCGGCGAAGTAATACAGCAACTGTGTGCCGCTCTCCAGTTCCAGCAGTGTGGTGACGGGCTGGCCATCGCCCCGGCCACCGGGCAGCAGCGACACCGCCACCGAGTAGACGCGGCCGTTGGAGCCAAAGGCCAGCAGTGTGTCGACACTGCGGCACTCGAACGTGCCATACAGGCCGTCGCCCGCCTTGAAGACAAACGACGTGGCCTCGTGGCCGTGGCCGGTGCGGGTGCGCACCCAGCCCTTCTGGCTGACGACCACGGTGACGGGTTCGTCCACCACCTTGATCTCCAGCACGGCTTTTTTCTCGGTCTGGATCAGCGTGCGGCGCGGGTCGGCGAAGGTCTTGGCGTCCGCTTCGATCTCCTTGACCATCAAGCGGCGCAGCGCAGCCGGGTTGCCCAGGATTTCTTCGAGCTTGCCCTGCTCGGTGCGCAGCTCGGACAGCTCTTGTTCGATCTTGATGGCTTCCAGCCGGGCCAGTTGGCGCAGGCGGATTTCGAGGATGTCTTCGGCCTGCCGGTCGGACAGGTTGAAGCGCTCCATCAGCGCGGCCTTGGGCTCGTCCGACTGGCGGATGATGGCGATCACTTCGTCGATATTGAGAAGAACGGTCTGGCGGCCTTCCAGAATATGGATGCGGTCCAGCACCTTGGACAGACGGTGCTGCGAGCGCTTCTCGATGGTGCTTTGGCGGAAGGCAATCCACTCCAGCAGCATCTGGCGGAAGGACTTGAGCGTGGGCCGGCCGTCCAGCCCGATCATCGTCAGGTTGATGGGCGAAGACGTTTCGAGGCTGGTGTGGGCCAGCAAGGCCGTGATCAGCTCCTGCTGCTGGATGCGGCTGGTCTTGGGCTCGAACACCAGCCGCACGGCGGCGTCCTTGTTGGACTCGTCGCGCACCACGTCCAGCACGGACAGCACGCTGGCCTTGAGCTGGTTCTGGTCCTGCGACAAGGCCTTCTTGCCGGCCTTGATCTTGGGGTTGGTCAGCTCTTCAATTTCTTCCAGCACGCGCTGGCTACTCACACCGGGCGGCAGCTCGGTCACCACCAGTTGCCACTGGCCACGCGCCAGGTCTTCAATCTTCCAGCGGGCGCGCACCTTGAGCGATCCGCGACCGGTGCGGTAGGCGTCGGCAATATCGCTGGCGCTGCTGATGATCTGACCGCCACCCGGGTAGTCGGGCCCGGGCACCAGCGCGGCCAGGGCGTCGTCGGCCAGCGTGGGGGTCTTGATCAGCGCCACGCAGGCGTCGGCAATCTCGCGCAGGTTGTGGCTGGGGATCTCGGTGGCCAGGCCGACGGCAATGCCGCTGGCGCCATTGAGCAGGCTGAACGGCAGGCGGGCCGGCAACTGGCGCGGCTCTTCGGTCGAGCCATCGTAGTTGGGCTGAAAGTCCACCGTGCCCATGTCGATTTCGTCGAGCAGCAGGCTGGTGATCTTGGCCAGACGTGCCTCGGTGTAGCGCATGGCGGCAGCACCATCACCGTCGCGGCTGCCAAAGTTGCCCTGGCCATCGATCAGCGGGTAGCGCTGCGAAAAGTCCTGCGCCATGCGCACCAGCGCGTCGTACGCGGCCTGGTCGCCGTGCGGGTGGAAGCGGCCCAGCACATCACCCACCACGCGGGCGCTTTTGACGGGGCGCGCGCCGGTGTTGCCGTTGGGTCCGCCAAAGCCCAGGCCCATGCGCGACATGGAATACAGAATGCGGCGCTGCACGGGCTTCTGGCCGTCGCACACATCGGGCAGGGCGCGGCCCTTGACCACAGAGAGGGCGTATTCCAGGTAGGCGCGCTGGGCATAGGTCGCCAGGTTGAGTTCGTCATCGCCACCATCGCGGGGTGGTTCGGGGGCCAGGTCAAGAATGGGTTGGTCGGTCATGGGATCAATTCAATACTTCGGTAGAGGCCTGTGCGGCCTGCGCGGTTTGGTTCGCCGTGTTGGCGGCACCGCCGTGAAACTCGCCACGCACACGTGCGGTCTGCAGCGAAACGCCTGTGTGCGCCGCTTGCCCGTTCAGGCGGTTGTACAGGTGCATCACGGAACGCACGTAGTTTTGGGTTTCTTTGTAATTGGGTATGCGGTTGCCAGCTTTTTGCACGGCGCCCTCACCCGCGTTGTAGGCCGCTACGGCCAATTCCAGTTGGCCGGGAAACAGCTTGATCAGGTCGCGCAGGTAGCGGGCACCGGTGTTGATATTGGTCCGCGGGTCGGCCAGCTTGGTCGCCACGGAGCCGCCACGGTCGCTGGCCAAGCCATAACGCTGGCCGGTAGCGGGCATCACCTGCATCAGCCCCACGGCGCCCTTGGGCGACACCGCCGAAGGGTCAAAGCCGGACTCCGTGGCAATCACCGCCTGCAACAGGGCCATATCGAGCTGGTTGGCGTCGGCTGCAGTGCGCAGATAGGGCTTGATGGCCAAAAATGCCGGCGACAACTCCAGGCTGGCCACGCTGCGCCCGGCGCCACCCAGGGGCGCGAAACGTGCCACGGTGGTGACGGTACCGCTGTCGGACGGGCCCGCAGCGTCGGGCGCAGGCATGCCGCGAAACATCAGTTTGTACCGCGCGTCCAGCTGGCTGGAGGCAAAGTGCTTGACGCCGCGTGCATCCACATAGGTCCACATATCGGCGTGTGCCAAGTGCATGGAACACCACAACGCGGCTAATACCAAGGGCGCCCGGACCAGCCGGGCTCTCAACAACCGCGCCATCAAATATCTACCTCTACGGAGTCGCCGTGCAGCTCCATCAGTTCGCGCCGCGCGGCGGCCTCGCCCTTGCCCATGAGCTTGGTGATCAGGGCCTCGGTGGCACCGAAATCGATGGCACCCAGCATCACGGGCAGCAGGCGGCGGGTGTCGGGGTTCAGCGTGGTGTCCCACAACTGCTCGGCATTCATCTCGCCCAGGCCCTTGAAGCGGCTAATGCTCCAGGCGGCCTCGCGCACGCCTTCCTTGCGCAACTTGTCGAGAATAGCGGTCAACTCACCTTCATCCAGCGCGTATGCCTTGGAAGCGGGCTTCTTGCCACGGGCCGGCGCATCGACCCGGAACAAAGGGGGGCGGGCCACATACACATGGCCGGTCTCGATGAGTTTGGGGAAATGGCGGAAAAACAGCGTCAGCAGCAACACCTGGATGTGGGAACCGTCCACGTCGGCATCGCTGAGGATACAAACCTTGCCATAGCGCAGGCCCGACATGTCGGGCGAGTCGTTGGGGCCATGCGGGTCGACACCAATGGCGACCGAGATGTCGTGGATTTCGGTATTGGCAAACAGGCGGTCGCGGTCCACCTCCCAGGTGTTGAGCACCTTGCCGCGCAGCGGCAGGATGGCCTGGTTTTCCTTGTCGCGGCCCATCTTGGCGCTGCCGCCGGCGGAATCGCCCTCGACCAGGAAGACTTCGTTGTAGGCCGTGTCCTTGCTTTCGCAGTCAGTCAGCTTGCCGGGTAGCACAGCGACGCCGGAGCTTTTGCGCTTCTCCACCTTTTGGCCGGCTTTTTGCCGGCTTTGAGCGGCTTTGATCGCCAACTCCGCCAATTTCTTGCCATATTCCACATGCTGGTTCAGCCAGAGTTCGAGCGCCGGGCGCACAAAGCTGGAGACCAGGCGCACCGCGTCGCGGGAATTGAGTCGCTCCTTGATCTGGCCCTGGAACTGGGGGTCCAGCACCTTGGTGGACAGCACATAGCTGGCCCGGGCAAACACGTCTTCGGGCATCAGCTTGACGCCCTTGGGCAGCAGCGAATGCAGCTCGATAAAGCTCTTGACCGCCATGAACAGGCCGTCGCGCAGGCCGCTCTCGTGGGTACCGCCGGCGCTGGTGGGAATCAGGTTGACATAACTCTCGCGCACCGGCTGGCCGTCTTCGGTAAAGGCTACGGCCCAGGCGGCGCCCTCGCCTTCGGCAAAATTGTCACTCTGGCTATCGGCAAAGCCTTCGCCTTCGAACAGCGGAATGACCGGGTCGCCATTGAGCGTTTGCGTCAGGTAGTCGCGCAGGCCGCCCCTGTAGAGCCAGGTTTGGGTTTCTTTGGTCTTTTCAACGAGCAGCGAGACGCTGACGCCGGGCATCAGCACGGCCTTGCTGCGCAGCAAGTGCGTCAGCTCGCTCATCGGCAGAACTGCCGACTCAAAATACTTGGCGTCTGGCCAGACCCGGATCGTGGTGCCGGATTTGCGGTCGCCCTCACCGATCTTGCGGGTTTGTAGCGCCTGGGTTACATCGCCGTTCTCAAACACCAGTGCGGCCACCATGCCCTCGCGGTAGGACGTGGCCTCCAGCCGTTTGGCCAGGGCATTGGTCACGCTGACGCCGACGCCGTGCAGGCCGCCGGAGAAACTGTAGGCACCGCCCTTACCCTTGTCAAACTTGCCGCCGGCATGCAGCCGGGTGAAGACCAGCTCGATGACCGGCGCCTTTTCTTCGGGGTGCATGCCAAACGGGATGCCGCGGCCATCGTCTTCAATGGCAACGGAGCCGTCGGTGTGCACGGTAACCTTGATTTTCTTGCCGAATCCGCCCAGGGATTCATCGGCCGCGTTGTCCAGCACTTCCTGGATGACGTGCAGGGGATTGTCGGTGCGGGTGTACATGCCCGGACGCTGTTTGACGGGCTCCAGGCCCTTGAGAACGCGAATGGAGCCTTCGGAGTATTCGGGGGTAGCGGATGCTGGGGGTTTAGCTGACATAGGGCGGCATTGTAATCGGCTAACCCCGGCAAGCTGTACGTAAATACAGCTTCGCAATAGGATGGCATTGCCCAAGCCCCTGCAACGGGCTCCCGGATTGGCGACAATCCGGCCATGCGCGCTTCTTCCACATCCCTGTCGACCCTGCAAGTACTGGCCTGCGGTGCCACCATCGTCACCCTGTCCATGGGTATTCGCCACGGTTTTGGCCTGTGGCTGCAGCCCATCACCCAAGACCAGGGCTGGACGCGTGAAACCTTTGCGCTGGCCATCGCCATCCAGAACCTGGCCTGGGGAATTTCCGGCATTTTTGCCGGCATTGCGGCAGACCGGTTTGGCGCCTTCAGGGTCGTCGTGGTTGGCTCGCTGCTCTATGCGCTGGGACTGGTCGGCATGGCCTACGCCAGCACGCCGCTGCTGTTTTCGCTCAGCACCGGGTTGCTGATCGGCATGGCACAGGCAGGAACCACCTACGCCGTCATCTATGGCGTGATCGGCCGCAACGTCAGCGCCGACAAGCGTTCCTGGGCCATGGGCGTGGCGGCGGCGGCGGGCTCGTTCGGGCAATTCCTGATGGTGCCCACCGAAGGCTTTCTGATCAGCCACTTTGGCTGGCAACAGGCGCTGGTGCTGCTGGGCATGGCGTCCCTGCTGATGATTCCCCTGTCCTGGGGGCTGCGCGAACCTGGCTTTGCGGGCGGCGGCGCCCCGGCGCGGGACCAGAGCATTGGCCATGCCCTGCGCGAGGCCTTCAAATACCCAAGTTTCCAGCTGCTGATGGCGGGCTACTTTGTCTGCGGTTTCCAGGTGGTGTTCATTGGTGTGCACATGCCCAGCTACCTCAGGGACAAGGGCCTGTCACCCCAGGTGGCCAGTTATGCCCTGGCACTGATCGGCCTGTTCAATGTATTTGGCACCTATGCGGCAGGCGCACTGGGCCAAAAGATCGCGAAGAAGAACATCCTGGCCTTTATCTATCTGGCCCGCGCCATCGCCATCAGCCTGTTCTTGCTGGTGCCGCTGTCGCCGGCCAGCGTCTATGTGTTCTCGGCCGTTATGGGGCTGCTGTGGCTGTCGACCGTACCGCCCACCAATGCCACGGTGGCGCAGATATTCGGCGTGGCGCATCTGTCCATGCTAGGTGGATTCGTCTTTTTCAGCCACCAGATCGGCTCGTTCATGGGCGTGTGGCTGGGAGGCTATCTGTATGACAAAACCGGCAGCTACGACATCGTCTGGTACATCGCCATTGCCTTGGGCGTGGCTGCGGCCTTGATCAATCTGCCTGTCAAGGAGGCTGCCATTGTCCGCAGCATGCCCCGGGGCATGGTGACGCCATGACCCACCGCAGCCGCCTGTTGACCGCGGCACTGGCCGTCGGGGTGCTCGCAGCAGTTTTTCTTTTGTACACCCAACCCGACTTCATGGTGCAGATGGCCAATCAGCTGTGGTCTTGCTTCTAAACCCCTCACCCTGGATCGTTCGCTGGTCTCACCTGTTGGAGCCAGGGGCAACGGTGCTCGACATTGCCTGCGGTAGTGGTCGCCACCTGGCATGGTTTGCGGCTCGCCAGCATGCTGTCACTGGCGTGGACCGGGACACCAATCGAGCCCGGTTGCACGCACCCTCCGCCGAACTGCTGTGCGCCGACATTGAAAACAACCCCTGGCCCTTGCAGACCGACGCTACCTTGCGCACCTTTGGCGCGGTGGTGGTGACCAATTACCTGTGGCGTCCCCTGCTTGAAACGGTGGTCAACAGCGTGGCACCGGGCGGGGTGCTGCTCTATGAAACCTTCGCAGCAGGCAATGAAGCGCTGGGGCGCCCATCACGGCCGGATTTTCTATTGCAGCCCGGTGAATTGCTGCAAGCCTGCGCAGGACTGGAGGTCGTGGCCTATGAAAACGGCACCCTGCAGGACCCGCCCCGGGTTGTGCAACGCATCGCCGCCATTCGCGCGCCTGCCGATCACCGCGGACACCCGGAAATCTGGCGCCTGGCACTCGAATACTGATACTTTGTGGGTCAGACCACTTTGCGCAGCAAATGTGCTCTGACCCCAACTAGTTAAAATAATCGATTACCGAACAAATCATTGACATGAACTCACCTCAAGGCCCAATCAAAGGCAGCATCGTGGCGCTGATCACCCCGATGCTGGACGATGGCTCCGTGGACTACCCGGCGCTGCGCAAGCTGATCGATTGGCACATCGCCGAAGGGACCGACTGCATCGGCGTCGTGGGCACCACCGGAGAGTCCCCGACCGTCAATGTTGAAGAGCATTGCGAGATCATCCGCGTGTCCGTGGAGCAGTCCGCTGGACGGGTACCCATCATGGCTGGCTGCGGCGCGAATTCGACGGCAGAGGCGATTGAGTTGGCCCGGTTTGCAAAAAAAGTAGGCGCCGACTGCCAGCTGCAGGTGGTCCCCTACTACAACAAGCCCACACAGGAAGGGCAATACCTGCACTTCAAGGCGATTGCAGAAGCGGTGGATTTGCCCGTGGTGCTGTACAACGTACCCGGACGCTCCGTCGCCGATATGGCGCACGACACGGTCATGCGTCTGGCCAAGGTGCCTGGCATTGTTGGCATCAAGGAAGCCACCGGCAATATCGAACGCGCGCAGTGGCTGATCAAGGAAGCTCCGCAGGGTTTTGCCATTTATTCGGGAGATGACCCGACGGCTGTCGCCCTGATGCTGTGTGGCGGCCATGGCAACGTGAGCGTGACTGCGAATGTGGCTCCGCGATTGATGCACGAACTGTGTGTAGCGGCCATAGCGGGCAATGTGCAACGCGCGATGGAAATTCAATTGCGTTTGTTGCCTCTGCACAAGGCGCTTTTCGTAGAATCCAACCCCATCCCTGTCAAATGGGCCGCAGCCCGAATGGGACTGTGTAAAGATGCGCTTCGCCTGCCGTTGACCATTTTGACCGAAGACAATAGACCAACGCTGGAGCGCGCCATGCGCGCCACCGGCCTGATCTGAGTCCCTTTTTCCATTTCGAGGATTTCTGTGAACCCTTTCTTCAAATTGACGCTGATTAGCGCAGCGATATCACTGTCGGCCTGTACCGTTCTGGAAGCGGACAAGGTGGACTATCGCAGTGCCAGCAACGTCAAGGTTCCTACACTGGATGTTCCGCCCGACCTGACACAGTTGTCCAAGGACACCCATTACGCGGTGGTCGGCGGGGCAGTATCCGCTTCGAGCCTCAAAGCGGGTCAGCCAGCCACTGCCGCAGCCCCGACCGTTGCCGTGGTTTCCATGGGCGATGTTCGCATTGAACGCGCCGGAAACCAGCGCTGGCTGGTTGTGAATCGACCCGCCGAAAAGCTGTGGGACCCGGTGAAAGATTTCTGGCAGGAAAATGGTTTCCTCCTGTCCATGGACCAGAACACCCTGGGCATCATGGAAACCGACTGGGCAGAGAACCGCGCCAAGATACCACTGGATTTCATCCGCTCCTCGCTCGGCAAGTTGCTGGACTCCCTGTATTCAACGGCAGAGCGCGACAAGTTTCGTACGCGCCTTGAACGCAACGCCAACGGTGAGACCGAAATCTTTATCAGCCACCGCGGCATGATTGAAACGGTCACCACCAAGTCCAGCCAGGAGGCTGGCAGTACCGTGTGGCAACCCCGCGCTGCAGACCCGGAACTCGAAGCCGAGTTCTTGCGTCGCCTGATGATCAAGCTGGGTGCGAGCGAGCCGCAAGCCAAGACCTTGGTGGCCAGTGCGGCCCCGGTCAAGAAGACGGCGGACGTTGCCACCGAAAACGGCCAGCCCGTGGTCCGCATGGAAGAAGGGTTTGACAACGCCTGGCGTCGTGTGGGCCTGGCATTGGACCGCACTGGTTTCACCGTTGAGGACCGCGACCGCAAGCAGGGAATCTACTTTGTGCGCTACGTACCGCTCAATGCCGACAAGTCAGAACCCGGCTTTTTCAGCAAGCTGTTCAGCAGCTCGGACAAAAACCCGGATGCCGCCAAGTTCCAGATCGCTGTGCGCAGTGTGGCCAACGTGACGACCGTATCGGTACTGGACGCCAAGGGCGTACCTGAAACGTCGGCGTCCGCGCAGCGCATCGTGAAAGTGATTGCTGACGATATCAAATAGACAACTGGAGGCAATCTCCTGAGGGCCCTCAGGAGATTGCGGACACAAAAAAGCCACCTGACGGTGGCTTTTTTGCGTTTCAAGTAAATTAAATTACTTTGCAGCGGAAGCGGCAGCTGCATTGGCCACGGCAGCAACTTCGGACGCAGCGCCAGTAGCAGCAGAAGCAGCAGCGGCAGCGCCAGCAGCGCCAGCGTCTTTGACGGCTTCAGCAACAGCAGGAGCAGCAGCAGCGGGAGCAGCAACTGGAGCAGGTGCTTCTTCTTTCTTACCGCAAGCGGCCAAGGCAGCGGCAGCGATAACAGCTGCCAAGACGAGTGATTTGTTCATTTTTAAAAACTAGAGTGAGTTAACGAAACAATTTTTGGAAATTGTCAAAGCAGCAGGCCGCCCGGACTCAGACAAAAAGCATTCGATCTCTTTTTGCCTAACCCCCGACTATACAGGAAATTGGCCCCAAAACGCGGGAAAACCCTCTCTTCCGTTGCTACAAACCCAAGGTCGTGGCAGAAAACCCCGGCGAACTCTGTCGGCGGCATTCGTCCAATTCCTCTTTCAGCAAGACCCGCCGTGCAGGCTCCAGGTCCGCGACGCCGGTCGAACGCACCAAATCCAGGCGCCGCATCGCCCAGTGGGGGCTCCACAGCGCACTCGGAACTTCACTGGCATCCAGGTTCTTGCACAGACGGCATTCGATGATGTGGTCCCAGGTCTTGCGCCAGCTGACGAAGCGCGGCTTGTAGCGAATCAGCGCGTCATAGCGGTGTGCCAACAACACCAGGTGGCGACCACTGCGCGCCCAAGTCTGCAAAGACTCCGTCACAACCCGTTCCCCCAAGGGCCAGTCCTCGAAGGTCGGGTCACTCCAGACCATCGCCGGCCACCCCTCACTGGCTGCGCGGGCCAATGCAACGCGCACCATTTGTGCGAATTCCGTAGGCCCGGAAAACGCACCCGTCAATCTGTCACTGGTATCTTCATTGTTCGACATGGATCCACCCCGCTTCGCACCAATCTAACAGCAAAGCCCGCGCCGGTCCACTCAACCGCTTGACGGCAACCGCATCGAGCGTCCGCGAATCCGCCAGAGTCCGCATCAGCTCGGCATCGCGCCCGGAGGCAAGAAAGCTTTCCCCATTCACAAACAGGTGCTGGGTGTCGTACATCATGCGGGTCCGCCTGTCCAGAGTGAACACGCCATTCATTGCCGTAACCTCGGAGGCATCAAAACTGACATGCCCCTTGGGCTCAGTAAAGTATTCACCCAAAACCCGTCGCAAAGCCAGTGGATCTCCCAGCGCCTCTTCCAGAGCGGTGCGGGCAAACTCAACCAATGAGTCCGGTATTTCGCCACTGTTTGCAACTGCTGTTTGCTTGGGATCGCGGTACAGCGCGTTGCCCGCTGCATCCATCGCGTCTTCGGCCAGGCGCTGCAACAGCTCGCCCGCCAGTTCACCACGGCCCGGGGCGCGAAAGCCTATCGAATACGTCATGCACTCGCCAACCGCGACGCCGTCGTGCGCATAGCGCGGGGGCAGGTACAGCATGTCGCCGGGCTCCAGCACAAACTCCATTTCAGGTTCGAAGTGGGCCAAAATCTTGAGAGGCATATCCGGTTGCAGGCTCAGGTCCTTCTGCCGCCCGATGCGCCAGCGCCGCTGGCCGTGGGCCTGCAGCAAGAACACGTCGTAACTATCAAAATGCGGCCCCACGCCACCACCGTCGGTGGCATAGCTGACCATCACGTCGTCCAGCCGCGCGTCCGGCACAAAGCGAAACTGGTTCATCAGCGCGTGAACCCGGTCATCCAGCAGGTCAACTCCCTGCACCAGCAACGTCCATCCCGGGTGCTTAAAGGCCGGCAGCGCCTTGCGCCCAAACGGGCCATGGCGAAACCGCCATGGCGGCGCACCGTTCGCACCGGGCTGTACCACCAGACGGGATTGCACGTCCTCCCGGGCCGCCAGATCGAGCAAAGCCGAGCGGTCGAGCACGGGTTTGAAACCGGGAATGGCCTGCCGGATGAGCAGCGGCTTTTTCTGCCAATGGCGTTGCATAAAGGCCTTGGCGGTCAGTCCGCCCAGAAGTTGCAGGGGGTCATGGATGTTCATGGGACAATTCTGCCTTATGGAAATCACTCAACAATGCGTCGTTGCCCTGACCTGGACGCTGAAAGATACTTTGGGCGAAACACTGGACGTTCTGGACGAGCCTGTAGAGTTTCTGGTCGGCGGCAATGACTTGCTGCCAGTGCTGGAGGCCGCCCTGCAAGGCTACAGCGCCGGCTCCAGCTTGCAACTGCAGATTGAACCCGAACAGGCTTTCGGCGACTTCAAAGACCAGTTGCTGTTTCTGGAACCCCGTCACCTCTTCCCCGACGACCTGCAGGTGGGCCTGACCATGGAAGGCAGCGCCCTGCCCGAAGGCTGCAATCCGGACGCCCCCCGGGACACGCTGTACACCATCACCGACATTTACCCGGACCACGTCGTGCTGGATGGCAACCATCCGCTGGCCGGTATTGCCATTCGCATCAGCCTGCAGGTCGAAGCGGTACGGGAAGCGACAGATGAAGAGGTGGGGCGCGGCAGCTGTGGCACCGGCTTCTTCAAGCTGCAAGTGGCACCCAGCGAAGATTCGTCAGACCACACTCTGCACTGAAGTCATTCATCAAATGGGGCTCTAGCCCTCGTGGAGTAAGCGTAGTTAGCTATCAATTCAATAGCCACCACCCCATCACTCAGGACTTTCCGGTGGAGCCGTAACCGCCTTCGCCTCGCTGGCTGGCCTCAAAGTCCGACACGATATTGAAATGGGCCTGCACCACCGGAACGATGACCAACTGCGCGATACGTTCCATGGGTTCAATCGTGAAAGCCACGTCACTCCGGTTCCAGGCGCTAACCATCAATTGGCCCTGGTAGTCGCTGTCAATCAGCCCCACCAGGTTGCCCAGCACGATGCCGTGCTTGTGGCCCAGACCCGAGCGCGGCAGAATCAGGGCCGCGTAGGCCGGATCCTGCAGATAGATGGCCATGCCCGTGGGCACCAGCTGCCAGGCGTTGGGCGCCAGGGTCAACGGCTCGGCCAGACAGGCCCGCAGGTCCAGCCCGGCGCTGCCCGGTGTGGCATAGGCCGGCATCTGGTCATTCAGGCGGCTGTCGAGGATCTTGACGTCAATTTTCATTTTTTAGCGGGAGGTAGGCGCCGGGCAATCTCAGCCACCAGTTGGCGGGCCAGATGCAATTTGCTGGCATGGGGGAATTCTTGTGTGCCATTGGCGTCAACCAGCAGCAAGGCGTTGTCGTCTTTGCCGAACGTGGCCGGGCCGATATTGCCCACCAGCAGGGGCACGCCTTTTCGAACGCGCTTGGCGGTGGCGTGGATCAGCAGGTCATGGCTTTCAGCTGCAAAGCCCACGCAGAACAAATCACCTGACAGGGCCTGCGCCGACTGCGCCAATGTGGCCAGGACGTCCGGGTTCTCCACAAAGGTCAGCGTGGGCGTCTGGCCTGAACCGTCCTTCTTGATTTTCTGGTCGGAGGCCTGCGCCGGGCGCCAGTCGGCCACCGCCGCGGTGGCTACGAAAATGCTCGCTGTCGGCGCACATGCCACGCAGGCTTGCAGCATGTCTGTAGCGGATTGCACGTCGATGCGCCGCACCCCGCGCGGGGTAGTCAACGCCACCGGACCAGCCACCAGCGTGACCTGCGCCCCGGCCTCCTGCGCTGCGCGGGCAATGGCAAACCCCATCTTGCCGCTGGAACGGTTGGTGATGCCACGCACCGGGTCAATGGCCTCAAACGTCGGGCCAGCGGTGACCAGCATGTGCCGACCCGCGAGCAACTTGGGTTGGAAGAACGCAATCACGTCGGCCAACAGCTCTTCGGGTTCCAGCATGCGGCCATCCCCGGTTTCGCCGCAGGCCTGGAAACCACTGCCAACACCCAGGATCGTGGCGCCATCGGCTGTCAACTGCACTAAATTGCGTTGGGTGGCCGGATGCGCCCACATCTCGCGGTTCATCGCCGGAGCCAGCAGCAACGGGACTTTGTCAATGGGGCGCGCCAGGCACATCAGACTGAGCAGCTCGTCGGCCCCGCCGTGCAACAGCTTGGACATGAAATCGGCGCTACACGGCGCAATCAGGATTGCGTCGGCCTCGCGACTCAGGTTGATATGCGCCATGTTGTTGGGCTCGCGGGCATCCCACTGCGAGCCGTAAACCGGCCGGTTACTGAGGGCCTGCATGGTCACCGGCGTGATGAACTGCGTGGCCGCCTCGGTCATCACCACCTGCACGGTGGCGCCTTCCTTGATCAGGGCGCGGCACAGCTCAGCCGCCTTGTAACAGGCAATGCCTCCTGTGAGGCCCAGAACAATGTGTTTTCCAGCGAGATCATTCATGGGGGGCAATGTAGCAGAGCGTGCCCCGTATAATCTCGCTTTACCACCTCCCTGAGCATCAAATGCTCCCCCTGACATGACCAAATTTGTCTTCGTCACCGGCGGTGTGGTGTCCTCCCTTGGCAAGGGAATCGCCTCAGCCTCCCTCGCTGCGATACTGGAATCGCGGGGCCTGACAGTCACCCTCATCAAGCTTGATCCCTACCTGAATGTGGATCCGGGCACCATGTCCCCCCTGCAACACGGTGAAGTCTTCGTCACCGACGACGGCGCGGAAACCGATCTGGACTTGGGCCACTATGAGCGCTTTATTGAGACGCGCATGCGCCGGGCCAATAACTTCACCACCGGCCAGATCTACAAAAGCGTGCTCGACAAGGAACGCCGTGGTGATTACCTGGGCAAGACCGTGCAGGTCATCCCCCATGTCACCAACGAAATCCAGGAATTCGTCAAACGCGGTGCGCGCTTTGGCGAGCCCGACGCGGTGGATGTGGCGATCGTGGAAATTGGCGGCACCGTGGGTGACATCGAGTCCTTGCCCTTTTTAGAGGCCGTGCGCCAGATGAGCCTGAAGCTCGGCCCCAACAACAGTGCCTTTGTGCACCTGAGCTATGTGCCGTGGATTGCCGCCGCTGGCGAACTCAAAACCAAACCCACACAGCACACGGCCAAGCAATTGCGCGAAATCGGCATCCAGGCCGATGCGCTGCTGTGCCGCGCGGACCGCCCGATTCCGCAGGAAGAGCGCTCCAAGATTTCGCTGTTCTCCAATGTGCCCGAATGGGGCGTCATCAGCATGTGGGATGTGGACACCATCTACAAGGTTCCGCGCATGCTGCACGAACAGGGCCTGGACGGCCTGATCTGCGACAAGCTGCGCCTGAACACCCCACCGGCCAACCTCAAGCGTTGGGACGATCTGGTCTATGAGACCGAGCACCCACAAGCCGAAGTCAGCATCGCGATGGTCGGCAAGTACGTCGACTTGAGCGACAGCTACAAGTCGCTGAACGAGGCCCTGCGCCACGCCGGCATGAAGAACCACGCCAAGGTCAAAATCGAGTACATCGACTCCGAAACCATCACGCCCGACAGCGTGTCGCGGCTGGCCAAATTCGACGCCGTGCTGGTTCCCGGCGGCTTTGGCAAGCGCGGTATTGAAGGCAAGATCTGTGCGGCCCGGTTTGCACGCGAACGCAAGGTCCCCTACCTGGGTATTTGCCTCGGGATGCAAGTGGCCACTATCGAATTTGCCCGCCACGTGGCGGGACTCAAGGACGCCAACAGCACCGAATTTGACCCCGAAAGCCCCAACCCGGTCATCGCGCTGATCACCGAATGGAAAGACGCGGACGGCACCATCAAGACCCGCAACAAGAACTCGGACCTGGGTGGCACCATGCGTTTGGGCGCTCAAAGCTCCGATGTGGCCAAGAACACGTTGGCGCACCAGATCTATGGCGACGTGGTCACCGAACGCCACCGCCACCGCTACGAAGCCAACGTCAACTATCTGGACCAGTTGCGCACCGCCGGCCTGGTCATCTCTGCACTCACCCAGCGCGAGCAGCTGACCGAAATGGTCGAATTGCCGCAGGCCGTCCACCCCTGGTTCATTGGCGTGCAGTTTCACCCGGAGTTCAAGTCCACCCCATGGAATGGCCACCCGCTGTTCAACGCCTTCATCAAGGCCGCGCTGGACCACCAGACTGCCGGCAAAAACCTGAAAGCGGTTGCCTAGCATGAAGTTGTGTGGATTCGATATCGGACTGGAACACCGCTTCTTTTTGATCGCAGGACCCTGCGTTATCGAATCTGAGCAATTGCAGATGGACACTGCCGGGACGCTGAAGGAAATTACTTCGGCTTTAGGCATTCCCTTCATTTTCAAAAGCAGTTTCGACAAGGCCAACCGCTCCAGCGGCAACACTTTCCGAGGCCCTGGCATTGACAAGGGTCTGGAGATTCTGGCCAAGGTCAAGCGCGAACTCGGCCTGCCGGTCCTGACCGATATTCACAGCGAAGACCAGATTGCACAGGTCGCGTCCGTGGTGGACGTGCTGCAGACTCCCGCCTTCCTGTGCCGCCAGACCGACTTCATCCGGGCAGTGGCCCAATCGGGCAAGCCAGTGAACATCAAGAAGGGCCAGTTCCTCGCCCCACACGACATGAAAAATGTCATCGACAAGGCCCGCGCCGCCGCGCGTGAGGCAGGCCTGATCGAGGACAACTTTATGGCCTGCGAACGCGGTGCCAGCTTTGGCTACAACAACCTGGTGAGCGACATGCGCAGCCTGGCCATCATGCGCGAAACGCTCGCACCCGTGGTGTTTGACGCCACGCATTCAGTGCAACTTCCTGGCGGCCAGGGCACCAGCAGTGGCGGCCAGCGTGAAATGGTGCCGGTGCTAGCCCGTGCAGCCGTGGCCGTGGGTGTGGCCGGTCTGTTCATGGAAACCCACCCGGACCCCTCCAAAGCCATGAGCGATGGCCCCAACGCGGTGCCCCTGCACCACATGAAGGCCCTTCTGGAGACCCTGGTGGAACTCGACTTCGTGACCAAGAAGACGCCTTTCCTGGAGAACCACTTCAACTGAACACGGTCAGCGCCGACTGGTTGACCACTCCCTCACCGATCTAGTTTTGTATTTTTTGAAAGAAATGAAATGAGTGCAATTGTTGATATCGTAGGCCGCGAGATTCTGGATTCGCGCGGTAACCCCACCGTCGAATGCGACGTGTTGCTGGAGTCCGGCACCATGGGCCGCGCGGCCGTGCCATCGGGCGCCTCCACCGGTTCGCGCGAAGCCATCGAGCTGCGCGACGGCGACAAGAAGCGCTACCTGGGCAAGGGCGTACTCAAGGCCGTGGAACACATCAACACTGAAATCTCTGAAGCCGTGCTCGGCCTGGACGCCTCCGAGCAGGCCTTCCTGGACAAGACCCTGATCGACCTGGACGGCACCGACAACAAGAGCCGCCTGGGCGCCAACGCCATGCTGGCCGTCTCCATGGCCGTGGCCCGCGCCGCCGCCGAAGAGTCCGGCCTGCCGCTGTACCGCTACTTTGGCGGCATGGGCCGCATGCAGATGCCCGTGCCCATGATGAACGTCATCAACGGCGGCGAGCACGCCAACAACAACCTGGACATCCAGGAGTTCATGATCATCCCCGTGGGCGCGCCCAGCTTCCGCGAAGCCCTGCGCTATGGCGCCGAGGTGTTCCACGCGCTGAAGAAAATCCTGCACGACAAGGGCATCAGCACGGCCGTGGGCGATGAAGGCGGCTTTGCCCCCAACGTGGCCAACCACGAAGCGGCCATCCAGATGATTTTGGAAGCCATCGACAAGGCCGGTTTTGTGGCCGGCGAGCAGATCGCCCTGGGCCTGGACTGCGCGGCCTCAGAGTTCTACAAGGACGGCAAGTACCAACTGGCCGGCGAAGGCCTGACGCTGAATGCAGAAGAGTGGACCAACATCCTGGCCACCTGGGTCGACAAATACCCCATCATCAGCATCGAGGACGGCATGAGCGAGGGCGACTGGGATGGCTGGAAACTGCTGACCGAGCGCCTGGGCAAAAAGGTGCAGATCGTCGGTGATGACCTGTTCGTTACCAACACCAAGATTCTGAAGGAAGGCATTGAAAAGGGCATTGCCAATTCCATCCTGATCAAGATCAACCAGATCGGCACGCTGACCGAAACCTTTGAAGCTATTGAGATGGCCAAGCGCGCCGGCTACACCGCCGTCATCAGCCACCGCTCGGGCGAGACTGAAGACTCGACCATTGCCGACATCGCCGTGGGCTGCAACGCCGGCCAGATCAAGACCGGTTCTTTGAGTCGCTCCGACCGCATGGCCAAGTACAACCAGTTGCTGCGCATCGAAGAGGATTTGGGCGACGTGGCCAGCTACCCCGGCCGCTCTGCGTTCTATAACCTGAAATAGCCTTCGGCGTGGGCAATCGCGTTGTTCCTGCTGCATTGATCGCCTTGCTGGTGATCCTTCACGGCCAGCTCTGGTTTGGCAGGGGCAGCGTGCCCAATGTGTCCCTGCTCGTGCGCCAGCTCGACGAGCAGCACGCGAACAACGCCGTAGCGGCCCGCAACAACGAACGCCTGGCGGCCGAAATCAGCGACCTGCGCGAGGGACTTGAGATCGTGGAAGAAAAGGCCCGGTCGGAACTCGGTATGGTCAAGGCCAACGAGATCTTTGTCCAGATCGCCAAATAACACGGGTTTGCAGGCCACCATGCAGATTGCGATTGTGGGTGCCACCGGCACCGGTAAGTCGACCCTGACCGGCGCGCTGGGCACCGCCAGAACATCCGCCGATGGTGCGCCTGCCAAGTGGATGGTTGCCGAAGCCCCTGCATTGACCGAGGCGCTAACGCGGGACCTTTTGTTTCAGGATACGTCGTTCTACCCGCAGGCGCTGCGCCTGCACCGCCAGTTCAGCCTGACACTGTTAACCGGACTGGATCTGCCGTCGGCGGCCGTTGCGGACGGGCGCGTGCAGCCTGCGCTGTTTGACCAGCGGCTGCGCCAGGTCATGGATGGTCAGGCCATCCCCTATGCGGTGGTATACGGCCGCGGGCAGGACCGAACCGACTGCGCGCTACAGGCCATTGCACACCACAGCGCGCGCGCGCCATCACGGCCAAGATCTGCCGCCACACCATGGCATTGGAACTGTGACACCTGCTCTGACGCCGATTGCGAACACCGGATCTTCAGGGCGCTGCTGAAATCGGGCTCAGTGCGGACCTGACCCGCCCGGCACCTGGAGCACCGGCGCCGTGAACAACTGCGCCGCATCGACGGGATCAAAGCGGTACTGCACACCGCAGAACTCGCACCCCACCTCAATGTCGTGCCGCTCCGCCAAAATGCTTTCGACCTCTTCCCGGCCCAGACTGACAATCATGCGACCCACCCGCTCGCGGCTGCACGAGCAGGCAAAGCGGGGCGCCGTCGCCCCCTGCAGGGGCTCGAACCGGGTGATCTGCTCTTCCCAGAACAGCCGGCGCAAAATGGTTTCCACATCCAGCGTCAACAGCTCTTCGCGCTTCAGGCTGCTGGCCAGAATGGCGATGCGGTTGTAGTGCTCATTGAGGCCAATCTCGTCTTCGTTTTCCTTGCTCACCAGGCTGCCCGCCAGGTTACCCGTGCCCTGCATGGGCAGGCGCTGGATCAGCAAGCCAGCGGCCACCTGGTCATTGGCGGCCAACACCAGCGTGGTGTCGAGCTGCTCGCTTTGCAGCATGTAGTGTTCCAGCACCGCGCTGATCTTCTCGATCTTGTGGCGCCGGTCGTCAAACAACGGCACCACGCCCTGGTAGGGCTGCTGCCCCGGAAACTTGGTGTTGGGGTCCAGCGTGATCGCGCAGCGGCCTTCATTGCCCACATTGACCAGCTGGCTGAGCGTGGCGTCATCCGCAACATCCCCCACCACGGTGGCCGTCGCCCGCAAGGCCAGATCGGGCTGCACTTCCACCACGGCCAGCTTGACCGGACCATCGCCAAAAATCTGCAGCACCAGTGAGCCGTCGAACTTGATGTTGGCCTGCATCAGTGCGGCAGCGGCGACCATTTCGCCCAGCATGTCGCGCACTGGTGGGGCATAGGCCCCGGTCCCCGTATTGGATGCACGCCGGCGCAGGATTTCGGTCCAGGTGTCGGTCAACCGGACCACCATGCCGCGCACCGGCAAGCCGTCAAACAGAAATTTATGAAGTTCAGACATGTGTGATTTTCTTCAGCCCGCGCTCGAAACGCTTGGCATTCTCGATGTAGTGGACGGCACTCATCTTGAGCGCATCCTGCTGTTCAGCGGTGAGCTCGCGCACCGCTTTGGCGGGGCTGCCGAGGATCATGGACCCGTCGGCAAACTCCTTGCCCTCGGTCACCAGGGCACCTGCGCCCACGATACAGCCCTTGCCAATCCTGGCGCCATTGAGCACCACGGCGCCGATGCCGATCAGGGAGCCATCGCCAATGGTGCAACCATGCAACATGACCTTGTGCCCCACGGTCACATACTCCCCAACTGTCAGCGGCTTGCCGATGTCGGCGTGCAGCACGCTGGCGTCCTGAATGTTGGAGCCGCGTCCGATGCGGATGACCTCCGTGTCGCCCCGGATGATGGCGCCAAACCAGATACTGGTGTCTTGCGCCAGTTCCACATTGCCCATGACCTGGGCGCTGTCGGCAACCCAGGCGGAGTCTGCCAGACGGGGTGCGATGTTGTCGAGTTCGTAGAGAGCCATAGATTTCGCTTGGGAATAAAGAGCAGCGACCGGCGCGCTGCATTGCCTAGAATTGTAAGGATGGAACTCAGACAGCACTGCCTTACGGTCTTTTGCCAGAGCGACCCCGCGCTCAAAGTGGCCGCCCTGCGCGCGCTGGACCGCCACGGTGCCCACGACATTGACTGCCACGCCCACTTTGCCCACCCGGACCAACCGGGTCGACCAGCACTGCCTGAACTGGTCCACCCGCAGCAGGTGCCCCGGCGTTCACCGTTCACGGCTGAGGGCCACTGCGCGCTGATGCACTCCATTGCGCATATTGAATTCAACGCCATCAACCTGGCGCTGGATGCCGTCTGGCGGTTTGCCGACATGCCGCGTGCGTATTACCTGGACTGGCTGGGTGTAGCCCAGGAAGAAGCCAAGCACTTTGACCTGCTGCGCACGCATTTGCGGACCGAAGGCCATGACTACGGCGATTTTGTTGCCCACGATGGTCTGTGGACCATGTGCGAAGCCACCCGCCTGGACGTGGTGGCCCGCATGGCGCTGGTGCCCCGCACGCTGGAGGCGCGCGGCCTGGACGCCACACCCATCATCCAGGCCAAGCTGCGCAAGGTCGGCACGCCCCGCGCGCTGGCCGCGGTAGGCATTCTGGACGTCATCCTGGCCGAAGAGGTGGGCCACGTGGCCATCGGCAACCACTGGTACCACTGGTTATGCCAACGCGATGCGCTAGACCCGATCGCCTTTTATGCACAGGCGGCACAGCAGCACGGCGCACCCCGGTTGAAACCGCCCTTCAATCTCACCGCCCGCAAACTGGCCGGGTTTTCGGATGCCGAGATTGAAGCACTGCCCGTCGTTTCTACCGATTGACGCTATCAATACAATAGCGTATGGTGCTTATTCCACGAGGGCTAGAGGCCATTTTTTATTTCGCTACACAGGCCGGTGCTGCGCAGGCACAATCCCCAACGACTCTTTATCGCCCAACCTAACCCTGCAATGATCCAACGGGACCCCGCCATTGAGCCCAGCAGCCACAGCCGCCCACTGGCCGTGGCGTGGACCGTCTTCGCTGTGGCGGCACTGGCCAGCGCCGGGGTCATCTGGAAGCTCGAACAACGCAGCCTGGCGACCGACCGCATGCGCATGGAGGCACTGGCCAGCGACCACGCCCATGCTATCCAGTCCACCATGGAGCGGGCCTTGTCGGCCACCTACTCCATCGCCGCCATGGTGCGCCAGGGCAAGGGCAACGTCCCCGACTTCGAAGGCGTGGCCAACGAAATGCTGCCCTGGTACCCCGGGGTTTCCATTTTGGGCCTGAGCCCGGGTGGGGTCATCCAGCGTGTGGCGCCACTGGCTGGCAATGAAAAATCCATTGGCTTTGACCAACTGAAAGACCCGGTACAAGGTCGCGAGGCCCGCCTGGCGCGCGACACCGGCAAGCTCACGCTGGCCGGCCCGGTGAAGCTGGTCCAGGGCGGACTGGGCGCCGTCGGGCGCATGCCCATTTTTCTGGACGGACCCGACGGCAAGCCCGTGTTCTGGGGCCTGACCTATGCCGTGATCCGGTTTCCCCAGGCGCTCACCAGCGTGCGCCTTACCCAGCTGACCGAAGGGGGCGTCGCCTATGCCCTCTGGCGCATCAACCCCGATACGGGTGCGCGGGAAACCATCGCCGCGTCGGCGGTGGTGCCCGCTACGCCGGTCGAGCACAGCCTGACGGTGCCCAACGGGCAGTGGACACTCAGTGTGGCGCCCGTGGGCGGTTGGGGCAGCACCTCGGATCTGGCGTTCAAGACCTTGCTGGGCCTGATCTTCAGCGTCATGCTGGCCTACGCCAGCAAACTGCTGATGGAACTCCAGGCCCATGAAAGAGGCCGGGAAGCCCTGATTGCGCAGCGCACCCAGGAAATTGCCGCCTCGCAGAGCAAACTGCAGGCGACCCTCGAAGCCATTCCGGACGTGCTGCTGGAAATGGGTCTGGACGGCACCTACCACGACTACCACGCGCCCCGGTCCAACACATCGTTCCCGCCGGCTGAATTCTTTCTGGGCAAGAAGGTCAACGATGTGTTGCCACCGGATGCCGCCCATGCGGTGATGTTGGCGCTGGAAGAGGCGAACCAGCAAGGCCACTCTGACGGACGCGAGTTCGCGTTGCAAACCTCCAAGGGTGACTTCTGGTTTGAGATTTCCCTGACCCGCAAGCGCGACACACAGGACGGTGAGCCGCGCTTCATCGTACTGTCGCGCAACGTCACGCAACGCAAGGCCTCCGAGGAGGAGATCAACAAGCTGGCGTTCTTTGATCCCCTGACCAGTCTGCCCAACCGCCGGCTCATGGTCGACCGGCTACGCCAGGCGCTGGCCGTCAGCACACGCAGCGGTCGACTGGGCGCACTGCAGTTCATAGACCTGGACAATTTCAAGACCCTGAACGACACCCAGGGGCACGACATGGGAGACCTGTTGCTGCAACAGGTGGCCAACCGCCTGACAGCATGCGTACGCCAGGGTGACACCGTGGCGCGCCTGGGCGGAGACGAGTTCGTGGTGATGATTGAAGAGCTCAGCGACAGCCGCGAGGAAGCTGCGGCGCTGGCCGAGACCATAGGAGAAAAACTGCTGGCCGCCATCAGCGTGCCGTACCGGCTGGCAGGACTGGAATACCAGATCACCCCTAGCATTGGTATCACGCTGTACTCCGACCACGAGCAATCGACCGATGAACTGCTCAAGCAGGCCGACCTGGCCATGTACCAGTCCAAGGCCGCCGGGCGCAATACCCTGCGCTTTTTTGACCCGGCCATGCAGGCTGTCATCACAACAAGGGTCAGCCTGGAGAAGGACATTCGCCAGGGCATCTTGAAGGACCAGTTTGTTCTCTACTACCAGCCCCAGATCAACCGGGAGGGCCGCACGGTGGGCGCAGAAGTGCTGCTGCGCTGGCCCCACCCCGAGCGCGGCATGGTGTCCCCGGTCGACTTCATACCCCTGGCTGAAGACACCGGACTCATCCTGCCGCTGGGCAACTGGGTCATGGAAACCGCCTGCACCCAATTGGCACTGTGGGCCCAGAACCCACACCTGCAAGACCTGACCCTGGCCGTCAACGTCAGCGCGCGGCAATTCAGGCAGCCCGATTTTGTGCCCTATGTAATCGACCTCATCAGCTACACGGGCGTCAATCCGAAGCGCCTCAAACTCGAGCTGACCGAAAGCCTGCTGGTCAACGACGTGGAAGAAACCAAGGCCAAGATGACCGCACTCAAGCAGCATGGCGTGGGCTTCTCGCTGGACGACTTCGGTACCGGGTATTCGTCGCTGTCCTACCTCAAGCGCCTGCCGCTGGACCAGCTGAAAATCGACCAGTCCTTCGTCCGTGATCTGATGACCGACCCCAATGACGCCGCCATCGCACTGGCCGTCATCACGCTGGGCCACGCGCTGGGCCTGACCGTCATTGCTGAAGGTGTCGAAACCCAGGCCCAACGCGACCATCTGCACAGCCAGGGCTGCGACGCCTACCAGGGCTACCTGGTAGGGCGCCCCATGCCACTGGCGGATTTTGAGAACCGCTTGACCACGTGATCCGCTGCACCCGCCTATGACCGAGCCCTCTTCCGAGCCATCCTCACCGCCTGGCGCCATCGCGGCCGTGGCGTTTGCCCACCAGGCCATTCTGGACCAGCACCGCGCCGTCATCGGTTACGAGCTGTTCAACCGCACGGCCCTGGCCCGCGGGCACACCGCGGCCAGCGACGCGCAACTGCTGTTCAACGTACTCAGTGCCGTGGACAGTGACTCGCCCATCGGCAACAAGACCATATTCATCAATTGCACCCACGACAGCCTGGCCGGCGGCCACCTGGACCTGATTGCACCCCAGCGGGTGGTGCTGGAAGTCCCGCCCTTGCCGGTGTCGGAGAGCGACCAGGTGCAGAACCGACTGCCCAACCTGCAGGACATCCAGCGCCGCGGCTTCCGTCTGGCGTTTGACTATTCGGTGCTCACCCAGCCCTACGCTCCCTGGCTGGAGCTGGCCTCGTTTATCAAGTTTGACCTGTCCGTCATTCGCCCGCAGTCACTGGGCTCGTTCGTGAAGCTGGCGCAAGCCAAGTCAACCGCCCAGCTGATTGCCGAAAAGGTGGAAACGCCGGGGCAGTACGCCATGCTGTCCGATCTGGGGGTGAAGCTGTTTCAGGGCTACTGGTTTGCCAAACCGGTGCTGGTGCAGGGGCAGTCGGTGCGGCCGGCTCAGGCCACCATCCTGCAGCTCATCAACCTGGTGCGCAAACAGGCCAGCACGTCGGAGATTGAAGAGGTGTTGAAGCGCGACCCCACGTTGTCGTTCAACCTGCTGCGCTTCATCAACTCGGCCGGGTTCGGCATGCGCACCGAGGTCACATCGTTCAAACATGCCGTCATGCTGCTGGGTTTGAACCGCCTGTTCAAGTGGGCAGCCCTGCTGCTGACCACCTCGCACAACGGCGACATGCCACCCGCGGTCGGCACCACGGCCGTGGCGCGCGGGCGCCTGATGGAATTGCTGGCCACCGAACTCCTGCCGCCCGAGGACTGCGACAACGCCTTTGTGGTCGGTGTCTTCTCGCTCTTGGACACCATGCTCGGCATCAGCATGGAGGCCGCCCTAGCCACCATCGCCCTGCCCGACTCCATCACCCAGGCACTGCTGCAACGCACAGGCTCATTGGCTCCTTTTCTGGAGCTGACCATTGCCTGTGAGACAGGTGATGACGAAGCTTTTGCCCGCACTGCCAACCAGTTGGGCCTGAACAACGCCCAGGTCAATTGGGCGCATGTGCAGGCATTGGTCTGGGCGGAGACGATTGGGGTGTAGAGCACATTTTCCATAAGCGGAGGATTGATCATGTTCTTAAAAACGGGCGACGCGGAGATTCTTGTTTCATCCAGTGGCAGCGCGAACAGGACGCTGGTCGCGCATGGTGGCTGGGTGGGCAGCGGGGAACTGTGGGCAGCACCATTTGAGCAACTGAGCCGTACCTGGCGCACCGTGACCTATGACCATCGCGGTACGGGTGCAACCCGACACACCGCACCCAAAATTACCCTGGCACTGCTGGTAGAAGATCTGTTTCGGGTGATGGACTCCCTTGGCATTGAGACCTGCGTACTCGCAGCAGAATCGATGGGTGCCATGGTTGCGCTGGAGGCAGTACTGCTCCACCCGGACCGTTTTACAGGCCTCGTGATCGTTGGTGGTCGTTACGTCGGAACGCCCACGCCAGGCCGGGATCGATTGCTGGCAGGATGCAAAGTGAATTTTTCGGCCACCATGGATGCATTCGTCAATGCTTGCACGCCAGAAGAAAACTGTGACGCAGAGCGCGCATGGGGCAAGTTGATCGTCAATCGCTGCAACGGGCCTGACGCGGTGCAGATGATGGAGTGTGTTGAGCATATGGACCTGACACCACGCCTGAGTACCATTGCGTTGCCCACGCTAATCTTGCATGGCCGCAAGGATGTCATCGTGCCACTGGAGTCGTCTGAGACGATGGCCAAGCTGGTGCCCAACTCCAAGCTGGTGATTGCTGACGATGCAGGGCATGTGCCGACGGTCACCCGCCCCCAATGGGTTGCCAGTCAGATTGATGCCTTTTTCACGCAGTGAGTGGCGTAGCCTGCACACCGCGCAGGCCATCACCCCCGCGGATGGTGCTGGGCATGCAAAGAGGCCAGCCGCTCCCGGGCGATGTGCGTATAGATAGTCGTCGTGGAAATATCCGCATGCCCAAGCAACAACTGAACAGCACGTAAATCTGCTCCGTGGTTCAACAAATGCGTGGCAAAGGCGTGGCGCAGTGTGTGGGGTGACAGTGGCACGCGGATCCCCGCGGCCAGGGCGTGCTTCTTCACCACCATCCAGAACATCACACGCGACATCGCAGAGCCAGCACTCGCACCCCGTACCGTGATGAACAGGTCGTCCGTCTGCTTGCCCGCCAGCAGCTCGGGCCGGGCCGAACCCAGGTATTGGCGCAGCCACTGACTGGCCACCTGGCCGAAGGGCACCAGGCGCTCCTTGCTGCCCTTGCCCAGCACGCGCAGCACGTTGTCGTTCAGGCTCAGGTTCAAGGTTTTGAGGGTCACCAGTTCGCTCACACGCAGGCCGCTGGCGTACATCAGCTCCAGCATCGTGCGGTCGCGTACGCCCAGCGCCTGCGCGGTGTCGGGCGCGGCCAGCAGGGCCTCCACCTGGGCCTCGGTCAGCGTCTTGGGAACGCGCAGGGCCTGCTTGGCGGATTGCAATTTTAGCGTGGGGTCGGTGTGCAAAAGGCCTTCACGCAAGGCCCAGCGAAAGTAGCGCTTGAAGACCGTCAGGCGCCGGTTGGCGGTGGTGGCCTTCGTGGCCGCGTGCTGTTCTGAAAAGTAGGCCTGCAAATCCAGCTCGCTGGTCTGGTGCAGGCTGCGGGACCGGGTCTGCAGCCAGGTGGCATACAGCGTCAGGTCACGCCGGTAGGCCGCCAGGGTGTTGGGCGACAGGCCTTCTTCGAGCCACAGGGCGTCGATGAAGGTGTCAATGTCGCCCGCCCCCGACGCGCCCTTTCCGCTCATTCCAGGCGCAGTTTGGCGGAATCCACCACCTTCTTGTAAACCTCGAACTCGGCCTTGATCTGGGTCGCAAACTGCTCGGGCGTGTTGCCGATGATGATGGAGCCGGTTTCTTCAATGCGTTTCTTCACGACAGGGTCTTCCAGCACCTTGCGCACGGCCGCGTTGATCTTGTCGACGATGTCCTTGGGCATGCCCTTGGGGCCATAGATGCCATAGAACGCCATGCGGTTGGCGGGCTCCAGGCCCACTTCCTTGAACGTGGGCACGTTGGGAAATTGCGTCAGGCGCTGCGGCGCCGCCACCACGATGGGCACCAGCTTGTTGGCATTGAAGAACGGCAGGGCCGAGGGCATGTTGTCAAAAATCATGGGCACCTGGCCGGCCACGGTGTCATTGAGTGCAGGGCCAGCGCCCCGGTAGGGTATGTGGGTGATGAACGTGGTGGTGAGGTTCTTGAACAGCTCCATCTGCAGGTGGCCGATGCCGCCGGTGCCCGACGTGGCATACGAATACTTGCCCGGATTGCCCTTCACTTCTGCCAGAAAACCCTTGAAGTCCTTGGCCGGAAAGCTGGGGTGGACTGCAATCACATTGGGGGTGGCGGCCACGTTGATGATGGGTGTGAAATCGGTCAACGGGTTGTACGGATTCTTGGGGTTGATGGCCGGGTTGGCCGCGACCGTGGACACGGTTGCCATACCCAGCGAATAGCCGTCTGGCGCTGCCTTGGCGGTCTCGTTGGCACCCACCACACCACCACCACCGGCCTTGTTTTCCACAATCACGCTTTGTCCCAGTGCCTTGCCCAGCGGGTCGGCAATGGTGCGGGCAATGATGTCGGTCGTGCCACCAGGCGCGAACGGCACCTGCAGTTTGATGATCTTGTTGGGGTAGCCTTGTGCCAGCGCGGCGCCGGCAGCAAGGGAAAGGCTCAGGGCAATGAACTGATGGGCTCGCATGGTCGCTGTTCTCCGGATAGTTGTAGTGGTCATCAGGGGCAAATAGTAACCGCTGCGCCGCAGGCTGGTGCCACACGTTCGCTGGTATTCTCGACCGGTGAACTATGCCCAACTGCTCTTCCCGGATTTCTCCCTGATCCTGTGCGGCTACCTGGTGTGCCGCTACACCGCACTGAACCGTTCGGTGTGGGAGCAGGTCGAGACCCTGGTGTATTTCTTCCTGTTCCCGGTCCTGCTGTTCCAGTCCATTGTCAGGAGCCCGCTGGACGTGCACGCGGCATCACGCCTGATGGGGGCCGGGTGGGCACTGGGCCTGACCGGCATTGCGCTGGCCTACGCCCTGCCCCATATTCCCGTGCTCCAGCGCTGGATAGACCGGCGCGACCATGCCAGCAGCGCCCAGGTGGCGTTCCGGTTCAACTCGTTTATTGGTCTGGCCATTGCCGACAGGCTGGTCGGGTCGCAAGGCTCACAACTGTTTGCCGTGTTGATTGGCGTGTGCGTGCCGCTGTTCAATGTGGGCGCCGTGTGGCCCATGGTGCGGCATGCCGAGCGCAGCATGGCGCGCGAACTGTTGCGCAACCCGCTGATCATTGCGACCGTGTCCGGCTTGCTGGCCAACCTGATGGGGTTCACCATTCCACTCTGGCTGGAGCCGTCGGTCACCCGCATTGGCGCTGCGTCCCTGGCGCTGGGCCTGATGGCCGCGGGCGCAGGCATGCAGCTTGGTGCGCTGGCCCGTGCCAAGACGCTGGCGGTGTCCTTACTGTCGATTCGCCACCTGCTGCTGCCCCTCGTTGCGCTGGGGATGTCCCGGCTGTTTGGCCTGAATGCGCCAGAAACCACGGTGCTGCTAGCCTTCTCGGCCCTGCCCACGGCATCGAGCTGCTACGTGCTGGCGGCCCGCATGGGCTACGACGGCGCCTATGTGGCGGGCCTGGTCACGCTGTCCACGCTGCTGGGCATGCTCAGCCTGCCGATGGCGCTGGGGTTGCTACGCTAAGGCGACCCCCGCCACACACGCTACCTGGTTGCGCCCCGCCCCCTTGGCCTGGTACAGGCATTGGTCGGCTGACGCGACCAGTTGCGGTGCGCTCATGCCCATCTTCCACAGCAGCACTGAAACGCCGACGCTGATGCTGACAAAGGGAGCCGTGGCCGAGTAGCCGTGCGGAATCCGCATGCCGGCAACGGCAGCACGTGCAGCCTCGGCAACTTGCGCAGCACCCGCCAGGTCGGTGTCTGGCAAGACCATTGCAAATTCCTCGCCACCATATCGCGCAGCCATGTCGGCCGGGCGCTGGCTGCAGGCCTGTAGCGCGGCGGCCACCTGCTTGAGACAGGCGTCGCCAGCCGGGTGGCCGTAGTGGTCGTTATAGGTCTTGAAGTGGTCCACGTCGCACAGAATCAATGCCATGCTGCGCTGGTATCGGCTAGCCAGTGCGATCTGTTCTGCCAGGTATTCGTCAAAGAAACGCCGATTGGCCAACTCCGTCAGGCTGTCCTGCCGCGACAACCGGGCCAAGGCCTGGTTGGCAACGCGCAGTTCGCCGGACATCCGCACCAGGCGTGCATACTGCCTTGCGTTTTCGGACAGCAACACCATCAATAAGAAGCTTGCGGCCAACAAACCGTAGATACGCCCGGTGTACCAACCCAGGTCGTAGCGGCCGGTGTTCAGAATCGCCGCCAGTGCGATATCGAACAACCATACGCACAGCACCACCTGTAGCCATATGTCCAGAACACTGTGGGGTCGACGCCGCCACAGCAGCACCAGCGCCAGCAGGGTCAGCAACCAGATGCCGGACAGGAACGCGTGCCCCAGATCGGTGGTGCGGTTGCCTTCCAGAAACACCGGAATGGTGGCATGCCCCCAGGTGGCAAACAGCGTAAAACCACAGACAACGGCCACAATGCAGACCACTGTGCCTAAGATGGCCCAGCCTGCGTGGGACGGCGCAGCATGGCCGGGCACATTCAAATCCAAGCGTTGCGGTCTGAGAAACGTGTAGGCCATGACAACCAGCGGAAAGCCCGCGTGCCAGAACATGTACATGGCCGAACTGGTCTGCGGCCCGGCGACCGGCAGACCCGGCAACCCGAACAGTCCCGGAAAGATCAAGGCGTAGGCCAGGGTAATGCAGGCGGTGAACAGATAGCCACCCGCCAAAACCAGGAGCTGCGGAGCGCGCAGGACGCTGAACTGGCTGAACAACAAGGTGGCGGTGATCAGATCGCAAATCACCAGCGAGGAGACGTAAACCGGAATAAAGGCCGGAACCTGTACCCACGGCGTTTGCGCATACGGTGCGGCGACCAAAAAGACCAAAAGAGAAACGCAAACCGCGGCGAGGGCCAGTCGGGTTTCCCGGCGACCGGCTGGCTCCGTCGAGACACACACCCAGCGCCCATCGCTCAAGTCGACATCCATCTTTGTCTCCTCTCCAGCGCTTTGGGCTGTTCCAACGTTTCCCCGGATAGTAGTACGCCTGCGGACGTTCGTCGAGCGATAAATCTCTTACAGAAAATTGGCCTGTAGCCCTCGTGGAATATAGCGATACCGCTATAACATTAGTAGCACAAACCCGACTCGGTCGATGCGAGGTCCCTACCAGTTCAGGATGCAGCCACTTCCATCTGCTTCCAGGGCTGCGCGCCCAGGCGCAACAGCAGCACACCGGCCAGCACGGCCACCCCCATCATGGCGTTGTGTGCGCCTGCCACAAAGCTGGCCGCGTCGATACCGGCTGGCAACCAGCTGGCAATGGCGTTCAGGTGGTAGCGGGCATACAGCAGGATCAGCAAGGGCGCGACCCACACACCCAGCCGCGCCGTGCGTCCGCCCGCATCTCCTAGCACCGCCCGCCCGGCCAGCAGGAACAGCGCCGATGCAATGAAGATCACCGTGAACAGCGTGCCCACAATCGGCTTGCCAGCGCCAAAGACCTCACTCCAGAGACTCGAAGGCACCCAGGCCAGACACAGCAGCCCCAGCGCGGTGGCCAGACGGCGGGCACGCCTCGGGCCCAGGGCATCGACAAAACCGTCCGCACTGCCGGGTTGCCCGACGTCCGGTGCGGCCGCGTCTTTGGAGCGTTTGAGCCACGGCAGGACCAGCAGGCAGGCCAGGCCGAAGATGCCGTCCACCAGCATCGTGGTCGGGTAACCCCATGCCTCGATGGCGATGCCCTGCCAGGTGGCGGAGTACGAGATGGCCAGGTTCATCAGCGCCATGTAGGCGGTGAACTGCGTGGCCGCCACAGCCGGGTTGGTGACGTCCATCATGATGGCCGAGCGCGTGCCATACATCAGCCCCTGGAACACGGCGTAGGCCAACGTGGCAATCCAGAAGGCGGTCAACAAGGCCGCGGGCACCTGCGGGCGGTCTCCCGCAGTGCTGCTGACGGGCATGATCCATCCGTGGCGCGAGAGTTCGTTCATCAGGTAGAACACCGGCAGGCTCATCAGCGCCAGGTACACAAACAGCGTGCGCCTGCGCCCCAGGCGGTCCGACACATAGCCGCCCAGCACGCAAAAACCCGCGTTCAGGATGGACGACCACAGCCCCAGTAGCGCGACCTGGTCATCGTTCATGCCCAGCTCCACCGCCAGGTTCGATTGCAGGGCCAGACCCAGGCACATGGCCCCGGCCGGCAGCAGCGCAAACAGCAGCCCGCCAAAGGCGCCCGGGCTGCCCAGGAAGGAGCGGAACGAATCGACGGCAAAGGCGCGCATCTCGCGCCCGGCCTGCGCCAGCTTGGAGCCCACCACCACGGCCCGCGCCGGACCCGGCGCCTCGCGCATGGGCAGCACAACGAACACCGTGACCATCAAGATACAGCCCGCCACAAAAAAGAAGGTTGGCTGAAAACCCGTCACACCACTGAGGAACAACACGCCACTACCGCCCACCATGCTGCCCAGCATGGCGCCGGCAAACATCATGCCGTTGGCCAGGCCGCGTTCATCCTCCTGCAAGGTGCTGCAGGCCAGTGCGTCGATGGCCACGTCCTGCATGGCACCAAAGGTGTTGTGCACCAGCAGAATCATCGTGAACAGGCCCAGTTGCGCGGGCAGGTCCAGCATCACCGTGGACAGCAGCGTCAGCGCCATCAGCACCTGGGTGATCAATATCCAGCCCCGCCTGCGACCCAGCCAGTCGCTGGAGAACACGTCGATCACCGGACCGAACGCCCACTTGAACGCCCACGGCAGGTAGAACGAGCCGACAAAGGCGCCAATCTCGGCCGGGCCCACGTCCAGTCGGCGCAGCCGCGTGGCCACGGCCGTGGCCGCAAACCCCAGGGGGATGCCCTCGGTGACGTACAGGAGAAAGAAAGCCATCAGTCGGCCATTTTTGGTGGCCAGCAGATTGGGGAGTCGCATAAAAGTTGTACCTTTAAGTGTCATCGCCGCGCCGCCCCAAGATGAAAGGGGGCTAGTTTTCGCGGATCATCGCACAGCGGGCGGGCTTGCCTGCGCCAATGCCCACTGCAGATGCTCCCGCACCAGAGCGCTGGGATGCTGCGCGTGCCGCTGCAGCACCTGCGCCACGTTGGCCCCCGCACGCAAGGCATTGCCCAGCGCCACGGCGATGTTGCGCTGCCAGCGCTCATGGCCGATGCGCCGGATCGGGCTGCCCTCGGTACGCTGCAAAAACTCGGCCTCGGTCCATTCAAACAGGTCGGCCAGCTGCTGACCACTCAGGCCCGCGCGTGGATCAAAATCCGCCAGCGGGCTGCGCTGGGCAAATTTGTTCCACGGGCAGACCAGCTGGCAGTCGTCGCAGCCATAGATGCGGTTGCCCATCAGCGGTCGCAACTCCAGCGGCAGGGGGCCGGCGTGTTCTATGGTCAGGTAGGAAATGCAGCGGCGTGCATCGAGCCGGTGGGGAGCGACGATGGCCTGTGTGGGGCAGACGTCCATGCACGCCGTGCAGCTGCCGCAATGGCCCTGCACCGGCTCGCTCAAGGGCAGAGCCACATCCACATAGATCTCGCCCAGGAAAAACATCGAACCGGCTTCGCGGTTGAGCAGCAGCGTGTGCTTGCCGCGCCAGCCCTGGCCGCTGCGGGCCGCCAGCTCGGCCTCCAGCACCGGGGCCGAATCGGTGAACACGCGGTGGCCAAACGGGCCGATCTCTGTGGCCACGCGGTCGCTGAGCTTCTGCAGCCGGTTGCGCAACACCTTGTGGTAATCCCGACCCCGCGCGTACAGCGACACGATGCCCTCGGTGGGATGCTCCAGGCGCTGCAGCTCGACCTGCGTCCAGCCCTCGGCGGTATCGCACGGCAGGTAGTCCATGCGCGCCGTGATCACGCTCAAGGTCCCGGGCACCAGCTCGGCCGGGCGTGCGCGCTTGAGGCCGTGGCTGGCCATATAGGCCATGTCCCCGTGGAAACCGCGCGCCAGCCAGTCGGTCAAACCGGCCTCGGCGGAGCTTAGGTCTACACTGGCCACGCCGATTTGGGAGAATCCCAATTCCCGGGCCCACGCCTGAATGTGCGCAACCAGCTGGATACCATCGAATTGAGTGCTATTGATCGTCACGCTCCCATTGTAAAAACCCTGCGCTGGCCTAACGAGGCAGCGACCCAGGCGTTTGCACTGTCGCTGGCGGCCGTGCCTTCCATTGGACACGCTTTCATTGCCCTGCACGGTGACCTGGGCGCGGGCAAGACCACGCTGGTGCGCCACCTGCTGCAGGCGCTAGGGGTCACCGGGCGCATCAAGAGTCCCACCTATGCCGTGGTGGAACCCTACGAACTGGCTGACCTCAACGTCTGGCATTTTGACTTCTACCGCTTTGCCGACCCGCGCGAATGGGAAGACGCGGGCTTTAGAGACATCTTTGCCAGCACCGGCCTGAAGCTGGCCGAATGGCCTGAAAAGGCCGCTGCCATGCTGCCCGTAGCGGACCTGGACATCGCCATCACCACGACCAGCGAAAGCGAGCGCCTGGTCACGCTGAGCGCACACACGCCCACCGGCGTGGCCCTGCTGCAGGCTGTGGCCGCCGAGGGACCGGCCCTGTGAAACGCCGCACGCTGCTGCAAACCGGTAGTCTGGTCCTGACACTGGGGCTGGCCGAACTGGCGCGCGGCGCTACCATCCTCACGGTGCGGGTCTGGCCAGCACCGGAGTACTCGCGGGTGACCATAGAGTCCGACGGCGCGCTGACCGCCAAACCGCTGTTTGTGCCCAGCCCGCCGCGCCTGGCGGTAGACATTGAGGGCATCACGCTGAACCCGGCGCTCAAGGAACTGGTGGCCAAGGTGCGGGCCGACGACCCGAACATCGCGGGCATCCGCGTCGGGCAATTCGCGCCCAGTGTGGTGCGTCTGGTGATTGACCTGAAGCTGCCGATTCGCCCGCAAGTGTTCGCGCTGACGCCCGTAGCAGCCTACCAGCACCGCCTGGTGCTGGACCTGTACCCGGTAGAGGAGACCGACCCGCTGGAGGCGCTGATTGCCCAGCGTCTGCAGGACAGCACGCGCAGCAGCGTGCCCGCCGACCCGCTGGGCGACCTGATCGTCCAGCATGCGCAAAAGTCAGGCAACCAGAGCGCGGCCAGCGCTCCGCAAAACGCTACACAATCTATAGCTAGACCATCAGATTCCACGAGGGCTAGCGGCCAAAATGACCCAAAGGTTTTGGGCAGGACCGAACCGCCACCGCCCAGCGCCACCGACCGCCTCATCATCATCGCGCTGGACCCGGGACACGGCGGCGAAGACCCCGGCGCCGTCGGCCCCGGCGGCACCCGCGAAAAAGACGTGGTGCTGCGCCTGGCCCACCTGCTGCGCGAGCGCATCAATGCCACCAGCGTGAATGGCAACGCCATGCGCGCCTACCTGACCCGCGACGCCGATTTTTTTGTACCGCTGCAGGTGCGGGTGCAGAAGGCGCGCCGGGTGCAGGCCGATCTGTTTGTCAGCCTGCACGCCGACGCCTTCTTTACGCCCGACCCGCAGGGCGCCAGCGTGTTTGCCTTGAGCCAGGGTGGCGCCTCCAGCAGCGCCGCGCGCTGGATGGCGGCCAAGGAAAACAAGGCGGACTTGATTGGCGGCCTCAACGTGCAGAACAAGGACGCCACGGTGCAGCGCGCCCTGCTGGACATGAGCACCACGGCCCAGATCAACGACAGTCTGAAGCTGGGCAAAACCCTGCTGGGCGAAATTGGGCGGGTGGGCAAGCTGCACAAGCCCCGCGTCGAGCAAGCCGCCTTTGCCGTGCTCAAGGCGCCCGACATTCCCAGTGTGCTGGTCGAGGCGGCCTTCATCAGCAACCCCACGGAAGAAGCCAAGCTCAACAGCGAAGCGTTTTTGACCCAGCTGGCCGATGCGCTGATGCGGGGAATTGAAGGCTATTTCTCGAAAAATCCGCCGCTGGCGCGCAACCGCATCAGGAGCTGAGCCCCCACGCTCCGCCGCTACGCGGGTCGCTGCCCCCCGAGGGGGCTAATTTCCCTTGGGGCGGCCCTGCGGGAAATTGGCACTCCGGCGGGAGCGCCAGGCGCCCCAGAGAATCACCAGGCCCGGAATCAGAATCATGGCCCAGATGATTTTGTCCAGGTGCGCCTTGACCCACGGGAAGTTTCCAAAGAAGTAGCCGACGGTGATGATGCCGCCCACCCACAGGGCACCGCCCAACACGTCGAACAGCGCAAACCGCGCACGCGTCATCTGCGCCACGCCGGCCACAAAGGGCGCAAACGTGCGCAGAAACGGCATGAAGCGTGCCGCGACGATGGTGATACCGCCATATTTTTCGTAAAACGCGTGGGCCGCATTGAATGCCGCGCGGTTAAACAGCCGCGAGTCTTCCCACTGGAAGACGCGGGGACCGAAGTAGCGACCCAGCGCGTAGTTGGACTGGTTACCCAGTACTGCAGCCGCAAACAGCAGCCCAACCGACAGCGGGTAGCTCATCAGCCCGACACCGCACATGGCCCCGACCACGAACAGCAGGGAGTCACCAGGCAAAAAGGGCATGACCACCACCCCAGTTTCCACAAAGATCACCAAAAACAGCAGGCCGTACACCCACAGGCCGTAGGTCTGGACGAACGCCTCCAGGTATTTGTCCACATGCAGGACAAAGTCGATGAGGAAGGCAATGAATTCCATGGCGTTGTCTGAATCCAGATCCGTTAAATGTCTCAAACCAGCAAAGAAAAGGCCGCTAACTTTTGCGATTAGCGGCCTTTGTCGGTCAATATGGTGGAGCTGGCGGGATTTGAACTCTTATCTCAGGATTTCTATTGAAAATTACGATGTGAGTGAGTGATTTACCAATGAAAGATAAATGCGCACACACGTGCATTGTTATTCCCATCAGATGCACAGAGGGGCGGTAAGGAGTAAACCCTACCGGAGTCATCGGCTTTTCAGCAAAGGTCAGCCCGTGCATTACAAATCCAAGCAGCAAAACGAAGCCCGCACAAGGCGGGCTTCGTAAGTGGGTGTGGAGGCGGCGGGGGTCGAACCCGCGTCCGCTAGCCTTCTCGGCACAGTTCTACATGCGTAGCCGTCTGGTTTAAGTCTCGCCTTTTGCATCGCGCAGTGGCACGCTATGCAAAACGCCAGTAACCTATTTTCTCGACCCGCCCTAAGTCACCCAAGGCAGGCCCAGCCGAATGAAATTAGCCCACAGCCTGGACAGCTTGCGCCACCCTTGCCCAGCCTATCGGCTTGCTGTTGTGAGCCTCACGTGCAATTAAGCAGCGAGTGCGAAACGTTCGTCGTTTGCAGTTAGTTTTTTTCTGCTGTTTTACGAGGTGACAGAACCTCGGCATGCCCTATACAAATCCGAACCAACGTCGAAACCAATGCGCCCCCGTAAACTTTAATAAGCCCTCAGTATAACTTCAGACGGGAATATCCGCATACTCCCGGTCAAGCTGGACGCTGACGCTCAAAACTGGACGGGTGGCGGACGACGTCGACGATATTGGGAATTCCGGTGAAAAGCATCCACCACCGCTAACACCAACTTAGACGAACCCGCGCGTCCGAATTCAAGGTGACCAATCGAGACCTAGCGGCGAGGCGCCACCCAGGTTTAAGCGCGGCCCTAGCGGGTTTCCGGAAGTCGAGGATTGACTTACCACCCTCGTAGGTTCCTGACTATTTATTGCTTTGTGCCCTAAACAACCGAGCGACATGAACTGATAACGCCTCGGCAAGCTTCTGAATGACGTCTGCAGATGCGTTGATATCACAACGCTCAACTCTGCTCACATAAGTCTCATGAATTCCCGCCAGGCTGGCCAATTCTTTGTGGGTAAGTCCCTTTTTACTTCTCAATAGTTCGACGTTGGTTGCTAACAAGGCACGTGCGTCCGTCACTCTTTTAAGTTTAGTGACTCCCGTTGGCTGGCTACGCATGGCAATCACTTCAACCTTCTCGTCCGTATTGAGCCGGAGCCGTTTCACCAAATCTTCGGGGGGCACTTCAAAGGCATTTGCAAGTCTAAAGATGGTGTCAATAGATGGGCTTCGCAGCCCCCGCTCCATCAAACTCACGAAACCCACGGCAATCCCGGCTCGTAAAGCGAGGTCAGCTTGCGTAAATTGATTTACTGCTCGTTGCTCAACTAAGAGCTTTCCGAAGGCGCTTTCAATCGTCATAAATGGGGAATTGGTTAGCCCCCATTCTTTAACTTGAGCGTCTGCTAAACTAGTACTATAGTATTAGTAACAAGACCAATAGTCTTGTTTTGAACACAACAAATTCTGTCTAAAAGCTTGAACGTCCTTCTGGCGCGCGCGATTAGTCCGTTGAATTTCACAAACGCAAGCGCAACCATTTTCAGTTCAGAAAATTCATAACGGAACAATACAAGTGAAGGAATCCCCTGTTACCGCGCGCCCGCACCATGTCCTGCAGGGCTGGAAAGCAATCAGCCTTGGAGATGCGATGTTTTTCGAGGGCTGTCTGACTGTCCCCGAGCGCATCTGGACCGGGCGGATTGAATACTTTGACCGCACTACGCAACGCGGTGTATGCGTTGCCGGGCTGGTATGGCAGATACCGCCGGAAAACGTTTATTGCCAAGACTTTGAAGACAGGACTTGGGAAGTTTTGTCGATGATGGAAGTCATCTAAGGCATTTGCATGTACAGCTTCAAAAAAGCGCAACAGACCTCAAGGGGCCGTGACCGGCTCGTTTTGTACTTGGATTTTGATGGGGTCCTGCATCACGAAAATGTACGGGTCTCAAACAAGAGCGGGCCGTTTTTGCAAGCACCTGAGCGCTACAAACTTTTTCAGCACGCTGAACTTCTTGCAAGTTTGCTTGAGCCTTACCCCGAACTGCTTATCGTCCTCTCCACAAGCTGGTCCGTCCGATACGGCGTGGCCACAGCAGCGGCACGGCTCCCCGAGTCATTGCAAGACCGAATAATCGGCGGCACGTTTCACAGCCGCCACATGCGCGTAAATGAATTCCTAGAGCTACACCGCGGGCAGCAAGTTACAGCCGATGTTGCAAGGCGCCAGCCTCGCGATTGGATTGCGCTTGACGATGACGAAGAGGGGTGGGGAAGCAGTGCCCACCATCACGTTCTTACCCATCAATACGAAGGCATCGCGGACCCCGATGTCCTCGCCGTGCTCAAAACAAAACTGGAGGCAATGTGCAAGACCCGCAAGACAAAGTGACAGGTGGCGTGTGGCCCCTTGCCAGTCCTGAAATCGAGCCGGAGGTGTATGTGCAGGACTGGGAAATTCACGAGGTCCAACTGCCAGGCCGGACTGGACGCACGCGGCACGTTGTCGGGCTCGTCGGATGGCACAGGGAAGGCGTTGTTAGCAGTGCAATAACGACGCTGGAAGCCGCTACGCACAAAGCAACGACGGAGTCAGGGCGCGTGCACATCCTGGGAACGCGTACAGGCGGAAATCTTGACAGCGAGTACGTTTGGAACCGCTGGCGACACATAAACGGTGCAATTGACGACGAGAACGTCACTCTGCCATACAGGCACATGATGGAAATTCACCGAGCTCGCGCCTGCATAGCGGACGCCGAACGTCCTGAAAATTCTATGGCAGTGCGGGTCGATGCTGCAATTATGGCAATTGTCTTCGTTGGCCCATCCCCGCACGACCAGTTGATTGCTGAGTACTTGCGGAAAAAATATCTGAGACCGCTATCAGACGATGAAATCGCACCGTACCTTGCGCACATTTTACCGCTGGCTAAAACCTTGCTATCAAAACGGGAGCACAAGTGATGCCACGACGCTACGGAAAAGTGACGCGCTTTGTGCTGCTCAATTTGTACTCGCGGGATGCGTACAGTATTGCAGACCTGGCTACAAAGGAACAAAAAGCAGTGCGGCAGATGCGTCGAAAGTTGCTATCAACTAAGGAGCAGAAATGACGGTACCTGACGATTTTCCAAGAGACCCTTGGCCCGCGGCAGTTTCAGGTGCTCAGCCAAAAATTGCAGCCCAAAGAATTGACGGCAAATTCCTTGTCGGCCTAACGCCCGAAGAGCTTGCCGTACGTTACGACAACTGCTTTGACTTGGTTGTGCAGCTGACAGCCTACTGCGCACGAAAACTGCAGGCAGACCCTGCGCTGGCCCTGGACGAATATTTGCCAAAAGTACAGCAAGCATCTAGCGCCAAAGGTTGGGATGTGTCACCAATTGAAATGACGTGGATTTTCGGCAAAGTCCGCGAAGCGTTGCTATCAAAGCAGGAGCACACATGACCGTCCCGTTCGAGCGTACTCGCGCGCTTATCAGCACGAAGGAGTTTTTGGAAGCAATGCTCGACCCCAAAGCGACACCCCGTACACCGCGGTGGATGCGGGGCAAAGCCAAGGCACTGCTGCGGCACTATCCAGGACTTGCCGAAGTCGAAATGGCGCACAAAGCGTTGCCTGAGACTTTCGGGCCTGTCCCGCCTTTTTCTGGACTTAGCGGCACTGCTGATGTGCAAGGGGTCATCGACGAAACGTTGCTATCAAAGCAGGAGTAAAGATGCACTTGCTTTGCAAATCCCTGCTGCGCTACCGCCGTGACGGAACAGGGCCGGTGGCTGCGGCGCTGTCAGACGACCCATACAAGCGCGAAATAGAGCTCGCGTTGGTAGCTCGTATCACCGCGCATTTGATAAGAGTATTAAGGCCTGAGGTGCCGCTATGAACGTTTCCGACCTGATTTCAATTTTGCAGCAGAAAGGCCCCCTTTCAACAGTCGTCATGCGGGACGCAGTCAGCGAAACCGGCTTTGTTGAGGCGCGAAGCATTGGCTCGGTAACGCTGCGCGCTTACTCACGCAAAGGGATGTGTTTTCTAGGTTCTTGGAACGACGAGCTACCAGTCGATGACAAGACAGACATTGGTATTCATCCCGTACATGGAGTACTACTTGAATGACAGTCGCTGAATTGATTTCAATCTTGCAAAAACACGACCAGAGCGCGACTGTTGTGGTGTCTATGTGCCCGTCCGAAGACTCGGGTGATAGGGATGTAGTAGAGATAGAGCGCTCTGACATTTCAGCGGTGCATCTGCGGGCCCTGGACGCAGAAGAGTACCGAAAATGCTATGCAACGGTGCTGGAAGACGGCGTAGCCGGGGTGTGTCTAGTATGAAACCAAAGAAACGTAGACCCCCGCGACCCGTTCCTCTACGCGAGCATATGCCGGTGGTGCTAAAACGCTCGTTGCCAAGTCTCAAGCTGAACGGTGGCACGCTCGGGGTCATCGTGCACGTGTATCCGACGGGGGATTCGTATGAGGTTGAGTTCTTTCGATTCGATGGAGCTAGCGTTGGCGTAGCGACTGTCAAAGCGAGTTCAGTATCACCAGTGCGCCGCACTGTCCCTATTCTCACGTCCAAGCAAGAGGCGCTTCTATCCGCCATAACTGACAGCAAGCAGTTCACTCTGGAGGCAGTGCTTGCGCGCCACGGACCAGGTCGGCCGGTGCCTGAGCTGACGCCAGGGCAGATTGCGTTTCACGGCGGCCTTACCGCCAATCCCAAGGCGTTTTCGCTTGCGAGAGTTACCGACATTGCCAACAAACTTGCAGACCCCAAAAACGACCACCTCTTTACTAAAGAAGCTGCTCACAAAGCATTTGCACACTTAAAAGAAACGAGCATTGCTCGCACGCTTGCAGACGCAAGCGCAGCTCTGAAATCTGGCACCTTGAAGAAGCTGGCGTCGTCTCCGGCACAGGTCCGCCAGCCTCGGGTGCGTACCCCGCATGAGGTACTGCTTAGCGTCACGAAACCTGTCGCGGAGGCACAGGTGAAAGCTTATGTCGAAAGCCACTACCCAGGCAAAGAGCAGCCAGATTTTGAACCTTTGACCGATGCTCAGTACGCGGTACTGGAGAAAGCCGCACCAAAAGCTCGTGGGAAGGTCATTAGCTCAATCATCGACACATTGCTGAATGCACCGCGCGGCGAGGGCTTGCAGTTGGAGCGTGCAAGCCAAGCCGCACCCGTGCCCCCTGCCACCGAGCTGCACTTGCAGATAGCGAATGATTTCGCCTTCCGGCTGAGTCACGAGCGCGGGCAGAAAGCAGTCGTGCAGCACTTGTTCAACGAAATCGGTCGGTGCAGCGTTGCCAAACTTCTTGGAGTCAAAAAGTGCCCGTAAGACTTAGCCCGGTGTGGCGCATTGCATTAAAAGTGTTGTTCAAGATTCAGACGCAGACGCCCGGGGTCGACGAGCGCCTTGCACTGCTCACTAGACGCCACCGCAAGCCTTTGCGCGAATGGCTGCACCAGCAGAGACGACGGGCACCGCCGCTACATGGACAGTTTCCGAGAAAACTTGGCGGAAGAGGCCAAGGCAGCAAAGGAAAGTCAACTGATGTTGGAGTACATCCAATTGCTTCAAACCCGGTTAGGACACGACGAGCAGGAATTGTCGGCGGCATCGCGGAACTGGCTCGCGCGCGCGTGAAGTAGCGACCCTGCGCAGTCCCCTAGAGAAAAGAGCAACGCGCCTCATCGCCATGGCAGACGACCAGAGCTACTATGGGTATTTCGGACAACCGTTGATACAACGTCTTAGATAGCCGATGTAGGCGGATGAAACCCTATACACGTCATCCTTTTCCACTTTGATTGTTTTGGGAGACAACCATGGATACACCAGCTCTAAGAATGGAGGCACTGGTTGCCAGCCCGCAATACGAACAAGCGAAGGCTTCTTACAGCAACGCATTCGTCAATGGTGCAGGTAGGCAAAAGCCCGGCTCAGTTGGTTTTGCCCTATGGCTGCTATATGACATTTTTTGCGCAACCAACAATCGGCTTCCCACGTCGGAAGAAGTAATGGCCCTGGCTGATGCACATGGCCTGAACCGCACCAGCGCGAAAAATGCGCGCCTTAAGTGGGGCGCCTACCGCGGTTTTTTGCCCCCACGCACCGGCGAATATGCAAAAGGTCCACTTAGTTGATACATTGGAAATAAGTTATGAATATTGAAGAAAAGAACTACCTCTGGCAGCATTTTGTGTTCAACGCTGAACAGCGCCTGAAGGCTTTCAACTTTTTTGTAATTCTCTCCGTCTTCGCAAATGGCGGTGTTTTCGCAGCCGCTGAGAAGAACTTGCACGGCGCGATGTTCGTCCTCATTGGTGGCTTCGTAGCCGTCTCATCCGCGATATTTTGGATGATTGATGCTCGAAGCCAGGAGTTGATTGAACTCGCAGTTCCTGGCCTTAAAGAATTCGAGACTCAGTTCCCCGAGCATTCAAGGCTTTTTGCGCGAGATAGCGTGCGGTCAAAACGGTATGTCCGCTACACAAATGCCTTTCGCGCACTTTTCGTGCTCCAGCTCATTTTTGGATTTGGGGCCATAGCATATGGTGGATTCAAATGGTTGCATTAGACGGCGTGGGTAGACGGACTACCGGTTTCATGCAAAGCAACGTCCACTTTCAGTGCCTAAGTTCATATGCTGTGAAGTCCCTGACCCAGTGGTCGATGCGATGCTTGTGTCGCATGCAAAGTTGAGCCGTGTTGTTATTGGTACTCACGAAGTTGAGCGGAGGCAGAGTTGCGGGTAACCAGAAGAGGCAGTTCAGGGGTACAGCGCTGGTGCAATGGTTACTTCGTAGAACCTATAGCAACGAAATATATTCAAGGACAGTACGATGGGTACCTCCATTCACAAACTTGAAACGAATTGAACTCGCACCTCCTCACTGCTTGTGCTGACATCGGCTCCGTCGCTGCTGGCAACTTCGGCTGGTCGTCTTCAGACGGAACCTCTGGTAGTGAACCATCTACACTTGCAGCTTCAGTTACAACAGCCCTCAATGGCGGTCGGCCAGTTGCGCTGGGTTTCGAATGTCCATTGTTCGTTCCGCTTGCCGACGATGAGTCCCACCTTACCCGCGCGCGTCCTGGCGAAGGTAATCGCCCATGGAGTGCCGGCGCTGGCTGCGGCGCATTAGCTACTGGCCTTGTTCAGGTTACTTGGATTCTGCGCGCAATACAGGCCTCTCTAGCCTCACCCGTCGGAGCTCACCTATGCTGGGAATCCTTCCAAACTGCGCAATCTGGTTTATTTCTATGGGAGGCATTCGTATCATCCAAGAGCAAGCCATCCACGCATATTGGTGATGCAAAAGCTGCGGTGGAGGCATTTAATCAATCGCTGCCGAATCCGTCCGCCGTCAACGCGGTGACTTGCAACACTCCGGTCTATTCCCTCGTAGGGGCGGCCATGCTTCGCACAGGATGGTCGAACACGCCCGATATTTTGGGGCAACCTTGTCTTGTCATCAAGGTCAATCCAAGAATCCCTTCCCCGTAGCCGAAGTTGTTTGTCAAGGACGACCAGTGCTAAAAGGTTAAGTGAATGTTCTAGCCATGGGAGGGGACTGTGGGCCCTCTACCTGGTATAGAAGTCTCTCAGGACCGCACCATTGTGTATGTCCTTGCCGCCTTTATGACGTTACTCATGTCCGTGCCGGCAAAAACCCCAATCTCCACTAAGTCTTCTGGGGAAATCTTGCCTGCAACGATTTGTACCAAAAGAACCGGCACTTCAAGGTATGCGGCACACGCACGGAGAAACGTGTCGCTAAGACTGCTGGCATCGCGAATCCCCTTACTCAACGAACTCCAATACCCCTGCGTCACTGCTAGTGCTGCACATAGTTCGGCTTGGTCGTCACCGCGGTGAGTTGCTGCACGGATAAGCACCTCGCACAGAACCCATCCCCCAAACAATACGACTCCATCTCGCACATGCCTTGGCAATGCACCATCCCCAGCGAAATTTGGCAAATCAGCTCTCCTAAATTGACCATAGACCAAGAACGTCACCACATTCGTCCGAGCCGTTTGGATGAGTCGCCCGATTGAGGTTACGCATTACAGAATTCTCCAACTTACTCTTAAACACCACGGCCTATCGAGACCATGCACCCTACTGAGGGCCAGCATCTTAGCGGTGGCGTGAAGCTTATCTAATCACTACCCTTTGAACACAGCCGCTCGGTGATAGGCAAGGTACGAAAGGTGGGCGGAAGTCAGCCCAACCACCTCCAGAACTTGTGGCAACCCCAACTGTTCAAGTGTTGCGAAATTTAGGCGCGGTGAATACCGCACGAAGCCGCTTTCTTCCACAGAAATCCAGCCACCGTCAAAGAGGGCGTCTAGGTGTGGGGCCAGCAATAGTCCATTAAAAACATCTAGCCGCTCCTCGTCCGAATCACAAAGCGCCCATGGCTTTATGTGTGATGCTCGAAGCAACTCCGGTATTGCCAGGCCAGTGACACAACAGGCTCCACCCCAGAAGTCCAACAATGCGTTTCGGAAAAGGTCTTGGCCGATGCGCTGTACAACAATTCTCTCGACCTCAGTTGACCTTGGCATTGCCGCGGTCACATTGTGAAACTTTTCAGCTACCCGGTTCGGCATCGTACGTGCTATGGCCGCAGCCTTTTCCAACGCCTGGTACAGGTCATCCCAACCACTAACCGCGAGGCCATCAGCGCCTGCGTTTGGCAACAATAATTCTCGCTCTGAACTCAGAAGAAAGACGCTGTCGCCACGCAATTGAATAGTTAAAGACTCTGGAAATTGCGCTGAGCGGACCACAAGCCCATCCGCCAGCATCATTGAAGACATTTCAAAACCGCAGTCAGATGCGGCCTTCTCAAGACGAATACGCTCTATAGGGTTCACGTATGGTTTCCAAGGAGCTTTCTGTAGCCATCTCGAATCACCGATGCAATCAACGGTCGGCGTGCAGCCAAGAAATCGCTATAGGTAAGTGCCCACCACTCTTCTGGCAAAGCATGCCAGCTGCACATCTGAGCAAGTTCATCGCTGCCAAATCTTTTGGCATACTCGGGCCAATAGACGGGAGGGGGGGCATCTGAAATTGCGATGTTGTCGTCCCACTCGACCAATGCGTAGTTCGCAATCTGGTTTATGTCCCGAACGCTGTCAATGCCTTGGTTCTTGAGGAACTGACGGGGAAATATGTGATGCCGCTCCAACGCCTTCTTTTGCCCGTACGCTGGAGGGTCTAATAGGTCCGCAACGGGCGCCTTTGAGAATAGCGCCCGAGCCCCAATTAACGTCTGTGCCGCGTAGAACCCGAAAAGGGCTGGACTCCTGCCTGCGGACGTAGCCAAGTCCAAAGGTAGTGTTTTCGTCCAGAAGTCGTCGGTCAACGTCGCCTCTTCGATTTGAGCCATCTTGTCGATAAATTGTTCGGCCGTCTTTAATTCGCGCAAACCTGCCAAATCCATTTCCATTTTGGACTCAGGTGATGCGCTGTAGCGCCCCGTTAGGAGGGACATGAACAGCCATCGAGCGATTGCCCCTTTGAGCTTGAACGCATCGACCCCAAATTCAGTTCGCCCAAGCAAGTACAACTGATAAGCGAACACCAGGGCGGTTACTGAACTTATGGTCTTTTCACTGCGATAACCGGCACTTCGCACCACATTCAAGAAATCCGCCCAGTGGGTCAGATTCAGAACTTGTTGCTGCGCTTTGCGCAAACGCTCAAACTGACTGTTGCGTGCCTCAACGCTTACCGAACCGGTTGCCAAGTCTTTGCCGCGCAGAAGTGAATAGACAAACTCCAACCGTGCTCGTCGAAACGCCACGCCAACATTGACCCTTAAGAGATGGTCCGGGTCAGGTTGAAAAATTTGGTTGAATGGGCTTGGTTGCCCTGAAGGCCCTGGTTGCCGGGCAGCACGACAAAAATTCTCCAACTGCGTTCGTCCATCGTCCCAGAACACGGACATCAAGGTCAAGATAAAGTCGGATTGGTTAAGCTTCTTACCCTCGCTATTGATGCGCACGAAGACGTCGGCAACCTGCTCTTCCGAACATTGCTGCGAAAGCTCCAACGCGATAAACGGAAAGTTGGTTAGTCCTGCAAGTCGGCCAATGGCTTCCGAAACTACGTCTTCTTCAGACTCAGCAACTTCACGAGCAGTACGAAGCCGCTTCAAATACTCTCCGATGGTCTTATGCGTCGGCTTCACAAAAAGTTCAGAAATGTCCAGGATGTACTCCGGGTCACGCTCTGTCGTGGCGTCGGGGACTGCGAAGGCACCGGACTGTGGCCGAAACGCTATGCGTATGCGTTCGCGTTGAAAGTTCTCGCGCATCACTGCTTCTTGCCGAATGACCGCGTATAACGAAGTCAGGCGCTGCTGTCCATCCACGATGAGTAGCGACGGAGCCTTCTGCTTGTTCGTGTCGCCAATGACCTTTGTATCCACGCCATCGACCCCGGTCTGCCAAAACAGAAAGTACCCAACCGGATAGCCACGATACATCGAGTCGAAGAGGTCACGTACCTTTGCGTTGGCCCATACAAACGGACGTTGAATGTCGGGGAGGCCTATACGGCCAAGGCCTATGTCATTGATGAGGCCACCGAGGCTATAGTGAACTTCTTTGAACAGTGTTTCACTCATTTACTTTGCCCCTTGCCAGGGTTTGCTTGAGATTTTCCACTCCCAGCGGGGCGCCCCGAATAGCCATCTTTGAGAAGGTTCATTCCCTTTAAGAATTCCTCTTCAACATATTCTGGCTTTCGAATCACTACCCCGTACTCATCGCGTGGTGGCTTCTTCGGGTCCCCCTTGAAGGAAAGCCAGTTGAAACTCGTTACAACGGCAAACACATCATCAGAAACCAGCGTCTTACGGTGAGTATTGCCAACGTAGATGAGCTTGAAGTTCCGATACTTACTCTCAAGCGCACGAAGCTCCCGTTCAGCATCTTTGGTAATGGCAACTCGGTTTTTCCCAGCATCCTTACCTCTACCTTCATCCCCATCATCTAATCCATATCCGATGAAAACTTCGGCGCCGCGACGCAGCAGGGCTTCCATTGAGCTGATAAAACCGTAGTCGACTACTGCGCTTGTAATCCATGGCGAAATGATGAGGAGCCTTTTCTGTGTTGACATCAGAGCTTTCTTCAGCAAACCAGGATGCTCATGACATTGAATGGACTGAACAGTTTGCGGACGCGATGCTGCCCTAGGCGCCGCTTGCGGCAGTTGAGCCTTTTCCGGCGTGACTGTCACTTCAACAACCTGCAATTCCGCCATCATGGGTTCAGGCACATACTCTGCTACCTGCGCCAACACCTCGTCACTCGGACCGTCTGAGCCGTTGCTCAATAGCATTGCCCCCACGACTTCAGGCCCCCCAAATTCTCTGAAGCACGTTTCATGTTCCAGTGCTGGCCCATCTTCCCTCCAGAAGCCGACAGCAATCTCCCGCCGGTCACTGGTGCTTCGATAGAACAGCATTACGCATGGCAGGTAGTGCAGCTCGCGACGCTCAATGCGACGCAATGAAAGCAATTCGCCTTTGGTGTCGCCACGGACATTCTGAAGGCTTAGCGCCTTATCAAATTCGGGAAGTGGAATGTCATCTAATTCGGGGCGCTTCGCCGTTCCGGTTGGCACTTCATAGAGTCCCAGCTCTTTCATAAGCCGTGGCTTATTCAGAGAAACCGGTGAGATGAACAATAGCCGTCGAGTTAGTGCATCCAAACATATACGTACTGTCTTCTCTTCCGGACGAATCGTTGCAGCCTCTGCCAACGCGTTTCGCCCCTTCGTTGTGACAGAAATTTGCGCCCGTACTTGCCCGCCGGGTTTCAAATAGTTTATGAGCTCAGTCGTGTTTAAACTGGCGAGCACTGGTGTCAAAACGTTGACCGACATACCCAGAAATGCGGACACATCCTCTGAAGTAGTTATGCCTGCATCCACTGCTTTCAATACGCCCTCTTCAATGGGCCCAAGCGGCTTCTTCTCCAGAGTGAGAACACGAATGGTGAGCAAATAGACAGGAAGGCCAGCCTCCTTAAACGACGCTAACTCATAACCAGGTCGTGCGTTTCCTGCGTGTTCGAGAATTTGTTCTAAGTTCATGCTGGCAGCTCCTCAAGTACGCACGACTCTGGGTTTCGTCGAATGTAGTCAACAACATCTTTCAGAGGATTTACCGCACCTTCTGCAGCTTGGCAATAGGCATGGTCGCCCACGATGGCGAGCATTTCTCGCGCACGAGACAGCGCTACGTTTATGCGCTCCATTTCCCGCAAGAATCCAAGCCCTTGAACCTCGGAACGCGTCACCGAGAAAATTACCATGTCAGCTTCACGTCCCTGAAACGCATCGACAACGTTCACAAAGATGTCTGAATAGCTAGACCACTCATGTCTTCTTGTTTGAATTGCCGTATTCAGCCTCTTCTTTTGCTCTCCATATCCTGACAAAACGGCAACTGAAATTTGCTTTCCTTTGGCTCGACCATTTTTCATAACAAAGTCAACTCGGCCCAGCAGAAAGAGAACCTGTTGAATCTCAATATCGTTGAAGAATGAGGTGCCGACTTTTCTGGAACCACGATTTGCCTTTCGGCTGGTCGAATACCAAGTAACTGGCCTCGGAAAAGCGCCAATGAGATAGTCTTTTGGACTTCTCGGCATACTCTTTAGCTTGCCTTCGTAAAAGCAATCTGAAATCAAGTCGCCTATCGCTGGCAGCATCCGATGCTGCGTCGTCAACTGTTTCTTCAATTCATTGGGCAGCCCTTCGCTTAGCCTATTGAACAGGGTTTCCCTCTGGTTTTCCACTGTCAGACCATAACGCTCCAACAGACCCGATGTTCTCAGGTCAGGGTCTTGGAAAGGTGAGAGTTGTTTGCTGTCACCCACCAAAACGGTGTTGCGAGCACGTGACATTGGCACAAGCACTTGAGTGGGAGTTGCAATGGACGCTTCATCAACGATGCATAGGTCGTAAGTTATTTCGTGTCGCCCTGGTATGCCCATCACACCTAGACAGGTCCCCGCAACCACTTGAGACGACGAGATAAGTGCTGCTACAAACTCCCTACTCCGTCCAAACCTGGATTCCCACTCAGCGTGAGCCTGAAGCAGTTTTTTCAGTTGAGTACCCAACTGAGTCTTATTGGAGTATGCGTCCGCCCAAAGGCGCAAGTCAGCGGCAGAACATCCAGCGAACTCTTTGAACTCGTCACTATCGTCAACATGTGTGCCAAGGTCTTTTAGTGATTCTTTAAGCTCTCTAGTAAGGTCATCGCGCTCTTGACTCAGACCTTGGTACATGTCCTCCAGCTCGGCGCGCTCCTCCGCCCCTAAGGTCTTTCTAATCTCATCCGCTAATTGCGGATGCAAACTATCAATGCTGGATTCAACCTCTTCAAGCCTGGTCTTGAGACGAGCATGCCGCTCAAGCGCCATTGCTTTTCGAATCTCTTTTAGACTCAGTCCACGTTCTGTCGACCACTTCTCAATGAACTCGCGCCCAGACGCGAGGGATGTGCGTCGCATTTCAGGCAGTTTGGCGTCAAGGAGCAGCTTTCGGGTTGATGCAGAGATTCGTACGTCGGCTTCGTTTCCGATGCGAACCGCCCTTACTGCGTTGCCGCTTGAGTCAACGATTCGCTCTAAAGAGTTATCAAGCGCTACATGGGTTTGTGATGTCAGCAGTATTCTGGCGTTTGGGTTTGACCTCAATGTCTGCAAAACCAGTTCGGTAATAAACGTTGTCTTACCAGTCCCTGGTGGACCCTGAACCAACATCAATGGAGAACCCGATAGTGCAGCCAATACTGCACTCTTCTTATCGTCATCGATGTTTCCCTGAATGAATTCAATTGGAACCTGTTGATAAACAGGAACGGCTTCTGGAGTCAAAATCAATTGCCCCAACTCAGGATTGACTGACCGCCCGTAGCGGACGGCGTCTACAGCCGACTTTTGTTTATCAAGCGCAACATCCGTTTTTGTCGTATCAACTTCGACAACGCCGGGCTCAGGAAGCATCGCTGCCTCAACTCGATTACGCTCGCTGGGTTGAATCAATATGCTGTCTTCGGAAGTTGAAACGACGGCACCCTTGAATTGGCCTGCTCCAGCCACTTCAATGGTTACGTCCTGGTCCGCTAGGTAGCTAGTCTCACTTCCCGCCACCAGACTCAATCGAATAAATTGTCCGGACGGTGCAATGGATTGGTAGTTCGCACGCCACTTTCGCTTCTTTTCGAGCTCAGTTTGAGCACTAAGTAAATCTAGCCAGGTTTTGTACAACGCCTGTTCGCGCTGCTCAAGCCTCCGAATCTTCTGGTCAGCGGTATATGCAACGAGCTGTTCGCACAGTCCCTCAAGGGCGGCAGCTGTCAATGTTGTTCTTGCGCTGGATGCTGAGAATTTATAGTCAACCGCGCACGAGAACTCCCGTTTCTTTTCTAACTCAGATTGAGGGTGTTCCAGTGCGTTTACGAACACTAGCCGTGAACTGGTTTCGTCTCGCACCGCCGTGTAACTGTATTTGTGCCCGAAAAGTCTAAAACTTTGGTCGGGACGCTCTTCGGTTACAGGAATCTCCTCACAGCAAACCCCGTCTAAATCCCTTTCAACAAATCGGTCCGCGCCTTCAAGTCGGAGTCCGAGGTCATATTCCACAATCTCCCTAACCCTTTTGGTTAGGCTGAAGAGCACGATGCCTTTGGGCGCAGTCGGTTTCGGAGGCTGGATGCGCTCAATTTCACCAAGAAGAACGACAGCGTTTTGGGGACGTAGCTCTGGATGCTCCAGTGAAAGGCACCTTCTAAGAAGACGCCTAACTGAGTCATCCATAGCAGCATCTTCCAAGGCCAGCATCAAGTCCTTATTGTCTTCAATCGGCGTCTTGCTCAATGTGGCGATTGCTAGTGCCGCAAACCCAAACACGTCTCGGCTGTAGCTGTAGCTTCCGTCATCTTCTTCAGTCGGTGAATATGGCGCGGAAGCGAACTGAGCGAGGGTTACACCGGGCGCCAAAAAGTTCCTAATTTTGGAGATACCAAAGTCACAAATGACTGGCCGCCCGTCTTCGGCAACCAGAATATTGGATGGCTTGATGTCCCGATGAACTGTCGACCGAGAGTGCGCAAAGACAAGTCCATCCAGAATCCCTCGACCAATCACGTCGAAAAAGGAATTCCAATTTTCGAACTTTGCGGTTTCGCTAACAGTCTTGAGGTCTTGCTCAATCCACTCCATGGCGATGAAATGCACGCCGTTCTCTTCATCCCGTCCGGAGTTCAATATCCGAACGATATTGGGATGACTCAGGTCTGAAAGAGCTTGAACCTCTCTCCGAAACGACTCCTCTATGACTTCGTCGGTACCATCGCCGGACCTAAATATTTTTAGCGCAACTTGCGTACTTGTATCCGCATCAGTAGCTCGATAGACGGAGGCGATTCCACCGCTTCGCGGGTTGCCTCTTGTGATGTACCGCATATCGGCAAAAGTCAGCCTCTTTGCCTCCTTTCGCTCAGCGACAGTCTGTATTGTCAGGACCTTCTTTTCACTGCTCATATTCCTCCCTCGCAATCAACCGTTAAAAAAACCACTGTCAGCAAATGCTCATGCAATTGACTCGTCCGCAGATGCCTTCACGTTTCACCCTCTATTCCACCTAGTTTGCGAAACATCTGTGAAGTATTTGGCTATCCAGATTCAGGCTTCTATCGACCTATCCCACGTGCCCCCATCGATACCTGGGAGCACCGTGGTCAACTGACGTTTAAAAAGCAAGTGCTCATCATCGCCAGGCTGCAACTCAAGTGCCAAGTAAGGCGCAACGCACAGTTCAGAAGGTGGAGGGGACGTAGTAGTGACGATGTATTGGAACGGTGCCATCGCGCCGCGTGACAGCTGTTCGTCGGCTTCCATTGCCATCAACAGAAAGTTCTTGTACAACACTGCACTCATGTCTGCCTCGCGCGGGCAGTCATGAACCAGAAATCCGGGGTGGTTGTTCTCAGTGGAGGTAGCCGCATCCAGCAGACAAGTCATGTCGCCAAGGAGTACCTCCAGCACTTGGTACGCCTCGCCGCCTCTGGACAATTCAAAGGGGCGACTGTCCGAATCCGAGACGAACCGACCGTACCCGGCCTCTCCCAGTAGGCGCTCCGCCACAGACAACGTTACAGCCTTAAGTGAGTCGACACGGGCTGATTGAAGTTGTTTTCGTTGCACCAGTGCTGCCTTCTTACTCTCTACCTCGTCGCCTAATACCTGTACTCGTGCTTTTGCGCGTGTCAGTTCTGCGGAGTCTGCCCCCTGTTCCCTCTGCTGGTACTGCAGCTTGAACTCGCCCCATTGCTGCTTGATTTGGTCTTGACGCAAAGTGCCAGACGCGCTCTTCATCTGCGCCCTACGGGCAACGGCTCGCTGACTGTTGACGCGCGTACGCTGTTCGGACAATGCCCGTTGGAGGGTCAGCACTGCAGCTTCTGCAACTTTCAATTCGGACGTCCGTTGAGGAACTGCGTCCTGGGCGGCCTTCGCGTCCATCTTCCACGGCAGGCTCACGGTGGTGCGCCGATTCCTTATGTGCTGGCAATCAGAAAACTCCACCAATCCGTATTTGCACTGCCCGGCAAGGCGTTCCAGGTCCGTCAGCGCCGTGGTAATTCGAATGTATTCAGCCTCGTTGGTATCAACCAATGTCTTCGCAATGTCCCGTTCCATTTCCAACCGCGTTAGCTCACTCTGCAACTCGGCCTGTCTTACTAGCAAGGGGGCCATAACCTCTTCAGCGGCCTCTACCTCACGCGCTCCTTCATCTTCAGCTTTCAGTGCAGCCGCGATTGCAATAGTGACCCTGGACTCCAGCGACTCGTCGAGGATGGATTCAAAAATTGGCTCGTCTTCGTCCGCACCAACCTGCTTTCGGAGCCGTTTCTCCAGGCTCTCCAGCGCGTAAATGGGCTGTCTTTCCAACTCTGGAATCTGCTGCTGTATCCGCAGCAATTCCGCTTGGGTAGTTTCGACGTCACGCATTAGACGGTCTGCCTCTGTGTCTAGAACGCCCAAAACGGAGCTGACAAACAGCGGTGGGTCTTGGCGCGACCGGCGAAAGCCCAGGCCATCGCCCTCTCGCCAATGGAAAAACCCATCGAATCGTGTCCGCTGTTCTCGTATGCACCACGCCAGCAAGTGCCGCCATTCCAGGGCTTGGTTGGTGCCGGGGAGCGTCTGTGCAGCAAGCTTGCCAATGAACGCCGTTTGGAGAGACGAGAGGTAGGTCTGAAAGTCACCCTCCAACTGGCCACTAAACAGGCTTTCTAGCTGCTCCCCGACCTTTGCCAATGGGTGGCTATAGGCTCCGTAGGGACGGTACACAAGCCACGTAACGTCATCAATATGGACTCTCGCTGCAACCCCGCCCTTTGGGAAGTTCGCAGCCGCCTTCTCACGCAGCACAGTTATCGCAGTCGCTTCGTCGCCAAGCAAATACCTAAGCAATAGACAGAAGGACGTTTTCCCAACTCCATGGCCAGCGCTGGCGAGGCCTGAGCCAACTTCAGACTCCGGTTCGCGAGCCCATACGACATTCACCCCTGGCCGCAACTCAACCTCTCGGGTAATGGTCAACGGCTCGCGCGACTCCAGTAGCCATACTCGCTCCACCCACAAACGGGGTAGCTCTCGAACTGCTGGATGGGCGTGTAGCCAAGTTGCCATGTTTCCTCCTAAGAAGCGCCTTGTGCCTGCTGACCTGGCTGGGACTCATCGTCTTGGTTGCCTCGCGAAAGGGCTCGACTTGCTTCCAGCTTCAGCATCAGTTGAGCCATTTCCGCATGTTCAGGTCTGCTCAGTACATCCGACGGAACAGCACTGGCACCGGCGAAGAAAAGACTCTTGCTACCTACATGCTTCCTGCTGACAACCCCAACCGATTCCAAGCGTTGGACGAAGGGTGAAATTGACGGCAATGCAGAGTTACCTGCCAGCAATGCCATAGTGGACAACAACCAGGACAATCGCGCTGCGTCGGTGGCTTCCAAGTACGCATGGGCCAACCTTGAATGGGCAATCACATCCTCAAGCTCAACAATAGCGATGCCATCAACGCTGATTTGAATCAAAGCGACGATTAGTCCGGTGAAATCACCTTCTTGAGGGCTACTTATGACACCTTGTTCTGAATATGTTGGCAACGCGGCATCTGCGGTGCGTTGCGTCGAAACTGCCTCCGTGGCCAATCTATCCCACGCCTCCAACACGAGGCGACGAGTACGATATTCATCAAAAACCCTTTCTTCCTTATCTTTTAGACCACGGAAGGTTTCTGATGGATAGTCTGGGCCAAGCAGCGCGCCGTCCACCCCAAATGGCGCATCTGCAGGGTCAAGGATGTAACGAAGCTCCTCTCGGGAAACGCCATAGAGCCTCGCGTAGTAGGCGTCCAGCTCTGCACGAAGTTGGGCTCGGCGTTCTGGATTCCATGCGAACGGGTCTCCTTGATATCCGAGGTCAAGAGCCCAAGACTTGAGGTCATCCGCTGTGTAAGTTAGTTCAAGGACCCGGGACGTTATGAAATGGATATCGTCCTTACTGTAGGCAGTTGGCGGCAATATGGGCAACTGCTTCAACGTGAAGGGAGTAAGACTGGTGGTTCCAAGTTTTTGACGCGTAACAAAGTCAACGACGAAAGAAGAAAGGCATCCCAAAAGGCAGGGCGTTAGATGCACAAATTCTTCACCGACCATGATGATGGGCAATTTGTGCCCCACTCCTGTGTAGGGCAACACTGCTGGGATGAGCGTCCTTTCATTTGTTGGGCTGGTGATTTCCTTCCAAGCCAAAAACCACTTGTGATGCCACTCCAAACCGGCTTGCCTTTTTACATCCGAAATTGAAACCCAATGCCTCGGAGCAGAAAACCTCTTCGGATTCTGATGCTCGGACTCACTTAGCGCCTCTGATTGACCTTGGCGTAGCAGTGCCGTTTCACTGATAACTACATCAGCCGCTCTATGGTCATAGAAAGAAACCATCTTGCCTTCGTACACCGGCAAATATGATTCATCTCCTAAGACCATCAAATTTGCATTTGCTTCAAATCCATTTCTTTTCAACTCACTCAGGTCTTTAAACAGCCCTGAATGGCCAGACATGTTGAAAAGACCCGGTCGCGTTATTAGTTGCCAAGGGTTACCTTGCGGCTCGTCCTCTTTGACTAGAACCGGGCAACTCTTATAGAGCTTTTCAGTTAAAAGGTAATCCCTCTCTGTTCGAAAAATCGGAGCGGTCTTGGTATTTGGATTAAATAGCTGGAAGTGTTCAGGGGGAATATAGATGTGCCTCCTGATGTCAGCAATATCCAGCAGGCGATGTGCAAAAAAGACGAACAATGCACTACTGTTTGAACTCTGCGCAGCGGCGTCTTTACCCTTCAAGGTCACAAGGGAAAACTTGGTCCTGGAGTCGATATCCCGAAATAGCCCGAGTTTGTTTTCGAAATCAAACAAACTTATGAGCGCCCCCGAACCAACCAAAGAGTCAAACAAAACCTTCGTAGTGTCATCTGTCGCAATGCCAGAAGGAAGCACGAGTCCTGCTCTACCGTCTTTCTTTAAAAGACTCCACGACAACTCCGTAAACAGAGAGAAAGTATTACTTCGTCCGCGCCCGGAAAGTGGGAAGCGGCCTCCCCCCTGAACGAACAAACGAAAGGCGTCAGCCTTCCTCAACTCGACTCTGTATTCTTCATGTATCAAAGGCCGCTTGATACGAAGCTCCTCAATCAACCGCTCTCTGACATTTGAGCTCTTTGCATTTGCAATTTCCGGAGCTCTGGCCGCAAAAAACTCTTGCTCTCTGAAGACTAATTGGTCCCATGGTGGATTGCCAAGAACAACATCAAACCCTCCAGCGCTCCAAACTTGGGGGAATGCGTGGCACCAATGAAATGCTTGAAATTTACTTGCAGCGTCTTTAGAAGGTTGAACTAGGGCCTCTTTAAGCTGCCCATCGTTCAGCAAGAGCCATAAGTCTTGGCTAGTGGGAATGAAATCTATCGTCTCAGCCACCTTGGGCAAGGCAAACGCTGCGACAAATATGTCGGCGGCAACTCTCCGCTCAGAAGAAAGGTACTCACTTTCAAGGTCATAGAAGCTTTTTCTTTTGTTCGCAACTTCCTCAATGCTGGCATCTGGCAACCTTTCTAAGGCGGCAGACACTTTGGCGGACTCGCCCCACAAACTGCGATTAATCAACGAACTCCTTTGGGCGACGGCAATTGCTTTCAACGCTGCTCGATTGCTTGCCTTGAATTTCTTTGAAAGCTCTTTGGCATCACCCGATAGGTCGTCGAATGCCTTTTCTGGTATCCCTCCATAAAGTAATTCTTCGTCCAACAATCCCATCAAAGCGTCGCCACATCTCAAATGGTGGTCCAAAAACGTTAGAGGTCTATCGGGGGTGTAGGCCTCTAGCCAAAGCGCGGTTTTAGCCAACTGAATGGCCATCGGGTTTTTATCAACTCCGAAAATACAATGACTGACCACTTCGCGCAATGCGTGGCGGTAAGCCAAATGCGTATGCATACCACCAAGGCGAGTGTCATTCAATCTGACCACTTCATCTGCTAACCGGCGCGCGGCGGCCAGCAAAAAATGCCCGCTGCCGCAAGCTGGGTCACAAACGGTTAGTCGAAGTACAGCCTCAACAGGATTGTCCCGATGCATGCGGACGGTTTTCTCAATAACGGGGTCAAGTGCACTTCGAACTAGTTCTTGCACCAATTCATCAGGGGTGTAATAGCTGCTGGTGAGTTTCCGGGTATTACCTTGAGTCGATACATCGTTGTCGTCGTCACCCACAAACGCAAGCTTTGCAGCATGCGGCTGATTTAGGTTTTGGATTTCCGGCACCAACTCTAGCAAGCTTTCATAGACACTACCTAATTCTTCAGGCCCCATATCTCGATAGTTGACACGGGTAAGTCCAGTTGATTGACGAAAATAGCCCAATTGAAAAATGGCAGTTAACAAGTGCCGATTTTCAATTTCAGAAGAGGCTAGGTTGGGGCACTGGTCCGCAGCATATAAGCCGCCCAATGCGGGCAAACCCAACGCGCTCTGGCCTTGAGCCAGTCCATCAAAAGTGATGCTTAGCGCCTGCCACAAATCACCGTGTGTATCAAATCTGCCTCTGCGGACGGCCCGGTCTCGCAACCACGTAATTGAGTAGCCCGCTTTGTATCGGTCTTTTGCGTCTTGGGAGGCATCAGGAGTGAAAACTAGAGATTGCCCTGTCGATACGTCTACTCTGTCTTCAACAGTAGCCAAGAATATGAGGCGATAGACTAATCGAAGCAATTCTTCAAAAAAAGCCTGCTTTGACAGGCCCGTCGATTCGCCTTGACCAACAAGAGACGCACGTAGACTGGTATTTCCAGGATGGCTTAAGAATCCGGTCCCCAATGCCCGCAAAGCCTCTGCCACTTGGTAACGAAGATTGAGCCGAACGGTGACGCCAACTTCATTTCCAGCAGTGCGCCACCGCTCCCAAGGACAATCCGCGGGCTCTGAATGGTCCTCGCCAAATCGGCTCGCATGTGCAAGTAACCAAAAGGCCGTGAAGTCGGCATACAGGTCTTCTGTAAACACCGACTCCAAGTCTACTTCGATATATGCCGGCCGTGTGAGACTTGGGTTGTCTCGCAGGATTCGCAGCGTGAGGCCGTTGCTTGTAATTGCCCAAAGCGACTGGTCGGAAGCGTTGAGCGCCTCTTGCGCCAGCATGAAAGGCGAACGCCGCCTGATTTTTCCGGTGTCGGGATTGAGCTCGCCGAAACGCTCGGTTGAAGTGTCCAGTGGCTGGGAAGGGCCAGCCAATACGATGGGCAAACGGCCTTCTCGGGCCGCGTAGCCCACGTTATACGTATGGCCTGAGGCTTCTACGATGGCTCCGGCGAGGAGGTCCGTGAAGCCCAACACGTCGCGAAGCAAAGGCACAAGGAAGCTGCGTACTGCAAGTTGATGAGCATCGACACCAGTTCGTTGGCGTCCTGTCTGGAAATCAGCCCACAAGCTTTGGCCAATCTTCCAGAAGCGGGCCACTTCGTCTCGTAGCTTCAAGCCTTTTGGGATGCGGTAGTGACCGGCGGTCTGCTCGGTTTGGTCCGGCGTTTGCAGTGTCGTCAGACGAGCCAGTTCGGCTGCTGGAATCAGACCGCCTTCGATGCGAATGGCATGATAGATGAGTTGGGTTGTGTTGCGTGCCATGGGTCAAGCTCCCACTGCGGCTGGCACCAGCACGTAAACACCCATCACATCCACCGGCAAGCTGGCGGTGACTTGGTACGTACCTTTTGCTTCTGAGGCCTCCCGCACACGACGGTGGTCTTGCAGCAAGGATTGGGCTCGTTCCCTTGCGATGGCTTCAAGCTGCGGTTGCCAGCCTGGTATGGATTCAAGCGCCTGCTGCAGATGGCGGTCGCGTATTACCGAGGGCATGTTACGCGTGGCCTCCAGACCCAGAAGAGTCTGAGTTTCATTGATTGGCAGGTTCGTAATGGCGTCTCCGCCCGAAGCGCTGACAGCCACGGTTTCTTCACACAGCATCAAACGGGTTTGGTTTCCACGGGTAACAGTAAGTTGGTGACGCAAACGCAAAAGCAGAACAGTTGTTTTAAGGCTGACATGTCCAACAAATGCGGCACCCGCACGGGCAACGGCATCGTCTTCGGATATCTCTTGCGAGGCCAAAGCTCGCTCTAGCAATGTGTCGGCAAGAGCTACCACCAACGGGTGGGTGCGATGAATGAACATCGCCCCTTGGTCGACCGGCTGATGAAAGCTCAATCGCAAAGTACCAGCATACCCATCAGCAACAAGCCGCTCTTTGATAGCCGTTGGTAGTTGGTCCAAATACAACTTACTGTGCTGCTTATAAGGTTCCAACGGTGCGCCGAGCTTTGCCACTGCACGCGTTACAAAGCGTTCCACATCGTCTTCACCTCCCAGGACAGCTGCAGATTTGCGCCATTCGGGCAGCACATCTTCAGGCTTGATACGTCGCTGGGCAAAGATAGACCGGTTCTTGGCAGCCTTTTCACGGGCACTTTGCCAGGCAGTTTCAATTTCACGGGCTGGCTCGCCAAAGTCGAGAGCAGTTTGGGCTTGATTGCCAATGCGCGCGTGCTTACGAAGGAGGACTGCATTTAGCAGCGCCTGCGTAAGCTTCCCCTGGTCGTCAGGCATGGGAACAATGACACCAAGCTCTTTGCGAATGCTTTCTGCTTTGCGCAGAATGACTTGCAGCACCGCTCCATCGACAGGGTTGTCCTCGCCATACAGCATGGTGCTGCGAACTTCCCTGGCCTTTTGTCCGAACCGGTCAACCCGCCCTTCACGTTGTTCGTGGCGGGTGGGGTTCCAACTGAGGTCGTAGTGCACCACGGATGTGAACAGTCCCTGGAGGTTAATACCTTCCGATAGGCAATCGGTAGCGACCAAAATCCGCTTTTCTGTATCACCAAGTTCTTCAACCGCAGCTTCACGCTCGCTGGGGGTCAATTCGCCCGTGACCGCTTTGACAGTGGCGTCCTTGAACTTTCCGCGTAGGAAATTGGCGAGGTAATGCGCAGTGGCGATATAGCGGCAAAACACTACAGGTTTGAAGCCTTCTTTAACAAGAAGAGTCAAGTGCTCAAGGAGCTTGGCCAGCTTGGGGTCGTTCGCGTCACCTGTCAGCTTTTCAGCATCCACGATGAGCTTTTGTAGAAGCTCACTGTCCTCAGTCTGCGCGGCTGGTTCGATGTCGTCTGTAGATAAGGCATCGTCGACACCATCCAGCACGCGGTCACCTGCTTGGGCCTCAATGTCATCCAACGACAACTCTTCTGACCTATCTTGCTTCGTAACGCCACCTATGCGTGTGCGCAACGCATTAACGGCGGCAGCAGGAGAAGAAGAAATGCACCGAAGCAAGGCTAAAGCAGCCCACCAACCCATACGCTGCTCTCGCAGGCCTAACCCTTCAGTGCGCACGACTAACTCGCGCGCATAGTCCAGCACATCATTGAAAAGCTGGCCCCATGCGCCGGTAAGTCGGTAAGTGACTTCGGCAGTCTTTCGGTCTGGAAACATGGACGTGTCTTGCCACTCAGCGATGTCAGGTCGTCGACGCTGTATGAAGTGACGAGACAGGTCATCACGCAGGTCTGTTCGCACTTCAGGCGGAAGGTCCCTCAACTGAGTGAACTCTGGTTTCAGCAAGCCCAATAAATTGAAAAAAGCTTCCTCATCTCCGCTATGAGGTGTAGCCGTGAGCAGCACCATGTGGCGATTGACGTCCTCAGACAAGCCTTTGAGGAGCTGATAGCGTTGCTGTCGGCCTTGACCACCATAGGTGCAGGTGTGGGCTTCGTCGACGATGACGAACTCCGGGCAGAAACGTTGAAATGCTTCTCGACGGCGTTCGGACTTGATGTAATCCAAACTAACCACGGTAAACGGGTTGGCATCAAAAACTGAGGTTCCGGGAGCCAATTCACGCTCCAGGCGTGCCGCCGTCGCACTTCGCACTACCACTGCGTGGATGTGAAAACGGTCTGCCAGTTCACGTTGCCACTGCTCGCAGAGATGCGGAGGACAAAGAACGGTCATGCGCTGAATCTCACCCCGGTCTAGCATTTCACGGGCGATAAGCGCACCTTCAATAGTCTTGCCAATACCAACGTCATCAGCGATAAGCAGCCGAACCGTAGACAACTTCATGGCCATCAATAGCGGCACGAGCTGGTAGGCCCGGGGCTCCACCGCAATGTTTCCAAAACTACGGAACGGCCCGGCTCCATTGCGCAGCTTCAGTTGCAAGGCATCCATCAGAAGCTGACTTGCCGCATGGTTGCGCGCCTGTGCGACCGTAGGCCAGGGGAAGGTAGCGGGTTGCACTGGTTGCCGCTCCAGTGGCAAATAAATCAGTGACTCATCCTTTTCACCGCCGCCCAAAGGTCGGAGGTGCAAGGTATCCGAGCTTGACTCTGGCAAGACTATCCATTCACGACCTCGGGCGGATACAAGGCTCCCCGGGTAGAACTCAGCGGTGATTGCACTCATTTATTTGTTATACGGTCTGGCCTGCACCAAAGAGGTCGGCGTTCTTAGCAAAAATTGCGGGCCATAGGGTTTGCTCCTTCGGGAACCGGACGACCATAAAACCTATGTCATCGAACTTACGGTCAATCGCAGCGTCCTTTTCGCGCTGGGCATCTGTGTCGTGGTGTGGCCCATCGATAAACACAACTAGGTTGTATTCGTCGTAGAAAAAATCTGAGCAGGCATGCACTGGTTCAATGGTGTGCTGAGCACGGTCAGGTTTGCGATGGCCGTGAGCCTCTACATATGCGAGCCAAGCTTGCTCCAGCGAGCTCATTGACATACGGGAGAGTTCCGCGCTGTGTTGCTCGGGCGCCCGACCCTGAGTACCGAGCGCCAGCTTCGATGCCGTCAAACGGCATAGTATTTGAAGCACGAGCCCCTTAGCAGCAGCGTCCTTACGGTCGATGAGCGGGTGGTCCGGTTGGTTGTAGTACGAAAGCAGACACCGGTAACAGCCCGCCTCGCAAATAGATTGACCATGTTCGTCCAGCTCTTCGACCAATTCCGCTTGTGACCAGGCCAGACCGGCTGCAGGCTTCTGGAAATGCAGAATTTCGAGAGCTTCAGCAGCCACGGCGGCAAGGGCCTGGGGTTCGGTGGCAATGCGGGTCAAAACGCCAGCGCCACCTTCAGCAGCTTCAAAGAAAAGGATGGACTGTCGGTTGTCGCGATTAGGCAATGGTTCACCAACGAGTTCACTCTCCTCCAACTGATAGACAGCTTCGATACCGCGCTTGAGTGCGTACTGAAGCGTCGTCATAGACAAGGGAGACATGACGCCTAAGCGATGGGAAGGACGCACAACCAAAATGTTGCGTCGGTCTTCGACAAACGGAACGATTCGCTGCGGTGGCGTCTTATCAGGAGGCGCCTCATCTCCATTCTCCTCACCTGTCTCATCCACACCGCCAACCCAATGGCCAGTGACCGGATTCATCATGAAGCCTCGAATCGACTTCTCTTTGCGTCGGCGCCAGCCGTAATTCATGCGCCAAATGGTGGCAGCCGGACCGTACTGCAGTTCGAGCAGCGGTCCCTCCGCATCACTCACCTCTGACGTGACCATTTGAAGTTTTCCATCCGCCTCGGCAAATTGCAGTGTGGTCTGCATTTCGTAACCCTGGCGCGTGCGCTCCTCTTCGTTAGCAGTGATGCGTTCCGCCCGCTTGGTCGATACGTTCTCGATGCGATAGAGGTTCTTGACTTCTTCTGCACCCGACAAAGAGGCGCCACAGGAAACGCATCGGTCGGCGTCCCGCTGTGAACGGAAGTGACCGTAACCGCACGATGGGCAAAGACGCGCGACTTCAGTAGAAAGCTTTGCTCCTTCAGACACTTGGTCCTGACTAGTGATAGTGAGCAAGGCTTTCGTCACACGGTATTGGCTGCCCTCGTGGTAAATCAGGCTGTAGGGTCCGAATTCACTAAGCGCCAAGAAGCGTGGACGTGACAAGAAGCTCTCGCGACCGATGTTTCCGCGTCTCGCTGGGATATATGCCAGTAGCGGCAAGCGCGGGAAGTTATACCCAGGGAGAAAACCTTGGCTCGCAAGATAGCGGTAGGTGTAGAAGTCGCTGTTGAATGCGCTATCACCCGCCAGCAGCAGGTCACGCTGCTTGCGCGCTTCGTTGTGGCGTTGCTGGGCTTCGCGGCGTTCTCGTTCACTGGCTGCAGGGTTGTTTTCAATCTTGAAGTTGAGTTCAATCTGGCGAGCCGTGGCTCGATACAAATCACGCCAGCGGTTCAACGAGCTGTCAAAGTCAAGGTATGCACGCTGAAAAACGGACTCCGGCCAGGTGGGGGTGAACCATGGTGCCCGCTCTGGGGTGAGCTCGTCTTTCAACATCCCCAGTACGGCCAGACCACGCTCATGTGCACGCTTCTGCGCCTGAGGTTTGCCAAGGTCTGCCTCCAAGTCGTCCGTGATGGGCAACTCTTCGGGCTTGTCCATATTCAGCAAATCACGAATGCTGTTCCCCAATTTTTTGCCGGTTTCGGCAAGCCAGATGGCCTGCATATGGCTTTGTACGAGCTCGCGGTTGGCCAGGTCTAGCGTCGGCGCGTTGACCTGCCCGTGGACCATACGGACAGGGTCACGGAAGTAATACTGGTCGTGTGGCGACTGAGCGGCACAGTAGGTGATGACCAGTGCGGGCTGACCTGCCCGGCCAGCGCGACCACTGCGCTGGGCGTAATTTGCGGGCGTAGGGGGCACATTCCGCATGTAGACGGTGTTCAACGACGAGATGTCGACACCAAGCTCCATCGTTGGGGAGCAAAACAGAACTGGCAACCAGTTGAGTTCACTGCCGTGTGCTTTTTGCCATTCACTTCGGTCTTTTTCTGTAAAGCGAAACCGGGCCTCTCGTTCCATCCGGTCCTCTTGCTCAACTTGAGCTGTGTGCTCGCGCGCTTCAAAGTCAAACAGTTGGTGGGCAGGCTCGGCCAAGAGGCGGGAAATATTGCGGTACAGGTTGCGAAAGAACACGTTGTTATGGGATTGCTGAGCGCTGCGCCCATCGCCGGCTGACCACAATAAAGCACTGCCGTTGAGCTGCCAGCCCATCTTGCCTACATCGGTCTCTTCCTTCCGCACCAGGCCATAGCTTTCCGCCGCCTCCAGGAGGGCTTTGATAACGTCCGGATAAGACTTGTCATTCACCTGCTTGTAATATGGGTTGCCGCCACCCCAGGTGCTGCCCTTACGCAACTCTCTGCCCAGGCGAGAACGGCTGGAACCAATCACCAAGTAATCTTCAATATTCTGCTTACGACCGCGGGGACGGTTGTCATCGGCCGGACGTGAGGTAATAAACCATTTGGCGGGCATTGGCCGTTCATCTTCTGTGAAGCCCCAAGGCTCCCGAAGATTGGCGAAACTGACTGTGCGCAACTGGTCCAGCTCAGTGCGGTCCAGGTAGCGACTAGCGATACACAGCCCCTGACGCATGGTTTCGAAAAGTCTTTCTAGTACCGATGCACGCTCAGCAGGTTTGGCGGTGCGAAGCACTTGCGGAGCATCGGCCCATTCAGCCTCGTCAGCAGCTAACTCCTCAATGTCCTGGTAAGCAATGCGCACCAGGCCCAATTGCTCCAAATTGGGGTTGTTGAAGCGCCAGCCGCGCCGCAAGTCATAAAAGCTACGGTATCCAAGGATAGAGCACATGGCATCTTGTACTTGGCGCCGTGCATTGCCCTTTACCTCGGGCTGTTGCATGTACTCAGCCCGGACCCCTGCATCATCCCGGTCGAAGCCAAGCGCCTCAAACACCGCATTGGCAACTTCTTTCTCGGACAGTGGCGCACCCGCTGTACGCTCCAACGCTGACAACAGTGCTGCACGCGTCAAGAGCACCTGCAGAAAGTCGTTGAAGTGACCCGCCTGGAGCGCGGCATCCTGCCGGTTGTCCGAAAAACCCAGAACCTTTTTGGCTTCCTTTGAAAGCTGGTTGTCTTGCTCGTACAGGTACCTGAGCGACGACAAAGTCAGCATGGTGGTGGCGGAGCTGCGGCCCTCACCAGAAAGTGAGGTCAGCCGTAATGAGTCTTTGCCCGAGGTGGCATGACTGGTATTGCAGGCAAGGCAAAAACGAAAACTTCCGGGAATGAACCAACCGTTCAGACCGTCTGCTGTGGTCATAACCCCGTCTGGTTTCACCTTAACGGGCTGGGGAATGAACTTCTTTTGCGTACTCTTAACGCGCCACTCCCCATCGGCTCTTTCTTCCACCCAGGTCTCTGGGTAGCGCTCTGGGTCAGTGTCGTCCCACTGATGGCTTACATCAGGCATGAAGAAGCCAAACTTTATGCCGTCATCATCATTCTGTCTCTCATCAATACTGCGACGATTCAAGACGCGGCCTTCTGGGCCTGTCGAGTCCCAAACCGGCACATATTCCTGACCACAATCTCGGCAGAAATGAACGTTGTAGAGGTGACGCGACCGGTCACCTGCAACGTATTGCTGACCAAACAGCGTTACTGCACGCTTCCCAGGAGCCTCCAAGGAGGTGTAGACCTTGCCACCGCCAGAGATGAACTGGTGCAATTTGAAGGCAAAAAGCGACTTACCGCTGGAATCCTTAACGTTGTACGCCCGAAGCAGAAACTTCTGCAAATACTCATTGCACGCCGGCTCCTCCAGTCCCGAAGCTCGCGCCAACAAGTTAGCTGCATCTTTAAGAGTCTTTGGTCTGGCGCGACGTGGCTTGTTGCTTTCGTATGTCAATCCAAGGGTGAGCTCTACCCAAACTGACACAGGGTGACTTGCCATTTCGGCAAAGGACACGCCTTCCGGAATGCCCGCCGCAATGGCGGCCGCCAATTTGGGACCAACCGTCTTCTCGGTTTCGGTTTCAGGCGTGGTGCGTTTAAGCGTCTCAGTGACGATATTTCGGTCCGGGATAGAGGTACCGAAAAGGCGTGTCGCGACTCGCGCAACAGTAGCGTTGCGCTCCATCTCAGAGCCATCTGTGGCCATCGTTGCCGAGGTACCGATGCAAATGAGCTTGTCCGCCAGGGCCTCGCGTACACGCCGAACCAGTAGCGCAACATCTGCACCTTGGCGGCCACGGTAGGTATGCAGCTCATCGAGCACGAGAAACCGCAACCCTTTTGCATTCGCAACCACTTGCTGGTCGATGGCATTCTGGCGGGTAAGCAAGAGCTCCAGCATCATAAAATTGGTAAGCAAGATGTCAGGCGGATTGGCCTTCATCGCTTCGCGCTCTTCTGTGTCTTCTTGTCCCGTAAATCGACCAAATGTCACGGCGCGGGTAGCAGGGTCAGTTCCCAGAAACTTCTTGAGCTCCTCAAGCTGGCTATTGGCCAGCGCATTCATGGGATAGACGACGATGGCACGCGTGCGCTGAGTCGGGTCTGCTTCTTTTGCCTTGATGCAGGCATCCACAATGGGAATGAAATAGGCAAGCGACTTTCCAGACCCTGTACCCGTGGTCAGGACGTAGCTTTCGCCGGCGGCAGCCAAACTGATGGCCTCAGCCTGGTGTTTATGCAACGGCAATGAGTACCCGGCAGACGAGTCCGTTTTGCCAAAGCGGAAAATGTCCGCACATAGCGGATGCAAGTGGCCGGCCTCAACAAAGGCCTCAACAGTTCCGCCCTCCTTGAAGTTTGGGTTGACCTGAATGAGAGGCTCTGGCCAAAACTTTTGGGAGTCGTATTCCGCATCAATGAAGTTGCGAATGTCATCCGCCTTGATGCGGGTAAAGCTGCGCGTGAAGTCCGAGTACTCTTTAACAAGACTGGCGCGAAATTCGAATACGTCCAAATTGCCTCCGCTTGGTTCTTTTTGTCAGAGTATGCCAGTACTGTTGTTACAAATTGAGGCCTAAAACCGAGCAGATTCCATCCTTGGAGTGTCAGCTGGGTTTCCGCTTGGCCAAAGGCAGCCTTTTTTGTGGCAATCAAGCATCGGTCCCGGCAAACTCTTCGAGCTCCGACTCAGGGGGAATACCGAGTCAACTCGGGGCAGTCAAATCGCGCACAAATAGGTCCAATGCCACCTGCCGAGCCTGAACCCTGGGAGGGCTCTCCACCGCAGCCTTCGCGGCGGCCTCATCGCCAACAATCAGCACCTGTCGCTGAGCGCGGGTGACTGCCGTGTAAATCAGCGTCCTGTCCAGCAATCGATGCCCGGTCAGCGGAACAATGATGCGCGGCCACTGCGACCCTTGCGCTTTGTGAACAGTAATGGCGTAACCCAGTTCAAGGTCGTCCAACATCGCCTCAACAACTGGCCTACGCACGCCATCGTCCCAGAGTACCCAAGCAATTGCATGACCTTCGTCAATTCCGTCCTCGCTGGTCAACTGGCGCGGTGTGTCCTCAATTTCCACGATTGTTCCCAGCGAACCGTTCTGCAATCCGCGGTCCCACATATTGCGCGTGCACAGAATTGGGTCGCCCAGGTTAAACCCGGTCAGAACCATCTGGTCATGCTGCTCGCTCCAAACGGTCATCGATTTGTTTCTGGCCGTGGACGCAGCCTGACAAAGGCTGTTGATGGCATTGACGCCATCTGGGCCTTTCCGCCGTGCCGACAGTATCTGAGTCTTTGTCGGGTCGAGCTTGTACAAATCGAACACCGTCTCCGTAATCAAACTAGAGCCAGACGCTGTGCGCGTGTCTGAGCAAGCAATAAAGGCAATGGGGTCTGCTTCATTGTCAGAGAGCGAAGGCCAAATACCTTTGCGTATAGACGCTGCAGCAGCCGCAATATCACCGCCGAACCGCTTGATGACTTTGAGCTCCGCCAGGGGAATTGCCGACACTCGAATGAGGGCGTGGAGAACAAGGCCGGGACCGACCGGCATAAGTTGCTCTGGGTCGCCGGTCAGCACAAGCCGAACGCTGGGGTCCAGCAATTCAACCAAACGATACATGCTGATGATATCGACCATGCTGGCCTCGTCCACCACCACCACAATCGGTCCCGCAAGCTCTTTGCCTGCCTTCAGGAAGCTGGCAATAGTGGACGCAGGGCGGCCTGTCGCTTCTTGCATTCGTTTGGCCGCGCGACCCGCCAATGCCATCTGCACCACTTCAATGCCGGCTTGGTCATAGACCTTGTACAAGGCCTTGAGCACAGTGGTCTTGCCCACCCCGGCGCCACCAGTAACGAGTACGAACGGCTTTTCATTGGCCAGTTGCACAGCATGCCGTTGTTCGGCGTTGAGCTCTATGCCCTCCTTGGCCTCGTAGGCCTGCAATAGCTCGTCGACATCGGCCGCCGCCATTAATGACGATTCGGGAAGAGCCAGCCGGTCTGTCACAGCTTTTGCGACCAACCGTTCCATCACGAGCGCACCCAGCGGTTGAACACCATGAAGACCGACTACAAAGCTGCCATTGGTGAGGCCTTGAGTCAGTGCAGTGGGAACCAGGCTCCGCCACCTGAAAGTTTTTGTCTGGGCTCCCAAGACCGCCTGCAGGTAGTCCGTCAACGTGGAGGAGAGCACCATGGTGTGCCCTGCAGCGAACACGCGATAGCAAGCCTCTTCAATGGCACCCTGGAGGCGCCGAGGGTCGTCCATTGCCACACAAAAATGACTTTGTGCCAATGCATCGACGTGGCGCCATGACGCACAGAAGCTGAGCAACCGATAAGGGTCTTCCAGAAGCTTTTCGGGTGTTTCGCGGCCAAAGAATTGCTGGACTTTTTGTCCAATCTTCAGGTCAATGCCCTCCGACTGAAGCCATTGCAGGGTCCGGCTGTCGCCGTACTGTGCCCACGCCGTGACCACTTGCAGGGCGCTTTCGGCCGTCAGGACGGTGGCCAGGGTGTCAGCGTCCGCGCCATCGAGTGCGTCATATAGCGCAGGGCCTAGCTTGTCCCACAATTTTCTTGCCTTGACCTGCCCTATGCCTTCGAATGCGGGGTTGTCTGCAATGAAGGAAACAATATGCTCCCCGGAAGGACGCGTTATAACGGCCTTGGAGGCGTCAATCTGCCATTCCGACACTTGGTAGCCATTTACGTCCAACAGGCGCTCTACGGCCTCGCCAGACACCTTCCACCATTGTCCCGGCTGGACGAGCGTCTTGCCAAGCGTGGCTCCCGTCGCCTTTACGACGTAATAGGCTTTCGCGTCCTGAACGTCGCCTTGGTCATTTATGGGTTTCGCCGTAAAAATGCACCCGCCAAAGCCCTTTGGACTTTGGCTCCGTATGGCGGTGACCCGAACCGTTTGCTCAGTCATCAGCGAGGCAACCTGCCTGTTGTCGACAAGGCTTCGCGCAATATTGCGTGTTTTTCAAGTGCGCGTTTGAGTTCCGCATTTTCGGCCTTCAGACTGGCGTTATCCGTTTCCAGTCGCCGCATGCGTTCCGCATCCATAGCCCCTCGTAGCTTGCCGGATTCACGCATGAGTGGGGGCGTAGCCTCATCAGCGGGCTTTTCGACGGCGGGAGGGAGCACGCCGCGCACACGCAGTGCATCTTCATGCTCGCGCAAAGCGGTCTTGATTCTTGGGTTCTGGTCCAGGGCGGACTTTGCGAAACCGCACTCTTTGGCGATTTCAGTGCGTGAGAGCACACCACGACTCACCATGGCGCGGAAGTCGTCATCGGTCTTGCTCGCCACCCATGCCGCAAACGTTTTGACGTTTTGTTCGGAAACTTGTTGTCCATTGGCCATTAGAAAGCCCTCCGGTTAGCCCTCATCGCTCTTGCTCCAATAATTTGCTGAGTGCCCCACAAAACGGCTTCAACCTTTGGCCATTGGCAACGACCCGGCGGCCAGGGGCAGCGGCCATATCACGTATTTCGCATCGCTCTAGGTCTATTTCGAAGACCGTCCCATCTAAATTTATTCTCTCAAGCACCGCTCTCAAGACCCAAACTGTGTCCACAAACGCAATATGCGCTGCGGACTCTGATAGCTGTGGAATGCTTGATTTGTCCGCGGATACCTTTGCCACGTTAGCCCGTTCTGCTACAGAGAGTGCATTCCGGAGTCGACCGATTTCCATCTGAGAATCAATTAGCTTCGCGCGAAGCATATCGGGCGAAGCATCCTTTTCCAAAACATAGGTTGACCCCCCTGCTTGTCCTTCGTAGAACTCCTCTAGCATGCATCGATACCCTGGGTTGCGACCAAGGGTCGTTCGATGCATTCCTGTGCGCCGTTCCATGTCCGCGATGAGTGCGGGCCAGGCCGGATATCGCGCTTTCCGTCGTAGAGCCTTATCTAGCTCTACGCGAAGCAGTTCCAGTCCAACCGTCTGTTTCGCTACACGGTGTGCTTTAAAGTTGTCCGTACCTTTTGGAACGCCCAATTCAATCTCCCGGCAATAGTGAAGTTGAGCCCGATGAAGTTAGCGCAGTTACGCGAGGAAGCGCATCGATTGCACCAGCCAATTGGTCAAGAGACAAGCTTTTCGCTTCAACGTAGGGCTTAATCATTGAAGCAAACACAGCCAATTCGCCGTGCTTAGGTACATCCAGGAAGGCAGCTTCCTCAAGTCGACCTTGACGAGCCAGAATCAACCTCGTGTACCGTGCCGCTTTTGCACGAACTTCGGCAGACTCCAGCGACGGATATCCATTTGAATCAGCAATCCGTTGAAGAAAAAATGCGCTTTCCGATTGGGAGCGCGTGACTAACTCTAGTTGCTTGCGGACCAACTCCGGCTGGTCCACATGGTATCCACCATCAGCAGCGCCCATCTCCCGTTGTCGCGTTCGAAGAATTTCAGCGGAGAGCTTCCAACCAAGCATCTCCTTTGTATCCATGAGCATTTCCCGATGCATGGAGTCGATATCGGTTTGCGCGCTGCCGCGCTCAGCCATTTGGCGCTGTCGCGCTCCGGAAGTTTGGATACGTTCCAGCAATTCCGTTTGCTTGGCTTCAATCGCGGGAAGATGGTCGATACACTTGGCCGCCAGGGGGCAGATGCCGCATCTGCTCAGGGCTCCTGTTTTAGCGACAACTTCCTGGGGGCACTGGTTACCAACGGGACAAACGTGGGTAGCGTGCCAACGAATTACGCTTGCGGGACTCTGTTTCAGCAGTTCCAGTGTTGATGGGTCTCCATCAAGCTCGGCCAACGACCAAAGAGCAACGCCTGGCACGAAACCGAAGTCCACGATGGCCTGCTCCCGGCTCTTTTCAAAGGCCACTCTCACAGTGCTGTCTGCGTTTTCTGGGTGAAGATAAGCGGGACCTGAACCCGTTGGGTCGTATGTTCCAGAGCCCATCATTTGCTCATCAATTTTTTTAAGCTTCGCAACCAAACGTTTTAGCTGAGGCACCTGGTAGGTGTTCGTCACCACTGTATTGGAGTGGCCAAGTTGTTCAGCAATCTCGGAAACCTCCAAGTCACCGTCTTTAAGCGTGGCGTAGGTAGCACGACAGGCATGCGGCGTATGAATTGCGAGGTAGTTGTCCACCACTGAAGCGCCATCCTCCCAGTCATCTCGCTTCTTCAATACGGCCAACGCATCTGATGAACTCGTCCGGTCAACGCCATCCTTGCTGTTGTAGAAGGTCTGAAATCCGTGGAGAAAAATTATCCAGCGAGTACTGTAGTGGTTGTCCGAAATGGGCTTGGCGCTACCCCTCGACCGAAAAAGGGCCAAGACTGGAACGAAGCGTGAGTTCTCACGGTCTTCATAGGGAGCCTCTTTGTTGACGTGCTTATCGACGATTGCGTCTTGAAAGTACATTTCAGCAAGAAGCGAACGACGTACGCGCCAAGAAACAAGGTTGTCCCAAGATTCGTGCGCTTTGTCTGTGTTGATGTAAAGGGCGTGGTAGTTCTGCGTCAGTGCGTTTCCGTGAAGTTCCGTCAATCTGGACAACGGTGGAGCGAGTGCATCAAAAGTGCGTCGGTCGAGCCACTGAAGAGACTGCCCTCGAAGGCCACTCTCAGCCATGGCGGTTAGCATGCGGATGGTCGTCAAATGAGGGAAGTTGAGTGTGACGTTCCTTACCGCGCCTGTATTCACCCTACATCCCTGCACGTAGATTCCGCTTGGCGCCGGCGGATTGGATTGCATCGTCCGCTTAGCTACGGGGTAAACATTAGGCGCCCACAAGACTGGGTACAAACGTCCTCGATACCAGAAGATGGGGACGTACCCCCATTCGCCCGTGTCGTAACCTGCGCGGGACCCGTTTGGTAGCTCTCGAAACTGATTACGGAGGTACGCCTGCTGCTGCAAAAATTCCCCGAAAGCCTCTAAGGCTTGACCATAGTGAATAAGGAAGGGGAACACATCCTCTGCGAAGGGGACCTTATTGGTCTTGGTACGCCGACTAGACACTTCGTTATCAAAGTCGGTGCGAATAGGGTTTTGCATGCCCTTCGCAACAAATTCACTGTTGTCTTCAAAGTACGTCAACACGAAGTTAAAGAACATCTGGAGAGTAATTCGAGTTGTATTTCTCGAATCTTGGGTAGGCCTCCGCAGTGGCAACATCTCGTTAAGCGTCTTAGGCAGCGCACCAAGCCCATTTTCATTCTCCGAGTGGAATCGGGTTCGGTCGACATAGAAGTACCGTAGAAACTGCTTTGGAGATGTCGGCAGTTTCAGTGTGGTGCCCGGATGTTTGGACATCCACCAGGGCAGATAGAGCAGTATGTAATCGGCAAGTACATGAAGCGCCGAACGTACTTGTTTGTCGGTCTCGTAATCCTTCTGCCGATGCGCAAGGAACGCGCGAAACGCGACAAACCACTTTGCTCCGAGCTCCGCTACCTTTACAGATTGGCGACCCGGGTAGTCCACCGGAGTGTCAATCCAGAATTCAGGTCGGAACCCCCTTACATTGGAGCTGCCGGTAAGGGCCTCAAAGTAGCGCTCAGGTCCATCCTCGGCGTCGGTCTCAACAATGCACAACAAGTTTTGTATGAAGGGCATCGGCGGTTGCTCTTCCTTTGCCCTGGCCTTTCGCAAGCTCTCACGCGTTTGTCTTCGTTCGATGTGTTTAGGGAGTTCAATGCGCTCACGTTCATGCCCATGCACGCGCACATTGGCCATGTTGGTTGGGTCGGACATGAACCCCTCAAAGTCCAATGGCTCATCGAGCTCTATTGTTCGCCAGATGAGGTAGCCGTGACGCTGGTCTCGTCCAAGCGAGGACCGTTCGGCCAGCTCTACCCCCCTCAGCATCATGTACGGTGCTGCGGACAACGACACTTTTGACTCCAGCACACATGCCTCGATGAGCCATGAATGCAGCTTCGCGAATGCAAATATGTCAAAGAGTTCAGCCTGTCTGCAATCTGTCGCCAATATCAACTGGAGGTGGGTATCCCGAGCAATCCATCGAGGCCCCTCCTTCTTGACGTAAGCGTCTATAGTTTCAAGAAGTGCCGGAAGCTTGAAGACATAGTCAAGCGGCGCAAGGGCTCGCAACGAGGGACCACCTACTGGCAGCAATACACAGCCATCTATCGCAAGTTCAAGCAATTCCGTTGCTGCCTCCGCCTGCCCAAATCCCGGCGTTTGTGTGAAACTAAAAATGTGTTGTAAGTAGGCTTCAAGCTTAGGCCGTCCTGCTCCTTCTAATGACTCATTGGAGCTTTGGAGGCGTTGACCCACAAGTTTCAACACCTTTCGAAACCGAGCTTCCATTTTTGGACCTTCAAGCAACATTGGCCCCGAGGAGAGATTGACTTGCATCCGTTCACACCTCTTTCTCAGAACTGTGAGGAGCAGGTAGCTCCAAACATGGAGCCGGCGCGCCCTGTAGGTAGTGGCGGTCGTAGGCGACCAGTTTTTCCTGCAACCGGGTGCTGCGCAGTTTGGCGTATTTCCGAGTGGACGCGATGTCTTTGTGCCCCATTAACAACTGAACCTCGGATTCAGTTAAACCAGGCTGACTTTGTCCGGGCGCCTTGAAGTCGTTCAGCATGTGTCGGCCGTACGAATGCCTTAAAGAGTGTCCCGTCCACACGTAACTGCGGCAAATTGGCGGCCCCGGTATGCGCGCGCGCCTGACTGCTGAAGTAAAGGCTTCATTCAACGTCTCGTCGGTTGCTTGATGTAGCGGTTTCCCAAAATGGGGACTGATAAGATATTGAAATACGTAATCGTTGCCGTCCAACGGTAGCCGGTACTCCTCCATGCGATAGCGGCTCAGATATTCAAAAAACCAATCCCGATACGGTTGCCGAAGGAAAGTTCGCGATACTGTGCGACCTTTGAAGCGTAGCTCTCGGTCGGTCACGGATAAGTCCTTGCCATATCTCAGGAGATTTGGGTCAAGTACGTAGACTTCTCTCGCGGCAAAGTCGATATCGCACCATTGAAGATTTAATCCTTCAGACCGGCGAATTCCACACGCAAGCATAAGCGTCCACAATGCACGGTCGCGCCATGATGTCGCGCTCATCAATAGCGCTCGAAAGTGTTCCTCTGGGAAATCAAGGGAGTCAACGTCTACCTGAGCCTTCTGTCGTGAACTTTTTTGGAGCCCTTTCGGTCGCGTAAGCGCTTCACCACGAAACCGGATGACGCCGCCCAGCATCGTTGAATGCTTAATATGCTGCACCTCTTCGGCGCTAAAGTGAGTTACTCCGTCGACTGCGCTTAGCAGTGGGCGATAGTCCAACTCGGCATTGTTTACCAATGCATTATCGAGGCCCCCTCTAAGTAGAGCAATCTCCTTAGCCTCACGTTCCAACAAAGCACACACATGGAGAAACTTGTTGAGTGCAGCCAGCGTGTTATCCCAACTACCAGATGCAAGCGGCTTAATTTTAAGTTTCCGTGCGACTTCACGGAGTGCAGCTTCGCGAGCTTGGTCGCCTTCAGCGTAACGCGCCCGCTCCCGCTTTCCCACCGCAAGAGATATCTTGTCGCCACTTTTGAGCAGCGCCAAGTAATACTCGATGGCATCGTTTACCGCCGCGCGACTGACTGGCGTGCCACCTAAAACGCGTACTTCGTACAAGTAATCGATGAAACGTGCCACGACCGTGGTGTATCGAAGTCGAGAGGCGTAGCGTAGTCCTTCAAGCTTCCTGCAAAATTCGGCAAAAACCGAAATAGGCACGCGCGAAGGGTCATATAGCCTCCAACTTTTGGAACCAAATTCATTGACTTCCTCCTTACTGACATGGACCAAGGCCATAAACACGCTCCATTTGTGCGTATTTATTCTAGAGGATAAAGGTGCACGTGAAAACAGCCGCATAAAGCGGCTGTTCTCAGGGCGAATTCAAAAAAAAGGGGATGGGATAAAGATGCACACTTTTCGGTCCTGAGATAAGAACCCGCGTCCGCAAGCCTTCTTCGAACAGTTCTACATGTGTAGCCGTCTGGTTTGAGTCTCGCCTTTTGCATCGCGCAGTGGCACGCTATGCAAAACGCCAGCAACCTATTTTCTCGACCTGCCCTAAGTTACCCAAGGCGGGCCCAGCCGAATGAAATTACCCCACAGCCTGGACGGCTTGCGCCACCCTTGCCCAGCCTATCGGCTTGCTGTTGTGAGGCTCACGCGCAATTAAGCGGCGAGTGCGAAACGTTCGTCGTTTGCAGTTAGTTTTTTTCTGCGGTTTTACGAGGTGACAGAACCTCGACATGCCCTGCTGCGCGTCCGAACCCACGTCGAAACCAGTGCAGCCCCAAGTCATCTATTTTAGGCGCTTGCCAGCAATTGCAAGAGCGCCAGCGGAGAATTTATCTCCGCATGGGCGCCCCAGCCCTTTATTTCGGTCTTGTTGCCCAGGTAACCATAGGTGGCGGCCACGGTTTTCATGCCGGCAGCCAGCCCTGCTGCCACGTCACGCGCGTCGTCCCCCACATACACACATTGCGTTGGGTCTACGCCCAGCCGGCGCGCCGCCTCGTACAAGGGCTCGGGATGGGGCTTGGCGTGGGGCGTCGTGTCGCCACTCACCACCGCTCCGGCGCCCGCGAACAACGGCATCGCCTGGGTCAGCGGATCGGTAAAACGGGACGACTTGTTCGTCACAATGCCCCAAGGCAGAGACCTTAGCTCCAAATCGGCAATCAGTTGCGCAACACCGTCGAATGCCACGGTGCGCTGCGTCATACAGGCCGCGTAGTTGGAGAAAAATTCTTCCCGCAGGGCTGCGAAGTCCGGATCGTCTGCCCCGACACCAAACGCAACGCCCACCATGCCGCGTGCACCGGCACCCGCCATGGGGCGGTATGACTCCAGCGGCAGCACAGTCATGCCCCGGGCCTCGCGCATCTGGTTGGCCGCTGCGCCCAGGTCGGGCGCACTGTCGATCAGCGTACCGTCCAGATCAAACAGGACGGCTGCAACATCTGAAAACACCATGCGGGTCAGTCCTGGAGCGGTTTTTGGGTCGCAAACAGGTAGTTCACGCTGGTGTCCTGGCTCATGGAGTAGCGCTGGGTCAACGGGTTGTACTCCATGCCGCTGGTTTGCAGCACATCCAGACCCGCCTGGCGGCAATAGCCGGCCAACTCACTGGGCCGTATCATTTTGGCGTACTCATGCGTACCGCGCGGCAACATGTTGAGCACGTATTCCGCACCAACAATGGCAAACAGGAAGGACTTGGCGTTGCGGTTCAGCGTGGAAAAAAAGACCCAGCCACCGGGTTTGACCAACTCCGCGCAAGCGCGTACGACAGAAGCGGGGTCCGGCACGTGTTCCAGCATTTCCATGCAGGTCACCACGTCAAATGAGCCTGGGGCCTCAGCGGCCAGTGCCTCGGCGCTGACCTCGCGGTAGGCCACATTCGGCGTCTGCGCCTCCAGTGCATGCAATTGCGCAACTTTGAGGGCCTTGGTCGACAGGTCGATGCCCAGCACATCGGCACCGCGGCGCGCCATGGAATCGGCCAGAATGCCGCCGCCGCAGCCGACATCCAGCGCACGCTGGCCGGATACGGGAGAAATCGAATGTATCCAGTCCAGGCGCAGCGGATTGATCATGTGCAGCGGACGAAACTCGCTGTCCATGTCCCACCAGCGGTGCGCCAACTCGGAAAACTTGGCCAATTCGGCCGGATCTGCGTTCAATGTGTTGCTCATGCCCCAATTATCAACACTTCCGAGCATCTTTCTGCGGACAACAAAAAACCCGCCGAAGCGGGTTTTTTGAGGAGCGGTAAAAACCAGCCCGATTACTTGGAAGAACGTGTACCCACGACTTCGATTTCAACGCGGCGGTTCTTGCTACGGCCTTCGGCTGTCTTGTTGTCAGCAACTGGCTGCTTCTCGCCCTTGCCTTCGGTGTAGACACGGCTCTTTTCAATGCCCTTGGACACCAAATAGGCCTTGACGGCTTCTGAACGTGCAACCGACAGCTTCTGGTTGTAGGCATCTGTACCGACCGAGTCAGTGTGACCGACGGCGATGATGACTTCCAGATTGATGCCCTTGACCTTGCTGGTGAGGTCGTCCAGCTTGGCTTTGCCTTCTGGCTTCAGAACAGCCTTGTCAAAGTCAAAGAAGGCATCAGCAGCGTAGGTCACCTTGCTGGCAACGGCTGGAGCAGGTGCTGGAGCGGGTGCTGGAGCAGGTGCTGGGGCCGGAGCTGCCACAGGAGCAGGTGCGGGTGCGGGAGGAGGAGGTGGAACATAGGCACCATCGCAACCTGGAGCCGCGGTAGCGGGTGTCCAGGCGCTATCGCGCCAGCATTGGCCCGAAGTGCTCTTCCATACTTCACCGGAAGAACTCTTCCAGTTGTGGATTTCTTGCGCGCCTGCGGCTGTGGCAAGCACTGCAGCAGCGATGGCGATTGCTACCTGATTCAATGTTTTCATGAGGTTCCTTTTGCGTAACAAACTGCAGCTTCGCTGCGAATAATAGGTGAACGCCCCATATTGTGAGGCGTTCGTTAGATTGTGCCATAGCCCGGCGGGCAATTCCTCCGTCAATTTGCGCAGCGTGCGCCAGCGCACCAACTATCCCGATAGTTGTTGCCAATGCGCGACATCCGGCGGGCCGTAGAATCACGGGTTGTCCCCGACACAGCCTTGAGCCATCCATGACCCAGTTCGCCAAAGAAACCCTGCCCATCGCCCTCGAAGAGGAAATGCGGCGCAGCTACCTCGATTACGCCATGAGCGTGATTGTCGGCCGCGCCCTCCCCGATGCGCGGGACGGCCTGAAGCCCGTGCACCGGCGCGTGCTGTTTGCGATGCATGAACTCAACAACGACTGGAACCGCGCGTACAAGAAGTCGGCCCGTATCGTCGGTGATGTGATCGGTAAGTACCACCCACACGGTGACCAGTCGGTGTATGACACCATTGTTCGCATGGCGCAGGACTTCTCCATGCGCCACATGCTGGTGGATGGACAGGGCAACTTCGGATCGGTCGACGGCGACAACGCCGCAGCCATGCGGTACACCGAAATCCGTTTGGCCAAGATCGCACATGAACTCCTTGCCGACCTGGACAAGGAAACCGTGGATTTCGGCCCCAACTACGACGGGTCCGAAAAAGAACCCCTGGTGCTGCCCACCCGGCTGCCCAACCTGCTGGTCAACGGATCCGGTGGTATTGCGGTCGGCATGGCCACCAACATCCCCCCGCATAACCTGAATGAAGTGGTGGATGCCTGTCTGCATCTGCTGAAAAACCCGGAAGCATCAATTGACGAGTTGATGGAAATCATTCCAGCCCCCGACTTCCCCACCGCCGGCATCATTTACGGCATCAATGGCGTCAAAGACGGCTACCGCACCGGTCGCGGCAAGGTGGTCATGCGCGCACGCTGCCACTTTGAGGACATTGACAAGGGCCAGCGCCAGTCCATCATCGTCGACGAACTGCCCTACCAGGTCAACAAGAAGACGCTGCAGGAGCGCATGGCCGAGCTGGTGCACGAGAAGAAGATCGAGGACATCAGCCACATCCAGGACGAATCCGACAAGTCCGGCATGCGCCTGGTGATTGAACTCAAGCGCGGCGCGGTGCCCGAAGTGGTGCTGAACAACCTGTACAAACAGACGCAGTTGCAGGACACGTTTGGCATGAACATGGTGGCGCTGATCAACGGCCAGCCCAAGCTGTGCAACCTGAAAGATCTGATCGAGGTCTTCCTGCAGCACCGCCGCGAAGTGGTGACACGCCGCACGGTATTCAACCTGCGCAAGGCGCGTGAGCGCGGCCATGTGCTGGAAGGCCTGGCCGTGGCACTGGCCAACATCGACGATTTCATCCGCATCATCCGCGAATCACCCACACCACCCGTGGCCAAGGCCGAGTTGATGACACGCCCCTGGGACAGCAAGCTGGTGCGCGAAATGCTTACCCGCGTGCGTGCCGACGGTGGTCTGATCAACGCCGACGACTACCGCCCCGATGGCCTGGAAAAGGCCTTTGGCATGGGCAGCGATGGCCTGTACCGTTTGTCGGACACGCAAGCGCAGGAAATTCTGCAAATGCGCCTGCAACGCCTGACCGGGCTGGAGCAGGACAAGATCGTGGCCGAGTACAAAGAGGTCATGGCCGAGATTGACGATCTGTTGGACATTTTGTCCAAGCCCGAGCGGGTGTCGGTCATCATTGGCGAAGAGTTGGGCGCCATCAAACAGGAGTTTGGCCAAAGCAAGCTCGGCGCACGCCGAAGCCTCGTCGAACATTCATCCTACGACCTGTCCACCGAAGACCTGATCACCCCCACCGATATGGTGGTCACACTCAGCCACAGCGGCTATATCAAGAGCCAACCCCTGAGCGAATACCGGGCGCAAAAACGCGGCGGCCGCGGCAAGCAGGCCACCGCCACCAAGGAAGACGATTGGGTCGACCAGCTCTTCATCGCCAACACGCACGACTACATCCTGTGCTTCTCCAACCGCGGGCGCCTGTACTGGCTCAAGGTCTGGGAAGTGCCGCAAGGCTCGCGCGGTTCGCGCGGCCGCCCCATCGTCAATATGTTCCCCTTGCAAGAGGGCGAAAAAGTAAACGTGGTGTTGCCCCTGACCGGTGAAAAGCGCAGCTTCCCTGCGGACCAGTATGTGTTCATGGCCACATCCATGGGCACGGTCAAGAAGACCGCCTTGGACGAGTTCAACAACCCACGCAAGGGCGGCATCATCGCCGTCAATCTGGACGACGGCGACTACCTGGTTGGCGCAGCACTGACCGACGGCAAGCACGACGTGATGCTGTTCAGCGACGGCGGCAAGGCCGTGCGCTTTGACGAGGACGACGTTCGCCCACTGGGACGGGCCGCCCGCGGCGTGCGCGGCATGTCGCTGGACCCGGGCCAGAGCGTGATCGCCATGCTGGTGGCCGGCGACGAACAGCAAAGCGTGCTGACCGCCACCGAGAACGGCTACGGCAAACGCACCAGCATCACCGAATACACCCGCCACGGCCGCGGCACCAAGGGCATGATCGCCATCCAGCAAAGCGAACGCAACGGCAAGGTCGTCGCCGCCACGCTGGTCCACGTGGACGACGAAATCATGCTGATCACCGACAAGGGCGTGCTGGTGCGCACCCGTGTCAGCGAGATCCGCGAACTGGGTCGTGCCACGCAAGGCGTTACCTTGATCGGTCTGGACGAAGGCTCCAAGCTCAGCGGCCTGCAGCGCATTGTGGAAAACGACGCCAATGCAGCCGGCGAAGATGAGGCGGGCGAGGACAGCGGAACTGCAGCGTGAGCGCGCCGAGCACGCCCCTGCCCAGCCTGGCGGAGTTGCGCGTCCAGATTGACGCCATCGACCAGCAATTGCTGCGCCTGCTCAATGACCGCGCGCTGGTGGCCGAGAAGGTCGGCGAGGTCAAAAAGCGCGAAGGCACCGCGTTTTTTCGGCCGGACCGCGTGGCCCAGGTCATCGACAAAATTCAGAACGCCAATCCCGGCCCCCTGAAGGACGCCCATGTGGCCGACATCTGGCGCGAAATCATGTCCGCCTGCCTGGCGCTGGAGGCACCGCAACGGGTGGCCGTGCTCGGACCCGCCGGGACCTTTTGCGAGCAGGCGGCGATTGAATTCTTTGGTGGCGCCGCGGACCTGATTTACTGCAGCAACTTTGACGAGGTATTCCACGCCACGGCTGCCGGCAGCGCCCAATACGGCGTGGTCGGCGTCGAAAACTCGACCGAAGGCATGGTCACGCGTTCGCTCGACCTGTTTCTGCATTCACCGACGCACGTCATTGGCGAAGTCACGCTGCTGGTACGGCACAACCTGCTGCGGCTGGAAAATTCGCTGGACGGCATCGAGGTGATACTGGCACACCCGCTGGCGCTGGCCCAGTGCCAGGCCTGGTTGACCAAACATTTGCCCCATGCGGAGCGCCGTCCCGTGTCCAGCAACGCTGAAGGCGCGCGCCTGGCCACTACCAACCCGGCTTGGGCGGGATTGGCCAGCGAACGCGCTGCAACCCAATTCGGCCTGCACATCGCCGCCCATGCGATCCAGGATGAGGCTTACAACCGCACCCGCTTTGCCATCATTTGCCTGCCGCAAACCGTGGGTACACCGCCACCGTCCGGCAAGGACTGCACCAGCCTGATTGTTTCCGTACCCAACAAACCCGGTGCCGTGCACGACCTGCTGGTGCCGCTCAAGACCCACGGCGTGTCCATGACCCGCTTCGAGTCGCGCCCGGCACGCACTGGCCAATGGGAATACTATTTCTACATTGATCTGCAAGGCCACCCCTCGCAGCCCAACGTGGCGCTGGCGCTGCAGGAGCTTCAGCGCCTGTGCGCCTTTTACAAAGTACTGGGTACCTACCCGGTTGCCGATTGATGCCAATTCTCAGGAACTCTTATGTTTGAACAGCTTGGCTTGATTGGATGCGGCTTGATGGGCGGCTCATTTGCGCTGGCCCTCAAACGCGCGGGCCTGGTCAAGCGCGTGGTGGGCTACAGCAAGTCGCCCAGCACCACCGAGCGTGCACGCCTGATGGGGGTCATCGATGTCGAGGCTCCGTCCGCGCTGCTGGCCGTGTCGGGCGCCGACATCGTCCTGATCGCCGTGCCAGTCGCAGCGACCGAGGCCACCTTCAAGGCCATCAAACACCTGGTCACCGACAAGATGCTGGTCATGGATGTGGGCTCTACGAAACGCGACGTGATTGACGCCGGACGTCGCGCCCTGCGCGAGCACGTCGGATCCTTTGTCCCGGCCCACCCGATTACTGGCAAGGAAGTGTCGGGCGTCGACAATGCGGACGCAGACCTGTACACCGGTCGCCAGGTCATCCTGACCCCGATCGAGCGTACCTTGACCGTCCAGCTGCAAAAGGCGGTCGACGTCTGGACCGCTCTGGGCTGCAGGGTGCTGAAAATGTCACCCGAACAGCACGACGCCGCGTTTGCCGCCGTCAGCCATTTACCGCACCTGATCGCGTTTGCCCTGATGAATGCCATCTCCGGCCAACCCCAGGGCAAAGACTACCTCTCGCTGGCAGGCCCCGGCTTTCGCGACTTCACCCGCATCGCCGCCAGTGACCCCAAGGTCTGGCGCGACATCCTGGTGTCCAACCGCGAAGAGCTGCTGGCCCAGTCCAAGATTTTTCAACGCAACTTGCATGCCCTGGAGTTGATGATTTCCAGTGGCAACACCGAGGCGCTCGAAGGCCTGCTGGAACAGGCCAGCATCACCCGCGGCAGCTGGAGCATGACCTCCCGACACAATCCCTGATGTTTTCCACTGCATTTCTTGACCTCCCCCCCCTGGCGGGCGCATCTGGAACCGTAACCCTTCCCGGCTCCAAGAGTATTTCCAACCGCGTCCTGTTGCTCGCAGCCCTGTGCGAAGGCACAACCACGGTCCACGATTTGCTGGACTCGGACGACACCCGCGTCATGCTCGATGCCTTGCGTGTGCTGGGCTGTGGCATCCGCCAGGACGGCGCGACCGTACACATTGACGGCTTGAACGGCCAACTCACCAACCCACAAGCCAAGCTGTTTCTGGGCAACGCCGGCACCGCCATGCGCCCGCTGACAGCCGCACTGGCGGTGTTGGGTGGCGACTTTGAACTGGGCGGCATTGCGCGCATGCATGAGCGCCCCATTGGCGACCTGGTGGATGCCTTGCGCCAGTTGGGATGCGCAATCGACTACCTGGGCAACGATGGCTTCCCGCCGCTGCATATTGGCACACCCGCACTCCAGCTGGATGCCCCGATCCAGGTGCGCGGCGATGTCTCCAGCCAGTTTCTGACAGCCCTGTTGATGGCGCTGCCCCTGGTGGCCACGAAAGATATCGTCATCGAAGTGGTCGGTGAGCTGATCTCTCGGCCCTATATCGAGATCACGCTGAACCTGCTGGCGCGCTTTGGCGTGACCGTGCAGCGCGACGGCTGGCAGCGCTTCACCATTCCGGCCGGATGCCGCTTGCGCTCGCCGGGAGACATTCACGTCGAGGCCGACGCCTCATCTGCTAGCTATTTCATAGCGCTAGGTGCAATAGCGACGAGGGCTAGCGGCCAGAATTCCATAAGGATTCTGGGCGTGGGCGCCGACTCCATCCAGGGCGACATCCGCTTCATGGACGCGGCGCAGCAGATGGGCGCGCATATTGAGAGTGGCCCCAACTGGTTGCAGGTATCCCGCGGCAGCTGGCCACTGAAGGCGATCGACCTCGACTGCAACCACATCCCCGACGCGGCGATGACACTCGCCGTCATGGCGCTGTACGCCGACGGCACGACGATGCTGCGCAATATTGCCAGCTGGCGAGTCAAGGAGACCGACCGCATCGTCGCCATGGCCACCGAGCTGCGCAAGCTGGGCGCCACCGTGGTCGAGGGCGCCGACTTCATCCAGGTGACGCCGCCGGCCAGCATCCAGGATTGGCAAGCCGCATCCATCCACACCTATGACGACCACCGGGTCGCCATGTGTTTTTCCCTGGCGGCCTTTAATCCGGCGGGACTTCCCGTACGGATTGAAGACCCCAAATGCGTGGCCAAGACCTTTCCGGACTATTTTGAAGCCCTGTTTTCGGTGTCCCACACCGCACAGGAATCCATTCCCGTGATCTGCGTGGACGGCCCGACCGCCTCCGGCAAGGGCACGCTGGCCGTGGTGCTGGCGCAAAAACTGGGTTACCATTTTCTGGATTCGGGCTCCCTGTACCGCATCACCGCCCTGGCGGCCCTGCGGGCTGGACTTGGGCTCGACGCCGCCAGCGAAGGCGCCATTGCCAAGCTGGTCACGCAGTTGCAGATCCGGTTCATCCATGGCCACGTGTTGCTGGGCGCAGAAGATGTCAGCGAAACCATCCGGACCGAAGAAGCGGGCATGAACGCCTCCAAGGTATCCGCCTTGCCCCAGGTGCGCGCGGCCCTGATTGCCCTGCAGCACAGTTTTCGGCAGCTGCCGGGCCTGGTGGCCGACGGACGCGACATGGGTACGGTGATCTTTCCCGATGCCCGGCTCAAGGTCTTCCTGACCGCCAGCGCCGAGCGGCGCGCCGAACGCCGCTACAAGCAGTTGATTTCTAAGGGGATTTCAACTACACTCCCATCTCTTCGCGCGGACCTGGAGGCACGTGACGCACGGGATTCATCCCGAACCGTTGCACCACTCAAGCCCGCAGAAGACGCCCAGTTGCTCGACAACTCGGATTTGACGGTTGAAGAATCGGCAAATCTCGTGTTGGATTGGTGGCAGGGCAAACAGCCCTTTCAAACCGTTTGAAATAGCTGGTCGGTCCTCACCGCCCCTCTCGCGCAGCAGCGCACTGGTGGTGTGGTTCAACAACTTAACCCCGCGGTCTTTTGACCGCAAAGCAAATGTCAGAATCTTTCGCAGACCTATTTGAAGAGTCACAAAAACGCTCGGAAACCCGCATCGGTGAAGTCGTTACCGCTGAAGTCGTTCGCATCGAACACAACTTCGTCGTGGTCAATGCCGGCCTCAAGTCCGAAGCCTATGTTCCATTGTCCGAATTCAAAAGCGACAAGGGCGAGCTCGAAGTTCAAGTAGGTGAGTTTGTGTCCGTGGCCATCGTCGCCATGGAAAACGGCTACGGCGACACCATCGTCAGCCGCGACACCGCCAAGCGCCTCGCTTCGTGGATGTCTCTGGAAAAATCCCTGGAATCCGGCGAATTCGTCACCGGTACCACTTCCGGCAAGGTCAAGGGTGGCCTGACCGTTCTGGTCAACGGCATCCGCGCCTTCCTGCCTGGTTCGTTGGTTGACACACGTCCTACCAAGGATCTGTCTCCGTACGAAAACAAGACCATGGAATTCAAGGTCATCAAGCTGGACCGCAAGCGCAACAACGTCGTGTTGTCCCGCCGTGCCGTGGTCGAAGCCTCGATGGGCGAAGAACGCGCCAAGCTGATGCAGACCCTCAAAGAAGGTTCTGTGGTCCAAGGCGTGGTCAAGAACATCACCGAATACGGTGCGTTCGTGGACCTGGGCGGTATCGACGGCCTGCTGCACATCACCGACATGGCATGGCGCCGCGTCCGTCACCCCTCCGAAGTGGTGACTGCTGGCCAGGAAATCACTGCCAAGATCCTGAAGTTCGACACCGAGAAAAACCGCGTGTCTCTGGGTCTGAAGCAAATGGGTGATGATCCATGGATGGGCGTGAACCGCCGCTACCCCCAATCGACCCGCATGTTCGGCAAGATCACCAACATCGCCGACTACGGCGCGTTTGTGGAACTCGAACCCGGAATCGAAGGCCTGGTCCACGTGTCCGAAATGGACTGGACCAACAAGAACGTTGCCCCTTCGAAGATCGTTGCCCTGGGCGACGAAGTCGAAGTCATGGTTCTGGAAATCGACGAAGACAAGCGTCGCATCTCTTTGGGCATGAAGCAGTGCAAGGCCAACCCATGGCAAGAGTTCGCTCAAAACACCAAGCGCGGCGACCGCGTGAAGGGCCCGATCAAATCCATCACCGACTTCGGCGTTTTCGTCGGCTTGGCTGCTGGTATCGACGGCCTGGTGCACTTGTCCGATCTGTCCTGGAACGAAACCGGCGAAGCCGCTGTGCGCGAATTCAAGAAGGGTCAAGAAGTCGAGGCTTTGGTCTTGGCAGTTGACGTGGACCGCGAGCGCATCTCCCTGGGTATCAAGCAGTTGGATTCCGATCCTTTCACCACCTTCGTGTCGATCAACGACAAGGGCCAGGTTGTGACCGGTAAGGTCAAGACTGTCGATCCCAAGGGCGCTGAAATCGATCTGGGCGACGACATCATCGGCTACCTGCGCGCTTCCGAAATCAGCCGTGACCGCGTGGAAGACGCTCGCAACGTGCTGAAAGAAGGCGACGAAGTGACCGCTGTGGTTGTCAATGTGGATCGCAAGACCCGCAACATCCAGTTGTCCATCAAGGCCAAGGATGCGGCTGACCAAAATGAAGCCATGTCCACCCTGAGCCAGCAATCGGCACGTGAAAACGCCGGCACCACCAGCCTGGGCGCACTGCTGCGCGCCAAGCTCGACAACAACAACTAAGATTTGCTGTTGATTTGATTGAACGGCCGGCTGCCCACGCACGTGTTGGGGCACCGGTCGTTTTTTCTTGGATAAAAATATTCCCCCATGACACGCTCCGACCTTGTTGAAGAACTCGCCAACCGTTTTGGCCAGCTCACCCATCGTGACGCCGAATTTGCCGTGAAGGCCATTCTGGACGCCATGAACGATGCCTTGGTCGCTGGGCACCGCATCGAGATCAGGGGTTTTGGCAGCTTCTCCATCAACCACCGCCCGCCCCGCATGGGCCGCAATCCGCGCAGCGGTGAGAGCGTGGCCATTCCCGAAAAACGCGTACCCCATTTCAAGCCCGGCAAAGCGCTGCGCGAGTCCGTTGACCAGCGCACGGCCGAATTGGAGTCCAAAGGGACACCTTGATATTAGAATCCCCTGTCACCGGGGGTATTGATGAAACAACTTGCATGGTTCTTGAAGTGGGCGCTGAAAGCGGCCATTTTTTTTACCCTCTTCGCCTTCGCGCTGAACAACCAGCACGATGCCACGGTGCGGTTTTTCTTTGGCCAGCAATGGACGGCCCCACTGGTCCTGGTCGTGCTGAGCGCATTTGCGCTGGGCCTGGTCATTGGCGTGCTCGGCATGGTGCCGCGCTGGTGGCGGCATCGGCGTGCCGCAGCGCTGGCCCGCCAAGCCGCCGCAACCACACCCAGCCCCGAGAAGCCCTCTACACCACAGCAGCCACCCTATGGAATTTGACCTCAGCCTGATCCTGCTGGCGCTGCCCATTGTCTTTGTGCTGGGCTGGATCGCCTCGCGCCTGGACGTGCGCCAACTGCGCATGGAAAACCGCCAGGCGCCCAAGGCCTACTTCAAGGGCCTGAACTTTTTGCTCAACGAGCAGCAGGACCAAGCCATTGACGCCTTCATTGAAGCCGTCCAGAACGACCCCGACACCTCCGAGTTGCACTTTGCACTGGGCAACCTGTTTCGCCGCCGTGGTGAATACGAACGCGCCGTGCGGGTCCACCAGCACCTGCTCTCGCGCGGCGATCTAAGTCAGGATGACAGACACCGCGCCCAGCACGGGCTGGCACTGGACTACCTGAAGGCCGGGCTGCTGGACCGCGCAGAAGAGGCCTTGCTCAAACTCGAAGGTACGCGCTTCGAGGCCCAGTCCCGGCTGGCCTTGCTGGCCAACTACGAACGCTCCCGCGACTGGGAGCACGCGGCGCAAATTGCGCAAAAGCTGGAGTCCTGCGGCCAGGGCAGCTTCAAGGGCCGCCTGTCGCACTACCTGTGCGAGCAGGCCATGGCCTGCATGGTGGCCAATGACCCGACCCAGGCGCTGGCCCATCTCACGCAGGCCATGCACATCGCCCCGGATGCGCCACGCCCCCGCATGGACATGGCCGCATTGCAAAGCCAGCAGGGTGATGCGGCGCTGGCCAGTGAGACCCTGACACAGGCCCTGGCTACGGCACCCGCTGCGGTGGCCCTGATGGCGCCGCGCCTGGCCCAATACGCCATCGCCTGCGGGCAAGGGCCCCGCGCCCTGGCCCGCCTCAAGGCGCTTTACACCCACACGCCGTCGCTGGACGTGCTGGATGCCATCGTGGCCCTGGAAGCCGCCAGTGGCGCCCCCACGGCGACCGCCCGCGAATGGTATGCCCGCCACCTCGAGAGCGAGCCCTCCCTGGTGGCCGCCGCCAAGTGGATCGCCGGTGAAAAACTGGAACACGAACAGTTTCACCCCCAGGTGCAGCGTGCGCTCGACCAGGCTGTCAAACCCCTGACCCGCTACCGGTGCGCCGCCTGCGGCTTTGAGGCGAAGCAACACTTTTGGCAATGCCCCGGCTGCCAGGCCTGGGACAGCTATCCCGCCCGCCGAGTAGAAGAACTATGAATATTTCCAAAGAACAAATGGCCACCGCACAAGTGCTGGTGGTGGGCGACGTGATGCTGGACCGCTACTGGTACGGCGCGGTGGACCGCATATCGCCGGAGGCACCGGTGCCCGTGGTGCGCATCACGCGCGAGGAAGAACGCAATGGCGGCGCCGCCAACGTGGCCTACAACGTGGTCACATTGGGCGCGCAGGCATCCCTGTTGACGGTGGTGGGCGATGACGAGGCCAGCCACAAGCTCGAAGCCCTGGTGGCACAGACCGGCATCCAGCCGCACTTCGGGCGCGACGCCGATCTCAAGACCACGGTCAAGCTGCGGGTCATCGGTCGACAGCAACAGTTGCTGCGCCTGGACTTCGAGAACACCCCAAAGAACGAACTACTTGCCTCGCAAACCGCGGCGTTCGAGCGCCTGCTGCCCCTGCATGGGGCCGTGTTGTTCTCGGACTACGGCAAGGGCGGTCTGGGCCACATCACCGACATGATTGCCCGGGCGCGCGCCGCCGGCAAACCGATTCTTGTCGACCCCAAGGGCAGCGACTTTGCCCGCTACGCCGGTGCAACCGTCATCACGCCCAACCGGGCCGAACTGCAGCAGGTCATCGGCGCCTGGCACAGCGAGGACGAGTTGCGCACCAAAGTGCAAGCCTTGCGCCAGCAGTTCAACCTGCAGGCCATCCTTCTGACCCGTAGCGAAGAGGGCATGACCCTGTTCGACGACCAGGGCGAATTGCATGTGAGCGCCCAGGCACGCGAGGTGTTTGATGTCACCGGCGCCGGCGACACTGTGATTGCCACCATGGCCGCCCTGGTGGCCGCGGGGGTGAGCCTGCGCGACGCTGTGCCCGTGGCCAACCAGGCTGGTGGCGTGGTGGTCGGCAAGTTCGGTACCGCCACCGTGAGCTACGACGAACTGTTTGCTCCGCGTTGAAAAGAGGATAGATATGACCCGCATCGTTGTAACCGGAGCCGCCGGTTTTATTGGCAGCAACATCATCAAGGGGCTGAACGCCCGTGGCATCGACGACATCATTGCCGTGGACGACCTGAAACAAGGCGACAAATTCCGCAACCTCGCCGCGCTGCACATCTCGGACTACGTGGACGCCGATGTCTTCTATGACGCCTTTGCCGGTGGCGCCTATGGCCAGATCGAAGCCGTATTCCACGAAGGCGCCTGCAGCGACACCATGGAGCTGGACGGCAAGTACATGATGGCCAACAACTACACGCTGTCCTGCCATTTGTTCCAGGCCTGCCAAAAGCGCGGCGCACGCTTGCTGTATGCGTCGTCCGCTGCCACTTATGGCGGCTCCAGCACCTTCCGCGAAGATCCGGCGTTCGAACTGCCGCTCAATGTGTACGGCTACTCCAAGCTGCTGTTTGACCAGCGCATGCGCCGCGAGTGCGGCCTGGACTTTCAGCGCACCAAGGCCGGCAAGACCATGCAGGTCGTGGGCTTTCGATACTTCAATGTCTACGGTCCGCAGGAACAGCACAAGGGCCGCATGGCCAGCGTCGCCTTCCACCAGTTCAACCAGTTCCAGGCGGAGGGCAAGGTCAAGCTGTTTGGTGAGTACGGCGGGTATCCTGCCGGTGGCCAGATGCGGGACTTCGTGTTTATCGACGATGTGGTGGCCGTCAACCTGTGGTTCTTCGACCATCCGGCCGAGTCCGGCATTTACAACCTGGGCACCGGTCAGGCACAGCCTTTCAACGACGTGGCCATCACCGTGGTGAACACGCTGCGCGAGCAGCGCGGTGAAAGTCCGTTGACGCTGGAGCAGTCCGTCGCCGCTGGTTTGATCGAATACATCGCCTTTCCGGATGCCTTGCGCGGCAAGTACCAGAGCTACACCCAGGCCGACTTGACGGCCCTGCGCAGCACCGGTTGCCAGCACGTGTTTGCCAACGTGCAAAGCGGCGTGCGCAGCTATGTGCAGGCACGCCTGGCCGCAGGCTGAACCTCCCATCCAAGGGTTTGCCCGGACACCAGCGACCGCTGCGCGCGTCAACGGTGCGCGCGGGCGATGCGTTGAGAACAGGGCACCAGGTTTCTGGCGCCTCCGTTTGGCTCACCATCCCTCCTGAAGGAACTGCATATGTTGAAAAAAATACTTGCCATCGTGGCCATGCTGTACGCCAGCATGGCGTTTGCCGCCGTAGACGTCAACAAGGCCACCGCCGCTGAGCTCGATGGCATCAAGGGCATTGGCCCCGGCATTTCCACCAAGATCATTGACGAGCGCAAAAAGGGCAACTTCAAGGACTGGAACGATTTCATTGAGCGCGTCAAAGGCGTAGGCGAAGGCAATGCCGCCAAGTTTTCTACCGAAGGTCTGACCGTCAATGGTTCCGGCTTCAAGGGCGCGCCCGCCGCTCCGGCGGCACCCGCTGCCAAGGCAGACGCCAAGCCCGCTGCAGCGGCAGCCCCCGCAGCCGCTCCCGCTGCCAAGGAAGAAAAGAAAGACCCCAAGGCTGACGCCAAGATGAAGGCAGACGAGGCCAAGAAGGCCAAGGCCGAAGAAAAGGCCAAGAAGGCGGAAGAAGCCAAGGCCAAGAAAGAGGCGGCCAAGCAAGCCAAGGACGATGCGAAAAAGGCCAAGGCCGAAAAAGCTGCGGCGGCTGCACCCCAGGCACCCGCAAGCGCTGCGAAAAAGTAAGCCCTGCATGGCTCCAAAAAAACCCGCTTCCGCGGGTTTTTTGCTTTGCGGCACACGACCTTGCGGTCGCGTACCGGCGGGCGTATGCTCGCTACCTGCCCCACCGGCCTGGAGTGCATGGATGAACTCTTTCGCAACCCCCACGCTACGCAGCATGGCCTGCGCCCTGCTGTTGGCAGGTGCCAGCCTCAGCGCTCAGGCCCTCTGCACGCGGCTGGTTCTGGCGGCAGATCCCGACTACCCACCCTTGCACTGGTACGACGGCGAAACCATGCACGGTGCGTCGATCGCCATCGCCAAACGGGTGCTGGACGATCTGAAAATTCCGTATGAAGTGCGCTACGTGGGCCCCTTCCCCCGGGTCATGGTCGCCGCCCAGCGCGGTGATATTGACATGGTCGCCACTCTCAAGAAAACACCTGAGCGGGAAGCTTTTTTGTTGTATCCCAGGACACCGGCGCTGGCCAATCCGGTCGCCGTCTTCGCATCGCTGGAGCGCCCCTTCGAGTTCAGGACCCGCGCCGACCTGGTTGGCCTGCGGGGCGGCATCACCCGTGGCAATGTGTTCGGTGATGGATTCGACGACTACATGAAACAGTATCTGGACGTCGAAGCCGCCAACAGCCCGGAGAACAATTTCAGCAAACTCGGCGCCGGGCGGCTGGACTACTTCATCACCGGCTATTACGCCGGCATGGCCTACCTGCTCAAGCGTGGAGACGAGGAACGTTTTGTTGCCAAGTCACCGTTTCTGGTCGATACCCCCAACTATGTGGTGTTGACGCGCAATGGCCAGTGTGCCGACAAGCTGGACGCCATAGACCAGCGCCTGGCGCAGCTCAAGAAGAGCGGTGTGCTGGAAGAACTGATTCGCCAGGCTTTTGCCCAATGGAAAGCCAACCCCGTGGTCCATGTGAAATAGCCAGCGAACTGCGCTACAGCATGGCAATCAGGTCGGTCACGCCGGGGTCGACTCCGGCTTGCATCAGCAACGCCGTCACCTGACCGCGGTGGTGGGTCTGGTGGTTGAAGAAATGGGTCAGGGCCTGCCAGGCCGGGTGCACGCGCTGTACCCCTGCTGAATTGGCGTAACGCATGGTGCAGCGTGGAAAGCCGTCCGGCATGTCGGTGGTCCACTGGGTGATGGCGGTGTCCAGTTGCAGACGCTTGGCCCGCAACGCCGCCCAGTCCGTAAACAGCACACTGTTCAGCGCGGTGCCCTGTGGCAGGTCCAGCACGGCGTCCCCCAGGCTGGCGGCCTCCCAACCGTGGTCCAGCGCGCACTGGCGAAACCGCTTCAACCACACCTGATCGGCCACCAGCAGGTGGTTCAGCGTGTGGTGGATGGAGCCGAAGAAGGCGCCCCGGTCGGCCTTGCGTTCGGCATCTCCCAGAGGTTCACAGGCATCCAGCAGGCGCGCATTGAACCACTGGTTGTAGCGCGCCAGAAGACGGTAGTTGTCCGCAAAGGTTTCCATGGGCTCTATGGTGCCTCAAAACGCGCCATAGCCACCACCACCCGGCGTGGTGATTTCAAACACGTCGCCCGGCAGCATCTCGGCCTGGCCGATGTGGCCCAGGGTCTCGGTGCTGCCGTCACTGCGCAGCACGCGGTTCACGCCCACCTGACCCGGCTGGCCACCGGCCATGCCAAACGCCCCATGGATGCGCCCGTTGGACAGAATGCTGGCCGTCATGGGCTCCAGAAAGCGCACCCGCCGCACACCGCCATTGCCGCCATGCCAACGGCCCGCACCGCCCGAGCCTTCACGGATGGCATAGCTTTCCAGGCGCACCGGGAAGCGGAACTCAAAGATCTCGGGGTCGGTCAGCCGCGAGTTGGTCATGTGGGTCTGGACCACGCTGGTGCCGTGGAAACCACCGACCACATCACCCGCCGCATTGCTGAGAACACCGGCACCTGAGCCGCCGGAGATGGTCTCGTAATACTGGTACTGGGCATTGCCAAAGGTGAAGTTGTTCATCGTGCACTGGCTGGCCGCCATCACACCCAGGGCGCCATACAGTGCGTTGGTGATGCAGCTCGACGTCTCCACATTGCCGGCCACCACCGAGGCCGGCGGGTTGGGGTTGAGCATGGAGCCGCTCGGGATGATGACCTGCAGCGGCTTCAGGCAACCGGCGTTCAGTGGAATGTCGTCGTCCACCAGGGTGCGAAACACATACAGCACGGCGGCCATGCACACGGCGGTTGGCGCATTGAAGTTGTTGAGCTGCTGCTCGGATGTGCCTGTGAAGTCGATGACCGCGCTGCGTTCCGTCGCATTGACGCGGATCGCTACCTGGATCTGCGCACCGTTGTCCAACGGCAGGGTGAAGGCGCCGTCTTTCAGGCGCGTGATCACGCGGCGCACCGACTCCTCGGCGTTGTCCTGCACGTGGCGCATATAGGCCTGCACCACGTCCAGCCCAAAGTGGTCCACCATCTTGCGCAGCTCTTGCACGCCTTTCTCGTTGGCGGCGATCTGGGCGTTCAGGTCGGCCATGTTTTGCTGCGGATTGCGGCTCGGGAATTCACCGCTTTGCAGCAAAGCCACCATCGCGGCCTCGCGCAGCACGCCACGGTCCACCAGCTTGAAGTTGATGATCTGCACGCCCTCCTCCTCGATGCGCGTGGAGAACGGTGGCATGGAGCCCGGCGTGGTGCCGCCAATGTCGGCGTGGTGGCCTCTGGACCCCACGTAAAACGTCGGCTTGCCCTCCAGGTAGACCGGAGTGATGACGGTGATGTCCGGCAGGTGCGTGCCGCCATGGTAGGGATCGTTCAGCACATACACATCGCCCGGTTGCATGGTGTCAGCGTTCTCACGCACCACGGTCTTGATGCTCTCGCCCATGCTTCCCAAATGCACCGGCATGTGGGGTGCATTGGCGATCAGGTTGCCTTCTGAATCAAACAGCGCGCAGCTGAAGTCCAGCCGCTCCTTGATGTTGACCGAGTAGGCGGTGTTCTGCAGTTGCAGGCCCATCTGCTCGGCAATGTTCATGAACAGGTTGTTGAAGACCTCCAGCAGCACCGGGTCCACAGTCGTTCCCGCTGCAAATTTGATAGCACGCTCTTCAGTCCTGACGAGGGCTAGGTGGTCAAATTCCGTAAGGGTTGCGGCCCAGCCGGGCTCCACCACGGTGGTGGCGTTCTTCTCGGCAATGATGGCCGGGCCGGGGATGACGTCGCCGGGCTGCAGGTCCTCGCGCACCACCAGGGCCGCGCGTACCCAATCGCCACCCGAGTACATGCGCACCTGCTCGCGCACCGCGCCACAGGCGTGTAGGTCACGCGGCGGGTGCAGGGCGTGCCGTGGTTCCTGTGGTGCGTCACCCGCAATCACGGCCTCCACCGACACCGCTTCCACGATGAGTCCCTTGCCCTGCATCAGGAAGGCGAAACGCTGGCGGTAGGCGGCTTCAAAGCCGGCCACGATCAAGGCCACCGTGGCCTCTGCATCGGAGGCCTGCGGGTAGGCCACCACCAGCGCGGCGTCACTGCCTTCGTAGCGCACATGCACGCGGCGGTGGACGGTGATGGCACCCTGGTTGACCTGCTGGCGCAGCAGTTCGCCTTGGGCTTGTGCCGCCAGCGCATCCAACTGGGTAACGATAGCGGGCAGCGCGTCCACCTGCAGCTTCACCTCCACCGCCTGTTCCTTGATCACGGTCTGGTCGGCCAGGCCCATGCCATAGGCGCTGAGCACACCGGCCAGCGGATGCACAAACACGCGCGTCATGCCCAGCGCGTCGGCCACCAGGCAGGCGTGTTGGCCACCGGCGCCACCAAAACACTGCAGCGTGTAGCCGGTCACGTCATAGCCACGGGCCACGGAAATCTTCTTGATGGCATTGGCCATCTGCTGCACGGCAATGCTGATGAAACCTTCGGCCACTTCTTCCGCCGGGCGCCGGGTTCTTTCCGCCAGCTCGGCAAATTGCGTTTGCACCGCTTCCAGACTCAGAGCCTCGTCGGCCTGCGGGCCAAACACCTTGGGGAAATAGCGCGGCTGGATCTTGCCCAACATCACGTTGGCATCCGTCACCGCCAGCGCGCCGCCACGCCGGTAGCTGGCCGGGCCGGGGTTAGCACCGGCGCTTTGCGGCCCCACGCGAAAGCGCGCACCGTCAAACGCCAGCAGCGAGCCGCCACCGGCTGCCACCGTGTGGATGCTCATCATGGGTGCGCGCATGCGCACGCCCGCTACCTGGGTTTCAAACTCGCGCTCAAATTCGCCGGCGTAGTGGCTCACGTCGGTGGAGGTACCGCCCATGTCAAAGCCAATGATCTTCTCGATTCCTGCAATGGCCGCTGTACGTGCCATGCCCACAATGCCACCGGCCGGGCCGCTCAGGATCGCGTCCTTGCCCTGGAAGGCATGGGCGTCGGTCAGGCCACCGCTGGACTGCATGAAGAAGAGTTTGACACCCGGCATCTCACCGGCCACCTGCTCCACATAGCGGCGCAGGATGGGCGACAGGTAGGCATCGACCACCGTGGTGTCGCCGCGGCTGACGAACTTCATCATCGGGCTGGTTTCATGCGAGGTGCTGACCTGGGTGAAGCCCACCTCACGGGCCAGGCGGGCCGCCGCCTTTTCATGGTCGGTGTACCGATAGCCGTGCATGAACACAATAGAAACACTGCGTAGCCCTCGTGCGTATTGCGCTAGTAGCTCCTGTTTTAATAGCAACTCATCCAGCGCCTCGACCACTTCTCCATGCGCACCCATGCGCTCCTGGGCCTCCACCACGGCGCTGTACAGCAGCTCGGGCAGTTGGATGTTGCGGTCAAAAATGCGCGGGCGGTTCTGGTAGGCAATGCGCAGCGCGTCGCGAAAGCCGCGCGTGGTGACCAAGAGCGTGGGCTCGCCCTTGCGCTCCAGCAGCGCGTTGGTGGCCACTGTGGTGCCCATCTTCACGCACTCCACCAGGTCGGGCGTGACCGGTTCACCGGCCTTCAGACCCAGCAGGTGGCGGATGCCAGCCACCGCCGCGTCACGGTACTGCTCGGGGTTTTCGCTCAGCAGTTTGTGCGTGACCAGTGAGCCGTCGGGGCGCTTGCCAACCACGTCGGTAAACGTGCCGCCACGGTCGATCCAGAATTGCCAGAGCTTGCGGTCCAGGGTGGTGTTGCGGTTTTGCATGGTATTGAGTCTATTCTTGCGTCAGACGTTTGGGGTTAATGGAGGTAAAAAGGAACAAAAATCGCATTGGCTTCGTTGCCAACGGAGCGCACCCACTCGCGGGAGAAGCGCTCGCCCATGTGCTTGATTTCGCGCTCCAGGTCCGGCGACAGGCGCTCGATCTTGATGCCGTTGCGCTGCAGCTCCCGGGTCGAGTTCTGGGCCACGGCCTCGCTGGCCTCCCAGCCCCGGCGCTGGGCCTCGGCGGCGGCCTTCAGCACTTGCGCGCGGGTGTCAGGCGCCAGCTGCGCAAAGCTTTTGGCGTTGGCAAACACGATATTCTTGGGAAACCAGGCGTTGATCTCGTAGTAGTACTGGATGGGGCCCCAGACCTTGTTCTCCACGCCGGTCACGGCCGACGTGATCATGGTGTCCAGCCGCCCTTCGCTCAGCGCCCGCCCGACGTCGCCCATGGCCACATCCACCGGCACGGCGCCCAGCATCTCGGCAATGCGGACCGTGGTCTGGTTGTAGGTGCGCATCTTCAGGTGCTTGAAATCGGCCAGCGTCTTAATCGGCCGGGTGGCGTACAGACCCTGGGGCGGCCAGGGCACGGCATACAGCACCTGCAGGCCCCGCTGAGCGAATGCCTGCTCTATGCCCGGGCGCTGTAACTGCCACAGCTTTTGGGCCTTTGGGTAGGAGCCCACGACGAAGGGAATGGAGTCGGCACCGGCAATCGGCATCTCCTTGACCAGGCTGGTCATGATGGTTTCGCCGCCCTGCACCTTGCCATCTTCCACCGCCTGGCGGATGTCACCCAGTTTGAACAGGCTGCCGTTGGGCGCCAGCTCGATGCGCAGTTGGCCCTTGGTCGCCGCCTCCACGTCCCGTCCGAACTGGGCGATGTTTTCGGTGTGAAACGAATCGGCGCGGTAGCCCGTGGCGATTTTCCACGTGGTCTGGGCGTGCACCATCGTTGCCGCGCACAGCGCAGCGATCAGCATCAGCTTCATGGAACAACTCCTGGGGTTGGGAATCGGGACGGGGGCGCCTGCACGGCACGGGGGTCAGGCCATATTGCGCGGCATCCACAGCACCAGGTCGGGGATGAAGTAGGTCAGGAACACCATGACCACCATCACCGCAAAGAAGGGAGCAGCCACCCTGGCCAGGTACATCAACTGCTTCTTGGTCAGGCCCTGCAACACGAAGAGGTTGAAGCCCACCGGCGGCGTGATCTGCGCCATCTCCACCACCAGCACGATGAAGATGCCAAACCAGATCAGATCAAAGCCGGCCTTCTCCACCGTGGGCAGCAGCACCGACATGG